>Ga0302319_10000195_pt1 | contig 128572 bp, 93 predicted proteins | sample Bog_T0_2_FD_203319 | JGI IMG/M metagenome (GOLD analysis project Ga0302319, IMG submission 203319) | Peat permafrost microbial communities from Stordalen Mire near Abisko, Sweden - Bog_T0_2 | ecosystem: Environmental > Terrestrial > Soil > Wetlands > Peat | place: Sweden: Abisko, Stordalen...
AAAAGGAGATGGATTCCCCGGTCCCAAAACGCTCTGGCAGGGATTAAGCGACATTCGTATTTATCTGTGCATCCATCGCCGGATGTCGGGGATGGATCACTCCGAGAAAGTTAAGTAGAATGACATGGTATGAAAGCGCTTATTCACGAATCGGGCAGTAGGGGTTTGTATATCCTATCGGACGAGATTCGGGTAATGCAAAAGATTTATTCATCTGAGTCTAAGCAATTCTCAGACGGGGGGAGGGGAACTGCATATTGTCCTATTGATTCAAAATATCTTGATAAAAAGGCAAGTGTTCTTGAGGAGATCGCAAATAGCTGGAAAGAGCCAGTGGTGCTTTCTGCTAGTGATATAAATCTCCCGGACGATATTGGCATATCTGCGGCAAGAATTAAAAATGCCATTCACCGGACGTATTGCTATGTTAGCTGCTTTTCCCCTTTTGGTCCGAAGGCATATGCAGAGTTAATTGGATGGGATTGGGCTTGTGAGATGCAGGCTCGCCCTTGGGCTTCGGATTACCCACCGAGATTTGGCCGTGATGTGCAATTGGAAATCGGACACGATCTGTATCGCTGTGAGGTCTACTTCGCCACCGCTAATAGGGATCAGCCGGAGCTTGTTGCGGCTTGGAGGTCGCAAGTTGTTGAGCCTATCTTGGCATATAAAGAAAAGGCCAAGCAGATTCTATCTTGTAAATGCTATTCGGAATGGGCGGTGGGGGACGGCAATACATTTGATGTGCATGAGGCAGGGGCAATGCTCGACTTGCTCTGTATATCATTAGACTATTTGATTCCATTGTCTAAAAATGCAAAATCTCCAAAAAGAGAGAAATTTATTTCTGAAGATTTGAAGGGAGGAAGTTCGGTAGGTAATCCCGGTAAACAGAGCGCGGCATTTTATAATTGGCTTAATTCGATAGAAGGGAAGCAATTCAAGATGGATAAACCGCAAGGGGCAAAGTTAACTCGGAATGATCTGGCTAGGGCCATTATAAAAGAATGTCCAGGGGCCGGAACCGTAGAATCAATCAAGAAACTGCTCGCAAAGAGTCGCGTAAATTACCAGTCGACACACAGCAATGATGGAGGCTTTGCAGTTATACTGACGTCTGGAAAGCCGGAATGAATCTGGAATAAATCCTGAATCTATCTGCGAATGATTTATTGAAATAGTTGAATTTTACCGCATATATCTGACTGAAGTCGGAATATATTCCTGTTCGTGAGCGAAAAATTTGCTCCGGTATCCAGGGTTACCTTCAGCGCCAACCACATAGCGGGATCCACCGCTGGTAGCGTCTGGAGTATATACCATGTCGCAAGTTATCCCAGTTTTACTCGATACCAGAGAGACCGCTGCCCTACTGCATTGCTCACCGGCCACGCTTTCGGTGGATCGCTGCCGTAGACGTTGGCGGGTGCCGTTTCTTCGGGTTGGTCGGGCAATCCGATACGACCGAACCGCAGTGCTCAAATGGCTGGCCGACCGTAATCCCTCTGAATCGGTTGAGGGGTAGACCATGAATACCGATCTCAACAACAAGTGGAGCCAGCCGGTGCCACCCGGACTGGCCCAATATCCGACCATCAACAGCGGGAGCATAGCAGATCCACGGGGCCAGGCGAGTCCTGACCCGATGCAGGCCGAGCAAGCCCGAAACGTGGGCATGGCCACGGTGCTGGACACGACAACCAGCGAGCAGAGGGCAGCAATCTCCAATGCCATCCTGAGCGGACTAGATGCTACCGAAGGCCGTAGGGCCGAGGATGCTCTGGCGCTGGTTGGCTTTATATGGCCAGCGGCGGTCAAACCGAGAAGCCTGGGAGCTATCGTTTCGCGCCTGGCTCGCACCGGGCAAATCATCGAATGCGGTTGGACCAAGGGCAGGCTCGGGCGATCCCATGCCGGGCGGGTATCGCTTTGGCTGAGGGCCAAGCCATGAGCGACATATTCAATCCTTCAGTGTCCACGGTCAAATCCGCCACTGACACCACGACTCTGAGCCAAGATATTGCGGCCATTGCTGAGCGGATTCGGGGCCCAGTTCTGATTGAATGCACGCAGCAGATACGGCTGGCTTATGCGGAAGGTGGTAAGTCTGCTGCCGATCCGGTAAAGAAGCAGCTACCGGGCGCAATGTTCGCTGGCGTATTCAGGCAACGCGGGATGACTCACATGACGGCCGCTTCCGGCATGTTGGTCGCAGACCTTGACCACCTTCCTCCTGAGAGGTTGTCTGAGCTGCGACAAATCATTGTCGCTGACCCTTCTGTCGTGCTCATGTTCACCAGCCCGACCGGCAGCGGGCTCAAGGTGGTGGTCAGGACTGGAGTGGCTGAATGTTCGGAGGCATCGCACTTGCGCGCATTCAAGGCGGTGCAGAGGTGGATGCGTGAGAAGTTTGGCGCCGAGATGGACGAGAGCGGCAAGGATCGTGCGCGCCTCTGCTTCCTCTGCCACGATCCGGACGTGTGCTATAATCCGAACGCTGTGCCGATGGATCTCGATATCTGGGAGGAGCCGGCGCCTACTGTTGCGATTGAGCTAGGACAACGACAAGCGACTGGCGCCGGTGTGGGGGAACGAGCGCGCCACTACCTTGCCACCATTCCGGCTGCAATCAGCGGACAGGGTGGACACGCTGCTGCTTACACAGCAGCGACCGTGCTTGTGCATGGATTTGAATTGTCCGAGGATATTGCGCTGAGTCTGCTTGAATCAGAGTACAATCCCCGGTGCTCGCCATCATGGACGACTGATGAACTGCGCCATAAAGTCAGGGATGCAGCGACCAAGCCCCATGATCGGCCGAGAGGTTGGCTGTTGAATGGTCAGTGTAATGGATCAAACAGGGTACGGAAAAGCGCTGCCATTGTCGATGATAGCCAGCCAGCCTTGTCTAAAATTGGGGACACAGAGGCAAGTCTGGCAGAATTCCTTGCCGCTGGCAGTCTCAATCGACAATTGCGATGGCAGTCTGGCGGGCCTTCCCCTGGATGGCATGTTTGGGATGGTCAATGCTGGATGGCAACGGCTGATCGAATCCCACTGCCATTGCAGGTTGCGATCCGGCATGCTGTGGCCGATGGGCTGTCGGCTCACTCAATTGAACCCAAGGCCATATCTCGCCTGGAAACATCAGGTGGGATGCGCGGAATCGGCATCCTGCTTTCGGCCCATCCATCGATGCGGCTACCCGCCGAGACCGACCCGCCGGGGCTGCTGGCCATCCCGTCCGGTGTTGTGGACCTGCTCACCGGAGAGAAGTTGACGCATGATCCAACCAGGCCAATAACGCGGGTGTGCCCGGTTGAGCCCGGCCTTACGAGCGATCATTGGACGATGATTGAGCGGCACTTAGCTGTATGCCTCGGGTTGCTGTATCCAGCAGTGCATCGCTTCCTGGGTTCTTGCTTGCTGGGGCGTGGTGCAGATCGGCGCGTTCTCTGGCTGTGTGGGCCTGGCAATGATGGCAAGAGTACATTGGCCAAGGTGCTGCGGGCTGCCTTGGGGAACCTTATGGCGGTCGTTCCCGCCGAGGTATTTGGCGATGGCGCCCGTGGAGCCCATTTACACGAATTGGGCGCCAGTATGGCTGGGGCGCGCCTTAGCGTGGCGCTGGAGGTCGGTTCCCGCCTGGATTGGCCCAAGCTCAAGGGGCTGAGCGGCGGAGATGAGCAGCGGACAAAGCGGCTACACGGTCGAAGCTTTGCTTATGGCTGCCCACCATGCGTGCTGCTGATCGCCAATGCCGAGCCCAAGCCTCCCGACCGAGCTAGCGCCGAACGGCTGATCTTGGCCAAGCTGGAGCCACCCAATGACCCGGATGAACGCATCATGGCGGCGTTGAAGGACGGTGGGCCAGAGTGCGAGCGCATGGCATCGGCATGCCTTGCCTGGCTGCTGCGGGGCTGCGCCGAATTCTTGGCTGAGGGCCTAGGGCCGGTGCCGGCGGCAGGATTTGAATCGGAGGGATTGGCCCGTTGGTGGGACCGAGGTACCTCTGAGGGGTGGCTACTTCCCGGCAGGGGGTGGTCGCAATTGGGGGCCATCATGGCCAAGGTCAAGGCCTACCAGCAGGCAAGGGGGGAAGATGCCTTCCATGAGCGGGAAGTCTCGGCCTTCCTGAAGACCAAGGTTGATTTCAAGCGGTCCAGTGATGGGCGGCGTTATCGAATGACGCATGGTGACGCATGAAATTCGTCTCTCTATACGCGTATACGGAGACGGATTAGAGGCGTCACTATGCGTCATTCCTGGCCAGTCGGGGGCGGATGTGGCCATGACCCTGCCTCCACCATCACCAGAGGCCATTGCTGCCCTGCGCGCCGGGGCTTCCAGGGCACATCGGCTCCAGGCGGCGTCCTGGGTACAATTGGACGAAAAAACCCGTCTGGGGCTGGACGCACCGCCCGGCGTTGGCTGGCGGTTGGAGATGAGTGGGAGGGGGCCGAGGTACTACGCCAGCAGGGAGCAGGCCGTAATAGCCTGGAAGGGAGACGGCGCCAGCCATGACTGTCGGTTGCCCATGACCATCGGCATGCAACAATGACCACCTCAGCATGGCCCATCGGCCCCCGGTCAGTTGTCTACGGCACCCAATGGAGAGACACCATGGATTCGCCAGTAAAAGCCCCTGACATTGTTGATGTGATGAACGCGGTGAGGTACGAGTTCCTGCGGCGTGGCGTGGCCGTCTATCCTCAGGCCCACAAGCTATACGAATTATGCGCCGTGTGGGGCGCCCAGACCATTATTGATCTTGCAGAATACTGCCAGCGGAAACAATTGAGCTTGAGCAATGCCCTGCTGCGAGATTGGTATATGGGTGTGAAAAAGCCTTGTGGCAAGGTCGAATATTATAGCCCTGGGCTCATTCCGCTGGAGAGGCGCATGACGGATGAGGAAATCCTTGCATCGCTAGTCTGAATGGTTTTATAGTCATGACTGGCGAATTGTTATGCCTTATAATGTGCAGCGAAATCTTCGACCGCAGCAATTCTTCTAGTTAACCTGGGATGTCCTGAAGATATTTCAAATACAAATCCCATTATTCCTGGGATTCGAGATTCCTGCCCAAGAAACTCATTTTTGCTTATTTGGTTTGCCAAGATCAATGTGCCGTGTGATAGTGTCAGGAGGGATTGGCAGACAATATTTGCATCGTTCATGACTGCATACGAAATTCTGTCGGCAGTATATTCGCACGCCCTTTTGTAAGCGGTTCCCAGAATTGGAACAGACAGCGCAGGAATTAGAAGTATCTGCTTGAAAAGTCCGGTGTGTCCTGCGGCATGATGGCCTAGTTCGTGAGATATTATCGACTTTAGTTCACCTGGAGATTTCCTTCGTAAAATATTATCTACGATCCCAGAGTACAAGATTATATATTTACCGCCAAGAAATTTTACGGCGAAAGCATTTAGTAATCCACCTGAGCTGTATATAAAAACATCAGGGACATGGGGCATCCCAATGGATGAAGCGGCTTCTGTAACTAATTTATGAATATCCGGGAATTGCCTTTCGCTCACCTTTACGCAATTACCAAGTACCATCGCCTTAAACATTTGACCAAAAAGCCAAGAGGAAAGCAGAAAAAACAATGCAAATACGAGTACGATACCAAATGTAGATAAAACCAAAATAATATAAATTAAAATGCTGAATGCAACGCAGAGATAGTAATACCCAACTTCCTTTTGATTACGTATTGCATTGATGTTCATTTTATTTTCTTGTTTATTTTTGTCGTTATTGAAAATACGATAATGGTTTCGTTACTTTGCCAATATAAACGTCACGATGCCTCCGCTTTCCGTCCAAGTTGTATGACTTTGCCGTGCCAATTCATCTAATACCCGACTGGCGTAAACGCTATTATAGGCCATTGTTATTCCGTGACTACTTTCAATCGCTTGCTTAGGAAGAATTATTTTTACTTCAATAATTTTCTCAAGGAATCTTGCAGTATCTACTATTGCCTGGTCCTGGACATCAATAGTCAATGGGTCATGTAGATGATTATTCTGTTTGCTTGTTCCATGTATGGCATCTTGAATTCCCTTCTTTATAAGTTGATTCAAATAAGGGTGCGATGCAACCCACTCTTGGACCAATGTCTTTTCTGATTCCTGTTGTTCTGGAGTCATCGGGATTTGGATGTTGATGGCGTGATCTCCATATAATCCTGCCAAATCAAACCACATATTTGATATTACGGGATCATGTCTGGTGTAAATACCGCATTCGCTATAGATCCTGCCAAGTATGTACATGGCAAATGCGTCTCCTTGTTCCGCCAATTTGATGCCACTTTCGTTTGCCTTCGTTAGCCATTCAACCGCCTTTGGACCATTGAAGTGTGGGCTTCCCATCTGGCTTTCTCGCATTCCCATTTGAAACATGCCGGCCACGTTCCCATTTTCTGCTGACATCTTTAGCCAGCGTAAATACTCCTTGTCCTGTTTAGGGTCGAACATGAATCTTGAACTCATGTTCAATTGGGCACTTGAGTCCCCATGGATTGCCTGCCATTGTAATATATCTGTTTCCTTGAGTTTTTTATCTGATTCAAATTCCTGTTCTGTCTTTGGTTCTGATTTGGCAATTCCCATCACTGACTCATAGGCGACAATAAAGTCGATATTCGCGTTTATTCTATCTCGAATTGCTGCCTGCTTATCGGGAGCCAGCGGGTTGAAGTAGGCATCGAACCAAGCCTTTACCTCTGTGGTAGCCGCTGCTTTCATTTGCGCTCTTTCTTCGTCTGATTTAGGAATTGAATCTGGTGTCGTTTCGCTGTCCTTTTTTAACATCCAAGGGCGATTTGTCCTCCAGGCACCGGCCACATCTGTTCTTGCTGAGTTTTCGGCAATACGATATCTGTTCTCAACCCAAAGAGGGGCATGCCCATATTGGGTCCAATATACGCTCCAACCTCCACGAATCATCCGCTCCTCCAGACTGTCGCCCCCTGTGGGGCCTAAAAGGACAACGGCTAAAGTCCTCTGGTATCTATCTTTTTCAAACTGATCCTTGGGCGACCAAAGGCGGACTATTGTGCCAGGGGGCAGCAGGACTTTTGCTGCTTCGGCGGCAAACTGACCTTCGAGCATACCTTGGCCATGATCGTTGTCATGTACCTCTGGTGTGTCGATATAGAGCAGTCGAATATGCGTGTCCGCACCATTCATCGACACGACCACTGTATCCCCGTCAATTACTCGGACGATGGGGAGGGGAGGGCTTTCTATTGACCAACAAGCGATGGAAATGCAGGCCAGTAGGAAACCAATGCAGCAACGCAGAAGGAATCTGCTGATGCGTAGCTTAATGCCCAAGCCGACTGGAGTATTCGGCGATGGCTGGATGCTGGTCAGTGCGCTTTTGCCCGTGATCGGTGTCGGTGTCATGCCAGTTAGGCTGCCCAAACAACGAGCAAAGGCAACAGATGCCTTTACTAGTTCAGTTCCAAGGCAGCTAGAGTGTCTTGGTGCCCACACCCATTGGCAAACTTGTCGCGTCCGCATTGGCGGCTTCTGGACAATCGCAGCACGGCTTCTGCCGGGCGGTTGGTTACGATCAGGGCTCATTGCAGGCGGTCATCAAGGGCCAGCGAAAGCCGCCACTTGGGAGCGAGGATGCGTGGGCTACGGCCTTCGGGCTCAAGGGTGAGGCCCGGCGCGAGTTCCTGGTGGCCTATTGGCTGGCACATGCCCCTCCGCAACTTACTGCCGAGATAGATCGACTGCGCTCTAGTTGACCTACTAATTCCTTCGCCCGCGAGTGTCATGGCTTTCGCGCGAGTGTGACTAACATGGCCAAAATTGGAAGCGGAACCATGTATGGGGGCCGACCATGCAGGGCATGGGAATCCGGGAAAAATTCTAAAGAACTGGTAGGCGTATAGTTATAACAGCCTCGTGGGTTTCCCCCCTCCCCTGGGCTGGCCCTCCCCGCCACGCTGCGCAGCAGCGGGATTGCGAATCACGGACTGCGTTGCGCTCGCTATCATAATCCAGTACGAACGCGTATTTTTAGCCACCAACAAGTGTAACTGTAATATCAGTGTTAGCGGAAGCGGATGGCCTGGGGTCCATCTTGTGGCCGCTGCTGGTCAATGCCGGGCCAGGCCGTCGGGTTGGCTGTGGTCGGATGCGGGGGTGATGAGTTGGCCACCTGGGCATAGAACGGTCATGGATGCACGATTAGGGGCAGGGCGGCATTGCTTGCCGGCTCTGGGGTCAGCCACGACAAGAGTTGACCCTATTCTAGCTGACTTTCTTGCCGTGATACGCCCTGAGGCCGTGGACAGGCGGCTGGCCGTGCCCCTTGGCCGGCTTGACCACTATTTCCAGGAATTGTCATTGGTGAACTGAGCGCAATCTGCTTGACGTTTTAACTGGCTAATCCTCCAACGGCTGGGCATTCGTTTATGGAGAAAATGGCAACCGCCACCCTGATTTTATTGCCCAATGTGGGATATAAGTGGGATGGCCGTAGATGCCGCATAGCCTAAAAAACAAAACCCCGTTAGGTATTTATCCTAACGGGGCTTATGGCGCGCCGGGCAGGACTCGAACCTGCAACCTCCAGATCCGTAGTCTGATGCTCTATCCATTGAGCTACCAGCGCACAGCGCAATGCCTTTCAGCGCTGCGGCGGTGCAGCATAAAATTCCTCGCAGGGCGTCAAGGCCTTTGCTGGGACCGGGCGCGACCCGTGGCCAAGCTGTCGACGGACCCCAGGTTGCCTGGCGGAGCCGCGCCTTAGGCTTCCGCCCTCCCATGGTCATCGTCATCGACAATTACGACAGCTTCACTTACAACCTCGTCCAGTATCTCTGGGAGCTGGGCGCCACGGTGCAGGTCTACCGCAATGACGAGCGCACCGTCGCCGCGATCATGGCCGAGAAGCCGGACCATCTGGTGATTTCGCCCGGTCCGTGCACCCCGACCGAGGCGGGCATCAGCCTGGAGCTGATCGGTGCCGCAGCGCAGAGCGGCACGCCCCTGCTCGGGGTGTGCCTGGGGCACCAGTCGATCGGCCAGGCCTTCGGCGGGGTGGTCGAGCGCGCTGCCCGGCTCATGCATGGCAAGACCTCCGAGATCCGTCACGACGGGCATGGCGTCTTCACCGGCGTGCCGTCGCCCTTCACCGCGACACGGTACCACAGCTTGGTGGTGAATGAGCGTCTCCCTGAGTGCCTGGTCGCCACCGCCTGGACGGTCGATCGCGGCGAGCTGATGGGTTTGCGCCACCGCGAGCTCCCCATCGAGGGGGTGCAATTCCATCCCGAGAGCTTCCTCACCCAGCATGGCCATGCGATGCTCAAGAACTTCCTCCTCCAGCCTGCTGAGGCCCGCCGATGAGCACCGAGAGCGATCAGCAGGATGCGAGCGACCCGGTCAGCGCGGCGGAACCAGGGGAGCAGGCCGGCGAGTCAGGTGAGGGGGTGGAGACGTCCGCCACTGCGGAGCCGGCCGCGGACGCCGCTGCACCTGCCATCGAAGCCCCGGCAGCCGATCCGGCCAGTCCGGGGGCGGACTCCGCTCCCCTGGTCGAGACCATCGATGCCAGCGACCTCAAAGCCGATCCTGCCGCCGATGGCGTGGACATCGTTCCGGATGTCGCCGACCTCCCGCCGGCCGAGTTGCGGGCGGTGCTCGAGGCGGTGCTCTTCGTCGCCACCCGGCCGCTGTCGATCGAGCGCCTGCAGCAGGTGCTGCCGGGCGCCGGGGCGAGCTACATCGAGGGCTTCCTCAAGGGCCTCGCCGAGCGCTACGATCATGAGAACCGCGGTTTCGAGCTGCGCCACATCGCCGGCGGCTGGCAGCTGCTGACACGACGAGCGCTCTACCCCTGGGTGCGCCAGCTCGAGCGCAAGGAGCTGCCGACGCGGCTCTCCAAGAGCGCACTCGAGACCCTCGCCATCGTCGCCTACAAGCAGCCGATCACCCGCGGGGCGATCGAGGACATCCGCGGCGTGCAGTGCGGTCCGGTGCTGCGTCAGCTGATGGATCTCCGCCTGGTCCTGGTGTGCGGCCGTGATGAGCAGGCGCTTGGCCGGCCGCTGCTGTACGGGACCACCGATTCCTTCCTCTCGCGCTTCGGCCTCGGCCGGCTCGAGGATCTGCCCAGACGCCATGAATTCGGCACCTGAATGACATGGGCAAGTTCGCCTATGTCCTCATCGCGATCACTGCCGCCATGGCTTGGTACCTCCTGCGGCCGGAGGCCGAACCCGAGGACCGGGTCGCCATCCTCAGCGGGGTCCCGCCGCTGATCTACCGGCTGCATGCAGGCGGGTTGGACCAGGACATCGACCACCTGACCGTGCAGCTGCACGGCGTCAAACGGCCCCTGGCGGTCGGGCGTGCCGATGCCTGGTGGGGCCTGATCCGTCAGATCGCCCTGCCCAAGGACCACATCGTCCCGGCGATCGCTGAAGGCCAGCTGGGCGCCTATGGCCTCGATGGCAGCCGGGCGCTGGAGGCGAGCACCTTCCGCCTGCGGTGGGGCACGTCGGCAGGGAAGGGCTACCTGTGGGAGGGGACCACCAGCCGCATCTTCGTCGTCAGCCCGCTGCTGATCCGGCAGCTCGACCAGCTGGCGGTGCGCTTCGACCAGGATGCCCTGCTGGGGATGGAAGGTCTGCGCCATATCATCGTCACCCGCGGCACCCACCATACCAACCTGCTCCTGAGCAACGAGGAGTGGTACGACTCGGAACATGCGGACCGCCCGCTGCTGACCCGGCGTGTGCAGCTGCTGCTGGCCAGGTGCAAGGCCCTGCGCCTGACCGATTTCGCCGGCAAGCAGCCCACCGGCGAGCCTGATATCGGGGAAATGCGCCTGAGCCAGGAGCAGGGGCCGCTGGCCCTCGACCAGGTGGTGCGCATCTGGAGCGCCGCAGGTGGCGGATTCATCCAGGTCGATGGCCTGCCGGCGCAGCCGCTCGACAAGGACGACGTGGCGGAGTGGCTTGAGGCGCTGGCCGACCTCGAGCGCGATTACGTCGTCGATCTGGCCCGCCGCTTCATCCTCTCGCCCCTCACCGAGGTGCTGGTGTCGAAGGCCGGAGCCGAGCTGTTCCGACTCGAGAAGCATGGCCTGCAGGACACCAATGACGGCCTCAGCCAATGGGATGTGGTATGGCCGGCGGGACGCGAGGTGGCGAGCGCGACTGCGGCCTCGCTCTTGGCACTGACCCTCGATCTGCTGCCGGCACAGGGCGTCAAGCCCGGCAGCAAGGCCGATCGGCCCCCGGCCGATGCCCTGGTCCTGGACTTCGTCTTCCAGCTCGACATGCACCATGAGCGCATCGCCATCTTCGGTGCGCCAGGAGCTTGGCAGATATGGGGTCCCACCCACCGGGGAACGCTCAAGGACTTGCCGCTGCTGCTGCGCGATCTCAGCGCGGCATCGATGCTCGATCTCAAGCTGGTCGACCGCCCCTGGTCGCAGGTGGTCAAGATCCAGCGCATCCGGCACGAAGTCGACGGCGTGCACGGCGAGACCTTCGCCGTGGATGCCGGCGGTACCTGGCGGCAGACCTTCCCGGCCGTGGCGCGAGAGCGCCAGATCGACCAGCTCGCGATCGAGCAGCTGGCCCGCGCCGCCTGCTCGAGCCAGGCGGTAAGCGCGCGCTTCGTCACCCCGCAGGATGGCGACATCCTCGCGCATCCGGATTTCGAGCTCGACCTGCGCTTCATGCCCAGGACGGTCAAGCATTCGAGCGATGCATCCCGGCTCGATGAGACCACCGACCAGGACCTGGGCTTCTGCTTCAAGCGCGAGGGGGACGGCTGGCGTGTGGTCAACCGCGAGGCGGGGGTGAGCTATCTGCTGAATGCGGAGGTGGAGGAGATGCTGCGCTATTCGGTCCAGGACAACCTGGTCGTGCCACTGGTCCCGAGCCTGGTGCGGCGCATCGAGGTCGCCTCGCCGGACGGGCACTACCTGCTCACCGAGGATGCCCATGGCTGGAATGGCCAGGTGGTCGACGCCGACGGGCAGCCCGGCCCCGTCCAGGTGGTCGACGAGGTCGAGGTCCGGCGCCTGCTGCGCCGGATCGCCACCGTGCGGGCAGGGCATATCGATGCCAAGGCCGCACCGCTGGCAGCCAAGGAGGTGTCGGCGACGGTGGTCTGCGATCTGCCGTCAGCCTTCACCAAGGAGATCGTCACGCTGAGCATCGGCACCCACCGGGCGGCCGGTGACGAGTTCGTGCTCTCGGCGGAGAGCACGGCGGCATCCCGCCATCCGCCGATCGGACGCTGCTACCTGCCCGCCAGCGCCGCCGCCCAGGTGGCACAGCTGACCCCGCCCCTGTCCAGCCTCCTGCCCGCAGCTGCCGGCCGGCAATGAACGAATTGCGCCAGCAGGTGATCCAGGATCTGGCTGGCGCAGGTTGCGCACCGCTGCACCGGCTCGGGCAGAACTTCATGGTCGATCGCCATGCCCTCGATGCGCTGTGCGGTGAACTCGGCGCCGCACCAGGGGTGCGCGTGGTCGAGATCGGCCCCGGGACCGGCATCCTCACCGCACGGCTGCTGCACGCCGGATGCGCGGTGCTGGCGATCGAGCTGGACCATGGGCTCGCCGGGCTGCTGCAGCGCACCTTCGCCGCCGAGATCGTCCGGGGCGGGGTGCGCGGGTGCGCGGGCCTGACGCTGATCCATGGCGATTGCCTGGAGAGCAAGAGCGTCCTGCACCCGGGCATCGTCAGCTTCGCGTCAGAGCCCTGGCGCCTGGGCGCCAACCTGCCCTACGACGTGGCGCTGCCGGTGCTGCTCAATGCCGCTGGGCTCCAGCCCCCGGCCCGGCCACCCGATCTCGCGGTGGTGACCGTGCAATGGGAGGCAGCCCAGCGCCTGTGCTCGCTCCCGGGCCAGGACACCTGGGGCGCTAGCGCGGCGGTGCTGCAGGCCGCTGGCGAACCGGCGCTCGTGCGGCGCCTCGGACCCTCGAGCTTCTATCCGCGGCCCCGCGTCGACAGCGCCATCCTGCGCTGGCGCCCCAGGCGGGCCCTGGCGCACGGCTTCAGCCGCTTTGTGCGCGAGGTCTTCTCGTCGCGCCGCAAGGTCCTCACCGGCGCCTTGCGCGATCGGGGGGTGAGTCGGGAGGAGGCCGAAGACGCGTGCCGGGCTTGCGGCCTCGATTCCAAGCGCAGGCTGGAGAGCCTATCTGCCGCAGAGTTGGTGGAGTTGCATGCTGCGCTCGGCAGCGCAGCGCAGAGGACCGCTCCATGACCGATCCAGCCGATCCAGCCGCTCCTCCATTCCGACCGACGCCACCAGGACGCGCGCGCCGCCTCGGCCTGCCGCTGGCCAGCTTCGTCGCCGGGGTGGCGGTGATGGCCTGGATCGGACACGCCGGAGCGCCGTCCGCCAAACCCGACCCAGCCGCAGCAGCGCTGGTCTCGGCGCCTGCTTCCCCTGCCGCCCCCCCCGTCGCCACCCCGCCGGCCGCCGATGCGCAGGATCAGTCCGTCCCGGTGGCGACGGTGAATGGCGAGGAGGTGAGCCTGCGCGCCCTGGAGGATGCGCTGCTCAAGAAGGAGGGCGCCGAGCAGGTCGAGGATGCGGTCCACCACCTCCTGGAAAGGACCAACTGGAGCCTGCTGAAGGACGACGACCTGATCGTCGCCACCGCCATGGGCCAGGTGAAGCGGCGGGAGGTGGCACTCCACCTGCTGCGCGACAAATCCGGCCCGGTGCGGGAAGAGCTCATCAATATCGCCCTGGTCGAGCAGGCGCTCGCCAAGGCGGGGGTGGTGATCGACGACGTGGCCACCAATGCCGAACTGGCGCGGATGGAGAAGCGCCTGCATGAGGGCCTGGACAAGCGCAAGCAGCCGTTGATGGATCTGCGCACCTTCATCCAGCAGACCGAGAAGACCACCCTCGAAGCCTTCATCCGCCAGCCCGGCTTCAAGATGCTGGCGGGATTGCACATCCTGGTCCAGCAGCAGGCCAGGAAGGAGGTCACGGACGAGGAGCTGCAGGCATTCTTCGATCAGCACCGCGAGCGCTACCGTACCCAGGAGGCGGTCGATCTCGCCGACATCTATGTCCCCTTCATCCCCGAGAAGGATGCCAGCGGCAAGGAGGTGGTGACCGAGGAGGAGAAGGTGCAGCGGCAGAAGGTCGCCTGGGATCTCTATAACATGATACGACGCAAAGATGTAAGCTTCGAGAAGACCTTCGGCACCTTCGGCCGGGTCGCCGATCAGGATAGCGATGCCAACGGCCGGGTGGGCTGGGTGACGCGCGATGGCGGGCGGGGGAAGCGGGGTGCCCGCCGCATCCCGGCCCGGGTGGTGGAGGAGGCGTTCAATGCCCAGGGACCGTTCCCGGTCATGCTCCAGCCGGTGGTGCATGACCTGGGCGTCGACGTCATCCGCGTCCTGGCGCGCCGCCCGGCCGAGGAGCCGGTGCTCAGCCTGATGCACGAGCGGGTGCTGATCGACCTGGTCGACGCGGACATCGACGCACGCACCAAACGCCTGCTCGAAGGCCTGCGCCGATCCTCGGCCATCACCTACGCCAGCCTGCCGGCGATCATCAAGGAACGCGCCAAGGCCGCGGGCGAACCGGACAGCGAGACCGGCGGCAAGTAGCGCTCCATGGCAGCGCCCGGTGCTGCCATGTCATGGCGTTCGGCACGGGAAAATCAGGCTTGGTCACACACCCTCGGGGGGGGTGCGGAGCGCTTCGTTTTCCCCTTCCGGCTGCTGAGCATGATGGGCAATCGATGAGGTGACCATGAGCTATGACATGAACCAGTTGCTGGAGATCTGCCTCAATCAGGGAGCGTCAGACATCCACATCACCGTCGGCCGTCCGCCGAGCTTCCGCATCCATGGCAGCATCAAGAGCCTGAAATCGGAGGTGCTCACCGCCGATGATACCGCCAACCTGATGAAGCAGATCACCAGCGAGCGCGGCCAGACCGAGATCGCCGAGGCTGGTTCGACCGACTTCGCCATCGGCTACTTCGACAAGGCGCGCTTCCGCGTCAACGTCTTCAAGCAGAAGGGCCGCATCGCCATGGTGCTGCGCCTGATCCCCTCGCGCATCCTCACCTTCGAGCAGCTCGGGCTGCCGGCCCACGTCAAGGACCTGCTCACCCGTCCACGCGGGCTGATCCTGGTGACCGGACCGACCGGCTCGGGCAAATCCACCACCCTCGCGACCATGATCGATTTCATCAACTCGGAAGAGGAGATGCACATCATCACCATCGAGGACCCGATCGAGTACTACCACAACCACAAGAAGTCGGTGGTCAACCAGCGCGAACTGCACATCGATGTGCCATCCTTCGAGGACGGCCTGCGCCGCGCCCTGCGCGAGGACCCCGATGTCATCCTGGTCGGCGAAATGCGCGATCTCGCCACCATCAGCTCGGCGATCTCAGCGGCCGAGACCGGCCACCTCGTTTTCGGCACCCTGCACACCACCGGCGCCTCGCGCACCGTCGACCGCATCATCGACGTCTTCCCGACCAACCAGCAGGAGATGGTGCGAACCCAGCTGGCCGGCAACCTGGTGTCGGTGATCTCGCAGGCGCTGGTGCCCAAGCTCGACGGCAAGGGCCGCATCGCCGCCTTCGAGATCATGATCATGAACCCCGCTATCTCCAATCTCATCCGCGAGAACAAGAGCTTCCGCATCGATTCGACCATCCAGACCAGCGCCAACCAGGGTATGATCTTGCTCGATGACTGGTTGTTCCGCCTCTACAAGGCCGGTAGCATCGATTTCGCCCAGATGATGGGCTATGCCAAGGACCAGCCGTATCTGCAGCGCAAGGTCCAGGAAGATGGCGGTTCGGCTACGGCCTCGAAAGCGTAAGATGGGATACGGCACTGACATGAGCTCCTCACCTCCCCGTCCCTCCGCCCCGGACCGGCCGACCCGGTCCCCGATCGCGGCGCCCCGTTGCCCCGAGGTGATGCCGTGATCCGCGTCGAAGCCAAGGATCTGCTCAAGAGCCTGCACAAGATGGAGGAGGTCGACCAGCCGACCGCCCAGAAGATCTACAACGAGCATCGCAAGAATGGCGTCGAGATCGTCAAGGCGTGCATCGATGGCGGCGTGCGCGAGGATGCCGTGCTCTACGCCGTCGCCCAGCTGCTCGGGCTCGAGCCGGTGCAGCTGTCCGGGCTGGTGCTGCCGAAGGCGCTGATCGATAAGGTGCCCGCCAATGTCGCCAATTCCTACCGCATCATCCCGGTGCGCATGGAGGACAAGACGTTGGTGATCGCAACCGCCGATCCCGACAACCTGGCCGCGCTCGACGATCTCAAGTTCATGCTCGGCGTGGCCCAGGTGCGCCCGGCCCTGACCTCGGAGAGCTCGATCAACGAGGCGCTGGCCCAGTACTACGCCCAGGCCGCCAACGAGGAGAAGCAGAAGCAGATCCAGGCGATCGTCGATTCGCTCGGCGATGAGGAGGCCTCCTCCGGCCATGGCGGCCAGGAGACCTTCTCGATCGACATCAACCAGTTCGCCGGCATCGACACCAGCGACGCCGCGGCAGCGGCGGAATCCGCACCGGTGCGCAAGCTGCTCAACCTCATCCTGCTGACCGGCGTCAAGGCCCAGGCCTCGGACATCCATTTCGAGCCCTTCGAGGATGCCTTCCGCGTGCGCAACCGCATCGATGGCGTGCTCTACGAGATGCTGCCGGTGCCCAAGACCCTCGCCCCGGCGCTGGTGGCGCGCATCAAGGTCATGTCGCATCTCGACATCTCCGAGCGGCGCATGCCCCAGGACGGTAAGATCCCCGTGCGCATCGGCGACCGCGAAGTCGACCTGCGCGTCAGCAGCCTGCCGACGATGTTCGGCGAATCGGTGGTTATCCGCATCCTCGACCGTTCGGTGGTGAACCTCGACATCGAGAAGATCGGCTTCCCCGACGACATGCTGACGCATTTCAAGGAGGTCATCGAGGCGCCGAATGGCATCGTCGTGGTCACCGGACCGACCGGTTCCGGGAAGACCACCACGCTCTACGCGGCGCTCAGCGCGGTGAACGAGGATTCGGTGAAGATCATCACCACCGAGGACCCGGTGGAATACGAGATCAACGGCCTGATCCAGGTGCCCGTCGACGAGGAGGCCGGCCGCTCCTTCGCCATGTGCTTGCGCGCGATCCTGCGCCAGGACCCGGACATCCTGCTGATCGGCGAGGTGCGCGACCAGGAGACCGCAAAGATCGCCATCGAGGCCTCGCTGACCGGCCACCTGGTGTTCACCACCCTGCACACCAATGATGCGCCGACCGCGATCACCCGCCTCCTCGACATGGGCCTGGAACCGTTCCTGCTCGCGGCGACGCTCGAGACCATCGTAGCCCAGCGCCTGGTGCGCACCATCTGCCTGAAGTGCAAGGCGCCCTACCAGCCGAGCGAGGAGGAGCTGCTCTCGCTCAGCATCAAGGCGCGCGATGTCGCCAACCAGCGCTTCTACTACGGCAAGGGCTGCGAGGTGTGCAAGAACACCGGCTACAAGGGACGCACGGCGATCTTCGAGATGCTCGACATCAATGATGTGGTGCGCGAGCTCGTGCTCTCGCGCGCATCGGCGACGCAGATCCGCATCGCCGCCCAGAGGGCCGGCATGCGCACGCTGCGCGATGCCGGCATCCAGAAGATCTATGCCGGACTGACCACCATCGAGGAAGTCATCCGCGAGACGCTTGCGACAGAGGATTGATCCACGGGATCATGCGCTGAACGACCATCTCCTAGGAGCCTGCCATGCCTCTCTTCCAGTTCAAAGCCCATGATAAGCGCTCCAACAAGGAGATCTCCGACACCATCGAGGCGATCTCCCAGGTCGAGGCGATCGCCGCGATCAAGCGCCAGGGCTTCCTGCCGATCGAGGTCAAGGAGGCGCGCGCCAAGAGCGCCAAGTCGGCGGCCGGCGGTGCCGCCAAGAACAAGGGCTCGGTGTTCGGCGGCGGGGTGAAGCATGCGCACGTGACGCTCTTCACCCGCCAGCTCTCGACGCTCCAGGATGCAGGACTGCCGATCGTGCAGTCGCTGCAGATCCTCACCGACATGCAGCGGCCGGGACGCTTCAAGCAATCGCTCGGGGCGGTGACCGACGATGTGCAGAGCGGTACCATGCTCAGCGAGGCGATGAGCCGGCATCCCAAGATCTGGGACAAGCTCTACACCAACCTGGTCAAGGCCGGCGAGACGGCAGGCGCCCTGGATGTGATCCTGCGCCGCCTGGCGGAGTTCCGCGAAAAGGCCGAACGGCTCAAGAAGAAGGTCATCGGCGCCCTCATCTATCCAGTGGCGGTGATGACCATAGCCGGGGCCATCCTCACCTTCATCATGGTCTTCATCGTGCCCAAGTTCGAGCAGATCTTCAAGGAGCTGGGCATCCCGCTGCCAGGCATCACCGAGGCGCTGATCGGCTTCAGCACCTTCATGGCCAACTACTGGTACATGATCATCATCGGCATCATCATCTTCGTGGTCGGCCTCAAGCTGTTCCGCAATACCGAGAAGGGCGGCAACTTCATCGACCGCGTCGCGATGAAGATGCCGGTGCTCGGAAACATCATCAAGAAGAGCTCGGTGGCGCGCTTCACCCGCACCCTCGGCACCCTGGTGACCTCGGGCGTGGGCTTCCTCGATGCCCTGGACATCACCAAGTCGGCGACTCCCAACATCGTCGTGCGCAACGCCATCCAGGCGGTCCGCGATTCGGTCAAGGAGGGTGAGACCATCAATGAGCCCTTGCGCCGCTCGGGGGTGTTCGACGACATCGTGGTCAACATGATCAAGGTCGGTGAGGAGACCGGCGAACTGGACAAGATGCTGATCAAGATCGCCGACACCTACGACGAAGAGGTCGATGCCGCGGTCGCAGCGATGATGGCGCTGATGGAACCGCTGCTGATCGTCTTCATGGGCGGTGCGGTCGGCTTCATCGTCATCGCCCTGTTCATGCCGCTGATCAAGCTCATCGAGACCCTCGGCCAGCAGGCCGGCAACGGCGGCTGAGCCGACACCTCGGCGGCGGCTCCGACCTAGGCCAGCTCGCAGCAGGCGCATCCGGCCATCCGGTCGTAGGCAGCCATGCGTCGGCTTCCGCGCATCGCCGGGACAGCCCAGCTCGAGCGCCAGGTCGCGGTGCGCCTTCGCTGTGCGGTCAGCCGGCGACCGCGTCCACGGCGTCGGCGTGAAGCGACCTGCCGAGTTTGGGGCTGGTCACGGCGATGCGGCCACTAAGCTGCGCCCGCGCCACGCCACTGCACTGCTCGGAGGTCCCCCATGTCCCTGACCCTCACGAAGAACCGCTTCTACGGCGCGCGCCGGGGACCGGTGGTGGTGGTGGTGATGGACGGTGTCGGCCTGGGACCTGATTACGCCGGCAATGCGGTCAGTGCCGCCTACAAGCCCACCCTCGATGGGCTGATGTCCAGCTGCCCGTGGACCAAGCTGGCCGCCCACGGCACCGCGGTCGGCATGCCGTCGGACGCCGACATGGGCAACTCCGAGGTCGGCCACAACGCCATCGGCGCTGGCCGGGTCTTCGATCAGGGCGCCAAGCTGGTGCAGCAGGCGATCGCCTCGGGGGCGCTGTTCACCTCGAGCGGCTGGAAGGAGATCGTCGCCAATGCGCTCGCCAGGAAGTCGACGCTGCACTTCATCGGCCTGTTCTCCGACGGCAACGTACACAGCCACATCGACCACCTCAAGGCGATGATCGTCGCCGCCAAGAAGGCCGGAGTCGCCAAGGTCGCGGTGCATGCGCTGCTCGATGGACGCGATGTCGGCGAGACCACGGCGCTGGACTACACTGGCCCCTTCGAGGCCTGGCTGGCGGGCGTCGATCCGGCCTACGGCATCGCCTCGGGCGGCGGGCGCATGTGCATCACCATGGACCGCTACGAGGCCGACTGGTCGATGGTCGAGCGCGGCTGGAAGACCCACGTCCTGGCCGAGGGCCCGCAATACCCCTCCGCCAGCGCCGCGATCATCGCAGCGCGCGCCGCCAAGCCCGGGGTCATCGATCAGGACCTCCCGCCGTTCATCGTCGAGCGCGCCGGCAAGCCGTTCGCACCGATCGTCGATGGCGATTCGGTGGTGTTCTTCAACTTCCGCGGCGACAGGGCGATCGAGATCTGCAAGGCATTCCTCGGCCAGGACGCCAAGGCGGTGCCCTTCGCCCGCCAGCGCGTCCCCCAGGTCTGCTTCGCCGGCATGATGACCTATGATGGCGACACCAACCTGCCGCCCCGCACCCTGGTGGTGCCGCCGCTGATCGAGCGCACCCTGAGCGAATACCTCGTCAGCGCCGGCGTCCAGCAGCTGGCCTGCTCTGAGACGCAGAAGTTCGGGCACGTGACCTACTTCTGGAATGGCAACCGCAGCGGCTACCTCGACCAGTCCCTGGAGAAGTACATCGAGGTGCCCAGCGACCGCGTCTCCTTCAGCGAACGTCCGTGGATGAAGGCGGCCGAGATCACCGATGCGGTGATCGCCGAGCTGCGCCAGCGGCCCTACGGCTTCGCCCGCCTCAACTACGCCAATGGCGACATGGTCGGCCATACCGGCGACTACCGCGCCGCGCGCATCGCCGTCGAAGTGGTCGACCTCGCCTTGGGCCGCCTGCTGCCGGCGATCAAGGAGCTGGGAGGCATCGCCATAGTCACCGCCGACCATGGCAATGCCGACGAGATGTACGAGATGGACAGGAAGGGCGGGGTCAAATACGAGAACGACCGCCCCAAGGCCAAGACCAGCCATACCCTCAACCCGGTTCCGGCCATCATCTACGATGCCCAGCAGAAGGGCGAATACCGGCTGGATACCTCGATCGCCAAGCCCGGGCTCGCGAACCTCGCTGCAACCTGCTTGGCCCTCATGGGTTATCAGGCGCCGAAGGACTACGAACCCAGCCTCGTCAGCTTCCTCTGACCGACGCGTCGGCGCGCCAAGGCTGCGCCGATGCGCCCTTGCACAGATGCCGGGATGTGGTGTACACTGCGTCGTACGTCCGCCGCCCCGGCGTGGTACAGGCATAGGAAGCATCTGCTCGTGACCCAGCCTTGTGATCCGGTGACCCTGGATGTCCTGCAGGCCAATGTGGCGCTGCTGGCCGAGAACGAGCGTCTCGAGACCGAACGCCGGCATCTGCTCGCGCTCGACAAGATGAAGACCGAATTCCTCGCCCGCGTCAGCCATGATCTGCGCACCCCGCTCAACAGCATCATCGGCTTCTCCGATCTGATGATCGCCGAGGTGGGCGGCAAGATGAACAAGAAGCACGGCGAGTTCATCAGCGCCATCAACCGCAACGGCCACGCCCTGCTCGCGCTGATCAACGAGATCCTCGACCTCTCCAGCATCGAGTCCGGCCACCTGCAGCTGCGCCGCGAGGCGGTGCCGCTGCAGAATGTCATCGATGACCTGCGCGCCGCCACCGAGCCCGTGCTCGCAGCCGCCCAGCTCGATGTCCATTGGCCTCTCCAGGCCAAGGTCCAGCAGAAGTCCGCCTTCATCGATCGCCGGCGCATCCTGCAGCTGCTCACCAACCTGGTCGACAATGCGCGCAAGTTCTCGCGTGCCGGAGGCCGGGTCACCATCGACATGGATGCCGGCCCGTCCGAGGCATGGTTCTCGGTCGCCGATACCGGTCCGGGGATCGCAGCCGAGGATCGCGAGCAGATCTTCCGCCCCTATTACCAGCGCAGCGCCGGCTACGCCCAGAACGGCGTCGGCCTCGGCTTGGCCATCGTCAAGGGCATCGTCGACTGCCATGGCGGCCGCATCGAGCTCGACAGCGACATCGGCAAGGGCTGCCGCTTCCGCGTGGTGATCCCTGCGGCCGCAAGCGAGCGGTCGGGAACGGAGATGGTGGTCTGATATGAGCGGTCCCTCTGGCATCCACCCCGTCTCAGGGCAGGCCCCTGGCAGCAAGTCGCGGCCGAGCCGCATCCTGGTGGTCGAGGATATGCCGGCGCTGCAGGCGCATGTCGCCGAGACCCTCACCGAGATCGGTCCGGACGTGCAGATCGTCACTGCCAGCGATGGCCGCGAGGCGCTCGATGCGATCGCCAGTGCCAAGGAGCCATTCCACCTCATCCTGTGCGACATCATCATGCCGCGCATGGATGGCGAGGCCCTGCTGGGGGAGCTGCGCAAGCGCAAGTACCCGGCCGCGATCATCATGCTCACCGCGCTCGGGCAGGACGAGATGATCGTCCGCTGCCTGCGCCAGGGCGCCTGCGACTACCTGGTCAAGCCGGTGGGCATCGACGATCTCCTGGCGGCGGCGGTCAACGCGCTCCAGCACATGCCGCTGCTGGGCAATGTCATCGAGGTCGAATACGACCCGCATGGCTGGTTCGAGGTCGCCGGCGAGAGCGACGAATCGATCCTCTACAAGTACCGCCGCTTCCTCGGCCTGCTCGACAAGTTCAAGATCCCCGAACCGGCCGCCAGCGAGGTCCGCCTGTCGCTCGAGGAGCTCGGCCGCAATGCCATCGAGTGGGGCAACCACAACGAGCACTCCAAGAAGGTGCGCTTCGGCTGCCGCATCCTGCCGGGCAAGGTCATCGTCTATATCGAGGACGAGGGCGCCGGCTTCGATCCCGACGCGGTCCCCGATCCGAGCATCGATCCGCTCGCCCACCTCGAGCATCGCAAGCGCGGCGGCAAGCGCCTGGGCGGCTATGGCATCCATCTGATCAAGAACCTGATGGATAAGCTGATCTACAACGCCAAGGGCAACCGCGTGGTGGCGATCAAGTACCTCGACAAGAAGCCGACCCCGCCGTAGGGCGCGACCGCATCCGCAGGGCGGCGACCTCCGCGGTTCGGCCTCGAGCAAGGCTGCTCGCCCAGCCTTCAGCCCAGGCCGGCGATCGACTCGCGCAGGTTCGCCAGCTCCACCAGCTCCTGCGCCAGGAGCGAGCGGGTCTCGGCGACCTGCGCCGCCGGGGCGCGGTCGACGTAATCCTTGCTGCCCACCCGCCCCTGCTTGGCGAGGATGCTCCTATCGAGCTGGGCGGCGCGCTTGGAGAGCTGCTCCCGGAGCTTGCCGAGATCGACCATGCCGGTGAGCGGCACATGCACCTTGTAGGCGCCCACCACGGTGGTCACCGAAGCGGCCGGCTTCTCCTGGGCGATGCCGATGGTGAGGCCCCCGTCGAGCAGGTTGGCGCGGTCGCTGATGAAGTCCCTGTTCGACCTGATGCGCGCGCTGACGGTCTGGCTCGGGCAGGAGATCACCGCCGCGAGCTGCTGGCTGTCGGGGAGGCTGACCAGGTTGCGCACATTGCGCACCGCGGTGACCAGCGACTGCAGTTCGCTCATGGTCGTCGCCACCCCGCTCTCCTGGAGCGCCTGCGCGACCGTGGGCCAGCGCTGGAGCATGAGATACCCGCGCTCGCCCCAGGCGTGGCTCCCGGTCACGCCCTGGAGGTGCTGCCACAGCTGCTCGGTGATGAAGGGCATGCCCGGGTGCAGCAGGCGGAGCACGGCATCGAAGCAGTAGGCCAGGACGCGGGTGGCCTGGCCGGCCGGCACGCCACCTGCGCGCAGCTGCCGCTTGGCCCATTCCAGGTACCAGTCGCACAGATCGTCGCGGAAGAAGCGGTAGGCCGCATTGGCATAGTCGTTGTAGCGGAAGGCGGCCAGCGCCGCCGTGCATTCGCCGATGGCGCCCTGCAGGCGATCGAGGATCCAGCGTTCCGGCAGCTCCAGCGGGACCGCCGCCGCTCCGAGCGCCACCAGGTCGGAGGTGGTCACCGCCGTCTCGAGCGGCCGTTCAGCGAGGTTCATCAGCAGGAAGCGGCCTGCATTCCACACCTTGTTGGCGAAATTGCGTCCAGTCTCGAACTTGGTCGGGTTGAGCTTGAGGTCCTGGCCCTCGGTGGTCATGTCGAGCAGGGTGTAGCGCAGCGCATCGGCGCCATAGCCGCTGCACTGGTATTCCTTGCCCAGGTAGGTCTGCGTCCCGCCGGCGATCATCACCAGGGGATCGATGCCGTTGCCCAGCGATTTCGACATCTTGACCCCGCGCTCGTCGAGCACCGTGCCGTGGATGTAGACATCGTCGAACGGGCGCTTGCCGAGCGCGAAGAGGCCGGCCATCACCATGCGCGCGACCCAGAAGTAGATGATGCCGCGGTCGGTGACCAGGGTCGAGGTCGGGTAGTAGCGCGCCAGGAAGGGATCGGCGTCCGGCCAGCCCAGGGTCGAGAAGGGCCACAGGGCCGAGGAGAACCAGGTATCGAGGACATCGGCGTCCTGGGTGAGCCCCTGGTGGCCGCAATGCTGGCAGGCGGACGGGGTTTCGATCGCCACGGTGATCTTGGCGCATGCGCCGCAGTACCATGCCGGGATGCGGTGGCCCCACCAGATCTGGCGGGAAATGCACCAATCACGGACATTCTCCAGCCAGTGGCAGTAGACCTTGGTCCAGCGGTCGGGATGGAAGGAGACGCGCCCTTCCCTGGTCTCGGCGAAGGCGCGCTCGGCCAGGGGGGCCATGCGCACGAACCACTGCTCGGTGACCATCGGCTCGATGGGCTCCTTGGAGCGCTCGCTGTGCCCGACGGTATGGACGATCTCGGTCGAGCCGAGCAGCACGCCCGAGGCCTCGAACTCGCGCAGCAGCGCCTTGCGGCAGGCGAAGCGGTCCTGCCCGGCATAGCTCCCGGCGGCGCTGGTCATCGCGCCATCGAAGCCGATGCAGCGGATCAGCGGCAGCTGGTGGCGCAGGCCGACCTCGTAGTCGTTGGGGTCGTGCGCCGGGGTGATCTTCACCGCTCCCGAGCCTTTGGCGGGATCGGCATGCTCATCGGCGATGATCGGGATCTCGCGGCCGATGATCGGCAGGCGCACGGTCTTGCCGATCAGCGCCTGGTAGCGCACATCCCCGGGATTGACCGCCACCGCGGTGTCGCCGAAGAAGGTCTCGGGGCGGGTGGTCTCGACCACGATCGCGCCGCTGCCGTCGCTGAGCTGATAGCTCAGCTTCCACAGATGGCCCTGCTTCTCGATCGGGTCGACCTCGTCATCGCTCAGCGCGGTGCGCAGCACCGGGGACCAGTTGACCATGCGCGTGCCGCGGTAGATCAGCCCGGCCTGGTAGAGGTTGCTGAACTGGGTGCGCACTGCCCGGCTGAGGCCCTCGTCCATGGTGAAGCGCTCGCGCGACCAGTCGCAGCTGGCGCCGAGCTTGCGCAGCTGGTTGACGATGATGCCGCCGGACTCCTCCTTCCACTTCCATACCCGCGCGATGAACGCCTCGCGCCCCAGCGCCTCGCGGCTCGCGCCCTCCTCTGCGAGCTGCTTGGCCACCACCGCCTCGGTGGCGATGCCCGCATGGTCGGTGCCCGGCTGCCACAGTACATCGCGCCCCTGCATGCGCTGCCAGCGCACCAGGGTGTCCTGCAGCGCATTGTTGAGCGCATGACCCATGTGCAGCACGCCGGTGACATTGGGCGGTGGGATGGCGATCGCATAGGGGACCGCGCCGGGGACCGCCCCCGCACCGGCCTTGAAGCAGCCGGCCTCCTCCCAGCGCCGGTAGACATCGGGTTCGATCAGCTTGGCGTCATACGATTTCGGCAGCTCGAGGCTCATGGGCTGTTCTAACCAGGGGCGGTCGGGAAACGGAGAGGGGCGACCGGAGGCCGCCCCTCAGGGGAGTGCGATGGCCGGAGACGCCTCGTGTGCGCGTGGATACGGGCATCGGCGGCTGGCATCGGCGGCGACACGGTAGCCTGACGTCTGGTGCCTGCAAGGGATGCGGGGCCGCTCGTCGGCCATCCGCCGGTAGCGCCTACTCGCCGAAGGCCCGCGTCTTGTGCGGATCGGTCGACGAGACCCAGTCGGCCGGGGCGACCGTCACGACATCGCCCGGCAGGGGCGGGGAGGAGGCGACGAAATCATCGAAAGGCAGTTCCAAGGTCTTGCCCAGCCAGCCCTCGGGGCCATCCATGACCTCGACCTCGACGATGTGCCAAACGCGGAATTCGGTGGTGTACTGGTTCTGGTCGTTGTCGTAGACCTTGATTACCTTCAGTCGCATCACGCGGTGGTCGTTGGCTGCCTGGGAGCGGGTGACGGTCTCGCCGCGCAGATCGCTGCAGCCGGTCTGGAGCAGGATCATCACCACGAAGACGAGGACGGTGAGCGGCTGATGCATGGCCCGCCAGTCTTTTCTTGAGTTCCCGGCGATCCAGCGATAAGTGGCCCCCGCGCTCGCCGCCATCATGCGGCCAGCCGGAGATCGACGATGAGCCTGTCCTCGCCCGCCGAAACGGCCCGCGCCCCCTATCATCCCCTGGCCCAGCTCGCCAATGCCGCCCTGATGGCCGACGTGCCGGTGGCCTATGAGCTGCTGAGCGAGCGCGGCAAGCGGCTGTACTTCCCGGCCAAGGGCATCCTCGCCCAGGGTGCGGAGGCCAAGGCCAAGGCCAAGCGCTACAACGCCACCATCGGCATCGCCACCGACGCGCAGGGTCCGATGTACCTGCAGTGTGTCCACGATTCCTTCGCCCCGGGCATCAGCCCGCGCGAGCTCTACGATTACGCCCCGAGCTCTGGCAAGCCCGAGCTGCGCAAGGCGTGGGCGGACAAGCAGCGTGCCGAGACGCCGAGCCTCCAGGGGCAGGCAATCTCCCAGCCGGTGGTGACATGCGCGCTGACCCATGGCCTATCGCTCCTGGGCGACCTGTTCCTCGATCCGGGCGATGAGGTCCTGGTCAGCGACCTGATGTGGGAGAACTACACCTTGTGCTGGGACATCCGCCTGGGCGCGAGGATCGCGACCTTCCCGCTCTTCGATCGCCGGCTGACCGGGTTCAACCAGGACGGCTTCATCAAGGCCCTCGCCGAGCGTCGCGGCCGCAAGCTGGTGGTGGCGCTCAATTTTCCCAACAACCCGTCAGGGTATTCTCCGACCAGGGCGGAAGGCGGCGCGATCGTCAATGCGCTCCTGGCGGCCGCCGAGTCGGGGAGCAAGCTGGTGGTGGCCTTGGACGATGCATATTACGGCATGTTCTTCGACCCGGCCTGCGAGACCGAGAGCCTGTTCGGCCGCATCGCCCGCCTGCACCCGAACATCATCGCGGTCAAGATCGATGGCGCCACCAAGGAGACCTTCGTCTGGGGCCTGCGGGTCGGCTTCCTGACCTTCGGCACCAAGAACGGCACCCCGGCCGCCTATGCCGCGCTGGAGCAGAAGACCGCCGGGTTGATCCGTGCCACCATATCCAACGTCTCACATGCCAGCCAGACGGTGGTGCTCAAGGCGCTCCTCCATCCGGATTTCCGCCGGCAGCAGGCGGAGAAGGTCGACATCCTCCGTCGACGCGCCCAGGTCACGGCGACGGAATGCCGCCGGGAGGCCTATGCCGATTGCTGGGACGTCTATCCGTTCAATGCCGGCTATTTCATGTGCATCCGCGTCAAGGGCTGCACCGCCGAAGCCGTGCGCCTGCGCCTGCTGGACGAGCATGGCTTGGGCACCATCGCCCTGGGCGAACACGATCTGCGCATCGCTTTCAGCTGCCTGCTCGAGGAGCAGATCCCGGATGTCTTCGTGCGCATCGCCCAGGCCGTGCGCGCGGTGCGCGCGGGCTGATCCGGGACGAGACGCGCCCGGTGGGTAAACCCGCCTGGGCAGGGTCGGCAACCGGCACAGGACACACATGCACCACGGGCGTCCCGGGCGTTGAGCCCGGGACGCAGGAGTGCATTGATGCGATGAGGGCGGCGCCACCGTAGAGGCGCACGTCCGAGTGATGTGAGCGTCTAGCGATTGCCGCCGTAGCTTCCACCGCCACCGCCGCCGCCTCCACCACCACCGCCGCCGTATCCGCCACGGCTGCCGCCGCCGCCATACCCGCCGCCGCCGCCTTCACGACGGGGGGGGCGATCGCCCGGTTGACGGGGTTCTGCCTCGCGCACACGCAGTGCACGCCCCTCGAATTCCACGCCATTGAGGGCTTGGATGGATGCCTGGCCTTCAGCAGCGTTGGTCATGGTGACGAAACCGAAGCCGCGGCTGCGACCGGTATCGCGATCCATGACCACCTTCGCTCGACCCACGACACCGTGGGCGGCGAACATAGCTGTGAGGGACTCGTCATTGACGGACCAGGGAAGATTGCCGACATAGAGTTCCACGGATATCCTCGAATCTGACGCGACGCGCCATGAACGCGGCGCACGAGTGCGCCTTGGGTGAGGCCATGAGAATGCGTGTAAAAGGCGCAATCCAAGCAAAATTTGGCCATTATCGCTCAGATCGGGCCCTGGTGAGTGAGAATGGCCCCGCGCTGCGGATGGACGGCTCACCCGGCAAGCTGCTGCAGCCGCACCAGGTCCGCATACTCGCCGCCATGCGCCACCAGGTCGAGATGGCTGCCGCTCTCGATGATCGAGCCGCGCCGGGGGTGGTCCTTGCCCGCCAGGACATAGATCAGGTCGGCATGCTGGACGGTTGCCAGGCGATGGGCGATCACCACCACCGTCCGTCCGCGCATCAGCTCACTCAAGGCGGCCTGGACATTGCCCTCGCTCTCGGCGTCGAGGGCGCTGGTGGCCTCGTCCAGGAGCAGGATGGGGGCATCGCGCAACAAGGCCCGTGCTATGGCGATGCGTTGGCGCTGGCCGCCGGAGAGGCGGGCGCCTCGGTCCCCGACCTCGGTATCGTAGCCGCGGCCGCCCTCGAGCGCGAGGATGTCGTCATGCACATCGGCCCTGCGGGCCGCCGCCTCGACCTCCTCCCGGGTCGCTCCGGGGCGGCCATAGGCGATGTTGCGGTAGATCGATTCGTCGAAGAGGAAGTTGTCCTGCTGGACGATCGCGAAGTATTGCGCCAGGCTGTCGATGGTCACATCGCGCACATCGATACCATCGATAGTGATGCGTCCGCCGGTGACATCGTGGAAGCGCGGCAGGAGATCGAGGAGGGTGGACTTGCCCGCCCCGGTTCGTCCGACCAGGGCGACGGTCGAGCCGATGGGGATGGTCATGGTGATGTCGCGCAGGACCTCCTGGTCGCCCGCCTTGTAGCGGAACGACACGCCTTCCAGGCGGATGGCATCGTGTGGCGGAGGCAAGGGCTTGGCAGTGGTCAGGTTGGCCACCGTGCTGCTGCGGTCGAGCAGCAGGTTGACGCGATCCACCGAGGGCAGGTTCTCCTGGATGTCGCCCCAGGTCCGCACCACCTCGCGCAGCGAAGTGATCAGGCGTGCGAGCGCGCCGATGGCGAGGAAGAGCTGGTCGGGGGTCAGCAGTTTGCGGTTGAACAGCAGCCCGCCGATCATCATGCCGCCGCCGGCGATGGCGAACACCGCGGTGTTGGAGATGGCGTCGGACTGGGCGCGGGTGCGCACCAGGCGCATGTTGTCGCGGAACAGGTCGCGGTTGTGGTCGGCATAGCGCAGCTGCTCGCGCTCGGTCGACCCCATCGCCTTGATCACCCGGATGCCGGCGGTGATCTGCTCGAGCACGCCGAAGTTGGCGACCAGGGTCTCGCGGGCACGCTGCGAGCGCTTGCGCGTCCGGCGCACCAGGGGAATCAGGATCAGCGATGCGAGGAGCAGGACGACGACGATGGCCACCATGAGCCGCAGGTCGTGGTAGGCGACGAAGCAGAGGATGCCCAGCGCCTCCAGGGGACGCTGCATGATCTTGCCGTAGAGCTGCTGCTGGACCATCAGCACGCCGCCCAGATCGGTGGTCAGGCGGGCGAGCAGGTCGCCGCGCCGCAATTCCGAGTGGAAGGCGAGATCGAGATGCACCAGGTGGCCGAGCACGCGGTTGCGCAGATCGCGCATGCTGCGATTGGCCACCCACTGGCCTGACCACCAGGAGAGGAAGGAGGCGGCGCCGGCGCAGGGGGCCAGGGTGATCAGCAGCAGGCCCAGGCTGGAGAGGCCGGCGGTGGCGGCCACCAGATCACGGGCGTCGTGGTTGTCGGCCAGCCCCATGTACTTGATGAAGGGGCCCAGCTGGGTGAACAGCCAGCCGCTGAGGGCGCCTGTCGCCGCCGAGCTGAGCAGCGATACCAGGATCATCCAGCGATAACGCCAGCCCTGCGCCACCACCCGCCGTATCAGCACCAGATCCCGGTCCGCCACACGCGCCTCCGTAGGCGCACCATAGGCGCACATCGCCGTTGCGCCACGCCCTGCCCGGCGCGGGCCGCGCCGCCCTTGGGCTTGTCTCATCGGGAGTGCCGCCACACTGCCGCCATCCCTCCCGGAGCGACTCGTGGGTGAATTGCGCGACCAACTCATGGACCTCGATGCCAAGCTGGCGACCTTCGCCAAGCTCCTCGATGTCCAGGCCAAGGAGGAGGAGATCGCGCGCTATGAGACGCGCATGGCCGACCCGGGATTCTGGAGCGAGCCTGCCACTGCCCAAGGGGTGGTGGCGAGCCTGAAGGCGGTCAAGGCGATCATCGATCCCTACCGAGAGCTGAGCCAGGCGGTCAAGGATGGAGCCGAGCTGCTCACCCTCGCCGAGGCGGAGAAGGACGAGGCCAGCCTGGCGACGGTCGGCGAGGAGGTCGCCGCGCTCAGTGCACGCTATGCCAAGCTCGAGCTCAAGCTCGCCTTGTCGGGGAAGTACGACCAGGCGAACGTCTACATGAGCATCAAGCCCGGTGCCGGCGGGGTCGAGGCGTGCGATTGGGCAGGCATGCTGTTCCGCATGTACGGCGCTTATTGCCAGCGCAGCGGCTACCAGGTCGAGGTGGTCGACATGCTGCCGGGCGACGAGGCCGGGCTGAAGACTTGCACCATCTCGATCCGCGGCCCCAATGCCTACGGCTACCTGAAGTCGGAGATGGGCACCCACCGCCTGGTGCGCATGAGCCCCTTCAACGCCGACGGCAAGCGCCAGACCAGCTTCGCCGCAGTGGAAATCACCCCCGAGCTCGATGAGGTGGCCGAGGTGGTGATCGATGAGAAGGAATTGCGGGTGGACACCTACCGCGCCTCAGGTGCCGGTGGACAGCACGTCAACAAGACCGATTCGGCGGTACGCGTCACCCACATCCCCACCGGGCTGTTCGTCGCCGTGCAGACCGAGCGCAGCCAGGTGCAGAACAAGTCGCGTGCGATGCGCATGCTGGCGGCCAAGCTCCAGCAGCTCAAGGACTCCGAGCGCCTCGAGGAGCTCAAGGACCTCTCCGGGGAACGCGGCACCATCGGCTGGGGTCACCAGATCCGCTCGTACTTCCTGCAGCCGACCCAGCTGGTCAAGGATCTGCGCACCGGCTACGAAACCAGCCAGGCCTATGCGGTGCTGGATGGCGATCTCCAGCCCTTCATCGATGCCTACCTGCGCTGGCGCCTTGGCGGCAGCAAGGACCGCCGCACCGCGGCGCGCGATTCGGTAGCCTGAAAGCCGCGGGCCCACCCCGCGGGGGACGAGCCAAAACAATTATCTGCAAGGTCTTACGTCTTCTTCTCGCGCCGGTAGAAGGGCAGCGGGACGACCTCGGCGCCCACCTGGGTGCCACGCACATCGACCAGCAGGGCGGTGCCCGGAGCGGCCAGCGCCGCCGGGACGTAGGCCATGCCGATGGCCTTGCCGAGGGTCGGTGACAGCGTGCCGCTGGTGATGCGGCCCACCACCGCGCCGGCGCTCACCACCGGGTAGCCCTGGCGCGGCACCCGGCGATCCGGCACCACCAGGCCGACCAGCTTGCGCGCCGGTCCGTCGCGCAGCTGGGCGAGCACCACCTCGGCCCCGGTGAATCCACCGGCGGGATTGATGGCGAAGATCAGCCCGGCCTCGACGGGCGTGACCGTGCGGTCGAGTTCATTGCCATACAGCGGCATCCCGGCCTCCAGGCGCAGGGTATCGCGGGCGCCCAGGCCGCAGGGCATGGCACCGGCGGCGATCACCGCCTGCCACAAGGCGACCGCATGGTCGCTGGGCAGGAAGCATTCGAAGCCATCCTCGCCGGTGTAGCCGGTGCGGCTCAAGCGGACCGGCACGCCCCTCCAGGTGCGGTCGGCAAAGGCGTAATAGCGGATGCCGGCGGTGTCCAGGCCCAGCCCGGCCAGCAGGGACGGGGAGCGTGGACCCTGCACGGCGATCATGGCCTGGCGCTCTGACAGGTCGCTCACCGCCACCCCCTGCTGCTGCGCCGGCGGCTGCCACAGCTCCAGGATGCGTTCGCGGTTGCCGGCATTGACCACCACATGGAAGGAGTCAGCAGCCAGGCAGCTGACCAGGACGTCATCCTCGACCGTGCCGTCAGGCGCCAGCACCAGGCCGTAGCGGACCTGGCCTGGGCGGATATCGTGCAGTGTGCGGCACACCTGACTGCCGAGAAAGGCAAGGGCCCGTGTCCCGTCCACTTGCAAGCGTCCCATATGCCCAAGATCGAACGCCCCGCACCCCGTGCGTACCCCCAGATGCTCGGCGGCAATCCCTGCAAACTGGACCGGCATCTCCCACCCATGGAAGTCGATCAGTTTCCCCCCGAGGGCCTTTTGTGCGTCGTAGAGTCCGGTGCGTCTCGCCATCTCAAGTCTCCGCAAGGGGTTCCTACGCAACAAAGTGGTTGCTAGCGGGTAGTATTTACGTTCACTTCAACGCTCCGGCAAGCCTTCATATGGGGGGAGCATGATCTCATCCTGGTGTCCGTCCCAAGCCAGGGAGATCCTGCGCCTCATGCCCATGGCGTTGATGGGCAGCGTGGTGATGGGTGCCGAGCCGGCGCCCGGTACAGCACCGATCCCATCGGATGAGGTGACGCGCGCCAATGTCCTGATCGCCAGCGGTCATCGCGACGAGGCCATCGCCCTGTTGGATCTGCGGGTGCGCGAGGCGCCCGGCGACAGCCTGGCGCGCCAGACCCTGCTCTCCGCGCGCGTCGCCGCCTTGGAGGAGGAGATCCGCAACATCCTCTCGATCGAATCGAAGAACAAGGAGCTGGTGGTCGGAGATGCCGACTACGAGGCGTCGCGCTCGCGCGCCGACACCGCGGTGATGAAGCGGCTGGACATCGCCGAGTACTACGCGCAGAACAATCGCTACCCGGAAGCGGTGGTGACCTGCAACGCCATCCTCAAGGACTACCCGCACCATCCGGCGGCGCTCAAGCTCAAGTTCCGGGTGCTGCAGACCATGATCGAGAAGGAGCGCGCCGAGCTCGACAAGGAGCGCGACCTGCGGCATGAGGATGCGATCAACGATGTCATCGACGCGGGCCTGCTGCCCGGCCGCATGCCCAAGGCGCGGCGCGAGATCTTCGTCTTCGACGAGGACATCGCCGATGCCGACCGCCACAACGTCCAGCTCAAGCTGCAGCAGAAGGTCGACCTCATCTACGATGGCACCAACGGCACCAAGAGCACGCAAGTGCGCGAGATCCTGCAGCCGCTGTTCGCCATCGCCGGGATCAGCTATGTGATCCTCGACAGCGCCTTGGGCACCGAGACGCTGACCATCCATCTGGTCGGCGAGACGATCGAGAACGCGCTGCTGACCATCTCGCGGCTGGTCAACATACGCTACAACTATTCCGGCGGCACGGTCTACATCTCGAGCGCCACCAGCGATGTGCTGGTGACCGAGATCATCCGCGTGCAGTCTGGCCTCACCGATGTGCTCACCGAGCCCAAGTTCCAGGACATGCAGGGGGCGGGCGGCACCGGCTCCACCGCCCCTACCGGTGGCGCCAACGGCGCCAACGGCGTCAACGGCGTCACCCAGGCAGTCAACGGCGTCAATGGCGCTGGCGGCGCGGGCGGTGCCAATGGCGCCGCTGGCGGCCGCGGCGGCCAGGGGCAAGCGCAGAACAACCAGAACAACCAGCCGATGGTCAGCGACCTCGAGCGCTTCCTCGACAAGGTCCCCGATATCGTGGTCGGCTGGCCGGCCGATGGCAAGATCTACTTCGACAAGAAGTCGAACACCATCTACATCCGCTCGACGCCGACCACCATCGCCGAGGTCAAGCGCCTCATCCATGCCCTCGACTACGATAGCGCCCAGGTGCTGATCGAGGCGCGCTTCATCGAGATCTCCGATTCCGCCGCCGAGGAGCTCGGCATCGACTGGTCGGGTGGCGCTGCGAGCGGCTCGACCACCATCAGCGGTGCGACCCCGGGCCTGGGTCCGGTGCCGTCGACGGATACCGGTGCGACCCTGCTGACCTCGGGCGGCTCGGTCTCCGGGCTGAGCGGCTCGCCGCCCACCAGTGGCCTGTTCGCCCAGGTGCTGGTGGCACCCAGCGACTTCCTCAAATTCAAGGCCCAGATCAGCGCGCTCGAGCAGAAGGGCAAGGCCGACACCCTGTCCGAGCCGAAGATCCTGACCCTCAACAATGCCGTGGGCATCATCGAGGTGCAGCAGGACATCGCCTACATCTCGAGCTATGAGAACATCGGCTCGAGCACCAACTATGCCCAGCCGACCACCACCGCCGGCCAGCTGGTCAACCCCGCCTACATCCAATCGGCGCAGATCGTGCCGGTATTCACCAAGGACTTCCAGGGCATCAATCTGCGCATCCGCCCCTCGGTGGCGCGCAATTCCGACATCATCACCCTGATGGTCTCGCCGACGGTGCGCGAGATGACCCAGCCGCCGCAGAGCATCTCCTTCAACAATTCCAACGGCAACACCACCGGCCAGCCGATCACCAACATCATCCAGAGCCCGCCGGAGTTCGACACCCGCCGCCTGGTCACCGCCCTGCACATCAAGAACGGCGGCACGGTGGTGCTCGGCGGCCTGTCCAAGGAGAGCGAGACCAGCAACACCTCGGGCATGCCCTTCCTCTCCAAGGTCCCGGTCCTCGGCTCGCTGTTCCGCCGCGACAGCAAGCTCAGCACGCGCAGCCATCTGGTGATCTTCGTCACCGCCCACATCGTCAACCCGGCTGGCGCCGAGCAGGGCGAGGACATCAAGCGCCTGCGCGATACCGCGCGCGTGCTCCTGCCCTCCGACATCCAGGAGACGGAGCAGCAGCTGAAGGCCGAGGAGGCCAAGCCCGCAACCCCGCCCCCGCCGCCTCCCCCTGAGCCCGAGACCGATCCGCTCTGGCGGCGAGACCACCGCCAATAAGCCGCCATGTTCACCAAGCGCACGCTCATCGGCTTGGATATCGGGCACCATACCGTGCGTGCGGTGGCGTTGCGCCAGACCGGCAACCGCTACCAGCTGCTGGCGCATGCGGCGATCGAGCGGCGTGACGCCGAGGGCATGGTGCGGCCGATGGCGGTCGCCCTGGGAGAGATCGACAGCCTGATGAACTTCTCGGGCCCCGCCTGCGTCTCGATCAGCGACCTGGCGGCGCTGGTGCGCTACGTCGCCACCATCCCGCTGCCGCCCGAACGGCTGGCCCGCCTGCTGCGCCTGGAGCTGCTGCAGACCCTCGACGGCGGCGAGCTCGCCGCCGACACCTTCGCCGTGCCCCTGGCCGGCGATGAGATCATCCACTGCTGCGTGCTCGTCCAACCGCCCCAGGTCTACGATGCGCTCAAGGAGCTCAAGACCGCCGGGATCGCGCCCGGGCGCATCCACTTCGCGCCGATGGCGATGTACAACTCCACCGTCGTCGATCCGCCGGTGGTCGACGAGGAGATCGCGCTGCTGGTCGACATCGGCGCACAGGCCACCGGTGTCGCGCTGTTTGGCGAACGCCGCCTACTGGCCTGCCGTCAGCTCGCCATCGGCGGAGACACCTTCACCGCCGCGCTCACCGGCCCGACGACGAGCGCCGCGCAGGCGGAGCAGCTCAAGTGCGTCGGGCAGCCGGCCGCTGGCGCACCGGCTGCCCCATCCGCCCCATCCGCTTCCCCAGAGGAGCCGGCAGCGTCCGGCCCGCCCTCTGCGGCGGCGCCTGAGGGCGCGTCGCAGGCGCGTGCGGCGACCTCGACCTCGATCAACACCGGGGCGCTGTCGACGGTGAGCTCGACCTCGCTGCTGTTCGATGACCAGGAGCCGCTGGTGCTCTCCGAGGAGCCGCCGCCGGCGCCCGCGAAGCTGCTCGAGATCGCGGACGAGCCGCTGACCTCGCTGCAGATCGATGCGCCCTGGCTCGATCACGATAACGACGGCGGAGTGCAGGCCGCCACGCCGGCATCGGCGGCGACGCCGAGCGCGCCCGTGGCAGCGCCGGATGCGCACGCAATGCCATCGGCAGCCAATCCGGTGGTCGCCGCCGGACCGCCGGAGAGCGAGGATTTCGTCAAGCTGCTCGATGAGGGCCTGCAGGCGCCGGGGACGGCGACCATGGCGCACGCCCGCGTATCACTGGGGCCGGAGCTCTCGCGCGTGGCGGAATCGCTCTATGCCCAGCTGGCCAGCTCGGTGGCCTGGTTCAAGACCCAGATCCACGCCCGCAACCTCACCGTCACCAAGGTCTTCCTGGTCGGCGGTGGCGCCGGGCTGCAGGGCCTGGACGGCTACCTCGAGCGCCGCTTCGGCGTGCCGGTGACGGTCTATGATCCGCTGGCGGCGATCGACGGCGCGGTGCCGGAGCGCGGCTACGAATGGGCCACCGCCATCGGCCTGGCGCTCAGCTCGGCGCGCGGCGCGGTGAGCCTGGATCTGACGCCCGACCAGCTGCTGCGCCGCCAGGCCTGGACCAACCGCCTGGTGTGGCCGCTGGTGGCCGCGGCCTGCCTGCTGATGACCGGCATCTTCACCGGCTGGACGCTGCTCGACCAGCAGGCCGTCGATCGCGAGAGCCTGGCGGCCTACGCCCTCTACCATCAGGAGTACGACAAGCTCAAAGGCCAGCTCGATGAGCTGCAGGCGGAGAAGGAGGGGCTGTCCGAGGACCTGCGCTCGGTCGCCAGCCGCCTCTACGCCGGACGCGATCTGCTCTACACCGTGCGCGCGCTCAAGGAGCGCACCTTGCTGTCGAAGGAACTGTGGATCACCAAGCTCGAGACCGTCGACATCAGCCAGGATGCCGCGGTCAGGGAGCCCACCACCGCCACCCATAGCCTGGGCGCGGGGGCGCCGGCGGCGAGCAAGGGTGCACGGCATGACAGCGCCATCGACCGCGGCGCGGTCGATGTCACCGGCTTCGTGAACTTCGGCTCGGCGCCCAAGGACACCCAGCTCAACGCGTTCTTCGAGGATTACAAAAACTGGGTCGCCGACTGGCGGCCGGCACCGGATGCCCCGCCGCTCTTCCGCCCCCAGACGGTCAGGGTGCTCCGCCACCTCATCGAACCCAACCGCGACAAGGCCAAGCCCGTACCGGGCGAGGAGGAGGGCAAGTTCCCCTTCGAGCTGCGCTTCTACTTCCAGCCGACCGAGCTGGCGCAGATCACCTCGGAGCGCGAGGCCCAGGCGGTGCCGCAGAGCAAGCAGGCCCCGCAGCAGAACCCGCAGGCTCCGCAGCAGAAGAAGCCCAGCCATGCTCCCTGACCTCAGCCTGGAGACGCGCAATGTCTGGCTGATCTTCGCCGGCACCGCGGTGGTGGTGCTCGGCGCCATGTGGTACATCTGGGATGGCTCCGATCCCTTGAGCGACCAGGTCGTCGCCGCCCAGAACGAGCGCGAAAAGCTGGCAGGCAATTCCAAGCAGGACCTGCACCAGCGCGTCGAGCTGCAGGCCAAGGCCAACCTGGACCTGCGCCGCGAGATCGAGAAGCTCAAGGGCGAGTGCGGCTTCGAGCTGCTGGAGAAGTTCACCATCCCCAAGAGCGAGATCGATCCCGGCTACCTGTTCAAGCGCCGTTTCACCGAGGTCCGCCAGGAGCTGCGCGAGAAGGCCAAGCTGCGCTCGATCGTCTATGACGAGAACATCGGCTTCGGCGCCGACGACAAGGTGCCGGATGCGGCCCAGGCGCCCTACCTGATGGCGATGCTCCAGCTCACCGAGAAGGCGCTCACCATCGCCATCACCACGCCGCAGCCGCTGGAGACCATGTCCATCACCCATGGGCCCGCGATCGACACCGGTCCGGATGGGCGTCCGGTGCTGCTGCGCGAATACCCGCTCGAGCTCAAGGTCCATGGCGGGCTCAAGGACATCCTGTGGATCCTGCATAGCATCAGCCAGGTCGACACCAACCCGCCGACCGCGGCCAGGAAGCACGACTATCCGCTGATCCTGCGCGGTCTGACCATCCAGAGCGAGAACGCCAAGCCGAAGGATTTCATCTACCAGATGGATGCGACCTTCAAGATCGCCGGCATGCTGTTCCTCAGCCCGGAGGAGCGCGACCACCTGCCCGGCGGCGCACGGGCGGCCAGTGTGCATGTCGACGGCGAACCACGCTACCAAAGCCATCCATGAACCCCGAACGCCTGATCGTCGCCGCTGCCAGCCTGCTGCTCATCCTCACCCTGGGGTGGTGGCTGCTGAGCGATCCGCAGCCGGCGGCGCCGGGGGCGCCGACCTACAACGGCGCGGTGCTGCGCGGCTTGGGCGCCGACGTGCCGAAGGTCGGGCCGTTCCCGCACTTCTACGTCAACGACTGGAACCCGTTCGTCCCCTATGATGGCCGCGTCAAGGAGAAGGACGCCTACAACCCGACGAAGCCGCCGCCTCCGGTCATCCAGCCCTACGTCCCCACCTTCCGCCCGCCGCGCACCGCGCCCGTGGTGCTCGAGGCGCCGATAGCGGCCGCCAACCTGCCGCGTCTGACCCCGGCGGCCGCGACCGCGCCGCAATGCATCGGCCTGGTCGGGTCCGGTGTCAGCCAGATGGTGGTGGTGCGCATGCCGGGGGTCGACGGCGATGTGAGCTGGACGCCGGGCACCACCGTGCTGGGCTGGACGCTGATCGCGATCGACAACAGCAATCAGGCGCGCTTCACCGATCCGCTCGGCAACGAGATGATCTTTCCCATCGGCGACGGCGATCTCGCCCAGGCGCAGACCCTGGTCGCTCCCGGCATCGATGCGCCGGTGAAGCCCAGCAAGCCGGGCCAGGGTGCGCTGCTCAAGCCGATGCTGACCCTGCCGGTGACGCCAGCTCCCGGCAATGGCTCTGGCGATAACAAGCCGCCGCGCAAGCCGCGCCGCGGCCAAGGCGGCCAGGGCGGCCAGGGCCAGGCGCCACCCAGCGAGTGATTGGCGCTCGCGGCCGGCAGCCTGCTCAGCCGGCCGCGAGCGCCTCAAGAGCGCCCGCCAGGCGCAGCAGTCCCGCATCCTCCCACTGCTTCGCCTGCAGCTGCATGCCCACCGGCAGCCGATCGTCGTCGGCGCCGAATGGCACGGCGATGCCCGGCACGCCTGCGAGGTTGGTGGCGAGGGTGAAGATGTCCGACAGGTACATCTGCAGCGGGTCCTTCATCTTCTCGCCGAAGCGGAAGGCGGTGGTCGGGCTGGCTGGCCCCAGTAGTGCGTCGCAGCGGGCGAAGGCCTGCTGGTAGTCGTCCAGGATCAGCCTGCGCACCTGCATGGCCTTGCGGTAGTAGGCATCGTAATAGCCGGTCGAGAGCACATAGGTCCCGAGCATGATGCGGCGCTTGGCTTCCCAGCCGAAGCCCTCGGCCCGGCTCTGGCCGTAGAGCGCCTGCAGGGTGGCTGGCTGGGCCGTGCGGTGGCCGTAGCGGATGCCATCGAAGCGCGACAGGTTCGAGGCCGCTTCGCCGGTGGCGATGACATAGTAGACCGCGACCGCGTACGTCTCGTGCGGCATTTCGATGGGGACCAGCGTCGCGCCGGCCTGTGCCAGCTGCCGCTTGGCCGCTTCGAGGCGCGCGGCGACGCCGCTCGCCAGCCCGGTGGCGTGCGCCGGCACGTAGCCGACGCGCAGTCCCGACGGGATGGTGCGGTTCAGTCCGGCCGCGGCCAGGCCGGCGGTCGGCCGCTGGGCGCTGGTGCTGTCGAAGCCGTCATGGCCGGCCATCACCTCCAGGCACAGGCCCGCATCAGCGACGGTGGTGGCCAAGGGACCGATCTGGTCCAGGCTCGAGCCGAAGGCGATCAGCCCATAGCGGCTGACGCAGCCATAGGTCGGCTTCATGCCCACCACACCGCACAGGCTGGCGGGCTGGCGGATCGAGCCGCCGGTGTCGGAGCCGAGGGCGAGCGGGACGATGCCGGCCGCGACCGCCGCCGCGCTGCCGCCCGAGCTGCCGCCTGGGATGCGCGTCGGATCGCGGGGATTGCGCACCGGGCCGTAGGCGCTGGTCTCGTTCGACGAGCCGAAGGCGAACTCATCCATGTTGGTGGTCGCCACCACCACCGCCCCGGCCTGCTCGAGCCGCGCCACCGCGGTCGCCGTGTAGGGGGGGATGAAGCCGGCGAGGATCTTCGAGCAGGCGGTGGTCTCGAGGCCTTCGACGCAGAGGTTGTCCTTCACTGCGATCGGCACCCCTGCCAGCGGCAGGCGCTCGCCGGCGGCGATGCGCTGGTCGACCCTGCTCGCGGCGGCGCGTGCGCGCTCGGCGTGGATGCGGATCACGGCATTGGTGGTGTCACGCTGGGCGCGCTCCAGGGCATGGTCGACCTCGATGCGGGCCGACTGGCCGGCCTGGACCGCGGCTGCGATGGCGATGGCGGTGCTCATGCCTACCTCTCGACGACCTTCGGGACCAGGATGGCGACCTCGTTGCGCTGTGGCGCGTTGGCGAGTGCCTGGCGCTGGGTGAGCATGCCCGCCGGGACATCCGGCCGGGTGACGTTCTCGAGCCCCGCGACGTTGGCGATCGGCTCCACCCCGGTGGTGTCAACTTCCTGGAGCTGCTGGACATAGCCGACGATGGCTTCCAGCTCCTTGGACATGCGGTTGATCTCGGCATCGCCCAGCGACAGGCTCGAGAGCTTGCACAGATGACGGATATCCTGCTCGGTGATGGCCACGTGAGCCCTCCGGCTGGACACCGTAGGACGCTTACCGAAATGTCCAATACGACCCTGCAGGGGCCGGCAGCGGTCTTTCCCTTGCCCGACCGGGCTGCCGTGCTCCCATGCTCCCATGCTGCTGGCGGTCGAGACGGTGGGCAGGAGTGCGACGGCCGTCCTGGTCGGGGACCAGGGCGAGGAGATCGCCTTCGGCGATTGCCAGGGGCGCGAGACCGAGGCGGCACTGGTGCCGCTCCTCGATCAGCTGCTGCGCCACGCCGGGCGGCCACGCGCCCTGGCGTGGTCCGCCGGACCGGGCTCGTTCACCGGGCTGCGCATCGGCGCCATCGCGCTGCGCACCCTCGCCTGGATGGAGGAACTGCCGGTGCACGCGGTCGACAGCCTGGCGGCGCTGGCCGCCGAACAGGGCGATGGCCTGTGGTGGGCGCTGATGCCGCTCAAGCGCGACACCACCTTCCATGGCCTCTACCGCGTCACCGCCGGCCGCCTCGAGACCCTGATGGCCAGCACCGCCCAGAACGACCAGTCCCTGCCGCTGCTGCACGCGTTGACCGCCCAGGCGGTGGCCATCGGTCCGGCGCTGGCGCACAAGGGCGGGCTGGCCGAACGCTGGTGCCCCGGTATCGCCCTGGGCTCGCCAGCGACGCTCAGCGCCCGCGGCGTGGCTCGCCTGGCCCCCCAGGTCGAGGCGTTGCCGTGGAACCGCGTCCTGCCAGCCTATCTGCAGGCCAGCGCCCCCGAGCTGCAGCGCGCGGAGCGCCTGCTGCGCGATGCGGCCCTTGCGGTGCCGCCTGCGGGCCGAGGCTGAGGCCATGGCCGAGCGCACTGCAGCCGGATGCACAGCGCGCGGGCTGACCGCAGGTGGGTGGCGATGACCTGGCGCAATCGCGTCGAGGTGAGCTATGGGGCGTTGCGGGGCAATGTCGCGGCGCTGCGGACGGTGGCCGGCGGGCGGGAGCTGATCGCGGTGGTCAAGGCCGATGCCTACGGCTTCGGGCTGGAACGCTGCGCGCGCATCTACCATGAGAGCGGTGTCGCGGCGCTGGCGGTGGCTGCCCTGGTCGAGGCCGATCGCGTACGGCGGGTGGCGCCGGAGGCGCGCATCATCCTGCTCGGCTCGCCGCTGCCCGAGGAGCGGCCGGCGGTGGCGGCGAGCAGCTATGAGGTGAGCGTATCGAGCCTCGAGGAGGTGCTGGAGTTCGCCAATCTCGCCCATCCCCTGGCGCCCTTGGCGGTGCATGCGATGGTCGATACCGGCATGGGCCGCTTCGGCGCCACCCCCGGCGATGCCGAGGCGATCATCCGCCAGATTCTGGCCCTGCCCTCGCTGCGCCTGCGCGGCATCGCCACCCACTACCCGCAAGCCGACGATGCGGCCTTTGCCGCCGAGCAGGAGGAGATCTTCAACGCCCTGCTCGCTCGCCTGCCGCCGCTGCCAGCGGACTGCTGCATCCACTATGCCAACTCCGAGGCCCTGATGCTGCGGCCGGCCGGCCGCTCGCATGCCGTGCGCGTGGGCCTGCTGCTGACTGGTGTTGTGCCATCGACCTGCCCCGACCCCGGGGTGGTCCAGGCGGTGCGCTGGGTCTCCAGCCTCAGCCTGACCAAGCGCCTGCCTGCCGGGCATGGGATCAGCTACAATCGCAGCCGGATACTGTCGCGCGACAGCCTGATCGGCATCGTGCCGGTGGGCTATGCCGACGGCTTCCCCATCGCGCTGTCGAACCGCGCCTCGGTCCTGGTCCAGGGCCAGCGTTGCCCGGTGCTGGGACGGGTGACGATGGACTACTGCGTGGTCGACCTGACCGAACTGCCGGCGCCGCCGTCGCCCGGCGAGGCGGTGGTGCTGTTCGGCAGCCAGGGCGACAGCCACATCAGCATCGCCGAGATGGCCACCCTGGCCGGCACCATCCCCTACGACATCCTGTGCGGGTTGCGTGGGCGCTGCGAGGTGGTGGGGGTGCCTTGAGCCCCAGGCGGGGGGGCTCTAGGACCGCAAACGGTTAGCATATGGGCCCCTTATCGGTCGCATCCGTGCGCATCACGGTTCCAGGAGCAGCAAACAAGCGATTGTCCCGGCTGGAATCAGGCGCTACAACGATACAGCGATGAGCTCGAAATTCGAACGGTCCAGCGTCAACCTCGTCGATCTCCCTGGCCTGGTCCAGTCGATCACCCAGCAGCGACGTGATGGGGTGATGACGGTACGGCAGGGCAAGGAGGAGCGCTTCCTGCGCTTCCTGGGCGGCAACCTCGTCGCCCTCAATGGGCCCCAGCCGGCCACCTTTGCCAAATCCCTGGTATGGGCCGAGGTGATGACCCCGGACCAGCTGTCCGCCTGCCTGACCGCCCTGGGCAAGAACTTCCGCAGCGAGCACCTGGTCCAGATCGTGCTGAGCCGCAACCTGGCGACCAAGGATGGCCTGCTAGACGCGCTGGACTGCTACATCGAGGAGGGCTTCTCGGAGATCATCGGCTGGCCCTCACCGCGCCTGAGCTTCAGCACCGAGATCAGCCTCGAACCCTGGTCCGACCTGCAGGCCAGCCTGGGGGTATCGGTCAATCCCGGTTCGCTGCTGCTGGAGAGCCTGCGCCGGCTCGACGAGCTGAAGAGCATCTCCGCGCACATCCCCGACGCCTGGGATGTACTGGTGCTCGACACCAAGCAGGCGCCACCGAACGACCTGCCGGCCGATGCCGCGCGCATCCTCGCCGGCTGGCGTGACGGGCTGATCGCCGGCAGCCTGTTCGACCGCTCGCTGCTGCCGCCCTTCCGCGCCACCACCGCCCTCGCCCTGCTGCGCCGCCAGGCCATCATCCGCCCGGCGACCTCGGCCGAGCTGGTGGTCTACGCCGATGACGCCTATTCCCATGGCCGTCATCGGGATGCCTTCGGCCTCTACCGCCGCGCCAGCAGCCTGGGGGTGGACAATACGCGCATCCACCTCCACCTCGGCGAGCTGGCCGAGCGCTTCGGCGAGAACGAGGCGGCGGCCGAGTACTTCCTCACCGCCGGCATGCAGCTGCGCGATACCGGCAGCGCCGTCATCGCCCTGCGCAACAACCTCCGCCTGGGCAGCAACCGCGAGCCGGCGCTCGCCCAGCTGCTGACCATCTACAACCAGGTCGGCGAGAAGGACGAGTCGGTGCGGGTGCTGCTCGAGCTCGCCCAGCTCTACGAGACGCGCAAGGACTACGACCAGGCCGCCAAGGCGGTGCGCCAGGCCCAGGAGTTCGGCGCCGATCCGGTGACCACCTCGCTGGCGCTGGCCAACCTCGCCATCGCCGAAGGCGATAAGGAGCAGGCCGCCCTGCAGCTCGAGCTCGCAGCGCACTCGGCGCAGTATGCCGGCCGCAACGAGAGCGCGGTGAACGCCTGGAAGCAGCTGCTCGGCATCCTGCCGGGACGCAGCGAGTACGCGCGCGAATGCGCCGAGCTGCTCGCCGGGCTGGGACGCAACGACGAGGCGATCGCCATCCTGCGCACCAACCTGTCGCAGCAGGACCCCGCGCTCTCGGCGGTCAATGAGGATGCGCTGGTGGCGGTCTACGAACTGCTCGCGCGGCTGAGCCCAGGCGATACCCAGGCGCACGACTGGCTGGCCAAGGCCTACGAGCGCCGGCGCGATCGCGATGGCGCGACCCAGCAGCTGCGCCACATCGCCGCGGCGCAGGAGAAGGCCGGCAACGACGGGGCGCTGGCGGGGACGCTGGAGCGCATCGTCGAGCTGGGGGGCAACCAGGTCGACGTCCTCATCTCCCTGGCCAAGGTGCGCACCCGGCTGCGCCAGGAGGGCCTGGCCGGGTCGGCCTGGAGCCGCGCGGCCGATGCGGCGTTGACCCTCGGCGGGCTCAAGGAGGCGCGCAGCATCATCGAGACCGGCATCGAGCAGGTTCCCGCCTCGCTGTCGCTGCGCGTGCGCCAGGCGCAGGTCGCGGCTCGCGAGGGCGATCCGGTCGCCGCCCTGGCGGCCTACCGCATGGCCGTCGATCTCTCGCGCGGTACCGGACGCTATGGCGATGCGCGCGACCTCCTGGTGCAGGTGCGCCGCCTGCGGCCCGATGATACGATGGTGCGGGTCGAGCTCGCCGACGTCGCCGACCGCATCGGCGATCCCGATCTCGACCGCTACCTGCGCGATGTGGTGCGCTGCGCAGTGCGCACCAACAATCATGGCGTCGCCCTCGATTTCGCCCGCCGCCGGGTGGCGCGCAGTGTCGCCCCCGGCTTCGAGGCACGCAACGAGCTGGTCGAGCTGCTGCGCCGCATGGGCGATCACGCCGGCGAGCTGAGCAATGGCCAGGAGCTGCTCAACCAGCTGCTCGAGCATGCCGAGTTCGAGAAGGCGGTGCTGCTGCTGCAGCGCCTGGTGGTCAGCCACCCGCGCAATGCCGAGATGGTGCTGCAGCTGGCGGATCTGTTCGCCGCGGTCGATGACCCGCGCCAGGCCAGCCGCTTCTATCGCCATGCCGTCAGCCTGCTCCAGCTCGAGCAGCGCCAAGCCGATGCGCTCAAGGCCCTCGACCACCTGGCAGCCGTCGCCGACGACGACGAGGCGATCCCCTATGCGCGCGCCGCGCTGGAGAAGGGCCAGGCGGTCGACTGGGAGGCCATCCGCCTCGCCATCTCCGAGGATCAGCGCCGGCGGATCGCCTCGGAGATCGCCGTCAATGCCGATCCCCGGCCGAGCGGCAGCATCGTCATGCCGGCGAGCACCCCCTGAGCAGAGGGACCAGCTTCTGCCGGGCCGTGCGGCCAGCTGCTGCCTGGCGGTGCGGCCAGCGGACCGGGATCAGCTGAAGACCTCCACCACCTTGCGCAGCCCGGAGGCCAGGCAGTCGATGTCAGCGCGGGTGGTATAGATCCCCAGGCTGGCGCGCGCGGTGGCGCTGACGCCGAAGCGGGCCATCACCGGCTGCGCGCAATGATGGCCGGCGCGGATGGCGATGCCCTCGAGATCGAGGATGTTGGCGATGTCGGCCGGATGGGCATCGCGCATGGTGAAGGCCAGGACCGTGCTGCGCTCGGCCGCGGTGCCGATGCGCACCAGCCCCGGGATGCCGGCGAGCTGCTCTTCGGCGTAGGCGTACAGCCGCTTCTCGGCGGCATGGACGTCGGCCATCCCCAGGCCGCGCAGCCAGTCGCAGGCCACGCCCAGGCCGATCGCCTCCACGATCGGCGGGGTGCCGGCCTCGAAGCGCGCCGGCGGCTCGGCGAAGGTGGTGCCGGCGAAGGTGACCTTGTTGATCATCTCCCCGCCGCCGCGCCAGGGCGGCATGCCCTCGCTGATCGCGAGCTTGACGTAGAGCACTCCGATGCCGGTTGGGCCGTAGAGCTTATGGCCCGAGAAGGCGAGGAAGTCGCAGTCGAGGTCGCGCACGTCAAGAGGCAGGTGCGGGGCCGACTGCGCGGCATCGAGGAGGAACAGCGAACCGTTGCGGTGGGCCTTTGCGCACAGCTGCTTGACCGGGTTGATGGTGCCGAGGGAGTTGGCGATGTGCACGCAGCCGACCAGCTTGACCCGGGGGTCGAGCAGGCGGTCGTAGGCCTCCAGGTCGAGGCTGCCGTCATCCAGGAGCGGCACGCTCACCAGCTCGGCGCCGGTCAGCTCGGCGGTGATCTGCCAGGGCACGATGTCGGCGTGGTGCTCCATGCCGGTCACCAGCACCCGGTCACCGCGCCTGAGATTGGCGCGCCCCCAGCTCCAGGCGACCAGGTTGATGGCATCGGTGCAGCCCATGGTGAACACCACCTCGCGCTCCGAGGCGGCATTGAGGAAGCGCGCGACGCTGATGCGCGCCTGCTCATAGGCCTGGGTCGACTGCACGCTGCGGGCATAGAGCCCGCGGTGCACGGTGCCGTACTCGTGGCGCAGCACCTGATCCATGCGCTCGATCACCGAGATGTGCTTCTGCGCCGTGGCGGCGCTGTCGAGGTAGATGAACGGCTTGCCGTTGGCGGTGCCGGCCAGGCCGGGGAACTCGCGGGCCAGGTTCTCGGGATCGATGCTCATCGCCGGGCTCCTCTGCGCAGGGCGGTCAGGCAGGGCCGGTGCTGGCAGGTGCGCGGCATCATGCCCCCGCCAGGCTGCCGAGCAGGGCGCGCTCCGCCAGCATTCGCACCGCAGGATGCGCCAGCATCAGCACCGGCTCGCGGGCGAAGCCGCGGCGCAGCATGGCGAGCGCCTCAACGGCGGCGATGCCCCGGCTGCGCAGGTAGAACAGCTCATCCGGGTTAGGCCGGCCCACGGTGGCGCCGTGCGCCGCCTGCACATCGTCGGCGGCGATGTCGAGCTGCGGCCTGGTGTCGACGCGGGCACCCGGCGAGAGCAGCAGGTTGTGGTGGTGCTGGCGCGCGCTCGCGCCATCGGTATGCGCGTCGATGGCGATCAGGCCGTCGAAGCTCGCCTGCGCCCGGCCATCGGCGATGGTCTTGACCAGCTGGGTCGAGGTGGTGCCCCCGACATGGTGGTGGACGCGGGTGAGCAGGTGGTCCTGGCGGCTGCCGGAGAGCACGCTGAGGAAGCCGAGGTCGAAGGCGGCCCCGTCTCCGTGCAGGTGGGCGTGGATGGCGGTGCGCACCAGCGCCCCGCCCTGATGGCAGGCCACCCAGCTGGCTTGCGCACGCTCGTGCAGGTGCAGCGTGGCATGGCTCAGCAGCAGGGCGGTGGCCTGGTCGCCGCAGCTGTACTGCAGCTCGTCGACGCGCAGCCGGCCGCGATCATGGACCACCGCCTCGATGCCCACGCTCGAGCGCGCGGCGGCGAGATCGAGATGGCTGATCACCAGATCGAGCTGGGCATCCGCGCCGACCTCGATGGCCAGGCGGCAGCCGGACCTGCCGCCGGTGGACACCAGCAGCAGGTGCAGGGTGGTGGGCGCTCCACCGCCGGCTCGGCTGGCGCTGATGCGCGCCCCGCCGCGGCCGTCGGCCAGGCTCCAGCAGGCGCTGGCATCGGCGCAGCGGCCGAGCTCCCGCGACCAGCCCTCGATCAGCGCCGCGGCCGCCTGCTCGGTGAGCGCGCCGAGATCCTGGAGCGTGCCGGGCGGCAGTCCGGAGGGGGTCTCGGCCAGGCGGCCGTCCACCACCACGGCACAGGCCAGCCCGGCGGCGCGGTGGCCGGCGAGCGCCGCGGCGGCATAGGCGACCGCCGGCGAGAGCTCTCTGGAGAAGGCCTTCACATCGACATAGCGCCAGTCCTCCAGGGCCGCACTCGGCAGCGGCAGCGCGTCGGCGCGCGCCTGGGCGGCGTCGCGAAGCTGCTGGAAGGCATCGGCGATGGTGGTGGTCACGGCTGCGCGGCCTTGAGCAGCTCGTCGTATCCGCTCGCCTCCAGCTCGGTGGCGAGCGCCGGTCCGCCGCTCTTGACGATGCGGCCCCTGACCAGCACATGCACCGCATCCGGCTGCACCAGCTCGAGCAGGCGCTGGTAGTGGGTGATCAGGATGATCGCGCGGTCGGCGCGGCGGTAGGTGTTGATGCCGGAGGCCACCACCCGCAGCGCATCGATGTCGAGACCGGAGTCGGTCTCGTCGAGGACCGCCAGGCTCGGCTCGAGCACGATCATCTGCAGGATCTCGTTGCGCTTCTTCTGCCCGCCGGAGAAGCCGACATTGAGCTGGCGCTCGTTGAGGCTGTCATCCATCTCCAGGCTCTTCAGCCGGGCACGCAGGATGGGGGCGAAATCCGCGGCGGTGATGTCGCTCTGCCCATGCGCCCGGCGCTTGGCATTGAGCGCCATGCGCAGGAATTCGGCATTGTTCACCCCCGGGACCTCGACCGGATACTGGAAGCCGATGAAGATGCCGCTGGTGGCGCGTTCTTCGGTCTTGACCTCGGCGAGGTCGCGGCCCTGGAAGACCATGCGCCCGGCGGCGACGGTGTAGGCCGGATGGCCGGCCAGGACCTTGGTCAGGGTGCTCTTGCCCGAGCCGTTGGGGCCCATGATGGCATGCACCTCGCCCGGCTTCACCTCGAGGGACAGGCCCTTGATGATCGGCAGGTCGTTGACGGTGACGGTGAGGTCGGTGATGGTCAGCATGGAGTCTTCCGAGGGCGCATCGTTGCGCGCGTGCGCCAGCCGGCCGGGAGGCACGGCCGGGTGCCTGGATCGGGCGCGGGGGCATGCCGGCAGCCCGTGGTGGGCTCTCCGGCGGTAGGGGGTGCCAGGGTGGGAGCCAGGATCAGCCCACCGAATGTTCGAGCTTGAGGGTCAGGAGCTTGTGCGCCTCTGCGGCGAACTCCAGCGGCAGGACCGCGAGCACGTCCTTGCAGAAGCCGCTGACGATGGCGGCGATGGCCTCCTCGGCATTGATGCCCCGGCTGCGGAAATAGAACAGCTGCTCCTCGCTGATCTTCGAGGTCGAGGCCTCGTGCTCGACCTGGGCGCTGGGATTCTGCACGTCGATGTAGGGGTAGGTGTGCGCGGTGCAGCGCTTGCCCACCAGCATGCTGTCGCACTGGGTGTAGTTGCGCGCACCCTCGGCCTTGGGGAAGACCTTGACCAGCCCGCGGTAGACGTTCGAAGACACATCGGCGGCGATGCCCTTGGAGATGATGGTCGAGCGGGTGTTGGCGCCGATATGCACCATCTTGGTGCCGGTATCGGCCTGCATGTGGCCGTTGGTCAGCGCCACCGAGTAGAACTCGCCCACCGAGTCGTCGCCGATGAGGATGCAGCTGGGATACTTCCAGGTGATCGCCGAGCCGGTCTCGACCTGCGTCCAGCTGATCTTCGACCGCCGTCCGCGGCAGGCGCCGCGCTTGGTCACGAAGTTGTAGACCCCGCCTTCGCCGGTCTGGGGATCGCCGGCATACCAGTTCTGCACCGTCGAGTACTTGATCTCGGCATCGTCCAGGGCGACCAGCTCGACCACCGCGGCATGGAGCTGGTGCTTGGAGGCCTTGGGCGCAGTGCAGCCCTCGAGATAGCTGACATGCGAGCCGACGTCGGCGATTATAAGGGTGCGTTCGAACTGGCCGGAATCGGTGTTGTTGATGCGGAAGTAGGTCGACAGCTCGAGCGGGCAGCGCGTGTAGGGGGGGATGTAGACGAACGAGCCGTCGGAGAACACCGCGCTGTTGAGCGCGGCGAAGTAGTTGTCGGCCAGCGGCACGACGGTCCCCAGCCAGCGTTCCACCAGGGCGGGGTAATGCTTCACCGCCTCGTTGAACGAGCAGAAGATAACCCCGGCGTCGTAGAGCTTGGCCTGGTTGGTGGTGAACACCGAGGTCGAGTCGAATACCGCATCGACGGCGACGTTGTTGAGCCGCTTGGTCTCGTCGGCGGAGATGCCGAGCTTCTCGAAGGTGCGCAGGATCTCGGGATCGATCTCATCGAGCGAATTGTAGGTCGGCTGGCGGCCATCCTCGGCGCGCGCCTTGGGCGCGGAGTAGTAGGCGATCGCCTGGTAGTCGATCGCCGGGTATTCCACCCGCGCCCAGCGCGGCTCCTCGAGGGTGGTGAAGACAGCGTAGGCCTTGAGGCGGAAGCGCAGCAGGAACTCCGGCTCGCCGCGCGCCCGGGAGATCGCGCGGATGACCTCCTCGTTCAAGCCGCGGCCGAGGGTGACCGCCTCGACCGCGGTGGTGAAGCCGTACTTGTAGGCCTCCGCATCGGCGGCGCTGAAGCCGCCAGCGCCGCCTGCTCCGGAGGCTGGCTGGTCCGGCGCGCTCATGCATCCACCGTGACGGTCAGCTGGCTGTGCAGGCTCGAGCGCAGATCGTCCTGGATCAGCGCGCCGGCGGTCGGCGCCTGCTCGGCCTCGAGGCCGGTGAAGCGGATGGTGACCTGGTAGTCGTCGTGCGGCCCGTCGACGATGGCGGCGGCCTGGTGGCCGAGGCGCTCGCGCAGCACGCGTGCGCACACCGCCTCGACCGCGGCCGCCTTCTTGAGCAGGCTGAGCGGCAGCCAGCTGCGGTCTTCCGCGCTCCAGTCGGCCTGGCGCTTGCGCTGGTAGGCGACCGTGCCCGCCGGGCGTGGGAGGAGCGCCAGCTGCGGCACCTCGGCCTCGGCCAGGTCCTGCAGCTCGCGCAGGAAGGCCAGGGGCTTCAGCCCGTCGGGGAAGGCCGGGGTGGCGGGATCATCGCGCAGGAGCGACTCGACCTGCTCGGCGGTCAGCCGGCAGGCGTCGGCCACCGTCCGGCCGCGCGCCAGCTCGCTGAAGGCATCCATGACCGCATGGCCGGACAGCGCGCCGAAGGCGAGGAAGCGCGTATCGCTGACGGTGAGCGCGGGCAGCTCGACCAGCCAGTAGAGGCGGGCGTCGCCGCCCGGGTTGGCGACGCTCAGCAGGGCGAGCTGCCGGCTGGCGGCGTCGAGCGGCATGAACGCCCCGCGCGTGCGCGGACGGCGCAGACGCGCCTCGCTGGCGGCGGACATGATCGTCCCGGCCGGCAGGGGCGCAGGCGGCGCGATGCGTGGAGGCGCCAGGGTGGCGGCAGGGGCGGACATGGCGACTACCGTAGACCCGCATCCGGGGGGCGCAATCGGCGTAGACGGGCCGCTGCACAGCGACGGCCCAGCCCGTCAGGCGGGCGCGTCTCGAGCCGCCGGTCATCCCTCCATGCCGGCCATGAAGGTGGCGATGCGGTCAGCGAGCCCCGGCAGGGTCTCGTGGGCGAAGTCGGGGTAGATCGCCAGCTCCTTGGTGGCGGTGATCTTGTTGTAGCAGGCGAACTGGCTCGAGGGCGGGCAGATCGCATCCATCAGTCCGACCCCCATCAGCACCCGGGCGCGGATGCGCCGGGCGAGGTGCTGGATGTCGATGTAGCCGAGGCGGGTGAAGATCTCGCGCTCGCGCGCATGCGTGGGGTCGAAGTGGCGGAAGAAGGTGCGCAGCTCGGCATAGGCGTCCTTGGTCAGGTCCATCTCCCACACCCGCTGGTAATCGCACAGGAAGGGGAAGATCGGCGCCGCGCGCGCGATCCGCGGTTCGAGCGCGGCGCAGGCGATGGTGAGCGCGCCGCCTTGCGAGCCGCCGGTCGCGCCCACCCGCAGGGCGTCGATCTCGGGGCGCGACATCAGCACCCCGGCGAGCTGGGCGGCATCGAGGAAGACGTCGCGGAACAGCAGCTTCGCCGGCGAGCTGTCGGCGAGGCCGCGGATGATGTGCCCGTTGAGGGTGGGGCCGGATACCCCGCCCGGGTCCTGTGACAGCCCGCCCTGGCCGCGGCAGTCGAGGGCGGCGACGGCGAAGCCCTGCGCCACCCAGCTCAGCTTGTCGGCCCAGTCACCGCTCGAGCCGGTATAGCCATGGAACAGCACCACCGCCGGCACCTTCGCCGCGGGTCCGGCCCCGCGCGGGGTGAGGTACTTGGCGTGGATGCGCGCGCCGCCCATGCCGGTGAAGGTGAGATGCGAGCAGGTCGCGGCGGGGGTGATGAAGGCGGCGGGGCGCAGCTCGACCGCGGGGTCGAGCGCGCGCATCTCGCGGATGCTGGCGTCCCAGAAGGCGTCGAAATCGCCGGGACGGGGGTTGCGTCCGGGATAGGACATCAGCTCATGCAGGGGCATGTCGATGCAGGGCATGGGTGGCACCTCGGAGCGGCCATCCTCCAGGCGAGCCCAGGCAGGCAAGATGGGAGCCAGGCGGAGCGTGAGGCTGCGTCGTGGTTGCATTTCCGGCAATTGCCCGTTGGCTAACCCCCATGTCCAACCGCCCGCTCGGCTGCGTCGTCTCGGTATCCGGCATCCGCGGCGTGGTCGGAGCGAGCCTGGATGTGGACCAGGTGATGGGGCTGGCGGCCGCCTATGGCCGCCGCATCGCCCGGGGCGGCGTGGTGGTGGTGGGGCGCGACAGCCGTCCCACCGGCGAGCTGTTCCTCCAGGCCGCCGCGGTCGGCCTGCGCGCGGTCGGATGCCAGGTGGTGGAGATCGGCATGGTGCCGACGCCGACCGTGCCGATCACCGTCCTGGCGCTGGGCGCCGCCGGCGGCATCCAGGTCTCGGCCAGCCACAACCAGGTGGAGTGGAATGCCCTCAAGTTCTTCTCCGCCGCCGGCCGCAACGTCACCCAGGGCGAGCTCGATGCAGTCCTGGCCGCTTACCGGGAGGAGCCGTCCTGGCGCACCTGGGACGGGGTCGGCAGCCAGCGCAGCCATGCCGATGCCACCGACCTGCACCGCGACCGCGTACTGGCGGCGGTGGATGCCCAGCTCATCCGCTCCGCCCGGCTGCGGGTGGTGATCGACAGCGTCAACGGCGCCGGCAGCCGCCTGGCGCCGGAACTGCTGAGCCGCCTCGGCTGCGAGGTGGTGCCGCTCTATACCAGGCCCGACCTGATCTTCCCGCGCGACCCCGAACCGACGGCGGCCAATGTCAGCCTCACCGGCGCGGTGGTCGCCGCGGCCAAGGCGCACATCGGCTTCGTCCAGGATCCGGATGCCGATCGCCTGGCCATCATCGACGACCAGGGCGTCTACATCGGCGAGGAATACACCCTGGTGCTGTGCGCCGCCGCACGCATGGCGGCGGTGCGCGCCGCCGGCGGGAGCGATGAGCCGCTGGTCGCCTGCACCAACCTCTCGACCAGCCGCATGCTCGAGGATGTCGCCGAGCGCTATGGCGCACGGGTGGTGCGCAGCAAGGTCGGCGAAGCGCATGTGGTCGACAGCATGCAGGCGCATGGCGCGGTGATCGGCGGCGAGGGCAATGGCGGGGTCATCGACCCGCGCGTGGTCGCCGGTCGCGACAGCCATATCGGCATGGCACTGGTCCTCGAGTACCTCGCGCGCACCCACTCCAGCGTCGCGCGCCTGGTCGCCGGCATCCCGCGTTACGCCATCCACAAGGAGAAGATCCAGATGGACCGCGCCGCCATCACCGCCGCCATCCCGGCACTGCGCAACCATGCCCTGGCGCAGGGTGCCAGCATCGATGCCGCCGACGGGCTGAAGCTCAGCTGGGCGGACCGCTGGGTGCATGTGCGCGCCTCAGGGACCGAACCGGCCAGCCGTGTGATTGCCGAGGCGCCCAGTGCACCAGAAGCGCTCCACCTCGCAGGCCAGGTGCGGCAGGCTCTTGGCGCCGCTGTGGCAGGCGGGCATTGAACGACGACTTTGGAGTGAGCCGATGAACGACGAGCAACCCCCCCGTCTCGCAGGCCAATCACCTGGATTGAAGAAGCCAGCCGCCGGCGGTCTGGCCAAATCTCCCGCCGGCAAGCCGGCGCTCGGCGAGGCGGGCGGCAAGACCATCGGTTCGCCACCGCCCGCTGCCGCGGCGCCGAAGGCCCCGGCCGGCAGCCCGCCGCCCACCCCGGCGTTCGAATTCGAGGACAGCCCGCCGGCCAAGCCCAAGGCCAAGGCGTCCCCCGCCCCGGCCGCCCCCGCGGCCCTGAATCCCTTCGCCGACCAGCCGGTCAGCCTGCCGCTTGGTGGTTCGGCCTCCGGCAGCCCGCCACCTGCTGCCGAGGCCCCCGCCAGCAGATCGGCCGCGGCCGAGGCCGAAGTCGAGGCCGACATCAAGCCCGGCATGGCCAAGGACCTGTGGAGCTGTCCCCACTGCGGCGCGCGCAACAAGCCGACGCGCACCACCTGCCGCGAGTGCAGCAAGAGCCCATCCGACGAGATCGTGGTGCCGTGGCACAAGGTGCCCAAGAACCAGGGCATGGTCGCCGGCGGCGTGCTGCTGGTCATCCTCCTGTTCATGCTCCTGACCCACCACGACACCAGCCTGCATCCGGCCGGGGCAGCCGACCTCGACGATGCCGTGCGCCTCGGTGGCGGCGGTGGCGGCGATCACGATGTCGATGGCCACCAGTTCCATGGCCGCGGCACGCTGTCGGTCAGCGGCCGGGTGCTCTCGGTCGCCGCCCACGGCAGCACCCCCTGGGTGACGGTGGTCGAGCTGGTGCTCGGGCACCTGGTGGTCGATGACGAGCGCTTCAACGGCTGGAAGATCGAGAACCACGATGACGACATGGTGGTCACCGGCGATCCGGTACCGCCCTTCGTGACCTTATACCTGATCTTCAAGGACGGCGAGAAGCCGACCCTCGCCAAGGGCGACTACCTGAGCGTCGCCGGGGAGTACGGCTTCGGCGAGGGCGACGATGGCAAGTACATCGGCGGCACCGGACCCGAGCACCCGCATTCCTACACGGTGTATGTCAGCGGACATCGGGAGCGCTGAGCGCCGCGCCCGCACCCTTTGCGGCGCGCGCCTCCTGCAGGCGGATGCGCACGGTGATGCCCAGCGGGCCCTCGCCGCGCACCTCCCAGGGCAACAGCTCGCCACCGAGCTGGCGATAGTCCTCGAGGTAGATGTCGAAACCCTGGCCGCGCACCAGGCGCAGCAGCAGCGGGTCGCCGCCGTACCAGCGGCTCTCGCCGTCCGCCAACGCGACCAGCCGCCCATCATCCCAGCTGCGCACCTCGGTCGTGGGAGCGGCGTAGGCCTGGGCGACCAGGCGGCCCAGACGCGGCAGCGCCTCGCTGAAGGCGGGCAGCGACTTGGTGACGGTGTAGGTGCCGGCGGCGGCGGTGATATCGGCGAGGGTGATGCCTTCGTCGCTGAGGAAGACCGCGCGCGTGCTGCCATCGCCCATGCCGCGCAGGATCACGGTGCAGCTGATGCGCATGCCGGTGATCGGCACGTTGACCTCGAGGCGGCCCTTGGCCTGCCAGGGCGCATTGGGCGCGCTGCGGGGGGTCTGCCCGCGTGCGCTCTCCGGCACCTCGTCGACGCGCGGCGTGCAGCCGCCGCACAGCACGGCGATCAGCGCCGCGCCGGCAAGTGCGCGGGCCAGGCATGGCGATGCAGGGAGCGGGCCGGGCATGGCGGCAGACTACCTGGCGCTCCTCCATCGCTAGAGCAGATGCGCCGGGCGCAAGCAGGTGTCCCGCCCGGCTCCGGTGCGCTTGCAGGTGCCACCCTGGACCTAGGATCGCGTCGGGAGCCATCATGCCCGATGCCGTCAGCGCCGTGGTGTTCAGCGCCCTCGCACGCCACCTGCGCATGCCGGGCGAGGAGATGGCGCGGCTGCGCGAGGAATCGCTCGAACGCCTCGGCCTGGACAGCCACGGCCTGATGCGCGTGCTGCTCGACATCGAGCGCGAGCTCAAGCTGCCGACCCGGCTCGAGCTGCCGGACGATGCGCTCGAGAGCCCCGCCAGCCTGGCTGCCGGGGTGGTCTCGGCGGTCAGTGCCGGCTGAGCGGCGGGGAAGCCGGAGACGCCATGCAGCGCCTGGTGGTGATCGGTGGCGGCGTGGCCGGCTGCGCCACAGCGGCGGCGATCGCCGCTGCCGGGGGGGCGGTGACCCTGCTCGAGGCCCGGCACCACCTCGGCGGCGTCGCCGCCATGGGCGAGCATGCGACCCTGTGCGGCCTGGCGCCGATCGACGCGCGGGAACCCGTCCTGCTCGAAGCGGGGCTGGTGGCGGGCTGGCTGCCCTACCTCGCCACCGCCCTGCCCCGGCGCCAGGGCCGGGTGTGGCTGTGGCCGACCTCGGGAGCGACGCTGACGCAGGGCCTGGCGCGGCGACTCGCCGACCTCGGCGTCGAGGTGCGCCTGGGCACGCGCGTCACCGCCATCGCCTGCCGCGACGACGCGAACGCGGCCGGCCGGCGTCGCATCGCGAGCCTGACGCTCGCTGGGCCGTCGGCAGCCGAGGAGCTCGAGGTCGCCGGGGTGGTGGACGCCAGCGGCCAGGGCATCAGCGCCGCGGCGCTGATGCTACCGCTGTCCGCGGCGGTGCAGTGGCCGGCGTACCGCTGCATCGTGCGCCTGCCGTCCGCCAGCGGCGCAGCGGGACGCAGCGCGCGCCTGGCGCAGCTGCGCGCCGCCCAGCAGGCCTCGGGCGGCGCGGCGGCGCTGGCGCTGACAGCGCTGCCCGGTGGCGACTGCTGGCAGCTCTCGCTCGATGTCGCCCCGCTCACCAGCTGCGCCGTGGCGGCGCAGGCCGCCGGCCGGGTGGCCGAAGCGCTGGGGGGCGAGCTGATCGCCTGCGCCATCAGCGTGGCCGAGCGCGACCATGGCCGGCCGGCCGGGACGCTGACGCTCTCCGAGCTGTTCGGCACGCGCAGCCGCGGCCTCTGCTGGGCCGCCTGGCCGTGCGAGGATCACCGCGCCGAGGGCGTGCAGTGGACGTGGCCGGAAGGCGACCGCCATGGCATCCCCGAGGCGGTGGTCCGCCTGCCTGGCGGCCCGGACAACCTCTGGCTGGTCGGCAAGGGCATGGCGGTCAGCCAGCAGGCGGCCGCCGCCCTGCGCGTGACCGGGACCTGCCTGGCGCTCGGCGGCGCGGTGGCGGCCCTGGCCAGGCGCTGGCAGCAGGTGCCCATCGCCTGATCACCATGGCGCGTCGAGGGTGCGCTCGAGCAGGCTCGGGTAGAGCCGTACCGCCATCCGGCGCTGCTGCGCCTCGCCATGGAAGCCGGCGCGCTTCATGGGCCGAAAAAGCACGGCCTTGACGGCCTCGTGCTCATCGAGGATCTCCTCTGGGACAGGCTCGCTGTGGCCATCGACGTACGGCATGGACGCGCACCAGAACAGGTGCTGGTAGCGCTCCTGCCATCGGCCGTAGCGGCAGATCACGCATGCACCTGCCCGGTCGACCCGCGCTCGCCGAAGATCATCGACCCGCCATCCAGGAGGCTCTCGGCCTAGGCGGCGTCGATCGGCAGGGCGAGCACCCTGCCATTGATGGTCAGCGTGCCCTTCGCCTCACGGGCGCCGGGCAGCGGGCGGTGGACCAGCACCCGGAACGCGAGCGCCAGCGCGCTCATGCCAGCGGTCGAGGCGAGGCGATGATCAGGGTGGTGGATCGGCGTGGCATGGGCCCCGGGCAGGACTGCCGGCGATGATGGCGGGGGGCCTGGCAGGCAACGGCGGCTGCTGGCTCGGCGTATCATTGGTCGGCCTGCGCGGTGCAGCGGGGGCTGGCAACGAGCGCCGCGCGCGCACCATAGCATGCACCACGAGCAGGCCCATCGGCCGACCGGAGCGTCACATGTCCCGCCTGCGCCGCCTCTCCCTGATCCCGCTGGCGCTGGTCGCCGCCGCCGCCGTGGCTGACGGTGCCCAGGACATCGCGCCCATCCCTCGCCATCTGCCGGCACCCGGGATGCCGCTGGCCGATGACGTGCGCACCAGGCTCGAGGCCGAGCTCAAGCCGCTGGAGGCGCGCATCGCCGCCGCTGGCGACCAGCCGCTCCTGGCCGATGCCGCGGTGTTCGCCAAGGCGGTGGCCTTCGCCCTGCGCTTCGACGAGTTCTACGACCGCACCAAGGATGCCGCCAAGGCCGAATGGGCGCTGAAGGAGTCCGCCCAGCGCCTCGATCAGCTGCGCACCGCGCCCTGGGCGACGCAGCATGGCCTGGTGGCGCGCGGCTACCGCTCGCAGATCGACGGCTCCTTCCAGCCCTATGGCCTGGTGATCCCCGACAAGCTCGATCTCAGCAAGCCGGCGCCGCTGTACATCTGGCTGCATGGCCGCAGCGAGCAGGAGACCGACCTGCATTTCCTCGCCAACCGCAGCCGCAGCGCGGGCGAGATCCATCCCGACGGGGTGATCATGGCGCATGCCTTCGGGCGCATGTGCGTCGGCTTCAAGAGCGCCGGCGAGATCGATGTCATCGATCTGATCGCCGAGGTGTCCGCGCACTACCGCATCGACCCGGAGCGGGTGGTGCTGATGGGCTTCTCGATGGGCGGCGCCGGGGCCAAGCACATCGGCGCGCACTACACCGACCACTTCGCCGCCATCCATGCCGGCGCCGGCTTCGCCGAGACCGCGCGCTACCTCAACCTCAAGAAGGAGGACTTCCCGCCCGGCTACGAGCAGACGCTCTGGGGCGACTACGACGTGCCGGACTACATCCGCAACCTCTTCGACGTGCCCTTCATCGCCTACAGCGGCGAGCAGGACAAGCAGATCCAGGCCGCGCAGGTGCTTGCCGAGTACTTCAAGGCCAACGGCCATGAACTGGTCCACCTCATCGGCCCGGGCGTGGGCCACAAATACCAGGCCGACACCCTCAAGCAGGTGCTCGCCCTGGTGCATACCGCGGTCGAGCACGGCCGGCCGATGCCGGAGACCATCTCCTTCGAGACCCGCACCCTGCGCTACGACCGCATGTTCTGGGTGCAGGCGCTCGGGTTGAAGCAGCATTGGCAGGATGCGCGCATCGACGCCGCCGTGGTCGACGGCGGCCTGCGCGTCACCACCAGCAACATCACCAGCCTCAAGCTCACCTGGCCGGGCCTGAAGGCCGGCACCGCGCTGGCGATCGACAACCAGAAGCTGGTGCTCACCGCCGCGGCCGGCGCGCCGGCCGCCACCCTCGCCTACGACCACTCGGGGTGGGCGCAGGTCGCGCCCGCGCCCGCCGCCTCGGCTGGCACGGGCACCGGCTCCGGGCCGCTGAGCAAGCGGCACGGTCTGCAGGGGCCGATCGATGATGCATTCCTGGCGCCCTTCCTGGTGGTGCTGCCGAGCAAGCCGTCGCGCAATGAGCGCTTCCAGCGCTGGTGCCAGTTCGAGAGCCGGCACTTCATCGAGCGCTGGGCAGCGCTGATGCGCGGCGAGGTGCGCATCAAGAGCGATGCCGAGGTCACCGCCGAGGACATGGCGCACTACAACCTCGTGCTGTGGGGCGATGCCGAGAGCAATCGCCTGATCGGCAGGATCGCGCCCAGCCTGCCGATCGCCGCGGTGGTGCCCGAAGGCGCCGCGCTCTACCTCGCCGATGCCAAGGGCCTGCCGGCGGTCGGCATCGTGCCGGTGCTGATCTACCCCAATCCGCTCTCGGGCGAGCGCTATGTGGTCATCAACAGCGGCCTGACCTTCCGCGAAGGCTCCGACCACACCAACTCGCTGCAGAACCCCAAGCTGCCCGATTGGGCGGCCATCGATCTCAGCCACGATCCGGATGAGAACGCGCCCGGGCTGGTGACGCGTGCGGGCTTCTTCGATGAGCAGTGGAAGGCCCAGCCAGCCTCGCCCTAGGCCGCGGCCGGGATGGACCAAACAGCGCAGGAATTTGCCCCTTCCGATCGCCGTGCGCAGCAGTCGTGGCTCGACAGCGCGCGCGCCCACAGGCATGCTGATGGCTGGCGCTGGCCACCCGGGTCCCAGGCTGCTGCGGCCGGATGATCGGCGAGCGCCAGCCGGCGCCGAGTCGCGCTGATGCGCACCGTCAGACACCGCCAGAGGGGACTGCCATGCCTCGCTACCGCCTCGCCGGCCTCCTGCCCCTGGCCCTGCTGCTGGCTGGCAGCGCCGCCTCCGCCCACGCCGCCGAGGCCGCGCATGTCGATGCGCCGGGCGCGCAGATGGATTTCGGCGACCTCATGCACTATTTCGTCAGCATCGGCGAACCGAGCAGGCAGATGGTCGCCAAGGCCATCGCCATCCGCCTCGGTGATGCGGCGATCTGCTATGACATGGAAACCATGCGCGTCGCCGCCTGCTGGACCGGCGGGTTCATCGACATGGGCACCACCAACGTCGTGCGCCTGGTCCAGGGGGTCGGGGCGGCGCCGATCGCGGGCGCGCTCCAGGTCGCGACCCGTCCGGGACCGGGGTGGGCGGACGAGCATGGCTCCTTCGCCGATCCGCGGCCTGCCGGATTCGCGCAGCAGGGCTTCGGCAAGCTGCCGGATAGCTGGGTGCACTACGGCGGCCTCTACCGCCATGAGCATGAGAGCGTGCTCACCTACACGGTCGGTCCCTGCGCGGTGCGTGAGCTGCCCGGCTTCCAGCCCGCCGGCGGTGTCGCGCTCTTCACCCGCACCATCGAGATGGCGAGCTCCGCCGCTGCGGCCCGCCTGCTGCTGGCGGAGGTGGGCGGCGCCGTCGGCAGCATCAGCGCCGCCGGTACCCAGGCGCTGCTCGAGGGCAGCGTGGCGGGCGGCGGCCTGGTGACGGTGGCCGCGCTCAGCGCGCTGCCGCCGGGGGCGGCGCTGCACGCCGAAACGGGGCGCCTGGTGCTCGAGCTGCCGCCGCGGGCAGCGCCGATCCGCTTCGTCGTCTGCCTGGCGTCGCTGCCGAGAAGCGGCCTGGAGGCGTTCGCTGCCGCGGTCGCCTCCTTGCCGCCGGCTGGCGATCTGGCGCTGCGCTGCGCCGGCTCGGCACCGCGCTGGCCGAGCGTGACCACCAGCGGGCGCAAGGGGGAGGATCGCTGGGCCTACACGGTCGACACCCTGGAGCTGCCCAAGCGCAACCCATGGAAGTCGTGGATCCGGCCGACCGGAGTGGATGTCTTCGCCGATGGCCGACTGGCGATCTGCACCCTGGCCGGCGATGTGTGGGTGGCCTCGGGGGTCGACGATGGGCTCAGTGCGCTGGTGTGGAAACGCTATGCCAGCGGGCTGTTCGAGCCGATGGGGCTGCGCATCGTCAAGGACGTGGTCTACGTCCTGGCGCGCGACCAGATCGTCCGCCTGGTGGACCTCAACGGCTCTGGCGAGGCCGGCTTCTACCAGAGCTTCAACAACGACGCGACGGTGTGGCCGAAGTACAACGATTTCGCCTTCGACCTCCAGACCGACCGTGCCGGCAACTTCTACTACGCCCGCGGCGGGCATGGCTCGCCGGTCGGAACGAGCCTGCACGCCTGCATCGTCAAGGTCTCCCCCGACGGGCGGACGAGCACCGTCATCGCCAACGGGCTGCGCGCGCCCAACGGCATGGGCATGGGTCCCATGGATGAGCTGAGCATCAGCGACAACCAGGGCAACTGGATACCGTCGAGCCGCATCAACCTGGTGCGCCCGGGCGGCTGGTATGGCTTCGTCGGCAATCCCTCCTTCTACGGCAAGGCGGAGCCACCGCTGCCGGCGCATCAGGATGCGCCGCTGTGCTGGATCCCCATGTCGCTCGACAACTCAAGTGGCGGCGAGGTGTGGGCGCCTCCGGCCTGGGGCCCGCTGGGCGGGCGCATGCTGCATACCAGCTACGGCATGAGCTCGCTGATGGCGGTGATCTACGAGGTGGTGGATGGCGTGCCCCAGGGCGGGGTGGTGCCGCTGCCGCTGCACTTCAGCTCCGGCATCATGCGCGGGCGCTTCTCGCCCAGCGATGGCCAGCTCTATGTCTGCGGCCTGAAGGGCTGGCAGACCAATGCCGGAGCCGACGGCTGCCTGGAGCGGGTGCGCTGGACCCGCCAGGCGGCCTGCCTGCCGATCGCGCTGAACGTCACCGCCGGGGCGTTGACGATCGGCTTCAGCGCCCCCCTGGAGCGTTCCTCGGTGGTGAACGACAACTTCAGCATCCAGGCCTACGGCTACCGCTGGAGCGGCGCCTATGGCTCGGACGATTACCTCGCCAGCGACCCCAAGCGCAAGGGGCGCGATACCATCGAGGTGCAGCAGGCCACCCTCAGCCCCGATGGCCGGACCATCACCCTGCACATCGCCGGTCTGGCGCCGGTGATGCAGATGGAGATCAAAGGAAAGCTGCGTGGCGCCGATGGCACGGCCGTCCCGCTGATGATCGCCAACACCATCAACGTCATCCCCAAGCCCTGACGAGCGGCCGGTGATGTGTCGTTTGCACGCACTAGCGTGCAGTTTCGACATGCCAGCGGACCGAGCCTCGCACCGTGGGCGGAAAATCGGTAATGGAAGGGCCTGGCGGCGGAATACCGCTACCAGGCGCTCGAGCGCTGGGGGGCAGGCATGGCGGACGCGGATGATGAGCAGCGGGCGAATGTCTCGGCCGTGGATGATGACCGCCTGTCGGTGCGCATCCAGCAGGGCGACCGTCACGCCTTCCTCGAGCTGGTGCAATCCAGCGAACGCGAGCTGCGCATCTTCATCACCCTGTATGCGAGCAATCTGGCGATGGTCGACGAGGTGCTGCAGGCGACCTACGTCACCGTCTTCGAGCGCATCGAGCGCTACCAGCCGCGCGGCACGCTGCGCGCCTGGCTCAAGGGCATCGCCCGCAACCTCCTCTACAAGGAGCTCGAGGCGCGCTCGCGCATGCATGCCCTGGAGGGGGACATCCTCGAGGAGCTGCTCGCCGCCAGCGCGCGCCGCCAGCTCGACGACGATGGCCCGGGCGAGCAGGCCGAGGCGCGGCTGCGCGGTCTGCAGCAGTGCCTGCTCCAGCTCTCGCCCGATGCCACCGAGCTGATCCGCAGCCGCTACTACGAGGATCGCCCGATCGCTGATATCGCTGCGCGGCTCGCGCGCTCGCAGACCTGGGTGGCGGTGACGCTCTACCGCATCCGCAAGACCCTGCTCACCTGCCTGCGCCAGCGGGGGGTCGCGTGAGCGAACAGCCGCAGCACGACGAGTGGATCGCCGGCTATCTCGAAGGGACGCTGGTCGGGGAGGACCGTCGCCGCCTGGCGGCGGCGATCCACGGCCATGCCGAGCGCGAGCAGGAGTTCGTCGCCCAGGTGCGCCTCCACCTTGTCCTCGGCAGCCTGATGAGCCAGGATGCCGCGGCACCGGTGCTGCGCCGCGCCGCCTTGATCCAGGGCACGCTCGATCCCGAGCGCCGCCGCACGCTGCTCGCGTCAACCTCCGCCCTGCGTCCGGCGCGCGCGCGGCCAGCAGTGGTGCGCCTGGCTCCATTCGCCGCCGCCGCCATCCTCTGCCTCGCCATCGCCGGCGCCGCCGGCCTGCCGAGGCCGGCCGGCCACCCGCCCTCGAGCCTGGGGTTGGTCGCCATCAGCACCACGCCGGCAGTGCTCGAGCGCGGGTCCGCGAGCCAGCCCGCCTCCGGCAGCCGGCTGCAGGTCGACGACCTCCTGGTGACCGGGGCGCAGGGCGGGCTGACGGTGGAGTACCCCGGCGAGGCGACGCGCATCGCGGTCGGCGGCAGTGCGCGCCTGGCGGTGCTCGGCCAGCCGGGCAAGCGCTTCCGCCTGGTGCAGGGCGAGATCACCGTCGAGGCCGCGCCGCAGCCGCCCGGAGAGCCGCTGTGCATCAGCACGCCGTGCGCCGACCTGACGGTGGTCGGGACCGCCTTCTCCGCCCGCTGCAATGCGCAGATGACCTGGCTGGACGTCAGCCACGGTGCGGTGCGCTTCGCGGCGGCCGGCGATCAGCAGCCGCTCCTGGTCGGCGCCGGGCAGCAGGCGCTGGCGAATGGCACCATCCAGATCGTCCCGCGGGATGCCGGCAGCGGCCTGCTGGCGAGCTACTTCGACGGCTCGTCCTTCGAGCGCCTGTCGCTGGTGCGCATCGATCCGGTGGTCGACTTCGACTGGCATGATCGGGCGCCGGATGCGCGGGTCGAGCGCGAGCGCTTCTCGGTGCGCTGGAGCGGCGAGATCGATCCGCTCTTCAGCGAGGTCTACCGCTTCCACATCGCCTCGGACGATGGTGCGCGGCTGTGGATCGACGGCCGCCTGGTGATCGACAACTGGCATATCCAGAGCGTCGACTACGCCCATCCCGCCACCGGCACGGTGGCGCTGACCGCGCACCGCCGGGTGGGCATCCGCCTCGACTACTTCGAGTACGAGCATCTCGCCGCCGTGCGCCTGACCTGGCAATCGCCATCCCAGGTGCTTCAAGTGGTGCCGCCGCAGCGCCTCTTCCCTTCCCCATTGTAGCGCCCAGCCTTTCCGCATCGTGCCCACCATCCACCAATCGAGCCCAGCGTGACCATCCCCAAAGCCCTCCGCCGCGCGACCCCGGCCCTCGTCCTGCTGCTGGCGGCCCACTCCGCCGCGGTCGCCGCCGACTCCGGCCACAACGTCGACGGTCCGGCGGTGACCACCTCGCCGACCCTCGACAAGGAAGCCGACCACATCAAGTCGCTGACCCTGCCCGCCGGGGTGCAGGCGCGCGTATGGGTGCAGGGCGAGGCGGCGGCCAATCCCGTCGCCCTGGCGGTCGACGGGCGCAACCGCGTGTTCGCCGCCGAGACCATGCGCTTCCGCGTCGGTGGCATCCTCGATGACCGCGAGCACCTGTGGCTGTACAAGGACGATCTCAAGCTGACCACCACCGCCGAGCGCGCGGCGATGTACGAGAAATACGCGGCCAAGTACAAGCCGGGCTACTTCACCGCCCATGCCGAGCGGGTGATGCTGTTCGAGGATCCAGCAGGCAGCGGTGCGTCGACCACCTCCAAGATCTTCGCCGGCGGCTTCAACGATCCGCTCGACGGCACCGCCTCGGGCATCGTCACCGGCGACGATGGCACGGTGTATTTCGCCTGCATCCCGAAGATCTGGGCCTTGAGCGACAGCACCGGCGCCGGGGTCGCGGACCGCCGCAGCGTGGTCAGCGAAGGCTATGGCGTGCGGGTGAGCATCAGCGGCCACGACCTGCATGGCCTGGTGTGGGGCCCCGACGGCAAGCTCTACTGGTCGATGGGCGACCGCGGCTACAACGTCACCGGCAAGGAGGGCCAGCATTTCGCCGACCCCACAGGCGGCGCGGTGTTCCGCGCCAACCCCGACGGCAGCGAGCTCGAGCTGATCTATACCGGGCTGCGCAACCCCGAGGAGCTCGCCTTCAACGAATACGGCGATCTCTTCACCGTCGACAACAACGCCGACTTCGGCGACCAGTCGCGCGTCACCTACATCCTCGAGGGCGGCAACACCGGCTGGAGCCATGGCTGGTCGCTGCTGAGCATCAGCAGCTTCGCCAAGACCGCCGGGCTGGATGGCGTGCAGCCCGATCCGTGGATGGTCGAGGGGCTGTGGAAGACGCGCTTCCCCGAGCAGCCGGCCTTCATCCTGCCGGCGGCCGGCTACTGCACCGCGGGTCCGTGCGGCCTGGCCTACATGCCGGCTACCGGCTGGCCGGCGGCCTGGCAGGGGCGCTTCCTGGTGTGCGACTACCGCTCGGGCAACGATTCGGGCGTGTGGTGGTTCACCGTCAAGCCCGATGGCGCGGGCTTCACCATCGACAAGCCGGAGAAGTTCCTCTGGGGCGCGCCGGTGACCGATGTCGCCTTCAGCTACGACGGGCGGCTGTTCATCAGCGAGTACCTTGGCGGCTGGTCGCAATCCGACAAGGGCCGGATCATCTCGCTGTGGCATCCCGCCGAGATCACTGCTCCGGCGGTCCATGAGGTCGCGACGCTGTTCGCCACCGGCTTCAAGGAGCGGACGCTCAAGGAGCTGGCCAAGCTCCTCGAGCATGCGGATCAGCGCGTGCGCCAGGCCAGCCAGTTCGAACTGGTGCGCCGCGGCAATGCCGGGGTGGACACCCTCATCGCCGCCGCCACGCGTTCCACCAGCACCCTCACCCGCCTGCATGGCATCTGGGGCCTCGGACAGCTCGGCCGCTCGCAGAGCGATCTGCTCGCGCGCCTGCTGCCGCTGATGAGCGACAAGGACGATCAGGTGCGCAGCCAGGCGGTCAAGGTGCTGGGCGACGACCGCTATGCCCCGGCGGCCGACCAGATGGTCGCGGCGCTGCGCGACAGCAGCCACCGCGTGCGCGCCTTCGCCGCCATCGGCCTCGGCCGGCTGCACCAGAAATCCACCGTGCCGGCGCTGGTGCGCCTGCTCGCCGACAATGACGACCAGGATGCCTACCTCCGCCATGCGGCGGTGATGGGCCTGGTCGGCACCGGCGACCCGCCCGCCGTCGCGGCCTACGCCAGCGACCGCAGCCGGGCGGTGCGCATGGGCATCCTGCTCGCCGAACGACGCTTCGGCGATGCGCACATCGCCGCCTTCCTCGACGACGCCGATCCCCTGATCGCGGCCGAGGCGATGCGCGCGATCTACGATGTGCCGATCAAGGAGGCGATGCCCAAGCTGATCGCCCGGCTGGGCCAGCCGATCAGCCCGGAGATCCCCGAGGCGATGGCCACCCTGCTCTACCTGCGCGAGGTCAATGCCGCCTACCGCTTCGGCGATGGCGCGGCGGCGGTCAAGCTGGCCGCCTTCGCCCTCTCCGGCCCGGCCAGCGAGGAGGTGCGCGCCAAGGCGCTGCAGTGCCTGACCTCCTGGGTCAAGCCGACCAGCGTCGATCCGGTGATCGGGCTCTACCGTCCGGTGATGGCCCGCGAGCAGGTGATCGACGGGGCGGCGGTCAAGGAGTCGATCATGGGCATCGTCAAGCGCGGCGAGGACAAGCTCCTGCCCATCGCGGTGGCACTGGCGGCCCAGTTCGGCTACGGGCTGGACGAGCCGACGCTGCTGTCGATCGTCGACAATGCCGGCATGAGCGACGGTCCACGGGTGGCCGCCATCAACCAGCTGCGCGAGCGCTCCAGCAAGGCGCTCGCCGAGCGGCTGGCCAAGCTGCTGGGGGATGCCAGCCCGGATGTGCGCATCGCCGCCTATGATGCCCAGGTCGCCCTCGCCCCCGCGCAGGCGGCCGATACCGCCAAGACCGTGCTCGAGGGCAGCAGCCAGAGCGCGAAGAGCGAACCCCTGGTGGTCACCGCGCGAACCGAAGGCGAATGGAGCGACCTGCCGATGCGCGCCCCCCAGCTGGGCCAGGCCTGCGACAGCAGCGGCTTGGAGGTCACCTGGGTGCAGGGCCTGACCAAGCCCTTCAAGGATGCCGGTGCCAAGGGCCAGCTGCTGCCCCGGCTCACCGATGCGGATCTGCCCGGCAACGAGGATGACATCAAGCACAACGTGTGGTTCGATGGCGGTGCGGCGCGCTTCGTCCTCGACCTGAAGAAGCCCATCGAGGTGGCGCGCGTCAACACCTACTCATGGCACAAGGCCAACCGCGCGCCCCAGCAGTTCACCCTCTGGGGCGCCGACGGCGAGACCATGCCGGATGCCGCCGCCGCCAACCTGGCCAAGGGCTGGAAGCGCCTCGCCCAGGTCGACACCAGCAGCCTCGGCGAAGGCGGCAGGCACGGCAGCAGCGTGCAGGGCACCAACGGCAGCCTGGGGACCTTCCGCTGGCTGCTGTGGCAGCTGCCCTCGCGGCCGAGCGGCACCTTCTTCAGCAAATTGTGCGTCTTCGCCCAGGGCCGGACGCTGCCGCCGCTGGTGCAGGTCGTCACCGGACGCTCCGCTGGCGACTGGAGCGAGCTGCCGATGGGCGCGCCGGTGATCGATGCCGGCGCCGACAGCGCCGCCGCCGCAGGCGCCAGCGTGGCGCTGGTCGAGCATGCAGCGGACGCCGATGCCAAGGCCGGGGCCGTCGCAGCCGCCCTGCCGCGCCTGAACGACGGCATGCTACCAGCCAACGACCACGATGAGGCGCATGGCGTATGGTTCACCGGCACCAGCTACCGCTTCACCGTCGATCTCGCCAGGGCCCTGGAGCTCGCGCGCATCAACACCTACAGCTGGCATGCCGGCGAGCAGGCGCTCCAGGCCTTCGTGCTGTGGGGGGCGGCGGGTGCCACCATGCCGGATGGCGCCGCCGCCGATCCGGCCAAGGCCGGCTGGACGCGCATCGCCCAGGTCGATACCGCGAGCCTGGGCGGCGGCGGCAAGCATGGCAGCTGCATCCTCGCCAATGGCGGCAGCCTGGGCACCTACCGCTGGCTGCTGTGGCAGTCCACCGCCCACAGCGGCACGGTGTTCGCCAAGATCAATGTCTTCGCCAAGGGACGCCAGCTGCCGCCGATCACCGGCCAGACCGATCCGGCGGTGATGGTGCTCAAGCAGCATGCCATGTCCTCGCTGGCCAAGCTCAGCGATGCCGCCTCTGCCACGCTGGTGGCCGCCTGGCTCGACCGGCTGATCGCCGGCAAGGCGGCTCCGGAGCTGGCGCTGGAGATCTGCGATGCCGCCACCGCCCGCCATGAGCCCGAGCTTGCGGCCAAGCTGGCGCAATACCGTGCCCAGTTCCCGGCCAGCGACCAGCTGGCGCCCTACCGGGTGACGCTGTGGGGTGGCGATGCCGAGCGCGGACGCCAGGTCTTCCGCTTCCACAATGCCCAATGCATGCGCTGCCATGCGGTGGACGGCGATGGCGGCGTGGTGGGACCCGATCTGCGCGGGGTGCCCGGCCGCATCAGCCACGAGGCGCTGCTGGAGTCGCTGATCCTGCCCAATGCCGTCATCGCGCCCGGCTACGGCACCAGCATCATCAGCCTGAAGGACGGCAGCAGCGTCTCGGGGAGCGTGCTGAGCCAGACCGCCGATGCGGTGGTGGTGCGCCTGGCCGATCTCAGCAAGGTCACCCTGCCGGCGGCCAACATCGTGCACATCTCGCAGCCGGTGTCGCCGATGCCGCCGATGGGCCAGCTGCTCAGCCTGGGCGAGATGCGCGATGTGATCGCCTACCTGACCTCGCTGAAGTAGCTCGGCTGGCTGACGCGGCGGCCGCCCCGCCGACGCTGGGGCCGCTGCAGCATCCGCTTTAAGGCGTTCCGGGGCAATTCCTTGCGGATCGCCCTGGGGCGGGCGCTCCGGCATGCCGGCGTGCCGCTTGCCGCCGGGCGGGCCACGGGATTCCGCAGGACAAGCTCGGCCTCACTGGGTATCCTTCCCCGATGGGCAGGCCGCAAGCGAGATCGACTCCCAGGCGTTTCATCGCCGCCGGTTTGGCCGTGGCTGCGACCAGTCTGGCCCACCATCTCCTCGGTGCGTTCGGCAGCGGGGCCACCGACGTCGCCCTGGCGGCCCTGGCGATCGGCTTCAGCGCCTGGTACGGCGGCAGCGGCCCCGGGCTGTCCGCCACCGCCCTGGCCACCGCCCTGGTCATCCTCAACGCCCTCGAGAACGACGCGCTGGTGTCGCATTACAGCGAGGCGATCTCGGTCCTGGTGATGGGGGTGCTGATCAACACCATGATCCAGCATCGCGGCGAGCGCGCCCAGCTGATCGCGGTGCGCGACCAGGACCGGCATGCGCGCAGGCGCACCGAGCAGAGTCTGGTGCATGAACGCAATCGCCTGCAGACTTTGATGGACCACATCCCCGACAGCATCTACTTCAAGGATCTCCAGGGCCGCTTCGTGCTGGTCAACACCTACATGGCGCGCATCTTCCACAGCGACCATCCGCAGGATGTCGTCGGCAAGTCCGACTTCGACTTCTTCACCAAGGAACATGCCCAGCCGGCCTACGATGACGAGCAGGAGATCATCAGGAGCGGCAACGCGCTGGTCGGAAAGGAGGAGCGCGAGACCTGGCCCGATGGCCGCATCACCTGGGTCTCGACCACCAAGCTGCCGATGCGCGACGAGAACGGGCAGGTCACCGGCATCGTCGGGATCTCGCGCGACATCACCGAGCGCGTGCTCGCGGTCGAGGCGCTCGAACGGGCCAAGAGCGCAGCCGACCAGGCGAACCTCGCCAAGAGCCAGTTCCTCGCCAACATGAGCCATGAGATCCGCACGCCGATGAGCGCGATCGTGGGCATGACCGAGCTGCTGATCGACGGCGGCCTGACGCCCGAGCAGCGGGAATTCGCCGAGATCATCCAGAAGTCAGGCAATTCGCTGCTGGCGATGATCAGCGACATCCTCGACTTCTCCAAGATCGAGGCCGGGAAGCTCGGCCTCGAGAGCATCGTCTTCGACCTCGGGGTGGTGCTCGAGGATGTCGCCGAGCTGCATGCGCCCAATGCCGAGGCGCGCGGCCTGGAGCTGATCCACCGCATCGCCCCGGGTACGCCGACGCGCCTGATCGGCGATCCCGGCCGTCTGCGCCAGGTGCTCAACAATCTGGTCGGCAACGCCATCAAGTTCACCCCGGCGGGGCACATCCTCATCGACGTCTCATGCCTGAAGATCGCCGACAGCCATGCGCTCCTGCGCATCGCCGTCGAGGACACCGGCATCGGCATCACCGAGGACAAGGTCGGTGCGATCTTCGACAAGTTCACCCAGGCCGATTCCTCGACCACGCGCGAATACGGCGGTACCGGCCTCGGCCTGGCGATCTGCAAGGAGATCGCCCATGCCATGGGCGGCAGCCTGACGGTCACCAGCGTGCACGGCAAGGGCTCGACCTTCGTGCTCAACCTCAGCCTGCCGGTCGATGCCGGCCTGCCACCCAAGCGCGAGGCGCCGATCGAACTCAAGCAGCTCAAGGTGCTGGTGGTCGAACCCAGCCAGATCATCCAGCGCGTCTACAGCGAGCAGATGGTCGCCTGGGGCTGCCAGGTCGATTGCTGCCAGGATGGCGCCGAGGCGCTCCTGCGCATCGCCTCGACCTCCTACCAGCTGGTGCTGATCGACTGGCACCTGCCCGAGCAGACCGGCATCGAGCTCGGCCGCCAGCTGCGCTCCACCTCGGCTGCCGAGCAGCTTGGACTGATCCTCATCACGTCGGTCGGCCAGCGCGGCGACGGCAAGGCCGCCAGCGAGGCCGGCATCGACGCCTACCTGGTCAAGCCGGTGCGCATGCTCGATCTCTCCGGCGCCCTGGCCACCGTGCACCAGGCGCGCAGCCGCGGGGTGGCACCGGCCACGCTGGTCACCCGCCACAGCCTGGCCGAGGCGCGCGGACACGGCTCGACCTCGCGCCTGCTCAAGCAGCCGGTGAGCTGAGCGGCCGATTGCGCTGGGCGGCCGATTGCGCTGGGCGGCCGATTGCGCTGAGCGGCCGGACGCCTGCCCCACCGGCTACCAGATGCTCGCATCCAGGAGCTGCTCGATGGTCTGCCGCGGCCGTGCGAGGCGGACCTGATCGCCATCGACCACCACTTCTGCCGGCAACGGCCGGGTGTTGTAGGTGCTCGCCATCGCCATGCCGTAGGCACCGGCATCGCGCAGCGCGAGGATGTCGCCGAGCTGGGGTGCGGGCAGCAGCCGGGCGCGGGCGAAGACATCGCCGCTCTCGCAGATGTTGCCCACCACATCGACCGCGGTGAGCGGGGCGTCTCGCTCGCTGAGGTTGTCGATGCGATGGTAGGCATCGTACATCGCCACGCGCACCAGGTGGTTGAAGCCGGTATCGCAGCCGACATAGGTGCGGCCGCTGGCCTGCGCGGTGTCGGGATTGCGCTTCACGCTGGTGACCGTGGTCAGCAGCGTGCCGCTCTCCGCCACCAGGTAGCGCCCCGGTTCGAGGCGCAGCTCGAGCGGGCGGCCATAGCGGGCGGTGAACGCGCCCATCAGGGTGCTGGCCTGCGCGCCGAGGGCTGCGAGGTCGACCGCCGGCTGGCCCTCGCGGTAGGGGATGCCGATGCCGCCGCCGAAATCGACGAAGCGCAGGTTCGGCAGGCGTTCGGCGACCGAGAGGATCACCGCCATCGCCCGGGCATAGACCTCGGCATCGAGGATGCCCGAACCGATGTGCATGTGGCATCCGACCACGCGCAGCCCGCTGCCCTGCTCGAGCCGCGCCACCTTCTCGACCTGCGAGAAGTGGACGCCGAACTTGGTCAGCGGGCCGGCGGTGCAGATCTTCTCATGCGCGCCCGCGCCGATGTCCGGGTTGAAGCGCACCGACGCTTCGCGCCCGCCGGCGGCGGCCAGGCGCTCCAGGCGGTCCAGGCTGCCGCAGTTGATGGTCACGCCCTGCTGCATCGCCGTCACCATCTCGGCGTCGGTCATGTTGTTCTCGGTGAACAGGATGCGCCCGGGGTCGACCCCGAGGCGCAGCGCGATGGCGACCTCGCCAGGGCTGACCGCGTCGATGCCGTAGCCCTCCTCGACGATGGCGCGGACCACCGCCGGGCAGGGATTGGCCTTGATCGCGTAGAGTGGCAGGAACGGGCGGTAGGAGATGCTCGTGGCAAGCGCACCTGCGCGGGCGCGCACCACCGCGAGGTCATAGACGTACAAGGGCGAGCCGAAGCGGGCGATCAGCTTGGCAGCGGAGATGGGCATGGGATACCTTAAGCACGGGTCAGGCCAGGAGCGTGGAGGCGCGAACGGGAAAACAACCCTGCACCCGACGCTGCCGTACAGCGCGCCCCTGCTACCGGTGCGCCCGCCCGCTGCCCATTCCCTCATCACGCCCGCGCGGCAGAATCCCCGCCGGATGCCCATGACCACCCTGCGCTTCGTCGACGGCACCATCACCATCGACGGACTGGCCGCCGGCCACGAGCTGGTCGCCGGCCTGTGCGTCTGGGATCAGCGCATCGGCATGCATCGGGCGAAGGCGTGCGCCTATGCCGAGCTGGTGCGCCGGCTGCATGGCCGAATCGACTACCAGGACCTGGCCAGGGACTATGCCACCCTCGACCTCCAGGAGGGCCAGGCGCGGCCGTTGCGGGAGTACCAGCGCCTGGCGATAGCCGCCTGGCAGGCCAACCACCGCCGCGGGGTGGTGGTGCTGCCGACCGGGGCCGGCAAGAGCTATGTCGCCCTGCGCTGCATGCTCGCCTGCAACCGCTCCACCCTGATCCTCGCCCCAACCATCGATCTGGTCCAGCAATGGGCGCAGGATCTCTCCACCCGCCTGGGCATCGCCATCGGTCAGTATGGTGGCGGCGAGAAGTCGCTCGAGCGCGTCACGGTGTCGACCTACGACTCGGCGGTGCTGTTCATGCCCTTCTACGGCAACCGCTTCGGGCTGCTGGTGTGCGATGAGTGCCACCACCTGCCAGCCGGGGTGACCAGCCAGGCGGCGGAGATGTGCCTGGCGCCCTTCCGCCTCGGCCTGACCGCCACCCCGGAACGGACGGATGGCATGCATGCCCGGCTGCTGGAACTGCTCGGCGAGGAGGTCCACCGCACCGAGATCGGCGAGCTCGAGGGCGAATTCCTCGCCAACTACCAGGTCGAGGTGGTCGAGGTCGAGCTCGACGCCGAGGAGCTGGCTTCGTACGCCTCCAACCGCAAGACCTACCTCGCCTTCGCGCGCCGTGCCGGGGTCGACTTCTCCGCCCCCGATGGCTGGCAGCGCTTCATCGCCGCCTCGGCTCGCGACAGCGATGGGCGCGCCGCCATGCGCTGCTACCGCGAGCAGAAGCGCCTGGCGCGCGCCAGCCGGGCGAAGCTGCGCGCGGTCTGGGATCTGCTGGTCGAGCACCGCGGGGAGCGCGTCCTGGTGTTCACCGAGGACAACGATACCGCCTACGAGATCGGACGCACCTTCGTCCTGCCGGTGATGACCCACCATACCCGCGCCGCCGAGCGCAAGGCCATGCTCAGCGCCTTCCGCAGCGGCAGCTATCCGGTGATGGTGACCAGCAAGGTGCTCAACGAGGGGGTCGATGTGCCCGAGGCCAGCGTCGGCATCATCGTCTCGGGCTCCGGCAGCGTGCGCGAGCATGTGCAGCGCCTCGGCCGGCTGCTGCGGCCGCAGGCGGACAAGCTCGCCCTGCTCTATGAGATCCTCTCGGCCAATACCGCCGAGGCGTATACCTCCGAACGGCGGCGCAGCCACATCGCCTTCGCCGGCTTCGATGCGCAGCAGGAGAGCTGGTGAGGATGAGCGCGCGAGCAGCGGGCCGATCATGCTGACCAGGGAGCTCCTGCGCTTCCGCATCGCCGACGGACGCCTGGTGCCGAGCCTGCTGAAGGCCACTCCGGGCGTGCTCGCGCTGGCGGGCAGCCTGCTGGACTACTGGCAGCAGGGAGTCGGGCGCAAGCGTGGCGAGCTGGAGGACGGCGTGCTGCCCATCCTGCACCAGAGCCGCGCCCTGATCATCGGACGCGGCTTGCAGAAGCTCATCCTCGAGCGCTGCCGCTTCCGCGATCCCGAGGAGCTCGAGCAGCTGCGCCAGCGCGCCCTCGCGATCTCGGCGGCGGCGCTCGCAGAGCCGCGCGCCACGGTCGAGGAGCACCGCGCCGCGGTGGCTGCCGAGCTCGGCATCGCCTCTTCGGCGATCGTCGACCAGCTCTACGGCGACCTGCCCGATGCCGCGGTGCTCGAAGAGGCCGCCCAGCTCGCGCCCGAGCGCCTGCTCGCGATCTACAACATGGCGCTCTGCCAGGGTCTGCTGCTGGGGGCGCGCGAGATCACCGTGACCATCTGCGATGCCGATACCGGGCTGCGGCGGCGGCTGCTCAAGGCGCTGCGCTTCCGCCGCCTGCTCGCCCAGGTGCTCAATGACACAGCCGGCGCCCTGACCCTGGTGATCTCGGGTCCGATGAGCGTGCTCGACCAGTCCTCGCGCTACGGCGTCCAGCTTGCGCTCTTCCTCCCCGCCCTCGCCTGCGCCGGCAGCTGGCGCGCGCTGGCGCGGGTGACTGTGGCTGGCCGGCCGGGAAGCGCACGCCAGCAGGCCGAGCTCGAGCTGTCGGATGGGCTTGGCCTCCAGGGCGAGAGCGCCTTCCTCGGCTACGTGCCCGAGGAGCTGCGCAGCTGGCAGGCCGCCCTGGCGAGCAGGTTCCCGCACTGGCGCTTTCCCGAGGTGCAGCTGCTGCCGCTGCCCGGCGGCGAGCTGGTGGTACCGGACCTGGAGATCGAGGCGGACGGCCGCCGCATCGCCATCGAACTCTTCCACCGCTGGCATGGTGCGCAACTGGCGCGCCGCATCGCCCAGCTCGAGGCCGGGCTCGCGCCGCAGCTGGCACTCGGAGTCGACCGCGCCCTGGCGCGCACCACCGCGGTGGCACCCCTGCTGGAGCATACGGTGTTCGCCCGCCATGGCTTCCTCTTCAGCGACCTGCCGGTCGCACGTGTGCTGGGCGACGTGGTCGAGCGCTTGACGGCACCCGCGACGCCGGCCCCCCCGCCGTCCGCGGTTGTGGCGAAGGGGCGTCGCCCGTAGGGTGGCAGGCCTATGCCCAGCCGGGTGCTCATCGTCCTTGCCACCGCGACCGCCATCGCCCTCACCACTGCCCCGGGCGAGGAGCCGGCGAGCTACGCCCTGGGAGCCAGCGGCATGGCGCTGTCGGCGCCGAGCGGCTGGATCGCCCAGCGCGATCAGGATGGCGCGGCGCTGGTGCTGCGCAGTCCCGCACCGCCTGCCGACGGCGAGCCGAGCGGGCTGACCAGGCCCGGCGACCGCCAGGAGGGCGAACGCGCGCGCGGCGCGGTGAGCGTGGTGATCCAGGAGCTGCGCAGCGACGAGACCCCCGAAGCCTTCGCCCGGCGCTGCCGCGTCGACATCGAGCATCTCGGCACCGCGGTGGTGGTCAGCGGCCAGGACCCGGTCACTCTCGGTGGGCGGATCTGGACCAAGGTGAGCTACCACTTACAGGTCGGCCGCTTCACCTGGCAGCAGGAGCTGTTCGCCACCTGCATCAGCGGCTTCGGCTACTGCGTGACCTGTTCGAGCATCGAGAGCGCCTTCCCGCGCTGGCAATCCGCCTTCGCCGAGATCCTCTCCGGGCTGGAGCGCAGCCGGCCGGCCAGCGAGGCCAAGGAGCGTTCCGCCCCGGGCGAGCACTGATCGGACGCGGGTGCTGCCGAATGCGAGGCAATCGGCGGTTGTCCATGCGCAGACCTGGCCACACTGGCGCGCCGCACCCCCGCAGCGCGGTTCAGGAGCCCCGGCATGCGCAACAGCGCGCTTCCCTTCGTCGCCGCCATGACGGTCGCCATCCTCTTGGTGATGCGCATGGCCAGTCTGCCGACCGCGGAGCCGGGATCGGCCGGCCCCGAGCTGGCGAACGGCATCTTCCGCCTGCCCAAGCAGACCCGCCTGCGCCTGCCATCGGGCGCGGTGTCGACGACCAACGCCATCACCTGCTCCGCCGCCGAATCCGCCGACGGCCAGGCAAGCGACCGCTGGCGCGTGGTGGTGGTCGCCGACGAGGACCATGCGCCGCTCACTGCTGCCCTGGTGCTGGCGCTCAGCGAGCGCCTGACCGAGGAGGGGGCGGTGGTGCTCATCGATACCCTGCGCGAGCGGCCCTTGCAGCTGCCTGCCGATCGCGTGCTGTGCGTCTCGACGCGCACCGCCACGCTGCCCGAGGCCCCCGGCGGGGGGTGCAGCGCCGAGCTCGCGGTGGTCGACCGGCTGCTCGCCTTCCCGCCTGGCACGCTGGCGGCGGTGGCAGCCGCGCCGATCGCCCAACCGCTGAATGTGCGCTTCGCCATCACCCACTCCAGCCACGGCGCTGCCGGCGCGAGCATGCACTGGGGCGGCTGGTACGCCGCGGTCGGCCGCTCGATGGCCGACGAGCTGCTCGCGCGCATGGCCCCGGGCCTGTTCGCCCCCGCCGGCGCAGCCGTAGCGACAGGCGCAGCCGCAGCGACAGGCGCGGTCACGCCCGCGCACCGCGTCCTCGCCGAGCGCTCGCCCCGGGCCGACTGGCAGAGCCCGCTTCCCGCACCACCCTTCATCGAACCCGTGCGCTGGTTCGGGGCGCTGCAGGAGGAGCTGGTGCGCGGCTGGATCGGCGAGCTGCCGCTGCTCGAGATCACCGACGAGCACGGCGTGAAGACGCCGGCAATCGACCATCTCGAGCACACCCTGCGTTCCGCCCGGGTGGTCAAGGAGGCCGCCTGGACCATCGATGAGCATTCCAGCGCGGTGATGAAGATGTGGAACCGCGAGCAGGACTGCCTGATCGCACTCAAGCGCGCCGACGGCTGGGACCTGCTCTTGTGGCAGCAGCGGCAGGGGATCGTCGCGCTCTACCGCGAGTGGCTGGACCAGGCCAAGGCCGGCAGCCGCAGCGCACGCAGGCTGCTTGCGCGCTACCGCAGCGTCGCCGCGATCCCCGCCGACGAGCGGGAGCACGGCGAGCAGCTCCTGGACGGCGGGCACTGAACATGGCCGGGAGCCCTGGACAACGTGCCGCACGTGGGACGGCCCCCGAGGTCCTGGCTCCCGCCGGATCGCCGGAGTGCCTGCCGGCCGCGGTCGCTGGCGGGGCGGATGCGGTATTCCTCGGGCTGCGCCATTTCAATGCCCGCGGCCGGGCGGAGAACTTCCGCAAGGCCGAGCTGCCGCGCCATGTCGGCTATCTGCACCAGCATGGCGTGAAGTGCTATGTGGTGATGAACACCCTGGTGCACGACGACGAGTACCCCAAGGCCCTGGACCTCGCCGGCGCCGCGCACGCCGCCGGCGTCGATGCGGTGATCGTCCAGGACCTCGGTCTGTGGCGCGCGCTGGCGCATCAGCTCCCCGGGCTCAGGCGCCATGCCTCGACCCAGATGACGGTGCATGATCCGAGCCAGATCACGGCGTTGGCCGGGCTCGGCGCCGAGCGCGTCATCCTCGCACGCGAGCTGTCGCTCAGCCAGGTCGCCGCCTGCACCGCGACCGCCAGGGCGCACGGCATCCAGACCGAGCACTTCGTGCATGGCGCGCTGTGCTATGCCTACAGCGGGCAGTGCCTGATGTCGAATTTCGCCGGCTGCCGCTCCGCCAATCGCGGGACGTGCGCGCAGAACTGCCGTTTCGACTACCAGCGCCTCGCCGCCGACGGGGCCGTCGCGGCGGTCGATAGCGAGATCAGCATGAAGGATCTCGCCCTGGTCGCCGAGATCGGCGCGCTCGCCGATGCCGGGGTCGCCTCGCTGAAGATCGAGGGCCGGCTGAAGGGGCCGGACTACGTCTACACCACCAGCCGGGTCTACCGCGCGGCGGTCGATGCCTGGGCTTCCGGCCGGGCGAACGATGTCGTCCAGGCGCGCGACCTGCTCAAGGATGTCTTCGCCCGCCCGCATTCCGCCGCGCCGCTTCTGGGCGACTACTCGGCCGGCGCCCGCCTGCACCGCTACGACCCCGAGGCCGACCACGCGCCGGATGCGCATCTGCTCTCGATCGACCGCACCAGGGCCGAGCTGGTCATGCGCAGCCGGCAGGAGGTGCTCGCCGGACAGGGATACGCCTTCAGCGTCGGCTTCTTCAACGGCGGCTTCCTGGTCATCGGCGCCGAGAAGCTGCCCGGGGAGCGCTACCGCTGCCGGGTGCGCATCGCCAGCCATGGCCCGCGCCTGCCCGCCGGGCTGGCGCTGTTCCGCAACACCGACCATGCGCGCAAGCGCGAAGCGGCGCTGGCGATGTCGCGCCTGCCGCTGCCGCCCGAGGCCAAGGAGCCGACCACCGGGCTGGCGCTGGCGGTAAGCGCCGGGCCCGGCCGTCCGCTCGAGCTCACCGCCCGGGCAGGTGATGGACGGCAGGCCAGCGTGTGCGGCTCGGTGGCGGCGCAGCCAGCCACCTCCGCTCCGCTCGACGAGGCGCTGATCCGCTCGAAGATGTGCGCCTTCGGCGGCACCTCCTTCCACCTCGAGAGTCTGACCGCCAGCATCGACGGCGCGCTCTTCCTGCCATCGTCGGAGCTCAAGGCGCTGCGCCGGGCGCTGGTCGAGGAGCTGGTCCAGCAGCCGATCCCGGCTCCTCCGGCCGGTGCGGACGAGGCTGGGGAAGCGGATGCGCCGGGGCAAAGCGAGGTGCGCGCCCCGCAGCAGCCCCGCCGCCGTTCCACCCAGCTCTGGGTGGTGGTCGGTTCGCTGGAGCTTGCACAGGTCGCCCTCGACGCCGGTGCGGCGATGGCCTGGCTGGACGACCCCTGCCTCGACCTGTGGGGCGCGACCCCGCCTGCCCTCGCGCTCGATGGCTTCACGCCCGGATCGCTCGCCCTGCGCCATCCAGCGACCGCCGCGGTCAGCCCCCATCTCGCCGCCATCGGCCTGCCGCTGGTCGCCGGCCACATCGGCGTGCTGGCTGCGGCGCGCGGCTGCGGCCTGGCGGCCATCGCCGACTATTTCTGCAATGTCTTCAGCAGCGAGACGCTGACGGCGCTCGGCGAGCTGGGTGCGGACGCGGCGGTGATAAGCCTGGAATGCAGCAGCCGCGAGATCGGCCGCCTGGCGGTCCGGCGTGCGGGGATGGACGCGCCGGCGCTGGCGCTGGTCGCGCATGGCCGGCTACCGGCCATGCTGACACGCCAGGACCATGGCCTGGAAGTGGGAGAGATCATGCCGCTGCGCGCCACTGCCGACGACGGCGGGCTGTCGTACCAGCTGCAGCGCCGCCGCCATGGCGATACCGTGGTGTGGGAAGGCCGGCGGCTGTGCGCGCCCGCCCAGGTCGCCGCGACCGCCGGGGTGGTGGATGCCTGGGTGCTCGAGCTTGCGGATCTCGGCCATCAGGGGGTGGCGGAGCTGACCGGGCTCTACCGTCGCCTGCGCGACGGCGAGTGCGATGCGGGAGCGGTCGAAAAGGCCGCCCGCCGCCATGCACCCGGCGGCCTGTTCAGCGGTCATCTCGAGCAGGGCAGTCGCGAGCTCGACCTGGTGCAGAGCCGTCTGCAGCCGGCGGAGCTGCCCGAGTAGCGCGCTCTCAGGGGTCCTGGGCGCGGCCGAGGACCAGCTGGGTCAGCTCAGTGAGCTCGCGGGCGAGATCCTTGTCCTTCTTCAGGCGCGCCTCGGCCTGCCGGATGCTGTAGAGCACGGTCGAGTGGTCCCGGCCGCCGATCATCCCGCCCAGGGCATCGAGGCTGTGGCCGGTCAGCCGCCGCCCGAGCAGCAGCGCGATCTGGCGCGCGTGCGCGACCTCGCGGTGGCGGCGCTTGCTCGACAGGTCGCCAGGGCGCAGGTTGTAGCGGTCGGCGACCGCCTGCACGATGCGGTCGAAGCTCGCCACCTCGGCCCCGGCCTCCGGCCGTTCACCTTCCGCCAGCCGCTCGGCCAGCTTCACCACCTGGTGCATGTCCGGGGCGAAGGTGTCGACCAGGCGGGTGAGCTCCTCGGCCTCGAGCTGCTGCGCCGCCGCCCCGGCGAGCTGGCGCAGCAGCGCCAGGCGGGTCTCGACGTGCGGAGGCTCGATCGCCACCGCCAGGCCCCAGGCGAGGCGGGTGACCAGGCGGTCCTCGATGCCGGGCAGCTTGCGTGGCGGCAGGGTGCCGGAGAACACCAGCTGCTGGCCGCGTTCCAGGCTGCTGTTGATCAGGTGGAAGAGCTCCTCCTGCGCCAGCGCGCGATTGCTGAGCGCATCGACCCCGTCGAAGCAGATGACCGCCGCATGCTCGAGCCGCTGGCGCAGCGGCGACTGGCTGCGCTCCGCCAGCTGCTGCGCCTCGCGTGCGACGAAGTCCGCGCCGGTCAGCTCCACCGCGGCGCCATCGTCGAGGCTGCTGCGGTACTCGCTCGCGATGGCGGCCAGCAGGTGGCTCTTGCCGCAGCCGGGCGGCCCATGGAGGTAGAGCGGGTTGTGCTCCAGACCCGGCGCCTCGACCGCACGTCGGCTGGCGGTCAGCGCGAGCTGGTTGCCGGGATCCTGCAGGAAGCTCTCGAGCCGCCGTCCGGCGGCCTGGGCGCCATGCGCGACATCCTTGTGGCAGACGATGTGCAGGCCCAGGCCCTTGGCCTTCAGCAGCGCGCGCACGGTCTCGGCGGCATGCTCGCGGAAGACATCGCGCCACACCGGGTTCGGCAGCACCGCGACCATCCTGCCCGAGGTGCCGCGCCAGGTGATGGTCGGCAGCAGGACCTCGCTGAGCTCGGTTGGCAGGCTCTTGCGCAGGGCCCGCTGCACCTGGGCAGCCGCAGCGTCGCTGTCGTAGTGGGAATGCGGGTGGGGCACGTCCTCGAGCCTAGGGCCTGCTGCCGCGGGCGGTATCGGCGTTGCCGGCAGGCCGCTGCGTCGGCTCAGTCCTTGAACGAGACCTGGATATCCTTCGGCTCATTCGACTTGTCCTTGGCCTTGGGTTCCTTGTCGGTGGCCAGGATCAGCGGTACCACGCGCACCGAGATCGTCTGCTCGCCGGAGGTGTGCACGCGGGTGGCGGCGACGCGTGCCGCACCTTCGGCGTCGACGCCTGGCGGCAGCGAGAGCGAGAGCGAGAGCGAGAGCGAGATCTCCTTGTCCTTGCCCGTCGTCGTCGGGCCGATCTCGACCGGCTGATCGCTGATGGTGATCAGGTAGTGGAACTGCTGTTTGGTGGAGTCGATCGGCTTGGGCAGCTGCTTGATCGCGGAGATCGGGGTATAGCGCTTGATCAGGCCGTGCTCGAAGCGCCTGAGCACGGCATCGCTGGGCGATTGGCCGCTGCCCTGGGCGAAGCCTTCGAGATCGACCAGCACCATGCCGGGCTGACGAGTGACCTTGTAGGATTGCAGGAACACCGGGCAGGTCTTGATGTCGCCCTGGTCGGCGATCGCCGCCAGCATCTCGACCGCGATGCGGCCCGGACGCCGCTCGCCGTCGATCCAGGTGATGCGCGCGCTCGAGGCGACCTTGTTGAGGTTGATCTGCATCAGATCCTTGCGCGCCTCCTCGGCCTTGGGCACCATGCCGTCGGAGCCGTTGCCCTGCAGCAGGCGGACGACGTTCTGGGTCTCGCGTATGGCGAATTCCTGGCGCACGAACGCCAGAATGATGAGCACGGCCACGGCGACCGCCGCCACCCGCAGCGCACCTTGGGTGCGCCAGAACAGCGCTCGCAGCTCGCGGTCCTCCTCGGTGGCGTCGAGCTCGACGGTCTTGGCCAGGGCACCGCCCAGGGATACCGTCCACGGGCTCGGCAGGGCGGCGATGCGGTCCAGGCGCTCGCGTGGCAGGCTGATGGTGACGTTGCTGAAAGGGTTGAGCGGCAGCACCGGGGCGCCCATGCGCTCGCTGAGCGCCTCGGCGAAGCCGTGCACCTGGGCCCCGGATCCCGCGAGCCAGATGACCTTGGGATCGAACTGGTCGATGCGCAGCTGGGCCTTGGCGAACTTGATGTTGGCGGTCAGCACCCCGGCGAGCGCGCCGACCTGGCGCTTGATCGCCTCGTGCATCTCGCTGGGCGCGCCCTTGCCGAGCTTGGCCACCAGCTGGGCGGCATCAGCCATCGACAGGCTGCGCATCTCGGCGACCTGCTTGACTAGGTCCTCCATGCCGGGGCTCAGGGTCCGCAGGAACAGCAGCTCGCCGTCCTGCACCAGCGCCAGATGCAGATGCGCCCCGCCGACATCGACCAGCATGCCGGAGCCCTGTTCGCCCATCTGCAGCCGGTGGTAGGCGCGGAACAGGCCGATGGCCGGATGGATCAGCGCATCCAGTGTCCCGCCATGGCCTTTGAGGATGCTGCGCAGTTCGGTGAGCAGCTTGCGCTTGGTCACCATGGTCAGCAGGCGCATGTCGCCAGAGCCCAGCCCGGCGACCAGGTGCCAGGTGGCGACCACCGGCTCGGTATCCCCGGCGCTCTGCAGCTCGAAGCGCACGATCTTGCCCAGGCGCTCGACCGGGCAGGGCGGCTGGACCATGCTGCGCAGGAGCATGTCGCCATGGCTGAGGATCAGGCGCACGCGGCCGAGGGGGGTGGGAACCGGCGCGCCCTCGAGGGCCTGCAGCGGATCGCTGCCCTCGGGGACATCGTATGATTCCATGGCGATGATGCGGCCCTTGTCCTCGCGACACAGGCGGATGGCGCGGCTCGTGACCTCGATGGTGGTGCGCATGTCCCTCTGATAGGGCGTTCAGGGCCGGAATCTACTGGCGATGCGGCAGTCCTGGCAGCGGGCGTGCGCTCACCCGGGGCTGGTGGCACGCCGCTGGGGCTGGCCTTCCCCGGCTGCTTGCACCGGTGGTCGGTCGTCCTAGATTCACCAGATACCCAAGCGGCCGCGAGGCGGGAGTAGTGCTGATGCGGGTGCGTCTGTGGGGAGTACGTGGATCGCTGGCAACGCCATTGACGTCTGCTCAGGTACGTGACAAGGCCAGGGCGCTGCTTGCCGCCGCTTCCCCAGCCGACATCGCAAGCCCGCAGTCGATAGAGGCTTACCTCGACAAAAGCACGCATAGCTGGACCTACGGCGGCAACACCAGCTGTGTCGAGGTGGAGTTCGCCGATCAGACCTTCGTCCTCGATGCCGGGACCGGACTGCGTGGCCTCGGCCTCCAGCTGAAGAGCGATGGCCGCGACAAGAACCACGGCATCAACCTCTTCTTCACCCATTTCCACTGGGACCACATCTGCGGCTTCCCCTATTTCGGGCCGATCTACATGCCCGGTCGCAACCTCGGAGTGTGGTCGGGACGCACGGATGCCAAGCGACTGCTGCAAGCGCAGATGGCGGATGCGCATTTCCCGGTGAAGTGGGAGCAGCTGCCGAGCCTGATCACCTGCACCCAGCTGCCCGAGGATGCCGTCACCATGGTCGCCGGCGCCCAGGTGAGCATCCTGCCGCTGATCCACCCGGACAAGGCCTTCGGCTACCGCATCAGCTATCGCGGGCGCTCGGTCTGCTACCTCACCGACACCGAGGTCTCGAAGCACCCCAACCGCGTCGCCGAGCACTATGCCGCATTCGTGGACGGTGCCGATGTGGTGATCGTGGATGCCATGTACGGCTTCCTCGACTACCACGACCACATCAACTTCGGGCATTCGACGATCTTCAACTTCATCGATTTCTTCCGCGACACCAACATCGGCGAGCTGGTGATCTTCCACCATGACCCGATGGCCAGCGATGCTGCGGTGGAACGCCTCCACCACGATGCCAAGCGCTATACCGATCTGGTCGCCCCGCATGCGACCTGGAAGCTCAGCGCGGCGTTCGAGGGCCAGGAGTGGCGCATGGATGATCGGTGAGCGCACCTGGCCCTGCCGAAGAGCGAGCTGCGCCAGGCGGCGATCGCCGTGGCGAGGACCGCCCTGCCGGGGTGGGACCTCGTGCTGTCGTGCTAGTGAACCAAATCAACGCTTGCCCGGGCGCTTGGCATCCGCACCTTCGCACGCGCATTGCGCCCGCTCAACGCCTGGTGAAGGCGTGGACCCGCCCGCATCGGACGCCAAGCCGAGTCGATGGTCGGCTGCCGGGAGTGGATGCGCCCATTGGACGGAGCAAAGAGGCATCATGAGAAGGAGTCGGCGGTGAGCACAGCGATCGACGGAACCATCCCCAGTCTGGCCCAGCTGGTGGCCGACACCATTGTGCGCGGGGGCAGCAGCGTGGCGGCCTTCGCTCGCAGCAAGGACATCCCCTACGTCAGCTTGATGAAGCTGATCAACACCGGTCAGCCGCCTCGGCGCAAGTCGGTGCTCGATCCCCTGGCCAAGGCCTTGAACATCTCCGAGGAGGCGTTCGCGGCCTCCCTGGCCAGGAGCAAGCAGAACCCCAGCCCGGCGGAGGCTCCTCGGCAATCGGACAATGCTGCCAACCCCTTCCATGCCGCCCTGCTGCGGCTGGTGGAGGAGAAGAGCTTCACCACCAAGGCCTTCGCCGAAGCGGCGGACCTCAGCGTGCTGACCGCGGCGAAGCTGCTCAAGCGCGGCGAGCTCCCCGGTCGCGCCACCACCCATGAGAAGCTGCGCAACCTGCTCTCGCTGACCGAGATCGCCTACCGCGACCTGCTCGCCTCGTCGCGTCCGGTGGATGACGACAAGGACGCCGACCATCCTGCAGCCGGCTATGTCTCCTCCTCGACGACCACGGCACCGGCCAACACCACCAAGGGCGAACTGTTCGAGCTGATCGACCGCCTGTCGCCGGCCCAGCTGGTGGCGCTGAAGAACTTCCTGCTCTCGGTGCTCTGACCCTGGCGCGGGCATGCCGCCCGATGCCGGGTCTGCGTCTGCTCAGCTGCCGGAGGCGATGAGATCGCGGAAGACGTCCTCGAGGCTGCGCCGCTCCTCGCTCAATTCGCGTAGCCCCCCATGGGCCTCGCTCAGCGCGACCAGCTCCGCCCGCCGCTCGGGCGGGGCGTCGATGAGCGCTGTATCGCCATCGCTCGAGACCATCTGCACCCACGCGGCGGCGCGCAGGGCCGCATGCAGGGCGCTGGCATCGGGAGTGCGCGTGCGCAGGCGCAGGCGGGTGACCTGGGTGGCGCGGCGGCGCAGCGCCTCGATCGGCTCGGCCGCCACCGTGCGGCCGCGGTGGACCACCACCACCCGGCTGCAGGTCGCCTCGACCTCGGCCAGGATGTGGGTCGACAGCAGGATGGTGTGGCGCGCGGACAGCGAGCGGATCAGGTCACGGAAGTTCGCCACCTGGGAGGGGTCCAGGCCGGAGGTCGGCTCATCGAGGATGAGCAGCGGCGGCCGGCCGATGAGCGCCTGCGCCAGCCCGACGCGCTGGCGATTGCCCTTGGAGAGCTTGCGGATGTGGCGCTCAGCGTTCTCCGCCAGCCACGCGGCGGTGATCGCATCGACGACTTCCAGGCGGCGGGCCGAACGCGCGATGCCCTTGAGGCGGGCGACATGGTCGAGGTAGGCGGTGACCGTCATGTCGAGGTAGAGCGGCAGTTCCTCGGGCAGGTAGCCGATCGAACGCCGGCATGCGAGCGTCTCGCACAGCAGGTCATGGCCGGCGATGGTGGCTGTGCCGCTGGTGGGCGCGACGAAGCCGGTGAGGATCTTCATGGTGGTCGATTTGCCGGCGCCATTGGGGCCGAGGAAGCCCACCACCTCGCCGGGCTGCAGCGAGAAGCTGACGCCGTGCAGGGCCTGGAACGGACCGTAGCGCTTGCTCAGATCGATGGCGCTGAGGATGGGCTCCATGCCCTCCTTCATACCACCAGGTGGCGCATGACCAAGATGCGCCGCCTGCCAGCCACCAGTCAATGGCGACGCAGGAGCAGCAGCGGGTCGAGCAGCGCGAGTGGGAACCAGCCGAAGCCGTGATGGACGGAGGCGATGTGCGACAGCATGCGGGGCGACGGCGGCAGGAGCGGCGCACGCATGATGACCGGCGGACCCGAGATCGCGATGCCGACCGGGCCCGCCGGCGGGCAGTACGGCTGCTCGACCACCACGGTGGTGTACGGGCGCTCGACCACCACCGCCTCGGCGGTCGGCGATGCGGGGTTCGCGCCGGTGGGCGGCGGTGCGCTGGCTGGCGCCGCGGCGGCGCCGGTGGTGTCCTCGGTGGCGTTCTCGTAATGCCCGGGGATCCACACCCAGCCGGCGGCGCTGCCTGCCCAGTGGCCGGCGATCCAGCGCGCGCGCACGGGCTCGAGGATGGTCTGCCACGCGCCCGCGCTCCAGCTCCAGTGGCTGCCGGTCCACACCCAGTGGCCGGGCACCCACAGGGCCGGGGCGCCGGAGAGCGACTCTGGTGGCGGAGTGGTGGGCTCTTCGGCGCAGGCGATGCCGGCGCACATGATCAGCAGGATGGTGAGGGAGCGAAGGACGAGCATGACGGCAACCTCCCAGGGGTGATTTATTTATAGGCTAACGATAGCTTACCTAAAAATTCACCCGTGTCCAGTGCCGACCGGCGACCCAGGGGGAGGGTCCGGATGAAGTCGTAAATTGTTTTCATCAATAAATTTACGATAAACCGGCAGGGGTCGGCGCGGGGTTGCAGGTCACGGTCATTGAGGTGTGATGACGGGCTCCAGCAGGGAGTGTCAGGGCGTTGCCCAGGGCATTGGCGGTCTCGATGCACACCAGGTGCGGCCAGGCGTGCGCACCGAGGTCGGCCATGGTGGCGGCCTTGGCGGCGCCCGGATTCCACACCACCGTCGAGGACGACCCCTGCTTGCTGACAGTCAGCGCGCGCGCGCCTGCGGGATCGCTGACGGTGACCGCCGTGGTGGTATCGAGATAGACGCGGTCGACCTCGCCGACGATGCGCAGGGGCGTGTCCTGGCGGCCGTGCTCGCCGCCGCGCACCTTGTCGCGGTAGCTCACGCCTGACAGACCGGTGATGTCGATGCGCGACGCATCCGCAACCGCGAGGTAGGTATGCAGGGCATCCTCGAAGGGGAAGGGCTGTATGCCGGTATTCTCGGTGGTCAGCGCGATGGACAGCGCGCTGCCCACCGTCACCACCAGGGTGAGGCGGAAGGGGTGCGGCCAGAGGAGCAGCGTCGCCGGGCTGCTGGCGAGGGTCAGGGCGATGACGGTGTCCCCCTGCGGGGTGGTGTGCGCCTGCGCCAGCTGCCAGGTCGCGGTGCGTGCGAAGCCATGCGCCGGCAGGTCGGTGCGGCTGGGATGCGGACCGAACCAGGGCCAGCACAGCGGCACGCCACCACGGATCGGCGTGCCCGTCTGGAAGCGGCTCTGCGGGCTCAGCCACAGCACCGGTGCCTGACCACGGGGCTGGAAATGGGTGCAGTGCGCCCCCATCAGGTAGATCTCGGCCTCGGCCTGCGGATTGGCGATCAGCAGCCGTGGCAATCCGCCACCCCCGGGCGCGAGGCGGACGGTTCCGGGCAGCGGGATGGGCGTCAGGCTGTCCATGCCTCGTCTCCTGCCCCCATCATTCTCGCCCGGCGATCGAAGCCAGCCCCAGGCATGCGCGTACCCGGGGATGGGGCCAGCGGCTGTGATTGAGACAAGCATGATCGGGGATGGGCGAACCTACGCGATTCCTGTGGCGGCGCGGGCCCTGCGCGGCAGCATCGACACGGGATGACTGCCGCCATCCGTTGCACAGCATGCCAAGCGGTCGTCACACCCGACGCCAAGGCCAACGGCCAGCCGATCGCCTGTCCGATGTGCGGCCAGCCGATGGCTGCACCCCGCACCGCCGATCCCCTGGTGGGCCGCAGCATTGCCGGCCATCGCCTGATCCGCCGCATCGGCCTGGGCGCCATGGCGGTGGTCTACGAAGCCGAGCGCATCAATGGCGGCGGCCGCTTCGCCATCAAGATGCTCACCCACGAGGCCTCGCAGGACGAGGAGAACGGCAAGCGCTTCGTGCGTGAGGCGAAGCTCTGCCGCGAGATCACCCATCCCAACGTCGTCCAGGTGCACGAAGTCGGCTGCGAGAAGAAGATCCATTACATGGTGATGGAGCTGGTCGAGGGCTCGACCATGGAAGCGGTGATCGACAAGCAGGGGCCGATGCCGTGGCGGCAGGTCGCGCACCTGATCATGCAGATCGGCCAGGCGCTCGACCACATGGAGAAGATCGGCATCATCCATCGCGACATCAAGCCGGGCAACATACTGCTGACATCCAGCGGCATCGCCAAGCTGCTCGATTTCGGCTTCGCCAAGAAGCTCGGTGATCACGACACCGACCTCCCGGGCGGCACGAGCGGGAATCTGACCTTGCAGGGGGTGTCGATGGGCTCGCCGGCATACATGCCGCCCGAGCAGGTGCTGGATGCCAAGCAGGCGACCCAGACCGCCGATGTCTATTCGCTCGGGGCGACCTTCTACCATGCGGTGACCGGCCGTACGCCCTTCAACGGCAAGACCGCCTACAAGATCATGGAGAAGGTGCTCCAGCAGCCGCCGGAGCCGGCCAGAGCTGTGCGCAGCGATATCCCGGAGGCGATCAGCGCCTTCATCGACTGGACCATGGACAAGAAGCCCGAACGCCGTCCGCAGCATGCGGGCGAGCTGGTGCGCGAGCTGGAGATCGCGATCTTCGCGCCCGATGACTCCCGCCGCATCCCGCGGCTTCGTGGCCTCTCGGTGCGCAGCTGGCTGGTGCCCACCGCCTGGATCGTCGGGGGGATCGTGCTGCTGGTCGGGCTGATCGAGCTGGTGCGCTTCCTGCGCCACTGACCGTCGAGCTGCGCAGGAGGCGTGCCGCAAGGCGGACGTCAGCGCGTGCGCACCCGCGCATCCGCCAGCACCGCGCCGCAGCGCTTGCGCATGGTGGATTCGAAGGAGACGCGCTTGACCGCCACCGCACGGCGCAGCTCGCTGTCCTTGAGCAGCGAGCGGATGCTCCCCGGCAGCCGCTTCGCCAGCTGGTCGAGGCCGCCGAGCCCCTCCTCGATGCCCGCGAGCGCGCGCTGGTAGCCGAGCTGGCCGGCGATCTTCTTGCAGCCGCTCAAGAGCGCCGCCACCACCTCGGCGCGGTCGTCCAGGGTGAGCGCCTGATGGCTGGCGATGGTCGCGCCCCAGCCATCGAGGAATGGGCTGATCGGCAGCAGCAGGTCCGGGCTGCTGCGCAGGGCCTTGACCGTGCGCAGGGGGTAGTTGCGGTGGCCTTCCGGGGCCATCAGGCGCTTGTACACCGTTGCCGCGATGTGGTAGGCTGAACGGAAGGGGGCGGTGTTCTCGTGCGCCAGTAGACCGAGCTGCTGATGGTAGGGATGGCCGTGCAGATCGTCGCGCCAGAAGCTCAGGCCCTGGTCGACGTCACCGGCATTGTGGGTCAGCACCGCCGAGAGGCGCAGCGCATCGAGTTCGGCCTCCGGCGTGCGCAGCGCGCGCAGGAAGGCGTCCGCGCCGCGCTCGAGTTCGGCGACCACCGCCGCATGCAGGCGCTCGGCGTAGGCGCTGTCACCCAGCGCGAGGAAGCAGCCGAGCGCCCCGCAGGCCACCCCGAGCCACTCGCCGTCGTGCCCGCTGACCGGCCGGCCGCCTCCCACCCGGATCTGGCGGGTCGAGACGCTGCTGGTGTCCCACGCCGAGGCCGCCAAGGTGAGCTCGGCCATCGCCCGCAGGTTCCCCGGACTCTCGCGCTGATCCCACAGCACGCCGCGGATCTTGGCGTCGACATCGGTGGGGATGAAGGTCGCGACGGTGGCGACATGGCAGGCGAAGCAGAGGGCGAAGTAATCCACCCGCTCACTGCCGGTCGGCTCTTCGCGGTAGGCGAAGCCGGTGCCGGCGGCGACGATCCGCCACCATCCGAGCGGATGGCTGGCGAGCTCGCTGAGGCGGACCGGACCCGGCCCAGGCTGCACCTCTGGCGGCAGATCGGCGAACAGGAAGGGCGCCGTGTTGCGCACCAGGCCGAGCAGGTTGCCGGGCCCGATCAGGCCATTGAAGCGGCGGACCTCGTTCATCCCTGCCGGTTGCCCATGGTCGCGGTTGTAGGCGCCCGCAGTGGGGCGACAAGCCCGGCGGAGCGTGCGCGCCCGCTCGTCAGGGCTTCGCTGCCTGATCGGCGTCGTAGGTCTTGAAGAAGATCGGCGCGCTGGTGTGGCTGTCGAGATCGACATCGATCTCATGCAGGGTGGCGATCGAGCGCAGCACGTCGAGGCCCTTCAGCGGCGGGGCATGCGGCAGCACCACCGTCTCGAGCGGCATATCGCGCAGCGCGGTGATGTCGCTCACCTCGGTGCCAGAGAGCACCAGCCAGGTGAGCGGCATGCCGCGCAGGGGCGTCAGATCGGCGATCGGCACCTTGTCGAGGTGCAGCCAGGTCAGGCGCTGGCCCTTGAGCGGCGAGAGATCGTGCACCGAGGTGCGGTTGAGCCGCAGCCGGGTCAGGGGCATGCCGGCGAGCGCAGCCAGGTGCGTCACCTTGGTATTGGAGATGTCGAGCTCGATCAGCGGCAGCCCGAGCAGCGAGCTGAGATCGGCGATCGGCGTGGAGTCGACGAACAGGTGGGTGAGGGACATGCCCTGCAGCGCTGCGAGATCGAAGATCTTCGAGTCGCTCAGGCTCAGCTCGGTCAGCGGCATGCCATGCAGCTGGGAGAGATCGGAGATCCCCGTATGGCTGAGCGACAGCTTGGTCAGGCGCAAGCCCTTGAGCATGCCGAGGTCGGAGATCGGCAGGTTGTTGAGGCACAGCTCGACCAGCGGCAGGCTCTTGAGCACGGTGAAATCGTCGACCTTGGTGCCGGAGAGGTCGAGATTGGTCAGCGGCATGGACTTGAGCGCGCTGATGTCCCGGATCGGCATGCCGCTGAGATCGAGATTGGTCAGCGGCATGCCGGCGAGGACCTTGATCGAGCCGGCGTCGGTGTTGGCCAGCACCAGCTGGCCGAGCGGCATCCCGGCCAGGGGGCTGAGATCGCGCACGTGGGTGTCGCCGAGGCGCAGCAGGTTCAGCGGCATGCCGGCGATCGGCTGAAGATCCAGGATGCGGCTGCCGGTGAGGTCCAGGCTGCTGAGCGGCATGTCCTGGAGCGGAGAGAGGTCGTCGAGCACGCGGTTGGTGAGGGTCAGCGAGCAGGTGCCATCGCTTTGCAGCTTCAGCCCGACCCCGCTGCCGGGCCAGGCGCGGTCCAAGCGCAGCTGGTAGGCCTTAAGCAGCCCCTCCTTCGAATCGAGCATCGCCTCGGCGAACTTCGATTCGCCCTGGATGAGGAAGGTGTTGGCGAAGGCCTGGGTGGTCTCGGAGCTGGTGCCCTTGGCCTCATGGCACATCTTCAGGAGATTGACCGCATCGATGTCGGTGGGCTGGGCTTCAAGGTAATGGGTCAGGTCCTTGGCCGCAGCGGGGTAATCCTGTTCATGGATCAGCAGCTTGGCGCGCAGCTTGTAGCCCTGGATCAGCGTCGGGTCGTAGCTGAGCGCCTGGTCGACATCGGTCTTGGCATCGGTGAAGTCCTTGTGCTCGATGCCGCGGCGGGCCTTCTCGATCCACGCCGGGGCCGAGGTGCGCTGCTCATCGTGGCGATGCGCCTGCTCGGCGGTGAAGCTGGCCAGCGCCTGCTCGGCCTCCATGCGTTCGCGCAGGTTGATGCGGAAGGCCAGCGTCACCACCACCACCAGGGCGATCAGGCCGGCTGCACCGACCGCGGTCGCCGCGCGGTTGCGCTTCACCAGCTTGACCACCGCCTCCCAGGGGGTGTCCTCCTTGGCGCTGACCGAACGGCCCTCGCGGTAGAGCTCGATGTCGCGGATCAGGGCCTCGACGGTCTGGTAGCGGTTCTTCTGGGCGTTGGCCAGCGCCTTCATGGTGATGGCGCTCAGCTCCTTGGGCACGTGGCGCTTGCCCGCCGCCTTCTCAGGCGGGCGGATCACGCCGGCACGCACTTTCTTGAGGATGTCCTCGACATCCTTGCCGCGCACCGGCTGGTGCAGCGAGAGGATCTCGTAGAGGATGGCGCCCAGGGAGTAGATGTCGCTGCGCCCATCGATGCTGGCGATGTTGCCGCGCGCCTGCTCCGGCGACATGTACACCGGCGTCCCGGCGATCACCCCTTCGATGGTGCGTTCCGCCTCGGAATCGTTGCGGAAGCTGGAAATGGTCTCCTCGATCTCGGTGCCCTTGATCTCCTCCGGCTGGGCATCGGAGCTGCTCTCGTCGTCGCCGTGGTTGCGGCGCGAGATCCCCACCCGGGCCAGCCCCCAGTCCATCACCATCACCTCGCCGTAGTCCCCGAGCATGATGTTGGCCGGCTTGAGGTCGCGGTGGACCACGCCACGGCTGTGCGCGAAGGCCATGGCGTTGCAGATCGAGAGGAAGACCGTAAGCAGGAAGTTGAGCGAATGCTCGCGGTCGCCGCGGTTGGGATTCTTGCGGATCTCCTCCAGCAGGTTGGCCAGGCTGCGCCCCTTGACCAGCTTCATGGTGAAGTAGATCCGTCCGCGCGGATCGACGCCGAGCTCATGGATCGGCACGATATTGGGGTGCTCGAGCTGCCCGGTGATCTGCGACTCCTCGACGAAGCGCGCCCGCTGCACGGCATTGGTGTCGTGGCGCATGACCTTCATCGCCACATCGCGGCGCACCGCGCGGTCGGTGACCTTGAGGATGACGCCCATGCCGCCTCGGCCGATCTCCTGGGCATCGCCATATTTGTCGTTGCCGGCAGCGATGCGCAGCACGTCATCGACGGTCTGCGGCACCAGCATCGGTTGCCCGCGGTTGACGATGGTGGCGGGGCGTGGCGGCTGCTCGGCGGGTGCGTCCGCCGTCTGCACCATGGTCTGCTGCAGGCCGAAGTTCTGGCGCGGCTTCGGGGGCGCTCCCATGGCGGCCCCAGCAGGGTCGCTTGCGGGAGCCGGGGCGGTGGACTGGGGCGACGCGCCGCCGGGCGGCAGGGTCTGCGCCAGCGGCGGTGCTGATGCCGCCGCCGGCGCCGGTGAGCCGGCGGGTGCCTGCGGCTCGAACGGGACCGCGGTGATGCCGCCGACCGGGGTGAGCATGCCGGGGGAGAAGATCAAGCCGCACTCGCCGCAGCGGATGCGCGTCCCGAGGGTCAGCCCGGTGGTGCGGTAGCGGCAGCGGCAGCGCGGGCACGGCGCGATCTCCGGCATGCCGGCCTCAAGGGGATTGCCCAGCGGAGGATGTCCTGGATCAGGCAATCGTCGGTCTCCCGCCGCAAGGATGACGGCGGAACGCCAGTCGCGCAAGCACGGCTCTGCGCGGGGGGCTGATGGTTGAGCACGCCAGCTCAGCAGCAGCGCGGACCGCCGCCGCGGCGATCGAAATACCGGCGATAGAACTCCCGCCGGCTGAGCAACTTGTGCTTATGCCCCTGATGCTCGGCGCAGTAGCGCTCATAGGCATCGTCGCCGGACCAGGAGCGTAGCCCTGACCACAGCGCCGCAAGCAGGGTGCGCCAGGGTCGCATCAGGCCTCGCGCAGCACGGCTTCGTCCGGTCCGCTGATGGCCGGGCCGGACGGATGCAGCGGACGCCGACCGCTCAGCAGCAGCAGGCTCTCCCAGGCGCACAGCAGGATCATCGTGCAGATGATGCCCATGAACACCGCGCATAGCGTGCAGTTGAGATGCAGGTTGAAGAGCAGATGGCGGCTCTGCTCTGCTTGCGCGGCGCTCAGCGTACCTGATGCCAGAGCGGCGCTCTCCTGGTCGGCCTTGGCCAGGAAGCCGATCGCCGGATTCATCGAGGTGATCTTGACCCAGCCGGCATCCAGGGTCACCAGGGCGAGCCAGGCCAGCGGCGCCACGGTGATGAATGCATAGCGCCACCTGCCCATGCGCAGCAGGATCACCGTCGCCACCGCCAGCGCGACCGCCGCCAGGACCTGGTTGGCGATGCCGAACAGCGGCAGCAGGGCCGCCACCCCGCCCCGCTTGTCGGCGATCGAGGCGAGCACGAAGTAGCCCCAGCCGGCGACCACCAGGCCGCTGGTCAGCAGCATCGCCGGGTACCACGAGACCCGCCCCAGGGGCGGGTAGATGTGGGCGAGCAGGTCCTGGAGCAGGAAGCGGCCCACGCGCGTGCCGGCATCGACGGTGGTGAGGATGAAAAGCGCCTCGAAGAGGATGGCGAAATGGTACCAGAAGGCCATCGTCCCGCTGCCGCCCAGAGCGGTGCTGAAGATCGAGGCCATGCCCACTGCGAGGGTGGGCGCGCCGCCGGCGCGCCCGACGATGGTGGTCTCATGGATGGCGTCGGCGACGCGCGCGAGATCGCCAGGCGTGATGCTCGAGCCCAGGGCCGTCAGCCAGAGGTTGACCTTTTCGGCCACCGCCGGCAGGTCATGGCTGAACGCTGCCAGCGAGCCTGAGTTCATCGCGAAGTAGACGCCCGGCTGCAGCGAACAGGCGGCGATCAGGGCGAGGATCGCCACCAGGCTCTCGGTCAGCATGCCGCCATAGCCGACCAGCGGCGCATCCGCCTCGCTGGCCAGCAGCTTGGGCGTGGTGCCGCTGGCGACCAGCGCGTGGAAGCCGCTGATCGCCCCGCAGGCGATGGTGATGAAGCAGAAGGGGAAGATCCTGCCCTGGACCACCGGACCGCTGCCATCGGCCCAGGCCCCGGCTCCGACGCACAGGGGATTGACCGCCGGCATGCCCATGCCCGGGAGCACCCAGACCACGCCGAGGGCGAGCAGCACGATGGTGCCGACCTTGACGAAGGCGCTGAGGTAGTCGCGCGGCGCCAGCAGCATCCACACCGGCAGCACCGAGGCGATGAAGCCGTAGGCGATGATGCCCCAGGCGATCTGGCGGCGATCGAAGGTGAAGGCCTTGGCCCACGCCGGAGCGTCGGCCACCATGCGGCCGAGGAGTAGCGCTGCGATCAGCAGAGCCACGCCGATGGCGCTCGCCTCCATCACCCGGCCAGGCCGCAGCACGCGCATCCACACCCCCATCAGCAGGGCGATCGGCAAGGTGGCGAGGATGGTGAAGGTCGCCCAGGGCGATTCCGCCAGCGCATTGACCACCACCAGGCTGAGGAAGGCGATGAGGATGACGATGATCCCCACGATCGACACCAGCGCCAGCACGCCGGCGACCGGCCCGACCTCCTCCTTGGTCATCTGGCCGAGGGATTTGCCGTCCCGCCGCAGCGAGGCGCAGAGGATGACCAGGTCCTGGGCGGCGCCGCCGAGGACCACCCCGACGATGATCCACAAGGCGCCCGGGAGGAAGCCGAACTGGGCGGCGAGGATCGGGCCGACCAGCGGTCCGGCGCCGGCGATGGCGGCGAAGTGGTGGCCGAACACCACCCAGCGGTTGGTGGGCATGTAGTCGTGACCGTCATTGCGCAGCACTGCCGGTGTCGCACGACCCTTGTCGAGGGCGAAGATGCCACGCGAGATCAGGCGGGAGTAGAAGCGGTAGCCGATCACATACGAGCACAACGCGGCGGTCAGCAGCCAGGCGGCATTGACCGATTCCCCATGCGCCAGGGCGAGGACGGCGAAGGCGGTCGCACCCAGGGCGGCGATGAGCGACCACAGCAGGACGGACAGCAGCTTCATCGGCACCTCGGCTCCAGGCCCACCGGCGGGCGGGCATGGCGGCAACCCTAGTGCCAATCTGCGCACATCCAGGGGCGCCCGCCGGGCGGTTCATTCGACCGCGCGGGGGCCTCAGCCCGCCGCCTCGAGCGCGACCAGCACGATCTCGAGGCCGCCAGGCTGGGAGCCGCGCGGGATGATGGCGCCATCGGGCAAGACCTGGAACAGCGCTGGCTTGAAATTGCCCACCCATACCTCGCCCAGCGCATGCGCCAGGCTGTGGCGCGCGCCGGCACGCTGCCAGTAGAGCGTGCGGCCGTCGGCGACGGTGATGAGCACGAACCAGCGGGGCGCGGTGTCCATGCGCGCATGGTGGCGGGGAGGGTGGCCCATGCCAGTACCGCCGCCGCATCGGCCAGACCGGGGGTCATGGGTGGAATGGCGGTCCGGCCAGGACATAACCGGTAGCCATGGTGGCGAGATCCCTGGTGAGGTGGAGCGCGGCATGGGTGCGCGGCCTGGCCGTGGCCGCCGTCCCCGCCTGGGCCTGGTCGGCGATTGCGGGCCTGCCGGAACCACCCACGCCGCGCGACCTGCCGCAGGCGTGGTTCTCGGTCAACGATGACATGTTCGGCGATGCCATCCTCGACACCGATGATTTCCGCACCGGCAATGCCAATGGCGGCCTGTGCATCGGGCGGCTGGTGATCGCCGGCGACTACAGCGTCCTGACCCATCGTCTCGATCCCAGCTACGATAACGGCACCAGGAGCGATGAGCTCTCCCTCACCATCGGGGCACGCCTCGAGGACCTGCTGCCGGATGGGCTGCGCGAGCGCTCGCTGCTGATCGCCGGCATCGGCACACGCATCGATGGCAATCTCGGCGGCGAGCGACTCCAGAACGCCATCCACCGCCGCTTCGGCTTCCCGCAGACCAGCCTGACCTACGACCATGCCGACGATTCCACCACCGGCCTCGGCTACTGCTACGGCAGCATCGACAGCGATCCCTGGCGCCCGCTGGCTGGCGGGCCGGGGATGATCGTGCAGCTCGATGGCGAGGCGATGGCCAGCCTGCTGGGGGAATTCCAGGAGAGCGTCGGCATCACCATGGCGCTGGTCGGCGGACAGGGCAGCGCCTGGATCGGCTGCAACTACCAGTGGAACGGCGGGCAATGGGCCAGCGCCACGGCGGCGGTGGTGGCTGAGCATGAGGCCGGACCCTGGCTGACGGTCGGCCTGGCCAAGCGCGACAGCCTGTTCATCAGCGCCGGCATCGATCTCAAGACCCATGGCATCAGCGGCTCCGTCGGATGCGCGCTCGATGCCGCGCCACCTCCGGTCGGCGCCGCGCTCGATGTGCAGGCCCCGGCAGTGGTCTACACCCAGCAGGAACTCGAGTACTTCCCCGGTGGCGGCGCGCTGGGCGTGCAGGTCCGTGGCGTCGTGTGGTCGGACCACGGGGACGGGCCCATCGCTGCGGACTGGGCCTGCGAATGGATGCTGGACTACCATTTCGGCACCGACCAGGACTACCAATGGCAAGGCAATCGCGTCGATGTCGATCAGGCGCTGGCGGGCCTGGAGCCGGAGTGCAGCGTGCGCCCGGGTGGCGGTGCGCTGCTGCTGCAGCCGTTCGTCGACGGCGGGGCCGGCGCCCGCTTCGAACGCGTCAAGGTGACCTCGGCCGGGGCGCATCGCTTCGACCAGGCGACCGCCGGCGCCATGGTGGTGCAGGGCGGAGGCGGGGTGCGCATGCGCGTGTGCGCGTTGGCTGATATGCGCGACCCGCATTGGTACAATCTCGTCTGGATCGGCTACGGCTACGATTTCTGGCATCCCCTCGAGCGCGCTCAGGTCAGTGCAGGAGCTGACCGCGCCGACTACCTGTGCCCCGGCATGGGCGGCCATTATCTGCTCGGCATGACGATGGCCTGGTAGGGGTCTCCGGCAGGCTGTCCGGAGGCGCGGCAGGTGCGACGATGAGCGGTGCAGAGCCGTCTGGCCGTGACCCCGGATGCGCTCCATCTCCTTGTGGATGAGTCATTTGCGCAGCCGTTCCGAGACCAGGCCTCTGCTGGAAAATCCACCACGGGACAACAGCGCGGTGACGACATTATAGTCGTGAACCACCCCAACCGTCTGGAGACTGCCATGTCCCGCATCCTGCTGTTCGTCGTCCTCGCCACTGCCGCGCTGTCGACCCAGCTGATGGCCGAGACCATCCGCGAGGACGAGCATCCGCGCTTGGAGCGCTCGATCCATGAACTGGAAGAGACCATCAAGTTCCTCGAGGCCGCCCCGCATGACTTCGGCGGCCATCGCGACGAGGCCCTGCATGACTGCCGCGAGGCGCTGCGACAGCTGCGCGAGGCCCTGGCCTTCGCCAGGAATCACGACCACTAGAGGCGTGCCGCAGGTCCGCCTTCGCGGAATCGCGCGAGTCTGGCTGCTGAACGGCGCTCCCGCAGCCGGGGGCCCATGCCGCCGGTCCGCCTGCTCCAGCGCCGCCCGCCTTCGACCGCTCACCAGCTGGATGGCTCGGTGCGCAGGCGCTCGATCCATTGGATGGTGCCCCCCATGTTGGGATCCATCATCGCCCCGGCATAGCTGGAGGGGTTAGCGGCGCCGCCACCGGTATAGGTGTGGGTGGCGACGGCGAAGAACTCCTCGTGGTACTCGTGCAGGTAGTTGAGATCGATGGCGGTGGTGGCAGGGCTCCACTCGACGCGGTACCACATGCGGACCTCCTCGAGCACCAGGGAGCTGAAGTACGCCGGGTCGTTGTTGAACAGCGCACCCGCCTGATCGCCCTGCACCTCGGTCCAGCTGCGGTAGCCCTGGGTCCCGCCCGCACCGCAGGTGACGGTGAACACCGAGCCGGTGGGTTCGCGCACCAGCCGGAACCAGGACATGCCAAAAGAGTTCGACCGCGGGGTCGGGTCCCCCTGGAGCCAGCTGGAGAAGTTCGCCGCCGAGATCGGTCCGGCCGGATCAGCGGGATTGGGCGCCCAGCCATTATCGGTCACCGGCTGCGGGTCGGGATAGCGCAGGTAGGAGTTGCCGCTGTCGGGGGCCGCGGTCTGCACCGGATTGTAGCTGGCGGTCAGCTGGATCGCGCACGGGGGCTGGTTGAGCACATGCATGGGGAAGCGCACCGGCACGCCGATGGGGAAGTTGGTGGAACCCTGGCCACCGCTGTCGATCGGATGCTGGCTGGCCGCGCGCATCGCCGGGGTGATGGTCCCGGTGTTGACCCGCGGCCCGAGACCGCCATCGCGGACATCGATCCAGCCGAAGGCCTCGGCGTGCTCGCTGCTGGGATTCACGGCCGGCTCCCAGCCGAGCCGGGAAGCCTCCTGGATGTAGCTGCAGGCGGCAGTGAGCATGATGCGCGCCTGGGTCTCGCGCAGCAGCACGCTCATGTCCTCGACGTCGTCGCGCACCGTCATCAGGAACACCAGGGCGGTGGAGGCGAGCAGGGCCGACATGCCGGCCACCAGGATGAGCACCGTTCCCCGGCGCGCAGGCGTTGTCCTCATCATGGCGGCGTCCCGTAGTCGAGGGTGGCATCGGTATAGGGGTTCACCACCCAGCCGCTGGTGGGCTGGCGCTGCTGGCGGGCGCCGCGCAGGGTGGTGCCCGTGCAGGTGAAGGGGATGACGAAGGTGCTGCCGGTCAGCGGCGAGCGGCAGGTCACCAGGCAGGCGCTCACAGGATGGCCGCGCTCGATGAAGCGGTGGACCTCGAAAGTGACATCCGGCCAGTTGGCCGGCCGGCTCGGCAGCAGGTCGGCGGTACTCGCGCTGTTGGCGAGGAAGGTGGTGACGGTCTGGAAGTTCCACGAGGTGTCGCGTCCGTTGTAACCGACCGCGGCCCAGGTGCGGCAGAGGTTGCTCGCCGCAGCCGCCGGACCGGGGAGGAAGTAGCGCGAACCGTTGCTGTTGCGCACCCGGCCCTTCATGTTGTTGTCGCCGCCGTCGTTGCAGCACAGCCAGGCGCCGTTCTGGATCATCGCCAGCGGGATGCCGCCCCAGGTTATGCCGGTGGGCGCGCCCAGGGGCGCGCTCAGGCCATGGTAGGTGAGGAAGGCGTTGGAGGGCAGGTACTCGTAGATGCCGTAGAAGCCCAGGGCATCGACCAGGCCGCGCACCTGGTCGTCGTACCAGTAGTGCCATGACTGGGTAGGATCGAGGTTGTCATAGATGCCGAAGGTGCCCCAGCATTCGGTGGTGTTCGACTCCTCGGGCAGATTGCCGCGGCACCAGGTGCGCGCATCGTAGGCAGCCCAGGCGAGCGGATTCGCGTTCCAGCCGCCGCGCGGGGCGGTGGCGCTCTCGCTGAAGCCCGACTGGGTGTCGAGGAACGGCCCTCTGGTCACCGCATCAGGAGTCAGCGCGAAGGAGGTGAAGGGCATGTAGCCGCCCGAGCCCTCCTGGCCGCGCAGGGGCTGGGCCGCGGAGTTGCTGGGATCGTCGGTGAGGGCCCAGAAGTCGACCTCCTCGAGCGCCTGGCTGATGCCTGCATGCAGCAGCTGGTTCTCCACCGCCAGGCGCTTGCTCGCGGTCACCGCCTGGGAGGCGAGGCGCAGGCCGGAGAAGCAGGTCAAGAGCAGGACCATGCTCAGGCTGATGGCGATCATCAGCTCGATCAGGGTGAAGCCCCGGCTGCTCGGGCAGGCCAGCGGATGGCGGGTCATGGCGACAACCTCAGCGCAGGGTGATGGGGATGCGGGGATCATAGTAGTTGAAGCGTGCGACCAGGGTGGCGTAGAGATGCACCGATCGGCTCTGCGGTCCGCGATCGAGGGTGTAGTTGTGGTTGCGATCGGCGCCGTAGATGCCGTTGAGGATGGGCAGGGCGCCGGGACCGCCGGTGTCGTTGCTGCCGCCATTGATCATCATCCCAGCCACCGGGGTGCCGGTGGCCACCGTGCTGGTGCTCTGGGTGAAGCTCAGCATGCGCTCGGGATTGCGCAGGAACAAAGCGTCCAGGTAGGGCAGGCCGATGTAGAGGCGGTTGAGGTAGGACCCGGAGATGTTGGAGGCGTCGAGGCCGGCGCACGGGCATTTGCTCGCATCCAGGGGGGCGCTCGGGGCGGTCTCGGCATCCTCGTAGGACTGCCAGTCGACCGCCCAGAACACCAGCTGGCGGCAGCGCTCTGAGGACGAGAAGGGCCTGGTCAGGGTGAAATGCGAGGCGTCGCCCCACAGCGGCTGGCCCGAGCCCCGGGTGTCCATCGGCACGAAGGGGGATTGCGTATTGTCGAAGCCGCCGCCCATGACCACGCCCGGATAGGCGGCCGGCATGCCGATGCTGGTGACCGCCTGCGCCGAGATCGGCTTCCACTGCGCCGCCAGCACCGCCGGGCTGGTGCCGATGATGGCACCAGATCGCGGGGTGGAGAAGAGGTCGTACTCGATCAGCGGGTAATCCGTCATGATGCAGCGGGTGATCGGGCGTGGCGCGCCCCAGTCGTAGGGGAAGCTCGCGGCATAGCGCATCGCCATGGCCTTGCAGCGATCGTGGTAGTAGCGCAGGCGGTCAGCGGTCAGGGGCGCACCCTGGAACTGCACCTGGGCGAGGTTGGGGATCGGTTCGCCGAGCTGCTGGATATAGTAGGTGGACATGACGAAGGCGAGGAAGCGCAGGCACTGCACACGCATCGCGATCTCGGCGCGCGCGGTGGCCTTGGTGCCGTTGTAGCCTTCGCCTGGTGACAGCTCGGCCAGCTGGCAGAGGGCGGAGAAGTCGCTGTCGTAATTCTGGCCCAGGGTCACGAAATCGGTGGTGGTCGGCGCCAGGAGGTAGTTCTGGAATTCCTGGGCAGCCCCCATGCCTGAGACCGGGAGCGGTCCTAGGGGATCGGTGATGCGCCCGAACTTGTCGGTGCAGTACGCCAGTATCGCGCTCATCAGCGGAGCGCGCAGCGGTCCGATCACCGCTTCCCGGTTGGCCAGGGCCGGAATGTTATCGGTAAGGGCCGTCTCATAGGCCACCGTGGCCTGGAAGATGCCATCCATCAGCGGATCGCGGTTCGTCGGCGGCTGCGCCGCGGCCACCCCGGAGCTCCAGCCCTCCAGCGAGCTCTCCGAGCCGATCGGGGAATTGGCGTTCGAGGTGATCAGCGGCATGAACTGGCTGCCGCTGTTGAACACCGCATAGAGCGGCGGCGACGGATAGGCGGCCCGGTAGGGCCACGCCTTGTAGCTGAACACCGGGACGGCGTTGTTCTGCGCATAGCCGGAGACCGCGAAGACCAGCTTCTGCGCCTCGCTGGAGGCGGAGACGTTGATGTATTGCGGATCGATGGTCGGGATCGAGCGGGCATCGGCGTAATAGAGGTTGGCTCCCTGGTTGATCAGGGTGCGTATCTCGTCGTTGTCGGAATCGAGCCGGCGGGCGATGTCGGGGGGGATGGGCATGATGCCGGAATCCCAGCGCGATAGCCTGGACTCGAGGTCCCAGCGGGTGGAGGTATAGCAGAACGGACGCGCCTCCCAGGGTTCCGGCGTCTCGAAATCGGCGATGCGCTCGGCGTTCGACTTGCCGCTGAAGAATTCCAGCATCTCGAGCGCCTGGGTCGACGCGAGCAATTCGAAGCGCGCCTTCTGCTGGGTGCGCAGGCCGGTCGGGATGAGCACCATGACGCTGACCACGCCGAAGGAGATCAGCACCAGGGACAGCGCGACCTCGAAGAGGGTGAAGCCGCTCCGCGCACCTCTGGTGCGGGCTGCAGACCCATGATTGGTTCTACCGGGGAAGGTGCAGTCGGCGCGCTGGGCAGTGGTCTTGGGCATGGCGTGTATCCATATCCAGCGGTGTGGCGAACATGCCAGATACATGGCATTTTACCGTGGAAAATGTGTTCTACGGTGGTGACGGGAGACGTCCCGCCGACCGGACAGGATGATTTTCCGGCGGTGCGCCCGAGCGCCAATCCTAGCACATTTATGATTTGAATCGTTTCATCGAGGCCATGCCCGCGGACCACCTGTATCCTGGGTGATCGTCTTGCCCCGGAGCCGGATACGCCCAGGCGGCGGCCATGCGCGCGACCGCGAGCTCCCCGGGTCCACTGCGTCCACTCCTGGCAGTGGTGGCGCGGATCGGCGCGCTGAGCTGGGCCAGCGGGCCCACGCACCCGTCAGCTGCGAGGTGCAGGCGGCGCGGTCAGGGAGAGGAAGGCCTGCTCCAGGCTCTCGCCCAGGTCGGCTCGCCGGATCATGATGCCGCGCGCGGTCAGCAGGGCCTGCACCGCCATCGCCGCGGCATCGCCCGCGTCGCTGAGGGTGATGGCGAGCATGCCATCCTGGCGCTGCTCGACCGCGGAGACCCCGGGCAGCCGACCCAGCGCCTCGCATTCCTCGCCGGTGAGCGGCCGGGCGCAGACGACGCGCAGCAGCGGATGACGGCGGCAGACCTCGCTGACCGTGCCGTCGGCGCGCAGCACGCCGCGCTCGAGGATCACCACCCGATCGCAGAGCTCCTGCATCTCGGCGAGATCGTGCGAACTCACCACCACCGCGACATCCGCGCTGCGGACCTCGCGGATCAGGCTGCGGATGCCGCGCGCATTGACCGGGTCGAGGCCGGCGGTCGGCTCATCCAGGAGCACCACCGCCGGATCGCCGAGGAAGGCCTGCGCCAGCGCGAGTCGCTTGTACATGCCATGGGAGAGTTCGGTGGCGCGCTGGCCGAGGTAGTCGCCCAGCCCGAGCCGGACAAGCATCTGGGCGACCTCGGCTTCGGCCGCCTGCTGGCTGCGTCCGACGAAGCGCAGCAGCCAGGTGAGCTGCTCCAGGATCGGCAGATCGCCCTGGAACCAGGCATCCTGGGGCAGGATGCCGATGCGGCCGAGCGCCTCCTTGAACGTCCGCCCCTGGACCAGGACGCGGCCGGCATCGGCGCGGATGTATCCGGCGATGATCGAGAACAGCGTGGTCTTGCCCGCGCCGTTGGCGCCCAGCACGCCGACGATGGAGCCGGCCGGGACGGCGAAGCTGACCCGGTCCAGCACCGTGCGCCGGCCATAGGCGCGGCTGACGCCATCGATCAGCAGTGCGGCGGTCATCTCACAGGTCCTTGGTCTGGAAGGAGCGCAGTCCCAGATACAGGTAGAGCGCGGTGTAGGCGAGGCAGGCCGCCGCCGCGCCGGCGATCGACCACGGTGAGGGATGGAAGAGCCAGAATTGCAGCGCCGCGGGCACCACGTGGATGAGGTAGATCAGCGGCTCCCAGATCTCGGCCGAGAGCACCAGGGCGAGGATGGGCACGCCGATCACCACCGCATTGACCAGCGCCAGCACCAGCAGCCCGGTATCCAGCAGGGTCGAGAACCACAGCCCGAGCGCGACATAGGGCAGGGTGGTGAGGATCAGCGCGGCGGCGGCCCAGGCGCTCCAGGCGAGGTGGGCGCTCCAATTGATGCCGGGCTGGACCAGACCGAGGGCGACGGTCGCGATCGTTACCAGGACCAGGGTCGCGCCGGCTGCCAGCAGCGCCGCCGCGAGGAAGCGGCCGAGGTAGATGGTCGTGCGCGAAGTGCGCACCAGGAGGAAGCGGAAGCCGTGCTGGGCGGCATCGCGCGAGATCAGGTTGAACGACGCACCGGCCGCCCACAGCCCGGCGAGGACGGAGAACATCAGCCAGGTGAAGGAGGTCAGCGCGACGTGGTCCTGGGTCAGGTGGCGGGCCCAGACGGCGCTGCTGGGCTCGCCTTGCATGGCGGTGGCCGGTTCCTCGTGCAGCACCGTGCGCAGCACCCAGCGGGTAGCGGTCTCGACCAGCACCCCGGGGACGGGAGCCGGCTTGCCATTGCCGAGGAACCTGCCGTTCACCCGTTCGGCCATCCCCGCCAGGTAGACCACTACCAGCACCACCATCAAGCCGCTGGCGACATAGCCGAGCAGGAAGGCCGGTCCGGCCGCGCCGCGCAGCGTCTGCCGCAGCGAGAGGCGGAGATTCAGCCGGACATGCCCGGCGTTCGCGCCCCCGCCGCTGGTGGCCAGGGCGCGCTTCAGGGCGACCGGCTTCCACACATCGTGCACCACGACATTAATCCACACCAGGAGCACCAGCGGATGGAAGGCCGCCAGCAGCCCGATCATCACCCCGGCACCCGGGTCCGGCAGGTTCATCATCCATACCACCGCCATGGTGATGGCGAGCACAGCGTAGAGGTTGGCGACCCACCTCCCCCACAGCGGCGACTGCCGCCGCAGGCCGAAGCCCGATATCAGCAGAAGAGCCGAGCGCAGGCCGCTCCACCCGGCACTCAGCCAGGCCAGCCACAGGGGGCCATCGGGCAGCAGCGGCGGCCCGTGGTGCGAGGAGCCGTGGCTGGGCAGCGATAGATGGATCGCGGAGACCAGGCAGATGATCAGGCTGAGGCCGGCACCGACGAAGTTGACTCCTGCCAGGAGCGTGAGGCTGCCAGGTCGGATGCTCAAGGCCATGGCAGCGATCACAGGGGTGGCTGGAGGGGGTGCAAGCAGGACCTCCCCCCCGCCCGCGCTCCTGCCTGGGCCGCCGCCGGCGGCTCACCCCGGTTGGGTGGCGTCCGCGGGCGGAGTGGGGGGCGTGCGCATGAGCATGCGGTAGATGGCGCTATGGTCGAGCTGGTCGCCGAGACGCTCCTTGAGCGTCAGGAACTGGCTGCGCGATGCCTGCAGCAGCGGCAGCTCGAGACCGCATGCGCGGGCGAGGCCGGTGGCGGCATCGAGATCCTTGATCTGGTTGCGCACCGTCCCGCCGGGCACGACATCATCGGCCAGCATGCGCGCCCCATGCTCCTGCAGGATGCGGCTGTCGGCGAAACCGCCAGCCAGGGCGCTGCGCACGGCTGCGGGGTCGGCCCCGGCCCGCGCTGCCAGGGTCAGCGCCTCGGCGACCGCGCCGATGGTTACCGCGACGATGACCTGGTTGGCGAGCTTGGCGATCTGCCCGGCACCGGATGCTCCGACATGGGTGGGTCGGCCGAGCACGCTCAGGAGGGGGCGGGCGCGTGCGAAGGTCTCGGCGGTCCCGCCGACCATGATCGCCAGGCTCGCGCCCGCGGCGCCACGCGTCCCGCCGGAGACCGGGGCGTCGAGGTGGTCGATGCCCGACTGCGCCAGACGGCGCGCATGCTCGCGCGCCCGGTCGGGGGTGATGGAGCTGAAGTCGATGACCAGCGTCCCAGGCAGCATCGCCGCATGCGCGCCGGAGCCGAAGAGCGCCTCGTCCAACGCCTGGGCGTCGGTCAGCGATGCCATCACCACCTCGGACCAGCCCGCCAGCTCGGCGGGTGATGCAGCCCACAGCGCTCCGTGGTCCAGCAGCGGCTGGGCCTTGCTACGGGTGCGGTTCCACACCATCACCGCATGGCCGGCGCGCAGCAGGTTGGCAGCCATCGGCGCGCCCATCAGGCCGGTGCCGATCCAGCCGATGCGGGTCATGGGACGATCCGCCCATCGAGCTCATCGGCGACGAAATCGGCGATGATCTGGCGCGCGCTCGCATCGGCGCGGAATCCGAGGGCGCCCGAGCGCCCGCTGGCGAAGCGCACCGGCCAGCCCCTGACGATGGCGACGATCTCCGGCTGCGCGGCGAAGGACAGGCGCTGGGCGGCCTGCTGGCCACCGACCTGGGCGAGCGCCTCGACCAGCTGGTCGACGGCCATGGTCAGGCCCGGGAGCTGGACGGTGCGGGTGTGGCCGAGGGAGGAGGTGGAGAGCGAGGCGGCATGGATGAAGCTGTCGACCACGCGTCGCACCGAGAGCACGCACACCGGCGTCTCGCGCGGCACCGGACAGGTGTAGGCGCGCCCCATCAGCGGTTCGCGCACCAGGGAGCTGGCGAATGCCGAGGCCGCCATGTTCGGTGCGCCCGGGCGGACGATGATGGTCGGCAGGCGCAGCGAGCGGCCATCGAGGAAGCCCTTGCGGCTGAGGTCGTCGACCAGCCGTTCGCCGACCGCCTTCTGCATGCCGTAAGAGGTCTGCGGGAAGAGCGCCGTGTCCTCGCCCACTTCCGGCGGCAGCGGTCCGCCGTAGACGGCGGCCGAGCTGGCCATGATGAACAGCGGAGTGCGGCCGGAGCGCCGGCAGGCCTCCATGAGCGCGAGGGTGCCGTGGAGGTTGACCGCCATGCCCAGGTCGAAATCGCGCTCGGCCGCGACGCTGACCACCGCTGCCAGGTGGAAGACCGCATCGACGGCATCCTCGGTGATGAGCGCAAGGGTCGCGGCGTCAGCGGCATTGCCGATGATGATGCGCAGCCGGGGATCGGCGGGCAGGCCCTGCACCGGCACATGGTCGAGCACGGTCAGGCGCGTGATGCGCTCGGCCGCGCGTGCGGTGGTCAGCTGCCCTTCGGCGAGCAGGCGCCGGGCCAGGCGCATGCCGATGAAGCCCGCAGCGCCGGTGATGAGGATGTGCATGGCCCTGCTCCTGGCCGCCTGGCCGCTGTTCGGGCCGGACAGCTTCCTGCGGCAGGCGCTGGCGAAAAGGGCGAATCAGCATCCTCCAGGCCTGTGTATCCCTCCCCGCTTCAGATGGACGGTCGGCGCCTGGGTGGGGCAGGCGTTCAGGGATACGTCAGCGCCGGATCATAGAAATCCAGGCTGACATGCCTGACCTCGCAGTGGTCGTAGACGCTCACCAGCTCGATGGCGTTGTCCGCGCCATAGCGCAGGAACGGCGTGATGACGATGGCATTGCCGTTCTTGGTCGGTCCGCCGGAGAAGGGGATGAAGGTGCCGTTGATCAGCAGGCTGAAGGCCCGTGTCGATTGCACCTCCACCACCGCAGTCAGGCCGCGCACCGCTGCCGGCACCGCGATGCTGCGGGACAGCACCTTGGCGGAATAGGGTCCCGGCAGGGTGACCTGGGAGTCGACGTGCAGCATGTCTGGCGCAGTGGACCAGGTTCCGGCCAGCTCGAGGGAACGTTGCGGTGCCGGGATGAAGCCGAGCCAGCAGTTGCCCGGCAGGCCGTTGATCGCGGTCTCGGACCGGGTTTCGATCAGCAGCGTATGGGTGGTCCCGGGGCCGAGGATGTCGCTGGCGACCTGGTCGACGCCTTCGACGCCCCAATCCTGGAGGCGCCTGCCATCCAGCCACAACCGCCCGCTCCTGGCGAAATCCGGATAACCGCTGCTGCGCACCGACAGGCTCACCCGGCCCGGCTTCCAGGCCGCCGGGACGGTGAAGGTCTTGCGCCAGGCGGCATGCCGGATCGCCGGCTGGCCCGGAAGGCTGAGGATGCCCAGATCGGCCTGCTTCCAGCTGGAGGCGTCGAAGGCCGGATCGGCCCACAGCTCCGGCTTGTCGGCCTCCTCGGCGGTGCGCCAGGACCAGGCATCATCGAGGGGGTGGCGGTAGCGTTCACTCGGCGCCGGGAAGCCGCTGGACACCGGCGTGGTCCCGCGCCACCAGCCGCGCTGGAGGTCGAACCAGTCCACTCCCGCCTGGTCGAGATGCTGCCGTCTGGTGAGGAACATGCGCGTCTCGTAGGGCTGCAGGTGCACGCCGGCCAGGCGGCCGGAGGTGATCGGCACCTCCAAGCCCGCCAGCACGTCATAGGCCTTGTCCGCTCCGCCATTCTTGAATACCACCGTGGCATCGACCGCCTGGTCGCGGTTGTCGTTGAACAGCATCCAGACGTCGTACAGGCCGTTATTGGTGACGTATTCGCGATAGAGGCAATTGCGTGCGGATTGCGCATTGGCGGCGCAGGTCACATCGACGTCGGCCTGGTTGCGGGCGACTCCCGCCCAGTCGAGGATGGGGAAGAACGCCTCCGGCGGGATGCGCACGCCGCCTCCCGGCTCCTTGCATCCGAACTGGATGATGCGTCCCTTGCCGAGCTGGCGCATGCCGACCGCGACGCTGCCATCCGCCCACAGCAGCAGGTCCTGGTCGTCCGCTGCGGTGCGCCTGAGGCGCAGTCCGGTGAGGGAGCGGTTTTTCATCCAGGCGGTCTCGGCGGCATAGACCTCCTGGCCGGGAGCCGGGAGAACCGTCTGATCGGGTGAGCCTGGCGGAGTGGGGGCCTGGGGCCCGCCGTGGGCCTCGGGAGCGAAGGTCTCATGGGTGAGGACCTGGTAGCCGGACAGGCGGCTGATCGGCCAGGAGTCCGGCGTGCTGGGGCCATGGCGGCCGGTCTGCCCGGTGGTGACGAAGATGCCGCCGCCGCGGACATAGGCCTCGATGGCTCCCAGCAGCTCGTCGCTCAAGATCGAGGTGTTGGTGTCGATCACCACCTTGTAGTTGCTGGCGTTGCCGCGCGCGAAGTCGCTCTCGGTGATGCCGTCGCGCGGATGGCTGGCGAGCAGCGATTCGGGCACCTGGCGGCAGGACCAGCCCGACCAGGTGTTGGTGTTCAGATCCCCGCCCCAGGGGAAGCCGGTGAGCGCGCCGATGTGCATGTGCCAGAGGATCGCCAGGTCGGCGGGATGGCAGTGGTACTTGCCGAAGGCGTGCCACAGCGGCTGGGTCTGGTCGAAGGCTGCGCAGATGTCGGGATGCCATTCGACATCGCCGATATGCATGAAGTAGTCGACCGCCTGGACCGCCTCCGAATGGTAGAGTCCGAGCATGCGCCGCATCTCAGGCACGCTGCGCGGCGGCCCGCCCGGTTCGAGGCTGAACGGCAGGCGCGAGCCGCGCATCAGCGACGGCCACAGCTCGGCCCACAGGCCGGCCATGAAGCCGGTATCCTTGAAGTTGCCGCCGAACTGCTCGGCCAGCCCCTTCAGGCCGTCGGCCGAATCGGAAGGAGCCATGAAGTCGATCTGCCGCTCGCCGTCCACCTCGCGGATCATCTCGACGCCCCGGCGGGCGGAGGCCATGCGCTCGTATTCGCGCCAGTCGACATAATCCACCCATTTCGCATCCAGGGCGCGACCGAGCGCCGGGTACTGCCTGGGCTCGTCATGCGACAGGTAGATGCGGTAGCCGATGTAGCCGCCCGGCACGCCGACGGTCAGCTGGTTGCCGCCGGATTGCACCGCGGCGGTGGCTTCGGCGACCATCCAGTGCGGGTGCGGGTGCTGGCAGCGGCTCTCGCCGATCAGGCGGCCGTTGAGCCAGATCGTCACCGGCTTGTCCCACGAGGTGTTGAGGTCCCACAGGTAGATCCACGAACGCCTGCCCCCGGCTGCGAATGCGGGCGGGCAGTCGAAGCTGCGGCGCATGATCGCCGCCTTGCGCGGGGTGAAGAACGCATGGTCGTCGCCCGGGGCGACCAGGGTCTGCCACTGCGCATCATCGAAGCTGGAGCCGTGCCAGCTCTCGTTCGCCGCCTCGCCGGGATAGGCGATCCGCCACCGGCCTGCCAGATCGAGCGCATCGCCGCTCCAGCCGGCGAACTCGGCGAGCTCAGGCGCCTTGACCGCATCGATGGAGGGCAGCGCGGTCGACCAGGCGGCGTTGACCGCGGCGATGGTGCCATAGCGGACCTTGAGGTAGGCGCGGAAGGTCTCGTCGACCGCTGGTCCATAGCCCATGAAGGCATCGCCGCCCTGGTAGAACTCGCCATGCGGTTCGAGCCAGCTGAGGATGTTGGGCTCCTTGGCGAAGCGGCGGACCACCTGTTGGAGCGAGCCGAACATCGCATTGCGAGCGGCGGTCGCGCCCCATGCCAGCTCGCCGACCTTGCCCCCCGTCCCCCGCCCTCCGGCGATCGACATGCTGTCGCCGAGGTACTGCGGCATCGGCTGCGCCAATTCGGCGCGGAAGCGGTTGGCGATCCAGTTGGGGATATCGTAGTTGTAGGCCGAGAGGTTGATGCCGATGGGGATGCCTGCGGGCTTGGCCCACTGCTCGACCCAGCCCCACCAGTTGGCGTTGGTGACGCCCTCCGAGGAGCCCTGCATGCTCTCTGTCGCCCACATCAGCAGACCGGCGCCGTGCTCCTTGGCGAAGGCGAAGTCGCGGGCGACATCGTAGGACTCCGGCTTGCTCCCTGCCGGCATGGCCTCGGGTGGCGGCAGGGTGAAGGGGCCGTAATAGAAGCGGAAGCCGTAGCGGTCGAAGCGATCCAGCCACATCGGCACGCTACGCTCGGCCGTCGACACCGCGCTGCCGGCATCGCCGACGAGGACGCCATTCACCAGTGCGGCCATGCCTGCGTGATCGGGGGCGGCGAGGATGTAGACCGTGCGCCCCGAGCGAGCCACCAGCAGGCAGCCTTGGCCGGCGACGTCGTGGAGGGTCAGGGCGGTGGCACCCCACCGGGGACCGGGGGCGGGCAACGTACTGGTCGAGACGCCAGGCCAGACCACCAGATCGGAGAGGTATTTGGCCTGCGTCAGCTCGGCGAGCTCAGCCGATGCGCAGTCCACCTCGAGCACCGACCTCCCGGAGCCCGCGCTCCACGCACGGCCTGACACCCGGCCGTAGCCGCGCAGCTGGACCTCGGGCAGGGTGCGCACCAGCGTCAGCGGAACGGCGGTCGAGACGGTCGCGACGGTGAGCGGGGCATCACCACCGCGCAGCGCACCCGCGCAGGCTGCGAGGAGCGCGATCAGCAGGGTCGCCGGGCTGCGGGGGTGGCTCTGGCGCAGCGGGGCAGGGGACGAGGCGGGCGAGACGATGCTGGCGATGCAGTCGATGGGCATGTGGTCCTCGAGCAGCAGATCGGGATGGATCGATGACGGTGCGGATGATGGTAGCCGTATGGGCTAGCGGGAGTCAACCAGGGGACAGTGCCGCCACCGTGCCAGGGTCGGCTTGCCCGCCCATCCCCTGAACGGGGGAGGATGGCTGGATTGGGGGGATGAGGAGGTTCTTGCCAATCCGTCAACTGGGGTGTCATCCCGCGCTCCATCAGCACATGATGGGTGCCGGTGATGGCCAAGGTCGTCGGGCAAGCGCAGCGACGGTGGTCTCGGACCGTGCGCGGCTGTCGGGGAGGAGGACGGCTGCGCCCCGGCACCCGACAATGTATCCGAAGGCGTTATCGCAGGTCGGCATTCCGCCATTTCCCCAGACGATTTCGGTGTTCTCCTGTAGTGCCTGGAGACCTGCGATGCTGAATTCCGGCACTCCCGTTTCAACTACAGCCCGCGCTCCGGGTCCCATCATGCCGATGATCGCCAGCTGGCGCAGTCACGCCGCATGGGCGTGCCTGGCCATCATCGCCTGCCTGCAGCCATTGGCGGCGCTCGAGCTGCATGTCGATCCGCAGGGCGACGACCGCGGAGCGGGACGAGCCGACCATCCCTTCGCCTCCATCGCCGCCGCGCAGTCGGCGGCTCGCGCCGCCCGCATCAAGACCCCGGGTGATGCGATCACCGTGGTGCTCCACCGCGGCATCTACTACCTGGCGCAGCCCCTGGTGCTCGGCGAGGAGGATGCCGGAACCGCCAGCGCGCCGACCACCATCCAGGCGGCGGAGGGCGAACAGGCGGTGATCAGCGGCGGCATGCGCCTGGCGCTGAGCTGGAAGCCGTGGCGCGACGGCATCCTCCAGGCACAGGTGCTTCCAGGCCTCGAGCTCGACCAACTGTTCGTCGATGGCCGGCGTCAACCGATGGCCCGCTATCCCAACGTCGATCCCTCGGTCGCGCAGTTCAACGGCTTCGCTGCTGACGCCTTCAGCCCGGCCAGGGCGGCCCGCTGGCACGACCCGCGTGGCGGATTCATCCATGTGATGCAAAGCGCAGAATGGGGCGACTACCATTACCTCATCACCGGCAAGGATGCCGAGAACAGGGTGAGCTACGTCGGCGGTTGGCAGAACAACCGCCAGATCGGCATGCACGACCGCTATCGCATGGTCGAGAACATCTTCGAGGAGCTCGATGCCCCCGGCGAGTGGTTCCTCGACACCAAGGCCTCGGTGCTGTATTTCATGCCACCCGCAGGCGTTGACTGCAGCACCGCGCTCATCGAAGGCGTCCGTTTACGCCAACTGGTGGAACTGCGCGGCATCAGGCAGCGGCCGGTGCGCTTCATCACCCTGCGTGGCCTGACCTTCCGCCATGCCGAGCGCACCTTCATGGAGACCAAGGAGCCTCTGCTGCGCAGCGACTGGACCATCTTCCGCGGTGCGGCCCTGTTCTTCACCGGCTGCGAGGACTGCACGGTGAGCGACTGCACCTTCGACCAGCTGGGCGGCAATGCGATCGCCGTAAGCGGTTACAACCGCCGAGTCGCCATACGTGGCTGCCGCATCGACCAGGCCGGAGCCAGCGGCGTCGTCTTCCTCGGCGAGCCCAGCGCTGTCCGCAATCCGCTCTTCGAATACGGACGCCGCCAGGAGCTCTCCGCCATCGACCGCACTCCGGGTCCCAGGAGCGAGGACTATCCTGCCGGCTGCCTGGTCGATGACTGCCTCATCCATGCCACGGGTCGCGTCGAGAAGCAGACCGCCGGGGTCGAGATCGACATGGCGTCACGCATCACGGTGCGCGATTGCACCATCGATGGCGTGCCGCGCGCCGGGATCAACATCGGCGATGGCTGCTGGGGCGGCCATGTCATCGAGGGGTGCGATGTCTTCGATACCGTGCTCGAGACCGGCGACCACGGCTCCTTCAATTCCTGGGGTCGGGACCGCTGGTGGGGCCTGGGCGGAGCCGATCCCAACACCTTCATCAGCGATGGCCATCAGGATCTGCCACTGCTGGATGCCGTCGAGCCGACCTACCTGCGCAACAACCGCTGGCGCTGCGATCATGGCTGGGATATCGATCTCGACGACGGCTCGAGCAATTACCGCATCACCGGCAACCTCTGCCTGCACGGCGGCATCAAGCTGCGCGAGGGTTTCTTCCGCGTCCTCGACAACAATGTGATGGTGGGGAACTCCTTCCACCCCCATGTCTGGTTCCGCGACAGCGAGGATGAGGTCCGCCACAACATCGTGTGGGGGGAGTTCCGCCCCATCGGCATGCCGACACCCTGGGGCCGGGAATGCGATTTCAACCTGATCCACCTGCCCGGGGCGGCCGTGGCTCCTGCTCTCAGGTTGCAGCGCCAGAGCGGTCGCGATGCCGGATCGCTGCAGGGCGATGCGCATTTCATCGATCCCCAGCACGGCGATTACCGTGTCGCCAGCGGTTCCCCGGCGCTCTCCGTCGGCTTCGCCAACGTCCCGATGGAGCGCTACGGCGTGCGCTCACCCCGATTGCGCGCCCTCGCCGGCCAACCCCGCCTCCCGGGCGTCGCCGATGCCGCCGCACCTGCTACTGGCAATCATCGCGATGGCGGCATGGTCGACTGGCTGGGCGCCCGGCTGAAGAACGTCGTTGGTCTGGGCGAGGTCTCGGCGACCGGACTGCCCGGGGAGACCGGGGTGCTGGTCCTCGACGTCGATGGCGCAGGGCTCGCGGCCACGGCCGGGCTCGCCAAGCTGGACGTCATCAGCAAGCTGGATGGCAGAGCGGTCGATACACTCCATGACCTCCTGCGTGCCTATGCCGGATCTGGCGGACACAGCATCACGGTCACCGTATGGCGCGCCCAGCACGAAGCCGCCATCGAGATCCCCGCCGGCTACAGCACCATGCTCTCGCCGGCGGTTGCCGACAAGCGCGGCGCTGGCGCCAGCCCACGCTATGATGCCGAGAAGGATTTCCTCGGCAGCTGGACCAACGCTCACCTCTCGCTGGCGTGGGCCGCCACCCTGCCGGCCGGAGCCTACGACGTCGCGCTGCTGCTGGCGGCGGAATCAGGCAGTGCCGGCAGCACCTTCCGCGTGGTGGTCGGCAGCGCCGAGCTGACCGGAACGGTCCCCGATAGCGGCGGCTGGGAGAGCTTCTCCGCCGTCGGTGTCGGATCGCTGACGGTCGCCGGCGTGCAGCAGGTGGTGGAACTGCGTCCGATGGCCATCAGGGGAGCGGCGCTGATGAATCTGCGCGCGGTCGTCCTCACCAGGCGCAGCGATGGCGTCAGCAAATAGCTCCTGGGCGTGAGGCCAAGGCAGGATGCGTGCGGTAAGCCGTGGTCAGGTGATGGACGAGCGGGTCTGCCTGACCACGCCCCGCGACGAGGGCTCATTGATAGCCGACGGCGATCACGGCGACAGGATGCCGGCGACCATCCAGAGCATGGCTGCCACGCGGGTGAACGGCTGTCTGGAGCAGGTCGCCATGACCAATGACTTCGATGCCTACCAGGAGGGGGTGCTGATCCGAGGGCGGGGCGGGCTTCCGCGGCTCCGCCAAACGCCCGACTTCTGATGATCGGCTGCCACGCAGGTTCGCCCCTTTTGCCGAGCATGCTCCGACGAGTGCGCACTGCTCATGTCGAAATCCGGGCAGTCCTTCCGGGTTTGATCGCAGGGGTTCCGACATTGATGACGTAGAGCTCCAGGCCCAAGCCGGCGAGGAGGAGATGGACATTCCTGAGGGTGGGATTGGACTTTTGCTTGAGCAGGATCTGGATGCTGCGCAAGGGGATTCCGGTCGCCTTGGAGATCTGGTAGGCGTTGGTCTTCTGGACAGCGACCGCATCGTGGATGCAGGTCAGCAGTGAAATCACCAAATGGGCGTCCTGTGCCATGGCTCGCCACTGTACTCCATCAGCGGGAAATATAGCTACGACAAAGTAGCATGCCTAAAGGTGGCGATTCCCGTCTCCTGGGGGATTTCAGCTACGACGTGATGAGGGTTAATGGGCATCCTGCCCGTCTCGATAACGGGTGCGACTGCAGCCAATTGGATCGGGCGGGCCGCTCGATCAGCGCCGAGTGCAGCAGCCAAGTATCGCAGATGCTTCCAGCAGGCTCATCCGGGGAAACGCGATCTGCGACAAGAGAGCATGAGCACATTCCCTTATTGACTTCCTTGGACCTGAATTGCGTGGGAATGATCCACGCGGCGGATGCTCCATGTTGGGCATCAACAATGATCATCTCCTGACTTCACCTCACGCTACCGCCACCATCCGCCAGATGTCTCACTGGCATAGAGCGGATGCACCGGACATCTCCACGTAGTATGATTTGGTGGCTGAGGCCTTCGGCGCTTGCCCGGGTTCCCGATACCGACATCGAAGTGGTACGGGTAGTCTTCTCGGCCATGTCAGCACGCCTGGCAGGACATCGTTCCTTGGAGGAGAACATCCTCCTTCCCGCTGCAATCGCGGCCGAAGAGCAGCTGAGCGCCAGAAGCTCCTCCCGGCGCTTCAAGCGCATCTGAGCGAATGTACGCAGACATCGCGACTGTTCCCTCTTACTCCATCCTTGGTCAAAATTTCCGGGACCGGGAATCGATCCCCGATGACCTTGCGGTCAGGTGATGTTCAATCGACGACGAGGAGTTTTCCCTGGCTGCCATAGGGTGGCAGGGATGGGCCCGGGAGGGCACGGAGGAGCCCGATGACGTGCAGAACGCATCAGCCTCAACCCAGCGTCGCAATGAGGGCATGGTCCAAGTCGCTGGAGTCCATGATGCGACCGGACCGACCGGGGATCACCGATACAAGAGTCGTCCAAAGTCGCCTCGACGTGTCAGGTGCAGGTCGATGGCTGCGTCATCCATCACGCAGGGCGCACCGCCCGGGGGAATTGCCACATCGGCGCTCCACAGCACGCCATTGGTCACCAATTGACGCACGCCGGCACGCTTCCAGGCATCGTGCCCGTCCAGGCCGGTGAAGGCGAAGGAGCGTCCGCCAGTCGGCCGCTCATATCCCCAGCTGGTGATGGCGCCGTTTCCTGCCGAGGGGCTACCTTGGGCGCTCTTGCTCGACCACACGAGGGGGGTGATGCCTTGCAGCCCCGTCGCAAACCGCAGATCGCACAGCCACCCATCGTTGATCGACCAGGGCGTCACGCCGCTGGTCAGAGCATGTGCCGGGAATTCGCTGTGGCTGCTCGCCCAATGGCCGCGGGATGATACGGCCGGATCATAGCTGCCGCCCATCCAGCGGATGGCTCGCGAGACATGTTCCGCTGGGTGATCGATCGCCTGATGGATCAGGACCAGGCCGACGCCACGTGCGACCAAGGCGTCGATGGCCGCTATGCGCTCGGGATTCTTGAGGTACGGCTGCTTGCCGCCCCCATCGCAGTAGAACACCACGCTCTGCGCATGCTCCAGCTCGTGTTCATCCGCCGGCCAGCCGCTCTTCGACATGGTCACGTGAACGCCTGGCGTCTGCACCAGGCAATCGTGCAGCACCAGGATGCCTCCCTGGTAGTCATGATGGCCCACATGATCGATCGGCTGCATGGTGCCGGCCAGCAGCAGGATGTTGACGTCCTGCGCGCTCAGCCCCCGCACAGCCAGGATGAGAAGCAGGGCAACGGCATGTGCGCGGATGGTCATCGGAAGGATCCGGTGGTGACGATGGGTGAGGAATTCCGTGCCGTAATCGCGGCGCTAAGCGATGCATTCACGACAGCATCTCATGCACAACCTGGCCAGAGACATCAGTAAGGCGGTAGTCGCGTCCGGCATGGCGGAACGTGAGGCGTTCGTGATCGATGCCCAGCTGATAGAGCAGTGTCGCGTGCAGATCATGCATGTGAACCTTGTCCTCGACGGCGTAATGCCCGAATTCATCGGTCGCGCCATGGGCGTAGCCGCGCTTGAAGCCGCCGCCGGCGACCCACATGGTGAAGCCGCTGGGATTATGGTCGCGACCAGAGCCGTTGTTTTCAGCGTATGGAGTTCGGCCGAATTCGCTGCCCCACCAGACGATGGTGTCATCCAGCAGGCCGCGCGCCTTGAGATCAGCGAGCAGGGCCGCGACCGGCTGATCGGTGGCTGCCGCATGATCGGCATGGCGTGGCATGTCGCTGTGCTGATCCCACGCCGGGTTGCTCGAGCTGTTGACATTATAGTTGACCTGCACGAAGCGCACGCCGGCCTCGCTGAGCTGGCGTGCCATCAGGCATTTGCGCGCAAAGTCGTCAGTCTGCTTCTTGTCGATCCCGTAGAGGTCGCGAGTAGACTGCGATTCGCGGGTGGAATCGACGACCGAGGGGGCCTGCGTCTGCATGCGCCAGCCGAGTTCGTAGCTGCTGACCAGCGCCTCCATTTCCTGCTCCCCGGGAGCATGCTGCAGCTGAGCGCCGTTGAGTGCCTGCTGCAGATCGAATTCCTGCCGCGCCAGGGCGGGTGGACGGCCTGGGGTGATGTTTCCAAATGCCAGTTCACGAGCCGGCATCCCGGCACGTCCGATGGCGGTGCCCTGGTACACGGCTGGCAGGAAGGCGCTGCCATAATTGCGCGGTCCGCCGTTGCCGAGCGATGGGCCGATGCTGACGAACCCCGGAAGATTGCTGTTCTCGCTGCCGAGGCCGTAGAGCAGCCACGAGCCCATGGAAGGACGCTGGAAATTTGTCGCTCCGGTGTGCAGGAACAATGTCGCTGGACCATGCGATACGCCTTCGGTGTGCAGCGAACGGATGACGCACAGGTCATCCATGTGCTTTGCGATGTTGGGAAACAGCTCAGAGGCCCACAGTCCGCTCTGACCGCGTTGCTTGAACTCCCACAACGGCTTCATCACCCGCCTATTGGCACCGGTTCCACCGCGCTGGATCGCGCGTTCATCGGCGAAATCGATCATGCGGCCGTCCTGCTTCACCAGCTCCGGCTTCCAGTCGAAGCTGTCGACTTGGCTGACGCCTCCGGCCATGAACAGGAAGATCACGCGCTTGGCCTTGGCCGGATGGTGCAGCGTCGTCAGCGTGCCGTCGGAAGCCGGGAGCAGGCTGGAGGTGAGGCCGGCAAGCGCGAGTCCGCCAAAGCCGCAGGCGAGATGGTGCAGCAGGCGACGACGGGTGAGCGGTGCGTGATTCATGGCGTGGTATCCACCTGGGTGTGTTCGCGTCAATTCAATCGAGGTATCGGAAGGCCAGCGAGCCAAAGAGGGATTGGACGATCATCGCCCAGGCCTCCTCCTCAGCTGCGCCGCTCTGCAGCACCTGGGTGCAGGCGGCGGCTTCGGCTGTCAGGGGTGGACGGCCCAGGCAGCTGACGAAGATCTGGGTGAGGCGCGCAGCGGGGCTGACGTGCTGCGACAGAAGGCCCTTGGCGGCAAGGCGCGCCTGCTCGATCACGAACGGGTTGTTCATGAAGTAGAGCGCCTGCGGCGCCACCGTGCTCGTATGCCGTTGGCCCTGGGTGCTGTTGATGTCGCTGAAGTCGAACAGCGCGAAAATCTCCAGGCGATTATTGCGGAACGCCGGTGCGTACAGGCTGCGGCGAACGTCGCTGAACTGGTAGCCGAACTCCACCGACGAGGCGGCGACGCTATCGGACGCTGCGCTGATTGCGCCATGGATGTTCGGACCGCCGACCGTACGATCGAGCGCACCGCTGACCGCCAGCATCGCGTCGCGCAGCTGCTCGGCATCCAGGCGTTGCCGCCAGGCATGCGAGAGCCAGCGGTTGTCGGGATCATCCGGCGCCGTTGCGACCGCCAGCTGCCAGGTGCGCGAGCGGATGATCTCGCGGATGAGCGACTGCGCATTCCACTTCTCACGCTGGAAGCGCTGCGCCAGGTAATCGAGCAATTCGGGATGGCTGGGCGCTTCACCGGTGGTGCCGAAATTGTCGGGGGTGCGCACCAGCCCCTGCCCGAACAGCCACCCCCACACTCGGTTCACCATCACGCGCGCCGCCAGCGGATCGGTGCTGCCGACCATCCACTCGGCCAGCTCTCGCCGACCGCTCTGCGCTGCCGGCAGGGACACGCTTGACTGGCTCAGGATGCTCAGGAATCCTCGCGGAATCACCGCCCCCTGCTGATGCACATCGCCGCGGATGCGGATGGCAGTGTCGGCGATGGCGTCCTCGTCATGCACGCACATCGCCAGTGGACGGCTTTCCTTGATGGGACTCAGCTTGGCGATCAGCTGTTCCAGGCTGCTGATCTCATTGCGCAGGGCGCTGCCGGCCGTCGTGTCGGTGGTGCCGGGAGTGGCGGTCGCGATCAAGTCTTGGGGCGGGCTGCCCACCGGCAGGAACTGCACCAGATCGGCGGTGACGATGCCGGTCGTGCCTTCATTCGAAACGATGACGTAGCTGTCGCCATCCTGCTCGAATTGAAATGTCCCGAGTGACACGAAGCGACCTTCGATGTCGGGTTCCTTGGTTTCATCCACGTAGACCGTCACTTCCCCCATGGCATTGAAGATATGCACCGGCACGTGGGTCGATCGCCCGGCCAACGCGGGGTAGGCGAAGCGCACCTCGTATCGGCCGGAGTTCGGCAGGCGCGGGGTGAAGGACAGCGACTTGGCGCCCTTGTCCTTGCCGTCATCATGCAGGTAGCCGATGCCGAAGAAATGCGGCGAGTGCGTCGATTTCTTCCATACCCCGACCATCCTGGCCTGCTCGTCGTCTATGACCACGCCCGCCAGCTCGCTCACGGGAATCGGCTGATCGGTCTTCTTGGCCAGGCCGGATGCCGCGTCCTTGAGCTTGGCCAGCTCGTTCTTCGCAGCCTTCAATCGCTTTTGCGCCGCATCGAGCTGCGCTTCGGCAGCGGCGATTCGTTCCTCCTCGGCAGCCGCGAGCGGCAGCGGTGCATCGATCCAGCGCACCACGTTGTCGGTGTAATTGGACAGCGTGCGGGTCGATGCGAAGATGCCAGCGAGGGCGTAGTAGTCGCGTTGCAGGATGGGGTCGAACTTGTGGTCATGGCAGCGGGCGCAGCCGATGGTCTGTCCGAGGAAGGCCTTGCCGATGGTGTCGAGCTGCTCGTCGATCACATCGAAGCGCAGGCGCTGCTTGTCCTGCTCCTCATAGATGGTCGGCCCTAGCGCGAGGAATCCCGTGGCGATAAGGTTGCGGCTGCGCTCCTGAGGCGTGGCCGCCGGCAGCAGATCCCCTGCCAGGTGCTCGCGGATCATCTGGTCGAGCGGGCGGTTGCCGGCGAACGATTGCACCACGTAGTCGCGGAAGCGCCACGCATCCTTGAACAGCAAAGTGCGGCCACCGCCGCTTGATTCGGCAAAGCGGGTGATGTCGAGCCAATGGCTGGCGAAGCGTTCTGCGAAGGCGGGCGAGGCGAGCATCTCCGTCGTCGATTCATCGATCGCCTGCGCGCGGTTGCTTGAGGCATTGGCGACGAAGCGCGCGATCTGTTCGGCACTCGGCGGCAGGCCGGTGAGGACGAATGCCAAGCGCCGGATGAGCGCTGCCGGGTCCGCCTCCGGAGCGGGATGCAGACTGTGCGCTTCCATGCCTGCGAGGACGTAGCGATCGATCTCGGTGCGCGGCCAGCCGCCATCTTGCACTTCAGGAACCACGGCTGGCCTGAGCGGCGCATAGGCCCAGAAGCTCCTTCCCTCCTCGATGCCCAGTGCGCGGCTCTTGTGCGCTGACGCAGCCACGACCGCGATCCGTGGGTCATAGGCACCGCGTCGTACCCATTCGGTCAGGACCTGGAGTTCACGCTCGCTGAGCTTCTTCTTCGGCGGCATCTGCAGGTCGGGGTCGCTCCAGCTCACCGCCTTGAGCAGCAGACTCGCCTCCGGCTTGCCCGGGATGATCGCTGGTCCGGTGTCGCCGCCCTTCAGCCAGCTTGCGCGCGCATCGAGCGACAGACCTCCTTTGGTCTTCTTGCCGGTGGTGTGGCATTCCTGGCAGCGCTCGCTGAGGAGCGGCCGCACGTGCGATTCGAAGAAGGCGGCATCGTCCGCCTCTGACGCGTCCAGTGCGGCTGAGAGGACAAGGAAGACGGTGAGCAGGGCGGTGCGCATGGTAGGTCTCACCCGATGAGTCTGCGTCCTTGAATCTTGGACACCCCAATCCGCAGGTGCGGCCGGGCAGTGCCCTCCAAGAGCTGCCCCTCTCGGGAACCGGGAGCATTGGAATTGCGCAAGGGTCTTCGGCTCAGAGGCTTACCGGCAGGCCTGCAAATCCCCCGTCCAATTTCCGGGATTGCGGACTCACCAGGGTAGCCACATGCCTGACCCCGATCCCAAAGCCGAGGAATTCGTTGTCCTGCTCGCTCGCCACGAGCGGCTGCTGGGCGCTTACGTCATGACCATGGTGCCCCTGCCCGCCGATGCGGACGACATTCTGCAGGAGGCCAAAGTGGTGATGTGGCACGCCTTCGCCCACTTCGAGCTCGGCACCAACTTCGCCGCCTGGGCGCGAAAGGTCTGCTTCCATCAGGTGCTCGCCTTCCGCAAGCGCAGGCACCGTGATCGCCTCGTATTCAGCGACGACTTCATCCAGGCGGTCGCCGATGAGATGGATCAGGCGGGTGATGCCTTGGTGCAGCGTGAACGCGCCCTGCATGGCTGCTTGGCCAAGCTGAGCACCGAGCACCGCCGGGTGCTGGAACTGCGCTACCACGAGAACCTGGACATCGAAGACATGGCCATGCGCCTCGGGCGTACGTCCACGGCTCTCTACCGCCTGCTCAGCCGCATCCGCCAGTCGTTGCACGGCTGCATCACCCAATCGCTGGCGGCCACTCATGACGCCTGAACCAACCGACAACCCAGCCGATGAACTGCTCGCACTCTGCGATCGCCTATGCGATGGCACCTTGTCGATCGATGAGCGAGCGCGCCTGGAGGCGCTGGTGCTGAGCGATGCCGCCTTGCGTCGTCTGTACGTCGAGCGCCTGCACCTGCATGCCCACCTGTGGCAGAACAGCGCACGCTTCAGCGAGGCTCCGCTGCCCACGGTCATGCGCCACGTCATGCCGACGAAGGCTGGCAGACCATGGCGTATCGCCTTCCCGCGACGGGTACAGGCGGCTGCAGTCGTGCTGCTCGTCATCCTTGGCGCTTGGTGGTTCAGCTCCACGCCAAGCCATCCGCTCGCCCATCTCGTGGAAGCACGCAACGCGCGTTGGGCCAGCAGCACGCTTCCGACCGAACCAGGGTCGGCATTGGCTGCGGGTCGGCTCAGTCTGGCTGAGGGCCTGGCGCGGTTGCGATTTCGCGATGGAGCCGAAGTCACCATCGAGGGTCCAGCCGAGCTCGAACTCATCACCTATCAGCTCTGCCGATTGCAGAGCGGTTCGCTGGTCGCCCATGTGCCGCCACTCGCACGCGGCTTTACGGTGCTGACGCAGGACGCGACCCTTATCGATCATGGCACCGACTTCGGCATAAATGCCGATCGTGACGGTCACGCCAGCGTCCGTGTGCTGAAAGGTGAAATCGAACTGCGCCACAACCAGGGTGGCCCGGCGCTGCGCCTGCTGACCGAGCAGATGGCCGCCATCACGCCTGAGGGGTTGCAGCCGGTAATGGCGCTGGCGGGCGAACCCGGTACCCAGCACCAGGCAAACGGCGAAGCGGCTTTCACCCAGGAACTGACCACCGCCAGCGGCCGAGGGGCAGCGGCCTATGTCTCGTCGCCTGGAACGGACAGGCATTTCTCCGATACGCTGCTGCTGCTGAAGAACGCGCCGAATCACGTCTTCCAGCGCAAGGCGATCCTGCGCTTCGATCTCAGTTCCATAAAGTCCCCCCAGGCTGTCCAGGACGCGCAACTCACGCTACAATTCGAGGCCACGGGGTACGGCTTCGCCGCCCTAGGTGGTGATGCTAGATTCGTTGTCTATGCCGTGACCGATGATGCTCAAGATGACTGGTCGCCGGACAGCCTGACGTGGGCCACAATGCCTGCATTCAGCGACAATGCTGGGCGCGTTGACGAGACCAAGGCGATTAGGATCGGGGAGTTCACCATGCCGCAGGGCGTCCTGCGCGGTCCGATGTCGATTAGTGGATCGGCGCTAGTCGAGCGCATCCGCAATGATGCGAACCGCCTGCTCACCCTCATCGTCGTACGCGAGAATCCCCTCGAACAGTCAGTCGGAGTCGTACACGGCTTTGCCGGAAATCACCATCCGACTTTGCCGCCACCGACTTTGCGTTTTCGGTGAAGCGACCTGGATTTCATGGGAACGAGATGCCTGGGAAGTTGTACTGCACCAGGTAGAAGGAAGTGACAGCCGAGCTGACGTCAAACCATGGATTCAACTGGACCAGGACGCCTTCCGTCCCATTCGAGATGGCTGCCAGAACCCTGAGACCGTCGTTAATCCGATTATGTCCCTTTGGGCCAATGGGCGATAGATGCGAATCCTGTTCACCTGGGCGGAGGGCTGGCCAGCATTGCGCCATGCCCCTTGGACTCGACATCGACCAGGAGCGCCTCACCGAGCTCTGCCGACGCTACCACGTCGCCAAGCTGGAGCTGTTCGGCTCCCGTGCGAAGGGGACGGCACGGCCTAACAGCGACGTGGATCTACTGGTGACTTTCGAGCCGGGGAGAGTGCCGAGTTTCCTCTCCCCGGATGGCTTCGTGGCCTTGAATGCGGCACTTGCGGAGATGCTTGGACAACCATCGGAAATTTTGACTTTGGTACGCGACGGCAGCGCCGAGCGGGAAAGCAAAAAATACGTCATAACCAATAAGCGTTTCGATCACGATCTTTGATGCTCGGGCGAATCGACGCAGGTCAGATGCGCTTCAGTGCATTTCTTCACGGCTATATACGTACTGCTCCGAAATCGGTGAGCCACGAAGCAACCCCATGATTATACGAATTCATGAACCACTGCCGGGACCGGGACGCGAACCCGGATGACCTTGCGGTCGGGGGATTTTAAGTCGACACGCTGGTGTCTTCGGGTGTCTACGCAGGTCTCCCATGGTTGAAATAGCGCGTCCTTTTCGACATTGTTGTCTCCGCAGGTCTCCGCATGTCTCACTCCGTGAGCCACGGTGAGCCACGGGTGTTGAATTGGACCAGTGCTTCTTCCGTCCTATACGGAATGGTTGCCAGACCCCAGAGATCGACGTTAAACCGGCGAAATCCCGTGGGCCAATGGGCGTTGGAAGCGAATCCAGTTCACCTGGGCAAAGGGCTGGTTAGCCTTGCGCCATGCCCCTTGGACTGGACCTCGACCAGGAGCGCCTCACCGAGCTCTGCCGACGCTACCACGTCGCCAAGCTGGAGCTGTTCGGCTCCCGTGCGAAGGGGACGGCACGGCCAGACAGCGACGTGGATCTGCTGGTGACATTCGAACCGGGCCAGACACCGGGACTGGAATTCTTTGGCCTCGCGGATGACCTGGAACTGCTCTTTGGCCACCCCGTGGATCTTCTGACTCGGCCACGCGTTGAACGAGACGATAACCCGATCTTCCAACACAATGTCCTATCGGCAGCAGTGACTTTATATGCCGCTTGATCAAGACGATGTGGTGCGTCTGCGCGATATTACGACATTCGGCTCCAAAGTGGCAGCCATAGTCGCTGGCGTGACCAGAGAACAGTTCGCGGCCGACAGCAAGACCCTGTTCGCCACGTGCTATGGGATACAAGTCGTGGGCGAAGCCGCCTGGAAGCTATCGGCCAGCTTCAAGCAGTCCCACCCCTCCATTCCTTGGCCGCTGATCTCAAGCATGCGGCATCGGCTCGTCCATGATTACGGACGAACTGACGAGACGATCATCTTTCAGGTGGCGACAGTCCATTTGCCGCTGCTCATCAAGCAGGTCATGGATATAATCGCTGCCGAAGCATCTCCTCCATGAAGTCCATCCATTCAGGGATGCAGAAAGACTGCGCTGCGATGCGGCTCAATGTTCGGGAAAATCTGGCAACGGTTCGGTCAGCCTAAGGTTCGGTGCAAAAAAGAGTCGAGTTGACGCAAATGAAAGAAAGCACTTTCGTGAACAACGAATTGCGACTCGATGCGCCGATTCCCCCTGTGCCTGCTCGAATGGCAATTGTCCGTTTTTGGATTGTATATTGGTGGTGGTTCTTCGCCCTGCTTCCATGGATGCTGTCCCGTCAGCTGCTCATCACGGCCATGGATTGGTGGTTTGCGTGGCGTACCGCAGGTCGTGTCCATCGATTCCTGGGCGGTCGTCTTATCATCGGCTTCGTCGGCAACCAGGAGCTGCTGGTCACTGCCGGCTTTTTCGGCGAGCGTTTTACCTGGCTTCGGTGGGATGGCATCATAATTGATCCAGGACCTGCTCGTTTCCGGTCTGCCGTGCAGGCTGGGCTCGCCGCCGAGGCGCAACCGTTGGCCGTTGTCTGTACCCATTGGCACGAAGAGCATATCGGCAATGCCGCGACAATCGCACTGCAATACGCCATACCGGTGATAGCCGCGCCACTGACCTGCTAGGCGGTACGCCTGCCGCCAGCACTTCCTGCAGGTCGTCTCCTGCTCATGGGCCAGGCCGAGGCTGCGGCTACCGAGGTCCGCATCGAGCATGCCGGTGAAAGGATCATCACTGAGCACGGTTCGCGGGAAGTCATCACCGCGGATGGCCATTGTCGCGATCACATCGTGCTCTTCTCTCGCGATGATGGCGTACTGTTCGCCGGAGATGCCTTCCTGCATGATCTCTTTACATCGCCGAATGCTGATGCCGATCATTGGGCCTGGATCGCCACTCTCGAGCGATTGGTCGAGCTGCCGGTGCGAACGCTGCTCCGCGCCCACGGTTCCATTCTGACCTGTGATCCGGCCATGCCATTGGTGCCAGGTGTCGTGCGTGCCGCTAATCCTCGTCGCTTGATCGCAGCAAAGCTGGCATTCCTCCGCTGGGCGCAGAAGGTGGTAGATGAGGGCGAAGCGCGTTCGCTGCCCTATAGCATCATCGAAGCGACTCTCTTCCCCTGGCAACGTAGCTGGGCCTGGCGAACCTGGTTCCATGATGAAGGATTCCGGCTATTGACCTGCGGCGAATTCTCGCGCACGCACTTAGTGCGGTCACTCTCTGCCACACCCGAACTTGTACCTGTGCGATTCCCCGCCTTCCTGCGCCTCGCCAAGCCGATGGCAGCGCTTGGCCCAGAGCTGCTGCGCATCCACCTCCTCGCCGCTCGTCCCGAGCCGGTGCTGGTGATCGCCGGCTCGATTGTGCTCAGCGCGGCGATCCTCGTCGTAGCGGTGCCGCTTACAGGGGCGGCCGATCCATTGCCGTCAGCCCTGATCTCGGCAGCGCCCCGCCTGATCCACGGCCAAGACTGGGGAAGTCTAATATCGGTCCTGGTAGCCTGGCTGCTCTGGTGGTCGATCGTCGGTGGCGCTATCACCAGGCGAATGGCATTGGCGATTTCGGCATCCCCATCGGAATCTTGGATTGCTAGTCTGCGCTGGTGCCTACGTCCGGGGTTGCTGCTTCCCAGTGCCTTGGCGTGCCTCTGCTTGCTGGCAATCGCGGTGGCAGGGGCGTGGCCTTGGTTCCTCGTTGCCATTCCTCCAGTCTGGCTGATCGCGGGAGTGCTCTACGCCGGTCTCTGCCTACCGCCTGGAAGCCTAGCCAGCTCGCTCACCGACCTCGGAACTTTGATGCGCAATCCGTGGCCATTCCTGCGCCGTCAATTCATCTTCCTGCTGGGGTTCGGTGCCTCGACGGGAGCGGCCTACTTGCTTGCCGGCGCCTGGTGGGCAACACTGCGCGCCGCCTCCGGCAGCTGGTTCGGTCCGGCCACCTTGGTGCTTGCCACGCCAGCGCTGCTCTATGCCCTGGGATATACGACGGCCAATCTGAAATCCCTGCAGATTTGGCTCTACCTGCGTCGGAACCTGCCGTGATCACGGCGAGAATCGGTAATGATCACATCCTCGTCTGGCGGATATCCGAGGGCCGGGCTGCCGAGTTGGTGCCGGGCTTGGCACCATTGATCGCAGATCAGTCAGCCTGGCTTCTATGTGCCGCTGCCGAATTCAGGATTTGGCGCCTTTTCGGATGGCCGGGACTCGGGCGACTCCGTACCGCGGCATGGCTGGTGCCGTGCACGCTGGCCGACGGCAGGATCGGCAATGCTTTCGTGCGCCGCTTCGTCGATCATGCGCTGGCGCCACGTGGATGGGCGATTGGTGGCTGGAATCAGGCAGCTATCCGCATTTCGGTGGATCGCGTCTCTATTGGCGGCCAGGCGACGGCCAGTGCTGGGGCCATATCTTCCAAGGGCTGTCTCGCATGGTTCGATGCCGATCGTTGCGGCTTGCTGTCAAGCCCTCATGGATGGTCCCTCTGGCCAATTGCCAAGCAAAATTGGGGATGGTCATTCCGGTTGGCTGATCTGCATTTACCCGTCGCGCGAGCATGGGGTGCCGAGCCGATAGGCATGATCACGGTCAGCCAAACGTTGGCATATTGGGGCGCGCCAATCGACCTTCCGGGGGACCATGGGCACCAGGCCGCTATGCCGACCATAACGTACACTACCTCAATCCAGTCGATATAGAACCAAGAGCGCATATGCGACGTTGATCATAGGCATCCAAGCGAGCTGATAGGTCATGCCATCCAGTGCCAACTTCTGGCTGCATTCTGACGCTGGTGAAATCGGTGAGCCACGGTGAGCCACGCCGCGATTTCTGGAGGGCATAAACCATTGCCGGGACCGGGAATCGAACCCGGATGACCTTGCGGTCGGGGGATTTTAAGTCCCCTGCGTCTGCCTGTTCCGCCATCCCGGCTAAGGACTTATGACTCGATGGGGGTGCACGTAGGGTTCATCGATATTCCGAATGCGGCCTTCACTGCCTGCAACTGTGGGTGGTTGGTGCATGCGTGGATCACGATCACGGCTGTCTTCCTGTGGTCTGTTATGCTCGCTAGAGTACCTACGTCGAGTCGCTGAGCCAGTAGGCGGATGGAGGCAGACCGCATCACCTGCACGATGCCAGGACGGTGCATGGTGACGTACTCGCCAACCTGAGGGTGTCAGTGCATCGACTGACGGTTCCTATCCAGCCCTCCGGACAAGCCATCGGGCAGCATGACCGTCAGTCCGCCATGGGCGCTTTGGGGTGTCCGATCGTCGATGTCATCATCTGCAAGAAAGCGGCAAGGATGCTGGTTTCGGAGCCGCCTGGCATGTTGCCACATCACGGCGCGTCGGGTGATGTCCCTCCGACCGTGGATCTGACCTGATGAACGGCCGTCCCTGCCGGGTAGGTTGTGGTTGCTACGCCACTCAACCAACCCGAAGGGACCGCCATGAACAAGTCTCACAACCAAGTCAC
>Ga0302319_10000196_pt1 | contig 128480 bp, 126 predicted proteins | sample Bog_T0_2_FD_203319 | JGI IMG/M metagenome (GOLD analysis project Ga0302319, IMG submission 203319) | Peat permafrost microbial communities from Stordalen Mire near Abisko, Sweden - Bog_T0_2 | ecosystem: Environmental > Terrestrial > Soil > Wetlands > Peat | place: Sweden: Abisko, Stordalen...
CGGCGCCGGGAAGAAAATCAAAAGCAGAAAACCGGCACACAAGAAACCAATAACCATATAACAATGCCCGCCGACCTTGTAGCGTAATTACCCCGCGCTTGAGGTCATTGATTCAAAAACGCGCCGCCTGCCAATTCCGGATCAATTTTGCCGATATGTGAAGCGTTCGATTCAAATACCACAAAATGCTTTTGAGTGAAATGAAGCCAATACGGAAAAGTTTCACCCTCCTTCAAATTTCTAATTTTTCCGGCTTTGCCAGAATCATAAATTCCCATCAATGTTTTTAATTCGATTTGGATTGCATCAAGCACCCGTTGGTTGAATTCCTTTTCGGCTTCTCGGTCTTTTCGACATTGCCATAAAAATGCTAACCACGCGGCAAGAATCGCAGTTGCGGCCCCAAGCAAAGCGCTTGTAAAAGCTTCCTTCTTAAACCAGATATCGGTCGTCGCCTCTCGCAATATACTTATAGTTTCATCATCCAATTTAAATACCGTGGCATTTGTTTGTGGGAACAATGTTTCGGCAGCAAACATCGCTACTACAATCAGGAGCATTCCGATAATTTTCTTCATGATTTTTATGAAACCACAACTCAGCAATTAGGCAATTCTTACCTTGCGTTTTCTACTGACTTGATTTCTTCAACCGACAAGACTCGCCATTGTCCCGGCGGCAGAATGCCCAACCACAAATTTCCGATGCGCACGCGGATGAGCCGCAACGTCGGATGGCCGATGGCGGCAGTCATGCGGCGCACCTGACGGTTTTTGCCCTCAATCAATTCCAGCCCAATCCAGCAATCCGGCACGCTTTTGCGGAAACGGATGGGCGGGTCGCGCGGTGGAATCGTGTAGTGTCGGCGCTGAGCGCCGATGGTTTCGAGCCGCAGGCTCGACGCTACAACTTCCGGCTGCGGTTCCAGAAGCCACGCGCAGCAAGGCAGCGTTTTCCGGCCTTGGATGGAAACGCCGCGTTCCAGTTTCTTCAAAGCTTCCGGTGCCGGGATGCGTTCGACCTGCGCCCAATACTCGCGTTCGTGGGCGTGGCGCGGATGCAACAGGCGTTCATTCCATTCCGGTTCGTCGCTCAGGAGCAGCAAGCCCTCGGAATCCGCGTCCAGCCGGCCAATCGGATAAACGTTTTTTGGAAAACCGAATTCCGCCAGCGCGCGGTTGGGCGAGCCGTCGGGTGTGAATTGCGAAACGACGCCGTAAGGTTTGTTGAAGGCGATGAGCACAATCGGAGTTTCAAGTGTTGGGTTTCAAGTTTCAAGTTTTGAAAGGCTGTGAGTGGAATCGTTCTTGTCGTTGTCATCGTTCTCATAATCGAACCATGAAAGAGAGAAAAATTCGTTTCTCTTTGCGTTCTTTGTGGTTAAATCAACTTTGTGATTCGCAACATCATCTTCGACTGGTCAGGCACTTTGGTGGACGATTTGCCCGCCGTTTTGAAGGCGTCGAATTTCGTCCTCACCCAGGCTGGCCGCCCGGAGATGTCGCTGGAAGAATTTCGCGCCGAGTTTTCCCTGCCGTTCACGAATTTTTACGACCGCCACACGCCGCACATCCCGCTGCCACAACTCGAAGCCTGGTTTCACAGCAGTTTCCGGCAGGCGCAGGATTCCGTCAACGAACTGCCGTATGCGCGTAACTTCCTGGAGTTTTGCCGCGCACAGAAGTTGCGCACTTTTCTTTTGAGCACGGTGCATCACGATCATTTCCTGACGCAATGCCGCGTCACCGGGTTCGGCGCCTACCTCGACAAGCCCTACACGGACGTTTGGGACAAGCGGAAAAAAATCCACGAAATCCTCGCTGAAAATCATTTGCGCGCGGACGAGACGCTGTTCATCGGCGACATGCAGCACGACATCGAAACCGCGCATCACGGCGGCATCCATTCCTGCGCCGTGCTTACCGGCTACAACACGCTGGACCAGTTGCGCGCGGCGGAGCCGGATTTGATTGTCGAGCATCTCGGCGAGTTGCGCCGGGCGCTGGAGCAAAATGATTTCCGCCTCAAACCCGAGGTGGGAAAATTTGAGGAAACCCATCCGCCGCTCGCCACCGTCGGCGCGCTGATTTTCAACGGCGCGAGCGAAGTGCTCATGATCCGCACCAACAAATGGTCGAATCTCTGGGGCATTCCCGGCGGCAAAATCAAATGGGGCGAACCCTCCGAAGCCGCGCTCCGCCGCGAAATCAAGGAGGAAACCGGCCTGCGCGTGACGGACATTCAATTTGTGCTCGTGCAGGACTGCATCCATTCGAGGGAATTTTATCGCGACGCGCATTTTGTCCTGCTGAATTACACCTGTCGTTGTGCCGGCAAACAACCGCGAGTGAAGCTGAACCACGAAGCCCGCGCCTCCAGGTGGGTTGCGCCGGCGGTCGCCGCCCAAATGCCGCTCAACACGCCGACGCGGATTCTGCTCGAAGCAGTTTTGAAAAAACGGAAACGGGGAGCGCAACGGTTGACGCCCCGCCAACCGCAGAGGAAACCGACAACGACGGGGCGTCATCGGCAACGTGCGCGGACGCGCGGACTCCCGAAATCAAAAATCGCAAATCAAAAATCGTAAATATCCTGCCATGTCTAAAATCACCATTGTTGACCTCGAGGTTTTTTACCACGTCGGTGTGCCGGATGAGGAACGTGCCAACTCCCAGCGATTGCTGCTGACGGTGGACATGGAATTCGACTTTTCCTCCGCCGCCATGAACGACCGCGTTGCGAAGACCATTGATTATCTTGTTGTCGCGCAGCAGTTGTTGAAGTTCGGCGAAGGCCGGAGTTGGAAACTAATTGAAGCGCTGGCGACTGACATTGCCGATCTGATTTTGATGGAATATCACCCGGAAAATGTAATGGTTGAAGTGAAAAAATTTCCGATTCCGCAGGCAAATTTTGTTTCCGTCAGCCTCTCAAAAAGCAAAGCCTCCTTCGCCGCCAGAAGACGCGTGGCGTGGGGCATGCCTTGATATACTTGCCGAAGCCGAAAAAATGACATTCAATATGCCAGCGCGGTTCCTGATGAACGCCGTGATGGAACGGTCGGACAGCCGGAAAACGAGATGCAAAAAGTAAAAGATTCAGTCGCCAACACAAAATCATTCGGATAATCGCATGTCCTTTATCACCATCGTTGACTTGGAAGTTTTTTATTGTGTCGGTATTTCCGAAGAGGAACGCATCAAGCCGCAACGCTTGTTGCTGACGCTGGATATCAAGTTTGATATTACGGCGGCGGCCATCAGCGGTCGCATTGGACGGACGATAGATTGTGACGAGGTTGCCCAACAACTATTTAAACTTGGTAAAAACCGGACTTGGCGGCTGATCGAATCCGTGGCATTGGACATCGCTGACAAAATATTGACGGAGTACCACCCCGAAAGCGTGACGATCGAAGTGAAGAAATTTTCGGTCCCGAAGGCGGGATATGTTTCCATCACCCTTACCAAACAGCGGCTGATTCCGGATGCCTATAAGCCGCCGATGTGGTGGCAGCGATGGTTTTGACCCGGTTCAATTTCCCGGCCCGGTCCGCGCTGGAAATAATTGCCCATCCCTCGTTCGCAACACCCATCCCTCCGGTTGCGCAACGATCGTCACCGCGCCGGCTGTACGCGTGTAAATGACCGGAATTCCTTTTTGCTCCAGGCGCTCGCGCAGTTTGGAATCGGCCCGCCGGGTCGCGGGGAATTCCGAATCGGCCACCACGATGACTTTCGGTTGCACGGCGGCGAGCAGCGCGTCGCACAGCGGTTCGCCTTCGTCCGGCAAACCGGCGATGATCACGTCAGCGCGCAGGTCGTTGGTGTGCGCGAGCAGCGCGCTTTGCCCGTTGCGTCCCAGGTCGGACAACAGCAGGACGCGCACATGGTGAAATTTCCCCAGCAGCACCAGCGCCGCGTCATCCGCGCGCGCAAAATCTTTTCCGGCGCCTGGATGTAAAACCTGCCAGTTGCCGGCTTGGTCGCCGCGTTGAACGATGGTATGCCGAGCCGGCGGTTGGTTGAATTTGGCGACCACATCGCGATAGATGCCGGAACGAAATGGAGCGGGGCCGGTGACAAGTTCATGAACGCCAAAAAGTTCATTGAGCGATTCCGCCCCACCATTGTTCCGCGCGCTGCCGAAAGTCAAGGCCAACCGGGAAAGGTGGTTGACGCCTTGCGCGCGCAAAAATGGCTTGAGGGTGAAGCCGACCGCGTCGGCGTCGCCACAATTTATCAGCCAGTCGTTTTTCCGTCCCGGCGCGTCCACCCAGACCGCATGGCCGCCGTTGAGCGGTAGCACGGTCAATTCGATTTCACTGCGCGTTGCCTGCCAATGCCAGACATAACCGGCGACAATCAAAATCAGCAGCAACGCGCTTCCCATCCGGCGTTTGGGCGCGAACAGCCAGCCGCTCAATGCGCCAACCAGCACGGCGTAAAAGAGCGCAATATCCAGCCACGACGGCGCGGGCACATAAAAAAACGCACCCGGAATTTTTGTGGCCAATTCGCTGACCTCCGTCATCGCGCACATGAAAAACCACGCGCTGTGGTTGAACAATCCGGTCGCATACGGAAACCAGGTTCCGCACACGAGGGCACCGAGGTTGCTCATCAGCGCGAGCGTGCCAAGCGGCACGGCGACAATGTTTGCGGGCGTTGAAACGGGGCTGAACAGGTGAAAATATTTTGCCGCCAATGGTATCGAACCAATCCACGCCGCGAACGAGAGCGCGAAGTAGCGCGACAACATCCGCATTGTCGCGAGCAGCGCGCGCCGCCAGCGCGGGAGCAGTTCGTTCGGCAGCAACGGATCGCTTTGCCAGAGCGGGTCGAACATTTTGTTCAACGGCGGCAGCATCAGCCCGATGACGAGCACGACGAAAAAGGAAAGTTGGAAACTGGCCTCGAAAAGCTGGCGCGGTTCCCAGAGCAAAATGATGAAGGCGGCGGCGGCCAGCGAATTGATCAAATCACCCGGTCGTTTCAACGCCCAGCCGCCGATGACGATGGTCATCATCACCGAGGCGCGGATGGCGGAGGATTCCCAGCCGGTCGCGGCGGTGTAAAACCAGATGACCGGGATGGCCACGATGCCGCACCACGCGCGAGAGATTTGCAGCACGCGCAACAACGCGACGAGCATCCCTGAAATCAGCGCGATGCGCAGGCCGTCAATGGCAAACAGGTGCATTGTGCCGGCGCGCAGGAACGGTTCGCTGATGTCGGCGGTCAATGCGGTCCGCCAGCCGAGCGTCATCGCCCAAAGCAGACGCAACGGTTCGTCCTCCACCGGCAAACCGAGCGCGAGTGTGCGGCGCGCCCAGTTTAAAAAGCGGTCGGTCAGAGGCGGTTGGAGCAGCGGCGGCGCGCCCAGTTGCCAGTCGTTCGTGGAACCGGTCTTGAGCTGGTAATAAATGCCGCGCGTCCGGAGGTAGTCGCGGTAATTGAAAAGTCCTTCTGCCAAGGGCGGGGGCGATTGTCCGATGATGCCCGAAATTTCGACCGGCTGTCCGGCGAAAAAACCGCCAGCAGGCGTTCCCGGCGTGGTCACGACGATCAAGCCGCAGGCTGGTTGCCAGTTGGTGTTGCGGCGCAGCGCGATGACTTGCACTTGAGCGACCGAGCGTTCGGTTTGCCGGTCGTCGCGTTCGGTGATGCGCAAGTGCGGTGTTTCGATCAAAGTCCCGCGCACGGTCACGATAGCATTGGTGTCACCGAGCGATGCGCGCAAATCGTTTGGCGAAACAATGGCTGTTCGGCTGGCGAGATTGGTCCAGCCCACGAGCGCCAGCAGCGGCCAGCTCAACCAGGGCCTGAATTTTTCGAGAGCGAGGACGAGGATGAGAACGAGGAACGAAGCGACAAATAGCGCAATGAGCGGCGGTTGGAACACTGCGGCGAGCAACAAGCCGGTGGCGTAACAGGAAACGACAGCGATGAGCGGGCGTTTCATAGCAGGTATTTACCAGTGTTTTTGCCAGCGGCCAATGGCCCAAAGCGCGAGCAACCCCGCCGCGCCGCCAGCGGTGTCAATGAACACATCTGAGACGAGTGCGGTTCGCCCGGACACGAAGATTTGATGAAACTCATCGCTGGCGGCGTAGAGGAAAACGATGGCCAGCGCTAGGCTAGCTTCAGGCCATTCCCACGGGCGCGGATCATTTTTCACCGGCCGGCGCACCGCGCGCCAGAGCAGCAGCGCGAGCACGGCGTACTCGGTCAGATGCGCGCTTTTGCGGAGCAGGTGGTGAATTTCTTTCACCTGCGCTTCCGGCATTTGCGGGAACAGCCAGTGCAAGAATGGCTCGACGAAGCGAGAGGAATGCTCGTAGGAATGCGAATCGTTCGATGCTGAAAAAATCAACGCCATCCAAATCAATACTGGCAACCAGTATTTGAGAAACGGATGGAGTTTGGGCACGGCGAATGAAAACCGAATCCGGCAAGGCGTGGCAATCAGAATATGATTGGATTTGCCAAATGGCGGCATATTTGGCACAGAAAAGGGCTTTGATGAAACAATTTATTTCATTTTTGCTTGGGGCGGGATTGATGGCTGCGATTGCAGTCCAGGCATCACTGCCGTCACCAGATTTGATGGCACGCGTTCATTTCGTCGGTGCTGGACAGATTTCTGCCGATACCAATGCCGTCGCGTTCACCAACCTTTGGTGTTCACCCGAGGCGCAGGCGCTTCGCGAGCAAACGCTGGGCAAACTTTCCCGGGCGCCTTACGATTGGTTGAAAACGAAAATTCTCCCCGGCGCGGGTGATGGGGCGGCGCAATTGTGCCCGTTGCTCGACGATTTGTTGAGCGCCGAATGGTTCCTGCAACTCCGTGACACGACGAACGGGTCGCCGGAATTTGCGCTGGCGATCCAGCTGAGTGATAGCCGTGCGCAGATTTGGCGGACCAATCTCGCAACCGTTTTGCAAATGTGGGCGGGCGTTTCAGTTGTGCAAGACCAGCCAGGGAATTGGGAGTTGAAAAAACATCAATCCCCCAATTTGATTCGTTTTGCCCGCGTCGGCGATTGGGTTGTGTTCGGCTGCGGTCAGGACCAACTGCCGTTGAGTGAAGAACTGGTCCGGCTGATTCTGGCCGAAAAACGCCCCGCGCCGGCGGAGAAAAATGACTGGCTGACCGCAGATTTGGACTGGCCGCGTCTGGCGCACTGGTTTCCATCGTTGAGGGCGGTTGATTTGCCGGAAATGCGATGGCAGGCCATCGGCCGCAATGGCAATTTGCATTTGGACGGCAAGCTGATTTTCCCGCAACCGCTGGCATTGACACTTGACCAGTGGCGGATACCGACCAACACGATTCACGAACCGCTCGTCAGTTTCACCGCCGCGCGCGGCATCGCGCCGTGGCTGGAAAAACAAAACTGGGCGCAGCCATACGAAATCTCGCCGGTGCCGAACCAGATGTTCGTCTGGGCGCTGGCGCGGATGCCGCTCCAGACTTTTGCCGCCGTGCCGGTGCCGGATGGAAAGAAGGCGCTCAAGGAATTTGGACAAAAGATGTCCGCCAACACCAACTGGCAAAGCCATTTATTGATGCCGTTCAAAATGGGGATGACCAACGATCAGATTTCCTGGCTGGGGATGCCGTTTATTGCGCCGAACCTGCGGGCGTTGCATGAATCGAACGGTCATTTTTTGTTCGCCGAAGTTTTTCCGAACGCTCCCGGTTCCAAGCCCCTGCCGCCGGAGTTGTTTGCGCAACTCAGCCGGACCAATTTGGTCTATTATGACTGGGAAATCAGTGGTGAACGGCTGAAATTGTTGCCTCAATTGGCGCAATTGGCGCTTATGTTAACGCGTCACCAACAGCTCAATGTGCAATCCGCCGCAGGCAAGTGGCTCGATTGCATCCGCCCGACACTCGGCGTTGCCGTGACCGAAGTCACGCAAACCGCGCCAAATGAGTTGTTGTTCACGCGCAAGGCGACCGGCGGCCTCACGGCGATTGAACTTACCGCACTGGCAAACTGGCTCGAAGCTACGAATTTTCCCGGCTGCGATTTGAGTTTGCCGCCGCCGGTGCGCCATTTAAAAAGCCGTTCCCACCCGCAAACTCCCGGCTCGCCACCTGCGCAAACTCCCGGGGCTTCAGCCACGCCTGCTCCGGCACCGGCGCACTGATATGCTCAAGCTCGGTGTCAACATTGATCACGTCGCCACGCTGCGCGAGGCGCGCTATCGTGGGCGCGGATTCGGCGAGCCGGACCCGGTCGAGGCGGCGCGGATTTGCGAAGCCGCCGGTGCGCACGGCATTACCGCGCACCTGCGCGAGGATCGCCGGCACATTCAGGACCGCGATGTCTGGAAATTGCGCGAAATGGTTAAAACGCGGCTGAATCTGGAAATGGCCGTGGTGCCGGAAATCATCGCCATCGCGCTGAAATTGAAGCCGGACATCGTCTGCATCGTGCCGGAACGGCGGCTGGAAGTGACCACCGAAGGCGGGCTGGACGTGGTGGCGAATGAAAAAAACATCACCGACACTCGCAAGAAAATGAACGACTCGGGCATCGAGGTAAGCTTGTTCATCGCGCCGGATGAAAAGCAGATTGCAGCCAGCGCGCGCGCCGGGAGCCAGTTTGTGGAACTGCATACCGGTGCGTTTGCGGAGGAGTTCACTGTTTGTAGCAGTCGATGTGAATCGGCTCATTCTTCCGGGGAACAAAGTCAGAGCCGACTCACGTCGGCTGCTACAGGCGTTGGGAAGGACGAATTGGCGCGATTAATTGCCGGCGCGCGGCAAGCGCACGCGCTCGGCTTGAAGGTGAACGCCGGACACGGATTGAGTTACGTGAACCTGCCAGCGGTGTATCGCGTGCCGCATCTGGTGGAATTGAATATCGGCCACAGCATCATCAGCCGCGCGGTGGGCGTCGGTCTGGAAAAGGCCGTCAAGGAAATGCTGTGCTTGATGGAAAGTTATTGCGGGTGAAATCATAAATCCCATGATTCTCGGCATCGGCATTGACATCATCGAAGTGGCGCGCATCGCATCGTCTTATGAAAAGTTCGGCGAGCGGTTTGTGAACCGCATCCTGCACGCAGACGAAATCGCCTACTGTCTTTCGCATAAAAATCCCGCGCCGTTCCTGGCTGTGCGCTTCGCGGCCAAGGAGGCGATTTCCAAGGCGTTCGGCACCGGCATCTGCGCGCAACTCGGCTGGCAGGACATGGAAATCCGGCGCAAGGAATCCGGCGAGCCGTTCGTGGTCCTGCACGGCCAGGGGAAAAAATTATTCCGGTCCCGCCGCGCGAAGCGATTACTCGTCAGCCTAAGCCACACGGCCAATTATGCGGCGGCCACAGCGGTTTTGGAAAGATGAGACACGGATTAACACGGATTTAATCGGTGAAAATCAGTAAATCCGCGTCACCCATTTCTGCTTTTTTTGGCGCGGTTTTCCCGGCATAGTACGCGCATGGGGATGGCGGTAACGGCGATTCTGATTTTCGCGGGCGCAAGTTTCTTTTTCGCGCTGGCGGAAACGGCGTTGTTTTCCCTCAGCAAATGGCAGGCGCGGCAACTGGCCGAACATCATCCGGGTGCGGGCAAAATTGTCACGCAACTGCTCGAACGTCCCCAGGATTTGCTGGCCACGCTGGCGCTGGGCAACACGTTTGCCAATGCCGCGATGCTTGCGGTGGCGCTGCGGATGGTCTTCAATGAACACTGGACGCTGGCGCTGACAATGCTGGCGTTGCTGGTGTTGACGCTCCTGGGTTGCGAGGTTTTGCCGAAGACGCTGGCTGTGCGGCAGCCGGAACGCTGGGCCTTGCGGGTCGCGTGGCTGATGTTGGTTTTCGAGAAAATCACGAAGCCGTTGCATCGCGCGGCTCAGCAGCTCAACACGGCCATTTTGAAAATCATCGTGCCGCAAACCACCCTCACCCAAGGCGTCGGGGTTTTGACGGATGCCGAATACCAGGAATTGCTCGACCTTGCCTATCGTCAGGGCACGCTTGATGAATCGGAAAAGGAAATCATCCTGCAAATCATCAGCCTCGACCAGCGCATGGCGCGCGACGTGATGCGCCCGCGCGCGGGCATGGCGTGCATTTCGGACGATGTCCCGGTCGGCGAAATGATTGCGGCGGCGAAAAAATTCAAGCACCGCCGCCTGCCGATCTACGACGAAACACCGGACACCATCGTGGGCATTCTCAACACCCGCGCGCTGCTGCTGGATCCGAACATTGACCTGGCCGACGCGATTGAATTTCCATCGTTTGTGCCAGAGACGATGAATCTGCTGCACCTGTTCAAGAGCCTGCAAAAACAGCAGCGCGGCCTGGCGGTGGTGCTCGACGAATTCGGCGACACGGCGGGTCTGGTGACGATGGAGGACATTCTTGGCCAGCTTGTCGGCAAAATCCGCACGGAAACGCAAACGGAAGGTTTTGTGATGGAAAAACTCGCGCCGGATCGCTGGCGGGTGAGCGGCACGATGCGGCTGGATGATTTCCGCCGTGAATTTCCGGCGCTCGGCGACGTGGACGAGGTGGAGACGATGGGCGGATTGCTCGCGCATTTGCTCGGCGTGGTGCCGGCGGCGGGCGAATCGGCGACGTTTCGAGGTTTGACCCTCACCGCAGAGGCCGCCGACGAACGGCGCGTTCGCAAATTGATTGTTCAACGGGTGAATAAATGAACACGAACCTCATCAACTGGCTCGTTTTTGCCGCATGTCTGGGGCCGTCGTTTTTGCTGTCCGGCATGGAGGCGGGCGTGTTCGCGCTGAACCGCCTGCGCGTGCGGCGGCTGGCGCGCACGGGCAAGCCCTCGGCCAAACTACTGCATGGCTTTCTTGAAAATCCGGAAAGGTTCATGTGGACGATTCTCGTCGGCAACACGCTCGCCAATTTTCTCATCCTCGGCTGGACGGTGGCCAAGCTGCACGAATGGTTTTTGGGACAGCGTGCCTGGAGCATCGCCGTTTTCGCGGTCGTCGTTTTTTTGTTTTATGCGCTGTTCGATTTGCTGCCCAAGATGCTGTTCCGCGCGTATCCCAATCAATTGTGCCTGTCGGCGGCCAACCCTTTTCGGCCCATCCATTTCGTGCTCGGCCCGCTCGTCGTAATCGTGGAAGACGTGTCCAAGCTGGTGTTGCGCTGGACGGGCGGGCGAGCGATGACCGGGCGTCTGTTCGGCAATCGCGAGGAAATGCTCGCGGTCATGCAGGAATCCGCGCAGGTGTTGACGACCGATGAACGCGCGATGATCAACCGCGTGCTGGATTTGCAAACTATTACCGTCCGACAGATCGCCACGCCGCTGGCGCAAACGGTGACCATTGAAACGCAAACGCCCATCGCCGACGTGCTGGCGCTGGCGCGCGAACGGAAATTGTCGCGCCTGCCGGTCCGGGAAATGCGCGACGGACGCCCGCGTATCGCCGGATTGCTCATGCTCGGGCCGCTGCTGTACCGCGAGGATCTGGATTTGCAAAAACCCGCCGCCGCGCACATGACGCCGGCGTTGTTTCTCGGTGAGGACACCCGGCTGGAAGTCGCGCTGCGCCGGATGCAACGCGCCGGCGAGCGGCTGGCCATTGTGCTGGCGCACGACGGAAGTGAAATGGGCGTCGTGAGTCTGGAAGATATTTTGAAGCTGATGTTCGGCGAGGTGAAATTGTGAACTGGGACACCGTCATTTTCATCACGTTGAAAATCCTGGCCGTCCTGGCGCTGGTGCTGCTGAACGGGTTTTTTGTCGCCGCCGAATTCGCTCTCGTCCGCGTCCGTGAAACGCAATTGGACGTCCTCGTGGCCAAGGGCTGGCGGCGGGCGAAAATGGCGCAGCACATCGTCCGCAATTTGAATTCCTATCTCAGTGCGACGCAACTCGGCATCACGATGGTCAGTCTGGGCCTGGGTTATTTGGGCCAGCCGGTGTTCACCACTCTGCTGGAGCCATTGCTTGTGCCGCTCGGCGTCGTTTCCAGCGCGTGGCTGCACTCCATTTCTTTTGCCGTTGGTTTCAGCGCGTTAACCTTTCTGCACATCACGGCGGGGGAACTTGCACCCAAATGGATGACGATCCAAAAACCTTTGCCGGTCGTATTGGGGGCGGCATATCCATTGCGCTGGTTTTACCTGGCGTTTTATCCGTTCAACCGGCTGCTGAATTCAGCGGCCCGCTGGCTTTTGGAAAGAATTGGCATTGAACCCGACGGCGCGGCGGATCGCGCGCAATCGGAAGAGGAATTGCGTCTCTTGGTCACATCGGCGCAAGCCGCGGTGGGCGGGCGCAACATCATTCTCAACGCGCTGGATTTGCGCCATCGTGTCGCGCGCGAAGTCATGCGGCCGCGCCACGAAATCGTCGCGTTTGACACCGACGCCAGCCTGGCCGAATGCCTCGCGCTGGCGGAAAAAACACGCTACTCGCGCTTTCCGCTTTGCGAGGTCGGCGATGTGGACAAAACGCGCGGCGTCGTGCATATCAAAGACCTTTATCCCGCCGTGCGGGATCCGTCTGCGGCAGGACGGACGGCGGCGGATTTGTTGCCGGTGGCGCGCCCGTTAATTTACGCGCCGGAAACCGCGCGTCTCGAAAAGCTGCTCCAGTTGTTTCTCGAACGAAGATTGCACTTTGCCATCATTGTGGACGAATATGGCGGCACCACCGGCATTGCCACGCTCGAAAACGTGCTCGAAGCACTTGTCGGCCAGATTCAGGACGAGTTCGACCAGGAAAAATCAGAATTAACTCTCGTGAGCGAAAATGTCTGGGAAGCCGCCGGGACGCTGCCGTTGCATGAATTGGAAAAAATCATCGGTGAAACGCACCTCGAGGAAATGGTCGCCACCGCGAGCGGCTGGATGACGCAACAGCTCGGAGGTTTTCCGAAGGCCGGTGACACGCTGGCGATGGGCGCCTGCGAATTGCGCGTCGAGGAGATGGACGGTCCGCGCGTGGCCCGCCTGAAAATCACCAAACACGCCATACCGGACAGCCCGGATATCTGACGGAAAAATCTTGCGCGTTCCTACCACCGTCCGCCGCGAATGGCGAACGTTGCCGCCAGAATGGCAATGGCCCCGTCCAGCGCGGCGGACAGCCACATGCCGTGCTCCGCCGAAGCGATCCCGAAAAGCAAAATTGCGCCGAGCCACACGGCGAGCGGATGAAAGTCCGGCACGCGCCGGGCCGGGTTTTTATTGATGAGCACCGGTGTGACCAGCGCCAGCATCAGCAGCGTCACCGCCGCCCAACTCAAAAAATTCACCAGTGGCGCGCCCTGCCAGGTCAACGGAAACTTGGTCGGCATCCAAAGCCAGTAATGTTTCACGCGCGAGGCGAAGGGGTCGAGGGCGAGGGCGAACAGCAAGGTCAGCGCCGCCGTCAGGCCGAGCAGCCAGAAACCATAGTTTCGGATTTTCCGCCACGGCCGCAAAATCAGGCGTACAACGCCCCGCGAATTCAAAACCGCGACGACCCAGATCAACGGCATCGCCCACGGTAGCGTCTTGAATAACTGAGGTCCGGCGTCCACGCCGAACTGGAACGGACCGAATGGAATTTCCATCGTTGCACCGAGCGCATGGACCGCGCCCCCCACGAGCGCAATGACGAAGGCGGCGAGCAGGACGTTTTGCAGCGGCAACTGCCGGGCGAGGGCGGTGATGGTGCCGGTCGCGGCCAGCAATATCAGCAGCGCATCCGGCCAGCCGGGTTTGCCGGGCAGGTCGAACGTCAGACCATTCGCCGCGAGCACCAGCGCAAAGGCGGCGGCGAGCAGGGCGGCAAACAGCCAATGAAACCACGTCTTGGTTTTTCCAGCGGCGATGGTTGCGGGCCGGTTTTCGGTCGGCGTTGGCGGTGGCATGCTCCTGATAGTGTATGAATTTGCGGCGGCCGGCGCAGTTCATTTTTTTCAAATTCGTCTCCCTGTGGTGGGCAGACTGTTCTCAAAAAAACGCCGGCTGCTGCCATGGCCCAAATCCGAAGACCGAAATCCGAACGACAGACATGCATGTGCCGAATCATTTTAATTCGGCCTTCGGATTTAAACCAAGGGGCATACGGCAATGTTTCGAGCAGCCCTGCCCGGGATGGATGGGGACAGGCAAAAGTGGCGTTTGAATTTCCCTTGTCTCGCAGTGTCAAACTTGCTTTGCTTTGGGCATCAACCAATCCGAATCATGACGCTGGACGAAGCCAAAAGCCGGATCAAGTCGTGCGCGAGTCAGATGGACGAGCGCTATGGAAAAAGTGTTTTCGATGAATGGGCGGTGGTGTCGCTCGCGGAAAACAAGGCGCGGGTGCTGGCCTACATCGGTCCGCGCAACGACGATTTTCTCAGGCATTTTGCCTACGATCTCGGCACGCTGCGCGCGGAATTGCGCGATACCAGCTACGGCGTCGGTGATTTTGTCTTTGCGCGCCACGGGGTGGGAACGAGTTTTGAGGCTTTCATGGTTTTGGGCATGGGGATTTATTTGATCTGCAACAACACGCACGAAACCATGGACATGATTGCCAAGGACCCGCAATGGCTCAGCGCCCAGGTGTCGTTTGCCGAATTGAGCGAAGAAATCCGTTCCAACCCGTTGATCGTCACCAGCGACACGACGTTTTTCAAAAAGAACTAGCCGCTTCGCAGCGGCCCTTCATTTCAGCAGGCCCCGGTAAAGAAACACGCCGTAGGCCGCCACCAGCAGCCAGCCTGTCGCGCGCGGCAACTGCCCCACAGCGGCGACGAAAAACAGATGCACGAGGGTCGCGCCGAAGAGAATGATCATCCCCATTTGAAAGAACGGTGGCATTACCATCGTGTGGAACATGGCGTAAATGCCGATACAAAGCGGGATGGAGACGTGCGCATCGCCGACTTGCGAGGCATAGACGGTTTCCGGCTGGCCGCGCCAGCCGTAGTAAATCGCGAGAATGCCGTTGGGCAGCACCATGACCCAACCGCTGATCCAGCCGAGATATTTGGCGCTGATGAAGCCGGTGTGAATATTTGAAACCCAGTCCACCAGCCAGTCCGTGCTGATATAAATCCCGTACGCGCCGATGGCGAGCAGCGCCAGATCGAACGGCAGGGTCCAGCCCAGCGATTTTCCCTGGCGCACGTTGCCCTTGAGCACTTCAATCACATGGGTGAATTGCCAGAAGAGAAACAGCCACACCAAAACCATTCCTTCGTTGAAGGCAATCTGGCCATTGCGGCCCAGCGCCCAGACCGTGCCGGTGAAAAATAATACGGCCGTGAGTGTGAGCAGCACCGAAAGGCGGTTGAGCGCCTGCACCTTGCCGGCGCCCTTGTTTTTATTCTTTTGCGACGGCAAGACGTTGATGCCCCAGAAAATCGCCGGCAGGCCGAGCACCAGCGTCATGTTCGTGACGTTGTTGACCAGCGAATTGATCATCACGTCGCCGCCGTCGCCGCCCCGGTGGCCGATGATGAACGCGAAGATGAGGTTGCCCATGCCGGAGCAATAAGGCATGACGAGCGTGCCCAGCACCGTGCCCTCGAAGCCGCGCTTGCTCATCACCTCCAGCCGCCAGATCATCATGAACGACGCGGCGATGAACAGCGCCAGAAACAGCCACGGCGCGTAAGGCCCTTTGGCTTCAATCCAATGAATGAAGGGGTTCAGCACTCGCCCCGGAGTCTAATGAAAGCCATTTCCCGACGCGACACCGAAGTTTTTCAGCCACAGATGAAACACGGATGGGACGGAAAGCCAGGGCGTGCGATGATGGGCGTTTCAGGGAAGAGCGGCGGAGGGCCGTCGCAATCCAAGACGCTGGCGCGTTTTCCCGCGACGATCGAATTACGCGAAGCGTCCTGGAGTGCGCCAGTCCTCTGGCGCTTTTGGATGACGTGCAGAAGTGAAATGTAGGCGGTTGGTCTCGTCAAAATCCGATGAAGAAGGAAGCCAAAGGCGAAGGCGACTGGTCGCGCCGAAGTGAAACACAGGCGGAAGCGCAGCACCGGCGGAAATGGGTGGGCGCGATGCGGGATGGATGGAAAGCCAACGCGCGAAGGACACGAAGCGGGCGAAGGATTTTTAGCCACGGATTGAACACGAATGAAACACAGATTTTTTGCGGCTCAATTCACCGAATCTTTTTTATGCGGTGCAGCGAGGGATTGTTACCGCACCGTTACGTCCTGTTTCGGCATCGCCCGCAGCTTTCACCACGCCATGACAGACTGTTTCCACACCGTCGGTTCCTCTCACGGCACCGCGACGACAAGTTTACACACCGAAACCTCCTGTCACGATGTCGAAACTTCCTGTCAACACGCCACAACATCCCGTCCACTGACCGAAACATCCTCCCACTACACCTAAACATCCTGTCACCGCATATAAACTTCGGTTCGATATACTGAAACATTCCGTCACCGCGTATAAACCGCGTGGCAACACACCAAAACATGGTCTGACCACGCCGAAACATCCTCTCAACACACCGTGACAGCATTGGAATACACCGAAACTTGGAGTCACCGCGCCGAAACTTCATTTCCCGGCGTATAGAAATCATTTTTATACGCCGGGAAATCATTTCTACGCACGGGGAAATGGCTCTGATATGCCGTTAAATCATTTCGTGGCAATGGTTTAGGCGGCAAACAGGACGGAAATGCGAAAAACAGCGCCTATTTGCGTCCGGACGGCCTCCGGCGGTCGTTCAGTGGGCCACGGCGAACGAAGAGCGGCGGGGACTGAGGCGAAGGCGACCTTGTCGCGCCGAAGTTGGACGCAGGCGGAAGTGAAACGTAGGCGGAAGCGCAGCGCCGGCGGAAATGGGTGGGTGTGATGCGGGACGGATGGCCAATTATTTTTAGTCACGGATGAAACACGGATTATTATCAGCGCCGTTAGGCGCGACATATTTGTAGAACGTCATCCACAAAATGAAAAAGCCCCGTCAGGGGCGGCATATTCGGGCAAATCATTTGGCGGCGGATGGAAAAGGAATTGTTTGCGGAAGATGTCGCTCCTGACGGAGCTGGGAAATTATTTGGGGCTGGGTTCTACAAAGATGCCGCGCCTACGGCGCTGGGCAAAATGGCGGCGCGTGAAAAATTAGTGGGAACGATTGCCGAAGCGTTCGAGTAATTTTCCCCGTATCTCATCTCTTATTTTGCCGTGATGAGCCTCGCGGTGGTGGTTCGGGCAAAGTGCAGCTACATTGGTTTCAGTGTCCAAGCCATCTTCGCTCAACGGAATTACATGATGCGTCTCAAGATAGATGTCGTCACCTGCCGTTGGAAATCCGGGTTGGTTGCACCATTCGCATTTTCCGTTGGCTCGCAACAAAACATTGTCACGGACCAAAGAGCTACGAACGAAAACCTGGCCAGAAACTTCACGGCGTTCTGGTTTTCGGTCAGGCGTTTCCTGAATCGAGAATTGGTCAATGAAATGATGTGCGCCTCGCGTCAATGTGTAATCACCGGTGTTTCGGTCAACAGCGGTCACACGCCAAATGGCTGAATCCAACTGTCTTTTGGAAACAATGCTTCCCTTGGGGTTGCCCATTTTTCCATCTAGGACAATAATGCGAATCGGAAGTTTTTCTCTTATGGCTAACTTGACTCTATCTTGATTTCTCTCTCCTCTTGCGTCGGAGTATTCACGGAAATTCAAATCAAATACAATGTCTTGACCTCGTGGTTTCATTTGCTCGAACCATAAATTGAGAACAGCAACTTTTTTTGGTTCAACAAATGACCACTCGAAGCAATATTTAGGATTGGCAGCAGCTCTTGCTTTGCCTCCTTCAAAATTTGCCCAATCACTTACGTCAATGCCAGCAGCCCTAACTAAATCTATGACCTTTTGTTTTTGAGTTGGTCGAAGTTCAGACTTTGTAGGCATAGTAGCATTTCCTTTCTTGGCTTAACTGAATTTCTCAAACGCTTTCTCAATCCTCGCCATCACGCGTTCCTTGCCCAGGACTTCCAGCAGATGATACAGGCTCGGCCCCGATGTTTTGCCAGTCACGGCCAGCCGGCACGGATGCACCAGCACGCCAGCTTTCACGCCCAGCGCCTTGGCGGTTTCCTTGAGCGCGGCTTCGAGCGCCCCGGCGTTGAATGCGGGCACAGCGGCAAAGGCGTCGCGAAGCTTTTCCAAACGCGGTTTATTTTCGGGCACGAAATCTTTTTTCGCGGCCTCGGCGTCGTATTCGATTTTGTCGGTGAAATAAAATCCGGCGTAGGCGGGCAGCTCGCTGAACAGCTTGAACTTGCCCTTGCAGGTGTCGAGTGCGGCTTTGACGTAGGGCAGGGGAATGGCGTTCATGTTCACCCCGGCCTTGGTGAAGGCGTGGACGGCCAGTTCATAAAACCGGTCATCGCCGAGTTCGCGGGCGTATTCGCCCTGCAACCAGAGCAGCTTCTCGTAGTCGAACCGGGCGTTGTGCCGGAGAATCTGCGGCAGATCAAAGCGTTCGACGACCTCGTCGCGTGACATTTTTTCGCGGTTGTCCTTGGGCGACCAGCCGAGCAGGCAAAGATAATTCACCACGGCTTCGGGCAGGAAACCGTCGTCGAGATAAGTCGTGAGCGACGCGCCCTTGTCGCGTTTGCTCATCTTGCTGCCGTCGCCGTTCAGGATGAGCGGGATGTGCGCGTAATGCGGCGGCTTCACCCCGAACGCCTTGAAAAGCGCGATGTGCTTGGCCGTGTTGCTCAAATGGTCCTCGCCGCGGATGACGTGCGTGACATCCATTTCCAGATCGTCAATCACGTTCACGAGATGAAACACCGGCTGGCCGTCCGAGCGCTGAATGACGAAATCGGGGTCCTCCTCCTCGCGGTCGGTGAGTTTGCGCACGACTTCGCCGACCACCAAATCCTGGATGACGACCGGCTCGCGTTGCATTTTGAATTTGACCGCGCCTTCATGTTCGTAGGCAAGGCCGCGCGAAAGCAACGCTTCGACGCGCCGCTGGTAATTTTCCTTCCGCTGACTTTGGAAATAAGGGCCGGAGTTGCCTTTGACCGCGCCGGTGGCGTCGCCGGTGAGCGGGCCTTCGTCCCAGTCGAGCCCGAGCCAGCGCAGGCCGTTGAGGATGACGTCCACGGCTTCCTGCGAATTGCGCGCGGCGTCGGTATCCTCGATGCGGAGGATGAACGTGCCGCCGGTATGGCGGGCATAAAGCCAGTTGAAGAGCGCGGTGCGCGCGCCGCCGATGTGCAAATAACCGGTTGGCGAAGGAGCGAATCGAACACGAGGTTTCATGGGTTTAATTTAACCACGGATGGACACGGATGAACACGGATAAAATTCAAGGCATGATGGGAATCAGTGCGTTTGATCCAATTGCCGCAACACTTCGCAGAGCGCGGTCAGCCGCGGCACGGGCACACCGGCGGTTTGCGCCCGGCGCAGCGGTTCAAGAAACATGCTCTCCAGTTCCAACGGCCGGCTCAGTTCGAAATCCAACAGCGTGGAGGCCTTGTAAGCGCACATCGTTCGCGTGCGTTCGATCTGTTCTTCGGCGTACGCAACGGGAATCTCAAACCCCAACGCGCCGGCGGCGGCAATGACTTCCAGCATCAGGTCGCGCAGGAGTTTTTCCCAGCGCGAGTCGGCGAGCAGTTTGTCGGTGGTCAGGACCGGGCCGACAGATCGCAGATGGGAGTTGGCAGATGGAAGTTGGGTGAGAGCGTCATAGCCGGCGGCACCGGCGACGCCGAGTCCATTGAAGGGAATGTTCCAGACCAGTTTTTCCCATTGGGCCTGCGCCAGATTGTCTGTGACTTTGCAGAGAACGCCGGCATCGCGAAACATTTCTGCCAGCGATTGTGTGCGCGGCCCGGCCCGGCGCTGAAACTCACCCAGCACGATCGTCCCGTATTTCAGGTGATGGATGATGCCCGGCTCGACACGATTGAGGCAGACGAAGCAGAGTCCGCTGAGAATCTGTTCCGGTGAAAAGAGACGCGCCAATTGTTCCGTGTTGCCCAGGCCGTTTTGCAGCGTGACGACGGCGGTCTGCGGGCCGACCAAGGGAGGCAGTAATTTCGAGAACTGGTCATTGGCGGTGGTCTTGAGCCCGATCAACACCATGTCGCAGATGCCGATTTCGTCCGGCTTCCGGGCGCAGTGCGGGCGGACGGTGAAGTCGCCGGCGGGGCTGTGAATGGCCACCCCATTTTGGCGCACGGCCTCGAAGTCGGAGCGGAGCAGGAAATGGACTTCCTGCCCGGCGTGACCGAGTCTGGCGCCGTAGTAACTTCCCACGGCCCCGCAACCGACGACGGCTATTTTCATTGGATTGATGGATGAAGGGATTAGTGGATTGATGGGAAAGCGTCACCCGACCAAACCAACGATCCAGCATCCCAACAAAAAAGGCGCTCCGAAAAATCAGAGCGCCTGTTGAAAATCCGGAAATTACTTGGCGCCGAGGATCGCGTCTTTGGCGGCTTTGGCGACGCGGAACTTGACGACGCGCTTGGCCGGAATCTGGATGGCTTCGCCGGTCTTGGGGTTGCGGCCCATGCGGGCGGCGCGGTTCTTCAGCACGAGTTTGCCGATGCCGGGCAGCGTGAAGGTGTCCTTCGCGTGCTTGTAGGCGAGGGCGGCGATGTTTTCGAGAATTTCCACCGCTTGCTTCTTGGAGATTTCAGCCTTTTCAGCAATTGCGGCGGCGAGTTGGGATTTCGAGAGTGCGTTTGCCATAATCGGTGTCCTTGATGGTTGTTGTTGTTTTACGGTTTTTGGTTAAAAGTCATTTGACTTGGCTCGAATTAAAGAACTTCACCCGCTTTGTGCAAGCAAAAAAGCATAAAAAATCAGGGCTTTCTTTTCACCGCCCGAGACCGGGACTTGACTTCGTGGAACATTTTCACACCATCCGCCCGTGGCACTCTTCACAATTCAAAGCGATTTTCGCTATGAAGTCGTCCGCAAAATCTTTGAGGGCGGCATGGGAATTGTCTATGAAGCCGAGCAGCACGGCTCGCGCGATTTCGCCAAGCGCATCGCCATCAAGATCATCCGCTCCCATTATGCGAGCCAGAAGATGTTCATCGAGAATTTCATCGGCGAGGCCAAGCTTGTCGCCGATTTGATCCACACGAACATTGTCCAAACCTACCATCTCGGCGAGGCCAACGGTGTTTGTTTCATCGCCATGGAATTGATTCGCGGCGTGAATCTGGAGCAATTCAGCCGCCAGTTGACCGATAAACGCCGCGTGTTGCCGAGGGAACTCGCCGTGTTCATCACCAGCCGGGTCGCGCGCGGGCTGGCCTATGCGCACGCCAAAGCCGACAAGGACGGCCGGCCGCTGGGCATTGTTCACCGCGACGTGAGTTTCAAGAACATCATGGTCGCCTTCGAGGGTGACGTGAAGCTGACCGATTTCGGCGTCGCCAAGGCGCGCGGTTTTTTGACCGACCAGGAGGGCGAGGTCATCGCCGGCAAGGCCGATTACATGAGTCCCGAGCAGGCGGATTTTCAAGTCACCGACAAGCGTTCCGACCTGTTTTCCGTCGGCGTCGTGCTGGCGCATCTGTTGCTGGGGCGGAATTTGTTCAAGGGCGAAAACTCCGAGGAATCGCGCAGCCGCATCCTGAACCAGCCGATTCCCGATTTTCGCGCGCTCGACCCGCGCATTGACGATAAGCTCAACGACATCCTGCATCACTGTCTGGCGCGGGATTTGACCCGCCGTTACGCGAGCGCCGACCAGTTGATGTACGACCTCGAATACTACATTTACCACAGCGGGTACGGCCCGACCAACGAGACGCTCGGCAAATTCATCCGCGACCTGTTCGGCCAGACCGCGCCCCATCAGGCCGAGGAAACGCACGTTAGAACCATCATCCTCGAAGAAACCGCGCGGCTTAACGAACGCGCCGAAAAATGAAACGCGCTCCCGCCCAAACCGTCAAACTTGGGCTGATTCAAACCGCCTGTTCCGCCGACCCGGACGTGAATTTGAAAAAAACGCTCGCGCTTGCCGAACGCGCGGCCCGGCGCGGCGCGCAAATCATCTGCACCCAGGAACTGTTCCGCTCGCAGTATTTTTGCCAGCGCGAAGACCATAAAAATTTCAAGTTGGCCGAACCCATTCCCGGTCCCAGCACTGCCGCCTTCCAAAAACTGGCGAAGAAACACCAGGTCGTCCTCATCGCGTCGCTCTTCGAAAAACGCGCCGCCGGCGTTTATCACAATACCGCCGCGATCATTGATGCCGACGGCTCACTGCTGGGCCGCTATCGGAAGATGCACATTCCCGACGACCCGCTTTATTACGAGAAATTTTATTTCACGCCCGGTGACCTCGGCTTCAAAGCGTGGCAAACCAAGTACGGCAAAATCGGTGTGCTGATTTGCTGGGACCAGTGGTATCCGGAGGCCGCGCGGCTCACCGCCTTGCAGGGCGCGCAAATCCTGTTTTACCCAACCGCCATCGGCTGGCATCCGGGCGAAAAAAAGAAATACGGCGAACTCCAGCACAATTCGTGGGAAACGATCCAGCGTAGCCACGCCATCGCCAACGGCTGCTACGTCGCCGTGGCCAATCGCATCGGTCACGAAAAACTTGCGGGCAAAGGCATTGAATTCTGGGGCCAAAGTTTCGTGGCCGGGACCTCCGGCGAAATCCTCGCCAAGGCCGGCGCGGCCAAAGAGGAGATTTTGATTGTGCCCGTTAATCTCGCCAGCGTGGACACCGCGCGCACGCACTGGCCATTCCTGCGCGACCGGCGGATTGATGCTTACGGCGGGCTTACCAAACGTTTGATTGACTGACGCGGTTTCAAAACCTCTGGTTTGGATCACCGGCGCGAACGGGCTGATTGGGAATTATCTCGTCCAGACCGCGCCGCGATTTGCCCCGCGCTGGCGCGTGCGCGCTTTGACGCGCGACCAGTTTGATTTGCTCGATTTTGACGCCGTTCGCCGCGAATATCAGAATGACCAGCCGCAACTCGTCATTCATTGCGCCGCCGTCAGCACTGTGGCCGCTGCGCAGTCGAATCCCGATTTGGCGCGGCGCGTGAATGTGGATGCGACCGCGCTATTGGCCGGACTCGCGGCGGACAATCCGTTTATTTTCTTTTCCACAGATCTGGTTTTCGACGGCCGCAAAGGCAATTACGCCGAAGCTGACGCCGCGAATCCGCTGCACATTTACGGCGAGACCAAAGCCGCCGCCGAGCAAATCGTTTTACGCAATCCGCGCCACACGGTCGTGCGCACGTCGCTCAATGGCGGCACATCGCGCGCGGGCAATCGCGGTTTTAACGAGGACTTGCGACTTGCATGGCAGACGGGGCGGATGATGAACTTGTTCACGGATGAATTTCGCTGCCCGATTTTTGCCGGCGAGACGGTGCGCGCCGTCTGGGAACTGGCGAATCAAGGTCGCACCGGGTTGTACCACGTTGCCGGCGGGGAGAAGCTTTCGCGCTGGCCGCAGCTCAATCCAAAAATCACACCAAGTTTGGCGGCAAATTTTCCCGGGCCGCCGCGCGCGCTGGACACGTCGTTGAACATCGCCAAAGTCCAGGGCGTTTTGTCCGCGCCGCTGCCCGGCCTGGCCGAATGGCTGGCGGCAAATCGCAATGAACCGTTCTGAAAAATCGTACCGCGGCCGTCTCGCGCCGTCGCCGACGGGACTTTTGCATCTTGGTCATGCGCGGACGTTCTGGGTGGCGCAGGAACGGGTGCGGGCGAATGGTGGCACGTTGGTGTTGCGCAATGAGGACATCGACTCCACGCGCTTCAAACTGGAGTTCGTCCCGCAAATGATCGAAGACCTGCGCTGGTTTGAATTTGAATGGAGCGAAGGCCCGGACGTCGGCGGCAAGTTTGCGCCCTACAACCAAAGCGAACGGATGGATTTTTACCGCGCTGCGCTGGAAAAACTGCGCACCGGAAATTTCATTTATCCCTGCACCTGTTCGCGCAAGGACATCCGCGATGCCGCCCGCGCCCCGCACGCGGAAGATGACAACGAACCCATTTATCCGGGTACGTGTCGCCAAAATCGCAAATCCGAAATCGTAAATCGTAAATTTGCGTGGCGCTTCCGCGTTCCGGATGGCGAGACCATTTCCTTTTCCGATGGAAATTGTGGCGAACAACAATTCGTGGCCGGAAAGGATTTCGGCGACTTCGTTGTGTGGCGGCACGACGACGTGCCGGCGTATCAACTGGCGTGCGTGGCGGACGACGCGGCGATGGGCATCACCGAGGTTGTGCGCGGGTCGGATTTGCTGCTGAGCACGGCGCGGCAGATTTTGCTTTATCGCGCGCTGGGATTGACCCCGCCGGGATTTTTCCACTGCGCGCTGATGCTGGACGAAGCGGGGAAGCGGCTGGCCAAGCGCCACGACGCATTGAGCCTGCGCGCGCTGCGGGAACAGGGGAAAAGACCGGAAGAACTGCGGCGGAGTTGGAAAGGCGGTTGAGGTTTGTCGGGGAGTGTTAATTTTTGGCCAAGTTTTGCCAAAAAATGCCTTGTGAATTCTTGCGCGATGAGTCAGCCTTCCCCGCTCTGGACGGGCCGTCGGTTGGACTGACTGAGGGGCAGTCGATTGAATTGTCCGGGGTAATTTTATTACGTGAAGCAACTCGGAAAAATCATTTCCATCTGCGCCATCACTGTCGCAATTTTTGCGGCGAGGGTGAATGCGCAATCCGCTTTGCCGGTTGCTCCCGCGGAATCCGGTTTGTCCCAGGGGGCTCAGACCCTCGGTCACGAAAATGGTTTTGTCACCAATTCCATGCTGGTGACGTGGATGGTGGCCTTGGGGTTGATTGGATTTGCCCGCGTTGCGACCCGCAAAATGCAGGAAGTGCCGTCGGGCGCGCAGAACTTCTGGGAATCGGTGGTGGAGGGGCTGTACGGTTTTCTGGAAAGCGTCGTCGGGCCGGAACTGGTGAAGAAGGCGTTTTGGTTTTTCGCGACGATTTTCATTTTCATCCTGGCGACCAACTGGTTCGGGCTGGTTCCCGGCGTGGGTACCATTGGCTGGGGCGTAACGGGGGAGCACGGTTTTGAAGTCACGCGGCCATTGCTGCGCGGCGGCAATGCCGACCTCAACATGACGTTTGCGATGGCCATGATTTTCATGGTTTGTTGGGTGGTGTGGGCGCTCCAGTATAACGGGATTAAGGGCTTCTTGTTTCACATCTTCGGCCCGAAAGGTGAAAGTCCCGGCGGCATCAAGTATTTGATGATCGGGCTGTTTTTCCTGGTGGGATTTTTGGAGGTCATCTCAATCGCGTTCCGGCCGATTTCATTGAGCTTTCGTCTTTACGGCAACCTGTTTGCGGGGGAGAACCTGCTGGAATCCATGTCGCGAATGGTTCAGCATCCGGCCTGGGCAAGGGCGGTGTTCGCGGTGCTGTTGCCGCTGCCGTTTTATTTCATGGAATTATTGGTGGGTTTCGTGCAGGCATTGGTGTTCATGTTGTTGACTGCGGTGTTCACCGGGGTGATTTGCACGCATGAAGATGAACCGGAAAAAGCGCACCATTAAAATTTAAGAATTTCGACGGTTTGATCCTGCTCAATCGCGGGAGCCGTTGAGGATAAACGCAAACAGGAAATATTATGTTAACACCTATATTGGCGGAAATGAGCGGCAGCATCCACGTCGGCCTGGCCGGCTTGGGATCGGCCATCGGCATTGGACTAGTCGGCATGGGAGCTTGCGTGGCCGTCGGGCGCAATCCCGGCGCGTTCGGAAAAATCATGGCGATGAGCCTGCTGGGCATGGCCCTGGCCGAAGCCATCGTGTTTTATGCGCTGTTCCTGGTTCACTGAGGAAACCCGTGCGGAAGCGGTTTGATTCCGCGCTCCGCAGCCACAGGCCAGATATATGAACCAGTTTATTTTGTTCGCCAGCATCGGCAGCAACCTGGCCCAAACTGCCCACGATACAGCAGAGAGATTCGGGTTGGACGCGCCGCATTTCTTCGCCCAGGTCATTAGTTTTCTGATTGTCGCCGCCCTGCTTCATCGGTTTGCTTACAAGCCGATTTTGACCGTTCTGGAAGAACGCCGCCAGCGCATTGCAGAAAGTTTGGAGAACACGGAGAAGATTCAGGCGCAACTCGCCAAAACCGAGGCGGACCGCAAGACGGTTCTGACCCAGGCCGGCGACCAGGCGAACAAGATGATTGAGGATGCGCGGGTTGCCGCCTTGCGCGTGCGTGAGGTGGAAACCCAAAAGGCCATCGCCGCTGCCGAACAGATCATGATCCGGGCTCGTGAAGCGGCCGCGCAGGATCACGCCCGGATGCTCACGGAGTTGAAACGCGAAGTCGGACGATTGGTGGTGCAAACCACGACGACCGTCACCGGCAAAATCCTGACACCGGAAGACCAGCGGCGGCTCGCCGAGGAAACAGAAAAACAATTGACGGCGTAAAATCACCGGCAGGGCTGACCTGCCGGTCAGCCGGACGCGCGGCAGGCGTCCCAACCAGAAATCAGGAATGAAAATTTCCAAACAGGCGCAACGCGACGCCCGGCAACTGTACCGCAGTTGCCAGGTGAACGGTTTGCTGGACGGGCAACGCGTCCGGCAGGCGGTCACGCTGTTGCTCGCGCAAAAGCCGCGGCGTTACCTGGAAATTTTGTCACGCCTGTGCCAACTGGTAAAACTGGATGTGGAACAACATGCCGCGCGCGTCGAAAGCGCGCTGCCATTGCCCGCTGATTTACAAATGGACGTGGCAGGCCGGATAAAAACCATTTACGGCTCGGGTGTGGAGATCTCGTTTGGCCAGAATCCGGAATTGCTGGGCGGACTGCGCATCAAAGTCGGCAGCGACCTCTACGACGGCAGCGTTCGAGCCCGATTGGAAAAATTGGAACGGAGTTTTTGATCAGAATTTATGAGTAATCTGTTGCAGGAAATTGAAGCCCAGATCGCGGGTGCTAAAACCGCGACGGCCAAACAAAATGTCGGTGTTGTCCGCGAAATCGGCGATGGCGTGGCAAAGATTGAAGGCCTGACCGACGCGATGCTCAACGAGATGCTCGACTTCGGCAATGGCATCATTGGCCAGGCGCTGAACCTCGAGGAGACCGAGGTTGGCGCCATCATTCTGGGCGATTACACGGCCATCAAGGAAGGTGACGAGGTTCGCACAACCGGCAAGCTGCTCCAGGTGCCGGTCGGCATGGGATTGCTGGGCCGCGTGGTCAATACGCTGGGCCACCCGCTCGACGGCAAAGGGCCGATCAAGAGCGATATCATGTATCCGGTCGAAAAAATCGCGCCGGGCATCATCCGACGCAAATCCGTCAGCCAGCCGGTGCAGACCGGAATCATGGCAATTGACGCCATGATTCCCATCGGCCGCGGGCAGCGGGAATTGATCATCGGTGACCGTTCCACCGGCAAGACCACCATCGGCGTGGACACGATGATCAACCAGGCACGCATCAACAAGGCCAACGAGGCGGCGCCTGACCCGAACTTCCGTCCCATCTACAACATTTACGTCGCCATTGGCCAGAAGCAGTCCAGCGTGGCGCGCGTGCTCAATGTGCTCGAAGAAGCCGGCGCGATGCCTTACACGATTGTCGTCGTGGCCGCGGCGTCCGATTCGGCCACGAACCAGTACTTGGCTCCGTTCGCGGGCGTGGCGATTGGCGAATGGTTCATGGACAACGGCATGGATGCGCTCATCATTTTTGACGATCTGTCCAAGCACGCCGTGGCGTACCGCCAGGTGTCACTCATCCTCAAGCGTCCCTCGGGCCGCGAGGCGTATCCGGGCGACGTGTTCTACCTGCACAGCCGCCTGCTGGAGCGCAGCGCGCGGGTCTCGGAAAAATACGGCAACGGCTCGCTTACGGCGCTGCCGATCATTGAGACGCAGGCGGGCGACGTTTCGGCCTACATCCCGACCAACGTGATTTCCATCACGGACGGGCAGATTTATCTGGAAACGGATTTGTTTTACCAGGGCATCCGCCCGGCGATTTCCGTCGGTCTGTCTGTGTCGCGCGTCGGTTCGGCGGCGCAGGTCAAGGCGATGAAACAAGTCGCCGGCCGCATCAAAGGCGACCTGGCGCAGTTTCGTGAACTGGCGGCGTTCGCGCAATTTGGTTCCGACCTCGATGCCAAGACGCAGGCGCTGCTTGAGCGCGGCAAACGCATCGTCGAGCTGTTCAACCAGATTCAATACAACCCGCAATCGGCGGAAGTGCAGGTCGTGGTTCTGTGGGCGGCGCAAAACGGGTTTGTGGATGACGTGCCGGTGGCCAAGTTGAAGGATTTCCAGGCCAAGCTGGTGGATTTCATGACGGGCCGGAAGCCGGAACTGATGGCGCGCATCGCGAAGGACAAGGAATTGAAGGATGCCACGGTCAACGATTTGAAGGCGGCGGTGACGGAATTCAAGCAGAGCTACCACTAAGTCATGCCCAGCACGCGCGACATCCGCCGACGCATCAAGTCGGTCAAGAACACCGCCCAGATCACCAAGGCGATGCAGATGGTGGCGGCGGCCAAAATGCGCAAGGCGCAGCAGGCCGCCCTGGCCGGCCGGCCCTATGCGGACTTGATGAATGAAGTGCTGGCGGGGGCGGCGGTGCGCATTGTTGGTTTCAAGCATCCGCTCATGGAAAACCGGCCGATCCGGAAAAGCGCGGTCATCTTGGTGGGCACCGATCGCGGCTTGTGCGGCGGGCTCAACAGCAATTTGTTCCGCGAAGTGACGAAACTCGGCAACGACGCTACGGTGTTCATCACCGCCGGACGCAAGGCGTCGCAGTTCATCGCGCGCACGAAGCGCTCGCTCGCCGCGGAATTCACGTACAAGGACACGCCACAGTTCGGCGAGGCGCGGGCGATTTCCAAATTCGCGCAGGATTTGTTTCTCAAGCAGGAAGTGGACACGGTGGACATTTTGTTCAACAACTTCATTTCGACGCTGGACCAGCGGCCGCAGGTTCTGCCGCTGCTGCCGCTCGGAAAAATCCAGACGGTCACCGCCGGGATTCATGGGCACGCGGAGGCGAAGGACTTGCCCGGTGGTTCGGAGTCGCCATTTTGTTTTGAGCCGGACGAGGAGACGGTGCTGGGCGAGTTGCTGCCGCACAGTTTGAATTTCAAGGTTTACCAGATTTTGCTGGAAGCCCGCGCCAGCGAGCACAGCGCGCGCATGGTGGCGATGAAGAACGCCACCGACAATGCCAAGCAGATTATCAAGGACCTGACGCTGCAATACAACAAGCTGCGCCAGTCGAACATCACCAGGGAATTGTTGGAAATCGCCACCGCGCAAATGGCGGTCGGCTAATCAATCTATCGCATGAACAAAGGCAAAATCGTTCAAGTCATCGGACCGGTCGTGGACGTGGAGTTTCCCGGCCAGCCGCCCGCCATTTACAACGCCCTGACCGTCGAGTTCGCCGCGCAGGGACAGCCCGTCAAATTGACGCTCGAAGTGCAGCAACACCTGGGCGACAATTGGGTGCGGGCCGTCGCCATGTCCACCACCGACGGGCTTAAGCGCGGGTTCGAGGTCACCGACACCGGCGGACCGATTTCCGTGCCCGTCGGCGAGGCTGTCATGGGCCGGGTGTTCAACGTCACGGGCGACGCCGTGGACGAACAGGGGCCGGTGAAGGCCGACAAGTATTGTCCGATTCATCGCGCCGCGCCGACGCTGGTGGAACAGTCCACCAGCCCGCAGATTTTGACCACCGGCATCAAGGTCATTGACCTTATCTGTCCGTTCCTCAAGGGCGGCAAGGTGGGCGCCTTCGGCGGCGCCGGCGTCGGCAAGACCGTCGTCATCATGGAACTCATCAACAACATCGCCAAGCTGCACGGCGGTATTTCCATGTTCGCGGGCGTCGGCGAACGCACCCGCGAAGGCAACGACCTTTACAACGAAATGATCGAAGCCAAGGTCATCAAGGTCGAGGAGGACGAAAAGGGTCATCCGAAGAAAGGCCCAAACGGACTGCCCATCATCATACCCGGTTCAAAAATCGGCCTCGTGTACGGCCAGATGAACGAGCCGCCCGGGGCGCGTCTCCGCGTGGCGCTGTCCGCGCTGGCTGTCACTGAATATTTCCGGGACGAAAAAAACCAGGACGTGCTCCTGTTCGTGGACAACATTTTCCGGTTCTCGCAGGCTGGTTCCGAAGTGTCCGCGTTGCTGGGCCGCACGCCGAGCGCCGTCGGTTATCAGCCGACGCTCGCTGCTGAAATGGGCGATTTGCAGGAACGCATCACCTCGACCAAGAAAGGTTCCATCACTTCGTTTCAGGCCGTGTATGTGCCGGCCGACGACCTGACGGACCCCGCGCCCGCTACGACGTTTGCGCACCTCGATGCGACCATCGTGCTGGAACGCGCCATTGCCGAGCTGGGCATTTATCCCGCCGTGGATCCGCTGTCCTCGACGAGCCGCGCGCTCGCGCCGGAAATTGTCGGGCAGGAACATTATGAGGTGGCCCGCGGCGTGCAGAAGGTATTGCAGCGCTACAAGGATTTGCAGGACATCATCGCCATTCTCGGCATGGATGAGCTTTCACCCGATGACAAGCTTACCGTTTATCGCGCCCGCAAAATCCAGCGTTTTCTCAGCCAGCCGTTTCAAGTCGCGCAGGTGTTCACCGGACGCGAGGGCAAGCAGGTGCCGGTGGCGGAGACCGTGCGCGGCTTCAAGGAAATTTTGGACGGCAAACACGACGACGTGCCCGAACAAAACTTTTACATGAAGGGCGGCATAGACGAAGTGGAGAAAAGCTGACGCTGGAAAATAGAACATGGCCAATACGCTCAAACTCGAAATTGTCACGCCGGAGGCGAAAATCTTCTCTGATGATGTGGACATGGTCACGCTCAACGGCGTCGAGGGCGAGATGGGCATTTTACCGAACCATGTGCCGTTGATGACGCAGCTTGCCGCGGGCGAAATCGTCGCGCGCAAGGGGGCGGACACGATTTTCCTTGTCGTCGGCGACGGCTTTGTGCAGATCACCGGCGAACGCGTGTCGGTGCTGACCGACATGGCCATCAATGCCGACAACATTGACGAGGCGCAGGCCCAGGAGGCGTTGCGCCGGGCCGAAGCCCGGCTGGCGGAAAAAATGAGCGACGAAGAAACTGCGCGCGTCCAGGCTGCCATCGTTCACGCAGCCAACCAGATCAGAGTCAAACGCCAGCGGGGGAAATAGAAACCGGCTTTGTTTATCACATGCTTTTAGAGTTGTTACCAATGGTACTAAACTTTAGAAGCTGGACATATTGCCCGATATCTCCATAATATTCCAACATATGAAAGAGATACTCAGTCTCCCCACCGCCACATTAAAACGCGTCATCGCGTTGAAGGAAAAAATCGAGAAGTTGCAATCGCGACTTGAAGCTGTCGTTTCCAACTCTTCCACGGATGGAAAAGCGGCTCCCAAAAAATGGACCATGAGCGCGGCAGCCCGCCGGAAAATCTCCGCTGCCGCCAAGGCTCGCTGGGCGAAAGTCAGGGGAACCGCCAAAGCCGCTCCTAAAAAACGAACCATGAGCCTCGCCGGCCGCCGGAAAATCGCCGCCGCCGCCAAAGCGCGCTGGGCCAAATTCAGGGCCGCCCAAAAAGCCAAATAAGCGATTTGTCTGGCCGGTTTATCCGTCAACAGACGGAGAGCGGAGCCGCAGCCTCGATTTTCGAAAGGTTGCGGAGCCATACGCCGTCCATTTGTATTTTACCTTCCTGTCTGCTTGCCAAGACGGGAGGTGTGCTTGGTTACAAATTCCGTTCCAAAATATACTTCTCCGCCGGACTGCGCTGGAATAAGGTTTGATTCCGATGAACCCGATTCAACCGATGACAACCCGGCCGGTGGAAATCAACGTGGTTGAACCCATCAGCCCGGCGCTGGAGCGGGTGAAGCTCGTATTGTTCCGGCCGTTTGATTTGGGCAAATGGTTCATCATTGGATTTTGTGCCTGGCTGGCTTGCTTGGGGGAAAGCGGAGGGGGGTGGTCGGGTTTTCATGGACCCGCCGGCGGCAACCACGGCGGCGACTTCCGGCACGAGTTCGAGCACGCCAAAAACTACATTTTAAACAATTTGGGTTGGATTGTGCCCTTGATGGCGGCGGTTGTGGTTATTGGTTTGGGTCTTTGGCTGCTATTCCTGTGGCTCAACAGCCGGGGCAAATTCATGTTCCTGCATTGCGTGGCGCTCGGCCAGGCGGAGGTCTCAAAACCGTGGAGCCAGTTTGCGCAAGAGGGAAACAGCCTGTTCCTGTTCCGGTTGGGGTTGGGACTGATCGGCTGGGTGCTCACCCTGCCGCTGGTCGTGGTGATCGCCGTGATGATTTTCAGAATGGTGCAACGCGGCGAGCCTGACGTTGGCGGCATACTTGGCGCGGTCGGGCTTGGGCTGACACTGATTGTGGTGGCCATGGTGTTTGCGGTGATTCACAAGCTCACGACAGATTTTGTGGTGCCCATCATGTTTTTACGGCGCAGCCGGTGCCTGACAGCGTGGAACGAGTTGTGGAGACTGCTTTCATCCCATGCGGGCCAGTTCATCCTGTACTTGCTGTTCTCGCTCGTGCTGGCGATGGCGATCGGCATGCTGGTCATGGTGGTCGTGATCGCAACGTGCTGTTTCTGCTGCATGATGCTTCTGCCGTATGTGGGTACGGTGGTGTTGTTACCCGTGCTGGTGTTCAAACGGTCGTACTCGCTCTATTTTCTGGCGCAATTTGGCCGGGAGTACGATGTGTTCCCACCTCCGCTCCCGACCCCGCCCGTTTCGCCAACGGTGTAAAATGACTTTGCGATTGCCAGTCGAAATATTATGCCCATACAACCGTGGATAGCCTTCGTTCGCACAATCATTGCCATCGTCCTGTTCTCGCTGTCCATTGCCGGCGTCGGAGCCCAGCCGGAGACAAACACAAACATCCCGGCACCCTTGAGCTACCAAGCCGACTGGCGCTGGGTGAAAGGCGCGGTGTTTGTGCCGACAAAATATGTGAACGAAGCCCAGCAATGGGACGAATACGACCCGGTCATCAACGACCGCGAGCTTCATTACGCGTCCGTTTATGGGATCAATTGCGTCCGGGTTTATCTGCATTACTACGTTTACCTGAAAAAAAAGGACACCTTGCTCAAGAATATCGAGGATTTTCTGACGCGGGCGGATAAATATGGCATCAAGACGGAATTTGTTTTTTTTGATGACTGCTGGAACCAGCCGGAGGAGGCGATGCTCGCACCGGATTACAAGTATCCGCCGCCCATCTTTGGCGTGCATAACAGCCGGTGGCTCGTTTCTCCGGGCGAGGAAGTGCGAAAGCATTACGCGGAAAATCGGGACCGGCTCAAAGCCTACGTTCAGGACATTGTCAACGCGCACAAGGATGACAAACGGATCACGTTTTGGGAGACCTGCAACGAGCCCAACAAATCGCCGGAAACCAGACAATTGTTAAAGGACGCCTATGATTGGATTCACGAAGCCGGCACGACAATCCCGACAACGGCGACCGGCCGCGAGTACGCCGGCGATCCGTATGCCGATTTCAAGTCGTGGCATGAATACGGCGGTTACGACTACACCGGAACGCCGGAGGCACTGAACACCGAATGCATGAACCGCGCCGGACAAACGGTTCCCGGCATTGTCGGACATTTCAAGGACCATACCGGGTTCATTGTCTGGGAATTCGGCATCGGGCGGGATAACTGCCGTTTCGCCTGGGATGAAAACCGTGAACATCCGCGCAAAGATGAAACTCCAAAACCATTTCACGGAGTGGTTTATCCCGACGGCCACCCTTGGTCGGTGGAAGACGTCAAGGCGTTGCTTGGACCGGAAGGATTCGCGAACGCACCGCTATTTGCCGTGGAATATTACAAGGATGCAAACTTTTCCAAATTGGCCAAAAAGTCCGTCACGCCCATGATAGATTTTGACTTGGGCACGGAACGGGGAACCGGCTCGCCCGACGCGTCAGCCGGTGTTCCGGAGCAGAATTTCTCCGTGCGCTGGACCGGAACCATTCTGCCGCCGACCAATGGAACCTATGCCTTTTATGTCGCCGGCGACAATCGGGTGAAATTGTATGTGAATTCCAAATTGGTGGTGAACAAGAAAACTCCGGAATGCGCGGAATTGTCCGAAAAAATCAAGCTGGCTGGCGGCAAACCCGCCGCAGTCCAAATTGAATACGTCCATGCCACCGGCGATCCGAGCCTGCACGTGGCCTGGTCCGGTCCGGGCTTTGAGAAAACAATCCTGACCCCGGTTAAAGCTGTGTACGCTCCCTGATTCAGAACCTTGGACAAAGGCCGGATTCTGATTGCCAGCGGCGTTCCATTGCATAATAATTTCCCCGGCAATGGAGTTTGCCTTCCCCCTATGGGAAAACCGCCTGACTGTTTCAGCGCTGATGACTCCTACCGGTGCCCGTTGAATCGGCGGTCATTGGCAGGAGTATTTTTATGCTGACGTATCTTTGGGTGGCAATCGGCGGCGCACTCGGCAGCGTGGGCCGCTTCTGGCTCAACGGCCTCATCTCGGCGCGCTTCGGTGAAACCTTTCCGTGGGGCACGATGCTCATCAACATCACCGGCTCGTTCATCATCGGCTTCTTCGCGTCGCTCACCGGCACGGAAGGCCGCTGGCTGGTATCGCCGGCATTCCGCACGTTTTTTATGATTGGCATCTGCGGCGGTTACACCACCTTCTCGTCGTTCAGTCTGCAAACGCTGAATCTGGCCAACGAAGGTGAATGGTTGTGGGCGGGCGCGAATGTCCTGCTTTCGGTCGTTCTGTGCCTTGCCGGCGTGTGGCTCGGCTGGCTGCTGGCCAATAATTTTAACAAATAAAATAAAACTATGCACCTACCCCACGACGCCATGTTGCTCCGGATTTTCATCGGCGAAAGCGACCGCTGGGAACACAAACCGCTCTATGAAGCCATCGTCCTCAAGGCCCGCGAGATGCAGATGGCCGGGGCGACCGTGCTGCGCGGGCCGATGGGTTTCGGCAAGACCAGTCACCTGCACACCGCAAAAATCCTCCGGCTTTCCATGGATCTGCCGCTGATCATCGAAATCGTGGACAGCGAGGAAAAAATCAACGTCTTCCTCCCGATCCTCGACACAATGATAGGCGGTGGCCTCGTCACACTCGAAAAGGTGAAAGTCATTGATTACCGCGCCGACCCGAATTTACCGGCGCAAACTTGAAGCGGCACGGGTGGGTGCGCTGCGATGGCGGCGCGGCAGCGCCGCCCTACCAATAAAATTTTATGACGGATAACATCTGGTTTATCGCGGCCATCTGGATGGGGCTGGCATTCATCGCCAGTTTGATTTCCATCCGCGTCGGCATTTCCGTGGCATTGATCGAAATTGTCGTCGGCGTGGTCGTCGGCAACATTCATTTCAACGGCGGCCAGCACATCCTGCAAACCACCGATTGGATCAATTTTCTGGCCATGCTTGGCAGCGGGGTGCTGACGTTTCTGGCGGGCGCGGAAATTGATCCTGTCTCGTTGCGCGCCAACCTGCGCGCCAGCATGACCATTGGCGTGGTGTCATTCCTGCTCCCCTTTGTCTTCGTGTGGCTGTTCGCCCAATTCGTGCTCGGCTGGCCGCTGCATCAGGCGCAAATCGCCGGCATCGCCCTGTCTACCACGTCCGTCGCCGTTGTATATGCCGTGATGATCGAAGGCGGCTTGGGCCAGACACCGCTCGGCAAAACCATCCTGGCTGCGTGTTTCATCACCGACTTCGGAACCGTCCTGGCGCTCGGCACGCTCTTTGCCAGCTTCAACATCTGGCTGCTCATTTTCGTGGTGGTCACGGCGGTGATGCTGTGGTTCATGCCCAGGTGGACCCAGTTCATCATCACCAAACTCGGCGCCACGCGCGTGAGCGAGCCGGAGGTGAAATTCATCTTCTTCGTGCTGTTCTTTCTCGGCGGACTGGCGTCCACGGCCAAGAGCGAAGCCGTGTTGCCGGCGTATCTGGTCGGCCTCGTCGTCGCGGGCGTGTTTTTGCGCGATAAAACGCTCGTGCACCGGATGCGCACCATCGCGTTCACGATTTTCACGCCGTTTTATTTCATCAAGGCGGGACTTTTCGTTTCGCTGCCCGCATTATGGGCATCACTGGGTGTCATCGCGATTCTGCTGCTGATGAAATTGGCCACGAAATTCATCGGCGTCTGGCCGCTTACCAAGGTTTTTTACATGCGGAATCGCGAAGCCAATTACACCACGCTGCTGATGTCCACCGGCCTGACCTTCGGCACCATCTCCGCGCTGTTCGGCCTCCAAAACAAAATTATCGACCAGACGCAATACACCGTGCTGGTGACGGTGGTGATTTTGAGCGCGTTTGTGCCGACGCTCATCGCGCAAAAATTTTTCCAGCCGACGATTGAAACGATGGTCGAATGGGGCAAGATTTACAGCGAACGCATCAACGGCAAGAAAAACATCCCGGCACCGGATGTCGGGGCAACCGGAAAGTGAGGAAAACCATGCTGCCAATGTTTCGGAATATTCTGGTGGGTTATGACGGCTCGAAAGGCGGAAAGGCCGCGCTCGAACGCGCCGCTGTCGCCGCCAAACATTATAATGCTCAACTGACCGCGCTCTGGGTGCGCCAACCGCTGCCTCAACATGCCGACCTGCCCGGCGAATCCGAGGGCGAAACCGAAGCCGCCGCCGATTATTTCGAGGAGCGCAAGCGCGAAGTGGCGGAACTGGCGAAAGAGCAGGGTATTGAAATTGCTTGCGAAAGCCGCGCCGGCCACGCCGCCAAAGTCATCGTGAACTTTGCCAAGGATGGCGGCTACGACCTCGTCGTCGTGGGCCACAGCGACCATTCGGAACTTTGGGGCCGCCTGCTCGGCGACACCGCTGACCGCATCAGTGACCACGCCCATTGCAGCGTTTTAATCATCAAATCCTGATGTCAACTTCAGTCGATTCCGCAAAAGGACCTCCGCCAAAATTCCGCTGGCTCAACCGCACCGTGCTCGGCATCGGGCTGGCGTCGCTGTTCAGCGACTGGTCGCACGAAATCGCCACCACTGTCCTGCCCGCGTTCCTCGCGTCCATGGGCGCGGCGGCGGCCTGGCTGGGTTTGATCGAAGGTGTCGCCGACGGTCTGTCCAGCTTTGCCAAGATGGCGTCCGGCTTTTACACGGACAAACTGCAACGCCGCAAACCCATCGCCGTCGCCGGCTATATCGTCACTGCGCTCGGCACGGCGTCATTCGGACTGGCCACTGCGGCCTGGCACATCCTGATTTCGCGGTCGCTCGCCTGGCTCGGGCGCGGCGTGCGCACGCCCGTGCGCAAGGCGCTGCTCGCCGCCGCCGTTACGCGCGAAACCTATGGTCGCGCCTTCGGCTTCGAGCGGATGATGGACACCATCGGCGCGATTGTCGGCCCGGCCACGGCTTTAGTGTTGCTCACCGCGTTGAAGCACAATTACCGCCATGTTTTTTTGCTGACGCTCATTCCCGGTGTTTGCGCCGCCGGATTGATCGCATTTTTCGTCCGGGAAAAGGAGCGCAAGCCGGTGGCGTACATCTCATTCGGCGAACGGCTGCGTCTGCTGCCGCAGCCATACCGGAAATTTCTCGTCGCCGTCGGAATTTTCGGCGCGGGCGATTTCGCGCCCACGCTGTTGATCCTGCTGGCAACGCAAAAGCTTGCACCGGTTCTTGGCGCGCCCCTGGCCGCCAGCGTCGCGGTTGGGTTTTATGTGTTGCGAAATATTTATTACGCCGGGTTTGCCTGGGTGGCGGGCTGGCTGGCGGATCGCTTCCCAAAACGATTCGTGCTCGCGTCCGGTTATGCGCTGGCGGCGGTGATGGCCGTGTTGATTGTGGCCGCGCCGATGACGATTGGGCTGCTCGCCGTTATTTTCATTCTCAGTGGCATGCATGTGGCGATTGGGGAAACGCTGGAAGATTCGTTCTGCGCGGAACTGGTGGGCGAGGAACAGCACGGCATGGCGTTCGGCGTGCTGGCCACCGTGAACGGCGTCGGCGATTTCCTGTCCAGCATCATCGTCGGCGTGTTGTGGACGGCGGTCGGCACGAGCGTGGCGTTCGGCTACAGCGCGGTTTTATTTTCCATCGGCGCGTTGCTGGTTTTACGGACACGACCGGCAACGCCGGTGAATTGACGGAGTGGCAACGCTTGTCTAATCTCTGTGCATGGCAAAAAAGGCTGCTTCCGGTGTGGCGTCGAGCCTGCGGCTCGAAAAATCGGCGCGCAGCGCCGACTCTACACCACGACAAAAACCCTCCGCCTTCCTCGACACCCTCGCTATCTATTGCGGCGACAATCTGGAACAACTCGCCAAGCTGCCCGACGGTCCGTGCCGGACTGGCCAATGCTGGGGCTTGCCCCGTGAAATAATGCCACGCGCCACGACGCCTCAATGCCTCCGCCGTATTTCACGGGGCGAGACCAAGGAGAAGCGCGCCTTTGAAGACCGCCACGAGAACACCAAGGCTTACATTGACTACCTGCGCCCGCGCTGCGTGCAGCTCGCCCGCGTCCTCAAACAGACCGGCAGCTTTTATTACCACTGCGACTGGCACGCCATTGGCCTCGTTGAGAAACTGTTTATCAACCATCATGGATGAGAAAAACAATTTTGCACCACTGCCGAAATCATCGGGTGCGGTTGAAAAATCCGCGCCCGATGCGAAGCGAAATACCGGGGCAGATGAGCAATTGGAAAGTTTGTGTAAAAAAGGAGAAAGACATTACTTTGGAACGGATGCACCTCAAAATTACTCCGAAGCTGCGAAGTGGTTTCATATGGCAGGTGAACGGGGTCATGTAAGCGCGCAATGCTGGCTTGGGATTTGTTACGAACGCGGTCATGGAGTGCCCCAAGATTTTAATAAAGCGGTAAAATGGTTTCAGAAAGCGGCATCTCAAGGAAATGCCTTTAGTCAGTTCATGCTTGGTCTATCTTACCTAACAGGGAAAGGAATCATGCAAGACTGCACCCAAGCTGTTATTTGGTTTCGGAAGGCTGCGGAGCAGGAAAATGATTCTGCAAAATTCCAATTAGGCTTTTGCTACGAGCATGGCCTTGGAGTCGAAATAAATTTCGCCGAAGCGTTAAAATGGTATGGCAATGCATCTAAACAGGGAAATACAGATGCAGCAGAAAAGCTGAAAGCACTTTTATCCAAAGTATCCAATCTGACACCAAACAAGCGGACGGAAATTGTTGCCAGTCCAAGCCAAGCCGAGGCATCCTCGGCAAAGAGTAGCGCACCCCAAAATTCAACGCACATGAAACCCGCCAATTTAGGCATCATCGTTGTCAAGCTGATCGCTGCCGTATTGCTGTTTGCAGCTCTTGGTCACGCATTTGACTACTTTACGATTTTGCGTTGGATTGTCTGCGGTGTCGCTGCGTTCACCGCTTTTCAGGCCGCGCAAATGAAAATATTTGGTTGGATGGTCGTTTTCATCATCATTGCCATCGTGCTAAACCCGATTGCTCCGCTTTATTTGAAGCGCGACACATGGGCAATCGTTGATGCGGCTGCCGCCGTGCTGCTTTTGTTGTCAATCGTTGTCATGGACATTCGCAAGCCGCGTCCGTGAGTTCGACGTTCACTTGAAAATTCACGCAACATGATTGGCATTGATATTTCGCCCACCGCCTGCCGCGTCATGGCCAAACGCCTGCGCGACGTTTGCACCTGCCGGACATGCTGCCTTTGAAAATAGCCCAGCCATTTATGGCTCGGTAAAGCGTCAAACAAATCAAACCAGTCCCGTCAGGGACGAAAGAAATTGCCTGCCGTCCCTGACGGGACTTTGAAATGTGAATTGCGATGTTCCCAGCCATAAATGGCTGGGCTATTTTCGGGGAGACATTCGCCGGAACCTTCGCGTGAATGTTTTAATCTGAACGTTGATTTCAAACGCCCCTGTCATTATTTTGAAACAATCATGCACTCCTTCAATTCCTGCCTGATGCATTGCGTGTTCTCCACCTCGGAACGGCGTCCGTGGCTTACGCCGGCCATTCGCGAAAGGCTCTGGCCGTATCTCGGCGGCATCGCACGCGAAAACGACATGAAGGCGCTCGCCATCGGCGGCGTGGCGGATCATGTGCATGTGCTTTTGAGTTTGCCCGCAACGCTTTCGGTATCCAAGGCAATGCAATTATTGAAAGGCAATTCGTCAAAATGGTTGCGCGAGACGTTTCCCGAACTCCGGCCACAAGGTTTCGCGTGGCAGGAAGGTTTTGGCGCGTTCAGCATCGGCGTGTCTGGCGTGGAGGACACGATTCATTATATCCAGACGCAGGAGGAACATCATCGAAAGAAAAGTTTTCGCGAGGAGTTGGAAGTTTTTTTGAAGAAGCATGGATATAATTACAAGGCGGAGATGTTTGATTGAAGTTCTTTCGTCCCTGCGGGACTTGAATTTATGTTGATGACGTTTAACCCAGCCATAAATGGCTGGGCTATTTTCAGTGAAGCCGGTTTCAGCGAAGCCTGCCGCGTCATGGCCAAACGCCTGCGCGACGTTTGCGCGTTGCCGGAAAGCGAACCGCTCTGGCGCGCCGGACGCGGCTTCGTCGTCCGCGACCTGCCTTGGACGGTGGAGAAGCTGCGCGTCATCCCGCCGTTTGAATTTGAGAACTGGGCTGTCATCGCCCTCGGCGGCATCCCGAACAAAGTGCAAGTCGGCGACATGGGCGTGGATGGCCGCATCTTCCCCGTCTTTGACAATAGCCCAGCCATTCATGGCTGGGTTCACGGTTCGGAAATGGCTCAAGTCCCGCCAGGGACGAAAGAATTTGTCTGCCGTCCCTGACGGGACTTGGAAAATATGTTGGACGATTAACCCAGCACTAAAGTGCTGGGCTATTTTCTGGAATATAGTTATTTTGAAGCCATGATGATGCGCGAAGATTGCGAGAAGGGCTTCTTCGTGTCGTTCGATTATTCGTCGGATGCGTTGCAGGAGATCGAATCCTTCTTCAAGCGCAGCCACAAAGTCATCGTCGCCCTGACCGTGCAGGAAATCCTCGACGAGCACATTGCGAAGAAATTGGTGTGAGGGATTGGGAAAATAAACCGTGAGCATAATACCGGCATCTCGCCGGTTTATTCATTGATCCCGTAATGATTGTAACCCCTGATTTCTTTCAGAGTTTGCGTTACCATGGTAGCGCGGATGGTGAGGGTTTCTGTTCCCAAGCCGGAGGAAAAGGCATCGCGGGTGGCTGAAGATATTTCGGTCAGCAGCAGCCGGGATGTAAATATCAGCGCCAAAGGCATCGTCAGCAGGGCCGGACTGACGGCAGGAATGCAGATTGGAGTCATATTGGGTAATTTGAGCGGAAATTGTGTTTGGAGGTCATGGGAACATTTTAGCCGTTCAGGCTGCGGACGCCATGGGGTGTTCACCCCATGGCGAAGGAGAAACGTCCGCCGTTCCTTTTGAAAATTCGCCCATGCCTGCTGCGTCATGGCCAAACGCCTGCACGACGTTTGCGGCCTGCCGGAAAGCGAACCACTCTGGCGCGCCGGACGCGGCTTCGTCGTCCGCCCTTGATTTTGCAGGAGACGAGGCAACGAGGCTCATTTTAATCCCATTACAGGTTTTTAATTAGAGCCTCCTCACGTCGGCTCCTACATCATGGAGAATTTGAGAACCGGGCCGTCATCGCCCTCGGGGATTATCCAAGGTGCTGCCTTGGGCTATTTTCTGTCAGCCTTGCAGGCTTTCAATTCGTGAAATTCGTGTCAACGGCTGTTTCCAATCCTCGACAAACCGGCGCAATTTCTTAAATTAGATGCAATGTCTTTATCGTCTCAACCGCTGGTTATCGCCGGGCGCGCCTTCCGTTCGCGGCTCATCATGGGCACCGGGAAATTTTCCGCGCCCGAGGCCATGCGCGAGGCCCTCGCCGCCAGCGGCGCGGAAATGGTCACCGTCGCCCTCCGTCGCGCCGATTTGAGCGGCAAAAAAGATCCGTTCGCGAACATTCTGGAATTCATTGACCCCAAAAAATATCTGCTGCTGCCCAACACCAGCGGCGCAATGAATGCAGACGAAGCCGTGCGCCTGGCACGCCTCGCCGCCGCCGCCGGTCTGCCGAAATGGGTCAAACTCGAAATCCATCCCGACCCGCGCTATTTGCTGCCCGACCCGGTGGAGACGTTCAAGGCCGCCGAAATATTGGTGAAGGACGGCTTCACCGTTTTGCCTTACATCAACGCCGACCCGGTTCTGGCAAAACGATTGCAGGATATTGGCGTGGCCACCGTGATGCCGCTCGGCTCGCCCATCGGGTCGAATCGCGGCATCCAGACGCGCGACCAGATTCGCATCATCATCGAGCAGGCCACCGTGCCGGTGGTCGTGGACGCGGGGTTGGGCGCGCCAAGCCACGCCGCCGAAGCGATGGAACTGGGCGCGGACGCCGTGCTGATCAATACCGCCGTCGCCGTGTCGAGCGATCCGAACCGCATGGCTGTCGCGTTCAAAATGGCCGTGGAAGCCGGGCGCGCGGCGTTTGAATCCGGACTGGGTGCGACGCAGGAAACCGCCAGCGCCACCAGTCCGTTGACGGCATTTTTGGACTAAAATAAAACCATGAGCACAAAAACCCTGATTGTTTCCCGGGCGCGGCAAATCCTGGCTGCCGCGACGAAAACCCGCGTACTGGTTCTCGGCGACGTGATGCTGGATCATTTCATCTGGGGCGGCGTGTCGCGCATTTCGCCGGAAGCGCCGGTGCCGGTCGTGGATTTCGAGCGCGAAAGTTTCATGCCCGGTGGTGCGGCCAACGTCGCGCGCAATCTGACCGCGCTGGCCGTGCCCACGGAACTTTTCGGCGCGATTGGCAACGACGATGCTGGTCGCCGGCTGAAAAAATTGCTGGGCGAACAAAAAATCGGCTGCCACGGACTGGTGACACATGGCGCACGGCATACCAGCGTCAAAACCCGTGTTGTGGCGCACAAGCAGCAAATGGTGCGCATTGACCGCGAAACGCGTGATAATCTGGACGGGCGCCTAACCAGCCGGTTGCTCGCTGAATTGAAATCAAAACTTCCGAAAGCCGATGCTGTCATCGTTGGCGATTATAGCAAGGGGGTGGTCACGCAACCGCTGCTCAACGAAATCAAAACCCTCTGCCGCGCGCGGGGCATCTGGCTCAGCCTCGATCCCAAGCCGGTGCATCATTTGAATTTGAGCGGCCTCTCGCTCATCACGCCGAATCGCAAGGAGGCCTTCGAGCTGGCGAATCTGCCGGACGAAACCCGAAATCCAAACCCGCTCGCGGACAAAAATCTGGTGCTCGTTGCGGAACGTTTGTTGAACGAACTGCGTCCGGCGGTGCTGCTGATCACGCTGGGCGAACACGGCATGTTGCTCTGTCAGCGCGGGCAAAGGCCCTTTCACATTCCGACCGTCGCGCAGGAAGTGTTCGACGTTTCCGGCGCGGGCGACACCGTGATTGCGGCGTTCACTCTGGCCATCGCGGCGGGCGCGTCGCCGGTCGAGGCGGCGATGCTGTCGAATCATGCCGCCGGCATTGTCGTCGGCAAAATCGGCACCGCCGTGACGACGCCGGAGGAATTGCTGAAAAGTTTTAGGGCGTAGCGGCGTTCCGGCAGAGCGCCGCTGACTGTTTGAAAATAATTTTGCGGTGCTCTGCCGGGACGCCGCTATGAAAAATGACAGCCAAAATAACCGCCGAAGCGATTCGCGCCATGAAAGCGCGCGGGGAAAAAATTGCCGCGCTCACGGCCTACGATTTTCCGATGACCAAGCTGCTCGACGAGGCGGGCGTTCCGTTGCTTCTGGTCGGTGATTCGCTGGGCATGGTCGTGCTCGGTTATCCGGACACGACGTATGTGACGATGGCCGAGATGGAACATCACGTCCGCGCCGCCGCCCGCGCCAAGCCCCGTGCGTTGCTCGGCGCAGACCTGCCGTTCCACAGTTACGAGACCGTGGCGGCTGCGGTTGAAAATGCAAAACGTCTGGTCGCTGCGGGCGCGGAGTTCGTGAAGGCCGAAGGCGGACGTGAAATCACCGAACAAGTTCGCGCGATTGTGGCCGCCGGGATTCCATTTTGCGGGCATCTGGGCATGTTGCCACAGCACGTTCTGGAAGAAGGCGGCTATCACGTCAAAGGCAAAAAGGAAGCGGAGCATCAGGCGCTGCTGGCCGACGCCCAGGCGCTGGCCGGTGCCGGCGCATTTGCAGTGGTGCTTGAACTCGTGACGGCACCAGTCGCAATGGATGTTTCGCAGCGCATATCCATCCCGACCATCGGCATCGGCAGCGGCGACGGTTGCGACGGACAAATTTTGGTGACGCCGGATTTGGTCGGGCTGTTCCCGTGGTTCACGCCGCGGTTCGTAAAGCCGCGGGCGGCCTGCGCGGCGGAAATCAAAACCGCGGTCGCGGCTTGGAAAAGTTCCATCGCGCCAGCATGAGGATAAGGTCTTAATTTTGTTGTAGTGTCGGCGCTGTGCGCCGATTGGGTCGAGCCGCAGGCTCGACGCTACACGAAATCAGGATAGCGCCAACTGAGTAAACAACTTTTCACCGATTGAATTGTTCATTAAAGTAATCACATGGAATTGGAATCATTGATTGAATCGGCGGCTGGCGGCGGCGCCAGCGATTTGCATTTGGAAGCCGGGATGCCGGCGGCGGTGCGTGTTCGCGGCACCTTGCAGGTTTCCGGCGATACCGTTCCACCGAGGACGCTGGCGGAACTCGCACGCCGGCTCATCGGCGAGGAGCAATGGCCGGTTTTTCTGGAGCGGCGATCGTTTGATTTATCCAAGACGATCCGCGGCGTTCGCTGCCGGATCAACATCATGCAAACGTCGCGCGGCGTGGGCATGGCCATCCGGTTGCTCAGCTCGTTTCAAGCTACGGTGGAAAGACTCAATCTGCATCCCGACCTTAAAAAACTCGTCAAAAACACGCATGGCCTGGTTCTGGTCAGCGGCCCGACCGGCAGTGGTAAATCTTCGACCCTGGCGGCCTTGATTCAGGAAATCAACCTGACCGAAACCCGCCATATCGTCACGGTTGAAAGCCCGATTGAATACACCTTCCGCTCGCGGCGCTCCTACATCCGGCAGCGCGAAGTCGGGCGCGACACGCCGAGCTTCGAGCAGGCGCTGCTGGATGCGCTGCGCGAAGACCCGGATGTGCTGATGGTCGGGGAAATGCGCGATCCGGAAACGATGCGCCTGACGTTGAGCGCCTCCGAAACCGGCCACCTGGTCCTGGCCACAGTCCATTCGTCGAGTTGTGCGGAAGCGCTGCAACGCGTGGCTTCGGCTTTTCCGGCGGAGATTCAAAGCGCCGTTTGCGCGCAACTGTCGGATTGTCTCGTCGCGGTCGTTTCGCAACGGCTGCGCTTCCGGCCGGATTTGAACATTCGCGTGCCCGAATGCGAGATTCTGGTGGCGACGCACGCGGTGAAAAATTTCATCCGCAACCGCGAGTTTTTCAAAATCATCTCCGCCATCGAAACCGGCGCCGATCATGGCATGTGGGGTTTTCAACGCTATTGCAAGTGGCTGGAAACCCGGACCAATTTGTTTGTTCCCGGCCAGGGTGCGGAGCCGCCGGACAGCGAACCAGCCGATGTGCCGTTTGTGGCCGCGCCGCTGCCGTCCGCCCTCGCCGCGCCCAAGCTGGAAATGAAAAGCCGGATTGCGCCGCCGGCTCCGGGCGCGCGTGAAGGTCATCGGATTGAAATCGAACCGGTCGAAGGCGAGTTCGGGAAAATTCTCAAGCGGCCGGAGTAATACCATTTCCCGATGACAAACGGAACAAAACTCGGTAGGGCAGGCAGTCCTCTGCCCGCCGCTCGTCCGTTCGCCAACCACGGCGCGCACGGGGCGACGCGCCCTACCACTGCGCCGATTTATGTTGGGAATTGGTATAACATGAATTGGTTCCGAAATCATTTTTGCATCAGCGGAGCCTTGGCACTTTTGATGGCAACGTCGTTTTGCGGCTGCGTTACCAAGGCGCAGGCTCGTGCCCAGGCGCAGGCGGCTTATCTGGCCGGCCAAAATGATGCGCTGGCCAAAATGGCGGGTGTCGGGCAGGCCATCGTCATCGTCGGCCCGGTGGAACACTCCAACGTCCCGTGGGTCGAAGGATTGACCCTGTCTCAAGCCATTGCGACGGCCAATTACACCAGTCGCCACCAGCCGAGGGAAATCACCATCACCCGCCAGGGTGAACAGGCCAGCATCAATCCGAAGGATTTGCTCAACGGCCACGTGGTGCCGCTGGAACCGGGCGATACCATTACGATTCGGGAATAGTTGGGAACATCGAACTCCGCTGTCGCGCGAGCAGGCATCCAACATTGAATAACTTCAGCGTTGGGTGTTGGACGTTTTCTTACCTCAAAAATAATCTTCGGGAGTATGTACTTAACGCAAATCAATCAAAACACGAGCATGGCACGCCGATTATTTGGGCGGGCTGGCCATCCATTGGCCACCAATCGGGTTCTGCATCTTGGCCCATTTGCGTTAAGTACATACTCCCGATAATCTTTTGCCTTGGACAGCCAATGTCCAACCCCCTCTGCCAGAATGTCGCGCAAAGAAAGGTTCATTATGACAAATGCGACAGACAATCAACTGGAACTCGGATTCAACGGCATTCAACCGCGTCCGAACGCGGCCCGGCGCGAGGGGCGCATCGCCCGCGCAAGCTGGTGGTTCAGCCAGATGCGCGACATCGTGGAGCGTGCGATGGATTGGGAAACTGCCGGCGAACCGCGTCCGGAACAAATCTGGATTCCCGGCGCCAACCGCGAAGTGAAAGTTTAGCCGTTGAAGTTCAAGCTTTAGCCGCATCCATGCAGTTGAAATGGTGCGGAAAAAGTGACGAGGCTGCCGACACACAGGAGCGCGGCATTTATGCCGCTTCAACGTCGTTGATTATCTGGTGTTCGTGAGCGGCTGGCCGGGCGGAAGTTGAAGCGGCGTGAACGCCGCGCTCCGGACGCGATTCAGCGGTTCCTCAACTGCATCGTTACGGCTTTAGCTTGTTGGTGCGGCGGAGGAACACGCTGAAGCGTGAACTCCAACACGAGCCGCACTGCCTAAATCCGAATGACTAAAGAATGACGAATGGCCAGGCCCGAATGGTCATTTGGGCATTGTGAAATTCTTTCGTCATTCACTCGGATATCCGGCGCGCACAAAATTGCGGATAACGGCGATTTCCTCTTCGCCGGCGACGGTGTGCGCCTTCATAAATTCGTGCCATTCGACGGACAGGCCGGCGGCCTTAAGCAGGGGAATTTGCGGGCGCACCTTGTCAATCGGAATCATGGGGTCGCTGGTGCCGTGTGTCATGAGCAGGCGCTGCCGGCGTGCGATGGGCGAAAGTTCCCGCGCCAGTTTTTCCGCCTCATAAATCCAGCCGCTGATGCCCACGATGCCCGCCAGCCGGTGGGGATAGTGCAGTCCGGTTTCGATGGCCATCAGGCAGCCTTGCGAAAAACCGCCGAGCGTGATTTGTTCCGCCGGAAAACCTTTGGCGCGCAAATCGTCGAGCAGGTCGAACAACAATTTCCGGCTGCGCTGGACGCCGGGGGCCAGGTTGTCCAAATCGAACCACGAGTAGCCGCCGTAGTAATTGTCCGGCGCATTGACGAGCAGATAATTCAGCCACGGCAGGTTCATCACCTCCGGGAACCAGCGCCAGCCGTCCAGGCTGTCGCCCAGTCCGTGCAACATCACCATCAATCGCCGTGAATCCTTCGCGGCGGCGGGAATCAATTCGCTGTGCAACATAAAACCAAAAGCATGTTTGGCAGGGTTGGTTTCGTCAATGTCCAATCGAATCCAGATTGGACTGGCAGCGGCGGACATCAGTGGCTCTGATCTTTCGTAAAATTTAGGCGGAAGTGAGCCGACTCGCGCGGCTGCTACAAGCCATTGGGGAAGGAACTGAAGGCTTATTCTTTGCCAACACCGGTATTTGTTTTCAGTTGCGCAGCTTCCTGGTCCGCCCAGTGAATCAATTGCTCGCGCTGGTCGACGGTGAGCCGGGCTTCCGGGTGCAGCATGGTATATTTGGCCGGCGGCATGTCCTTGTAATCAACCTCTTCACTAATCCGCTCCAGACGTTTCGCCGCGCGTTCGGGCAGGGCGCGCGGCCAGTCGGAAAAATTCAGCCGCTCGCGCCCGTGCGTGACATCGTTCGCCACCAGCCACGACACCGGTGCGACGTGGCTATACCAGGGCCACCGGGTTTCGCAAGAATGACAATCGTAACACGCGCTGTGCAGCAGCGCGGCGATTTGCGGTGGCGGCGCGTTGGTGGCCATCAAATCGCGACCCGGCGCGACCGGCGGGTTTGTGCGCGGTGGATTTGTGAGTTGCAACAACGCAAACAACACGACGAGTGCGGCGAAAATCCATTTCAACTTTTTTATCATCTCTATCAATTGGACTCGCCACCAATAGGGAATGTTCCCGCGCAAAGCAAACTTGAAAGTTTTTTAAGGCCGCGGTTTTGTCGGGATAATCCTGTCAACGACGCTTGCGTTGCGATGCGATATTGGTAAATTGCGGCATCGAACCGCAACGTTCATTTTTAGCTTCGTTGGCGGAAACCGCGTGGGTTTGGTTGGCACCGGCCGTTGTCTGGTTTGCCCTCTGTTTCCGGTTGGGGCATCTGCCGTTGATTGCCCCGGATGAAGGGCGCAATGCCGAAGTCGCCCGCGAAATGAAAGAATCCGGCGCTTGGCTTGTGCCCACCTACAACGGGCTGGATTATCTGGACAAGCCGGCTTTCTACTTCAAAGCCGTGGCCGTCTCCCTCGCGGCCTTTGGCGACAACGAAACCGCGGCGCGCCTCCCGTCCGCCGTCTTTGGCCTGGCCCTGGCGGCCCTGGTCTTCGCCTTTTGCCGGAAGGTTCATGGAATCCGCTGCGGCCTGCTGGCGGCCATGATTGTCGCGAGCACGCCGCTCTACCTGATGAATGCGCGGACGGTCATTTTCGACATCGCGCTCGCCTTTTTCGTCTGCGGCGCAATCTTTGCCGGCTGGCTGGCGGAAGAGACGGAAGGCAAAGCGCGGCGGAACTGGTATTTGCTTGGGGCGGCGTCGGCCGGCTTCGCGACGCTGGTGAAAGGGCCGGTCGGTTTCCTGATTCCGCTGCTGGTGCTGCTCGTATTCAACCGTGTCGAAGGCCGGCGCGGCGCGTGGAAACGATTGCTGTCGCCGGTGAACCTGCTGGTTTTTTTCGGAGTGGCGTTGCCGTGGTTTGTGGGGCTTTGTCTCGCCCACCCGGACTTTCTCCACTACGGTTTGGTGGAGGAATCCTTCCGCCGGTTCACCACGTCGAAAACCTTTCACCGCTCCCAGCCGGTTTACTTTTACCTGCTCATCATTGCCGGGATGTTTTTTCCGTGGAGCCTGCTGCTGCCGGAGGCGGCCCTGGCAACGTGGAAGGAACGCTGGGCGAAACACCGCGCCGACCGCCTTTGCCTGATTTGGTCGGTGGTGGTGGTGGTGTTCTTTTCCATATCCCAGTCCAAGCTGCCGGGCTACATCCTGAGCGTGACCATTTCCTCCGGCATCCTTCTGGCGCGGCTGTTCGATGCGGCGCTGGCGGCCCCGGATGGCCGGATAGCCCGTTTGATGGGCCGCGCAACCATGGCGTTCGTCCTGGTCTGTCTGCTGGCGGCGGCGGCGTTGGTGGTGGCGCAGGAGGTGTGGCAGATGCACATGCTGGTCAGACCGATGCGCATCACAGTGGCCGATGCGGAACAACTTGGCCGTGCGGCCATGCCGCTGGCGGTTGCGCTCGCGTCGTTCGGCGCCTTTGGTTTAGTGGCGCGTTGCCGCCGAAGCATCCCGCTTTGCTTCCTCTGCTTCGCCCTTTTCATTCCGGTGGGTGCGAACGCGGGCATGGGCGTGATTGACGTGATTTTTGAGGCCCACTCGGGCCGGCAAATGGCCAAACCGCTTTTGACCGTGCCGGCAGGAACGGAACTGGCCGGCCTGGAGTGTTTTCCGAACGGGTTGTCGTTTTATCTGGGCCGTCCGGCAACGCTCATCTCGCGCGATGGCCATGAGCTTACGAGCAACTACATCATGTATAGTTTGAGCAAGGACTCCCGCTGGCCCAAACGAATTGTGCCGCTGGCGGACTTTGACGGCTGGGTGATGTCCCAAAAAACGCCGGTTTATCTGATCGTTCACAAATCAGACCGTGGAAAACTGGAAACCATCGCCGCGGCCCGGGGCGCCAAGGTTCAAATCCTTTCCCCGGAATTTCTTGGCGCCCAACTTCCACCGGTGGGAGGTCCCTGATATGTGTGGCATTTGTGGCAACGTGGCCCTTTCCAGCCTCATGGAACCCGGCGGAGCCAGCCTCCGGGTGGAGGAGATGCTCCGGTCGCTATCGCATCGCGGCCCGGATGCCGTCGGCCAGGTGGACACCGAGTTCGCGGTTGTGGGCGCCACCCGGCTGGCCATTCGCGGTCTGGACGAGGACGTCAACCAGCCGATGATGGACGCGGAGAGCGGCGTGGTGGCGGTCTGCAACGGGGAGATTGACAATCATCGCGAGCTGCGCGCATGGCTGGCGGAGCGGGGCCGCCCGGTGCAGCGGGAAACGGACGTGGCGGTCATCCCGGGTTTGTATCTCGAACTCGGCGAAGCGTTCGTGAGCAAACTGGTCGGCGCGTTTGCCATCGCGGTTTGGGACCCGCGCAGCCGGCGGCTCACTCTGGCGCGCGATCGTGCCGGGGAACGTCCGCTGTTTTTCGCGTCCCGCGGCAGTGAGATCATTTTTGCCACCGAGATTGCCGCCTTGGTGGCGCACAGCCGGCTGCCAGTCAACCTGGACCAGCAGGCGCTGCGAAAATATCTTCAGTTCGGGATTTTTCCCTCGCCCGACACGCCGTTCACCGAAATCCAGAAGGTGGCGCCCGGCGAATCGATCCAGTTCGACGCGGCGGGCGTCCGTCGAAAATCCTGGTGGCGCTGGCAAATCACCGAGACCTCCAAATCGCCGCCATCGCTCGAGGCGTTTGATCAAACGTTTCGCGCCGCCGTCGGCCGCCAGAGCGATGTGGACGTGGACTTCGGCGTCTTCCTGAGCGGCGGCGTTGATTCGTCGCTGGTTTCGGCAGTGGCCCGGTCGCTGCACCCGAAGCGCCCGTTGAAGGCCTTCACCCTGCGTTTTGAAGAGGAGTCCTTTGATGAAGGCGGCTTCGCGGAGGCGGTGGCGCGGCAGTTGCAAATGGAGCTGGTTACGGTGTGGGTCAAACCCGATGACGTGCGGGACGGGTTGAAAACGCTCATCCGCCTGGTGGGCGAACCCTTGGCTGATCCCGCGTGGATTCCGGCGGCGTTGCTGGCGCGGCGGGCCGCCCAGGACGTCAAGCTGGCGCTCGTGGGCGAGGGCGCGGATGAATTGTTTGGCGGCTACCCGACTTACATCGGCGCGGGCCTGGCCGAACGCTTCGCCCGGCTGCCCGGCCCGGTCAAGTCGGTCATCCGGCGCGCGGTGGAAGCAGTGCCGCCGAGCGAGAAGAAGGTGACGATTTCGTTTTTGCTGAAACGTTTTGTGCAGGGTGCGGATTTGGAAGGCATTGCGCGGCACCAGCTTTGGGTGTCCAACATTGCGCCGCCGCTGTTGCAACGGCTGGGCGTGACGCCGGTGCATCTGGAGAACCGCGACGCCGGCGCCGGTCTTTTGCTTGACCGGGTGCAGCGGTGGGATTTGGAGACGCCGCTGGCCGAGGGGTTGTTGACCAAGGCCGACCGCGCGAGCATGAGTTCGGCCCTGGAATTGCGCGCGCCGTTTCTGGACGAGGCAGTGATGGAATTCGCAAAATCACTTCCGGTCGGGGACCGGGTGCGGGGATTCAACACCAAAACCTTTCTAAAAAAATACGCCCTGCGTTATCTGCCGAAGGCGATTGTGCACCGGCGCAAACGCGGCCTCTCGGTGCCGGTTGGACGCTGGCTGCGCGGCCCGTTGCATGAGTGGGCATCCGCGACCCTCGGAAGCGGCCGTCTGGAACGGGTTGGAATTAAGGCGTCCGCGGCCCTGGATTTGTTTTCCGAGCATTGTCAGCGCAAAGCCGACCATGCCCGCGCCCTCTGGACCCTGCTTGTACTCAGCGAGTGGCTGGAGTGGGTGGACAAGGAAACCGACTCGCACTCCGGTAAAGCGGTTCAAACGCCGAAGGCCGGCTGAGGACGGGGACGATTGGGCGGCGCAGAGCCCTGCCGTCAACGAAGATTGCGGCACTCGAAAAGTTGCACCCGTTTCATGATGCGGCCATCCACTTTGATTACCTGCACGCCGAGATTGGTGACCGAATCAAATTGTTGCAACAACTGGGGGGGCGGGGCAACGGGCGCCGGTTCTTTGGCCACCAGCACTTCCTTGCCGGCCAGCCATTTCCAAAACCAACCTTGTTCCAGGCGGGCCGTGCCCGGCTCCGTGACAAAAATCGCGTTTTCGCCCTTGCGGTGGTCGGGGTAACGGTACTCGGGCCAGAAATAAAACTGGTTGTTCGGCCGGTCGGTGGCGATGCAGTAAACGAGCGGCAGGGTGCGCAGCTCGGCCCGGGCTTCCGGCAGATAAAACGTGAACAAACCGGTGATGCCGTAATGGCCGCAGATGATGAACGCCGGCTTGCCTTCCTGAAGCAGTTTTTCCCGCGCCTGTTCCACGCACACGGCCGCCTCCTGATAGCCGCGCACACGCCGGAGCGGGTCCACGTCTCCCGGCAATGGGTGTCCAGCGACTTTGCCAATGAGGCCGGGGTCGTGAGTCAGAATCACGGTGGTCAAGCCGAAGACCAGGCCGCCGATGAGCCAGCCTTTCACCGCGCGCACGCCTTCGCGCCAGCGCGCGTCCCAATAAATTACCATCAGGCAGCACATGGGCACCACGGCGGGCGCGGTCCAGTTAGGCAGAATGCGCGAATGGAGCGACCAGACCAGGTGTCCCAGAAAAACCAGCCCGCCCATGCAGAAAAGATAAATCTCCAGCGGGTTTTGCCGGTGATGCTTCCAGAATGCCACCATCGCCCACAACGCCGCGACGAAAAAAACCGGGTTCAACAACAACGCTTCGAGGGAAAGGAATTGCCAAAAATTACGCATTTGCGGATGCCATGCGGTGTTCATCCCGGCATTGTCGGCGACATGCTGGACAGTGATCCAACCATGCTGCGAGTTCCAGATGATGACGGGCAGTGTGCAGAGCGCAAAAATCAGCAGGGCAAGATACGGCCCGGATTTTTTTAGCTGTGCGCGCGCCGGAGGCCAGAGCAGGAAGAAAAGCGCCCAGCACACAATGAGGTAGGCCACGCTGTATTTGCAAAGGAAGCCCAGACCGGCCGCCAAGCCGGCGAGCAGCCATTGTTTCGTCGTGCCGTCCGGTTGAGCCGCGCGCCAGCCCGCAATCATGGCCAGCGTCCAGCAGAGCACCAGGGGCGGATCAACGGTCATCAGGATGGTGCCAGCGGCCATCAACGGCGCGCTGGTGAGGATGAGCAGGAGCAGGAAGCCCTGGCGCGCGCCGGCGACGCGGGTCATGAACCGGAGCAGGATCACGCTTAGAATGGCGGCGAAGACCGGCGAAAAGAATCGCACCCCGAACTGCGTGTCTCCCCAAAGCGCGGTGCCTGCGTATTGGATGAACGCGATGCCCGGCGGTTTGCTGAAATAGGACGGTGCCAGATGTTTTGACCAGAGCCATTGGTAGGCTTCGTCATTGCTCAACTCAATGGTCCCGGAGGCAAGGTAACCCAGGCGCAACAGCAGCAACACCCCCGTCAGAAGGTAGCCGGCCCAAAGCCAGGGTTTTCCCGATTCATCCTGGGTTTGCGGCTGGTTTACGAGGTTCAAGTACGGGATTATGGCGGTTAACCGGTGGGGCCGCAATTTTAATAGGTCGCTCAACCGGAGTGTGCGTCAAGACATTTTGGGAGGGGAAATGCCCGAGAAGCCAGACGCGAATTTTTGTCGTTTCGCAAATTTTGCCAGCACTGTATGATTCAACCCGTTAATCAGCATGGCCATTTAGCCAATGATGTTTACAACACGATATCAAACGTCCCATCCAGCGTCGGTCGTGATTCGGGTTTGCAACGCGGAAGCGATGCCGCCCGTTTTCATCGGGAAAATCTTGCAGATGGAAACCGAATCCCCGGCAGCTCCGCCTGATAACTGAATGCTGTCCTTTCTACGCAACACAAGTCCGACGCGGCTGGCGATTTTTCTCATCCTGGCCGCCGTCGCTTATCGTTTCTGGTTCGCGACGCAGATCGGGCTGGTGGCCGACGAAGCCTACTACTGGCTCTGGTCGAAACATCTGGCTGCTTCCTATCGCGACAAAGGGCCGGCCATTGCATGGACCGTCGCGCTTGGAACCAAAATGTTTGGCAACACGGTGTTCGGCATCCGGTTTTTCGCCGTGCTGTTGAGCGCCGGGGTGGAATGGCTAGTCTTCATCCTGGCCCGCCGGCTCTACGATGAACGCACGGCCTTCTGGTGTTTGCTGGTAGTGCTGGCGATGCCCATTCTGGCGGTCGGCTCGATTCTGATGACCATTGATTCATTGAGCGTGTTTTTTTGGGCGCTGGCCGTCCTGTTGTTCTGGAACGCGTTGCACAATGGCAGAACCTCCACCTGGTTCTGGCTGGGACTGGCCATCGGCGCCGGGTTCCTTGCCAAATTCACCAACGGCGTGCAGCTGGTTTGCATCGCCCTGCTTTTGTTGTGGTCGAAGGAACATCGTCCGCTCCTGTTTAGCCGGAAAACTGTTCTCATGGTCGCGGCGTTTGGTCTTGCCAGCACGCCGATTCTTTGGTGGAACATTCAAACCGGCTGGGTTCACGCCATGGCACTGCACTCGCGCAGCGGAGTGACGGGCTCGTTTCATGTCCGTCCGTCCCAATTGCTCCGGTTTGTCGGCGAACAACTCGGGGTGATGTCGCCGTTGTTCGCGATTGGTATCCTGGTCGCGGCCGTGGCGCTGTTGTTGAAACGCGGCGGAGATTTGCGGTCGCGCTTTTTGTTGAGCCAGTTCCTGCCCATTTACGGCCTGTTCATCTTTTTCAGCCTGAACAGCGCCGGCCACGCCAACTGGACGGTGCCGGCGCTCGTCACCGGCATTATTTTCACCGTGGTTTTCTGGCGGGGACTGGTGGCGTGCCGGCCCGCCTGGCGTTGGGGCGTTGGTGCCGCCTTTACCCTCGCGCTGATGATGACCCTGGTCATGCACGACACGGAGGTGCTGCATCTGCCCCAGAGGCTGGACCCGCTGTTCCGTGCGCAAGGCTGGCCGGATTTTGCGGCACATGTGCAAAAAGCCCGCGAGACCAACCGCGCCAACCTGCTGCTGGCTTCCCATTATTCCCTCGCGAGCCTGATGGCGTTTTATCTGCCTGACCAGCCTGCAACTTATCTGCTGCCCGCGCCTTACGGCAGTTCGCAATTCACGCTCTGGCCGGGTTACCAGGTGACGCCGGACACCCGGGCGCTATTCGTCACTTTGGACGTTCGGTCATCACCCAAGAACCTACAGGATCAATTTACCCGGGTCGAACTGGTGGATGATTTCTGGTCGCAACATCATGGCCGTCCCATGAACCACGTCCGGATTTATCTTTGCACCCGCAAGTGAACGATGCGACATCGGGAAGGCGTGCCCGGCCGGTTAAAATTAATTGGTTGGTCCCGGCGGAAGAACTGCCGGAGGTGCGTTGGTGGTTTCAATTTTCGGAGGCCGGGGTGTGGGCAGTTTTTGCCTGAAGTTCAGTTTTATTCCGAAATTGCCCCGTGCGCGCCAGCCGAAATAGAATTCAAACCGGTGGTGTTTGTAATCAATGAAGGGCAGATACACAATTTTGCGCCGGGTGACGGCAAAGTTCCAGCCGCCTTTCGGGTTTCCGTTCATGTCGGGATACACGCCGGACCGCACCGTCTTTTTGTCCGCCACGCCGATCACATAATTGCTGAAGTTTTCAAACGGGTTGCGCATGTACCACATGAAATTCCGGCAGGAGCCGTTCGGACGATACCAGTCCGGCGCGCGTGGTTCGTCAACGTTTCCGAACCACCAGATCGGATTAATTTTATTATAGAAGTGAATGGGCGGAAGATTGGTGCGCGGCACCATGACGACGCTGTGCCATTGGGGTTTGGGCGCTGCTGATTCTGGCGGCGGCTTGGGCGTGACCGAACAGCAGCCAGCAGCCAATGACATGGCGGCGAGCAGCAGGACCTGTGCGAATGGTATTCTCATCAGGATTCCCGAAACGAATGTTCCGGGGCGGTATCAAGATACGCCATTCCCAAACTTCCAGCTTTCATTTTTCCTGGAAATTTTTAAGCTGACGGCCAATGAAAGGAATCATTCTCGCTGGTGGCGCCGGGTCGCGGTTATATCCGCTCACGCTGGTCGCGAGCAAGCAGCTCCAACCGGTGTATGACAAGCCGATGGTGTATTACCCGCTGACGACGCTCATTGAGGGCGGCATCCGCGAGTTGTGCCTCATTTCCACGCCGCAGGATCTGCCGCGGTTCAAGCAATTGCTCGGCGATGGCCGGGCGTGGGGGCTGTCCATTGAATATCGCGAGCAGGCGAAACCGGCGGGCATCGCCCAGGCGTTTTTGATCGCGGAATCGTTCATCGGCGGCGACAGCGTCACGCTGGTTCTGGGCGACAACGTGTTTTACGGCGGCGATTCGTTTCATCGCGCGTTCGCCGAGTTCAAAACCGGCGCGACCATCTTCGGTTATCACGTCAACGACCCGGAACGTTACGGCGTGGTGGAATTCGACGCGCAGGGCCACGCGATTTCGATTGAAGAAAAGCCGAAGCAGGCCCGGAGCAATTACGCCGTTCCGGGACTTTACATTTACGACAACCACGTCGTGGCCACCACCAAGGCCCTCAAGCCGTCGGCGCGCGGCGAGCTGGAAATCACGGACGTGAACGTGGCCTATCTGCGGCGCGGGCAGTTGCGGGTGCACCGGTTGAGCCGCGGCTTCGCATGGCTGGACGCGGGCACGAGCAGCAGCCTGCACGAAGCCTCAGCCTATGTGCAGACCATCGAGAAACGCGCCGGTGTCAAAATCGGCTGTCCGGAGGAGGCGGCGTTCCGCGCCGGTTTCCTGTCGCTCGCCCAACTGGAGGAACACACCAGCAAGATGCCGAAATGTGAATACCGCGATTATCTGGACAATGAAGTCATCGCGGAGGCCCGGCGGTTGGCCGCATCCCGTCCTTGAGCGATGAACGTCATCACCTGCGACATTCCGGGATTGTTGGTCATCGAACCGAAGGTGTTCGGCGATGCGCGCGGCTTTTTCATGGAGACATGGAATCGCGAGCGATACCGCGAGGCGGGGCTGGACTGGAATTTCGTGCAGGACAACGTGTCGCTTTCGCGGCGGGGCATTTTGCGCGGGCTGCATTTCCAGAATCCGGCGGCCCAAGGCAAGCTGGTCTTTGTGTTGCAAGGCGAGGTGTTTGACGTGGCGGTGGACATCCGGCGCAGCTCGCCCACGTTTGGCAGGTGGCATGGACTGAATCTTTCCGCCGAGAACAAAAAGCAATTTTTCATCCCGCCGGGTTTCGCGCACGGATTTGCGGTGTTGAGCGAAACCGCGTTGTTCGCCTACAAATGCACGGAATATTACGCCCCGCAGAATGAACTGACGCTCGCGTGGAACGATCCCGATATCGGCATCCAATGGCCGTTGGAAAGCCCGCAGCTTTCGGAAAAGGACGCGTGCGGACCGCGGTTGAAGGACCTGCCCAAAGACCGCCTGTTTGCCTGAATGGTGTCCGCACGCATGAAAATTTTGCTCATCGGAAAAAACGGACAGGTCGGCTGGGAATTGCGCCGCACGCTCGCGCCATTGGCCGAGGTGGTGGCGGTGGATTATCCCGAAATCAATTTCACCGACGTGCCGGCGCTGCGGCAATTCGTGGCCGCAACCCGTCCGTCCGTGGTGGTGAACGCGGCGGCCTACACTGCGGTGGACAAGGCCGAGACGGAAACGGAACTTTGCCGGCAGGTCAACGCCGTCGCGCCGGGGGTTTTGGCCGAAGCAGCGAGGAAGCTTGGCGCGCTGATGGTGCATTACTCGACGGATTATATTTTCGACGGGACGAAGACGTCGCCCTACGTCGAGACCGACGCGCCGAATCCGCTGGGCACCTACGGGCGGACAAAACTGGAGGGCGACCAGGTGGTTAAGGCTTCCGGCGTGGACCATTTGATTTTCCGGCTGTGTTGGGTCTATGGCGCGCGCGGCCAGAATTTCATGCTCACCATGCAACGCCTGGCGCGCGAACGCGAAAAGCTGCGCGTGGTGGGCGACCAGTTCGGCTGTCCGACGTGGTCGCGGATGATCGCTGAAACTACCGCGCTGGCGCTCAAGCAGGTGCTGGCTGGCCTGGATCGTTCCGCGTGCAACGGCGAATATCATCTTGCTGCGTTCGGCCAGACGAGTTGGCATGGGTTCGCCTCCCGCATCATCGAGTTGATGCCGGAAGCGGAACGGAAATGCCGCATGGTGGAACAGATCGCCACGGCTGAGTACCCAACGCCCGCGAAACGGCCGACGTATTCGGTTTTGGATTGCGGCAAATTGCAAAAAACATTCGGGTTGCGGCTTCCGGATTGGGAGGCCAGCCTGCGACAAGTCCTGGATAAACCATGAAACTGCTCATCACTGGTGGCGCCGGCTTCATCGGCTCCAATCTCATCCATCACGTCATTGACCGTCCGGAGATCGAAACACTGGTCAATCTCGATTGCCTGACTTACGCCGGGCACCTGGAAAACCTGGAGAAGGTTGCTAAACATCCGAAATACTTTTTTGAAAAGGTGGACCTGCGCGACAAGGTCGCCGTGCTGGCGGTCGTCGAAAAACACGCCATCACCCACGTCATGCATCTCGCGGCGGAATCGCACGTGGACCGTTCCATCACCGGCCCGGGCGATTTCATCACCACGAACATCCTCGGCACGTTCAACCTCCTCGAAGCCTGCCGGGCTTGCTGGCTGAGTCCAGATTCCACAGTCCGGAGTCCACAGTCGGAAGTGCGCTTCCACCACGTTTCGACAGACGAAGTTTATGGTTCGCTCGGCGCGACCGGCTTTTTCACGGAGACCACACCGTACGCGCCGAACTCGCCGTATTCCTCCAGCAAGGCATCGTCGGACATGATCGTCCGCGCGTACCATCACACCTACGGCCTGCCGACGGTCATCACGAATTGCTCGAACAACTACGGACCGTATCAATTTCCCGAAAAGCTCATTCCGGTCGTGATTCAAAGCATTCTGGCGCGTAAGCCAGTGCCGGTTTATGGCGACGGCCTGAACGTGCGCGACTGGCTTTACGTGCGCGACCATGACGAGGCGCTGTGGCTTGTGCTCACGCGCGGCAAATTGGGCGAGACCTACAACATCGGCGGCCATAACGAATGGGCGAACCTGCACATCGTGCAATTGATCTGCGACACGATTGACGAATTCGTTCCCAAGCTTGGCGGCGATTCGCGCAAGCTGATTACGTTCGTCAAGGACCGGCTCGGCCACGACCGTCGTTACGCCATTGACGCCTCGAAGATTCAGCGCGAACTGGGCTGGACACCCGCGCACAAATTTGAGGACGGCATCCGGGAGACGGTGCGCTGGTATCTCGAAAACCAGGCGTGGGTGAAAACCGTCCTGGCGAAGACGAAGGCGTAGCCACCCGTTCAAGAAGTCGCCGCCGACGTAAGGAGGCGGAAGGACCCGGTCGAAACGCTCTCCGCCTCGTTACCTCGGCGGCTACAATTTCCTGCTGCCCTTTACGAAACGACATTTTCAGGCGAGAATAGGGGTGTGAACATCCGCTTGTGTTTTGCGACGGGTCTGGCTGTTTTGCTCGTTTCTCCCGGTGAACTTTTCGCGGGCGGCAGCGGGTTGAACGTGGCTGTGGTTGTCAACCAGAACAGCACGAACTCGGTCCAACTTGGCAATTACTATTGCGAACGGCGTGGCGTGCCACCGCAGAACCTTCTGCGCATCAACTGGACCGGCGGCAACGGAATGTGGAACCGGGCCAATTTCGAAACCAATTTGCTCAATCCGCTGACGGCCATGCTGGCGAGTCGCAGCCTCACCAACCAGGTGGATTACGTCGTCCTGTCCATGGATATTCCATATCAGGTTATAGACACGAATGGCATGAACGCGACGACCGCCGCGTTGTTTTACGGTTTCAAGCCGGACGGTTGTTCTAATAATTGTCCGGCAGGGTATCCCAGTTGCAATTTGCCCGATGCCAGTTCCAACGCTTATGCCGCCAGCGAAGGCATTTTTCGCCAGACGCCGCCCATTGCCGCCAGCAGCAATTCGTGGCTGGTCACCATGCTCACGTCCAGCAATCTGGCGCAGGCGCAGGCGATTATTGATCGCGGTGTGGCCAGCGACAGCACGTTTCCAGCGCAAATGACCTGGCTGGCCAAGACCAGTGACACGGCCCGCAACGTTCGATACGTGGAATTTGATAATACGATTTTCGATGAGCGCGTGACCGGTGATTTTGCCGTCCTGCGGACAAATTTAGATTCGCCCTATGGTCTGACAAACCTATTGGGTTACCAGACCGGCCTTTATGGGTTTACGATCCTTACGAACACGTTTGTCCCGGGCGCAATTGCTGACAGTCTGACGTCGTATGCGGGGATAATCTTTGGAAACAACGATCAGACAACCTTGCTGGTATTCCTGAATGCCGGTGCCAGCGGCAGTTACGGAACGGTGGTCGAGCCGTGCAATTGGCCCCAAAAATTCCCGTCACCGCAGGATTATTTCTATCAGGCGCGCGGCTTTACCCTGGCGGAATGTTATTACCTGAGCCTTGCCAATCCGTATCAGGGATTGATCGTCGGCGAGCCGCTGGCCGCGCCTTTCGCCCGGCCACCGGCCGGCGCGTGGGTCAATTTGCCAGCCAACAGCGTGTTGAGTGGCATCACCAATCTCACGCTTCAGTGCGCCGCCAGCGCCTCGAACCGACCCATTCAACAGGTGGATTTATTCCTCGACGGCACCTGGCTGCAAACTTTGACCAACATTCCGCCCGCAGCGGGCAACCGGCTTTACGTTGCCATTAACGGTTGTGTTACCAACTACACGGTTCCAACCAATGCCACGATCAAATCGGTTGCGTCCAGCGTGGCCGATCTTTTGAACCAACCTGCTTATGCCGGACAATCGAAGGCGCAAGCCACTGCCTACGGCGACCGCATCGAACTGCAATTCACCGGCATCAACACGCTGGGGGCGCAAATTCCGGCAAGCGTCAGCAATGCCATCGGTTCCGCCTCCGCACTGACCGCTTTTGTTGCTGCCAGCGCAACCAATTTTCTCGACACGGTTGCCTATGGTTACTACGGTTCGGACTGGGTAGGGTTCTCAGCGGCCAACCCCCCGAGTGTGGGCGATTACCTGCAATTGGTGGTTACCAAAACCAATGGTACACAGGTGACGCTGACGGTCACCAACACCGCGCCGGGCACGAACATTTCCGGCCTGACCGGGCAATTGCTTAATGCCATCAATGGCAACAGCGCGTTGCAGGCGGCTGACGGACTGGTTGCGGGGGACTTCATTCCCTACGACTATTATTACGGCATATCATACGCCCAGTTCAACCTGTACGCGCGAACCCCCGGATGGCCGGCTTCGCAGATTCTGGTGAATTTCATCGGTTCGACCAATCTGGTCCTTACCCCCATTGGCACCCAGGCGCTGGATCAAAATGTCAGCGACCTTCAGCCGCGCAACCATCTCTACCTCACGGCCGGTGTCACCAATCTTTCGTTTGCGTTTCCCCTCGACACAACGGCGCTCTCCGATGGTTGCCATGAACTGACGGCGGTGTTTTATGAAGGCAGTCACGTGCATACCCAGGCGCGGGCGACCCAAAACGTGCGTTTCCAGAACACGCCGCTCAGCGCCACGTTCACCACGCTGGCTGGCGCTTCCAACACGGTGTTGAATTTTACGCTGCTGTTTTCTGTTACCGCCAATACGAACACGATTTCCGCCATCGAACTGTTCACCACCGGCGGTTCGGCCGGCGTCGTTTCCAACCTGTCCTCCGCCACGTTTACTGTGGCGGCGACGAATCTGGGAGTTGGCTTGCATCCGTTCTACGCCATTGTAACGCGCAATGACGGCAAACAGTACCGCACCGAAACGAAATGGATTCGCATCGGCGGGGCGGAGCCGCCGTTTAGGCTGACGATGACGGCGCTGCCGCCGACCATTACCTGGCCCGCCAGCGCCGGGCGGCTTTATCAAGTGCTGAACGCGACGAACATCACTGGCACATTTCAGTTGCGCGTCGCCGTCACACCGTCAAACTCTTTCGGACTGTGGATGGAAACCATTACGGGCGCGCCGCAACAATTTTATCGCGTTTACGCGCCGTAATGAACGTTTAACCAGCCACACGATCCAATTGTCTATCAGCTCGATGTTAATATTGCGTCAATGGGGATGGGTTTGCGTCGGACTGTGCCTCGCGTTCGGTCCGGTCGCGGCGTGCGCGGCGGACACCAATTCGCTGGTCTGGCACCGGGCCACTGACTGCGTGGATGCCGACGTGCAGGGCATGGCGTTGTGGCCGCTGCTGGAAAAAATCGCCACGGATGCCGGCTGGCGGATTTATGTCGAGCCGGGGGTGACGCACGAGGTCTCCGCCAAATTCAAAAACCTGCCGTCCGTGGAAGCGCTGAGAATGTTGTTTGGCGATCTCAACTTCGCGCTGGTGCCCCAGACCAACGCCGCGCCGCGACTCTACGTTTTCCGCACCGTACGGCAAAACGCGACGCAATTGGTGCGCGCGCCCGTTGCGCCGGCCAAGCACGTTCCCAACGAATTGCTCGTGAAGCTCAAGCCCGGCGCGGATATTGACGCGCTCGCCAAGTTGATCGGCGCAAAAGTCATCGGGCGCGACGACAAACTGGGCATTTACCGTTTGCAATTCGCCAACGCCGACGCCACCGATGCCGCATTGGCCAGTTTGAAAAACAATTCCGACGTTCTGGCCGTGGATTACAATTACATCTTCGATCCGCCGCCCACGCCGCAACTGCTCGCGAACCCGCCAATCGGCCCCGTTTCGCTCACGCTGGACCCGGCCACGCCCGACGACCCTTGCAATCCGGTCGTCGGCCTGATTGACACACAGGTGCAGTCGCTCGGGAGCCAGCTCGACCCGTTCATGTTGAAACCCCTCTCCGTGACCGGCGAAGCTTGTCCAAGCACATCAGAAATCACACATGGAACGGCGATGGCCCAGACGATTTTGCGGGCGGTCTCGCAATCAGCTGGCGGGAAGAGCCCCGTCAGGATCTTGCCCGTGAATGTTTATGGCTGTGCCGATACCACAACGACAACGTGGATTATTACGCAAGCCATTCCTCTGGCGATCAACCATGGTGCGACCATCATCAACTTGAGCTTGGGCGGTCCCACAGACAGCGCGATTTTGGACAGCGTGATCCAACAGGCCATTGCTGCCGGCATTCCGGTCTATGCGGCGGCGGGCAACCAGCCGGTGTCCACGCCCACATATCCGGCGGCAGACCCGGGCGTCATTGCCGTTACCGCCACGCAGGGTAGCCAGCTCGCGCCGTATGCGAACTTCGGCAGCTTTGTTTCCCTGGCCATGCCGGGCGCCAGCGTGGTCTATCTTGGCGGGCAGGCATACGTCGTTCAGGGAACTTCACCGGCGACGGCCTATGCGACCGGCGTGGCGGCGGGTACGAAGGGAGCGGGTTGTCTGCCTTGGACGCAAATCCAGACCGCCATGCAGCAACAGTTCGCCGTGCCGGCAAAGTGAACGACCGTTGAACAAGTAGGAGCCGACGTGAGGAGGCTACATCCTGATTTGTTTCCCGGAGAAATCATGAGTCTCGTTACCTCGACTCCTATCAAATCCGTCGCGGTCAATGTTGCGACAGGCAGCCAATCTTGGCGAAGGCCGCGACGTAGGTTGCGAGCGCGATGATGAGCAGCCACGGCTTGCCAGTAATAATCAGCAAAATTCCCACGCTCAAGACCAGAGCGATCAGCAAATAAACCAAAGCCGCCAGCGCAAGTTTCATTGATGATGATTATAACCTTTTTGCGTCCGCTTGCAAGCAGGGTTGTCATCCGCTCATTATTATCCGGCAAAAATTAGAGCCGGCTCATGCCGGCTGCTGGATTTTCATTCAAACAAACTCAAAATTGCTGTGGCGGCCCGCGTGTTCGCGCCGGGACCGCCCAGGGACGAAACAACTTGCGCCAGCCGCTTTTTGATTTGTATCCGGCGCGGTTCGTTTTGCAAAAGCTCCAGCGCGGCTCCGGCAATATGCTCAGATGTGGCAGCGTTTTGGACGAATTCGGGATAAATTTCCTCGTCCGCCAGAATATTCGGCATCGTCAGCCATTTTACCTTCACGATACGTTTGCCGATTTGGTAGGTGCTCCACGACGTTTTGTAGAGCGTGACCGTCGGCACGCCGAAGAACGCGCACTCCATCGTCACCGTGCCGGTCGAGGCGATGGCCACGTCGGCTTCGGCGAGCGCCTGCGGCAGATCGCCGATTTGGATTTCCATATCCGACGGGAGCTCAGACAGCTTGTTCGCGAGTTGTTTCAAAGCTTCATCGGGCAAAACCATTTTTGCCTTCGCCGACGGCAATTTTTCCCGAATCAGTTTCAATGCGCCGAGTATCACCGGCAGGTGCCGGCGCAATTCGTCGGCGCGGCTGCCGGGCAACAACAAGATATTTGATTGGCAGGAGACGACGTGAGGAATCTCCAACTTTTCTTTGGTTTGAGCCTCGTCACCCCGGCTCCTGCTGGAAAAACGCTCCACCATGGGATGACCGACAAATTCCACGCGTAACTTTGGCGTGCGTTTCGCATACCAGTCTTTTTCAAACGGGAAGATGCTCAGGAGCAGATCGTAATCCGCCGCCAGCAATTTCGCCCGGCCCGGACGCGACGCCCAGACCTGCGGCGAGACGAACTGGATGATTTTCGGGTTCCAGTTCACAAAGGGATTTTCACGGATGTATTTCTTGACCGCGTGGCCGAAGCGCAGATTGAACCCGCCGTAATCCACGCCGATGATGGCGTCCGGCTTGCGCTCAATTGCCAGTGCGAGCAGTTGGTTGAACAGCCGCCGGAATTTAAAAATGTTTTTCAGCACATCGGACAGGCCAATGACCGAGTGTTGGGTCAGGTCGAAGGCCAACTCGACTCCCTCTGACGCCATGCGCAAACCGCCCGCGCCGAAGAAAACCGGCGAAGATGGCGCATCGAGGATGGAAGATTGAGCGCGCAGCGCGGAAACCAGTTCCGCCGCGAGTAAATCCCCGCTTGCCTCACCGGCGATGAGCATGAACTGTTTGGAATTCATTTGCTTTGCTGCACCTGGCGCGTGATTTCAAATGCCAGGTCCAGCGCGCGTTTGGCGGATTCGCCGCTGACGACGGGCGTCTGTTTTTCGCGGACGCAGTTGACGAAGCTTTGCAGTTCCAGCTTGAGCGGTTCGTCCTTCGCAATCGGCACCGGCTCGCGCACGATTTTTTTGCCGGCAAACTGGCTGACGATGGTTGAGTCCTTGCCGATGCCCAGCTTGGCGGCGAGCACCTTTTTCAGCAGCGAACTTTCTTCCTCGCCGTCGCGGGCGACGCGATAAATGAACCCTTCCTGCACGCGGTAATCGAGCGAGATGTAGCTCGGCGTCGCGCCGCCGCTGAATACGCGGATCTTCCGCATACGTTCCGGGCTGACCCGGCTCGCGGTTAGATTGGCGACGCAGCCATTGGCAAAACGTAGCCGTGCGTTGGCAATGTCCTCGGACTTGCTTAAAACGGGAATGCCCACGGCATCCACGCTCGTCACCGGCGATTTTACAAACGCGAGCACCACGTCGAGATCGTGGATCATCAAATCGAGCACGACGCCGATGTCGGTCGAACGGGCAGGGTAGGGCGACAACCGATGGCACTCGATGAAGCGCGGTTCCGTCGCGACGGTCTGGAGAAAAGTGAAAACCGGATTGAACCGCTCGACGTGGCCGACCTGCAGGACGCAATGTTTTTGTTGCGCGAGCTGGACCAGTTCGGCGGCCTGTACGGTGTTGTCGGTCATCGGTTTCTCGACGAGGACGTGTTTGCCCTGCTGCAACAGCAATTTGGCGAGTTCAAAATGCGTGGTGGTGGGCGTGACGATGTTCAACGCGTCGGCGGCGTCGGCGGCTTCCGCGACGGAGTTGAAAATGCGCGCATTGTGTTTGGCGGCGATTTTGCGGGCGTTTTCAGCCGACGAATCAAAAATGCCGACAAGTTCAACTTGTCCCATTGCTGCGAGTTCCGCGTAAATGCGGACGTGGTGCTGTCCCAGTGACCCGGTGCCGAGGACGGCGACTTTGACCTTTGATGCCATGCGGGCAGCTTAAAGTTCAGAGTTCAGGGTTCAAAGTTCAAAGTTCACGGAAAATTCATTTTTACGCGGCAACTTTGGACTTTGAACTTTGGACTTCGGGCCCATAAACTGCCGTGTGCTCGTTTACATTGTAATGGCCGTGGCGGCATATTTGTTGGGTTCAATTCCGACCGGCTATCTGGTTGCCCGCGCCAAGAGGATTGACATCCGCACCGTTGGCAGCGGCAACATCGGCGCGACCAATGTCTTTCGCATTCTTGGCAAACCGGCCGGCATCTTTGTGCTCGTGGCGGACGGACTCAAGGGTTTCGCCGCGAGCGCCTGGCTCGTGGATTTCATCATTCGGTTGTTTGCGGTTACGCCGGAACAAAATGAACATTTTAGAATCGTCGCCGGCATCTGTGCCGTGTTGGGCCACAATTTCACTTGTTGGCTCAAATTCAAGGGAGGCAAGGGCATCGCGACCAGCGCCGGGGTTTATTTCGCGCTGGCGCCGCTGGCGGCGGGCATTGCGCTGGGTACGTGGATCATCGTGTTCGCGTTGAGCCGCTATGTGTCGGTGGCTTCCATTGCGGCAGCGGTGGCGTTGCCCGCAGCGGTCTGGTTGACACCAAACAGTCTCGTCCTGCGAATCGTCACCACGGCGCTGGGACTGCTGGCCATTGTTAAACATAGAAGCAACATCCAGCGTCTGCTCAATGGCACCGAGCGGCGTTTGGGTCAAAAATCCACGACCCCGGAGGCAACCAAATGAAAATTACCGTGCTCGGCGCAGGCGCTTGGGGAACGGCGCTGGCGAAAGTGCTTCACGAAAACGGTAATGCCGTGACGCTTTGGGACATCGACATCGGGACGCTGGACGAACTCCGCTGCGGGCGCAATGAGCGCTACCTGCCTGGTGTAGCGTTGCCGACCGACTGGAAAGTGGAGACGGATTTTGCCGGGGCGGTGGCGGGTGCCGAGTGTCTGGCCATGGCCGTCCCGTCGCAGGCTTTCCGTCAAGTTGCCGTCAAATTGAAAGGGCATCCGGCCATCATGGTGAGCGTGACCAAGGGCATTGAGTTTGAGACCGGCGAAACGATGAGCCGGATTCTGCGTGAACAGGCCCCGGCAGACCGTGTGGCAGCGCTTTCCGGGCCGAGCTTTGCCCGCGAAGTGGCACTGGGCATACCGACTACGGTTGTTTGCGCCAGCGAAAGCGACGGCACGGCGCGAACGGTGCAGGGACTTTTTCACCGTCCCAAGTTTCGCATTTACCGCAGCACAGACATTCTTGGTGTGGAATACGGCGGCGCGCTAAAAAATATCATCGCCATCGCTGCCGGCGTGAGCGACGGGCTGGGCTACGGCGACAACACCAAGGCCGGACTGGTGACGCGGGCGTTGTCTGAAATACGCCGGTTGGGGGTGGCGTGTGGCGCACAGCCGGAGACGTTCGCCGGCTTGAGCGGCTTGGGTGACCTCATGCTGACGTGTTTTTCGAAACAGAGCCGCAACCGTAACCTGGGCGAACGTCTTGGGCGCGGTGAAACGATGGCGGCCATTCAGGCGTCGCACCCGAAACTGGCCGAAGGATATCCGACGGCACGTTCCGCTCATCGGCTGGCGCGGGAGAAAAAAGTGCTGGCGCCGATCATGGACGAGGTTTACGCGCTGCTTTACGAAGGCAAAGAACCAAAACAAGCGGTGCAGGATTTGATTTCTCGTGCGTTCAAGGCGGAGGACTAATAATTTGCCAGCCTGCTTTTTGCAGTGTTGTCATTCGGCCTTTTGGCCAGGGGGTCGGTCCCTTGGGGGGCCTCAAAAACAGATAAATGCAATTACTTCAAGGGTTCAAATAGACACAGATGCCTTAACGGTGCGACATTTCTTGCTAGGTGGACAGCAAATAAGGTGGATTGATTACATAGCTATCTGGTGTAAACTAACTTAATCTGTAGCTGGGTTGTTCGCTCATTTCGGTTTTGGGGCTGGGTTTGCTCGGTTCTGCGATGAGTGAGTGATTCGCTCTTGGAAACCCATCATCAGGCCAAAGAACCTCTATGAAATTCAAAAGGGATAGCTTCCAAAACTTTTCTGAAGGAAACGTTCCGGCTCTTCCGAGCCATGGGCGGATTGCGCCACATACCGGTGCGGGTGGCGATTCAGGAAGGAACCATATAAGGAATGATATGTTTATAAAAATTGCCAGACAACTGAGTGTGGGCGGATTCGTTATGGCGTGGTGTGTGATCTGGTCCCTTCTGTCTACAACTTCTGCTCAAGCGGCGGGAACACAGGTGCTGCATGGGCATGTGCCGGCGGCCGTAACCCGCTCGAAGCCAGTCGGGAATTTCGCGGGCACGAATCACTTGAACCTGGCGATTGGGTTGCCATTGCGCAACCAGGAAGCGCTTACCAATTTGCTCCGCCAGATTTACGATCCAGCCAGTCCGAATTATCACCATTTCCTGACCCCGGAGCAGTTCGCGGAAATGTTTGGCCCGACGGAAAAGGACTATCTGGCAGTGATCGCATTTGCGAAAGCGAACAAGCTGACTGTAACCGGCACGCATCCCAATCGCATCTTGGTGGATGTGAGTGGGTCGGTGGCCAACATCGAAAAGGCGATGCATGTAACGATGCGCCTTTATCAGCATCCTGTGGAGAAACGGATGTTTCATGCGCCGGATGCCGAGCCATCGCTGGATCTGGCGGTTCCGGTATTGAGTGTCAGTGGTTTGGATAACTACTCGCTGCCAAGTCCGCGATTTCAGGCGACTCCGCTGGCGAATGCGCAAAACACGTTACCGAATGCCGGTTCGGGGCCCAGCGGCGCTTATATGGGGAAGGATTTCCGGGCGGCTTATGTTCCGGATTCGTCACTCAATGGTTCGGGGCAGATCGTAGGTCTGCTACAGTTTGATGGCTACACTGCCAGCGACATAACCTATTACGAAAACCAGGCTGGTTTGCCGAATATCACCCTGTCGAATGTGTTGATTGATGGAGCCACCGGAAACCCCAGCGGTGGTGGCGGAGAGGTTGAGGTGTCTTTGGATATTGAAATGGCAATCTCCATGGCGACGAATCTGTCCAAGGTGATTATTTATATGGCGCCAAATCCCAGCCCTTGGGAAGACCTTCTCAACCGCATGGCCAACGACAATCTGGCCAAACAATTGAGTTGTTCGTGGTATGCGCCCGGCTCGGGTGAAGACCCGGCAGCCGATCAAATTTTTCAGCAGATGGCGGCGCAAGGCCAGTCGTTTTTCAGTGCTTCGGGCGATTATGATGCCTTCACCGGCCTGATTCCTTTCCCGGGAGACACACCCTACATCACGCAAGTTGGTGGGACCGCCCTGTCCACGACCGGGCCGGGCGGTCCGTGGGCGGCGGAAACCGTTTGGAACTGGGGCGGCGGCATTGGCAGCGCCGGCGGCATCAGCACCCAATATCCGATTCCGAGTTGGCAGACGAACATTAACATGACGGTCAACCAGGGCTCGACGACGATGCGCAACACGCCGGACGTGGCGCTGACGGCGGACAACGTTTACGTCCGGGCTGACGGTGTGAACCATAATGTGGGTGGGACGAGTTGTGCGGCGCCGTTATGGGCGGGGTTTACTGCGCTGGTCAATCAGCAGGCTGCGGCCAGCGGAAAACCGACCGTAGGTTTTATCAATCCGGCAGTGGATGCCATTTGCACGGGGGCAGCCTACACCTCGGCTTTCCATGACATCACGACCGGCAACAACACGAGCGGCAGCAGTCCCACCAAGTTTTACGCTGTGGCCGGCTACGACCTATGTACAGGGTGGGGCACTCCGGCCGGGCAAAACCTGATCAACGCCCTTGCCAATCCCGAGGCGTTGCTGATCACGCCTGCTACTGGTTTCAGTTCCGCTGGCGGGGTGGGTGGACCGTTCACTATTACTTCCCAGAGCCTGACGTTGACCAACGCGGGGACTAATTCACTAACTTGGATGCTGGTCAACACGTCGACTTGGCTCAATACCTCGCCTGGTGGCGGCACTCTGACACCCGGTGCGGCTGCGACGAGCGTTACCGTGAGTTTAAACACCGCCGCCAGCAACCTGCTGGTGGGGACTTACAACGCCACGGTGTGGTTTACGAACCTGAACAACGGTGTCGGCCAAAGCCGGCAGTTCATCTTGTCAATAATCAATCCGCCAACGATTACGACCCAACCGACCAACCAGGCGGTGTTGGAGGGGACGACGGCAGCATTTACCGTGGCAGCCACCGGCGGTCTGCCGTTGTCGTACCAATGGCAGGACAATGGGACCAATCTGACTGCCGGCGGCAATATTTTCGGCTCCACGACCACCAGCTTGACTATCAACAACGTCACTACAGCCAATGTGGGAACTTACAGCGTTATTGTGAGCAACGCGGCGGGGGTGGTGACCAGTTCCAACGCTTCCCTGACCATTACACCATCTCCTCCGATTATCATTCTACAACCGGTGAATCAAACTGCCGTGGTTGATCAAACGGCAGCATTCACGGTGGCCGTCATCGGGAGTACCCCGTATTTCTACCAGTGGAGTTTTGGTGGAACGAACATTGTTGGGGCGACGAATACGACGTTGACGCTGACGAATGTTCAATTTAATCAGGCAGGCAATTATGCGGTGTTGGTGACCAATGCTTATGGTTCCATCCTCAGTTCCAATGCGGTGTTGACGGTATTACCTTGTGTGCCCGCGCCGTCAGGTTTGGTGGATTGGTGGCCTGGGGAAGGCAATGCCAATGACGTTGTCGGCACCAACAATGGGACGCTGGTCGGTGGCGTTAGTTATGCCGCCGGCGAAGTGGGCCAGGCTTTCTCGTTCGACGGAACGAGCGGCTACGTTTCCATTCCAGACTCGCCTTCACTGGACATCTTTGTCTCGAGCATCACAGTTGAGGCTTGGATCAAGGTGAACCAGGTGACCGCCAATTCGGATTGGAAGGGGATTGTGACCAAGGGGAATTCATCCTGGCGATTGCAGGCCACCTCCCAGGCCAAAACGGTCACCTTTAGCGCAACCGGTCTCAGCCCCAACCAGGACTTGAAGGGCAGTCGAAACGTCAACGATGGCCAGTGGCATCATGTGGCGGGGGTTTACGATGGGACCAACATGTTTGTCTATGTGGACGGCACGTTGGACACATCGCAACCGGCCACGGGTTCGATTTCGCAGAACAGTTCACCGGAGTGGATTGGAGCCACCGCGCAGCAGTCATATTTTTTCAACGGGATGGTAGACGAGGCGTCACTCTACAACCGTGCGCTGACGGCTTCGGAGATTCAGGCTATTTATGCGGCGGGCAGTGGAGGCAAATGTCCTCCGTCTCCGACACCGCCTTCGATTGCAACGCAGCCGGCGAACCAGACGGTGTTTGTGGGTGGCTCGGCTACTTTCAGCGTGACTGCCAGCGGCATTCCACCGTTGAGTTTCCAATGGAATTTCAACGGAACGAACATCAGTGGAGCGACCAACACGTCACTGACGCTGACTAATGTTCAATTTAATCAGGCGGGTAATTATGCGGTGTTGGTGACCAATGCTTATGGTTCCATCCTCAGTTCCAATGCGGTGTTGACGGTATTACCTTGTGTGCCCGCGCCGTCAGGTTTGGTGGATTGGTGGCCTGGGGAAGGCAATGCCAATGACGTTGTCGGCACCAACAATGGGACGCTGGTCGGTGGCGTTAGTTATGCCGCCGGCGAAGTGGGCCAGGCTTTCTCGTTCGACGGAACGAGCGGCTACGTTTCCATTCCAGACTCGCCTTCACTGGACATCTTTGTCTCGAGCATCACAGTTGAGGCTTGGATCAAGGTGAACCAGGTGACCGCCAATTCGGATTGGAAGGGGATTGTGACCAAGGGGAATTCATCCTGGCGATTGCAGGCCACCTCCCAGGCCAAAACGGTCACCTTTAGCGCAACCGGTCTCAGCCCCAACCAGGACTTGAAGGGCAGTCGAAACGTCAACGATGGCCAGTGGCATCATGTGGCGGGGGTTTACGATGGGACCAACATGTTTGTCTATGTGGACGGCACGTTGGACACATCGCAACCGGCCACGGGTTCGATTTCGCAGAACAGTTCACCGGAGTGGATTGGAGCCACCGCGCAGCAGTCATATTTTTTCAACGGGATGGTAGACGAGGCGTCACTCTACAACCGTGCGCTGACGGCTTCGGAGATTCAGGCTATTTATGCGGCGGGCAGTGGAGGCAAATGTCCTCCGTCTCCGACACCGCCTTCGATTGCAACGCAGCCGGCGAACCAGACGGTGTTTGTGGGTGGCTCGGCTACTTTCAGCGTGACTGCCAGCGGCATTCCACCGTTGAGTTTCCAATGGAATTTCAACGGAACGAACATCAGTGGAGCGACCAACACGTCACTGACGCTGACTAATGTTCAATTTAATCAGGCGGGTAATTATGCGGTGTTGGTGACCAATGCTTATGGTTCCATCCTCAGTTCCAATGCGGTGCTGACGGTGCTGGGATTGCCGCCGAGTATTAGCATACAGCCGACGAACCAGACGGCGATGGTGGGTGGTAGTGCGACCTTTAGTGTGACTGCCAGCGGAACGGCGCCCTTGTGTTATCAATGGGCTTTCAACAGGACGAACATTAGTGGAGCGACGAATACCAGTTTAACGCTCACCAACATTCAACTGAATCAAGCGGGCAATTACTCAATGCTGGTAACCAATCTCTACGGTTCCATCCTCAGTTCCAATGCTTTGCTGACTGTGAATCCTCTACCGTCTTGCGATCCTGCACCTTCGGGTTTGATGGATTGGTGGCGTGGAGAAAGCAACGCCTTGGACAGTGCTGGTACCAACAACGGGACGTTGGTAGGAGGCGTGAGCTATGTTGCCGGCGAAGTGGGCCAGGCCTTCTCATTCAACGGAACGAGTGGCTACGTTTCCATTCCAGACTCGCCTTCCTTGGACTCATTCACCAGAAGCATTACGATTGAGGCTTGGATCAAGGTCAACCAGTTTTCCAGTCAAGATTGGATCGCGCTTGTGTGCAAGGGTGATTCGTCGTGGCAGTTGCGTCGGTATGGGCTCACCTCAAATCTTTCATTTTATACCAGTGGTCTGAACAACCCGGAACTGCAAGGCAACCGAAACGTCAACGATGGCCAGTGGCACCATGTGGCGGGTGTTTACGACGGGACCAACAAATACCTCTATGTGGACGGCACATTGGATGTTTCGGCGCTAGTCACGGGTTCCCTTTCCGCGAATCGAGTTCCGTTGTTGATTGGGGACAACCCGGAACACACGCAGCGTTTATTCAATGGGTTGATTGACGAGGTTTCAATCTACAGACGTGGATTGTCGGCTTCGGAGATTCAGGCCATTTACGCGGCTGGTAGCGAAGGCAAATGTCCTCTGGCACCCCCTTCCATTATAACGCAACCCACCAATCAGACCGTGCCGGTGGGCGGCACGGCGACTTTCAACGTCACGGCCGTTGGCACTCCACCATTGAGTTATCAATGGGTTTTCAGTGGGACGAACATCAGTGGGGCGACCAACACATCACTGATCCTGACCAACGTGCAGTTGAGTCAGGCGGCCAATTACGCAGTACTGGTGACCAATTTGTACGGTTCCATCCTCAGTTCCAATGCGTTGTTGACGGTGACACTGGATCACTTTGCTTGGAATCAAATTCTGTCGCCGCGGTTTGCCAACACGCCTTTCGCTGTGACCATCCAAGCACGGGATCTGACCAACGGCCTGTTCACTAATTTTACCGGCATCGCTTTTTTGGGAACCACTAACGGCGTTTCCGTCGCCCCATCGGCATCTGGCAACTTTGTGCAGGGTGTATGGACCGGCTCGGTGGTGATTTCCCAGACGGCTTCGAACCTCGTGTTGCGGGCCAGTGACGGCCTCGGGCACTTCGGTCTCGCCAATCCCCTCAATGTCATCAGTCTGCCCAGTCTGGGAATGTGGCGTTCCGGTAACATTGCCTTGTTTATGTGGCCGGTCGAATACTCGGGATTCGTCCTGGAGGCATCGGACAATCTTTCGCCGGCCATGTGGATGACAGTGCCCTATGTGCCGATCCAGATGGGCGATCAATACCTGCTTCCGCTGGATATGACCGCGACCAATGGCTTCTATCGCCTGCGGTTCTCCAGTCCATGAGCAGGAATCACTTGGAACTGAATCACTGCACAGGATGACAATTGCAGATCGGCTTCCGGCCGGGAGCGGCACTTATCCCATGGCCCCTTTGATCAGCTTCATCAAATCGGTGTAGGCTTCGACGGCTTTGAATTGGGGGAATTGCTTCCTCACTCCATCCGGTGCGCGGAAGAGAATACCCACGTTCGCCTCGATGAGCATGGCGGTGTCGTTGAAGGAATCGCCGCCGGAGATGACATGGTAATTCATCCGTTTGAATGCCGCGACAGCTTCGCGCTTTTGCTCGCGGATGCGCAACTGGTAATCCACGATGCGATCATTCTCGACGATGAGCCGGTGGCAGAGAAGCGTCGGTTGGCCGAGCTGGCGGAGCAGGGGGGCGGCGAACTGCTCGAACGTGTCAGACAGGATGACGACTTGGACCAGCGACCGGAGTTCATCCAGAAATTCCCGGCCACCGGGCAATGGATGCAGTGTGCCGATAACGTTTTGAATGTCGGAAAGCTTCAATCCGTGTTTGTCCAGGATGGCGAGGCGGCCGCGCATGAGCTTGTCGTAATCCGGTTCATCGCGCGTGGTGCGGCGCAATTCCGGGATGCCCGTCTTCTCGGCGACGGCAATCCAGATTTCCGGCGTCAACACGCCTTCCATGTCCAAAGTGACGATTGATTGTTTCACAGCGCCGGGAGTCTTCCAAAAACAACCCGTGGTGTCGAGCGGTTCAAGGCCCGGCTTTCAGATTTGGACTGGTGGAAAGGATTTGGTCGAGCGCGACTTTCGCATCGGGGAATTCCGGTGTGAGCCGCAGCGCTTCGCGGTAATGCTCGATGGCGCCGGCCAGTTCGTTCTGTTGTTGCAGCGCCTGTGCCAGGCGGAAGTGCGCCTTGGTTTCGTCCGGTGTGATCCGGAGTTCCCCGGTAAACTGGGCGGCGGCTTCGGCCGGTTGATGGTTGTTGAGCAGAGCCAGACCGAAATTGAACCGCATTTGCGCATCGCTTGGGCGTAATCGTACGGCCTCGGAAAAATGGGCGATTGCGCTGTTCGTTTTACCTTCTTTAATGAAAATCATGGCAAGTTCGTTGTGCGCGTCGGCATAACTGGGATCGAGCCGCAAGGTTTCGGTGAATTGCGCCATGGCGTCGTCCTCTCGGCCGGTTGCCAGCAATGCCTGACCGAGTGAATAGTGCGGTCCTGGTTCTTCCGGCATAAGCTTGGCGACGATGGCGAGATGTTCGGCGGCCTGCTCCGGCCAGTTCCGCTTGAGCAGGGCCATGCCGAGGTTGTATTGCGCCGGCGGGTAATGCGATGCGACCTTGATTGACCGGTCGTACCACATCATGGCCTCATCCTTTTGCCCGGCGTGTTCCAATAATGTGCCCAGAGCATTATACATGGAGTAATTGTCCGTGGTGACGGCGATGGTGTGCGTCAGGAGTTTGAGGCTGTCCTGCCAGTAGCCCAATTGTATCCGGGCACAGATCAAACAACCTGCCAACACTGCGGTCCCGGCCACGGCGACCATCGGCCGCCATTGCGGCCGGCAATTCAACCAATCGTTCAAGCCCCACACGATGAGAATAAACAGACCGATGCTGGGAAGATACAGGTAGCGGTCAGCTATGGACTGCGAACCGACTTGCACGATCCCGATGGTGGGCACCAAAGTCCCCAAAAACCACAACCAGCCAACCAGCAAATATGGATTTTGCCGGGCGCGCCAGAGGAATAATCCCGACCACATGGCCAGTAATAATGCCGCGCCGATGACCAGCCCGGCGGGGCATTGAGTGTGATACGGGTAAAGGACGGCGAGATCCACCGGCCAAAAACATTTGGAGAGGTAACGCAAATAGGACAGCAGGGCGTTCCCCACGTGGGAGTAGGGGGACACGGCAGCCGCCGACCAGACCGCCCCGGCGATCTTTTGAACCCGGTAGGTGACGACACTTCCCGCCAGGGCCAGCGCAAAAAAGGGCAGCTTTTCAAAAATCAGCCGGGCGGCTGACTCGGTTGAATGTTGAGGGTTGAGAGTTTGCTCGTGATTGATCGGAGTTGAGGGTTTTTCAGAACTTGAAACTTGAAACTTTTGCCGCGCCGAAGCGCCGCGAAGGCGGGTGAAACCTGAGAACCTCTCCAACGGCCAGAAATCCAGCAGCAGTAGGACGAACGGCAGCGTCACCACCATCGGCTTGGACATCAGCCCGCAGGCAAACGCCAGCAGACTCAAGCCATAAAAGACTTTGGACTTTGGACTTTGGACTTTGGACTCCAGTGCGAAGCGCGTGTACGCGATGAGGGTCAGCATCCAGAAAAAGGCGCTCAACACGTCCTTGCGTTCGGCGGCCCACGCCACCGACTCTACATGGAGGGGATGCCAGGCGAACAGGGCCGCCACAAGGGCGCTGCGCCATAAAGCACCCGTCAATTGCTTCAACCAAAGGAATAGCAGCAAAGTGTTCGCAATATGAAAAAGCAGATTGGTCAGATGGTGGCCAGCCGGATTCAAACCGAATAATTGGCAATCCAGCATGTGCGATATCCACGTCAGCGGATGCCAGTTGGCAGCGTACCCGGTCCGGAAAGCCCACGCCAGGCCCGGCCACGTCAAGCCCGCCTGAATATGAGGGTTGTTGGTAATGTATTGGTCGTCGTCAATGTTGATAAACTGGTGCTGCATCACCGGCCAATACAAGGTTGCCGTCACCAGAGCGAGCGTGAGACAAATGATGGCTGATAGTTGCTTCCGGGTTGGATTGGCCGTGAACATGATGGTGAGTGGGCAGCCTTGCAAAGATTCAATGGGTTTCCCGAAAAGGATGGCCAGCTTGATACAGTTTCAGCAATTCCTCATCTTGGGCGGCGATTTCCTTTTGTCCGGCCAGTTGTGCAAGATGGTCAGCTCTTTGCGCGGCGACGATGGCGTCGGCAAATTGACCGGCTTCTGCGCAGGCAGCCGAGAGCGTGGTGAGAAAAGCGGCTGGCTGGTTTTGGGTCAGTTCACAGGCCCGTTTGGCCAGCGGAACGGCTTCGGTGCCGGAACGGAGTGTGGGATCGGGAGCAGTGGCAAGAATCCAGGCCAGCTCGTTCAGGGCTTCGGCAAAATCCGGCTTGAGCCGCAACGCCGCGCGGTAATGGAGGATGGCTTCCTTTGATTTGGATTGCTGGGACAAGGACTGCGCAAGGTGGCGCTGCGCCTCCGCGAAGTCCGGCTTTTCAACGAGTGTGGCGGTGAAATGTTTCGCGGCTCCATCTGGTTGGTTGTGCAGCAACAAAACCAGGCCCAGATTGTATTCGATTTCGGAATTGTGAGGAGCGAGCCGCGAGGCAGCATCAAGATGCTCAACTGCTTCGCCCAGCCTCTGATTCTGCAACAAGGCCATGCCCAGATTATATTGCGCCACCGGGCTGTTGGGCGCAATGCGCACCGCTTCAGCGCAAAGCATCAGGGCCTCCTTTTTCATGCCCAAGTCTCTGAGGGTTTCGCCCAGGCAGGTGTAGGCCACGAAATTATCGGTGGTCGCTTCAATGGCATGCCGGAAAAGTTTGATGCTGTTCTGCCAGTAGCTCAGTTGAATTTCAGTGCAAACCAGACAACCCGCCAGTGCCACACCACCGGCCAGCGTCGTCATTCGCCGCCAGTGGGGGCGCCAGGTCAAAAAATCGTCCAAGCTCCACACCACCATGATGAACAGACCAATGCTGGGAATATACATGTAACGGTCGGCCATGGATTGCGAGCCGACCTGCACGATCCCAATGGTGGGAACCAAAGTTCCCAAGAACCAGAACCAGCCGACGAGCAAGTACGGATTTTGCCTCGCCCGCCAGAGGAACAATCCCGACCACACGGCCAGTAATAATGCCGCGCCAATCACCAAACCGGCCGGCCAATGATATGGGTGCGAGTAGAAAATTGAGAGATCAGCCGGCCAAAAGGCTTTGGAGATGTAACGTTCGTAGGCCCACAAGGCGTTTGCCACCCGGGACGAAAAGGCCAATCCCGCCGGAGACCAGAGTGCCCGGCCCGAAGTTTGCACAATATAGGTCACCACGCTTGCCGCCAGTGTGAGGGCGAGGAAAGGCAATTTTTCGATGATCAAGCTGATGATGGAACGTGCGGAGCTTTCAGGCGGGAAGCGGTTCAAGGGCCAGAAATCCAGCAGCAACAAAACGAAGGGCAATGTTACCACCATCGGCTTGGACATCAGTCCGCAGGCGAATGCCAGCAGACTCAAACCATAAAAAAACTTGGACTTTGAACTTTGGACTTTGGACTCCCGCGCGTAACGCGTGTATGCAATAAGGGTCAGCATCCAGAAAAATGTGCTCAACACATCCTTGCGTTCCGATGCCCACGCCACCGATTCGACGTGCAAGGGATGCCAGGCGAACAAGGCTGCCACAATCGCGCTGCGCCACAGGGCGCCGGTGAGCTGCCTCAACCAAAGGAACAGCAGCAAGGTGTTGATAACGTGGAAAATCAGATTGGTCGAGTGATGGCCGCCGGGATACAAACCGTACAACTGGCAATCCAGCATGTGCGAAAGCCAGGTCAACGGATGCCAGTTGGCGGCGGCTCCGGTTTGGAAGGCCCAAATCACCCCGGCCCAGCTCAATCCAGCCTGAACGTGGGAATTGTTGGTGATGTAATCGTCATCATCGAAATTGACAAAATCGTGATGGGTGATCGGCAGGTACAGCGCGGCGGTGACCACGGCCAGCGCGAGGCAGATGAGCGCTGCGATCTGGTTTTTTGTCAGTTTGGCCATGAACATAAGCGGAAAAATCCGGATTCAAAATTCAACCATTTGCCGTTTCCGCTGCTCGAACCGGCAGCTTTTCTGGTAGCCAACGCTGCGCGCGAGCCGGATGGCTTCGGCAAAATTCATCCCCACATCCCCCGGCGCGTGGGCGTCCGAGCCAAACGTGATCGGCACGCCTTTTTGAAACGCCAGTTCAAGAATCTGGCGGCTGGGGTAGATCTCCCGGCAATTCTTCCGCAACCCGGCGGTGTTGAGTTCAATGGCGCAGTTGTGTTTTCCAGCTGCGTTCAGGAATCTTTCGTAAAGCGATGCGCAATCCGGTGGCGGACGATGCCCGAATTTTTTCGGCAGGTCCACGTGGCCGATGATTTCAAAAAGGCCGGTTTCGGCGGCCATCGTCAACCGGTCAAAATAAGCGGACCAGACTTCGGTGGCGTTGCGGTGTTTCCATTCGGACAATTGTCGCGGGTCGTCAATGACCCAGGAATCGGAGACGTAATGCACCGACCCGATGAAATAGTCCCACGGATGCCTCGCGGCAAGTCCGCGAATCCAATCCTCGCAACCAGCCAGATAATCCACTTCCAGCGCCAGCCGGATGGTCAGGTTCGGAAAATCTTTTTGCGCCTGCCGGACTTTGGCGACGTATTCGTCAAGTTGGCCAGTGTTCATGCGCCAGTTGTCGAAATTATCGCGCGGCATTGGCGAATGGTCGGAGAAACCAATTTCCGTAAGGCCGGCGGCAACGGCGCGCTTGGCGTATTCGCCCGGCTCGCCGGTCGCGTGCCGGCAAAGCGGCGTGTGCATGTGATAATCAGCGGGCAACGACATGCAATTAAGTGTCGAGTGACGCGTGTCGAGTGTCGAATAAAAAACGGGGCATCGTTGTCCTGGGAACGCTGGCCTCCTCGCCGGCGATGCTGGAGTTGGTGTATTGAATAAGGAAGCTAGGAAACCAAGAAGGCAGAAGCATAGCCTGTTCATGGTTTATTCCTTATTGACACAAAAAACGGCGCGCTTCCGGGGCGATGCGGTGAATTTTTGCAAAATTTATTTTGCGGGTTGGATTTGACAAAAAAGATTTTCTTCGCATGTTTGCCCCACCCGGTGTACAAGCGCGGGCACTGAAATGGGCAAAACTCTCATCATTGCGGAGAAACCGTCCGTCGCCGGCGACATCGCCAAGGCGCTCGGCGGGTTCAAGAAAGTGGACGACTACTACGAAAGTGACCAGTACGTCGTTTCGTCCGCCGTCGGCCATCTGCTCACCATCGTTCCGCCGGAAGGCGTCGAGGCCGCGCGCGGCAAATGGACGTTCAAATGTCTGCCCGTCATCCCGCCGCATTTTGATTTGCTGCCGATTGAGAAAAGCGAGCCGCGGCTGAAGGTCCTGAAAAAACTGATCAAGCGCGACGATGTGGACGCGCTGATCAATGCCTGCGACGCCGGGCGCGAAGGCGAATTGATTTTCCGCAACATCGTCAGGTTCACCAAGGCAAAGCAGCCCATCAAACGGCTTTGGCTGCAATCCATGACGCCGTCGGCCATCCGCGAAGGGTTCGCGCAGCTCCGCGAAGACAAGGACATGCTGCCGCTGGCCGACGCCGCGTACAGCCGGTCGGAGGCCGACTGGCTGGTCGGCATCAACGGGACGCGGGCGATGACGGCCTTCAATTCCAAGCTCGGCGGTTTTTTCAAGACGACCGTTGGGCGCGTCCAGACGCCGACGCTGGCCATCGTGGTCGAGCGCGAGGCGAGGATTCGCAAATTCGTGTCGCGCGATTTCTGGGAGGTCATCGGCACGTTCGATGCGGCGGCGGGGCAATACGCAGGCCGCTGGTTCGATGAAAAATTTTCCAAACCCGACGGCAAGGACGGCGACGACCAGCTCAAGCCCGACCGCGTCTGGGATGTTGGCCGTGCGCAAGCACTCCGGGAAAAATGCCTGGGCAAACCGGGCATCGTCACCGAGGAAAGCAAGCCGAGCACGTCGCTGTCGCCGTTGCTTTACGATTTGACTAGTTTGCAGCGCGACGCGAACTCGCGGTTTGGTTTTTCGGCGAAGAACACGCTGGGGCTGGCGCAGGCGCTTTACGAACGGCACAAGGTGTTGACGTATCCGCGCACCGACTCGCGGGCGTTGCCGGAGGATTATATTGGCACGGTGAAGAGTGCGTTGAAAATGCTCGGCGAAACCGGCTACGCGACCTTTGCCGAAACCATCCTCAAGAACAACTGGGTGCATCCGAACAAACGCATCTTCAACAACGCCAAAGTTTCCGACCACTTCGCCATCATCCCGACCACGCAGACGCCGCAGGGTCTGTCCGAGCCGGAACGGAAGCTGTACGACATGGTGACGAAGCGGTTCCTGGCGATTTTTTATCCGGCGGCGGAATTTCTGGAAACCAACCGCATCACCCGCGTTGAGGGCGAGCCGTTCAAGAGCGCCGGCAAGGTGCTGGTGAGTCCGGGCTGGCTCACGGTTTATGGCAAGGAGGCGGAATCGGATGACACGCCGACGCTCACGCCGGTGAAACCGGACGAAAAGGTCAACACCAGCGAGGTCGAGGTGAAACCGAACGTCACCAAACCGCCGCCGCGCCACACGGAAGCGACGCTGCTTTCGGCGATGGAAGGCGCGGGCAAGCTGGTGGAGGACGACGAATTGCGCGAGGCGATGCGCGAGAAGGGCCTGGGCACACCGGCCACCCGCGCGGCGACCATCGAAGGTTTGATTTACGAGGATTATATCCATCGCAACGGCCGCGAACTACAGGCGACGGCAAAGGCGTTTTCGTTGATGGAACTGCTCAATGGCCTGGGTATTCCCGAACTGACCAAGCCGGAGTTGACCGGTGATTGGGAATTCAAGCTGCACCAGATTCAACGACGGCAAAAGAGCCGCGACGAATTCATGTCGGAGATTGCCGACATGACGCGGCACATCGTCGAGCGCGCCAAAAAATTCGAGGAAGACACGATTCCCGGAGATTTCGGCGTGTTGAAGGTGCCGTGCCCGAAATGCGGCGGCGAAGTCCGCGAAAAATACAAGCAGTTCCAGTGCATCAACGAAAAGTGCGACTTCGCAATCTGGAAAACGCTGTGCGGCCGGATGTTTGAAATGGAGGAAGTGGAAAAGCTCATCACGGAGAAACAAGTCGGGCCGTTGCAAAATTTCCGCAGCAAAAAGGGGTTTCCGTTCACCGCCGTGTTGAAGCTGACGGCCGAGTTCAAGATCGAATTTGATTTCGGCAACGGCCAGCAGCAGGATGGCACGGACGCCGCGCCGGTGGATTTTACCGGCAAGGAGCCGCTGGGCAAATGTCCCAAGTGCGGCGCGCGGGTGTTCGATGCCGGGATGAATTACATCTGCGAGAAGGCGACGGGTGCGGACCGGACGTGCAAGTTCCGCACCGGCAAGATCATTTTGCAGCAGGAAATTTTGCCGGAGCAGGTGAAGAAATTGCTTACCGAGGGCAAAACGGATTTGTTGACAAAATTCATCTCCAAGAAAAACAACCGCGCGTTCAAGGCATTCCTGATCGTCAAGGATGGCGGCACGGCGTTTGAATTTCCGCCGCGGGAGGCGAAGGGCAGGGCAGGTGCGGCCAAAGGCCCGAAGGAGCCGCTGCCGAAAATTGATTTCACCGGCAAGGAACCGCTCGGCAAATGTCCCAAATGCGGTGGAAAGATTTTTGACACGGAGGCGGGCTATCTTTGCGAAAGGTCGCAGGCGGACACCAAACCTTGCCGGTTCAAGATCAACCGGGAAATTTTGCAGCAGCCGATTGAGCCGGCGCAGGCGCAAAAACTGCTGGCCGCGCACAAGACCGATTTGCTCGACAAATTCGTCTCCAAGGCCGGGAAAACGTTCCTGGCCTATCTCGTGATGGATGCCAAGGGCAAGGTCACGTTTGAATTCCCCCCGCGCGAAGACGAAGTGGAAGCCCAGTCGAAATGACTGAAACTGCGCAAGCCAAACCAGCAACCACCGACAAGTGGATTCAGAAATTTCTCGCGCACTTGGCCACGGACCGCGGCGCGTCGGTTTACACCCAGCGGAATTACCGGCAGGCATTGCTGGAATTTTCCAAATGGCATCACGAGGAGCGTCAGCAGTCTCCCGCGTGGGAAAAACTTCAACGCGATGATTTTCGCGGCTACCTGCGGTTTTTGGGCCGGCAAAACCTGGGTCGCGCGGCGATTCAACTCCGGTTCTGCGCGCTGCGGACGTTTTACAAGTTTCTGATCCGGCACGGCATGGTCGGGGCGTCGCCGATAAAAAATCTGGCGCTGCCGAAGCAGGGCCGGCGATTGCCGAAGTATCTGACCAAGCAACAAATTATCGATTTGTTCGGCGCGCCGGTCAAGCTGATGGCCACGCCCCGGCGCAAAGGGCCGGGCCGCCCGATTTCGGCCAGCGTGTGTTTGCGCGACGTTGCGGTGCTGGAGACGATTTACTCGTGCGGGCTGCGCGTGAGCGAATTGTGCGGGTTGCGGGTGGAGGACATGGACTGGAAGGAACAACTGGTGCGTGTGCGCGGCAAGGGTAAAAAAGAGCGGCTCGTGCCGATTGGCCAGCCGGCGTTGCAGGCGATTGAAAATTATTGGAGCACGTTGAAGCGTCCGCCGTCCGGACCGGCGCCGGTGTTTTTTGCGGAAACGAAAACCGCCGCGCCGCTCCAGCCGGTCCAGTTGTCACGGCGCTTGAAACAATATCTGGCCATCGCCGGTCTCGATCCGGGCTTGACGCCGCACAAGCTGCGGCACAGTTACGCGACGCACCTGCTGGACGCGGGCGCGGATTTGCGAAGCGTGCAGGAATTGCTAGGGCACGCGCATTTGGTTACGACGCAGGTTTACACGCACGTCACCACCGAGCGGTTGAAGAAGGCTTACGACGCGGCCCATCCGCGGGCTTAGGCGGAAACCCGGAAACCGTATTCATCCGGTAAAATTGAATGGATTTGGCCAGAGAACATGGTGCCTAAAAAAATATAAAAACCTGTTGACAGGGAGGCGGGCGTTTCATAATTTGCTGTCAGTAGCAGAGCTGTAAACAGACAAAAATAGCCGTTTGCCCCTTGGATTTTAGATAAAAAGTGAGGGGAATGGATTTTTGTCGTTTTGTGTTTGTATATTGGATTGGACTAATGATTTATGCGCCCATGTAGCTCAGTTGGTAGAGCGCGTCCTTGGTAAGGACGAGGTCATCAGTTCAACCCTGATCATGGGCTCCAATTTGCAGATTTGACCGTTAACCAAAAAAACTAAACGCAGGAGACTAAAATGGCTAAAGAGCAATTTCAACGAACGAAACCGCACGTCAACGTCGGTACCATCGGACATATTGACCACGGCAAATCCACGCTGACGGCCGCAATTGTCGCGACCCAGGCCCGCAAGGGTCTGGCCAAGCCGATTTCTTATGCCGACATCACCAAGGGCGGCACGGTGCGCGATGAAAACAAGACGGTTACCATCGCCGTCTCGCACGTGGAGTACCAGAGCGACCAGCGCCATTACGCCCACATTGATTGTCCCGGCCATGCCGACTTCATCAAGAATATGATCACCGGCGCGGCGCAAATGGACGGCGCCATCCTGGTGGTGGACGCATCGGAAGGTCCGATGCCCCAAACCAAGGAGCACGTGCTGCTGGCCCGCCAGGTCGGCGTGCCCGCCATCGTCGTTTACCTGAACAAGGTTGACCTCGTGGACGACAAGGAACTGCTGGACCTGGTCGAAATGGAAATCCGCGACCTGTTGAGCAAGTATGAATTTCCGGGCGAAAAGACGCCCATCATCCGCGGCAGCTCCAAGGCGGCGCTGGCCGGGGAGAAGGAAGGCGAAGATTCCATCCAGAAATTGCTGGAAGCCGTTGATGCGTTCATCCCGCTGCCCGCGCGCGAAGTGGACAAGCCGTTCCTGATGTGCATCGAGGACGTGTTCAATATTGAAGGTCGTGGCACGGTGGTGACCGGTCGCGTTGAACGCGGCGTGCTGGAACGCATGTCAGATGTTGAAATCGTCGGCATCAAGGACACCCGCAAGACGGTGGCGACGGACATTGAAATGTTCCGCAAGCTGCTCGACAAGGCGACGGCCGGCGACAATGTGGGCGTGCTGCTGCGCGGTACCAAGAAGGAAGACGTTGAACGCGGCATGGTGCTGGCCAAACCCGGCAGCATTACTCCGCACGTGCATTTCAAGGCCGAAGTTTATGTACTCTCGAAAGAAGAAGGTGGCCGGCACACGCCATTCTTCACGAATTACCGTCCGCAATTTTATTTCCGCACCACGGATGTCACAGGTACCGTGACGCTCCCGCAGGGAGTCGAAATGGTCATGCCGGGTGACAATGTTTCGGTGGAAATCAAGGTTATCGCGCCGGTGGCCATGGAAAAAGGCCAGCGATTCGCGATTCGCGAAGGCGGCCGCACGATTGGCGCAGGCCGCGTGTCGGAAGTTATTGCATAAGGCGGTTTTCAAAATCTGGAGCGCGGGTGGTGAATCCGCGTCTCCTTTTTTGTCAAAAAAAACGAGATTGGGCGGATACGGCAGTAGCTCAATTGGTAGAGTAGCGGTCTCCAAAACCGTTGGTTGGGGGTTCAAGTCCCTCCTGCCGTGCCAGCCTTCGCTGGGACGAGGTGAATGCGAAGTGCCGCGCCGAAGCGTGAAGCGCGAGGCGGGACGAATGAAAGTGCTTTGAGCTATGGCTCGGCAAGCCAGTCTGCGAGCGGAGAGGTGGCAGAGTGGTCTATCGCGGCGGTCTTGAAAACCGCTTCGGGCTAACACCCGACGGGGGTTCGAATCCCTCCCTCTCCGCCAGAAAGTTGTAAATATTTTGTGAGTGGTTGGATTAACATATTATTTTGGGCGGCGATTATCGGCGCGGCTTTTGCCTACTTTTGGTGGCAGGGGCAGATCCGGCAATTGGCAAACTATGTACAGGAAACCCGCGAGGAATTAAAAAAATGTTCGTGGCCCACATGGGAAGAACTGAAAGGTTCGACCGTCGTGATCATGATTTCAATTGCCCTGCTCGGTGCATTCACCGAAGTGGTGAATCAAATCCTGTACTTCATTTTGATCAAGCTATAAGCACCATGCGCAGCCAATGGTTCGTCATACATACGCTTTCCGGCCAGGAGCAGAAGGTCAAGGAAAGCATTGAGAAGCGCGTCAAAACCGACGAAATGCAGGACTATGTCAAGGAAGTCCTCGTCCCGATGGAAAAGGTCGTCGAGGTGCGCAACCAGAAGAAAACTGTGTCCAACCGCAAGCTGTGGCCGGGCTACGTGTTTGTGGACATGGTGCTGCTGGATGAAGAAAACCGGATCGTCGAAAAGCCATGGTATTTCATCAAGGAAACGCAGGGCGTGATTGGTTTTGTCGGGGGCGAACCGCCCGTGCCGACGCCGACGGAAGAAGTCGAATCCATCAAGGCGCAAATTTCCGCGTCGGAGGAAACGGAAAAACCAAAGGTCAATTTTGAAGTCGGCGAAACGATCAAGATTAACAACGGACCGTTCCTTAATTTCAGCGGCGTGATCGAGGAAATCGATCCCGAACGCGGCAAGTTGAAGGTTACCGTCAACATTTTTGGGCGCAATACGCCGGTCGAACTCGAATACTGGCAGGTGGAGAAAGCGTAAGAATTTTTATGGCAAAGAAAATTACAGGCATCATCAAGCTGCAGATCCCGGCCGGCCAGGCCAATCCCGCGCCGCCGGTCGGCCCGGCGCTCGGCCAGCACGGCGTCAACATCATGGGCTTCTGCAAGGAATTTAACGCTGCGACCAAGGCTGACGCGGGACTCATCATTCCCGTCGTCATCACTGTTTTTCAGGACAAGTCGTTCAAGTTTATTACCAAGTCGCCGCCGGCGTCCATTCTGTTGAAAAAAGCCGCGGGCATCACCGCCGGGTCCAAGGAGCCGAACAAGGAAAAAGTCGGCAAGGTGACGCGCAAGCAGGTTTTGGACATCGTGAAAATGAAAGCAAAGGATTTAAACGCTGTGAACGAAGAAGCCGCGTTCCGGATTATCGCCGGCACGGCGCGCAGCATGGGAATTGAAGTCGTCGGATAAACCAAACAATCGCGGGAGAGTCATTAAAGATTCGCTTGGACCGCACCAAAGCAAATGCCCAGTAAACGATACAAAAAAGCGCTCGAAGTGGTGGACGCCAAAAAGGCGTATTCACTCAAGGATGCCGTTGGCGTCCTCGCGAAATTTCCCAAGGCGAAATTCAACGAGACAATTGACCTCGCGTTCCGCCTCGGTGTGGATCCGAAACAATCCGACCAGATGATCCGTGGCACGGTTCCGCTTCCGCATGGCAGCGGCAAGACCGTGCGTGTGCTCGTGTTCGCCAAAAGCGGCGCGGCGGCGGACGCGGCCAAGGCTGCTGGTGCGGAATACGTCGGCTATGAAGACATGATTGCCAAATGCCAGGGCGGCTGGGCTGATTTTGATGTGGCCGTGGCCACGCCCGAAGCGATGGCCGAAGTGCGCAAGCTGGGCAAGGTTCTCGGGCCGCGCGGTTTGATGCCGAATCCCAAGACTGGCACCGTCACGGACGACACGGCGAAAGCGGTGAAAGAAGTGAAGGCCGGCCGCGTCGAGTTCAAGGTGGACAAGGCGGGCAACGTTCATGTAGCCGTCGGCAAGGCGGCGTTTCCGGCCGAGCAAATCGAGGAAAACGCGCGCGCGGTGATTGAAGCCGTGGCCAAGGCGCGCCCCAACAGCGTCAAGGGCACCTATATCAACTCCTGCACGCTGTCGGCGACGATGAGTCCGCCAGTGCGCCTGGATATGCGCGAATTCATCGCCCATTAAACCTTAACTCAATTTGAATCATGCGTGCTGAAAAACAAATTTTAACGAAGGAATATGTCGCCCGGTTGAATGCCTCGCCATTCTTCATCGTGGTGAACTACAAGGGACTCAAGGTGTCCCACATGACCGAGCTGCGGAAGCGCCTGCAAAAGGCCGCCGCAGAGTTTCACATCGTCAAGAATTCCATTTTCCAAATCGCGGCCAAGGAAGCTGGTGTCGGCGAATTGAACGGCTCGCTCGGCGGCCAGCTGGCCGTGGTCACCGGCCAGAAGGACATTTCGTCCGCGGCCAAGGTGGTGAAAAATTTTGGCGCGGAGTTTGACCGGCTGAAGGTGCAGTTTGGCTTTTTGGACAATCAGCGCCTGGCAGCGGAAGCGATCATGGCCCTGGCTGACCTGCCGAGCCTGGACGTGTTGCGCGCCAAGTTGCTGGGCCTGTTTAACGCGCCGGCGACGAAACTAGTCGTTTTGCTCAACACGCCCGCGACGCAGCTCGCGCGTGTGATCCAGGCGAAAGCCGAGAAAGTCTGAAATAATTTCCGTCCGCTTTGGACAGCGGTTGGACAAACAAACAACAACAAAGTAAATCGTCGGTTCAAGAACGAACTTAAAAACACCGTGGCGTGTGGCGCCGAAGCAAGGCAAAGGCGGACCACGGCGGACGACGAGACGACAAGAAAGGTAATATGGCTGACATTGCAAACCTCGTGGAAGAATTGAGCAAGTTGACGGTTATCGAAGCCGCTGATTTGGTCAAGAAACTGGAAGAAAAATGGGGCGTTACGGCCGCTGCTCCGGCGGCTGCCGCTGCTCCGGCCGCAGGCGCTGCTGCGCCGGCTGCTGAAGCGAAGACCACATTTGACGTGATTCTCCTGTCCGCCCCGGCGGACAAGAAGATTGCCACCATCAAGGCCGTCCGCGAAGTGAAGACCGGTCTCGGTCTGGCGGAAGCCAAAGCGCTGGTGGAAGGCGCGCCCAAGACCGTGCTGGAAGGCGCTCCGAAGGCCGACGCCGACGCGGCCAAGAAAAAGCTCGAAGAAGCGGGCGCCAAAGTGGAGATCAAGTAACTGGCGAACTTTTGGGCGGTGGTCCCGCGAGCCGGGACCACCACCCTGTTTTTCACAAGCCGGAACGAATTTTTATTAGTTACAAACAGCAGCAACAAATGACCGCCGGTAGCGGTCTGAGTTCAGGCAAGTTCACTGTTGAACGCAGCGTGCTTGCCTTGTGTCGTTGATTGAAAATTGCCGGCTGGCATTGTTGCCAGCCAAACCAGAAAGTCCAAATGCCATCGCGAGCCACTGAACGAATCAATTTCGGCAAAATCAAAGAGATAGTCGTGCCGCCGAACATGATCGAATTGCAGACCAATTCCTACAAGGAGTTCCTGCAAGCCGACGCGGCGCCCAAAAAGCGCCGGAAACACATCGGCCTGGAAGCGGTCTTCCTCGAAGTGTTTCCCATCGAGAGTTACGACGGCAAGTGCGTGCTCGATTATGACTCGTACGAAATCGGACCGCCGAAGCTGGACTGGCTCGAATGCCTGCGCGAAGGCCTGACCTATGGCGCGCCGCTGTATGTCACCTTCCTGCTCAAGGAAGAGGGCAAGAGTGCCAAGGAGGAAAAAGTTTTCATGGGTGAACTGCCGCTGATGACGCCGCAGGGCACGTTTGTCATCAATGGCGCCGAGCGCGTCGTCGTCAGCCAGTTGCACCGCTCCCCGGGCATCGCGTTCGAGGCCACGCAGCATCCCAACGGGAAAATGCTGCACAGCTTCCGCGTCATTCCCGACCGGGGTTCGTGGTATGAGGCGCAATTCGACACCAGCGATTTGCTTTACGTTTATCTCGACCGTAAGAAGCGCCGCCGGAAATTTTTGACGACGACGTTCTTCCGCGCGTTGAGCTTTTTGGATGTCGAGGGCGGCATCGGCAAGGGCAAGGACAATGGCGAGAAGACCCGCGGCACGGACGAGGAAATCCTCAAGCTGTTTTACGAGATCGAGGAACTCTCGGTCAAGGAAGCCGAGAAACTCGAAGATTTGACGAATTGCGTTCTGGTTCAGGACGCGGTGGACGCGGAAAAAGGACTCGTCGTCGCCCGTGCCTTCGAGCCACTGTCCAAGTCGGTGGTCAAACAAATCGCTGAACTGGGCATCAATAAGATCAAGGTTGTCAACACCACGGTTGACGAGGGCATCATGATCAAATGCCTGAAGAAAGACCCGGCCAAAAACGAGGAAGAGGCGCTCAAGGATATTTATCGCCGCCTGCGTCCCGGTGATCCGCCGACCGCCGCCAATGCGCGCGCGTTACTCAAGCGGTTGTTCTTTGATCCGAAACGTTATGATTTGGGCCGCGTGGGCCGTTACAAGATTAATCAAAAACTCGGCCTCAAGGACAAGGAAGAGTCACGCATTCTCAAGAAGGGCGATTTGGTGGCCGCAACGAAATATCTGCTCCGCCTTAAAAAAGGCGAGGGCAGTGTGGACGACATTGACCACCTGGGCAGCCGCCGCATCCGCACGGTCGGCGAATTGCTCGCCAACCAGTGCCGCGTCGGCCTTTCGCGCACGGAACGCCTCGTCAAGGAACGCATGACGCTGTTCGATCAAAGCGTTGAGGCCATGGCGCCGCAGAAGCTCATCAATCCGAAGGCTCTCTCGGCGGTCATCCGCGATTTCTTTGGCCGTTCGCAATTGAGCCAGTTCATGGATCAAATCAATCCGCTGGCTGAATTGACGCACAAGCGCCGTCTGTCCGCGCTCGGGCCGGGCGGCTTGAGTCGCGACCGCGCTGGCTTTGAAGTCCGCGACGTCCATCCGTCGCATTACGGACGTATTTGCCCGATTGAGACGCCGGAAGGCCCGAACATCGGCCTCATCGCGTCGCTGGCGACGTTTGCGCGCATCAACGATTTCGGCTTTCTCGAAACGCCGTATCGCAAGGTCGAGAACGGCAGACTCACCGAGAAAATTGATTACCTGACCGCCGACCGCGAGGAGCAGTTCATCATCGCGCAGGCGAACTCGCCGGTGGATGACAAGGGCAAGTTCCTGACCGACCATGTGGTTTGCCGCGCCCGGACCGACTTTATTGACGTTGAACCGGCGCGGGTGGATTACATGGATGTTTCGCCCAAGCAATTGGTGTCCATCGCCGCGTCGCTGATTCCGTTCCTGGAGCATGACGATGCGAACCGCGCGTTGATGGGTTCCAACATGCAACGCCAGGCGGTGCCGCTGCTCGTGACCGAGGCGCCGCTGGTGGCGACCGGCCTGGAAGACCGCGTGGCCCGCGACTCGCGCGCCGTGGTGGTTGCGGAGGAAGCCGGCAAGGTTGCTTCCGTCAGTGGCGATCAAGTCATCATCACCGAGGACGGCAAACTGCCGGAGACGAAAAAGAAGATCAAACACGATCCCGAAAAGGGCGTGTGGGTGTACCCGATCCGCAAATTCATGCGGTCGAATGCCGCCACGTGCATCAATCAGAAAATCCTGGTGCACAAGGGCGACCACGTGAAGAAGGGGCAGGTCATTGCCGACGGTCCTTGCACGCAGAACGCCGAGCTGGCCCTCGGCCGCAACGTGCTCGTCGCGTTCATGCCGTGGAATGGCTACAACTTCGAGGATGCGATCCTCATCAGCGAAAGAATTGTGAAGGACGACATCTTCACGAGCATTCACATTGATGAATTTGAAGTGGCCGCCCGCGACACCAAGCTCGGCCCGGAGGAAATCACGCGCGACATCCCGAACCTCGGCGATGAGGCGCTCAAGAATCTTGGACCGGACGGCGTCATCCGCGTTGGCGCGGAAGTGAAGCCTGGTGATATTTTGGTCGGCAAAATCACGCCGAAATCGGAAACCGAACTCGCGCCGGAAGAGCGTTTGCTTCGCGCCATTTTCGGTGAAAAGGCCGCGGACGTGAAGGACACGTCGCTTAAAATTCCCTCCGGCACCTACGGCATCGTCATGGACGTCAAGGTGTCGTCGAAGAAAGAGGAGGGCGAGCACGGCGGTCCCCGGTCACCGGTTGGCGAGGGCAAACGCCACGCGAAGCAGATTGAGGACGACCACAAGAAAAAGACCGACGAGTTGCGTGACCAGTTGACCGAGGCGTTGAGCAATATTTTGCTCGGCGAAAAAATCCCGCTCGACGTGGTGAACAGCGAGACCGGTGAAATCATCATTCCGGCGAACCGCAAGATCACGAAGACGCTCCTGCGCAAACTCGCGACGGTCTATGATCGCATCGAGATTGATCCGTCGCCCATCCGCAACAAGATCAACGAAATCATCGGCAGCTTCAAAAAGAAGTTCGATGATTTGCAGATGCAATACGACGAGGAAATGGAACGCACCGAGGCGGGCGAAGGCGTGGAAGCCGGCATCGTCAAGTCGGTGAAGGTCTATATTGCCTCCAAACGCAAGCTGTCCGTCGGTGACAAAATGGCCGGACGCCACGGCAACAAGGGTGTCGTCGCGCGCATCGTGAAGGAAGAGGACATGCCGTTCCTGGAAGACGGAACGCCGATGGACATCGTGTTGAATCCGCTGGGCGTGCCATCGCGCATGAACGTCGGCCAGGTGCTGGAAACCCACCTCGGCTGGGCGGCGAAAATTCTGGGTCTGAAATTCGCCACGCCGGTTTTTGACGGCATCAAGGAAAAGGAGATTCGCGGCTACCTCAAGGAGGCGAAATTGCCGGAGCACGCCAAGACGATTCTTTTCGATGGTTGCACCGGGCAGCCGTTCGATCAGGAAATTGTCGTCGGTTACATTTACATGATGAAGCTCGGTCATTTGGTCGCCGACAAGATTCACGCCCGCGCGGTTGGGCCTTACTCGCTCGTCACCCAGCAACCGCTCGGCGGCAAAGCGCAGTACGGCGGCCAGCGCTTCGGCGAAATGGAAGTCTGGGCCATGGAAGCCTACGGCGCGGCCTACACGCTGCAGGAATTGCTCACGGTCAAATCCGACGACGTGCAGGGGCGCACGCACATTTACGAAGCCATTGTCAAGGGTGACAACGCTCTGGAGGCGGGCATTCCCGAATCCTTCAACGTGCTCGTCAAGGAAATGCAGTCGCTTGGCCTCGATGTGAAGGTGGGTTACAGCAATCCGGCGGAACATCAGCCGGAAACACCCGCAACGGTACTGGCGACGCTTTAACCTGGAAATCATTCAACCAACGCGGAAACACATTTTAGTATGACTGGCAACAAAGAAAACGCGCGCGAACTGCTCGGACTGGAAAAGGTCAATCAGGTGGATTACGTCGGGATTACCCTCGCGTCCCCCGAGGCCATCCGGTCGTGGAGCAAAGGCGAAGTCAAGAATCCCGAGACCATCAACTACCGCACGTTCAAGCCGGAAAAGGGCGGCCTCTTCTGCGAACGCATTTTCGGTCCCGTCAAGGACTGGGAATGTTCCTGCGGCAAGTATAAACGCATCAAGCATCGCGGCATCGTCTGTGACCGTTGCGGCGTGGAGGTGACGCTCGCCCGCGTCCGCCGCGAGCGCATGGGCCACATCGAACTGGCCGTGCCCACATGCCATATCTGGTTTTTCAAGTGCATGCCGTCGCGCATCGGCCTCGTCCTCGATGTGACCGCGCGCAATCTGGAGCGCGTGATTTATTACGAGGATTACTTGGTGATTGATCCCGGCAACACGCCGCTGAAGCAGAATCAATTGCTCAACGAGCATGAATATCGCGAAGCCCGCGAGACCTACGGCGTGGACGCGTTTGTCGCCAAGATGGGCGCCGAAGCCGTACGCGAGGCGCTGGCCCGGGTGGATCTGGCCAAGGGCGTCGAACAATTGCAGCAGGCGATGACCGAAACCAAGAGCAAGCAGATTCGCAAAAAACTAGCCAAGCGGATCAAGCTGCTCCAGGGCCTGGCGATTTCCAAGAGCCGTCCGGAGTGGATGATTCTCACGGTGCTGCCGGTGATTCCGCCGGATTTGCGCCCGCTCGTGCCGCTCGAAGGCGGTCGTTTTGCGACGTCCGATCTGAATGATTTGTATCGCCGCGTTATCAACCGGAACAACCGGCTCAAGACGCTGCTCCAGCTCAAGACACCCGAGGTCATTATCCGCAACGAAAAGCGCATGTTGCAGGAGGCCGTGGACGCGCTGTTCGACAATGGCCGTCATGGCCGCCCGGTCACCGGCGCCGGCAACCGCTCGCTCAAGTCGCTGTCCGACATGCTCAAGGGCAAGGGCGGACGCTTCCGTCAGAATTTGCTCGGCAAGCGCGTGGATTATTCCGGCCGCTCCGTCATTGTCATCGGCCCCGAACTCAAGCTCAACCAATGCGGTTTGCCGAAGAAAATCGCGCTGGTCTTGTTCGAGCCGTTCATCATCCGCCGGCTCAAGGAGCTCGGCTACGTCCACACCGTTCGCAGCGCGAAGAAAATGATCGAGCGCCAGACGAGGGAAGTGTGGGATGTGCTCGAGGAAGTGACCAAGGGCCATCCGGTCCTGCTCAACCGCGCGCCGACGCTGCACCGTCTTTCCGTGCAGGCATTCGAACCGCAACTGATTGAAGGCGAAGCGATTCGCATTCATCCGCTGGTTTGCACCGCTTACAACGCGGATTTCGACGGCGACCAGATGGCCGTTCACGTGCCGCTATCCGTCGAGGCGCAAATGGAAGCGCGCCTGTTGATGATGGCGACGAACAACATTTTCAGTCCGTCGTCCGGCAAGCCGATTATCACGCCGACGCAGGACATCACGCTCGGCTGTTACTATCTCACCGCCGAACCACGCACGCCGATGCCCGCCGACACGCGGAAACTGCCGCTGTTCGGTTCGAAGGAAGAGGTGATTTTCGCCTACGACGATGGCGCGTTCAAGACTCACGACCGGATTCGGCTGTCGAATCCCGACTTTGGCCGGCAAACCGTTTACGGCGACCCGACGAAGAAGATCATCGAAACCACCGTTGGCCGCGTCACCTTCAGCGAGATTTGGCCGTCGGAACTCGGCTTTTACAACAAGGCCGCCGGCAAGAGCCAGCTCGGCGATTTGATCTGGAAGTGTTACAAGTTCGCCGGCCACGACAAAACCGTAACGATGCTCGACAAGCTCAAGGAACTTGGCTTTCGCGAGGCCACGAAATCCGGCGTGTCCATCGGCATTGACGACATGATCGTGCCCAAGGAACGCGACCAGGAAATTGACACCGCGCAAAAGCAGATCAAGGAAGTTGAGAAGCAGTATCGCAAGGGTGTCATCACGCCGGGCGAGCGCTACAACAAGATCGTGGACATCTGGACGCATTGCACCGACATGATTTCCAGCGTCATGTTCCGCACGCTCGAACAGAACCAGGGCAAGAAGGAGTTCAACCCGGTGTATCTCATGGTGGATTCCGGCGCGCGCGGCAACAAGCAGCAGGTTCGCCAGCTCGCCGGTTTGCGCGGCCTCATGGCCAAGCCCAGCGGCGACATCATCGAGAAACCGATTCTCGCGAACTTCCGCGAAGGTCTCTCGGTGCTGGAATACTTCATCTCAACGCACGGCGCCCGCAAGGGTCTGGCCGACACCGCCCTCAAGACTGCCGACTCCGGTTACATGACCCGCAAGCTTGTGGACGTGTCGCAGGATGTCATCATTCAGCAGAAGGATTGCGGCACGACCAACGGCATCTGGGTTTCCGCTGTGTTCGAAGGCGAGGACGAAGTGGTCAAACTTGCCGACCGGCTTGTGGGCCGGTTTGCCTGCGACGACATCGTCAACCCGACGAATCCCAAGGAATTTCTCATTCATACGAACGAAGAAATTGACGAGGAAAAGGCCAAACACATTGAGGCTTCCGGCATTGACCGCGTCCGCATTCGTTCAGTGCTCACCTGCGAAAGCAAGCAAGGCATTTGTATCCATTGCTACGGCCGCAATCTCGCCACCGGCGGCCTCGTCAAACTCGGTGAAGCCGTCGGCATCATCGCTGCGCAATCCATCGGCGAGCCCGGCACGCAGCTTACGATGCGGACGTTCCACATCGGCGGTACTGCGGCGCAGGTGTTCAAGATTCCCCAGATCAAGGCCAAGCACGACGGCACGATCCGTTTCAACGACCTCCGCTTGGTTGAACTGGAGGACGGCAACAACATCGTACTGAACAAGAACGGCTCTGTCTCCATTGTGGCCGACGACGGGCGCGAACTGGAAAACCACGTTGTGGTCATCGGTGCGGTCATTTCGTTCAAGGAGGGTTCCAAGGTCAAGAAGGGCGATACCTTCGTGCAATGGGACCCGTACAATGTGCCGATTCTTTCCGAAAAGGCCGGCAAGGTGAAATTCCACGACATCATCGAAGGCGTGACGATGAAGCAGGAAATGGACGAGACGACCGGCCAGGAAGCCATGGTGCTCGTCGAGCACAAGGAAGACCTGCACCCGCAGATCATCATCAGCGACGACTCCGGCGAAGTGGTGGCGAATTATCCGATCCCCTCTGGCGCGCACGTCGTGGTGACCGAAGGCAGCAAAATAGTCGCCGGCACACTCATGGCCAAGACGCCGCGCAAGACGTCCAAGACCAAGGACATCACGGGCGGTCTGCCTCGCGTGGCGGAATTGTTCGAAGCCCGCCATCCGAAGGACGCCTCGGAAATTTCCAAGATTGACGGCCTCGTGGACTTCGGTGCGAGTGTGCGCGGCAAGCGCTGCATTGTCATCAAGGACACGCAGACCAACGCGGAAGAGGAACATCTCATCCCGATCGGCAAGCATGTCATCGTCTTCAAGGGCGACATGGTAAAGAAAGGCCAGCAGTTGACCGAAGGCCCGATGGATCCGCACGAAATTCTCGACGTTTGCGGCCCGCAGGAATTGCAGGAGCATCTCGTCAGCGAAGTGCAGGAGGTTTACCGCCTCCAAGGCGTCACGATCAATGACAAGCACATTGAAATAATTGTGCGCCAGATGCTCCGCAAGGTGCGCATCACCGAACCCGGCGATACCGAGTTCCTTTGGGGTGAGCAGATTGACAAGCTGGCCTTCGAGGACGAAAACGAGCGCGTGGACAAAATGGGCGGCAAACCCGCCGAGGCTTCCCCCGTGTTGCTCGGCATCACCAAGGCATCGCTTGAAACCGACAGCTTCCTCAGCGCCGCGTCGTTCCAGGACACGACCCGCGTGCTCACCGAGGCGGCCACGCGGTCGCGCGTGGATTATCTGCACGGCTTCAAGGAAAATGTCATCATGGGACATATCATCCCGGCCGGCACCGGCTTTGACATGCACCGCAAGGTGTTGCTCAAGCATCTGGTCGAGGCGGAAGATGTGCCGGAGCCGGAGCCCCCGGCAGAACCGCCGGAGGAGAACCCGCTGCTGATTTGATGAAGGACAAATACTTGTTGCAACGAAAAACTTATTTGTTATTATCTGTTTTCCATTTTTAAGACGCAATGCCGACTATTAATCAACTGGTCCGTAAGGGCCGAAACAAAGTCAAGTACAAGTCCAAGTCACCCGCCTTGGAAGGTTCACCGTTTCGACGCGGTGTCTGCATCCAGGTCATGACGCGCACGCCCAAGAAGCCAAACTCAGCGATGCGCAAGGTCGCCAAGGTGCGCCTGACCAACGGCTACGAGATCATCGCCTACATTCCGGACGAGGGCCACAATTTGCAGGAGCACTCGATCGTAATGGTGCGCGGCGGCCGCGTGAAAGATTTGCCGGGTGTGCGTTATCATATCGTCCGCGGCCGACTGGATGCCGCCGGGGTCGAAAAACGCCGGGTCAGCCGTTCCAAATACGGCGTGAAACGTCCGAAACCAGGTTCCAAACCCGCGGCAGCGGCGCCAGCAGCAGAGGCTCCGGCAGCACCCGCAGCCTAAACTTAACCACGGTCCAACGATTTAACGAATCCCATGTCACGCAGACGACAAGCTACCCGACGGAAGATTGCCAAGGACGGAAAGTTCCAGAGCGTTTTGGTTTCACGGCTGGTCAACACCATCATGTATGGTGGCAAGAAGAGCACGGCGCAACGGATTGTCTATGGCGCCTTTGACAGTATTTCCGAAAAAAATCCGGCCAGCAATCCGGTGGAAATTTTGCAGCGCGCGGTGGACAACGCCAAGCCGCGCATCGAAACCAAGGCCCGCCGCGTCGGCGGGGCCACTTATCAAGTGCCGCTGGAAGTGCCGTCGGACCGGCAGGCCGCCTTGGCGCTGCGCTGGATAGTGGATTTCGCGGACGCCCGCAAGGGCACGCCCATGCGCGAGGCGCTCGCGGCGGAAATCATGGAGGCGTATCAAGGGCAGGGGAATGCCATCCGCAAACGCGACGAAGTTCACAAGATGGCGCAGGCCAACAAGGCATTCGCTCATTTCCGCTGGTAATATTATTTTCAACTCGCCCCGAAGGTGTTTTTAACATCGGGGCGTTTTTTATTTTTTCAAACCATGACGCAAGCAGCCACCAAATCATCAAAATCGGACGTTTCGTCCAACCGTGAATATCCGCTGGAGCGCACGCGCAACATCGGCATCGCGGCGCACATTGACGCGGGCAAGACGACCACGACCGAGCGCATACTCTTTTACACCGGCCTCATTCACAAGATCGGCGACGTGGATGACGGCAACACGGTCACCGACTGGATGGAGCAGGAACGCGAACGCGGCATCACGATCACTTCGGCGGCGGTAACTTGTTACTGGACGCAAAAGTCGGTCAAGGCGGGTGAGAACGAGGTGTACAAGGCGTTCAAGGATATTCCGCATCGCATCAACATCATTGACACTCCCGGTCACGTGGATTTTACTGCCGAGGTGGAGCGCTCCATGCGCGTGCTCGATGGCGCGGTCGCGGTGTTCTGCGGCGTGGCCGGCGTGCAGCCGCAATCCGAAACCGTCTGGCGTCAGGCGACCAAATACAAGGTCCCGCGCATCGCCTTCGTCAACAAGATGGACCGCACCGGCGCGAATTTTGAAAATGCGCTCGCCGACATGCGCAACAAGCTCAAGGCCTATGCGTATCCGATCTTCCTGCCCATTGGCGCCGAGGATCATTTTGAAGGCGTCATTGATGTCGTCAACCAGAAGGCCATTCTCTGGGGGCCGGGTGACGTGGTCAATGAAGGCTTGAATTACGAGGTGAAGGAAGTTCCGGCCGAGCACCAGGCCCGCGCCAAGGCCGCGCTTGCGGAATTGATTGACGCCGTTTCCAACAAGGATGACGAAGTCGCCGGATTGGTCATCGAGGGCAAGCCCATCACAGTGCCCGTGCTCAAGGCTGCGATTCGCCGGCTCACCTGCAAGATTGAACTGGTTCCTGTGTTGTGTGGCACGGCCTTCAAAAAGAAGGGCGTGCAGCCGCTGGTGGACGCGGTCGTGGATTATCTGCCCAGTCCAATGGATGTTCCCGGCGCCGAAGGTACCGAGTTGAGCATGGAGAATCCCGTTCACGTCGAGACCAGCGACAGCAATAAATTTTGTTCGCTGGCGTTCAAGCTGTGGACTGACGTCTATGCGGGCAAGCTCGTGTTCTTCCGCGTTTATTCCGGCACGCTCAAAAAGGGCGACACGATTTACAATCCCCGCACGCGCAAACGCGATCGCGTCAGCCGCCTGATGATCATTCAAGGCAGCGAACGCAAGGACATCGCCCAGGTTTTTGCCGGCGACATCGCCGCGCTCGTCGGCCTGCGCAACATCACCACCGGGGACACGTTGTGCGACGAGGATTACGACGTGACGCTCGAACCGCCGACGTTTCCCGAACCCGTTATCAGCATGGCCGTCGAGCCGAAGACGCGCGCCGATCGTGACAAGATGTCCGAAGGCTTGCAGCGGCTCGCCGAGGAAGACCCGACGTTTCGCTGTTTCCACAACGAGGAAACCGGCCAGCTCATCATTGCGGGCATGGGCGAGTTGCACCTGGAAATCATTTGCGACCGGCTCAAGCGCGAATTCAAGGTGGACTGCAACACCGGCGCGCCGCAAATCGCCTACCGCGAAACCATCACCAAGGCCGCTGATGGCGAAGGCAAATTCATCCGTCAGTCCGGCGGTCGCGGTCAATACGGTCACGCCTGCGTCCAGATTCAGCCGAACGAGAAGGGCAAGGGCGTCGAGGTCGAAAACAAAATCGTCGGTGGTGCGATTCCCAAGGAATACATCCCGGCGGTCATTGACGGCATCGAGGAAGCCATCAAGGGCGGCGTCTATGCCGGCTACCAGGTCATTGACATCAAGGTGCAGGTTACGGACGGCACGTTCCATGAGGTGGACTCGAACGAACTGGCGTTCAAAATGGCCGGTATTTTCGCGCTCAAAGACGCCTTCAAAAAGGCGAATCCGATTTTGCTCGAACCGATCATGAAGGTGGAAGTCACCACGCCTGACGAATATCAGGGCGATTTGCTCGGCGACATCAGCCGTCGTCGTGGTCACATCGTCAATATCGAGGCCAAGAATGGCCAGACGATTCTCAACGCGCAGGTGCCGCTGGCGGAAATGTTCGGATACGCCACGGCGATCCGGTCGCTTTCGAAAGGGCGCGCATCCTATTCCATGGAGCCGCTGACGTTCGAGCAGGTGCCGAAAGGTGTGCTGAGCACCATTCTGGACGCGGCCGCCAAGAAACCGGCGGCGAGAACTTAAAATCGCAGTTTCAATCTTTTGCAACCAGCGGCCTCTGGAAACGGAGGCCGCTTTTTTGTAGCCAAGCGGTTCAAGTCACATCTCGATTTGGATTGAACCAAAAAACCTTAAAAAAGATATTGCATTGGCGGAGGTGTCTGATAAATTGCGCGTCCGCTTTCCCCGGTAAGGGAGCGGAGTTTTCGGAAAAAATTTAACAGACAATTGTTCTTTGTATGAATGGACAACGCATACGCATTCGGCTTAAGGCCTACGACCAGCGCGTCATAGACCAATCGGCGCGCGAAATCGCCGACACCGTCAAACGCACTGGCGCGCGCGTCGCCGGGCCCATCCCGCTTCCGACCCGCATCGAGCGATTCACCGTCCAACGCTCGCCGCATTGCGACAAGAAATCGCAGGAAACTTTCGAGCAACGCACGCACAAGCGGCTGATTGACATTCTCGACCCGACCGCCAAGACAGTGGATGAATTGAAGAAGCTCAATCTCCCGGCAGGCGTGGACATCACCATCAAAATTTAACCATTCACGCCATGCCACTCGGACTTCTCGCAAAAAAACTCGGTAGCACGCGCGTCTATGATGCGCGCGGCATCGTCACCCCGGTCACCGTTGTGCTCGCCGGCCCCAACCGCGTGTTGCAGGTCAAAACCCAGGCCGGCAAGGACGGTTACAACGCCGTTCAGCTGGGTTTCGACGACCAAAAGGAACAGCGCCTCACCAAGGCATTGCTCGGCCACATCAAAAAACAAAACGGCGCGGCGGTGAAACGCATCCGCGAATTTCGGAATTTCTCCAAGGAAGTGAAACCCGGCGACATCGTTGGGCCCACGCTGTTCGCCGTTGGCGATTTTATTGATGCCATTGGCGTCACAAAGGGCCGCGGTTTTGAGGGCGTCGTGAAGCGTCATCGTTTTGCGGGTGGTGATTCGACGCACGGTGCCAAGGGCTGGCACCGCCGCAGCGGCGCCATTGGCCAGCGCCTGTTCCCCGGCACGGTCATGCGCGGCATGAAAATGCCCGGTCACATGGGACAGGTCACGCGCACGACGCAGAACCTGGAAGTCATCCAGGTGCGCGAGGCGGACAATTTGCTGCTCATCAAGGGAGCGATTCCCGGCGCGGAAGGCGATTATATCGTCATCCGCGAATCCAAGAAACGGCCCAAGGGCTGGAAACCGCCGGTCAGCCTGGCTCCGATGAAGAAGAAGGGCGCCGCGAAGGCTGAACCCAAACCCGCGGCTGCGGCCGAGGCAAAAAAGTAATTTGAACGGCCATGAAAATTGCCATTAAAAATATCCAAGGTAAGCAGCAGGGAGAACTGGAAGTGAAGTTCCCGCTGATTGAAGACGGAAGGGGCACGCAAGCGGTGCATGATGTCGTGGTCGCCTATCGGGCGGCGCAACGCATGGGCACGGCCTGCACCAAAAACGTCGGCGAAGTCTCCGGCAGCAACAAGAAGCCGTGGAAACAAAAAGGCACGGGCCGCGCGCGCGCCGGTTCCCATCAATCGCCGTTATGGGTGGGTGGTGGCGTGGTCTTCGGTCCGCGGCCCCGCGACTTCAGCAAAAAAGTTTCCAAGAAAACCCGCGACCTCTCGTTGCGCAAGGCGTTGAGCGAACGGCTCAAGGCCGGCGACGTGGTGTTGGTGGACGATTTGAAACTCGCCTCGTCGAAGACGAAGGATTTTGCCAGCCTGATGTCCACGCTGGAGTTGACCGGCACGACGCTGGTCGTCTCCACCGGCATTGACAAGAACCTCACGCTTGCCGCGCGCAATATTGAAAACGTGGCGCTGACGACGAGTGATTCGCTGAACACGTACGACATTTTGCGGCCCGACAAGCTGCTCTTCACGAAGAGCGCGTTTGAGAAAGTCGAAGCCCGTCTGATCAAGGAATAACATGAACTCTTTTGAAGTCATCAAGACCGTCCGCCTGACGGAAAAGGGCACAAGGCAAGGCAGCCAGGTGGTTCGTTCCTTCGAACGCGACAATGCCGGCAAGCCGGTTCTGGACAGCAAGGGTGGACCAAAAATCAAAGACCGTCCGCTTAACCAATACACCGTCGTGGCCGACCGCCGCGCCAACAAGACGGAAATCCGCCAGGCCGTGCAGGAACTGTTCAAGGTCAAGGTCACCAAGGTCAACACGCTGAACGTTCGCGGCAAGTCCCGCCGCAAGCGCACGTCGCAGGCCGGCAAGGCGCCCGATTGGAAGAAAGCCATCGTGACGCTCAAGGACGGCGACAAGATTGTTTTGACGTAATCGAAATTTGAAAACTTGAACGGCGCGGAAATTTTTCCGCGCCGTTTTTTTATTGTAGTGTTCGGCCTGTGGCCGAAACGAAATCGAGCCATAGGCTCGACGCTACAAATGCGTGCGCTGTTTCTTCAATTTTGTTCCAGAGGTTGGACAGCTTTTGTCCATGCCGGCATGCGAGGATTTGACATGAACTGAATTTGGGTTCAATTAAAGTTTGCCCGTGAACACGAAAACGCCCAACCGCATCCTGCACGTGGATGGCGACAGCTTCTTCGCCAGTTGCGAGATCGCCTTGAATCCCCGATTACAGGGTCGCCCGGTCTGGGTGGGCGGCGGGCGGCGCGGCGACGGCATCGTCATTGCGGCGAATCGCGCGGCCAAAAAATTCGGCATCAAAACCGGCATGGCATGTTTTGAGGCGAAGAAGCTTTGTCCGCGCGGCGTGCTCTGCAAACCGCACTACGACGAATACCGCCGGCTGTCAGCGGAGATGTTTCGCGTGCTTGAGGAATATTCGCCCATGCTCGTGCCCATCTCGATTGACGAGGGCTTTCTCGATTTCACCACGATGGACCGCCATGTCTGGCGACACACCACGCCGGAAAAATATGTGAAGGAAATCTGCTGGCGAATTTTGCGCGAGGTGAAATTGCCCGTGTCCGCCGGCCTGGCCAATTCATCGCGGCTCGCCAAGCTGGCGACGGATGCGGCCAAGCCAGGCTTCATCGAGATTCCCGCCGGCTCGGAAAAGGAATTTTTGCAGGACCGTTCCGTGCGTGAACTTTCCGGCATTGGCAAGAACCGTCAACGCTCGCTCGCCGCGCTCGGTGCGACGACATTCGGTCATGTGGCAAAATTGCCTTCGACCTTGCTCCGGCAGAAGTTCGGCATTTGGGGCCAGCAGCTCTGGTTGTTTGCCAACGGACTGTGGAACGAGCCGCTGCTGCTCGAGGTCAAGGATCGCACGACGATTTCCAGCAACACGACGTTGCCGTACGACGAGCCGGATTACGAGGCGGCGCTGACGTTTACGTTGAGCGAGGTAACGCGGCTGGTCGGCCAGTTGCGGCGCGAACAATTGCAGGCCCGGGAACTCGGGCTGACGGTGCGGTTCAACGACTTCGCCGAAGTCAGCGGCGGGCACCGGTTCCACGAACCGCAGTTTCAGAATTCCGTCATCAACGCGGTGTTGAAAACGATTTTCCGGCACATCATGGGCGACCAGGCCAAGCCGGTGCGGCAAATCCGCATCGCATTTTGGAATCTCGCGCGGCTGGACACGCAGCCGACGTTATGGGGCCGCACTGACGCCGAACGTTGGGGCGCGCTTGATGACGCGGCGCACTTGCTCAACCGGCGGTTTGGCCCTACCGCAGTGATGACTGGCGCACAACTGGCCTTGCGTGAACTGGAGGAAGCGTTCAAAAATCCGAAGGCGAAATGTCCGTTCGTGCCGCAGCGCGAAATGGTGAAGAAACTTTGGGGCACCGACGCCGACCCGCTGGCGCAAAAGGGGGAATGGGAAAAGCGGCTGGCCAAGATCAACAAACAGTCGCAGTTTCGGCATTGATCTGTAACCACGGCCCCGTCCTCCGTAGTCCCGCTACGCGGGATGGAGAGTGGATGTACGCAGATGCCCGCATGCATTGCGGTCACTGTGGTGGATCCGGGTGGCAACTGCCATGCCCTGATACTGGCAACACCGCCGTTGATCGCCACTGGACTGCTCTCAAGGTTGGGTGATCATCACTCTATAGAACCGGTGTGGCAGGTTATTATTGTTGGTGACATTCAACGGATCCCCCGTGCCAGCAACAGTATTCCCCAATAGAGTCCACGTCGGGTCTTCCAGGTTGTCCTTGAATTCTACCTGATAGTTCTGACTCGCGATAGTCGGCCAAGTAACAGTGTATTGATCTCCGCTTGCGCTGATGCCAGTCAAATCTGGACGCTCCACCACCGTCAAGATGCCCGCCACATAACTGATGGTGTAGTTGGCTGCTGCGGCTCCGCTCGCCGCGATCGGGTAAGTAGTGCCTGCCGGGCTGTTGACATCGGCTGCCGTGGTCAATGTCACCTGTGTCGTCAGTGCGTTGGTGTTCTCGCCAATGATGAAGCCATTGTAGCTGGCTGTTAGCAATGGGTTCGCCAACCCTTGGGTTTTGCTCTTGTTGTCCGCTGTCACTGTGATCGCCTTTTGGCTGATCGTCAGGTTGGCTCCATTGTAAGCCAGGTTGTAGTTCGCCCCTGCTGTGAGCGTGTTTTGCAGGATGGCATGCGTCCCGACGTTCTCGCCCGTCGCGCGCGCGAGTCCGCCTGTGAAAGTGTCGCCAGTCACCAATCCACTGCCAGTGATCTGATAGGTCAGCGCCGGATCGGCATCACCGTAAACCTTGCTCTTGGGATCGGCAGTGACGGCAATGGCCTTCGGGTTAATCGCCAGGTTGGCTCCAACAAAGGTCAGATTGTAGTCCGTCCCGGCGGTGATGGAGTTTTGCGCGATGGCATAGTTGCCCACATTTTCGCCGGCGACGCGTGACAGGCTGCCTGAAAAGTTGTCGCCAGTCACCAAACCACCGCCGCTGGTAATTTGATACGTCAATGCCGGATCGCCATCGCCATACGCCTTGCTCTTGGAATCGGCGGTTACTGTAATCGCCTTCTGAAGGATCGTCAGGTTCGCTGTAACGAATGTAAGCGTGTAGTTGGTGCCTGCTGTCAGCGTTCCTTGCTGGATTGCATAACCGCCCACATGCTCACCCGTCACACGTGCAAGCAGCCCGTTCACAGCGTCATTACCCACCAGCGCCCCGCTGGTGATCCGCCAAGTCAACACCGGGTCGGTAGCGCCATACACCTTGTTCGTGGGATTCGCACTGACCGTCAAAGCCGCCGGATTGACAACAAATGACAGGTTCACATTGGTCGCGGCGTAGTTTGCGTTGCCGGCTTGAGAGGCTTGAACGACGACTGTACCCGCGCCGGTGATTGTGAGGGTATTCCCGGCGAGCGAGGCTGGACCGGAAAGGAGGGAGAAGCTTACCGGCAGACCGGAGGAGGCTGAGGCGTTCAAAGTGATGGGAGTATCGCCATAAGTGTGGCTGCTGAGAGAGCCGTTGGTGATGGTCTGGCTGAGATTGGTAAGTTGGTAAAGCTCGCTGCCAGCAAGCAAAAGGGCGCCCAGAGTGAAATCGTCAAAGTCGGGAATGCTGGTGTACGTAATCGCCGGGGTGTTAGTCGGGTACGAGCCGGTGCTCTGCACAAAACCGATAAAGCCAGGATCGCTACCGGGGCTATGGTGCAGCGCGCTGGTAGACAGGGCATTCCATCCTTTGATGACCGTTGGAAGATAGGTGGCGGCGTCGAGATAGCGATGGTGTATTCCCCACGCCAAGCCATAAGTGAACAGGGCTGTGCCGCTGGACTCAGGGCCGGGATAATCGTTGGTGTAGGCGAGATTCATGTTCCAAAAACCATCCGACCGTTGGATGGGTTTGAGGGCGGCAGCCATCTGTATGAAAGTATTGCTATAATCCAGAAAATGCGCGTCGCTGGAAGGAAGCACATCCATTATTCGGGCCAGCCCGGCGAAAACCCAGCCGTTGCCGCGTGACCAGTAGCAATTCGTAGTGGTGCCATCCGACGCCTTGTAGTTGGCCAGGAAGTTGGTGTCCCGGACCCAGAGATGATTGGTGAGATTGTAGAGACCGTTTGAGGGGCCGATGATGCTCTTGGCGTAATTCCAATAGGAATACATTTTGGCCGCATAATTGGTATTCGAACCCCCGGAAATCGCGGCCATCTTGGCAAAGGCCGGTCCCGACATGTGGACGCAATCAATATAATACCACCAATCAGTTTTGGTGCCGCTGCTGTTGGTCATCCAGTAAGTGAGATTGGCGACGATATTGGTGATCCGGTTGGTTTGCGTGGTATTGAGTTGGTACAACTCGATGTATTCCGACCCGGCGCACTGGTCGTCCGAACTGGTGTCAGTGGCTCCGTAGCGTATGGTCCAGTTGGTGAAGGCGCCCCACCGGGTGGCGTAATTGGTAATGGCGGGGTCCGGGTTGATCCGCCACATTGCCAGCGAACCCTCGAAGTAAGTTCCGCGTGTCCAAATGGTGGAGGGATGGCCTCCCGACAGACAGGTGGTGCATCCGGGCGTGGGCCAATTGTTGGTGAAATAGTTGTTCGCCAGTATCATGTCGCTCAGAATCTGTGTCTGCGAGGGCATGGTGGATGACGCCGTGCCGGGAGCTTCGGTCAACGTGCCGAAACTGCTGCCGTCGGAACCATTGGCGGAGTTCGTGATGCCTTTGATGCCGGCGGTCCCGCCGCCGGTGCTGGGACGATAAATATGGTTGCCCGTGACAAGTGGCAGGCTGGCCGTTGGGCGCACCTGAATACCAATGGTGCTGCCGATCGTGAGCGAGTCGGTGGCGACCGCCGTGCCTGAAACGGTGAGCATAACCGTGATGTTCGACGAATCCGTCATGGCGACGGATGCGCTGGTGATGTTCTTGCTCGCGGTAAACGTGACGTTGGGGGTCACTGCCGTGTTGAATTGAAAACCAGCGGGAGTCCTGAGGATCAATGTCACCGCGGTTCCATTGGTGAAATCGGTGCTCGCGCCTTCGGCGATGGTAATCGCGCCCAGCGTCGTCCATGCGGACGAAGGCGCATTGGAGGCGGTGTCAGCCGAGATGTTGCCGCCGCCAGACGCGCCGGTAAGGGTGACGGTCGCGAAGACGGAACCAGCTGTGGCCAGAAAAAGTCCGGCGACAAGGGTGAGTTGTGTCGTGGTTGTCAACTTTTTCATATATCTGATTTTTTTGGGTGCAATTGGCGTATTTGTAAATTGAATAATGCTCTATCTATATTATTTGGGAGTGTTCGGTCGCCTTTAACAGGCAATCACAAGACTCACCTTGTTACATGAACACCGTGACTATTGCACGTGACTGTCCCAATTATAATAAATAGGTGATAAACCGGCTGAATTCAGGGGCGAGTTGCCGGAAATCCGTGGTGGAAAGGGGTTAATGTCAGGACAGGTTGCGGCGACTGAACTGGTTGCGGTTAACCCACTATGATTCACGCGTGGATGTGTTATGTTGTATCAACGGAATCCCGCCAGGGGACTCATATGACGCAACCGGGTCCGCCGTTGAAAGGAAATGGGATGCCACCACCGATGGTTGGAAATACAGGGTCAGGTGCCCGCCGCAAAACAGCATTGATTGTGGAAGGCGGAGCGATGCGCGGAGCGTGGGCGGCGGGGGTGCTGGCTTACCTTCAGGAGCGCGGGCTGCGGCAATACGATTTCGTTTATGCGGCTTCTTCCGGCGCCTGCTCGGCGGTCTATTTCGTCGCCGACATGTGGGAACCGGGACTGGCCATCTGGCGTGAACTGGCCAGCAAGGTGGTTCGCAAAACCAACTTCCTCCGCCGCAAACCGATCATTGACCTGGCTTACCTGGTGGATCATATCATCCGAAAGCACGTTCCGCTTTCCGTCGAAGCGCTGCAAAAGGCGCCCACCCTTTTTTACATCGTGCTGACCGACTGTCACACGGGCGAACCGGTTTACTTCCACGTCTGCGATGACCGCGTTTTTGCGGCCCTGCGCGCTACGTCGTCCATGCCCCTGGCGACGCGCGGATTTGATTATGTGAATGGCCACCCCTATGCTGACGGCGGGGTGTCGGACCCCATTCCACTTCGCCGCGCGATACAGGATGGCGCGACCGATATCACCGTGGTGCTCACGCACAATCCCGCTTTCCGCCTCAAGCCGGTATCGCGCTGGATGGGAAAACTGGCCTATCCGGAATGGCCCATGGTGGCCAAGGTCTGGACTGCGCGGCAAAATGTGAATTACAACGCCGCCTTGGATCTGATGAAACAGCCGCCGCCGGGAGTCCGGATTCGAGTGTTCCGGCCGCTCAAGCCGCTGCCGGTGGGCTCCTTCACCATCGAGCCGAAACGAATCGCCGCCGCCCTGGCCTTGGGCCACGACGAGGCATTGGAACAAATGGCGGCCAAGGATGCGGAGCCACTGGGCGGTTCGGTTTCCGATTGATACTTCGGCTTGAGATGATCGCTTGCCCTTCGGTGTAGTGTTCGGCCTGTGGCCGAAACGAATCGAGCCGTAGGCTCGACGCTACACGTGCGGGGGGTGGTTTGATGGAAGAATGGCGGAGGAGCACCTCCGCCCTACCGATTTGAATCGTGGTAGGGCGGCACTGCCGTGCCGCCTCACGGCTCGACGATGGTTTGTTTCGGTTATGATTGAGAAATCAATTTCTTCTCCATTGACGGAAACTTTGACGCAGGCGCATCATGGTTTTCATGAAGTCCGATGAAACACGCCCGGCGCGTATTTTGGTTTTGTACCACAGTCAGGATGGTCATACGAAAATGATGGCCGACCTCGTGGCTGAAGGTGCCGCCAGTGTTCCCGCCACCGAGGTCCGTTTGAAAAGTGTTGTCGAAGCCACTGCCGACGATTTGTTGTGGTGCGATGGGGTGGCGGCTGGTTCGCCGACCCACATGGGCACCATTGCCTGGGAAATGAAACGCTGGTGGGATGTAACCGCACAGCCGCTCTGGCCGAAGGTGGAAGGAAAAATCGGCTGCGCCTTTACGTCATCCGGCGGCCTGGCCGGGGGCGGCGAATTGACGTGCCTCGCATTGCAAATCGTGCTGATGAATTACGGCTTGCTTGTCTTCGGCATTCCGGACTACGTGGCCCCGGGGCAAACGCTGCATTACGGCGCCATCTGCGCCGGTCGTCCGCGCAACGACGGCGAACGCGAGGCCTGTCGTCGTTTGGGTCGCCGCCTGTCCGAGTGGGTGCAGACGCTGATTTGCCATCGGGCCGAGCATGATCCGCGCAAGGCCACCTATGCCCGATTTGCCGATTAGCTATGTGTTGAAAATTGCACTTGGCCAATATGTTTGACAAGTTGAGGCGCCTGTTGCTTTTGCGATATTGGCAAAAACCCACACAATTCAAGTAATTTTCAGATTCGTTTTGCCTTGCTAAAATTTGTTAAAAAACTTGTTGCATCGGAACGTGCATTTGATATTTTCTCTGCTCCGTTTCGTCCTAAAGATGGAATGGACAGCATGATTGCGGACCGATAACCGATCCCTCACGGGGACGGGAATGATGGCTCGCCGACTACCAAGAGTTGCTGACTTGGATATTGTTTTTTATGCCAGTCAAGACATTTAGACCGCTAACGCCGTCTCTGCGCTACATTTCGTTCGCAGATTTCAGCGATATTACGAAGACGAAGCCCGAGAAGGGGCTGGTCGTCACGCGGAAGAAAACCGGTGGGCGCAACCACTACGGTCGCGTGACCACGCGCGGTCTCGGCGGCGGTCACAAGCAGAAAATCCGGCTCGTGGATTTCAAGCGCAACAAGCACGGCATGGAGGCGACGGTTGCGGCGATTGAATATGATCCGATGCGTTCGGCGCGTCTGGCGTTGCTGCAATACAAGGATGGCGAGAAGCGTTACATCATCGCGCCGGTGGGCATCAAGGTGGGGCTGACCATTTCCAGCGGGCCCACGGCTCCGCCTGAAATCGGCAACGCGCTTCCGCTCAAATCAATTCCAGTGGGTCTCGCGATTCACAACATTGAACTGACGCCAGGCCGGGGCGGCCAGATGGTTCGTTCGGCGGGCGGTTCGGCGACATTGATGTCGCGCGACGAAGGTTATGCGCAGATTCGCCTCCCTTCGGGCGAAATCCGCAAGGTGAACGGCGATTGCTACGCGACCATCGGCCAGGTTGGCAACCCGGAGCACGAAAATGTGATTCTTGGCAAGGCGGGCCGTTCCCGGCATCGCGGTATTCGCGGCATCAGCCGTGGCGTGGCGCGCAACCCGGTGGACCACCCGAACGGTGGTGGCGCGGGCAAGTCGAAGTCCGGCGGCGGCTGGCAGCAGTTGATGTCGCCGTGGGGCAAGATTGCCAAGGGCGGCAAGACGCGGCTCAAATACAAACATTCGAACCGTTTCATCGTCATTCGCCGAAACGGTCTGCCGATGAAGATCAAATAACTAATTTATGGGACGTTCGATTAAAAAAGGTCCGTTTGTGGATTTTCACCTGCTGGACAAAATCCAGAAGGCGAAAAGCACAAATCAAAAGACGCCAATCAAGACATGGTCGCGGCGTTCGATGATCACGCCGGATTTCGTCGGACTGACGTTCAGTGTGCACAACGGAAAGATTTTCAACCCGGTGTTTGTGACGGAAAACATGGTGGGCCACCGGCTTGGCGAATTTTCGCCCACGCGCATATTCAAGAAACACGGCGCGCACACGGCCAAGGTGGAGGCGAAAGCCAAAGGCTAAGTAATATGGAAGTTTACGCGATAGCCAAAAACGTGCCGATGTCCTCGCAAAAAATGCGCGAGGTCGTGCGGCAGATTCAGGGGCTGCCGGCGCTGCAGGCGCAGGCAGTGCTGGCGGTGGTGCCGCGCAAAGGCGCGCGATTCATGGCCAAGACGCTCAAGTCGGCCATTGCCAACGCCGAGAATAACAAGAGCCTCAAGCCGGAAACGTTGCGCGTGAAGGAAGCCGTGGCCGGCGCGGCGACGACCATCAAGCGGTTCATGCCCAAGGCGCGCGGCTCCGCCGGGCCAATTCTCAAGCGCCGCTGCCACATTAAAATCACCTTGTCGGACGAATAAAGTATGGGTCAAAAAACAAATCCAATCGGTCTGCGCGTTGGCGTCAACAAGGACTGGCGCTCGAAGTGGTATGCCGACAAGAAGGAATTCGGCAAGCTGTTGAGCGAGGACCGCGAGATTCGCAAGTTGCTGAAGAAAAAGCTCGAAGCGGCCGCCGTGCCTAGGATTTTGATCGAGCGCGCGGCGAACCGCTGCCGCATCACCATTCTCACCGCGCGTCCTGGCGTGGTCATTGGCCGCAAAGGCGCGGAAATTGACAAGCTCAAGGAAGAGATGAGCAAGATGACCGGCAAGGAAGTCTACGTGGACATCATTGAGGTCAAGACGCCGGAGATCGAGGCGCAACTGGTCGCGGAAAACATTGCCTTGCAGCTCGAACGCCGGGTGTCGTTCCGTCGCGCGATGAAGAAAGCGCTGCAGACAGCGAAGGATTTTGGCGCGGAAGGAATCAAGATTCGCTGCGCGGGCCGGCTGGGCGGCGCGGAACTGGCGCGGGTGGAGACCTATCACTGGGGCCGCGTGCCGTTGCACACGTTGCGCGCGAACATTGATTACGGGTTTGCCGAGGCGGCGACCCTTTACGGCAAGCTCGGCATCAAGTGCTGGATTTGCAAGGGCGAAAACAAGCCGACGAAGGAAAAAGTGGCGCCGGCGCCGGCGCTGCCGATTGGGCCGGCTGCGACCACGCCGACTGTGCCGTCCGAACCCGCGGCAAACTGATTTTTTGAAAGGATATTTGTTATGCCGTTGATGCCCGCAAGAGTTAAGTACCGCAAGATGCACCGCGGCAACCGCGCCGGTCTGGCTTATGCCGGCAGCACGGTGTCGTTTGGCGAGTACGGGTTGATGTCGCTGGAGCGTTGCTGGCTGGACACCAAGCAGATCGAGGCGGCGCGTGTGGCGATTGCCCGCAACATGAAGCGGCACGGAAAAATGTGGATTCGCATTTTCCCGCAAAAGTCGTTCACGAAGAAGCCGTTGGAAACGCGCATGGGCAAGGGCAAGGGTCCGCTGGAGTCGTGGGTGGCGGTCATCCGTCCGGCGAACGTGTTGTTTGAAGTGGACGGCGTGACGGAAGTGGTGGCGCGCGAGTCGTTGCGCCTGGCGGCGACCAAGCTGCCGATCCGGACCAAATTTATTTCGCGGCATCGCGGTTCGCGATAGACGGAATCGAGTTTATGAAATTTACGGAAATGAAAGACATGACGCTGGTGGAGTTGTCGGCCAAGAGCCGGGACCTGCGCCATGAAATGTTCAACCTGCGTCTGCAGCAGGCGAGCGCCCAGTTGGAGAAACCGGCGCGCCTGCGGACGCTGCGCCGGGACATCGCGCGGCTGGAAACCCGCATCTCCCACCTGCGCAACAAAGTGGCTTGATATGGCAGATATTGTGAATTCAACGGAAGCGGCGCGCGGACATCGCAAACAGCGCGTCGGCGAGGTCATCTCCAACAAGATGGCCAAGACCATTGTCGTGCGCGTCGAACGCCGGTTCCCGCACGCGAAGTTGCGGAAGGTCATTACCGCCTACACGAAATTTTACGCCCACGACGAAAAGAGCGAGGCGAAAGTGGGCGACCGGGTGCGAATTGAAGAGACCCGGCCGCTTTCCAAAATCAAACGCTGGCGGCTGATGGAAGTCGTCGAGCGCAGCCGGGGAGTGGAGCCGGTGGCGGCGGAATAGCGAGGAAATATGTTGCAAATTCGTTCCCATTTGGATGTCGCGGACAACACCGGCGCAAAAATCGCCTGGACGATTGGTGTGCTGGGCCGCAACCAGCGTTACGCGGGAATCGGCGACGTCATCAAGGTGCATATCAAGGTCGCCGCGCCCGACGGCCAGGTAAAAAAGGGCGAGGTGCACAACGCGGTGGTTGTTCGCACACGCCAGGCCATCCGCCGCAACGACGGCTCGTATCTGCGCTTTGACAGCAATGCGGTGGTCATCATTGACGCGGAACTGAACCCGAAGGGCACCCGTATTTTCGGACCGGTGGCGCGCGAGCTGCGTGAAAAAAAGTTCATGAAAATAATTTCGCTCGCGCCGGAAGTGATTTGAGGTTATGCCAAAAATTCATGTAAAAAAAGGCGATGAAGTGGTCGTGCTGGCTGGCAAGGAAAAGGGCAAGCGCGGCAAAATCATCGCGGTAGCGCCGAAGAAAAACCGGGCGATTGTGGAAGGCTTGCAGATGATCAAACGCCACACGCGCAAGAGCCAGGAACATCCGCAGGGCGCGATTGTCGAACGCGAAGGCACCATCCACCTCTCGAACGTGATGCGGGCGGATCAATTTGACGCCCGCGCCGCCAAGCGGGGCGGAACGGCCGTACCGGCCCAGACCTGAAAATTACGACTAAGATTACGAACCATAGTTACGGCCAAATCCGTGACCCAGATTGATGAAAGCCAGACTTTACAACAAATACGTGAGCGATGTGGTGCCCGCCCTCAAGGCCAAGCATCAATACGGAAACGTGCACCAGATTCCGCGCCTGATGAAAATCGTGGTGAACATGGGCATTAGCGCGTCGCTGGAAAAAAACGCGATTGAGGATGCGGCAAAGGACCTCTCGATGATCACCGGCCGCAAGGCGGTGATTAGCAAGTCGCGCCACAGCATCGCGAATTTCAAGCTGCGTGAAGGCCAGCCCATCGGCTGCCGCGTCACCCTGCGCCGCGATGCAATGTATGAGTTTTTCGACCGGCTCGTTGCCACCGCGCTGCCGCGTATTCGCGACTTTCGAGGGTTGTCGCCGCGCAAGTTTGACGGACGGGGCAATTACACGTTCGGCATTGCCGAGCAGACCATTTTCCCGGAGATCGAACTGGACAAAATCAAGCGGACGCAGGGAATGGACGTCACGATTGTGACCAGCGCGCGTAACGACGCAGAGGCGCTGGATTTGCTGAAACTCATGGGTTTTCCGCTCGCGGAAAAATAACAAATTTTATGGCCAAGAAATCATGGATTGAGCGCAACAAGCGCAAAGCTGAAACGGTGAAAAAATACGCCGCGATTCGCGCGGAGTTGAAAGCCAAGCGCGACTATGCCGGCCTCTCGAAGCTGCCGCGCAATGCCAGTCCGACGCGGCTGGTGAACCGTTGTTCGGCCAGCGGCCGCCGTCATGGTTATCTGCGCAAGTTCGCGGCGTCGCGCCTCACGTTCCGGGAGGCCGCGTTGAATGGTTTGATTCCCGGCGTAGTGAAAGCCAGTTGGTAATTTTATGACCGATCCGATTTCTGACATGTTGACCCGCATCCGCAACGCCGGCCGCGCATTGCTGCCGACCGTGGCCATGCCGCACTCGCGGATGAAGGAAAGTCTCGCGAACATCCTCAAACAGGAAGGCTACGTCGCGGAAGTGACCGTTGAAGCCGGCATGCCCAAAAAGCTCACGCTCAAGCTTAAATACAACGGCAAAAAGAGTGTGATTGAAGGGCTTCGCCGTATCAGCAAGCCGGGTCTGCGCCATTACGTCGGCGCGACGAAAATCCCGCGCGTGCTCAGCGGCATGGGGGTGTCGATCATTTCCACGCCGGAAGGTGTCATGACCGGCACGCAGGCGAAGAAAAAAAATCTGGGCGGCGAACTGCTTTGTTACGTCTGGTAAAAATTTAATTTATGTCGCGAATTGGAAAACAACCGATTGCCATTCCTCCCAAGGTGAAGGTGGAAGTGAAGGGGCAGAAAGTTTTGGTCGAAGGCCCGAAGGGCAAGCTCGACTGGGAATTGCCGAAGCGCACCAGCCTCAAGGTGGTGGACGGTAAAATCGTCGTCAGCCGCGATGGGGACGACGCGCAGGCCAAGGCGTTGCACGGCCTGAGCCGCGCCCTTGTCAACAACATGGTCAAGGGCGTGACTGAAGGCTTTGTCAAAAAGCTTGAAATTCAGGGCGTCGGCTTCAAGGCCGCCGTTCAAGGCAAGGTCGTGAATCTTGCCCTCGGTTTTTCGCATCCCATTAATTACGCGATTCCCGACCAGATCAAGGTGACCGTCGAAGAAAACACCAAGCTGACCATCGAAGGCCCGGACAAAAAAGTCGTCGGGCAAGTCGCCGCCGAGATTCGCGGCTTCTATCCGCCGGAGCCTTACAAAGGCAAGGGCGTGCGTTATGCGGGCGAACACGTCCAGCGCAAGGAAGGCAAGACCGTACAATAATAATAGTTTTAGTTCACGGCCAATCCGTGACGCATTGAAATGAGAACGGAAAAGAAGCATCAACTGAAGCAGCTCCGCAAATGGCGGATACGCAACAAGCTCAGCGGCACGAAGGATTGTCCCCGCATGAGCGTCTGTTTCACCAACGAAAACATTCACGTCCAGTTCATTGACGACCAGGCGGGCGTGACGCTCGCGGCGACTTCGACGAAAAGCAAAGCCACGCCTGACCGTGACCAGCTCGCGGCCAATGTGGCCAGTGCCAAAACCATCGGCAAGCTGGCGGCGGAAGCCGCGCTCGCCAAGGGCATCAAAACCGTCGTTTTTGATCGCGGCGGCGCGCGTTATCATCGGAGCACGGGCAAAGGCAAGGACGGCAAGCCGGTGACGGTGCTCGGCAAATTGGCGACCCTGGCCGACGCCGCGCGGGCGGCAGGTTTGAAATTTTAAATAACGGAGACCGAAAACTGTGGCAGAAATTACCAAAACCAAACCCGAAGATCGAGTGCCGCGCGGCGGGCGCGGGCGTCGTAATAAACCCCCCGGTGACGCGCCGGAACTCGGCATAGACGGACAGGAGTCCCAGGAATTGACCGAGAAGGTTGTGTTCATCAACCGTTCCTCCAAGGTCGTCAAGGGCGGTCGCCGTTTCAATTTCAGCGCTCTCGTCGTCGTCGGCGACCGGCGGGGACGTGTCGGAATTGGGCTTGGCAAAGCCAGTGAAGTGGCTGACGCGATTCGTCGCGGCGGCGAACTCGCCCGCAATCAGATGGTTTCCGTTTCGCTCAAGGATGTGACGATTCCGCACGAAGTTTTCTGCGCCTATGGCGGCGCCAAAATTTTGTTGCGTCCCGCCTCGCCCGGAACCGGCATTATTGCGGGCCGGACGGTTCGCGCGGTTTTGGAAGCAGCCGGATTGAAGGACGTTTTGAGCAAATCGCTCGGATCGAACAATGCGGCGAACGTGGTCAAGGCGACGCTCAAGGGTTTGTTGAGTTTGCGGCTGCGCGAAGACATTTATAAGAGCCGCGGTTTGGAAATTAAAAAAGTTGAGACGCCCAAGGCGTCTGAAGCGGCTCCGGCAACGGCCTGATTTTTATGCGACTGCACAATCTTAAACCTCGTCCGGGCGCCAAACATCGCACCAAGCGGCTTGGCCAGGGTGAATCCAGCGGCCATGGCAAAACCAGTGGTCGCGGTGGCAAAGGCCAGACGGCCCGTTCGGGCAGTTCGATCCGCATCGGCTTTGAAGGCGGCCAGATGCCGCTCATCCGCCGCATTCCCAAGCGCGGTTTCAACAACAAGCGGTTTGGGACGCGCTATCTCGGCGTGAACCTCGACGATTTGAACCAGTTCGACAATGGCGCTCGCGTGGATGAAACGGCGTTGCGCGCGGTGGGTCTGGCCAATGGCCGCGGGGATGGAGTCAAGATTTTGGGTGGTGGCGAGTTGACCAAAAAACTCACGGTGAGCGCACACGCGTTTAGCGCGTCGGCTCGCGCCAAAATCGAAGCCAAGGGTGGCGCTTGCGAAATCGTCGGATCCAAAGCCGTTGTACCGGCGAAGCCTGCCGCACCGGCCAAGGCCTGAACGCACGTTTGACGCATGTTTCGCTCCATCGCCAACACCTTCACCAACTGCTTCAAAATTCCGGAGTTGAAGTCCCGGATTTTGTTCACGCTTGGCGTGCTGGCGATCTGCCGTTTTTTGGCGTGGGTTCGCATTCCGAACCTGAACGGCTCGGCGCTGACTGATTTTTTCAACCATACCGCTCAAACCGGCGGCGGATTGCTGGGCATGTATAACACCTTTGCGGGTGGCGCGATGGAACATTGTGCCATTGGATCGCTCGGCATCATGCCTTACATCAGCGCGACGATCATCATTCAATTGCTCACGGCGGTCTGGCCCAGATTGAGCAAGCTGGCGCGGGAAGAAAATGGCCGGACGAAAATCATTCAATACGGACGCGTTGGGACACTGATTCTATGTCTGGGCCAGGGGTTGTTTTTCGCCATCGGTTGGGAACATCCTCAAAACATCTTTCACGGATTTCAAGGGAATCTCGTGCTCGATAGCAATCACATCTGGTGGTATCGCATTCAAACCGTGCTCATCATGACGACGGGCACCATGTTGCTGATGTGGCTGGGTGAGCAAATCACCGACCGCGGCATCGGCAACGGCGTGTCGCTGGTCATTACCATCGGCATTGTGGCCCGGTTGCCGCGCGCCTTGGTGGCGTTGAAGGACATGTTCTTTCCCGCTGGCGGCATTAAATCCGAATATCATTTCGCGGGCACGGGTGTGATGCTGGTGATATTGCTGGTTTTGGTCATTGGCGGCGTGATTGCGATTACCCAGGCCCAGCGGAAAGTCCCGGTGCAATACGCACAGCGCGCGGTCGGGCGCAAGATGTATTCCGGCGGCACGTCGTTCATGCCGTTGCGTGTTAATTACTCCGGCGTCATGCCGATCATTTTCGCGCAATCCATCCTGATGTTCCCGCAAACCATTTTTCTGCAAATGGGGAATTATGTCAGCGTGCCCTTCCTCAAGAATCTCTTCATCGGCATCGCGCAACGCCTCAATTCCGGTTCAGCGCTTTATCTGGTGCTTTATTCGGCGATGATTTTGTTCTTCGCCTATTTTTGGGTGGCCACGCAGTTCAATGAATTGCAAATCGCCGACGATTTGAAAAAGAACGGTGGTTACATTCCAGGCGTGCGTCCGGGGCAGGGCACGAGCGACTATTTGCACAAGTCCATGAGCCGCATCACGCTGGCCGGCGCAATTTTTCTAATGGTGATCGCGACGATACCCATCATCCTGTCGCGCCAGATGACCATTCCGTATGACGTGGCGCAGTTTTTCGGCGGCACGAGCATTTTGATCACGGTCGGCGTTTTGCTGGACACCATGCGCCAGGTCGAATCGCATTTGATGATGCGGCATTATGACGGGTTTTTGAAGAAGGGCCGGTTGCGCGGTCGCTTTTAGCCGCGCGTTTGCAGAGGTAAAATGATCATTCTAAAAAGCGAGCGCGATCTGGAATTGATGCGTCCAGCGTGTGCGGTGGCGGGCAAAGTGCTGGCTGAAATCTGCGCGTTTATCAAGCCGGGACTGACGACGCGGCAGGTGGATGAGTTCGCCGCGGAACGCATCAAGTCGTACGGCGGGAAGAGCGCGTTTTTGGGCTATCGCAAATTTCCGTGCTACACGTGCCTCTCGGTGAATGAAGAGGTTGTTCACGGATTGGCGGGCAATCGCGAATTGCATTTTGGTGACATTGTGAGCGTGGACGTGGGCGTGCTTTACAAAGGCTTTGTGGGGGATACGGCGCGAACGGTCGCCGTCGGTGGTTGCGGTGTGCTGGCGCAACAGTTGATGGACGTGACGGAGCGCGCGTTGCACGAAGGCATCGCGGCGGCGCTGCCAGGAAACCGGGTGACGGATATTTCGCGCGCGGTGCAGAATTACGTCGAGGGCAACGGTTTCAGCGTCGTGCGGGAATTTGTCGGGCACGGGGTGGGGCGTTCGATGCACGAGGATCCGCAGGTGCCGAATTTTGTGGATCCGAAGAGCAACCAGAAGCTCCGGCCGGGCATGACGCTGGCGATTGAGCCGATGGTCAACGCGGGTCAGGCGGGCGTAAAAATATTGAAAGACGGCTGGACAGTCGTCGCGCAAGATGGTTCACTATCCGCTCATTTTGAGCAGACGGTGCTGATCACCGAAAGCGAACCGGAGATTTTGACATGGCCGGAAAAGATGCCTTCGTCGTTGAGGGTGTCGTGATTGAAGCCAGTCTGAACCGCACGTTTTGTGTGGAATTGGCCAATGGACACCGGTTGCTGGCGTTTGTGGCGGGCAAGGCTAAACATCGCTTTGCCGGTCTGGCGCCGGGCGAAAAAGTGAAATTGCAATTAACGGCTTACGATTTGTCCGTGGGGCGGATTTTGGTGGAAACGGTTAAACAGGTTAAATAAATGATTGGTTAAATGGTTGCATGTACGTGCGATTGGACCAATCACTTATTTAACGAGTTATAGAACTTATTTAACGAATTACGAAAGAACATGAAAGTTCGCGCGTCAGTTAAAAAATTGTGTGAGCACTGCAAGATTGTGCGCCGCCGCGGCGTCATTCGGGTGATTTGCACCAACAAACGACACAAACAGCGGCAAGGTTGATTTATGGCACGCATTATTGGTGTGGAAGTTCCGCCGAACAAGCGCATTGAAATTGCGTTGCGCTACATCTACGGCATCGGCCCGTCCAACGCGAAGGAGATTTTGGAGCGCGCCAATATCAGTCCGAATATTCGCGCGAAGGATTTGACCGAGCAGCAGCTTTCCCAGATCGTCCATGCGATCCAGGAGGGCAAATACGTCATTGAAGGCGATTTGCGCCGCGAAATCGGCATGAACCTCAAGCGGTTGCAGGGCATCAAATGTTATCGCGGCATCCGGCACATGCGCGGATTGCCCGTGCGCGGCCAGCGCACGCAGACCAACGCCCGCACACGCAAAGGTCCGCGCAAGACCGTCGGCGTGCAGCGCAATCCCAATGCCAAGACCGGCATCCACTAACAATTTGTATGGCTGAAGAAAAAAAGAAACCCGCTCCCAAGAAGAAGGAAACCAAGCCGGAAGCCACTGCGGCCAAGCCGGTTGAAAAGGCCGCAGCTAAGCCGGCAGAAGAGAAACCCGCGAAGAAAGCCGCGCCGGCTGCCGAAGCCCCTGCCGGAGCCGCTCCCGTTGCGGGCGCCCCCGCCGATGCGGCCAAGCCGGCCGATGCGCCGGTTATTCCCGCGGCGCCCACCGCCGCTGAACTTTTGGGTGAGGATGCCAATGCCAAAAAGGTCGTCAAGGCCAAGCATGCCAAAAACATCAGCGTCGGCATTGCCAACATTCTGGCCACGTTTAACAACACGCAGGTCACCATCACCGACATGCACGGAAATCTGATCGGCTGGTCCACCGCCGGGCGGGTCGGATTCAAAGGTTCGCGCAAGAGCACCGCTTACGCCGCCCAGCAGGTCGCCCAGGATGCGGCGCGCCAGGCGATGGCGCACGGCATGAAGGAAGTCGAAGTTCGCGTCAAGGGCCCTGGATCCGGCCGTGAATCGGCCATTCGCGCCTTGCAGGCCATCGGACTGGAAATCAGCGCCATCAATGACGTGACGCCCGTGCCCCATAACGGTTGCCGTCCCCGCAAAAAACGCCGCGTCTAGTCCCCAACTCTCAACTTTCAACCATCAACTAAAACATGGCTCGTTATACAGGTCCTCGTGTTCGTATCAGCCGCCGGTTCGGAATTCCTATTTTCGGCCCGTCGAAATATCTGGAACGCCGCAATTATGGTCCCGGCGTGCATGGCCCCAAGTCGCGCCGCAAGCACACCGATTACGGTCTCGGCCTGATCGAAAAGCAGAAGCTCCGTTATTACTACGGGCTGATGGAACGCCAGTTTCGGGGCGTCTATGAAAAGGCGCGTCGCCGCCGTGGCGTCACCGGCGAGCAGATGCTCCAGATATTGGAGACGCGCCTTGATAACGTGGTTTTCCACCTCGGCTTTGCGAACACCCGCGCCGCCGCCCGTCAGATGGTCTCGCACGGCCACATCACGGTGAACGGGCGCAAGGTGAACGTGCCGTCGTATTGCCTCAAGGTGAACGACGCCGTCGCCGTGAAGAACAACAATGTGTCGCGCCAACTGGCCACGAAGAATTTGGAAGTCGCCACGAGCCGCTCGGTGCCGGACTGGTTGTCCATGAACAAGGAAGAGTTCAAGGGCATCGTCATGCGCATTCCGACGCGCAGCGAAATCCAGCCGATTGCCAATGAGCAGGCGGTTGTTGAATTTTATTCCCGCTAAACATGAACCCGTCCCGCCGGTGCGGGACAAAACAATTATACGGGCTTTTCCGGTTGCGGGAATAATCCCGGAAAAGTCAGATTAAAATTGTTGAAAGGAAACTATGCCAGTACGTCTAGGACGTTTTGAAATGCCCAAACGGTTGACCAAGGAAGAGTCAACCGCCACCGCCACTTACTCGAAATTTATCGCCGATCCGTTTGAAACCGGCTACGGCAACACCATCGGCAATTCGCTGCGCCGGGTGCTTTTGTCCTCGCTCGAAGGCGCGGCCATCACCTCGTTGAAGGTGGACGGCGCCATGCACGAGTTCGCCACCATTGACGGCGTGGTGGAGGACGTGACCGACATCGTTTTGAATTTAAAGCGGGTCAAGTTCAAGGCCCACACCCGCGACGAGCAGGTGCTGTTGCTTTCCGTGAACAAGGAAGGCGAAGTGACCGCCGCCGACATCCAGGTCAATCAAAACATCGAACTGGTCAACCCCGGCCAGCTCATCTGCACGCTCGACAAGAAGAAAAAGTTCGAGATGGAATTGACCGTGAAAATCGGCCGCGGCTTCTGCCCGGGCGACGAAAATAAAAAGCCCGGCCAGGCCATCGGCGTGGTGGCCATTGACTCGCTGTTCTCCCCGGTCACCCGCGTGCGTTACAGCGTGGAAGCCGCGCGCGTTGGCAACCGCACCGATTACGACCGCCTGATTTTGGAAGTCTGGACCGACGGGCGCCTGTCGCCCGATGACGCCCTCACGCAGGCTTCGGCCATTTTGCAGCATCATCTCGACGTGTTCGTCGGTTACGACAAGAACGCCGTCGAATTCGAGGAGGCCGCCGACAAACAGGACGAGGAGAAATCGAAGATGAAGAAGCTCCTCAACATGAGCGTCAACGAAATCGAGTTGAGCGTCCGCGCGGCGAACTGCCTGAACAACGCGAACATCACCAGTGTCGGCCAGTTGGCGATGAAGACCGAGCAGGAAATGCTCAAGTATCGCAACTTCGGCAAAAAATCGTTGAACGAAATCAAAGACAAATTGACGGCTTTGGGCCTGGCCCTCGGCATGAATTTCGAGCCGGGATTACTCGAAGCGCCGAAGGAAGAACCCAAGGCGGAATAAGGACTGGCTATGCGACATTTGAAACGAACGGCCAAACTGGGCCGCACCTCCACACATCGCAATGCGATGCTGGCCAACATGGTTTGCAGTCTCATCATTCACAAGCGCGTGACCACGACGCTCGCGAAGGCCAAGGCCGCGCGTTCCGTTGCGGAAAAAATCGTCACCCTGGGCAAGCAGGCCACGATTCAATCGCGTCGCCTGGTGGCCGCGCGTTTGCACACCCGTGGTACCACGGAGCAATTGAGCAAGGACGAACGCCAGAAATGGCGGCAAAACGAGGACGTGCTGCGGATTCTTTTTGAAGATATCGCGCCCGCATTCAAGGAACGCAACGGCGGTTATACACGCATCGTCAAAATGAACCAGCGCCAGGGCGATGCCGCACAGCGCGCCATTTTGGAATGGGTGGATTTCACGCCTCCCGCGCCAGCGGCGGAAGAAACCACGCCCGGGGCCGAGGCCAAACCGCCGGAACCGGCCAAGGAGACGACCGCCAAGAAAGCCGAAGCCAAGGTTTGATCTTGGCAGGTTCCCGATAACATTTCAAAGCCCGCTCACCTGAGCGGGCTTTTTCGTTTGAAATTCAAAACATCGAACACGGATCAAACAACTGACGGTCAAACACTTCGATGTTCAGCATTCGATGTTTCATTTATCTCAGCAGGAAGCAGAGCATTCCGGCTGCTACCAGCACCGCCACCACCCACCAGAACCATCCGATGCCGCGCGGCTTGACCGGCTCCGGCCCGAATTCGTTTTTGACGAATTCGTCATGGTCGAAATTTTCGTCCGGCAGGCCGAGCCGGCTGGCATACGCGGTTTCCGACCAGCCGGTCTGTTCATCCGAGCCGCATTCAGGACAGGTTTTAGCCTCGGGCGGCACTTCGGCGCCGCAATTCGGACAGACATCAGGGGACACAGTTTTTAGTTAACTCAAAATTCAGAAAATAAAATTTAAAATTAGCCGCCAACGCCGGCATATTCCTCGTCGGTTTTCAGGTCGAGCCCCATCAAAATGTAATCGTGGGTGATGGCCTGCATGTCCTTGACGTAATCATCCAGGCGCAAGAGTTTGCTGAAACCGAGCAGGGCAAACATCTTGATGCCGGCTGTCTGTTCGCCGATGAATTCCGCCTCGACCTTTTCCAGGCCGACCTGCCGCGCGATTTCGATGATCTCGCCGATCAGCGCCCGCGCCAGGCCGCGTCCGCGAAATTCCGGATGCACGAGCACGCTGACGCGGCCTACGTGCCGTTTCCAGCCGCCGAGTTGCTGGTGCAACGTGGCGTCACCGGCAATTTTACCGCCGACCAACCCGACCAGCGGCAGGTTGCGCCCGTAGTCAAGGTTCCGGCACCAGTCGCGGATGGTTTCGATTTCCGCGACGCGATGCTTGATGAACATCCGTTCCGGTTCGGGGATGCTTAGAAACAACCCGTGGAATTCTTTTTCATCGTCGGGGCGCAGGGGGCGCAGCGTTGCTTTTGCGCCGTCCTTGAGCGGAACAACCTTGGGGAACTTCTGGAGTTCAAGTTCAATGCTGAATGACATAATTCCTTTTCCTTTCCTGTTCGCGGGCAATCTGCCTCACGTGCCCAAAAACGCAAGACTCAATCCGGGCGTGGCGATTCACCGGCGACCTGCTTCCGCAAACTCCCGTCAATGCGCGCCGGATCGAGGCTCCAGCGCGCGGCCAGCAACGGCACTTTGGCAACATTGGCCGCCGTCCATTCCGCAGCGGCCCATGAGGCGGCGCTGGGATGTTCGCCGTAGCCGAAGCATTTCATGCTCAATTCCGTCTCCTCGGTGGTTTTGGCACCTTGATTCCACACCGTTTCACCCGCCCATGCATAGGCGCGCTTCACGATGCCGTTTTCCACCCGCGCCCATGCGTGATGATGCAGAACCCGTTCCGCCTGGAAGAATTGCACGTGTCCGAGCTTGCGGCTGAGTTCGGTCAAAAAGCGGAAACACTCGTCCACATCGCTGTCCGGATTCGGCAGGCCGGAACCGGTGACGATGATCCAGCCATTTACCGGCGGTCCGATGAAAAACCCGTGCCCGCCCGTCATGCCTCCGACCCACGAACAGGGCGCGAAATGATCCAAGCCCAGCGCGGTCTGGACGGCCTTGCGATCCAGCGAACGAACCGCCAGCCAGATTGCGGGTCGGGGCGCGAACGCCAGTTGAAACGCGGGGAAGGGTTCCACGGGTTGGGGCGCGAGGCCAGTTGCACGAATCCACCGGTGCATGGCCAGCAGCCACACAAGCGCCACGGTGCCCAAGCCAAGCACGAATCCAAACATTACCAGCAACGCCAGCGAAATCTCGTTCACCTGATTCACACTTTAAATTTACTCCCGCACACCGCCGGTTCAAACAATATTTTGGTGATAGCTGGTAGCAGCGGACATGAGTCCGCTCCATCTTCCCGCGAAACACGAAGAGAAATGAGCCGACTCACGTCGGCTGCTACGTGTTATCCGCCAGCCACGCAAGATACTTTTGGTTCCCCGCGCTCAGCGGCAGGACGATGAACTCCGGCGTGTCGTAGGGATGTTGGGCGAGAATCATTCTTTCCAGCGCGGCGAGCTTGGATTTCTGCGTCTTCAAAACCAGCAAAACCTCCGCGCCGGATTCTATCTTTCCCTGCCACCGGTAGTGCGATTCGATTTTGGGGATCAAATTCGCGCAGGCGATCAAATGCGCTTGCAACGCCACACGCGCGAGCGCGCGGGCGGTTTTCAAATTCGGCGCGGTGACTAGAACGACGGCAAATTTTGTGGCGGATTTCATCCGGTTGAGAAAACAAATAGCCACATAGTCGTCCGGGCACAATACGGAATTTAATTCCCGACATTATTGCACCAGCACGCGGAAGAAACGGTGATTAAAACCTTGCTTGCTGATGGTCTGGCTTATGTTCGTCGAAATGCCGATCGGGCCGTTGGTGTTCAGGTCAGTCCACGTTAGGAGGTTGGTGGATGCCTGAAGACGATACAAACTTGGCGGGAAGGCTGCGAAAGAAAGCAGGACATTACCCGTGGTGAAAGTCATGTTCAGATACGGAACGACCGATTGACACGAGCCGTATTCATAAGCTCCCTCGTCCACACCGTCGCCAAAGGGGCGGACGAAGCTACGCTGATCGGTGGCAGGCGCTCCCGAACTGTCTCCGAAATCAATCGCCGGACTGTCTGGCAGCAAAGCCATGCACAGGGTTGGGCCGCCGTAATCGCTCAGCGGTCCGAGTTTTGGGTCGGTGGAATTGTAACTGGAACCGCTGTTTAAATTCGCCGAGCCGTCGGAGCAGATGTTGTAGCCGACATCGGTGATAGTGCCATAGGCGTTGCTGTTGGTGCCGCCGTAGGCGATGAGGGAGTTGTGCAGGTCCAGCGTGCCGTTGTTGGTGTTGGCAATCTGCGCTCCGGCCATGATGCCGTTGGTGATAACGTCATGCTGACCATCATAACCAGATGATGAACTGCAACTGTTACTGGCTATGGTGAGATTCATCGCGATGAACGTCGCGTTGGTGTTATTGAAAACGCCGCCGCCCGTGGCGTTCCCATTGGTGCTTATGCCATGACCTCCCAGCGAATTACCGCCAACCACCGAGTTTAGAGCGATGGTGCAGTTCGTGGCGGAAAATTGTGATGCGTTGAAAATACCGCCACCCAATGCATCTCCGCCGATTCCAACCGAAGCAATCATATAATTGCCGGATCCGCCTTGAACATAGTTGGAATAGACTGAGCAGCGGTTCAGCACGGCAGTCCCGGAATTATAGATGGCTCCGCCGTAACCCACTGCGCCTGCCACCCCGTTCTGGTTATTAAATCCGTTATTCCCTGCGAATGTCTGATTGCCAGCGAACGAGCTGTCTGTGGCTGTTAGCGTAGAAGCAGAATAAACCGCTCCACCGTATGCGGGACCAGCTTGGGTTTTATAGACAGCGCTTCCGCCCATTACTATATTTGAAACAAATTGGCTGTGGTTAATCGTCATGATGCCGCCATTAACTGCCACAGCACCACCATGCGCCGGGCCGGGGAGCAAATAACTAGCGCCATTAGCACCCAAGGCTAGATTCAGTGAGAAAGTGCTGTTGGAGATCGTTAAGGAGCCTGATGCTTGAAACGCGGCGCCACCCATCGTTGGGCCCGTTGAACCAATACCTAGAACACCATTTTCAACTATGCCGTTACAAACATTGCTGCTCACGTTGCATCCTGCAATAACTACCGAGCCGTTGGTATTGTAAATCGCCCCGCCCAGACCGCTTCCGGATGTAGCTATGCTAGTCGGGCTGTTTGGCCCGCCGCCGATGGCCGCATTATTTGAAATAGCGGATTGGCATAGTGATACCGTGCCGCCGTTATTAAAAATGGCACCGCCGCGCGCCAAGCCCCCAAAAATTAATGATTGTGCGCTATTATTCGTCAACGTGCACGTGACCAAAGTCACCGTGCCGCCGTTAATGTAAATCGCCCCGCCATCGGCATTCGTTCCTTGCGTGCCGTTGGTGATGATACAACTGCCGTTGGCCAGAGTCAGGTTGGAAGCGGTCAAGCTCGCTCCGCTGGCGACGTAAAACAGCCGCACCGCATTGCCGCCACTGATGACCGCCGAGACTGTTGCCCCATCCAGGATCACATTGTTGGTGATGTTGATGGTATTCGTGATGGTGACTGGGCCGTTGAAGGCAAGGCCGACCCAGCCGCCGATTTTGATGGCCGCGCGCAGGCTCGCCTCGGTTGGCGAACTGACCACGTTGGTTGACCCGACGGCATTGGTGAGTGTGAGCGAAGCCACCTGACTGGTCGCGCTGCCGTAGCTGTTGGTGGCAATAATCCAATAATTGCCCGCCTTGCCCGCTGGAACATTTGTCAACGACAGCGTGGTGTTGGTCGCTCCGCTCAGCAAACCGCCGCTAAAGAACCATTGGTATCCCAAAGGCGCCGTGCCCACGGCATGGGCTGAGAAGTTTACCGTGCTGCCCACAATGTTGGTTACACTGAACGGCTGCACGTCAAAGGCGGGCAACTGGGCAAAAGTGCCCGTCAACGAGAGATTCGCGTTCATGGTCAGTGACACCGGATTGACGCTGGTGTTCGTGCTGCCCGACCAGGCCGTAAACATCCAGCCCGCCGCTGGCGTGGCGGTTGCGCTGACGACGGTATTGCTAAAGTAACTGCCGCCTGCCGGATTCAACGCAATCGTACCCTGGCCGTTGGTGGTCAGCGTCAGCACATACGTGAGGCTGTGTGAAAACTCGGTCATAATTTGAAACCTTTACGCCGGAAGAGGGTCTGATACAAGCATGAACCATCGCACCGGACTGGACCGCACCCAAACGCTGCTCTTTCCCGAACGGCTGGA
>Ga0302319_10000198_pt1 | contig 127699 bp, 96 predicted proteins | sample Bog_T0_2_FD_203319 | JGI IMG/M metagenome (GOLD analysis project Ga0302319, IMG submission 203319) | Peat permafrost microbial communities from Stordalen Mire near Abisko, Sweden - Bog_T0_2 | ecosystem: Environmental > Terrestrial > Soil > Wetlands > Peat | place: Sweden: Abisko, Stordalen...
CCTGCGCTCCAAACTGCTGCGTTATATTCGCCACTACAATAAAACCGCCACGCCGATCAAGTGGACTTACACCAACCCAAAACATCGAATTAAAACGTAACCCGTTCATGTGTTACATTGCACTAGCAAGCAATGCCAATACCATAAATAAACAGCAGATTTTAGTTTTCATAAAAGATTTAGGATTCAGCTTGTCTCGTTTAACCGGCATTTCTATGCCTCACCCTGTTAAATTGCAATTCAAATAATCTTGTTTCGATTTGCGAATTTCCCCGCATTGCCCGCCGCAATGTTTTCCGTTAGCTTCGCGGGTGTATGGCTTTTGATTCCTTCCGCGATTTCGTCAACGCCCTCGACCGGGCAGGCGAACTCAAACGCATTTCCCAGCCGGTCGCCACCGAACTCGAAATCACCGAGATTGCCGACCGCGAAATGAAATTGCCCGGCGGTGGCAAGGCGCTGCTTTTCGAAAAACCCACCGTTAACGGCGTCGTCTCGCCGTTTCCCGTGGCCATCAACACCCTCGGCTCGCACAAGCGCATGGCCATGAGCATGGGCGCGGAATCCGTGGACGAAGTCGCGAATGAACTCGGCGCGCTAATGAAGGCCAAGCCGCCGACCAGTTTCAAGGAAGCCATCAAGTTGCTCTCGCTTGCGCTGGATTTGCGCCACGCCAAACCGAAGACGGTGAAGAGCGGTTCGTGCAAGGATGTCATCCACTTGGTTGAAAATTCCAAGTTGAAAGTTGAAAATTGGCCGAAAGCGCCCGACGTCAATCAACCTTCAACCTTGAACCTGCAACCTCCAACTCTGGCCAACTTACCAATCCTGCGCTGCTGGCCGCTCGACGGCGGGCGTTTCATTACGCTGCCGTGCGTCGTCACGCGCGACCCGGACACGGGCGAGCGCAATCTCGGCATGTATCGCATCCAGATTTACGACGACAAAACCACCGGCATGCACTGGCAGTTGCAGAAAGTCGCCGCGCGTCATGGCCGTCGTTATTATGAAAAGGGTGAGCGCATGCCCGTCGCCATTTTCATCGGCGGCGACCCGATGTTTCCTTTCGCCGCCACCGCACCGCTGCCGGACGGACTGGATGAATTTCTCCTCGCCGGTTATCTCCGCAAAAAATCCGTCGAGCTGATCAAGTGCGAGACGAACGATCTGGAAGTCCCCGCCAACGCCGACTTCGTCATCGAAGGCTACATTGACCCGACCGAGCCGCTGCGCGACGAAGGGCCGTTCGGCGATCACACCGGCTATTACACCTTGCCCGAGCCGTATCCGGTATTTCACATCACGGCCATCACGCACCGCAAAGACGCGGTGTATCCGGCGACCATTGTCGGCATTCCGCCGATGGAGGATTTTTACATCGGCGGCGCGAGCGTGAAATTGTTCCTGCCCATCTTCAAGATGAATTTTCCCGAGATCGTGGACATCGCGCTGCCGGCGGAAGGCGTGTTCCACAACCTCGTGTTCGTCAGCATCAAGAAGACCTACCCGATGCAGGCCTACAAGATCATGCACGGCCTCTGGGGCATGGGGCAGATGATGTTCACGAAATACATTGTGGTCGTGGACGCCGGCGTGGACGTCCACAACACCAGCGAAGTGCTGTTCCATCTCACCGCCAACACCGATCCGCAGCGCGACAGCATCTTTACCAAAGGCCCATCCGACGTGCTCGACCACGCGACGAGCGAGATCGCCAGCGGTAGCAAAATGGGCATTGACGCGACGAAGAAAATTCCCGGCGAAGGTTTCAAACGCGCCTGGCCGCCGCTCATCAAGATGGATGAAAGCGTGAAGGCGAAGGTGGAGAAACTCTTTGGTAAAAAATGAATAGCGGCACGCCAAAAGTCTTCCTGACCGCCGAATGGAAAAACTTGGCCATGCTCAACTACGAAATCGAGCCTGCGGTGCTGGCCCCATTCGTGCCGAGGGGAACGGAACTCGATTCTTGGAACGGAAAGACCTTGGTTTCGGCGGTCGGTTTTCTGTTCCTGCGAACCCGGATTTTTGGAATGCCCATTCCATTCCATCAAAACTTTGAGGAGGTTAACCTGCGTTTCTATGTCCGGCGAAAGGCAGTTGACGGATGGCGAAGAGGCGTTGTTTTCATCAAGGAAATCGTTCCGCGCACCGCCATCGCGTTGGTCGCGCGCCGATTTTACAATGAGCCCTACATTTCGCTGCCCATGGCGCACCGGATAGATGGCGCCGGTCCGGCGGTGAAATCAGCCGAATATTCCTGGCATATTGCCGGTATAAGCAACTGGCTGAAACTGACCACCAGCACCACCGCGCTGACTTCGATCCATGGTTCAGAAGCTGAATTCATCACCGAACACTATTGGGGCTATAATTCCCAGCGCGACGGTTCGACTCTGGAATACCAGGTTGAACACCCGCGGTGGCGGGTTTATGAAACCTCGGACGCCCAGCTCGAATGCGATGTTGCCGGTCTGTATGGAGCAAGCTTTTGCGAAAGCTTGAATTGCAAACCATCCTCTGCCTTTCTGGCTGAAGGTTCGCCCGTCACAGTTTACCAAGGCGCACGCCTAGCCGCATGAACCCCGTATCCACCAATCAGCCGCTGGGTTGGATTCTTTACGATGATTCCTGCGGATTTTGTCGACGCTGGGTTCCGTTCTGGGAAAATGCGCTCCGGCACCGCGGGTTTGATATCGCACCGCTGCAAGCGGATTGGGTTCGCGCAAAATTTCAGGCGGCGGAAAGTGAATTGCTGCAGGATTTACGACTCCTGTTGGCCGACGGTTCGCAAATCTGCGGAGCGGATGTGTATCGTTACGCCACTAAAAGAATTTGGTGGGCGTGGCCGGTTTATTTATTCTCAGTTACTCCCGGGTTGCGAAACATTTTTGATTGGAGTTATCGCAAATTCGCCATTAATCGGTTTCGCGTTTCCTCGGCCTGTGGCTTGAGCATTAAACACTGACTTCATTCGCGGAGCAGCGGCAGGAATTCCAGCCCGAATCTTTTCGCCAGCTCCATCCTGCGCGGGCTGTCCGGCGGTGGCTGCGGGTCTCTACCGACCGGCAAAAAGGTGCGGATTTTGCCTCTTTCGGCCATTTCCATCCTAAAGCCTTCGTTTTCAGATTGTTCCGTTAAAAGTAGTGTTCAAGCCTGGGCCGGCACCCCTTAAAAAACCGGTTTTTTTGACGTTTTTGGCCCCAAAACAATCTCATAAAATCATTTCAGGAGTTCCTGAAACCACTTCAGGAGTTCCTGAAATCGCTTCAGGAGTTCCTAAAACCGTTGTAGGAGTTCCTGCTTTCGTTTCAGGAGTCACTGAAATCATTTCAGGAGTTCCTGCTTTCAATTCAGGAGTTCCTGAAACTGATTCAGGGAATGCTTTTTTCGGTTTAGGAGTCGTTGAATCCATTTTTGCGCTTTCTGATTTGGTTTTAGCCAACGCTGGTTTCGGTTTAGCCATCGCTGAGTTTCGCCCAGACGAGGCGGGACCGGTTCCCGTTGGGATTATCGCAATGTGCTGGCGGCAAGATTTGCGCTTCACGCACCGGGCAGCAGCAGAATTTCCCGCCCCAAATGTTTCGCCAGATTATTTCGAGGCTTTTTCCAAATCGCGGTCCAGCGCCGCACCGTCGAAGGGAATGACGATGATTTTGCTGCCGTGGCCGTCGTTGCCGTGTTCCGCTTCTTTCTCCACGTCGATCACGGCCAGCGTGACGGCGGCCACGTGACCATCTTCGATGTAAACGCCGGGGCGTTCCAGCTTCGGCCAGCGGTTGACGGTGCCATCGGTGTAGCGCACAAAATCCACGGTGGGGTCGTAGGCCAAGCCGCGATAAGTCCAGCCGTCAATGCCGTTGGCGGAAGTCAGGTGGTAGGCTTTGCGGTCGCTCCAGTTGTTGACGGTGACGTGATATAACCCGCCGCTGAACCAGAGCACGGGGTCTTCGAGGTGTCGCAATTCGTTTTGCGGCATGCCGGCGATGTGCGGATAAATGCCCGGGCCATGCGCGAGGTAAGGGCCAAGCACGCCATTGGTGCTGATCAGAACCGTACCGGAGCGGCCGAACATTTCGTAATTTCCATCGGGCCGGAGCAGGATGATTTCATTGGAGGCGCGCCATTTCGGATTGTTTGCGACGCTGATTTTTCCGAGCAATTCCCACGGACCATCGAGCGATTTGGAAACGTAAACCGTGCCGGGCCGCGTTTCGCTGATGACGATAGCGTAACGACCGTCGGCCAATTGCAGCGCGGTGACATTGTGACCTTTGCCGTCCTCGCTGTCCGGCCAGCAAAGTCCATTGTCCACATAAGGCCCGAAAAGTTTGTCGCTCACGGCGTGAACGGCTTTCGAGCCGCCCCAGCCTTTGTGGCCGCGCGCCTGTTCCCAGCGGCTGCCGAACAAATGATATTTGCCATCGGCGCCCTTGATGATTTTTCCGTCCCAATAATCCCATTGCTTCATCGTCACGTCTTCGAGTCCGTTCTGCGTATCGCGCGGGCCGACGGTCGCCGCGCCCCAGACGTTAGTGGTCAACGGGCTGGTGATGGGTATCGGCTGAAAATAATCAATGAACGTCTTGGCGGGCTGGGCCGTTTGGGCGTGGCTGAAATTGGCGGCGGCGGTTATGGCTAACGCGATGGGCAGAGCCCGGGCCGGGCGGAGGAAATCCAGTGACATGATTCCGAAAATTATCGGCCGCAAGCGGCAGCGGCAAGCGGATAGTTCACTATGGTCGCGGGCAAGATTTTCCAAACGATTTTGTCACCATCTCAATTCCGCGCGGAATTTCTGCGCTGGCTTCAGCGGCGGGACTTGTGGTGGGTGACAGCTTTGTTGAAGGCGCGGTGCGCCACGCGGTCGCTCTTGCGGCGGTTCTGCCAGCCGGCTTGCTGCTCGGATTCGCGGAGGTGGCTGATTTCGCCCTGGAGTTTGACGAAGCTGTCGTGCCGATCGCGCGGGAGCGTGCCGGCGGTGACGGCGGCGAGCACGGCACAATCTTTCTCCTGCGTGTGCGTGCAATCGCGGAACCGGCAGCCGGCGGCGAGCGCCTCGATTTCGGGAAACGATTCCTTCGCGCCTTCGCTCGCGCCCCAGAGGTGAAATTCCCTCATGCCGGGCGTGTCAATGACCACGCCGCCTTTCGGCAAAAAAATCATCTCGCGCCAGGAAGTGGTGTGCCGGCCTTTGGCGTCCTGCGCGCGGACTTCCACGGTCGGCATCAAGTCTTCGCCGTAAAGCTGATTGATGAGACTGGATTTGCCGACGCCGGAAGTGCCGATGAAGGCGACGGTGTCGCCGGGCTTGATGAGCGCGGCCAATTTTTTTATGCCGCGTCCCGTGAGCGCGCAGACGGGGAGCACCAAGGCATTCCCCGCCGCTTGCGTGGCTGCGGCAAGCTTGGCGTCCAGGTCGTCGCACAAATCAATTTTGTTGAGCAGCACCACCGGCCGCGAGCCACTGTCGCGCCCCATGACCAACATGCGTTCCAGTCGCGCCGCATTGAACGTGGGATCGGCGGCGGTGACGAGAAAAACGGTTTCAATGTTCGCCGCGAGAATTTGCGCGGCCGTATTGCGACCGCTGGTCTTGCGCGTGATTTGCGTGGAGCGCGGCAGCACAGCTTGAATGGCGGCTTTTTCCTCGTTCGGAACAAGCTTGATCGCCACCCAGTCGCCGACCTTGGGCAGTTTGGCATGTTCGCCGCGCGCTTCGTGAATGAGCTTGCCGGTGATCTGCGCGGTGAGTTCCGCGTCCACCGTCCAGACGCGATAAAAATGTTTGTCCTCCACCGCGACGCGCGCCGGGATAAAACCTTTGGCGAGATACGGCGCGAACTGTTCGTCGCGCCCGGCGTTCCAGCCCAGCTTGGTCAGGCCCATAACGATTCGGTTGGATGCATCATGCGTTTCGGACAGGGTTGCCCACTGCGCAACCCGATGTCTAGCCCAATGCTCACGCGCCGGGCGGCGGCAGGAATTCCCGCCCAAATTTTTCGCCAGCACCATCCCGCGCGCGGTCCGGCGGTGGCTGCGGGTCTTGGCCGGCGGGCACCAGTGCGTCCAGTTCGCTCAGAGCCTGTCTGAAAAAGGAGCGCGGCTGTGTCGCAGACCAGCCGCAGCATCTGGCCATCGCCAAAACGCCTGAGAATTCGCGACCGACTGCGGCGGGTCGCGGACGCCGCCGCCGCGCTCCGAGATTTTCAGACACGCTCTCAGGAGCGCAAACAATTTTACTTCACTTTTACCCACTTGCCCTTCGCCGAGGATTCCTCGACGGCGGTGAGCACGCGTTGATTTTTCAATCCGTCTTCAAACGTCGGCTGCACGGATTTTCCGTCGGCACAAGCGTTCACGAAATCCGCCACGGCGTGGACGAAGGTATGTTCGTAGCCGATGCTGTGACCGGGCGGCCACCAGTTCGCGACGTAAGGCTGGATGCCGTCGCGCTGTGTCACGAGGATGTCGCGAAAACCCTGGCGGTCTTTCGGATCATCGCCGTTGTAATACTTCAGCCGGTTCATGTCTTCAAAATCAAAATAAATGGAGCCTTTGCTGCCGTTGATCTCGATCTCGATGTGATTGCGCCGGCCCAGCGCGTAGCGCGTGGCTTCGAGATTGGCCATTACGCCGCCGGTCATCCAGCCGATGAACACGGCGGAATCCGGCGCGGTGACTTTGCCCATTTTGCGTGCGCCTTGAGCGAGCAGGTCGGCGCGCGGACGTTCGGGGATAAACGTGTTGACGATGCCGCAGACGTCGGTGAATTCGCCGACGAGATACCGCGCGAGGTCAATGATGTGGGAATTGATGTCGCTGTGGACGCCGCTGCCGCTGGTTTCTTTTTGGAGCCGCCAGTCGAGCGGAAATTCCGGGTCGGCCAGCCGGTCCTGCGCGTAGCGGGCGCGGAAATGATAAATCCGGCCGAGCGCGCCTTCGGTAATCATCCGCTTGGCGAGCGCGATGGCGGGAATGCGCCGGTAGTTATGGCAGACCATGTGAACGCCCTTCGCCTTTTTCGCGGCGGCGAAAATGGCTTCGCATTCCTTTAAGTCGCGGCCCAAAGGTTTTTCGCAAAGGACGTGCTTGCCGTTTTTCAGCGCGGCGATGGCGATTTCCGCGTGCGTGAACGTCGGCGTGGCGATGTCCACGATGTCAATCAGCGGCGATTCGACGACCTCGCGCCAGTCGGTCGTGGCGAGCTGCCAGCCCAGTTTGGCGCGCGCGGCCTGCACGCCGGCGGCATCGCGGCCGCAAATGGTGTGCAGTTCGACGTTGGCCTTGAGGTCAAAAAATTTCGGAGCCTGCCGCCAGGCGTTCGAATGTGCCCGGCCCATGAATTTGTATCCGATCAGTCCGACGCGAAAAGTTTTGGCCATAAAAGCAGTTTGAACTGGAATTGCCTGTCTTTATAGTAGGCGGCGACAACCAAGTCAAATATGCCTTTCACCATTGCTGAAATTGCCCAGCGCCTCGCTGGCGAAGTCGTGGGCGACGATGCCGCCGTGCTCACGGGCTTCGCCACGGCGGAGGCCGCCCAGCCCGGCGACCTCACCTTTGCCGAAACCGACGATTATTTTGCCGCCGCCGAAAAAAGCGCGGCCTGCGCGATCATCGCCGGCCGCACCGTCGTTTCCTCAAAAAAAATCCTCATCCGCGTGGCGAATCCGCGCATCGCGTTCGCTCAGGCGTTGGCGGCGTTTTTTCCGGATCCGAAATATGCCGCCGGCATTCATCCGTCCGCCGTTGTTGCCCAGTCCGCGCAGATTGATCCGACCGCGCACGTTGGCCCGCATTGCACGATTGGTGAACGTGTGAAGCTGGGCGCGAATGTCGTTCTGCAGGCGGGCAATTTCATCGGCGATGATTCCGTGCTGGGCGAGGCGACGAATTTGTTTCCGAACGTTACGCTGTATCCGCGCACGCAAATCGGCCGGCGCGTTCGCATCCATGCCGGCACCGTGATCGGCGCCGACGGTTATGGGTATGTTTTGGACCAGGGCGTCCATCGGAAAATTCCGCAGGTGGGCACCGTCGTCATCGGCGACGACGTGGAGATCGGCGCGAACGTCACCGTGGATCGCGGCGCGCTCGGCTCCACAGTCATCGGCAAGGGCACGAAAATAGACAACCTCGTGCAAATCGCGCACAACGTGCAAATCGGCGAGCATTGCATTGTCATCGCGCAGGTCGGCATCGCGGGCAGTTGCAAGCTGGGCAATTATGTCATTCTGGCCGGCCAAGCGGGCCTCGGCGGACATTTGCACGTTGGCGACAAAGCCATTGTCGGCGCGCAAGCCGGTGTGATGAACCACATTCCCGCCGGCGAAAAATGGCTCGGCTCGCCGGCGCAGCCGGACAAGGAATTCAAGCGCCAGGTCATCGCGCAGCGGCACCTGCCCGCCCTGCTCAAGAAAATTGCCGCGTGGGAGAAGAAGCTGGGCGTCAGCGAATAAATTCCCATTCTCGGCCGCCGGCGAAAACTTTCTCCGCGCTCACCATACCCCGATGACGTGGCCGCCAAAACGGATCCACAGCGGAATCGTCACCAGCCCGACGACGGATGTGCCCAGCGCCACCTGCAAGGCTGTCCGCGCGTCGCCACCATAATGTTTCGCCAGCACAATCGGCAGCACCGCCGCCGGCATGGCCCCTTGCAAAATCAGCACGCGCTTGAGCTCGATCGAGCACGGCAAAAATTTCGCGAGCAGCAGAAATAAAATGGGCATCACGCCCAGCCGCACCAGGGCGGCGACCGTCACCACGCGCACCGCGCGACCGCCGCGCGCCTCGTCGAGATGATCCGCCACAATCGCGCCGATCAGCAGCAGCGCCAGCGGAATCGCGCTTTGGCCAAACCAATGGATCACGGTCAAAATAATTTTCCCCGCCAACGCGACCGGCGCGGGCGGCGTAAAAACAATTCCGAGAAAGTTCAAGCCCAGCGCCAGCAGCAGCGCGGCGAGCGGGGCGTTGATGATTTTCTTCCAGCCCCCGGCCAGTCCGCGCCCGGACAGCAGCGCCACGCCCAAAGTCCACATGGCGGTTTCCGTGCCGACGTTATGAACGAACAGCACACCGGTCGTACCGGAATCGAACAGCGTGAAGCACAGCGGAATCGTCAGGTAGGCGTAGTTTTGCAGGCCGGTGAGAAAGGCAAACGTCCGCTGCTCTGGCTTGGTCTGCAGTCCCGTCGCGCGTGCGAACAGCCCCGCCACGCCCACGCCGACCGCGACCATGCCGAAGCCGACCAGCGGTGGCAGCAACAAGTTTTCCGGCCGGCGCAGTGCCGCGTTGCCGAGGACGGAATCGAAGATGAGCGACGGCAGCAGCAGGTTGATGGTCACGCGCATCAGGCTCGCGTCGGCCTCCGCCGAAAGCCAGCCGCGCCGGCGTAGCCAGAGGCCGATGCCCATGATGGCAAACACCGGCAGCACCGCCGTCAGCACTGTGAGAAATTCATTCACCAGCGGGATGAAACCAGATTTTCGCCGGCGGATAAACCAGAACTTCACGGGCGAAAAGCTGCCGTGCCGGCGGGCGGCGCGTCGCAACGGCTTCATTCAATGCCGGCCGGTGCCGGCGGCGGCGGGTGAGAAAAAACTTGTTAAATAAGCGCGGGCGTGTAAAAGAGGCTTCAAAGTTTCGGAGAAAAATTCTCCGGGTCCCGATAAAAATGGAGAAATCCTGATGAGCGGCTCATATATCAAGCAAATCACCCGGTCCAGCTCCCGGCTGCTGCTCGTCAGCCTGATTCTGGCCGCCGGCTCCTGGCCGGCTTGGGGAAATCTGGTGAATTTGAACAATTGGACGCCCGCGTCCGGTTCGTCAGCCTATCCGGCCGAAGTGAATCCGGTGGGCATCATCAACGCCAGTTCCGCCATGTTTTCCGATGGGATTTATATCCACAACGGTTCCTGTTACATCGGTTTCACGGGCAACCTCGCCACCGCGTCCGGCACCTACTATGACATTGCCTTTACCCTCCAAAACCTGGCCACCTCCGCCGCCTATGTGACGATGAATTTTGGAACCTGGACCGCCGACCTGAGCCCGGCCATCAATGCTTTTTACCTGGGGTCCCTCGGGCCGCAGCATAACGCGGTGAATTTTAATTTTATCACCAAGGCCCAGACCCCGGCCACCGCGCTGGAATTTTTTGTGGATCTGGATGCTCCTGGCGGCGGCGTGTATTTGTCCAACCTTTCGGTGGTTCCCGTGCCGGAACAAACTTCCACTGCGGGACTGCTGTTAATCGGGCTGGCCAGCCTGTTCGCCTGCGGCCGGCGCTGGCGTTGCCAGACCTGATTTCAATCGCTTTTGCGAAGCCGGTTCGCCGTATCCGCCCGCGCCGCTGCCCAGCCTGCCCCATGAGCGCCTTGAAATTATCGCTGGCCATGATCGCCAAGAACGAGGCGCGCTGCCTGGCGCGCTGCCTTCGCAGCGTCCGCAACCTCGCCGATGAAATCATCGTCGCCGACACCGGCTCCACCGACGACACTGTCAAAATCGCCCGCGAAAACGGCGCCACGGTAGCGCCCTACGCCTGGACCAACGATTTTGCCGCCGCGCGGAATTTTGCGCTCGCGCAGGCCACCGGCGACTGGGTGCTCGTCCTCGACGCCGACGAGTGGGCCGGCGAAACGCTCGCCGGCGAAATCCGGAAATTCATCGCCGGTCCGCTGCGGATTGGCCGGCTGAAAATCGTCAGCGACTTCCGGCACCACGGTCAGACCCAGCGTTCCAGCACGTTCGTTTCGCGGCTGTTTCCGCGCGGCGCGACTTTCGTGGGCCGCATCCACGAGCAGATTGTTTCGCCGCTGCCGCGCGTGAATCTCCCGGGCGAACTCTGGCACGACGGCTATCTAGAAACCCGGAAAACCGACCGGAACGTTAAAATGTTGGCGGCGGAAATCGCGCGCGAACCGCAGAACGCCTACCTTCATTTCCAGCTCGCGCTGGAATTCACCTCGCTCGGCCAGCCGCAAAACGCCTTTGCCTGCCTCCAAAAAGCCCGCGCCGTCATGCAGCCCTCCGACCCGTTCGCGCCGAATGTCATCGTGGATTTTCTCTACGCCGCGTTGGAACTGAACGAATTTGCAGCCGGGCTGGAAGCCATTCGCGCCGCCGAAAACCGGCTCGCCGACTTTCCGGATTTTCACCATGTCTGCGGTTTGTTCTACATGAAGTTCATCGGCAGCAACCCGGCCAAACACATCGCCGAGCTGCCGAAGATCGAGCAAAGTTTCCGGCGCAGCCTTGCCCTCGGCGAGACGGACAAATACAAGAGCGTCCACGGCTCTGGCAGTTTCCTGGCGAACTATAATCTCGGCGTCTTCTACCACGCCTTCGGCGACCATGCCCGTGCGCGGGAATGTCTGTGGGCCGCCGCCGCGCAAAACTACGCGCCGGCGGCGGCACTGCTGGAAAAATTGCCGGCGTAAGCTGACCGGTGGAACCGGCCGCCCGCCGGGAAAATGTGGCGGTGCCGGGACGCGCCAATTTTTTTGTGGTGAAATATTACCCTAGGCTCACCCGCGAAATTATGATAAGAAACCGCTGGTGTGAGCCTCAACAAAACCCCGCAACTAACCAACGTGACCCGGGTGGTGGTGCTTACGGCGCTCTATTTCCTCGGCGGCCTGTTGGGCAAGCAGATTTCCTTCCTGTCACATAGCCAGGCGCTGGTCTGGCCGCCGTCCGGCATCGCGCTGGCGGCCATCCTGCTGTTTGGCTACCGCTTCTGGCCGGGCATTTTCGTCGGCGCGGTTTTGTTCTCCTTAATTGACGGCGTGCCGTTCGGATTTTTCACCTTCGGGACGGCGGTGGGCAACACCATTGGCGCCATCGTCTGCACATTTTTACTGAAGCGCTTCGTGAATTTTGACAATGCGATGGAGCGCACCACCGACGGCGCGGGCTATGTGCTGCTGGCCTGCGGCCTCGGCACCACGGTCAATGCGCTCTTTAACGTGGTCAGTCTGGTCTATGACCACAAAATTCCCCAGGACGCGATGTTTCCGCACCTGTTGGAATGGTGGGTGCCGAACGCCCTCGCGGCGCTGGTGCTGACGCCGGTCATCATCACCTGGGCCGTGCCGTCGTCGGTGCGGATGAGTTTCTGGCGCATCTGCGAGGCGGCTTTGTGCGCGGCGGGGCTCCTGGGCGGCACGATGATTTCGTTCAACACCTGGTTCGTGTATGGCCTCCAGCAATATCCACTCGCCTACCTGCCATATCCGTTCCTGGCGTGGATCGCGCTGCGGTTCGGGCCGCGCGGCGCGGCCACGGGCACGCTGGTGGTGTCGGCGCTGGCGATTTATTCGCTGCTGCAAAAGCGCGGGCCGTTCCTGGTGGGCAACGAGGCCGACAGCCTGCGGCTCATCGGCAGCTACATTGGCGTCCTCGCGGTGTCCAACCTGCTGCTCGCCGCCGCCGCCACGGAGCGCCGCCGCGTGCTGGCCGCCGTGGTGGAAAATGAACAGCGCCTGCGCACTGTTATGGCCGACCAGACGGATTTGATCTGCCGGTTCAAAAAGGACGGCACCATCACCTTTGTCAATCCGGCCTACTGCGCCTTTCAAGGCAAAACCGAGGCGGAATTGCACGGCGCGAATTTTTTTAAGCTGCTCGCCAAGGGCGGCACCCGGCCGGAGGCGGAGGCGGTGCCGCCGCTGCCGATCGAACAGCCGGTCATCAGCTTTGACCAGCGGGTGGAAGCGGCGGACGGCCATGTGGAATGGCAGCAATGCAATCTTCGCCGGCTGGAGCATGGCAGCGGCACGGCGGAGGAAATTCAGGCGGTCATGCAGGACATCACGCCGCGCAAACGCGCCGAGCTGGCCGAGCAGCAGGCCAAGGTGGCGCTGGAAAAATTGAACCGCCAGTTGTCGGACGCCGCCGCCGACGCGCACGCCGCCGCTGAGCAGGCCAACCGCGCCAACAAAGCCAAGAGCGAATTCCTGGCGAACATGAGCCACGAGATCCGCACGCCGTTGAGCGGCATCCTCGGCATGGTCGAGCTGCTCGGCCAGACGCGCCTCGACCGCCGCCAGCGCGAGTTCGCCGACGCCGCCGTCGAAAGCGCCAACGCCCTGCTCCACGTCATCAACGACGTGCTCGACTTCTCCAAGATCGAAGCCGGCAAAATGACCTTGGCGCGCGAGGATTTTTCCGTGCGCGCCGTGGTGGATTCCGTTTTGGAAAACGCCTCGGCGCGCGGCGTTGAAAAAAAACTCGCGCTCGCTGCCGTCGTCCGCCGCGAAATCCCGCACCGGCTCACCGGCGACCCGATCCGCCTCCGGCAGGTGCTGCTTAACCTCGTCGGCAACGGCATCAAGTTCACTGAGCGCGGCGAGGTGGTCGTGCGCGTCCAGACCCATTTTCAGGCGCCGGCAAAAACCGTGCTGCGCTTTGAAGTCACCGACACTGGCCTCGGCTTGTCCGCCGACCAGATTAAAAACCTATTCCAGCCGTTTGTGCAGGCCGACACGTCGTCGTCGCGCAAATTTGGGGGCACTGGCCTCGGCCTCGCCATCTCGCGGAAAATCGTCGAGCTGATGGGTGGCCGCATCGGCGTCCTCAGCACGCCCGGCAAAGGCTCGACCTTCTGGTTTGAATTGCCGTATGAAATTCCGCCGCAGGCCGCCGTCGAGCGCGGTTTCCCCGGCCTGGTTTTTGCGCAGGCCGTCATCGCCCTGCCGAATGCCAGCCTTCGCGAATCACTCGTCGAGCAGTTGCACGGCTGGGGCGTGGACTGCCGGGCTGTGGCGACGCCGGCGGAACTCGGTCGCACGCTGCGGCACGACCTGCGCACCGCCGTCATTCCGCTGGTCATCTGCGACGACGAAATGCTTGCCGGCGGCGGCGAGGAGCTGCGCCGACAACTGGTGGAAAACCAGGAACGCGTGCAGTGCATTTTGCTCGCCAGCCCGGCCGGTTCGCTGGGCGAAGACCAGGCCGGCCCCGCCGGTTTTATCAACGTCCTGCTGAAGCCGGTGCGCGAACAACCACTGTTCGACGCGCTCGTCGCCGTCGTCGCCGAACTCAAGCCGGAGGCGAACAAGTCCCTGGCGGCGATTGGGAAAACGGAATTCATCCCGCGTGAAATCGCCGGGCCGAAACGCACGGCCATTTCCGACTTGCGGATTCTCGCCGCCGAGGATCATCCCTTCAACCGCAAGCTCTGCCAGTTGATGCTCGACAATTTTGGCGCACGCGCCGAGTGGGCCGTCAACGGCCGTGAAGCTGTCGAGAAATTTTCCGGCGGCAACTTTGACGCGATTTTGATGGACTGCAACATGCCGGAACTCGATGGTTTCGAAGCCACCGCCGCCATCCGCAAAATCGAGGCGGACAAAAGACCGGCCCGGAGCGTGCGCATCATTGCGCTCACCGCCAACGCGCTCGTCGGCGAGCGTGAGCGCTGCCTCGCCGCCGGCATGGACGACTACATTTCAAAACCGTTCACCGCGCAGCAGCTTTACCAGGCGCTCCTCGCCGCCGTGCCGGCCGGTGGTGGTGGCGGCGCCCCCCCCGCCGCCGAAACATTTAATCCCGCCCGCCTCGAACAGCTTTGCAACGAACTCGACCGCGCCGCCGTCATGGAGATGGCCGGCGATTTTCTCAAGGAATTCCCCGACCGGCTGGCGGAAATCCGCCGCCTGCACGCGGCGGGCCGGTGGCCTGAACTGGAGCGCGCGGCCCATTCCCTGAAGGGGCTGGCCGCGCTGTTTGGCTTTGCGCCGCTGGCGGAAAAATTTCTCGCCATCGAGGACGCCGCCGAGGCGGCCGACACCGGTAGCGTCCAAAACGCGCTGGTTAATCTGGACAGTCAGGCCGGCACCGCCGCGCAACAGCTCCGCACCTGGCTGGATCACGACCGGCCCCGGTCGGTGGGATGAATTTCCAGCGTCAATAATTCTTGAAGAATGAGCGCCGATAACCACGTCATGCAACCCGACCACCGGATCACACTTCGGCTGGAGGTCGCCGCCGAATTTTCCGCCGTGCGCGCCGCCATTGCACAGGTGCGCGGCTGGCTGGCGGAAAAAAATCTGCCGGAGACGGAACTCAGCGACTGGGAGCTGGCGCTGGTGGAGGCGGCGAACAACGCCGTGAAATACGCCACCGCCGGGGCGCGTAAACTACCTGTCGTCATTGAGGTTTCCGCCGGCGAACGCGACGTGGAAGTGCGCGTGACCGACCACACCAACGGTTTTGACTGGCCGGCGGAAATCAAGCTGCCCGCCGCCGAGGCCGAGAGCGGGCGCGGGCTTTACCTGATGAAGTCGCTCACAGACAACTTGTTTTATTTGCGTCATCCGGCGCAAAATGTTTTGGTGCTGCGCCGCCGCCGGCCCGCTGGCCCCGGCGTTTTGCCGGAGGTCGGCGATTTGCAACGGCGGCTGGCGGAAGCGGAAGCGGCATTGACGGACATGACCGCCGAGCTGGCGACGAGCTACGAAAGTCTGGTGGCTGTCTTCCGCTACAGCTCGGAGCTGGGTGCGCACTCGGACTTGAAGGAATTTTCAGACCGGCTGCTGCGCGATTTGATCCAGGTTGCCGAGGCCGATGGGGTGGTGCTGCGGCTGGTGGCCGCCGACGGCAAAAAACTGGAGACGCTGCTGGCATTGCCTGAGAAAAATTCCGCGGGACTGCCGCCGGTGGTGCTGGCGGACAAAGCATTGAACACGGTGGAGACGCGTGCTGCGCGGACGCGGCAGGACATCTGGTTCAGCCCCGAGGAGCCGCTTGGCCCGGACGATCCGCTGCGCGCGACAATGCCGGTGGGCAACGGTATCTGCCACGCGTTTTTCGTGGCGGACCAGCTCGTCGGCACGGCCACGCTCAACCGGCTGGCGGCGAACCGGCCGTTCACCGCCGCGCAGGTCAACCTGCTGCACACGTTCGTGGATTTTCTGGCGATCCAAATTGTCAACGCGCGGCTACAGGAGGAGCGGACGGCCACCAGCGTGACGCGGCGGGAATTGGAAATTGCGGCGGCCATCCAGCGTTCGCTGCTGCCCGAAAAACTGCCGGGATGCCCGCCGTTTGCGCTCGCGGCTACGTGCCAGAACGCACTGCAGGTCGGCGGCGACTTTTACGATGCGATTTCCGCCGGCGACGGCGCGGCGCTGCTGGTGATCGCCGACGTGATGGGCAAGGGCGTGCCGGCGGCACTGTTCGCGGCGGTGCTGCGCAGCACCGTCCGTTCGATGTGCCATCTGTTTGCGCAGCCGGGCGAACTGCTAGGGGCGGTCAACCGGATTTTATTTCCCGACTTGTCGCGCGTTAACATGTTCATCACGGCGCAGTTCGTATATCTAGATGCGGGGCGCGGCGGCATGATTTCCGCCAGCGCCGGGCATTGCCCGCTGCTGTTCTGCGGCACCGGGGCGGAGAAAATTAATCCGGGCAAAGCCGGTTATCCGCTGGGCATCGAGGCTGGCACGGCCTACGCGCAAACCGTCAATCCCCTGCCGCCGGGTGCGGCGGCGCTGCTTTACACGGATGGCTTGAGCGAGGCGCGGAACGCCGCCGGTGAACAGCTTGGCGAAAATAAACTGGCGCAACTGTTCGCGGACGCCACCGCCTCGGCGCGGACTGCGGCGGGCGCAAAAGATTATCTGCTCGCCCGGCTCGCGGAATATCGCGGCGCGGCGGCGCTGACCGACGATCAGACTTTTGTTTTAATCAGCCATCAGCCATGAACCCGACCCGCATTTCCAAAATCCTCATCGCCGACGACGAAGTCTATATGCTGCGCCTGCTGGAGATGACCTTCAAAAAAGGCGGGTACGAAGTCGTCAGTTGCCGCGACGGCCACGCGGCACTCGCCACCGCCGCTGCGGCGCGGCCGCAACTCATTGTGCTGGACGTGATGATGCCCGGCCTTGACGGCCTTGGCGCGCTCCGGCAGTTAAAGGAAAATCCGGCGACGCGCGATATTCCCGTCGTGGTGCTGTCCGCGAAAGGGCACGCGCTGACCCGCGTGGAGGCCGAGGCCGCCGGCGCGGTGCTATTTCTGGCGAAGCCATTCAGCCCGAATCAGCTCATCGGCGAGGTGCAGAAAATCCTCGCGCCGAAAAATTCATGAACCGGCGGGTTAGCCAGACATCAAGCGCAGCGGCCTGGGTGTCTCGCCCGGGTTGTTCTGCCCGGGTGGCTGCCTGTGCCGCTGCTGGCCGGCGCACGTCTGGTAGCCACTTTCCGTGCTTGGTCTTTCACCGGCGCGGTGCTAAAAGTCTTTACGTCTCATGCAGGCCAACCCGCTAGCCGCCAAAATTGACCGCGCGCCGATCGCTATCCTCGGCGTGCCGTTTGACAACGTCAACCTCGCCGAGACGCTGGTGCTCGCGGCCGAGATGATCGCGTCCGGCCAGCCGCATTATGCCACGACGGTGGGCGTTGATTTCTTGGCCGAATCACTGGACGACGTGGAGCTGCGGCGCATTTTGTTCGACGCGCACCTGGTGGTGGCGGAGGATAAAACCGTCGTTTGGGCGTCGAAAAAACTAGGCAATCCGCTGCCGGGTAACGTCACCGTTCCTAATTTGATCCCGCAATTGCTGGCCCAAGCGGAGGAGAAAAACTGGCGCGTCTTTCTGCTCGGCGGCGATGATGCCGTGGCCGGGAAGATCCGCACGCGGCATCCGAAGCTTCAACTGGTCGGCGCGCATCTGCCGCCGGACCAGCCGCTGTTGGAAATGGATCATGCCGACATCTTGCGCCGTTTGCGCGAGGCGAAGCCGGACATTTTGTTGGTGGCCTTCGGTTCGCCGAAGCAGGAAAAGTGGATCAACATGAATTACCGCGCAGCCGGCGTGCCGTTTGTTTTGGGCGCGGGACTGTCCTTTGATTTCCTGACCGGTGTCGGCCGGTCGTCGAAACGCGGTGGGAAAAAATTCTGGAAATTCATCCTCGCTGTCCTCCGGCAATGGTGGCGGCTGCGGGCGAAGAAATCCCCGCCGCCGGTGACCGGGGCGCATGTCATTCCCGATCCATATGGCAACCTCGTCATCCGCGCGCCGGCGCGGCTGGGTGCGGCGGAGGCGCAGGTGTCGCAGGCCGAATGGTTGCGCGCCGTGGAAAACAGCCACGTCATGTTTGATCTGACCGACACGGTGTTCGCTGACAGCACGGGCATTGGCGCGCTAATCCGGCTGCGCAAGCGGGCGCGGGAGCTGGGCTGGCAGTTTTTTCTCGTTGCGCCCCGGCCGCCGGTGGAAGCCGCTTTGAAGCTGATGAAGCTGGATGAATTTTTCACGATTCAGGCGAGCTTGGCCGGCGCACGCATTGTCATGGAAAGCGCGGCTGGCGCGCCCACGGTCACGAGCGGCGTGCTCGAGGCGGAATTGCAGATCCGCTGGACCGGCGAAGTCACCGCACTCAATGCCCTGGAACTGGGCGTCCACACCGAGTCCGAGCTGTCGCAGGTCACGCCGGGCATGACGGTGGTGATTGACCTTTCGCGGGTGACGTTCGTGGACAGCACGGGCATTGGCCTGATGGTGCGCTTTAAGAAAAATCTCCAGCGCCGCGACATCCATTTGAAATTCGGCAACGCCATCGCCTCCGTCCGCAATGTTGTCCGCCAGACGCAATTGGAGGAATTTCTGCTGGGCGGGAATTGACTCGCACAAAAGAGGTTTGCACTTTGCCCCGCGTTCGCGCATAAATTTCTAATGCTATCACGGGTTTTCTCCGCCGCCGTCAATGGCATAGACGCCTACACGGTCGAGGTCGAGGTCAATTGTGGCTACGGCGACACATTCATCGCGCTCGTCGGCCTGCCGGATGCGGCGGTGAAGGAATCCAAGGACCGCGTCTCCACGGCGCTCGCCAATTCCGGCTACAAGTTTCCAATGGGCAAGACCACCATCAACCTCGCGCCCGCCGACGTCAAAAAAGAAGGGCCGAGCTTTGACCTGCCCATCGCGCTCGGAATGCTGGCGGCCAGCGAACAGATGGAAACCGACCAGCTCGAAAATTTCGCCGTGGTCGGCGAGCTCGCACTGACCGGCGCGGTGCGCTCCTGCAAGGGGGTTTTGCCGATGGCGCTGCGGGCGAAGGCCGATGGCAAATCCGGCGTGCTGGTGCCGGCTGAAAATGCGGCGGAGGCGGCGGTGGTCAGCGGGCTGAACGTCATCCCGGTGCAAAATCTCCGTGCCGCGGCGCAGTTTCTCGAAGGCGAAATCAAGATCGCACCGCACAAGGTGGATTTGCAAAAGCTATTTGCGCATCCGGTTGAGGACGAACATGATTTTTCTGAGGTCAAAGGCCAGGAAAACGTGAAACGCGCCTTGGAAATCGCGGCGGCGGGCGGCCATAATGTCGTTCTCGTCGGCCCGCCCGGCACCGGCAAATCCATGCTGGCAAAACGGCTGGCGACCATTTTGCCGCCGCTGACCTTGGACGAGGCTCTGGAGACGACGAAGATTCACAGCATCGTCGGCCTGCTGAAATCCGGCCAGGCGCTGGTGACGCAGCGGCCGTTCCGCGCACCACACCACACGGCGAGCGACGCCGGGCTGCTCGGCGGCAACATCAATCCCACGCCTGGCGAAATTTCACTGGCGCACAACGGCGTTTTGTTTCTGGACGAGTTGCCGGAGTTCAAGCGGAGCGTTTTGGAGACGATGCGCCAGCCGCTGGAAGAAGGCATCGTCACGATTTCGCGTGCGGCGGGGACAATGACTTTCCCTAGTCAATTTATGCTGGTGGCGGCGATGAATCCAACGCCGGACGGAAAAATGCCCAGTGAAAGCAAATCGTCGCCGCGCGAAATTCAGAATTATCTCGGCCGTATTTCCGGCCCGCTGCTGGACCGGATTGACCTGCACATTGAAGTCCCGGCTGTGAAATTCCGTGAAATGTCGTCTGCGCAGACGGGCGAAACTTCCGCGCAAATCCGCGAACGCGTCCTCGCCTCCCGAAAAATCCAACACGCGCGTTTTGCCGCCAAGCCGAAGGTGAACTGCAATGCCCGGATGGGTGCGCGGGAGCTGAAATCGTTTTGCGAGCTGGACGAGTCGACGCGCGAGCTGCTCCAGCACGCGATGACGGAATACCATTTGAGCGCCCGCGCCTACGACCGGATTTTGAAGGTGGCGCGGACCATCGCCGACCTCGCCGCCGCCGGGAGAATTCTGCCCGACCACGTGAGCGAGGCGATTCAATACCGTTCGCTGGATCGTCAGTTGTGGGGCTGATCCAACGCGTCGCTGTGTTCGCAAAGTGCCGCGAAAAATTCTTAAGTGTCGGAAAAAATCTTAAGCCCGACGGTGCCGGCGACAATCATGACGAGACAGGCCACTCTGGCCGCCGCCGCTGGCTCTTCAAAAAAAATCATGCCAATCAACGCCGTGCCCACGGCGCCAATGCCAGTCCAGACCGCGTAGGCCGTGCCCAGCGGAATCGCCTTTAACGCCAGCGACAGTAGATAAAGGCTCAATGCGATACATCCCAGCGTCGCTATGCTGGGTAGCAGTCGGGTGAAACCGCTCGTGTATTTCATGCCGATGGCCCAGCCAATTTCCGTAAGTCCGGCAAGAATCAAAAATATCCAGGCCATAAAATCGCTTGCAATATTTGTCAATGCACTAATCCCAAATCAGCAGCCGCACCGGCGTTGGGTTGTAGGCATTGCAGGGATTATTGAGCTGCGGGCAGTTGGAAATGAGGCAGATCAGGTCCATTTCGGCGCGCAACTCAACATAACTCCCACCCGCGCTCACGCCATCTGCGAAGGAAAGTCTTCCCTCCGCCGTCACCGGTACATTCATGAAAAAATTGATGTTGTGCGTGATGTCGCACTTTGTCACGCCGCGCCCCCAGCGCGTAATGGCGAGCATGAATGTGTCGCGGCAGCTGTGCATCCAGCGCTTGTCGAGCGCGTAGCGCACCTGGTTGCTTTCCGCCGCACAGGCGCCCCCGAGCGTATCGTGCCGCCCGCAGGTGTCGGCGACCAGCGTTGCGAGCACATTGCCTTCGCTGGAAATCAGCCGCGTGCCGGCGGTGAGATAAATCGAGCCTTGCTCGCGGATCGTGTCTTGCGCCGAGTAGCGGTCGCTCATCTCGTGTGCATTGTAAAACAGCGTGTCCACGGCCTGATTGCCGTCAAGATCCACGATGCGAAACGTTTGGCCCCGCTTGATTTCATGCATCCAGCCATCGCCGGCCGGCAATGTAAAATCATATGCCGCCTTCGCCGGCTCCAGTTTGCTTTCCGTCAAAATAAAAGTGCTCATAGTCAGGCTCCGAGAAAAAGTCGTTCCGTCAAAATAAAGCTCCGTTGGTTTTCGCCGCGAAAATTGCGGCAGAAATCATCCGCGCCCGGCGGCGGCGTTTGGCGCAAGGTCAGCTTGACCGGTTTCGGCGCATATTTCGGATTCGGGTCAAGCGGATGCTGGCAGGTGTTCAGCACCGCCAGCACATTCATTTCCGCGCGCAGGTCAACGAAATCGCCCGCCTTGGAATTGCCCGTGTGAAATTTCATCTTCCCCTCCGCGTCCACGTCCAGGCGGCTGAAAAAGTTCACGTTCGCCACGAGGTCGCGTTTGCCGAGGCCGTGCTTGCCCAGTTCGATCAGAAAATTGTCATGCGCGTTGCGGAACCAGTCGTTGCGCTTTTCTTGATACGTCGCGCCGCCGTATTTTTTACGCACGAGCGCCGCGTTGCCGTGACCGCCGAGGGGATCATGCCAGCCGCAAGGGTCAGCGGTGATGGAGAACAGCGCGTGGCCCATGTCGCTCATCAACACGTTTCCACGTTTGAGCATGGCCGTATGTTGCGCCTTGAGCGTGTCGGGGAGGTTCAGCCGGTCAAGCGGTTGGTCGGTGTTGTAAGCCATTAGGCCAACATTTGCGCCGCCTTCCAGATCGGTGAGTCGCAGCGTCGTGTGCCTTGGGATTCGCCACGACCACAGCCCGCCGCCGGGCAGGCTTTCTTCAAAGAGAATTTTTTCCGTTGTCATAAAATCATTTTGCCAGCGATTGTCGGAATGCGCGCCAGCCGCCAAATTCCGTGATGTCACGCGCGCCCTCAAGGGCAATTGGCTCGCATAAAAATCCCTTCACGCTGGTGCCGTCCTCCAGTTCTAGCGTGCCGATGCCCAGCGGTGGCGGAATTTCCGCGACGAACGAACCAAATGCCGCTTCCGTGAGCGCCCAGATTTCCACCTCGATGCCTTGCGGTAATTTCTCGGTCACGCGGCGGAGTCCCGGCTTCGGCGGCTGCGTATTGGCCAGCGCATAAAACCGATAGCATGCCGCCGTGCGCGTCTGTCGCACAAATTCTGCCCGGCGCGAAGCGAGTTGATGGTTCAACGGCTGGCCGCGCAGGTGCGCGCCGACCACCGCGAGCAAGACACCGCTCGTTTTTTTTACCGGCAAAGGTTGTTCCAAAATTGTTGCCTTCGTCGCGCCAATCTGGCCGCCGACCGTGCGGTGAAAAGTTGCGCCGAGCTGCAGCAGCGCTTCGTCGGCAAACGCCGGCGCGACCAGCGTGACGCCGAAGGGCAGGCCGTTTGACTTGCGGAATCCCGCCGGTACCGCGAGTGCTGACAGATCGAGCAAGTTCACGAAGTTCGTATAGTGGCCCAGCCGGCTGTTCAACTTGATTGGTTCGGCCAGCACTTCTTCAATGCGATAAGTCGTGCCGGTCGTCGGCAGCAGCAGCACGTCCAGCTTTTGCCACAGCGGCGCGACGACTTGGGCCAGCGCCTGCAGTTGATATTGGCCGTTGAAAGCCGCCACCGCGTCAAATTGGTTAGCGCCGCCGATGATTTTACAGACCACCGGATGAATTTTATCGGCTTGTTTCTCAAAAAAATCGCCGAGCGCCCAGCGCCGTTCCGCCACCCACGGCCCGGCGTAAAGCAAAGCCGCCGCCTGCGCGAACGGCGCGAAATCAAATTCCACCGCCTCGCCGCCAACTTCACGCAACCGCACACTGGCTTGTTCGTAAAGTTCAGCGGCCTCAGTGTCGCCAAAAAATTCGCGCTGGAGGGGCGGCAAAACGCCGAAACGAAACTTTTCCGGAAAACTGCCGCAGCCATTTGGTTTCGCCCGCGAAAATGGATCGGTGGCGTCAAAGCCGGCGGCTACGTCCAGCACGGCTTGCGCGTCATGGCAACTGCCGGCGAAAATCGAAACACAGTCCAGCGATCGGCACGCGGGAAATACGCCTCGATTGCTTAACCAGCCGCGTGTCGGTTTGTGGCCGACAATGTTGTTGAACGCCGCCGGCACGCGGCCGGACCCGGCCGTGTCCGTGCCGAGCGCGAACGTCACCATGCCCGCCGCCACGGCAATCGCCGAGCCGGAACTGGAGCCGCCGGAAATATAACGCTCATCGAAAACCGACTGGCAGGCACCGAACGGCGAGCGGGTGCCAACCAGCCCGGTGGCAAACTGGTCGAGATTCGTTTTGCCCACCGGTAAAGCGCCGGCGGCAATCAACTTCGCCACCACCGCCGCCGAAGCCGTCGGCCCAAAAGCAAAATCCGGACAGCCCGCCGTGGTTTTGGTTCCCGCTAGATCAATGTTGTCCTTGATCGCAAATGGCACGCCGAAAAGCGGCAATTCTGCAGCCGGTTTGGGCGGCAGCGCCGCGGCGAGTTCCAGCAGTTTTTCACGGCTGACTTTTTCGATCCAAACATTCGGGTAACGCTGGTCCTCCAGGCGCCGCAAAACTTCTTCGACGACTTGCACCGGCGTCAGCGAACCATCCGCATAACCACTGCGCAGCGAAATCAGGTCGAAATGGATATGACTGCTCACGCGTTTTCTTTTTCAATGATCGCCAGCGGCTGGCCGGCATTGACGAGTTTGCCGGGCGCCACGGCTATTTTTTTGATGATGCCGGCGAACGGCGCCTCCACGCCGACTTCCATTTTCATCGCCTCGACGACGATGACTTTTTGGCCGGCGGTCACGCGGTCACCTTCTTTTGCGAGCACGCTCCAGACGTTGCCGGTGATCGGCGAGGCGATGAGCTGGCCGTTGGGCGGCGCGGTGAGTTCGTCGGTGACGGGTTCGGTTTCCGGTTCGGCGGCCACCGCACCGGAGCCGTCGGCGGCCCAGCGCTCGCGTTCCTCGGCAAACGCCTTTTGCTGCTGGTGGCGGAATTTCGTGATGCTCGGCTCGTTGTCCTGCAAAAATTTCCGGTATTGCGGAAAACTGAAAGTGCCTTCCTCGATGTCAAGCTGCACTTGGCCGTGCAAAAATTTCTGGCGGAAATCGAGCAGCTCCTTCGCCGACACCGGATAAAATTTCACTTGGTCGAAAAAACGCAGCAGCCACGGCTTGCCCGGCTCGAATTCTTGCGTGGTGCGATAGGTGTTCCAAATCTGCGCCGTGCGGCCGAAGAGCTGGTAGCCGCCCGGACCTTCCATGCCGTAGATGCACATGTAAACACCGCCGATGCCGACGACGTTTTCCACGGTGAACGTGCGCGCCGGATTATATTTCGTCGTGACGAAACGGTGGCGCGGATCCACCGGCACCGCGCACGGCGCGCCGAGATAAACATCGCCGAGTCCGAGTACGAGGTAGCTGGCGTTGAAAACGGTTTCATGCACCTGGTCCACGCTGTCGAGGCCGTTCATGCGGCGGATGAACTCGATGTTGCTCGGCAGCCACGGCGCCTTGGCGCGCACGCCCTGCATGTATTTTTCAATCGTCAGTCGGCACGCCGCGTCGTCGTAAGACAAAGGCATACGCACGATGCGGGTCGGCACGTCGAGCGTTTCGACGGCGGGCAATTCGTTCTCCGCCGCCACCAAAACTTCCAGCAGCTTCTCCAGCGAAATCACGCGGCTGTCGAAATTGATTTGCAGCGAGCGCACGCCGGGCGACAGTTCAATCACGCCGGCGACCGGATTTTTCTTGAACCATTCCATCAGCAGATGCGCCCGGAAACGCAGCGCAAAATCCAGCATGAGCGGGCCGTATTCGATCAGCAAAAACTTATCGCCCGCCTGCCGATAGACGACGCCCGGATTGGTCGCCGACGCGGGAATGCTATGCAGAATCGCCGAGCTGCCGGGCAGCGGTGGTTTCGTGATGATGCTCGGCGCAAACGAAAACTTGTCGCCGTTAAGTTTTTGAATCGCCTCGTCCTCGCTGCGTTCCGTGGCGAGCGCGTCGGCAAATTGCATCCGCACAAATCGAATCGTGTCGCCGGGCCGGAGCTGGCCGACCTTCCAAAATTCCGCCTTGGCAATTGTCGCCGGGCAAACGAAACCACCGAGACTTGGACCGTCTTTTGAAAGAATAATCGGCATGTCGCCGGTGAAACAAATTGTGCCGATGGCGTATTCGGTGTCGTGGATGTTGGACGGATGCAGGCCGGCGTCGCCGCCGTCGGTCCGCGCGAAACCGGGCTTCGGGCCAATCAGCCGGATACCGGAGCGGTTGGAATTGTAATGCACCTTCCAGTCGGTCGCAAAAAAAGTGCCGATGAATTCTTCCGTGAAAAAATCCGGCGCGGCGTGCGGGCCGTAAAGCACGCCGATTTCCCAACGCGAATTGTAATTTGGCACCATCGCGGGCGGCGCGGTGCGCCGCGGCGCGAACGGTTCCGTGACGCGATGAACGTGCAGCACGTCGCCGTGACGTAAAGTGCGCCCGGCGTGGCCGCCGAATTTGCCGAGGCTGAAGGTGGATTTGCTGCCAAGATAATCCGGCACGTCGAAGCCGCCTTTCACCGCGAGATAAGCGCGGCAGCCGGCGCCCTTGATTTTTTGTAGCTTCAAGACGCTACCCGCGCGGACGTGCAGGCTTTGCCAAAAATGAATTGGATTGCCGTCCAGTTCGCCTTCCATCACCGCCCCGGTGAGTGCGATGGTGGCGTCAAGATTGAATTTTAGCGTCGGCCCGCTCAACGTGATTTCCAAACCGGCGGCGCTGGCGGGATTGCCGGCGAGTTCGTTCGCCACGCGAAATGCATAGTCATCCATCGGCCCGGACGGCGGCACGCCGATGGACCAGTAGCCAATGCGGCCGGGATAATCCTGAATGCTGCTCTGCGTGCCCGGCTCGATGACATCAATCGTCGCGGGCCGATACGGAAACGTCGCCAGCCATTTCGTGTGGATGTCGCCGCCGGCAAATTCCGCGCTGCCGATCACCTGGCGGAGATAATCCAGATTGCATTCGATGCCGGCGACTTTGGTTTCGGCGAGGGCTTTTTGCAACGCCGCCACCGCGTCGCCGCGCGTCGCTGCCTTGACGATGATCTTGGCGATCATCGGATCGTAAAATGGCGGGATTTCCGAGCCGCGCTCGACCCACGTTTCCACGCGGGCGTTCGCGGGGAAAATCGTTTCCGTGAGCACGCCGGAGCTGGGCTGGAAATTCTTATTCGGATCTTCTGCGTAAACCCGCACTTGGATCGAAGCGCCGCGCGGGGCGGATTTGAAGCCGGATAAACTCAATTCGCCCGCCGCCTGTTTGATCATCCATTCGACGAGATCAACGCCGGAAACTTCCTCGGTCACACCATGCTCAACCTGTAGCCGCGTATTGACTTCGAGGAAATAAAATTTCAGCTCCTTCACGTCGAAAACAAATTCGACCGTGCCGGCGGATTGATAGCCGGCGGCGTGCGTCAGGCGCACCGCGGATTCCAGCAGCGAGCGGCGCAATTCCTCGGACAATCCGGGCGCGGGCGTTTCCTCGACCACTTTCTGATTCCGGCGTTGCGCGGAGCAATCACGTTCGCCGAGCGCTACGACATTGCCCTGGCCGTCTCCAAAAATCTGCACCTCGATATGCCGCGCAATGCTGACAAATTTTTCAAGATAAACGCCGCTCTGCTTGAACGCGCTCGCGGCCAGGCGCTTCACGGATTCGAACGCGTCTACGAGCGCCGCTTCATCCGGGCACATCCTCATGCCGATGCCGCCGCCGCCGGCGGTGCTTTTGAGCATGACCGGATAGCCGATGCGCGCCGCTTCGGTTTTCGCGTGGGCCAGCGAGTCGAGTAGTTCGCTGCCGGGCAGCATCGGCACGCCATTCTGCTGCGCCAGCGCGCGGGCGGTGTGCTTCAAACCGAAGTCGCGCATTTGCGTCGGTGTCGGCCCGACAAATTTAAAACCGGCTTTGGCGCACGCCTCGGCGAAGTCGGCGTTCTCGCTCAAAAAGCCGTAGCCCGGATGAATCGCCTCCGCACCGGTCTGGCGTGCGGCGCCAAAAACCTTTTCAAAATCGAGATAGCTTTCCGCCGCCGTCGAGCCGCCGATGCCGACTGCCTCGTCCGCTTGCGCGACGTGGAGCGAATTCGCGTCCGCATCCGAAAAAATCGCCACCGAACCCACGCCCATTTTTTTGAGCGTGCGAATGATCCGGCAGGCAATCGCGCCCCGGTTGGCGATCAGAACTTTCTTGAACATAAAATTTAACGGCGGTTGTCCCCGCCCTAAACGAGTTTATTTTTAAAATTGGATCTGCGGCCCCGGTCGGATTATTCGACGTCGTCGCCCGCCACCGTCAGTTTGATCATCGGCAGTTTTTCGGCCGGTTCGCCTTCAACCGGCGGATGAATATGGTGCTCGAGCTGTTTTTTCAACGCCAGAAATTCCGGCGCGAGGTATTGCGCCACCGAACGCGGGCGCGGCACGGGATTTTCGATGAACTCGCGCACGCCGCCGGGATTGGTGCCCATGACGAGAATCCGGTCGGACAGGAACGTCGCTTCGTCCAGGTCGTGCGTGATGAACAGGATGGTCACATCCACTTTCTTCCAGATTTGCAGCAGGTAAGCCTGCATCTGGCTGCGGGTCTGGGCGTCGAGCGCGCCGAACGGTTCGTCCATGATCAAAATGCGCGGGTTGTTCGCGAGCGCGCGGGCGATGGCGACGCGCTGTTTCATGCCGCCGGAAAGTTCATGCGGATAGGAATTTTCAAACTTCGCCAGGCCGACCATGTCGAGCCATTCGCGGGCTTCGGATTCGGCGGTGCTGGCGGCTTTGCCGTGCATCTGGAGGCCGAACATGACGTTCTTCCGCACCGTGAGCCAAGGAAACAGCGTGTAGCCTTGGAACACCATGCCGCGATCCGAGCCGGGGCCGGAGACGGCTTTCCCGTCGAGCAAAACTTCGCCGCCGGAAGCCTCGTCGAGACCGGCGACGATGCGGGCGAGCGTGGATTTGCCGCAGCCGGAAGGGCCGACGGCGCAGATGAATTCGCGCCGGTGGATGTTGAGCGAAACGTGGTCGAACACGACGTGCGTAGATCCGTTCGTGCCGAACGCCTTCTTCAAATCGCGGATGCTTAAAATCACCGGCCGTTCGCGAATGCGCTGGAACCGCGCGGCGACGGCCGGTGCCAGTTCGCGGTAATCGGGCAGCTTGAATTCAGTGGACATGCGTTTGCGCCTCCAGTTTTGGTGTGGCCACCGGTTTTACGGGCGGCCGGTCAAACAGCGGAAACCATTCCCTTTTGAGAGCTAGGCTCCGGCTGCCCGATTTCCGTTTCCATGGAAATAAAATGGTTCCCAGCCACGCGAGCAACATATCGGTCGAAAGGCCGATCAGCCCGATCATGCCGATCGCGGCATAGACGTTGTCAAAGTTGCGGTAACGCGCCTGTTGGTTGATGAAGAGCGTGATGCCGGACATCGTGCCGACGACTTCGGCGACGATCAGATAGGTCCACGCCCAGCCGAGCAGGATGCGCATGTCGGTATATACATCGGTGATGGACGCGGGAATGATGACCGAGCGGACGATTTTCCAGCCGGACGCGCCGAGGGTTTGCGCGGCTTCAATCAAGGCCGGATCCACCTTGCGCACGCTGTTGGAAATCACCAGCACCTGCTGGAAAAAAGTGCCGATGAAAATGATCGCAATTTTCGGCGCGTCTTCTATGCCGAGAATGGCCACGCACAATGCGCCGAACGCCGGCGCGGGCAGGTAGCGAAAGAATTCAATGAAGGGCTCCTGCAACTTGGAAACGAACCGGAAGCTGCCGCACAGAATTCCCAGCGGCAGGCCGACGATGGAGGAAAAGATAAAACCCAGGAAAATGGTGCGGATGCTGTGACCCAGGCTTTGATGCAGCCACGGTTCGTCTTGCAACCGCGGCGGCGTTTTGAACGCGGTATAAAAGGCGCGGGCGACTTTGTGCGGCGCGGGCAGATACGGCGGATTAACGCGGAGGCCTTGGGGAACGTCCAGCCCGGCGGCCTTGGCCTTGGCCACTTCCTGGAAAAAAGTGGCGCGGGGGACATCCAAACCGGTGGAAAAATAATCCACACTGCCGGGATCGGTGATGTGCATCAGCGGATGCCAGACCCACGGCACATAGCTCAACACACACCACACGGCGAGCGGGAGGATGAAGGACGCCGCCGTGAGCAGGAGCCGCCGCCGCTTCGGCAGCTCCTGCTTCAATCCCAGCCAGTCGTGATTCGCCATAAAGTGGTCAGTCTGAAATCACTTCAGGGCATTGACGATTCCCGGCGCGACGTAATCGGAAGGCTTTTGCGATTCCTTGTAAACGCCGTTGGTGAGATAGAACGCGTCGCTTAACTTCATCGAGCCGTAAATCGAGAGCATGTCGTCGCTCATTTTCAGGCAGGCCTTGGCCTCCGGCACGGTCAGGAAATGCGTGCCGGGAATGTTCTTGGCGTATTCCACCGGATCGGCGCCAACCTTGGCGGCCATTATTTTCACAGCATCGTCATGCGTCTGGGGATCCTGCAGATAGGCGACGCATTTGTAGAAAATTGCCGTAATCTTGGCCCATTCGTCGTGATGTGCCCCGAAGCTCGTCGGGCTCACCGCGATAACGTCGAAGATCAAACCCTTGGCTTCCGCGCTGGTAAACAGTTTTTTGGAGCCGGGCACCTGCTTGAGCGCCTGGCCCGCGATCGGATACCACGCGCCAATGGCGGAAACTTGCCCGGAGGCCAAAGCTTGTGGCGTCTTGTCCGTCGAAGTGCCGACGAGCGTCACGTCGGACTGGCTCATGCCATTTTCCTTGAGCGCCTGGAGCAAAAGCTCGTGTTCCACCAGCGTGAGTTCCACCCCGACTTTTTTACCCTTCAAATCCTTGATGGATTCGACTCCTGGCACGCCGATAATCATGTCACTGCCTTCGCTGTAATCTGTGAGGCAGACAAATTTACTTTTGGCGCCGCTTGCGCCCGAGACCAGCGCATCGCCGGCCACGATGGTCACGGCGTCAACTTTTCCCGCCCCAAAGGCGTCAATGGACGGCGAATAGTCAAACCAGTCCAGCTCCACGTCGAGGCCGGCGTCTTTGAACCAGCCTTTTTGCTTGGCGATTTCGAGCACGGTCCAGCCGGGCCAGTCGCTGTAGGCGATTTTGATGGGTGCTGCGCCTGCGACCGCCAGACTGACTGTGGCAATAAGTGCGCCTGTTAGTATTTTTTTTAGTTTCATTTTATTCCTTGTTGGTTGTTTGTTTTTCCGGAACGGAAATTATTTCAGAACAGCCGCGCGTAGCGGTCAATTTCCCACTGGCTCACGCTCTGGTGATATTCCTCCCACTCGGCGCGTTTGTATTTGATGAATTCGCCCCGCAGCTCCGCGCCGAGAGTTTTTTCGACAAACGGATCGGCGGCGAACGCCTCCACCGCCTCGCCCAGCGTGCGCGGCAGTTCCTGCACGCCGATTTTTTCTAGCTCGGCGGGCGACAGCTCGTAAAGGTTTTCGTGGTGCGGCTCGCCCGGATCGAGTTGCTCGCGCACGCCTTCCAAGCCGGCGGCCAGCACCAGCGCGGCGGCGAGATACGGATTGCACGCGGAATCGGCGTTGCGGCTTTCGCACCGGCCGCCGCCCATCGGCACGCGGATGGAGTTGGTGCGGTTGTTCGTGCCAAACGAATTGAACACCGGCGCCCAAGAGTAATAACTCATTGCGCCCCGGCGAATGAGCCGCTTGTAGCTGTTCACCGTCGGCGCGAGCGCGGCGCACAGCGCGCGACCATGCCGCAGAATGCCGGCGATGAATGAATAGGCGAGCGGCGAAATGCCCAGCCCGCGCGGGTCGTTCTTCGATTCAAAAAGATTTTTGCCCGTGCGCTGGTCCGCGAGCGACATGTTGAAATGCGCGCCGTTGCCGGTTTTGTCCGCGAACGGTTTGGGCATGAACGTTGCTAGCAGGCCGTGCTTAGCCGCGATCGCCTTGGCCATGGCGCGAAAGAAAATGTAGCGGTCGGCCATCGTCAGCGCATCGGCATATTTGAAGTCGAACTCGAATTGTGAATTCCCGTCCTCGTGGTCGAGCGAATAAACGTCCCAGCCGAGGCCATTCATCGTCGCGACCATTTCGTCGAGCCATGGAAAGACATCCAAGAAGCGCTTCACGTCGTAACAACTCTTGTCGAGATTATCGTCGCGGTTCGGCACCAGGAGTTCGCCGCGCTCGTTTTGCTTGAGCACATAGATTTCACACTCGATGCCGAGGTTGAAGGTGAAGCCCATTTTTGCCGCCTCGGCCAAAATATTTTTTAGCAGCACGCGCGCGTTGAGCGGATACGGCTGGCCGCGAAAATGATTGTCCGCCGGCATCCACGCCACCTCCTTTTGCCAGGGCAGCTGGATGATGTGGTTCAAATCCGGCACGGAAGAAATTTCATCGTCATTCGGTGCCTGGCCTAGGCCGTCGAGCGCGTAGCCGGTGTAAAGCTCCGAACCGGCGGCAAAATGTTCGAAGTGGTCAATTGGCACGAACTTGCCCTTCGGCACGCCGTGAATGTCCACATACGCGCCGAGGCAATACTTGACGCCCTGCGCCGCCAGCTTTTTCTGCAGGCTTTTGACGTTCACCGGTTTTTTTTCGGTTTTTTTATTTTTGGAATTCATTCGATCGGAGAAAAGTAACCGTGATTTAAGGGCGGTTTCTCTTTGCCGCCGCGTTCGACGAGTGCCGTCAAATCCTCCACCATCATCTGAAATAGGATTTCGCCCTGCCGGCGCGTGGCGCGGCTCGGAAAACCGGTGACGCCATTTTTGCTGGTGCGGTTCACGGGGTGCCTGAAGACCAGGTTGCCGGTGCGGTCTGCGTCGTCTGCGCCGGCTATTTTGCCGGCACGAACCATGTCCGGCGCGGTGGCCAGCATCAGTGAAGTTTCGGCGGCGTTGGCGTGCCAGTCTTCCGCGTCGGCAAAAAACTCCGCGCGCACCCGCGGGCTGATTTCCGCAATGTTGACCACCCGAACCATCGCATCGTCGAACCGGCTGCGCATGATTTCCAGTGCGCACCCGAGCGGTGCGGCGTTGCCGACGTGGCCATTGATGATGAACAACCGCCGGAAGCCAAAGCCGTGCATCCAGTCGTATATTTGCACGACGGTTTCCGTCAGCGTATTTGGTTGCAACGCAATGGTTCCCGGCCAGCGCCGCGAATGGCCGAGCGAACAGCCGTAGCGAATGGCCGGCAGCACGGGCGCGCCCGTCTGCGTTGAAACATTCGCGCAAAGCAAATCGGCGTTCACCGAATCCATGCCGACCGCCAGATGCGGTCCGTGCTGTTCGGTGGCCCCAACGGGAAGCAGGCAGGTGCGCGCCGCCGAACGACGCAAACCTGCGATTTGCTCCCATGTGAGCTTTTCCCAGCAAACGGGGCCAGCCGCAGCCACTTTGGATTTTTTCAAAATTATACTTGGAAACACAGCGGCAGAAAGGTGTCCAGCCTGCCAGCTGCCCGGTTGATTAATTTCTTAATTTGGGTTCCGAAAAACCCGACGCGCCAACTTCAGCACGCCACCGGCGGACCGCAGCAGATGTCAATCAAGGTGAGACGTTGAAAATAAAAACTATCGTCGAAGCTGCGAAAGCAAAATTTTGAATCAACGATGGTCATTATAATTTGGTGGCTAAATCTCCAACGCCCTTCAATTTGAGCAGAGTGTGTGCCAAGCCAGTTCAAGCCGCCGGTCCAGCGGCCTTGAAATGAATGCAGCCAATCAATTAACCTCTCGCGCTCCAGTTGATACAAATGCAAAACGCATGAAGTGGCTGGTTGATTTTTCAAACGCTGCGCGGTCGCTGGCGACCGTTTTGACCGGGCGAGTATGACGCGATTTAATCAGCCTGCCCAAAACCATTCAGGCGGCGGCCGTCGCCTGAGTGGGGCGGCTTGGATGCTGGCCTGCCGTGGCCACCTATTTTTTCTCCCAAAATTGTCCGCCGATCACGAGCCCCAAATCAACGACGAAAACTCCAATCACCAAGTCATCTAAAATCGTCAGCCACCAGCTCGGTTGAATAAATTGCTCGGCTCCCCAGAGCGCAAAGGCTGAACCCAGGAGCAAACCCTTGATTTGCTGCCACCGTAGGTCTGGCTGGCTCAACTGAAAAGCAATGAAGGCCACGCCGATGAATATGAATGGCGGCGAGCCTTTCCGCTGATGGGCCGCATCATAATGAAACCCCTGCCCTAAATCATGTCCCCACAAGGCCGCAAAGCCGCCCAACGCGACCAGCAAAAAAACCAAACTTAAACCGCGAAAAAAACCGCGCATGAATTTCAGATGGCTGCGAATGGGTTGAGGTTTAACCAGCCACCTCGGCTGGCAGAATCTCATTTCAGCAAATTGTAGGCCAATTGGCCTTGCCTCGGCTTGGTGGTCGAGCCAACGGGTGAGGATGCGAGCCAACGTAAGAACCGACGAACCCAGACGGCCCACCACCGCCTGAAATACCAATGATGCGACGTCGCGATCTAAACCTTCCGTCCGGCCGCGTTGGCCCCCAGGCTGTGAGTCCGTCGCCGACGCTCGTCGCCGCCAAGGGCATCCGTCAAAACGCAATCTGCCACTTATTATAAATGGTGAAGCCGTTGAAAATTAGCTTCCCGTGCCCGCAATTTTCTTGCCGGTCGCCGGTTTTGCCGGCCCGACCGGCGCTTGAAAAATGCTGGAAATCAGCAACCATCAGTTCAATATCCAACCTGCATCCATTATGATCACGCTGAAAAATCTGGCCGGCGCGTCCCTGGCCTGGCTTGCCGCCGCCACGGTTCTGGCGGCCAATCCGCAACTGCCGCTGCTCAACGACCCAGTGGATGTCAGCGGCGATTTCCACGACCTGTCGAATTTTTATTATCTCGCCGACCAGCTCAAGGATTTTGATCCGGCCACGCACGCTGGGAAAATTGTCTGGCAACGGTCGCAGTATTCCGTGCGGCATGCCTTTGACAATGATCTGGCGGCGCTCCGTCCGGCGGCGGCCAACGAATTTCCTGAAAACCAATACGCCGCCAATCCGTCGCTGCCATTTTCAATTGATTTTGTCTCGCCGAAAACGTTCCGCCTCCGGCTGACCAGCGGGCCGCAGGTTCACCAAGCAACCGAGGAACTCATGCTCGCTGGGCAGGTCCCGCACGATGATTCCTGGAAATACGAAAAAGTCGCCGGTGGTCACCGCTATGCCAGCGCCTTCGGTTCCGTCACGATCCTGGAAAAACCGTGGCACCTCGAAATCCGCGACGCGAACGGCAAGTTGCTGACGAAGACCGACCACGCGGACGACAACAAGTCCTCGTTCACGCCGGTGCTGCCGTTTTCGTTCGTGCGCCGCTCGGCGGATTATTCGCGCAGCCTCAATGCGGCGTTCACGCTCTCGCCCGGCGAAAAGATTTTTGGCGGCGGCGAATCGTTCTCCGGCCTCGACAAGCGCGGCCAGAAAATCGTGCTGTGGACGGACGACGCGAACGGCATTGAAAATCCTGGTATGTATAAGCCGATCCCGTTTTTCATGAGCAATCGCGGTTACGGAATGTTCCTGCACACCTCGGCGCCGATCACCTGCGATTTCGGCAACTCCTTCAGCGGCGTCAATTCGCTGATGATTGGTGACGACGAGCTGGATCTCTTTGTCTTCCTCGGTTCGCCCAAGGAAATTCTCGATGAATACACCCAGCTTACCGGCAAGTCGCCGCTGCCGCCGCTGTGGTCGTTCGGCTTGTGGATGAGCCGCTGCACCTACAACTCCGAGTCGCAGGTGCGCGACATCGCCGGCAAGCTGCGCGCGAACAAAATTCCCTGCGACGTGCTGCACCTCGACACCGGCTGGTTTGAAACTGACTGGCAGTGCGACTACGAATTTTCCCCCACGCGCTTCGCTGATCCGAAAAAAATGCTGTCCGATTTGAAAGCCGACGGTTTCCGTATTTCCTGCTGGCAGTTGCCCTATTTCGTGCCGAAGAACAAATTGTTTCCCGAACTGCTCGAAAATAATCTCATCGTCCGCGACGCCAAAGGGAACCTGCCGGGCGAAGATGCCGTGCTGGATTTTTCCAATCCGAATACCGTTGAGTGGTATCAAGGCAAGCTGGCGAATTTGCTGAACCTCGGCGTCGCCGCGATCAAGGTGGATTTTGGTGAAGCCGCGCCTAACAACGGCATTTGGTCGAATGGCCGCACCGGCTTTTACGAGCACAACCTGTTTCCGTTGCGCTACAACAAAGCCGTCGCCGACATCACGAGGCAGACAACCGGTGAAAACATCATCTGGGCGCGCAGTGCCTGGGCCGGCAGCCAGCGGTATCCGATTCACTGGGGCGGCGACGCGGAGAGCACAGATGAAGGCATGGCGGCGGAGTTGCGCGGCGGACTTTCCTTCGGCTTGAGCGGCTTTTCATTTTGGAGCCACGACATCGGCGGCTTCACGGCGACCTCGGTGAACGGCATGGACCAGAATTTGTTTGCCCGCTGGCTGGCGTTCGGGATGTTGAGTTCGCACAGCCGCTGCCATGGTATCGCGCCGAAGGAACCGTGGCTTTATGGCACCAACTTCATGGCCCGGTTCCGGCTGATCGACGAATTGAAATACCGGCTCATGCCTTACGTTTATGCGCAGGCGAAGGATTCTTCCCAGCACGGCCTGCCGATGGTGCGCGCGCTGTTCCTGGAATTTCCGGACGACCCCGGCTCCTGGCTGGTGGATGACGAATATCTTTACGGGTCCAGCATCCTCGTCGCGCCACTGCTCCATGAAAATGAAACATCGCGCGCCGTGTATCTGCCGCCGGGAACGTGGATTGATTATCAAACTGGAAAAGATTATGCCGGCGGCTGGCAGAAAATCGCGGCCGGGGAAATACCGGAAATCATTTTGGTGCGCGACGGCACGGTGCTGCCGCACATCGCGCTGGCGCAATCCACGGCGCAGATGGACTGGTCGAAAATCGAGCTGGTCGTTTATGCCAAAGACGCGACGACGGCGACCGGTTCCATTTTCCTGCCGGGCGACAGCGAAGCACACAACCTCACGCTCACGAAAAACGGCGGCACCTTCAAACTCGCCAACGATCCATTCGCCGGCAAAGTAATGTGGCAGATTCAAGTCGGAAGACCGTAACCAGCTTTGATGAAAACCACGTTTGCAAAATCCGTCGGGTCCGTTCTGACCGGCGGCAGTTCCGATCCCGCCGGCGGCCCGGCGTAATACCCTGCTGACACACGATTCACACGGCATTTAATCTCGCCATGAAGTCCATTTTAATTTGCGCCTGCCTGCTGCTCGGCCCCGGCCAGAATTTTTTGCGCGCAGATTCTACCCTCGAATCGGGCTGGACCAATCCGCCGACTGAGGCGAGGCTGCGCGCCTACTGGTGGTGGCTTAACGGGAATGTCACCCAAGCTGCCATCACGCACGATCTGGAGCAAATGAAGGCGAAGGGTTTTGGCGGCGCGGTGATCATTGACGCCGGCGGCGCCGACCAGTGGGGCAACGCCCAGGTGCCGCACGGCCCGACCTTTTTCACACCGGAATGGCGCAAGCTTTACCAACACGCGCTGCGCGAAGCCGACCGCCTTGGCCTAGAAATGAGCCTGAACGTCCAGAGCGGCTGGAATCTTGGCGGCCCGGTGGTGACCAAGGAAGATGCCGCGAAAAAATATGTCTGGTCGGAATTGAAAATCACCGGCGGCACGAATCTCGAAGTGAATCTGCCGCCGCCGAAAGCGCGCGAAGCATTTTATCGCGACACCGCCGTCGTCGCCTATCGCATCACCAATAGCATTCCGCATCCGCCGTTGGAAAACTGGCGGCAAAAGGCGCTGCAGCAATCGCTCGAGCCGTTTTCCTCGCCATCGTCCGCGCCGCTATTTGAGGAAATTCCCCCCCCGCCCGGCGAGTCGGACGCTAACGCCGCGGACGTTCTGGATTTGACCGCGAATTTCAACACCAACGGCGTGCTGCGCTGGGCGGTGCCGCCCGGCGATTGGCAGATTTTCCGTTTCGGCTATACGATTGGCGATCACGCCTACGTTTCGACGGCGAGCGAAGGCTGGCAACGTGCGCCGGGCGCGACGCACGATTCTTTTGCGCTGGATGTTTACGACGCGACGGCATTTCAAAATTATTGGAACGCCATTGTCGAGCCGCTCATTGCGGACGCCGGTCCGCTCGCTGGGAAAACTTTAAAATATCTGCACACCGACAGTTGGGAAATCGAACTGGCCAACTGGACGCCGACGCTGCGCGCGGAATTTCAAAAACGTCACGGCTACGATCTGCTGCCGTGGCTGCCGGTGCTCGCCGGCCGCATCGTGAATTCGCGCGCGGAAAGCGACCGTTTTCTTTTTGACTACCGCCAGACGCTCGGCGACCTCGCGATTGACAATCACTACCGGCTTTTCCGCGACAACGCCCATAAGCACGGTCTCGAAATCCATCCGGAATCCGGCGGCCCGCACGCGGTGCCGATTGATGCGCAGCGCTGCCTCGGCTGGGACGACGTGCCAATGAGCGAATTTTGGGCCTGGTCGTGGGAACACCGCATCGGCGATGAAAACCGTTTTTTCGTCAAGCAGCCCGCCAGCGCCGCGCACACTTATGGTCATCGGATCACGCAGGACGAAGGCTTCACCACCATCGGCCCGAACTGGCAGGAAAAAATCTGGGACAACTTGAAACCGGCATTCGACCAGGCGCTCTGCGAAGGCATGAACCGCCTCGTCTGGCACGCCTTCGTCTGCTCCCCGGACGAAACGGGCGTTCCCGGCCAGCAGTATTTTGCCGGCACGCATCTGAATCCCAAGGTGACGTGGTGGGAGAAGTCCGCGCCCTTCTTCAGTTACCTTGACCGTTGCCAGTTCATGTTGCAGCAGGGCCATTTTTCCGCCGATGTTTTGTTTTATTATGGCGATCACGTCCCGAACTTCGCCCAGCTCAAAAAATCCGATCCTGCGCACATCCAGCCCGGCTACGATTACGACGTCATCACCGCGGAAGCTTTGATTGAGCGCGCCAGCGTGCAGGCTGGAAAAATCGTTCTGCCCGACGGCATCAATTATCGCGTCCTCGTTTTGCCGGAACACCATGTTATTTCCCTGGCCGTGCTGAAAAAATTGAAAGCGCTGGTTGCGGCGGGCGCCACCGTCATCGGCCCGAAACCGGAACGTGCCGAAACGTTGGAAAACTTTGCGGCCACCGACGCCGAGGTGCAAAAGCTCTCGGATGAATTGTGGGGTGGTGGTAGCCGGCGTGAGGAGGCTCAAACTAATTACTTTGGTCAAGGCCGCGTTATCACCGGCAAATCCGCGCGCGAAGTTTTGCTGGCTGACGGTGTGCCGCCCGACTGCGAATTCCTGTCAACTACCAGCCATCAATCATCAACCAATTTTGACTACATCCATCGCACCGCCGGCGACTCGGAGATTTATTTCGTGGCCAACCGGACGACAAATGCCGAGACAGCCATTACCACCGCGTTCCATGTGACTGGCAAAGCCCCCGAACTTTGGAATGCAGTCACCGGCGAACATAAATTTGCCGCCGGTTACGAGGAAAACGGCGGGCGCACCTATTTGCCGCTGGACTTTGATCCTTGTGGCTCATGGTTCGTGGTCTTTCGCGAACCTGCTTCAAAACACCCAACGACAGCTTACGATAACAGTCTGACCTTGAAACCGGTTCTGGCACTTTCCGGCGCGTGGACGGTTCACTTTGATCCGAAATGGGGCGGACCGGAAACCGCGCAGTTTGACACGCTTGCGAGCTGGCCGACGCGTCCGGAGCCGGGCATCAAGTTTTATTCCGGCACGGCCGTTTACGAAAAAACTTTCGACCTGCCACACTCCGCACTCCGCACTCCGCACTCCGCACTGGTTCTGGATCTTGGCACCGTCCGCGAGCTGGCTGAAGTGAAAGTGAACGGCAAATCCTGCGGCATCGTCTGGTGCCCGCCGTGGCGCGTGGACGTGACGGACGCCGTGACGCCCGTGGAAAACAAATTGCAGGTCGAGGTCGTGAACTTTTGGCCGAACCGCATTATTGGCGACGCCAGCCTGCCGCCGGCGCAGCGGCTGACGCAGACCAACATCCGCAAGCTCACGGCCAAAACACCGCTGGAGCCGGCCGGTTTGTTCGGCCCGGTGCGGTTGTTGGAAGGAATCCGTTCCAATTGACTCATTTGAGTTTGGTGAGTGCGTCGCTGCAATACTGACACCAACAAATTCAGGTGCCGCCGGTAACTGCCGGGCTTGCACCGTCCAGCCAGCCTCGTTAATCTTTTCGCATCATACCATGAGTTTAGCCTGAATTGTTTCCGCCTTCCTTTTGGCGGAAAAGTTCCGGGCAAAATCAGCACCCAAAAAAATGAAAATCAAACTTGTTCGGCTTTTAGCCGCGCTCTCCTGCGCGTTGGCTGGCGCTTCCAATGCCTCTGAAACCGCGCCTCCGGCCACGCACACTTTCGCCATCGGCACGAATGATTTTCTGCTCGACGGCCAGCGCTTGCAAATCCGCTGCGGCGAAATCCACGCGGCGCGCGTGCCAATGGAATATTGGCGGCACCGTTTGCAAATGGCCAAGGCGATGGGCCTTAACACGGTTTGCGCCTACCTCTTCTGGAATATGCACGAGCCGCATCCCGGCGAATACGTCTGGACCGGCCAGGCCGATGACGCCGAGTTTTGCCGCATTGCGCAGGAGGAAGGTTTGTGGGTGATTCTGCGGCCCGGCCCGTATGCCTGCGCCGAATGGGAAATGGGCGGCACGCCGTGGTGGCTGCTGAAAAATGACAACATCAAGCTCCGCTCCCGCGATCCGCGCTACCTCGACGCGGTCAAATCCTATTTGAAAGAAGTTGGCCGCGTGCTCGGTCCGTTGCAAATTACGCACGGCGGCCCGATCATCATGGCGCAGGTGGAAAACGAATACGGTTTCTTCGGCAAGGATGCGCAATATATGGACGAAATCAGAAAAGTCTTGGTGGATGCGGGTTTTCACGTGCCGCTCTTCGAGTGCAATCCGCCCGACCAGATGAAAAACGGCTTGTTGCCGGATTTGTTTCAGGCTGGAAACTTCGGCAGCGACGTGAAGAAAAACTTTGCGAAAGTCCGCAAAATTCAGCCGACTGGTCCGCTGATTTGCAGCGAATTTTATCCGGGCTGGTTCGACACTTGGGGCCAGCCGCATCACACCGGCAAACCGGAAAATTATCTGCCTAACCTCAAGCTCATGCTCGACCTGGGCGCGTCCTTCAGCATTTATATGGCGCACGGCGGCACGACGTTTGGCTTGTGGTCCGGCTGCGACCGGCCGTTCAAGCCTGATACGTCCAGCTACGATTACGACGCGCCCATCAGTGAAGCCGGCTGGGCCACGCCGAAATTCTTCCAGACGCGCGAGCTGTTCGCCAAATATCTTCTTCCCGGCGAAACCTTGCCGGAACCGCCCGCGCCAAATCCGGTCATCAGTTTCGCGCCGGTGGAATTGAAAGCGGTGGCGCCGGTTTTTGAAAATCTGCCGGCGGCGGTGAAGGACGGAACGCCGCGCAACATGGAAGCCTACGATCAGGGCTACGGCTGCATTTTGTATCGCACGAAAATTCCGGCGGGCGCGGCCACGCCGCTGGAAGCCGCCGCGATTCACGATTTCGGCTATGTTTTTCTCGACGGCAAGCGGGTCGGTATTTTAGACCGGCGCAGTTCGAGCGCCAAAATTCTGCTGCCCGAACGCGCTGCCGAGGCGCAGCTCGACATTCTCGTCGAGCCGCAGGGCCGGATCAATTTCGGCCCTGAAATGGCCGACCGCAAAGGCCTCATCGCGCCGGTAAAGCTCGGCGGCGAAGTTTTGACCGACTGGGAAATATTCAACCTGCCGCTCGACGACAAAATGCTCGCCGGCCTCAAATTTCAAACCGCCAATCGGCAATCGGCAATCGGCAATCAACCCGCCTTCTGGCGCGGCACATTCAATCTTGAAAAAGCCGGCGACACGTTTCTCGACCTGCGCGGCTGGGGCAAGGGTGATTTGTGGGTCAATGGCCATTGCCTCGCTCGTTACTGGAACATCGGGCCGACGCAAACCGCCTACGCGCCCGGCTGCTGGCTGCACGCGGGCGAAAATGAGATCATCATTCTGGACGTGCTCGGCCCGCAGTCGCCGGAAATTGCCGGGCTGGAAAAACCGATTCTCGACCAGCTCCGCCCGCAACTGGATTTCCTGAAAACGCATCGCCCGGTGGTGAAGCTGAATCTGGATTCCGCGTTGCCCGTTTACCGTGGTTCCTTTGCGCCCGGCGCGGACACGCAGGAAATCAAGTTTGCCGCGCCGGCCACCGGAAAATATTTCTGCCTCGAATCCTTGAACGCCCAGGACGGCAAACCCTACGCCGCTGTTGCCGAACTGGATTTGCTGGATGCCGCTGGCAACCCCATCAGCCACAACGGCTGGACCATTGCCTATGTGGACAGCGAGGAACGCGTGGGCGAGGACGGCTCGGCGGAAAATGCGATTGATGGCCAGACGCCGAATTACTGGCACACCGAATGGCAGGATGCCTCGCCCGGTCATCCGCACCGGCTGATTCTGAACCTCGGCAAGTCGCAGACCATTTCCGGTTTCCGCTACGTCCCGCGTCAGGGTGACAATTCCGTGGCCGGCCGCATCAAGGATTACCGGATTTACGTCGGCGACGCGCTGGTGGGAAAATGAGTTTGTGATGAGAATACCTTTTTTTGCGCTCGCGCTCATCACCTGCGCCGCCAGTTCCGCCTGCGCGCAAAAAATCTTCCGCGACCACGTCGAGCCGCACTGGTTCGCCGGCGCGGATGGCGTGACCAACCAGTTCTGGTATCGCGTGGACTCGCCGGACGGCAAAACGGAGTTCGTCACCATCAACGCCGACACCGGCGCGCGGCAGACCGCTTCGCATCGCGACCACGCCGCTGACGATTCGCTCCCGGTGCTGGCCGCGCCGCATCCGTCCCGCAACAGCGCCGCGGACACGGTTGTGACGTTTGAAAACCGGCTGAACGACCCGGTGAAATTATTTTGGCTGGATTCCAGCGGCGGCCGCATTCCCTATGGCCACATCCGCCCCGGCGAAAAATACCCGCAGCCCACGTTCGTCGGCCACGTCTGGCTCGTGACTTCGGCGGACACCAATACCCTCGCTGTGTTCGAGGCCGAAGACTTGCCTGGCGTGGCGATCATTGACGGCCGTAAACCCGACGGACCGCGCCACGAAAATGTGAGCCGGGTTGCGCCCGCTCGCGCGGAAATTTCGCCGGATGGCCAATGGGAGGTGTTCGTGCGCGATCACAATTTGTTTCTGCGCGGGCGGGCGGTGACGAATGAAACCCAGCTCACTGCCGACAGCTGCGCTACCAATTCCTACGCCCGCAATGAGGAGATCAATCGCGGCATCGAGATGGAATACGACCGGCCCGATCCGCCGACGCCGACGCCGGAGGTGTTTTGGGCGCCGGACTCGCGGCATTTTGTCGCGCTGCGCTTCCAGCCGGGAACGCCGCGGCGGGTTTATCTCATCGAGTCGTCGCCGGCTGACCAGCTTCAGCCCAAGTTGGATTCGTATCCGTATCTGAAACCCGGCGACAACGTGCCGATCAACCAGCCGCACTTGTTCGCTCTCGACAAAGAAATTCCCGTTAGTGACGAACTGTTCAAAAATCCCTGGAGCCTTGATGACGTGCGCTGGGATCGGGATTCTTCGCGGTTCACCTTTTTGTTCAATCAGCGCGGGCATCAGGCGCTGCGCCTTCTCGCGGTGGACGCGCAGTCCGGCGCGGTGAAACCGATCATTGACGAGGCCAGCAAAACGTTCATTGATTATTCCGGTAAATATTTTTGCGAATATCTCGACGACACCGGCGAAATCATCTGGATGTCCGAGCGCGACGGCTGGAACCAGCTTTATCTTTACGACGCCAAAACCGGCGCGGTGAAAAATCAAATCACCAAGGGCGAATGGGTCGTGCGTAGCGTGGATTTCGTGGATCGCACGAACCGGCAGATTTGGTTTCAGGCCGGCGGCATCGTGCCCGGGCAGGATCCCTATTTCATCCAGTTCTGCCGCGTGAATTTCGACGGCACCGGCCTGACGCTGCTTACCGCCGGTGACGGCACGCACACCGCGCAATTTTCCCCGGACCGGAAATATGTCGTGGACACCTGGTCGCGCGTGGATGCGCCGCCGGTCACGGATTTGCGCCGCTGCTCTGATGGCCGGCTGGTTTGCCATTTGGAAACGTCGGTAATCGTCGGCCGAATTCCGCTGCCGAAAACGTTTGTGGCGAAAAGCCGCGACGGCGTGACGGATGTTTACGGCGCGATCTGGTTTCCGAAAAATTTCAATCCCCAGAAAAAATATCCGGTCATCGAGGACATTTACGCCGGGCCGCAGGATTCGTTCACGCCCAAAAACTTCCACGCGACCTATTTTCAGCAGCGGCTAGCGGACGACGGCTTCATCGTGGCGCAACTGGACGGCCTGGGCACGGCGAACCGCTCGAAGGCGTTTCACGATTATTGCTACAAAAATCTGCGCGACGCCGGTTTTCCCGACCGTATTTTGTGGCTGCGCGCGGCGGCCAAAAAATTTTCGGCGATGGATTTGTCGCGCGCCGGTATTTACGGCACCTCGGCCGGTGGTCAGGACGCGCTGCGCGGGCTGCTGGATCACGGCGATTTTTATTCGGCCGGCATCGCGGACTCCGGCTGCTACGACAATCGTCTGGATAAAATCTGGTGGAACGAGCAGTGGCTGGGCTGGCCGGTGGACGACAGCTACGTCCGCAGTTCCTGCGTGGTGGATGCGCCCAAGCTACGCGGCAAGCTGCTGCTTATGGCCGGCGAGCTGGACAAAAATGTTGATCCCGCGAGCACGCTGCAGGTGGTGAACGCGCTGGTGAAGGCGGACAAAAACTTTGAGCTGTTCATCATGCCCGGCCAGGGCCACGGCGTGTTGTCCACCGAATACGGCCGGCGCCGGCTGGAGGATTTTTTCGCGCGCACGCTGGGCGGTCCAAAGTAAATATCGAAGCGTCTACGCTTCATTTTACTTGTCAGACAATTTCCACCGGGCATTTCGGCAGCGCGTCGAGAAAGGCCTGGCCGTATTGCTTCGTCAAAATCCGGTTGTCCAAAACCACCACGATGCCCGTGTCGGTCTTCGTGCGGATCAAGCGCCCCACGCCCTGGCGGAATTTCAAAATGGCTTCCGGCAAGGAAAATTCGCCGAACGAATTTCCGCCGCGCGCCTCAATCGCTTCAATGCGCGCCTCGATCAGCGGATGATCCGGTACCGCGAACGGCAGCCGCGTGATGATGACATTCGAGAGCGCCTCGCCCGGCACATCCACGCCTTGCCAGAAGCTGTCCGTGCCGAATAGCACTGAGTCCACGTTGTCCTTGAATTTTTCCAGCATTGTGGAGCGCGGCGTGCCGGTGCCCTGCACCAGCAGCTCCAGTTTCAGCTGGTCAAAAAACGGTCGCATCCGGTCCGCGACTTCCTGCATCAGCTTGTAGCTGGTGAAGAGCACGAACGCTTTGCCGTGCGTCTGTTTCACAAAATGTTCAATCCAGTGTTCCAGCGCCTCCGCATAGCCGGACTCGCGCGGATCGGGCATTTTTTTGACGGTGAACAGTTTCATCTGCCGCTCGTAGTCAAACGGCGTGCCGACCTGTAGTTGCGTGGCGGTTTCGCCGCCGACGCGTTTTGAAAAGTAGGCGAGCGGCTGTGCGCTTGGGGCTTGCGGTTTCAACCTCGCGCCGCGCGCCGCGTGCCCCCCGCCTGCGCTCGTCGCCAGCGTCGCGCTGGTCATAATGACGCTCGTATCCGTTTCAAACAGTCTTTGGCGGAGATATTCCGCCACGTCCACCGGCGCGGCGTTGAGCGACAAATTCCGCTGTGCTTTGCCGCCGCGCTCGACCCAGTAAACCTGGTCGTCCGCCTGCTGGCTCAAAAATTCCGCCACTTCCACCTTCAATTCGCCGAGCCGCCGGTTGCACTCGACCAGCTCCTGCCCGATGTCCTTGTCCTCGCTGGTCTTCACCAGCTCGCTCACCGCTTCGCGCAGCTTTTGAATCGGCAGCGTGACGTTGTCCTTCACCAGTTCGGCGCGCCGGATCCGCAGTTCCTTCCATTCGCGCCGCTGCTGCGAACGGTTTTCGCCGCCGGAAAACTTCGGTTTGGCCGTGGCCCGGATTTCCTCGCACGCCGTCTCGACGTTCTCAAAAAACTTGTCCGACTCGCTCAAAATATCCGCGACCAGTTTCACCGCCTTGCCCTGGCGCAGCGTGGCCAGCAGGCCTTTCTCCGTCTTGGGATTCCACAGCCGATTCAGCGAATAGCGCACCTGCCCGCTGGACACGCTTAGGCCGATATGCCGCGATGCGACGTTTTCCATCGTGTGCGCCTCGTCGAAGATCACGAAGTCGTTCTTGAACAAAATGCCGCCTTCCATCTCCTCGTCCACGCCGCCCAGCAGCGTGAAAAAAAGCGTGTGGTTCAGGATCACCACGTCCGCGGACAAAATCCGGTTCCGCACGCGCTGAAAAAAACAGACCTCGTGGTCGCGCGCAAAATCAGATTGGTGTCCGCACGTTTTTGGCGAGCACAGCCCGCGCTCGGAACAGACCTGCGCCCACACTTTTTGATCCGGCTCGATGGAAAAATCCGACAGGCTGCCGTCCTTCGTTTCCTTCGACCATTCGTAAATGCGCTGTAATTCTTCCGCCTCCGACGACGTAAATAAATTGCCGCTCTGCTGCATCGCCTTTTGCAGCCGGCGCGTGCAGAGATAATTCGCGCGGCCTTTTAGCATCGCGTAGCTGAATTTTACCGGCTCCGGCAGCGCGGCCAAAACGCCCGTCAACATGGGCAGATCCTTTTCCGTCAACTGTTCCTGGAGATTGATCGTGTGCGTGGAAACTATGGCTTTTTTCTTCTGCGCGACCGCGAACAAAATCGCCGGCACCAAATAGGCCAGCGATTTGCCCACCCCCGTGCCGGCTTCGACCGCCAGATGTTCGCGGTTCTGCAATGCCCGTGCCACCGCCATGGCCATTTCCTGCTGCTGCGGGCGGAACTCGAAATTCTTCGCGCGCGACAAAATGCCGGTCGGCGAAAAGATCGCTTCGACTTGGGAAACCAAATCAGTGCCGCCCGGCTGGAGTTCGGAAAGCGAAATCATTTCAGCGGCCCGCTGCTCAAAATCACTTTCAGCGCTGAAGTTATTCCTGGTGCGAGCAAAATCTTGTTCTGCTTAACGTTGCCGGATTCCACGCAAATCATCTGCCGGTGTTCCGGCGGGTCAAAATCGTCCGGCAGCTTCTGGGTCGTCCCTGGATTCCACACGACGGTGGACTGGGAATTGAATTTCTCGACCCGGATTGTCCGCTGGAGGCGGGCGTCGTGGATTTCCACGGTGGCGGCGTTGTCGGGATAGACGCGGTTGGTTTCCTTCGTTACGCGGAGCTCGGACTCAGTTTCCACTTTCCGCGTGCCGGTGTCACCGGCGGCGAAATCGTTGAACGCCGCGCCGCGCAGGCCGGTCAGGGAAACCGCCCCAATGTCGCCGACGTGAAAATACGTGTGCAGACAGTTTTCAATTTCAAAAGTCCCGTCACCGGAATCATTCGCGGCGATCAGCTCCAGCGTCAATGTGTCGGCCACCGTCACGACCAATTCCGTCCGCAAGCCTTTCCACGCCTCGCGGCCGGGAATTTGCGGCAGCGCAAAATGCAAAGTCACTTTGCCGTCGGGTGTGGCGGCGGTTTTTACCAGCTGCCATTCCGTGGTGCGGGCGAAGCCGTGCGCCAGCTCGCCGTCGCGGTTGCCAAACCATGGAAAACAAATCGGCACGCCGCCGCGGATGGGCTTGTTCGGCGTGAACCAGCTGTTGCGGCTCATGAAAATCAGCGGCGGCTCGCCGTTTTTCTGAAAATGCGTGACGTGCGCGCCGTGCCGGTAAATTTCCGCCGTGCTCACGTTTGTGGTGGCGATGACTTTGGTCAGGCCGCCGTTGCCGGTGGTCAGTTTGACCCGCCCCGGGATTTCCAATGCCGTGGTTGTTTTTACCTGCATAAAAAAGTCAGCCAAATAAATCTCCCTGCGGGGAAGGTGCGAGGGATTTTAATTTCTCGCGGTCCTGCTGGCGGCGCGGCTGGCGCACGTTGCCCTCGGGCGTCAGTTCCGATTCTTCCAGGTTGCCGAGAATTTGCTTGGCGCGCTCCAGCACTTCCTTCGGCACGCCGGCCAGCCGCGCTACCTGGATGCCGTAGCTCTTGTCCGTGCCGCCTTCCACAATTTTGCGGAGAAACACAATTTGGTCCTGCCATTCGCGCACGGCGACGTTGAAATTCTTGATCCGCGGCAACCGCGCCGCTAGTTCGGTCAATTCATGATAGTGCGTGGCAAACAAGGTTTTCGCGCCCGCCTGATTGTGCAGAAATTCCACGATGCTCCACGCCAGCGAAAGGCCGTCGAACGTGCTGGTGCCGCGCCCGATTTCGTCCAGCACGATCAGGCTGCGTGGCGTGGCGTTGTTCAAAATGTTCGCCGTCTCGGTCATCTCCACCATGAACGTGGACTGCCCGCGCGACAAATCATCGCTCGCCCCGATGCGCGTGAAAATCCGGTCCACCAAGTCAATCCGCGCTTCCGCCGCTGGCACAAAACTGCCGGTGTGTGCGAGCAGCGTGAGCAGCGCCACCTGCCGGATGTAAGTGGATTTGCCCGCCATGTTTGGCCCGGTGATCAAAGCGATTTGTGCAACTTGTTCTCCCTCGCTCCGCCCGGCGGGGCGAGGGCCGGGGTGAGGGGATTGTAAGCGCGCCACCTCACCCCGGCCTTCTCCTCCGCTCTGCGGCGGAGTGGGCGAAGCTCCTGCGCTGCTCGCCAACACCGTGTCATTCGGCACGAAGCGTTCCTCAACCAGCTGCTGTTCCAAAACCGGATGGCGTCCCTCCCGGATTTGCAGCACGCCTGCATCGGCGACTTGCGGACGGCAATAATTATGCAGCCGCGCCGTCTCCGCAAATGATGCCAGCACGTCCAGTTGGGCCAGTGCGGAAGCGCTCTGCTGGATTTTTGGCAGCTGGCCCAACCCTTCCTCCCGCAAGCGCTGGAAAATTTCGTATTCGAGTTTCACGCTGCGCTCCTCCGCGCCGAGAATTTTACCCTCCATTTCCTTCAGCTCCGGCGTGATGAAACGCTCGCCGTTCGCCACCGTCTGCTTGCGGTGATAATGCGGCGGCACTTTGTCCAGATTGGACTTGGTGACTTCGATGTAATAACCAAATACGGAATTGAATCGGACTTTGAGCGAGGCGATGCCGGTGGCCGCGATTTCATCCGCCTGCAATTTAGCAATCCAATCCTTGCCGCCCCGCTGGGCGTTGCGCAGTTCATCCAGCCCGGGGTCGAAGCCGTCGCGGATCATGCCGCCTTCCTTGACCGGCAGCGGCGGTTCGTCCACGATGGCGCGCGAAATCAATTCCCCCAGCTCTGGCGACTCGGAGATTTGCGAATTTAAGGCCGCCAGCAAACCGGAATCGTCCGTCGGCGTGTCTTTTAATTCGTTGGTGGCAGCCGACGTCCGGAGGCTCTCGTTTTCATCGTTTAGAGCGAGCCTGTTCGCCTCGGCCGCTCCAAGGTTTTGGAGCATCTGTTTCAGCGCCGGAATCTGCTCCAGCGCCAGCCGCAGCGCGACCAGATCACGCGCATTGCCGCTCCCGGAACTCAAGCGGCCCAGCGTGCGTTCCAAATCGCGTACCTGGGCCAGCTGCTGGCGGAAGCTGTCGAGGCCGAAAGTGTTATCAAGAAATATCTGCACGGCTTCCTGTCGGCGGCCAATCGGCTCCCCTTTGGCAAGTGGCTGCGACAGCCAGTTGCGCAAAAGCCGCGCGCCCATTGGCGTGACGGTTTTGTTCTGCGCCCCGTAAAGACTGGCGTTACGCGGGGCGTCGTGATGCTGCGGTTCGAGAATTTCCAGATGCCGCAGCGTCGTGTAATCCAGTGTGAGAAAATCGCTGCGCTGGTAAAATGAGATGCGCGTGAGCTGCTTCACGTCGCGTCGCAGATTCTGCTTGAGATAATGCAGCGCGCCGCCGGCCGCGCCGATGGCGGCGGTCTTGTCCTTCAGCCCGAAGCCGTCGAGCGAGGCGACCTTGAAATGTTCTTTCACCGTGTAAAGCGCGGTTTCCGGCGCGAACGTCCAGTCGTCGTAGCCGCTGATGATGCGAAATGAGCCTTGCAATAAGGCCCGCACGGAGGTGCCTTCGGTCGGAAAAATAATTTCCGCCGGCCGCAGGCGTTCCAGTTCGGCCAGGAGGGCCGACTCAGCCTCCAGTTCCGTCGTCAGAAAATCGCCGGTGGTTAAATCCACGAGCGCGAGGCCGAACATTTTTCCCGCCGGATAAACGGCCGCCAGAAAATTATTCCGCTCCGCGACCAGCATCCGTTCGTCAAAATGCGTGCCCGGCGAGAGAATTTGTGTGACCTCGCGCTGCACCAATTTCCCCGGCCGTGCCTCTTCGGTTTGATCACAGATGGCCACTTTGCGTCCAGCCTTGAGGATGCGGGCGATGTAGCCGTTGGCGGCGTGATGCGGCAGGCCGCACATCGGCACGCCGTTGCGCGCCGTGAGTGAGAGATTGAGCAATTGCGCGCCGGCCTGCGCGTCCTCGAAAAACATCTCGTAAAAATCGCCGAGGCGGAAGAGCAGCAGGGCGTCTTTCGGCAGTTCGCCTTTGATGCGGCGATACTGCGCCATCATGGGCGTGAGTTGGGCTTCGGCGGACATGGCGGCGGGAAATTTATCCGCGAATGCGGATAAAATCGAACAAGTTTTGCACAAAGCTGGCGTTGACACACCCGCGGCCTTTTGGTGAACTTCGCTTCCATGAAATCCACTCATCCGGGAACGTCCAAGCTATTGTTTTTTTCATGTTTAGTTTTCCTTTTCTCCGGTTTTGCGTTTTCGGGAACAGCGGCGGAACCCTTTTCCGCCGGCCCCCAGCTCCCAACCGCTTCGCTGCCGGCCGCCGCGATCAACTCCGGCGACAACGCCTGGCTGCTCGCCAGTTCCGCGCTCGTGCTGCTGATGACTGCACCCGGCCTGATTCTGTTTTACGGTGGCCTGGTGCGGAGCAAAAATGTTTTGTCCACCATGATGCATAGCCTGATTTTGATGGCGCTGATCTCGACATTGTGGCTGGTTTATGGTTATAGCGTGGCCTTTTCGTCGGGCAACGCGTTTTGCGGCAATCCGTTCACGCACCTGTTTTTGCAGGGCGTCGGCGCCGCGCCGGACCCGGATTATGCCGGGACGATTCCGGCCCAATCCTTCATGCTGTTTCAAATGATGTTCGCCATCATCACGCCGGCGCTCATCAGCGGCGCCGTGGCGGAGCGCGTGAAATTCAGCGCGTATGTCCTGTTCATGCTGTTGTGGGTGACGCTGATTTATTTTCCGCTATGCCACATGGTCTGGGGCAAAGGCGGCTATTTCAACTGGGCGCTCGGCGGTAAAATTCCCGTGCTGGATTTCGCGGGCGGCACGGTCGTTCACATCAGCTCCGGCGTGTCGGCGCTGGTGTTTGCGCTGATGATTGGCAAGCGGGACGGCTTTCCGCATGCGCCGATGGTGCCGCATAACGTCGTGCTCTCGCTCATCGGCACCGGGCTGTTGTGGGTCGGCTGGTTTGGCTTCAACGGCGGCAGCGCGCTGAACGCCGGTTCGCTGGCCACGAGCGCGTTTGCCGCCACGCACTTCTCGGCCGCGGCGGCCGCGTTGAGCTGGGCGGCGCTGGAATGGAATTTAAAGGGCAAACCCAGCGTGCTCGGCGCGGCGGCCGGCATGGTCGCGGGCCTGGCGACGATTACCCCGGCCTCCGGTTTCGTCAGCGTGCCGGCGGCCTTTTGCATCGGCCTCACTGCTGGGGTTGTCTGTTATCTGGCGGTGACAAAAATCAAAGCAATTTTCGGCTACGACGATTCGCTGGACGTGTTTGGCGTCCACGGCGTCGGCAGTATCATCGGCATGTTGATGCTGGGTTTCCTCGCCAACTCGGAAGTGAATCCGGCCATCGCCAGCACCTTCAAGGTGAATGGCGTGGCGGTTTCCCTGGCCGGTGGCTCGCACCAGTTTATCAACCAGCTCATCGGGGTCGGGTTCACGGCGACGCTCGCCGCGATCGGCACGTTTTTGATCGTGAAACTGGTGGATGCTGTGATCGGTCTGCGCGTGGATCAGGAAGACGAAAGTGCCGGCCTCGACTTGTCACAACACGGTGAACGTGCCTACAATGAGTAACGACTATGAAAAAAATTGAAGCCATCATCAAACCGTTCCGCCTCACCGACGTCAAAGACGCGCTGAACGAACTCGGCATCCAGGGCATGACCGTCAGCGAAGTCAAAGGTTTTGGCCGGCAGAAGGGCCACACCGAAATTTATCGCGGCAGCGAATATACCGTGGATTTCCTGCCGAAAGTAAAAATTGAAACCGTCGTGGCCGACCACCAAAAGGACGCCGCCGTGGCCGCCATCGTGAAGGCCGCGAAGACCGGCAAGATCGGCGACGGCAAAGTGTTTATATCTTCCATCGAAGAAGCCGTCCGCATCCGCACCGACGAGCGCGGCGACAGCGCGGTTTGATTTTTAGTGGCACAGGCATCTTGCCTGTGCGATCCGGACAAACTCACGGTGCAAGATGCCCGTGCTACTATTCTTTGAACGCTTCGGCGCAGGGCGCTTCGTAACCGGTGCGGAAATCGGGAAACTGAAACTGGTATTTTAACTCCGCCAGCAGTTTGGCATTGCTGACCCGTTTGTTCGTCACGCCGCGCCGGCGCCAAGTTTCCGTCTCCGCCGCCACTTTGGGCGGCAATGGACGTTTCAGCTCCGCCGCCAGCCACTCGAAAAATTTCAACTGGCTCACCGGCTCGCTGTCGGCGGCGTTGAAAGTTTCTCCGGGCTTTCCATTTTCCAAGGCGGCACTGATGACCCCGATCAAATCGTCGCGGTGGATCATGTTCAAAAACCGGGAGCCATCGCCTTCAATTCGCGCTTCGCCGCGCAAAAACGCCTTGAACCAGTGCCCGCGCGCCGGGCCGTAAATTCCCGCCACGCGCAGAATCACGGCGGGGAACTGGCGTTCGGCCACGGCGGACAGCAGGAATTTTTCCGCCTGAACCAGAATTTTTGAAGTGTCCGCCTCCGGTTCCACTGGGCTTTTTTCCGTGACGACTGAGCCGTCGTTCTGCCCATAAACGCTGGTGCTGCTGGTATAGACGAATTTTTTCAGCGGCGAACCGGCGAGCCATGCCACCAGGTTGCGGTTGCCCTCCAGATAAATTTTCCGGTAATCCCCCGCGCCGCCGCCGGCTGCTGCACAGTTTACGACCCAGTCAAATTCGCGCGGCAGCGTGGCGAGGGTTTCCGGCTGCGTGATGTCGGCGTGCAGCGGCGTGATGCCGTTCGCCCGCAATTCTGCTTCGGCCAATCCGCTGCGGCGCAGGCCGAAAACGTCATGGCCCCGCCGCACCAGCTCTCGGCCGAGCGGCTGGCCGACGTAACCGCAGCCGACAATTAAGACGCGCATGAAGAAAATTTAATCAGGAAGCCGGGAAACCAAGAACTTAATTCGCTTCCTGGTTTCCTGGCTTCCTCATTCCATGACCGCCGCGAAGCGCAGCCCGCGCGTGCTGACGCGCAGCTGCTCGAAGCCGAATTCCGCCATCACCATTTCGTAAATCAGCACGCCGGTGAGGATCACATCCGCGCGCGCCTTGGGCAGGCCGGGAACTTCTTTGCGTGCGAGCAGCGGCAGTCGCCATAAATATTTCCGGTGCGCGACGACTTGATCGAAGCTCAAAACGGTTCGCTCGATTTTTTCGCGGTCGAAGCGGTCCAGTTTTTTTTCAACGCGCGCCAAGATGCTTGTGGTGCCGCCGGTGCCGACCAACTGGATTTCGCCGGGTTCATTTTTCAACGCCGGTTCCAGCTGCGGCCGGACTTCGTGCTGTAGGAAATTTTTCAGCCAGTTGCGGCCGGCCGTGAATTCGCCGCGCGTCGGCGGATCGCTGGGTGGGAATTTTTCCAGCAGCCGCACTGTGCCGAGCGGAAAACTGTGCGCGAAACTTTTTTTGGTGCCGTGCCCCAAAATAAATTCCGTGCTGCCGCCGCCGACATCCAGCAGCAGCAGCGGCTGTTTCGCCAGCTCCGCATCGGTGGTCACGCCTTGAAACGCCCAGTCGGCCTCCCGCGCGCCGGTGATGATTTCGGTTTTGAGGCCGGACGCCCGTTCGATGGCGCCGGTGAGATCGGTCGGATTCATCGCGTCGCGCGCAGCGCTGGTGGCGATGACGCGGATGGTGCCGGCATTTTTTTCGCGCGCGATCTCGGCAAACTCCCAGACCGCGGCCGCGGTGTGCGCGATGGTTTCCGGCTGGAGCCGGTGCGTTTCGTAAAATCCCTTGCCGAGCCGCGTTTGCTTGGATTCCTCGTGGACCGGCGTGACGTCGCGACCGCGCACATCCGCCACCAACAGCTTGATTGAGTTGGTGCCGACATCAATGACCGCACGGCGCACAGCTTCCATCGAGCGCCCAAAATAGGCAACCGCGCGGCGGAAACCAAAATTAAAAATGTAACATTTTGCGGCCTTTGCCGCTGGCGGCGCGGCGTGTATCCTTGGCTTCATGGAAATTTTCCTGATGCGCCATGGCCTCGCCGTCGCACGCGGCACGGCCGGATTCAAGGACGATGCGCTGCGTCCGCTCACCCCCAAAGGCCGGCGGCAGCTCCGTAAAATCGCCGCCGCGATCGCCGGCCTGGATTTGCGCTGCGACCAGATTTTGTCGAGTCCGCTGGTGCGCGCAAAGCAGACGGCGGAAATCGTCGCCGCCGGCTTGAAATTGAAAAAACAGCTGAAGTTTTCCAACGCGCTCGCCCCGGCCGGGAGTCCGGCGGTGTTATTCCGGCAGCTGTCGCGGTTGAAACCTTCGCCCTCACGGCTGCTGCTGGTCGGCCATGAACCGGATTTGAGCCGGCTGATTTCGCGGCTCCTCACCGGCGGTTTGGAATTGCAGCTAGATTTTAAAAAAGGCGGGCTGTGCAAATTGGAAGTGGAAACGCTGCGCGACGGCAAATACGCAAAGCTGGTGTGGTTGTTGACGCCGAAACAACTGCGATCAATTGGTTGATTTAATTAACCAATGCGGAAGGAGATTTTCTGGACGGTCAGCTTGCCAAAGCTGTTTTGCAGGCGGTCCAGAATTTCCTTGCGCCGGTAGCGGACGATCTCCGTCAACCACACGCTGCTGTCCACGTTGACGAAAAGCGTGCCCTTGTGCAGATTCGCCGGCTGCGCGTGCGCGGTGATGTTGGGGTCAAGCTCGTTCCAGACCTTCACGATTTCGGCGTCGGCGCGGCGCGTGTCGAGCTTCAAGTCCACCAGCACCTGCGGCAGCAGTTCTCCGGCGGTTTTCGCCGCCACGGCCCGCGCCTTTTCCAGCGGCCCCAGATCCACGCCGCGCCATTGCGCGAGAATCCGGGCGCGGGCGGAACTTTTGCCCGGCCCGCGCGGCGGAATGCGTTTCATCGGCGGCCTCAAACAAAAACAAGTAACCACAAAGGCACCAAGACGCGAAGATTTTAATTTCTCTTTGTGCCTTGGTGCCTTGGTGGCTGGTTGAATTGGCTAGACAAATCCCCGCGCCGGCCGCGTCATTATGAAAATGGCCGCCGGACTGGACATCTCTCGGCTTTACGACGAACACGCGCAGCCGCTCTATGCCTTTCTGCTGAACCTCACGCGCGACGAGGCGGACACGCGCGATCTGCTCCAGGAACTTTTCGTCAAGCTCGCGCGCTCGCCGCATTTGCTGGCTGGCATCCGCGCGGAACGCGCCTTTCTCATCCGGCTGGCGCACAATGCGGCGATTGACCTGATGCGTCGGCGCGGCACCCGCGACAAGACCAAGGAAAACTTCGCCGCCGAAATGATTTCGCCGTTCGCGCCGACCAATGATCCGGATGAAAAAGTTTTCCGTGAAAATCTGGCAGCGGCGTTGGGCGAATTGCCGGAAGAACAGCGCGCGGTCGTTCACTTGAAATTGTGGGAAGGGTTGACGTTTGAAGAACTCGCCGCCGCGCTGGAAATTCCACCGAACACCGCCGCCAGCCGGTATCGCTACGGGCTAGACAAATTGCGCGAGCGGCTGCGTCCACTTTACGAAGAAATGAAGCGGGCTGAATCATGAATGAAGAACTGGACAAATTTGAGCAACGCCTGAGCCGGCAGCCGCTGCGGCCAATCCCCCCGGACTGGCGCACAGAAATTCTGGCCGCGGCCCGCGCCTCGCGCCCGGCGCCCCGCGCCTGGCTCTCAGCCCTCAACCCTCAACTATCAACTGTATTCTGGCCTCATCCGAAAGCTTGGGCCGGACTGGCGGCGGTTTGGATTTTGATTTTTGCCCTGCATTTTTCGATGCGCGATCCTTCGTCACGCATTGCGGAAAAATCCGCGCCGCTGTCGCCAGAGGTGCTGGTGGAACTGAAAAAACAGCAGCGGATGTTTGCGGAGCTGGTCGGCACTTACGAGCCAATGGCCGCCGCCCGGCGGAAAATCTTTTTACCCCGACCGCGCAGTGAACGAGTGGAAATTATGGTGACGTGAAAATCGGAGGGCCGAGTTCCCCGAGGCCCTGACTGATGAATCAAAGCGGGATACGCCCCTCCGAATAGAAATTGTTTATGACCGAAAAACCGAAAAGCATCTGGAAAAGATCGTTGGGCGGAAATCCATTTATTTTCTGCCTGCTGGTGGCGGCAAGTGGCGCGACGGTTGTCGCCGGGATCGGCGCGGCTTGCGGATTGGCCGGCGATGTTCCGAAATTCGCGGGCGCGTGGGTTGTCCTGGTTTTGTTCATCGGGGTGCTGGTCGCCACAATCCGCTGGCTGTGCTGTCGGAAAAATCTCCGGCGGTTTCTTTTCGGCCTCGCCTGTTTCGCCACGCTGGTTGCGTTGTTTTACACCGAGGAAGACTGGCGCGGCTGGCACGCCTGGAATCAGTTCAAGCACGAATGGGAAGCCAAAGGCGAAAAATTCAATTTTGCCGATTTTATCCCGCCGCCCGTGCCGGACGACCAGAATTTTGCCTTTGCGCCGGTGGTCGCCAGCAGCTACGCCACGATGCTCGACCAGAGCGGACACGAAATTAGACCGCGCCACACCAATGTCGTGAATCGGCTGCAATTGGATATTGTGGATTACAGTTTGGGCTCCGACGGCCCGACCAATCGCGGCAACTGGCTCCTTGCAAAAAAAACCGATTTGCGCGAATGGCAAAATTACTACCGCTGGCTGGCGACCAAGACGAATCAATTTGCCGTGCCGCCGCAGCCGCAAACGCCGGCGCAGGATGTTCTGCTGGCCTTGAGCAAATATGATTCCGTGGTCGAAGACTTGCGCGCCGCGGCCAAGTTGCCGGCGTCGCGGTTTCCGCTGGAATATGACAAGGAGGATCCGGCGGCGATTTTGCTCCCGCATCTGGCTGCCCTGAAGCGTAGTTCGCAATTTTTGCAGTTGCGCGCGCTTGCGGAGCTGCAAGCCGGCCAGAATGAAGCGGCGCTCGCTGACGTGAAACTTTCCTTGCGGCTGGCCGAGGCCATCCGCACCGAGCCGTTTATCATCTCGCATCTCGTCCGCCTGGCGATTTTGCAAATCGCGCTTCAGCCCGTTTGGGAAGGCCTGGCGGATCACCGATGGTCGGACGCGCAACTGGCCGCGCTGGATGCGGAACTGGCCCAATTGGATTTTCTGGCGGACTACGAGTTCACCGTCCGCAGCGAACCGGCGTTTCATATCCGGCTGATTGATTATCTGGAGCAAAAACGCAGCCGGTATCAGGAATTTGTCACTTTGTTCAGCAGCAATAGCCAGCACGACGCCGACGTGCTGAATAATTTTACCGCGGCGGCGATATTTTATCTGGCACCGAAGGGTTGGTTTGATCAGAACAAAATTGCCCTGGTGCAAAGGCGCCAAAATTGGGATGCGTCAATCGTGGATGACCCGCAGCAAACGTTCTCGCCCAAATTGGCGCTCGCCGGTGAAGCCGCTCAATCGGCAATGACTTACTCGCCGTTTAATTTTTTCGCGCGGCTCGAAGGCTTTCTGGACAACTATGCGCAAAAAGTCGCGCGCGGACAAACGGCGGTGAACTTGGCGCGGGTGGCCGTCGCCCTGGAGCGCTTCCGGCTGGCGCACGGGGAATTTCCCGAGACGTTGGCCCCGCTCGCGCCGCCGTTCCTCGAAAAAATTCCGCATGATGTCATCGGCGGCCAGCCGTTGATTTATCGCCGCACGGGCGACGGTCAGTTTGTGTTGTATTCCGTTGGCTGGAACGAAACGGATGATGGCGGCGTGGTAGGCACCCAGAAAAGTCATGATCCCCGGGATGAAAGTGATAACCGGCTCGATCTTTCGCAAGGCGACTGGGTCTGGCGTTATCCGGCCAAAAATTAACCGCCGCGACGCCGGGACGCGAAGAAATCCTCGTTTATTCCGCAGCTGATGCAGCGGTTCGCCGTTTTTTCCTTAATCGGCGAACATCGGCGAAATCTGCGGATAAAAATATCTCCGCCGCTCTGCGTCTCGGCGGTTAAAACTCTTTTTCCTTCGTGCCTTCGTGTCTTTGTGGTGAAATGGCTGGGTGAATATCACGAATTTAAATCCGGACACGGATATCGGCGCCAGTTCCTGGCTGGTGGAGATGGACGATCACCGCATTTTGCTCGATGCCGGCATGCACCCGAAGCTGGAAGGCCGCGACGCGCTGCCGCTCTTCGGCAAAGCCAGCCACGCCGAGGTGGACGCCATTGCCCTGTCGCATTGCCATCACGACCACGTCGGCGCGCTGCCGGTGGCCTGCGCGCGGTTTCCCAAGGCCCATGTGCTGATGACGGAGCTGAGCTATCTGATCATTGAACGCGTGCTGCACAATTCCGTGAACGTGATGACGCGCCAGCGCGACGAGCTGGGCATCCGCGAATATCCGCTTTACACGCATGATGAGTTGGATGAAATCGCGCCGCAGTTCCAGGGCTTCAAATACAACCGCGAGGTGGAATGGGGTTCGTTCAAAAAAACGCGCGCGGGCGTGCCGTCGCCGACGCTGGAATTTTTCGACGCCGGCCACACGCTCGGCTCAGCGGGCATTTTGCTGCGCGGCCAGAAGGAGACGATGTTTTTCACCGGCGACGTGTGCTTCCACGACCAGACGATTTTGCGGAGCGCGCGGTTTGAGGATGTGAAGGCGGATGTGCTGATCATGGAAACCACGCGCGGCAACCGCGAGGTGCCGAAGGATTTCACCCGCGAAGGCGAAATTAACCGGCTCGTGGAAGCCATCCACGCGGGCCAGAAGAAGAAAGGCTGCGTGCTGATCCCGGCCTTCGCGCTCGGCCGCACTCAGGAAATCCTGGCGCTGCTGGCGCTGCTGATGCGCGACGGCAAGCTCAAGAAGCAGCCCATTTACATCGGCGGCCTGGGCCGCGTGTTCACGGAGCTTTACGACATCGAGGCGCACCGCACCCACCGGCAGCACACAAACCTGAAATTGAACGAGGCGCTGCAGTTGATCGTGCTGGAAAAAGGCGCGGCGGAAAATATGAAGTTGAGCGGCGGCAAAATCTTTGTCATCACCGCCGGCATGATGAGCGAAAACACCGCCGCCCACGGGCTGGCGGCGCGGATGATCGGCGACGAGCGGCAAAGCATTTTATTCGTCGGCTACGCGGATCCGGATTCGCCCGCCGGCCGGCTGCGGGCGGCGCAGGCCGGCGAGACTTTTGTTTTCAGCCCCTCCGCCGGCCGCGTGACCAAAAACTGCGACGTGCAGGATTTTGATCTGACCGCGCACGCGAACCGGCAGGATTTGCTGGAGTTCGTTGGCCAGGTTTCGCCGCGCACCATTCTGCTGGGGCACGGCGATGATGCCGCCCGCGCCTGGTTCGAGGAGCAGATTCGCGTCCGCTGGCCGAAGATCAAAGTCGTCCACCCGCAGCCCGGCAAAGTGGTCGCCGCGTGACTTGAAAAACCAAACCGCCGGCGGAAATTTTTCCGCCGGCGGTTGGTGTTTTCAAATAGTTTTAGGTCGTGTTTTCAAAATACCATTGCCGCCCGAAACTGCGGTTTCATTAGCACCGGGCTTGAGCCCGGTGTCGGTTTGCCGCGCGGAGATTAGCCGTTTTAACGGCTTGGCTGCCGGAAATAATGCCTCTGAAGCAGCTGGACCGACTGGCTGACGAGAAATCACTAATAAAAGTAAAATCCGGCACAACATTTTTGAAAAGACGCCTGAGTGCCTGTCTAAAACCGGCTGCGGCGGGTCGCGGACGACAAAGCCGCGCTCTTAGGTTTTCTCGCCGTTTATCGTTTGGAAAACCTTTTTTGGCAATTTTCGTGGTCGCGAAGCGACCCTGGAAATTATAGCCAGGGACAACGTCCGTGGTCGGGTTCCTAAAGAAATCCGTCCCGCGCGGGACGGTGGATATACCGGAAATGGAACCGTTGCCATCGTCCGTTCAGGACGCCTGATTTTTTCGTCCGCGTTTCCCGGCCCATGGTGCCGCTCTAGCCGCCGCCGCTCACGACATTCGCCAGGTTGAAGATCGGCAGGAACATGCAGATCACCATGCCGCCGATGACGACGCCCAGGAAGACGATCAGCAGCGGTTCGATGAGCGACATGATGCCCGAGAGCACGGTTTCAATTTCCTCGTCCAGAAAGTCGGCTACGCGTTCAAGCATGTTGTCAATTTTGCCGGTCTGTTCACCGGCGCTCAACATGCGGATGATCATGCTGGGGAAAACCGGATGCTTGGCCAGCGCCTGCGATATGCCTTCGCCGCGCTCGATGTCCGTGCCGGCGGTTTTGATCGCTTTCTCCATGACGATGTTGCCGACCGTCTGCGAGACGATCTGCAGCACTTCCAGGATCGGCACGCCGCTGCGCACCAGCGAAGCGAGTGTGCGGGTGAACCGCGCCAGGCAGATTTTGTGGGCGATCGAGCCGAAGACCGGCAGCTTGATGCGCTGGGTGTCCCAGAATTCGCGGCCCTGCTTGGTTTTGATGTAATACAACCAGCCCCAGACGGCGCCCCCCGCCAGCACGAGCATATAAATGAAGTAGTGTTGAACCAGCTCGCTGATGCTCATCAGGAACAGCGTCGGGGCCGGCAGCTTGGCGCCGAAACCGGAATAGACTTCCTTGAACGTGGGAATCACCCGCACTAGCAAAAAGATGGTGATGACAATCGCCACCACCGTCACCACGGTCGGATACATCAGCGCGGTTTTTACTTTTTTGCGGAGGCGCTCGGTGTTTTCCAGGTAGGTGGCGAGCCGCGCTAGAATTTCCGCCAGCAAACCGCCTTTCTCGCCGGCACCCACCATCGAAACGAACAGCCGGTTGAACGCCTTCGGATGCCGGGTCAGCGCCTCGGAAAAACTTTCGCCCGCCTCCACGCGCGAACAAATGTCCTTGATGGTGTCGCGCATGACCTTGTTCGGCGTCTGCTCGGCGAGCGCCTGCAACGCCTGCACGATGGCGATGCCCGCATCAATCATCGTGGCGAGCTGCCGGGTGAACACCACCAGGTCGGCGAGCTGCACCTTGCCGCCTTTGGTCTGGCCGCGCTTGGCCATCTTTTCCTTGATCTCCACCACCAGCAGGTTGCGGTTGAGCAGCGCCGCGATGGCCGCCTGCTCCGAAAGCGCCTCGACGGTGTTGCGGATCTCGCGGCCGGAGGCCGTCTCTCTGGCGGTATAGGCAAATAATGGCATAGCCGGGTGGTTAATAATTTATCGTCCACGAATTGCAAGTGCAATTCATATTCAAATGGGATTAATGTCGTTCACAAATCATGCGGGTGCGGCGCGTCACTTCGTGCGCGCCGGTCTTTGCCTCTGGCCAATATTGCCAAACCACACGTTCAGCCGGCCGCGGACTGTCCGCTCTGCTCGTTTTACCTTCATTGTTTGTCCCAGGCATAATCCCGCTTTCAACAGTGGATGAACTAGCACGATTTGTTCCAGCGCGTTCGCTGGGCCGCCGAAATTTTCGGGTGCCCTCCGGGAAAATTGCCCGATTTTAGGGCGTCCGATATTGGGCCGGCTGGGCTTTATTTTAATGGCGGTTTGACAAGCGATTTGGCGGGAATGAGTTAGCCAGACCTGGTTGCCTTAAAAAAAAGATTGTCATTTGCCCGGATTTTCCTTATTTTTGACATCAATGGCACCTCGTGGTGCTAGGAGCGAACCGGTTTCGCTCCGTTTTATCACAGGTAAAAACAACAAACAAACACACTGGAGGAACAAATGAAGTTTAATAAATGGACACTTGGTCTCGCCGCCGTCGGAGCCGTCAGCATGGCTTCCGCCGTCCGCGCCGATGACGCACCCAAACTGAGCGCGCTCAACACTGCGCTCTCGAGCACCACCATCAGCGGCTATGTGGATGTCGCGGCCCAATATAATGCCGGCGACCCCGGTGGGAAAATCAGCCCGACTGGTGCTGGTTACACTGGTGCTGTTAATCAACCTGGTTATAGCTTTAACAACAGTGGTAAAGTTGACAACTTCAGCCTCAACAATGTCACTGTTAGTTTGGACAAGCCGGAGGATGATTCTCCTTGGGCTTCTGGTTACCATATTGATTTGAATGCCGGCTCGGATGCGATCAACGTTGGCAGTGGCAATTTTGGTGTCCGTCAGGCTTATATCGCCCTCCGCACTCCGGTTGGCAATGGCATTGACTGGAAAGTCGGCGTGTTCGACGGCATCACGGGCTATGAAGTCAACACGGCTTACCTGAACCCCAACTACACCCGTTCTTACGGCTATACCGTTAATCCGGCCTCGGAACTTGGTTTGCTGGGCACTTACAAAATCAACAATATTGTTTCCGTGGTGGCCGGCTATGCTAACCGCAATTCTAACAACGGCGGCGTTGTGGGTCTAAGTTCACATGATGTGATTGGGTCTGTTGCTTTGACGGCTCCGGATAGCTGGGGCTGGTTCAAGGGTTCCGCGCTCAACCTGCAAACCATTCAGGGCTTTGACAATGGCAGCGTGAATAATTACAGCGTCAATGGCACCTTCAATACGCCGATTGCCAATCTGGCCGTCGGTTTGGCCTATGACAAGCTGCAGGGTCTCGGTTATAATGAAGGCGGTGACGGCAACATTTACGGTGTCTATGTCACCTATCAAGCGACGGACAAACTCAAGTTCGCCGCGCGTGGTGAATATCTCGACGGCCAAAACTTCGGCGGGTTGCTGAATAATGGCACGGGTTCAGGAACCCCAGCCAGTGGCAAAGGTGAAGAAGTCACGTTCACTGTCGAATATGACCTCTGGGCCAATGTTACCAGCCGGCTGGAAGCCCGCTGGGATCACGTTGAAAGCGGCACCGCCTTCAATAATGGTTCAGGACAGGTTGTGCCCGGTGTTAACCCGGCCAGCACCGAGAACTCCATCTTGATCGCGCTCAACTTGGTCTATAAATTCTAATCCCACCGCCGGCAGCCCCCTCCCCGGGGCTGCCGGCATTTTTTTTTAAAAACAAAACAACCACAATATGAAAATAAATAAATTCGCAATTCTTGGTGCGCTGGCTCTGGGGCTTTGCACCAGTGCTTTCGCACAAACCGATTACACCCCCGTCACGTTCAGCCTCACCGCTTCCTATGTAAATACCGTCACAGTTCCGGCTTACTACTCCATGAGTGGCGGGCATTTGACTTATCATGGTGCCAGCACAGCTTCGGTTCCAGGTGCGTATGCCATCAATAATGCCGGGATTTTGAAAAAAATTGGTTCTTTTTTGAACACCAATTTGACCGGGTTCGTCCTGGCCCTTGACAACTCCACCGGCCATCTCGTCGTATTGAGCGGCACGAACGCCGTGTTGGATTTGTCCAATGGCGTTACTGTGCAGGATACCAACGTGCCGCCATATTCCTATACCGTTACGGCGTCAACAATTGTTCCGCGCAATGCCACTTTGGTTGTCACCAGTGGCACATCCAGTTCCACCAACTTCAACGTTGCAGGTTCCATTACTTTGCCGGGCTTCACCTTGACCCTCAGCGATACCTATGGCGATAATTATACGGTTTCCATCGCCGGCGGGGTGGGAACATTTACGAGCGTCCTTACAGGAACGCAAACCTACAAGGAGAGTTTGAACGTCAAGGTGTTTGGAACCTTTAGTGACAATGTTGAAGGTGTGTCGGGTGTCATATCCGGTTCCGTTACGGCGGCCGGTGGCCCCTCATCGCTGGTGCCGGTTTCCTTCAGTATTTGGGATGTGCTTAATTTCTGATGCCAACCTAATTGATATAAAAATAAACACCAAAATTAACCTTTCAAATATATGAAAAACACCTTTAAGCTTCTTTCCTGTGTGACCGCAGGCGTGGCAGTGCTGGCCGTTGGCCAGCTTCAAGCCTCGGCGGTCGTTTCCAGCTACGTTCCGAACTTTTCACCGTTGATCATCAATGGAACCGGTGCCGGAACGCTGACGACAACCAATGGGACCACTGGAGTTATTACTTACTCCGCCAAAAACATCACGTTAAACACGGCCTTCATCTTGCAGGAGTTCTATGCCTCGGATGCCGGCAATGGTTCCGGTTTTACCAACGCGGCCGGTGATTCATTGGCCGTGGCAAATAAAAGCGTTTCACCGACAACCTACGTTACGCGGATCCCATCGGGATATTTGAGATTGAATAACCGGATAATCATAACCTATACCTACATTTATACAACGAACAGTCTGGACGGGAATGTAAAATATGGTGATTTGGTCATTTTGAACGCCAAAGGTCAGGTAAAGGTCGATTTGACTCAACGTAACCTTGTGAACAACTCGAATAATAATGGTCTTCCTTACTATTATAGCATGTGGTCACAAAGCTATAGCTATAATAGCAGTAGCCTTATGGCATACCTGACCCAAGGTTCAGGAGAACTATTGTTTAGCTTCCCCTTCGGTGCCAATACCGAAACAATTGACCTTTTCCTATTTGGTGGCGGAGCCGTCACCACTCAAAATCCCCCACCTGGTGATAATAGTGGTTATGAACCGACGGGTGTTCTTTCGGTGTCGGGTGGTGGACATGGCACACTGTTTAATCCGACGTATGCGGCTGTGATTAATAATCAAGTCATTTTCAATGAGACGGCCACGGTTCCTTACGCTTACTTTAATTATTATTACTTCAATTACTACTGGTAATAATTATATTATAAATAATAATATCAACTAGCCCGGAATGATGCTAAATCATTCCGGGCTTTTTGTTTGCCAGAAGCCGGCAGACGGTTCATTCTGCTGGCTTGAAACTGAATCCGCTAACTTGGCTGCTCCTTGTCTCTGCCGTTGGCCTCATTGCCTGGCTGGTGATTCATCACGACCAAAAACAAAATGTATCATCGGCTGTTGCCCTGGTCACAAATGTGCCCGCCGCCACCGCCACAATTTCTGTTTCGCCGGCACCGGCCGTATCAGTGGCACCCGCCATCCTTCCTATCGAAACTAATTCATGGGTCAACCACCAACCGCCGGTAGCCACCAACCCGCCCGCCGCCGATGTCACGGATGATCTGGTGAAGCTACAGCAGTTGGGATCCTCCACCAACAAAACCGAAGCGCTGAATGGCATTCTGCCCTATTTGACGAATTCAAACCCGCAGTTGCGGAGCATGGCCATAGAAGCCGTCAAGCAGGTGGGCGATCACTCCACGGCCCGTCTGCTTGAGTCAATGGCAACCAACGCACCCGATGAAGAGCAGCGAACCGCTTTGATCAATGCCGCAATGTTTTTGTATATCCCCTCACTGTCCGAAACGGACAAGGGTCGTCCAATCCACACCCAATCACCGGCCGCGCCCGTTCAGGGTGATCCCAACGCCCAGCCGGCAGAAAGCCAGCCCCAGCCGGACGCCAATGCGGGCGGCGGCGGCAACTGATTTGTGCCGGTACGCGGATTCCGGTTTCTAAAACCAGTCCAATACGGGATATATAGTATACCAACGATGTCGGTAGGACGCGTCACTCCGTGCGCGCCGGTCTTTGCAGCCGGCCACCATTACCAACCGTTCGCCCGCCAGACGACTGCTCGCCTCGGCTCCGTCGTCAGCGCCGCCGTCGAATAGCCGCTGCATCTGCCCAATCAGACAAAATGGCTGCCCGCCCCGCTAGAGAATTTTAAATATAGCCGTGGCCAACGAGTTGGCAGACCTTCCCGTCTATTTTGTGATATAAAGTTACAGTTTAGGGATCGCGCACCACTGTTTGTTCGGCCGACCATCCGGACTATCCCATGCTGTTATGTTCAAAGACGCGGGGAACGTAAAAGCCCTCTCCTTTGAGGAGAGGGTTGGGGTGAGGACGGTTAATTCAACTAACCTTTCCCGCCTTCTTCATCGGCCAAGGTTAGACAGGCAATGGGAGCGCGCCCGCCTCGGGCGCAGTTTTCCGCGCCCTCGCTGAAAACCCGCGCGCACCAATAAGTTTCAAGTGTTCGTTTCAGTTTCACCCGCAAAATGCCGGCCGCGCGGCGCGACCAGTCACGCCTGGGGCGAACGTGCTCCCCAACTTCAGAGTTCGGGTTTACATATCGTCCGGCCGGTGGTGTCAAATAATTGGGTTTGGGTCGTTCCCAAATATTGCGGGTAGGGCGCGTCACTCCGTGCGCGCCGCCGATTGACAACCCACGCGTTCGGCTGATAGAGGTCTATCTTCCGCACCAATACAGTGGGATCAAACACCACCAAAACCTTGCGTTGGTTTTATCCGCAGATAAAAATGTGCGATCTGTGTCCATCTGTGAAATCTGCGGACCAACTTGTCGGCTGCTAGTATTGTATCAAGATTATAATATACATATTATTCTTGCCTTCCCCTTTGCTCCGGTATAAACTTCCTTGCGTCTGGCATCATTGAATTTCATTCGGCTCTGCCGGTTTGAAAAGTGGATACGCTCCGCTGTTGTGGTGGCGCGCGCGGGTATCGCTTTACCCGCCCTGTCTGGGCTACCCATTTTGCCGGACCTCACGCAAACGGCGCAGCTAAAATTTGAATTATGGTCACGTTTGGTCATCTTTGGTCATCTTTGGTCATCTTTGGTCATCTTTGGCCAACGCCACCGGGATTAATCCCGCCGTGGTTTGTGGGAGCGACTTGTCGGTTCGCCTAAGAGCCGGTTTGAAAAAAGGAGCGCGGCTGTGTCGCAGACCAGCCGCAGCCCTTGGCCATCGCCAACTCGCTCGAGCATTCGAGTCCGGCTGCGGCGGGTCGCGGACGACCCAGCCGCACTCCGGGATTTTCAGACACGCTCTCAGGCCGGTTGCTTGGTCGGATTGCGCACTCACCGGACAATTTTTCCGGTCGTATGATAAAATACATATCATCGTATCAAGATGCGTTGATTTTAAGTTTGCATCAGACCCTGTTTGCCGGTAGATTTTGGGAAGTTGGAGCATTGATAGAAATGCTGACGCGAGGCGAAGCGGAGATTTTTGGGGGTGGGCGAGGCTTTGGTGCCGGCGCAGGTTTGACCACCCTGTAACAGAGCCGAAACAAAGCCAACCGCCAAAAAGACCGCATTGTTCAAATCTGATTCCGACTCGCTACCGGATTTATGGAAATGCTCTAAACGGAACTCAAACCCATGCGATTTATCCGCGACATTTATGCCGAAAAAATGGCGGCCAAGCAGCCCGTCATCTCGTTTGAATTTTTCCCGCCCAAGACGGACGAGGGCGACCGCGCGCTGTTTGAAAAGCAGATTCCCGCGCTGCTGGCCGCGCGGCCGGATTTCTGCTCCGTCACCTACGGCGCCGGCGGCAGTACGCGTGAGAAGACGCTCCAGATCGTGGATCGCGTCCAGCGGCAGCATGGCCTGCCCGCGCTGGCGCATCTCACTTGCGTCAACCACACCCGCGCTGAGGTGCGCACGTTGCTTGAAAAAATCCGCGCGCTGGACTGTAAAAACATCCTGGCCCTGCGCGGCGATCCGCCCGGCGGTGGTGATTTCCAGCCTACGCCCGGCGGTTTTGAATTTTCCTCGGAGCTGGTGAGTTTCATCCGGGCGCAGGGAAATTTTTCCACCGGGGTCGCTGGTTTTCCCGAAGGTCACATCGCCTGCCGGGAAGGCAAGCACGCCGACTGGCGCCATCTGGCGGAAAAAGTCGCGGCCGGCGCGGACTTCGTGGTCACCCAACTGTTCTTCGACAACGCGGATTATTTTGAATTCCGCGATTATGTTGCCGGAAAACTTGGCGTTCGCGTCCCGCTGGTTCCCGGCGTGGTTTCCATTTTGAGCGCGACGCAGATTGTGAAGTTCACGCAGATGTGCGGCGCAAAAATCCCGCCGGCGTTGCGGGCGAAGCTGGACGCGCTTGGCACCGATGATGAGGCGGCCATGCAGTTCGGCATTGAATATGCCACGCGCCAGTGTGAGGAACTATTGCGCGCCGGCGCGCCCGGATTGCATTTCTACACGCTCAACAAGGCGCCGGCCACGGTGCAGGTGTTGAAGAATCTGGGGCTGGCCTGACAATTTACGATTTGCGATATACGTTTTCCAATTTGTCCGAAATCTTTGAGCGCCACTTAAATCGTCCTCCGTAAATCGTAAATTTATAGTCCAAACTGGTTGGCCATGATGCCGATGACGCTCAAAGGGCCGGTGTCTTCCAAGCCGTCCGCTGCCTTGTCCAGCTTCTGCAGCGAGAGCTTGGCGTTCCTGTAAAATTCCTGATCGTTCACCAGCTTGCCGATGGTGCCGTTGCCCTGGTTGATCTTGATTAGAATCTGGTTCAGGTTGGTCATCGAGCCGGTGGCGGCATGATACAGCGCTTCGTCGGTGAGCAGTTTGCCGATGGTGCCCTGGCCGGCGGCGGCGTTGGTCACAATGAGTTTCACGGAGGCGATCATGTCGTTGGCGTTCGCGGCGGTCGTCTGCAGATTGGTTACCGTCGCCAGCGCGGAGGAATACAGCGCATCGTCGTAAATCAGCTTGCCGACCGTCCCCTGGCCGGCGGCGATCTGCCCGGTGATGTTGGTGACGTTGGCAATCGTCGCGGCCAGTTGATCCTTGTGGCTCTTAAAGAAATCGCCGAGCGGGCCGAATAGATTGTGAATGTCGTCGCTGGCGAACGTCTTGGTCATGTTCTGGATGCCGTCCACGGCGCCGTCCAGCTTGGTCATGATGGCGCTTAAATCCGGCTGCTCCACGGTGGTGATCTCGGTGCCGTCCTTGACCGTGGTCTCTCCCGGCGAACCAAAATCTATCGCCACGAAATTCTGTCCCATCAGGCCGGTGAACTTGATGCTGGCCTTGCTGTCGGTTTTAACCATCGCGTCGTCGTGCAGTTTCATGATCACGCTGACCTTGCTGTCGGTGAGCTTGATGTCCTCAACGCGGCCGATTTCGACGCCGGCCATCTTCACGCGGTCGCCCGGTTTCAAATCCTGTACGGTGTTGAACTGCGCGATGACATGGTAGCCGTGGTGGAACCAGTCGGCGCTGCCGAGGGTTTCCACGATGATCCAGGCGGCGAACACCGCGAGGACGACAAAGATGCCGAGTTTGGTTTCGAGTGAATTTTTCATGGGCGTGGGCGTTTAGTTTTCACGTTTGAAATCCGCGTGCAGGAAATTTTGCACCCGGGGGTCTGGGAAATGTTTGATTTCCTCCGGCGTGCCGATGGTCAGGATTTTGCCGTCGGCAATGACGGCGATCCGGTCGGCCACGCCGAAGGCGAGGTCGCGGTCATGGGATACCACCAGCGACGTGACGCCGATGCGGCGCTTGAGGGTCAAAATCTCATTGCCGATCACGACGGACGAAATCGGGTCCAGCTCGCTCGTCGGCTCATCATAAAGAATCAACTGCGGTTCGATGACCAGCGCGCGGGCGATGGCGACGCGCTTTTTCATGCCGCCGGAAAGGTCGGCCGGCATTTTGTCAACCGCGTCCTTCAAGCCGACGTCCGCCAGTTTTTCGGCCACAATTCTTGCAATATCCGCCGGCGGCTTGAGGCGGTGTTCGGTGAGGTAAAGTCCGACGTTTTCGCCGACGGTCAGCGAGTTGAGCAGTGCGCCGGACTGGAAGACGAGCGCCATCCGGTATTTCGCGGCGATTTCCGGCGTGCTGATGGATTCGCCGTTGATGAGGATTTCGCCGGCGTCCGGTTCCTCGAGGCCGATCAGGTGCTTGAGCAGAACGCTTTTGCCGCTGCCGCTCGGCCCCATGATGACGAATATTTCGCCGGGCCGGACTTCAAGGTCAATGCCGTCGAGCACTTTTTGTTCGCCGAAATTCTTGTGCAGGCCCCGCACTACGAGGCTGACACCGGCGGCCGGATTGTTCGGGGCGTTCATTGCTGCAAAAAGCGGGTGAGCAGATAGTCAAAAATCACGATGAGCACGATGGAGTTGACCACGGCTTTCGTGACCGAGCGGCCGATGCCGCGCGGGCCGCCGATGGTGCTCAAGCCCTGATGGCACGACACCACGCCGACGATGATCGCAAAACAGAAGCTCTTGAAGACGCCGTCGGCGACATCCTTCAGCAGCACTAGACTTTTCAAATCGGCGAAAAAGGCCTTGAACGGGATTTCCATGTGGTTGTTCAAGTCCGCCACCACCGCGCCGCCGAACCAGCCGACCAGGATCGAAAACACCACCAGCAGCGGTAGCGCCACCGCAATGGCGATGACCCGCGGCAACACGAGGTAATAGACCGGGTTGATGTTCATCGTGCGCAGCGCGTCAATTTCCTGATAGACCCGCATCGAGCCGATTTCCGCCGCCATCGCGGAACCGATGCGGCCGGCGATCAGAATGGCCATCATCACCGGCGCCAGTTCTTTGGCGATGGCCAGGCCCACCACGCCGCCGACGGCGTTGGTGAAGCTGCGTTCCACCAGCGGCGGCCCGAAGTTCAGCGCGATGACGCCGCCGATGAAAAACGACAGCACGCACACCATCAGCAGGCTGGCGTTGCCGATCTCGAAAAATTGCTCGAAGACCTTCTGCCGCTGCCGCCATGCCTGCGGCAAGGCCAGCAGCGTGCGCCAGAACAGCAGAACGATTTCTCCGACATTTTCAAACATGGCTTTTGCGCATTTTAGTTTTTCGGCGGCGGCGTCTGGGCGATGGTAAAATAAAACAGCCGGGTCCGCTCTGATTCCTGGTTAAATTGATACTGGAAAAGGCCGAATAGGAGCGAGACTTTTTTATCCCCCGGCGCGGTGTCGTGGCGATACAGGTTCCACAGCAGCGACCGACTGGTGGCGCCTGTCTGCCGGTTGTCCTCCGCGCGCCAGAGCGACCAGAGCGGCGACCAGTTGCGCTCGATGCCGCGATTGTCCGGCACCGCCGGTTCGAGTGGCGCGAGAACTTGCAGGCGTTCATTGCCCTTGAAATCGCGGTGCCAGGTGAAAAACGGCCACATATCCAGCCGGATCCGTTCCGCCCCGGTTTCGGTGTTTTTTTCCGCCAGCCGTGAATACAGATAAAACAGCACGCGGTGCCGCTGCTGGTCCAGCGGCGCGGCCTGCGTGCGCTTGTAGATGTAGATCGGCCAGAGGTAGGAATCGTCTTCCTTGATGCTGTTGTGCGACTCGCTGTACAGCGGGAATACGCGCGAAGTCTGCTTCCCTGCGCCATGCGTGAAAATCACGAACGGCCACGGCCCCTGCCATTCGTGGTATTGCTTCGCCCGGTCGTCAATCACGGCGAACACCGGCCAGAGCACCGCCGTGGAATCGCGTTGCGGCGAGCGGGTGACGGCGAAGAAAGGGATCGCGGCGTAGAATCTTTCCGGATTGTCGGTGCCGATGCCGTTGGTTTGGTTCAGATAAATCGGCCAGAAAATAAACGACTGGTCGTGGCCGCCGACGACGGCGGTGTCGCCAAAACCGTTGGTCTCCGTGGTGACGTCCTTGTGCTCATGCCCGACAAATGGCCAGACCTGCCAGCCGGCCAGCCCATCGCCGTGGCTCACTGAAACAAACGGGAAAACATAATTGTCGGTGACGACATCGCGCTTGCGCGTTTCGCTGAAAATCGGAAACCCGACGAAATAGATTTCGTCATGATACAGCCGGTTTTTTAGCCGGCCATAAAACGGCACGAAGGCGGTGTAATTCAGGTTGGTGTCGGTGGCGCGCTGCTGGAAATAAATTGGATACAGCGTGAAGCGTTTCACGTCGGCATCGCTTGGCTCCCGGCCGCTGGCGGTGCTGAGCAACTGGAACAGCTGCCAGCGATGTTCGTGACCATAGCGGAGGTGCGACAGCAGCGGGTAAAGAAAATCATCCTCATGGGCTTCAACCAGCGGATTGCGGTCGCAGGAAAACAACGGTGGCAATGCCCAGGTGCTTTCGGAGTCCGCCTGTTGCTGGTAATAAAACGGCCCGGCGGCTTCCGTGCGCCAGCCTTCTTCCAGCGTCAATTGGAAGTGGTCAAAGAGAAAACCGATGGCCGGTTCTTCGGCCACCGCCGGAAATTGTGGAATGACTATCCCCATCGCCAGGCCGGCCCAAAAAAAGCGCAAAAAATGAATCGCCGATAGGAAACGGCTTATTTTCGTTATCGTTATTGACCGGCGGTTCATTCGGTATTTTGTTCGTTCGGATTGTATTTTAACAATGATATTGACTTTGGCCAATTATACCTTATTTTATTAATCAATTGAGGTTTTCACCTCGGTTCCTCCTGTGCCCGGTGTCGGCTTTATGTCGGCATCGGGTTTTTTAATCAACGGCCGCCAACGGCCGATCAAATTCAACAGCGCCGGCAAAAACGTCAGCCCCGCAATCATGCACGTCGCGATGCCGACGGACATGATGAAACCAAGACTGCGGATGCCGCGATGCTGCGCGAGCACCAGACTGCCGAATCCGGCGATGGCCGTCAATCCCGACACGAGCACGGCTTTGCCGGTGCTGCGCGCCAAAATGCCCGGCGTGCCCTCCTCGGCGTAGCGGTTCAGGATGTGAATGCCGTTGGTGACGCCGATGCCGATGACCAGCGGTAGCGTCATGATGTTCGCCAGATTGACCGGTACGCCAGCCCAGCCCATCAGACCCGCCAGCCAGAGCGTGCCGATGCCGACCGGTATCAGCGCCAGAATCACCGCGCTGACGCTGCGGAAATGGAACAGCACCATGAGCGCAATCGCCGCCAGCGAATACCACGCCGCCAGCACATAACTGTTCTTCAGCAGGGTTTCATATTCGTAAAGCTGTACCGGCGTGCCGGTGACATTGGGATTCACGGTGCGCAGTTCCTGAACGAATTTTTCCTGCGGTGCGCGCTGCCAGACATCCGCCCGGGGATATACCTGGATTAAAAATGTTCCGTTCACGCCCACAAACCGGTGGTGCAGGGCCGGCGGCAAATCTTCCACGCGCGGCGGCGCGGTGTCGTCCTGCCGCTGCAAAAGCTGAAAGGTGTCGCGCAGATCGGCGAGCAGCGCCTGCTGAAATTGCGCTAGCTTGGCGGCGTGATCCGCCAGCGTGACCGTGTTGCCGGCCAGCATCGCGTTGCGCAAATCCGTAATGGACTGGCCGAGGGAGTTGAGTTGTCCGGCCAGCGCCGGATCGTTGGTGCCGACGGATTGCGCGGCTAGGCCAAGATAGCACGAGGTGTAAAAAAGGTTGGCGCTCAAGTCCGGAAGATCCACCGGCGCTAAATCCGGCGCGTTGAATTTCAGCGCGGCAATTTCATTTTTGACCTCGCCGATCAGCCGCCGTTTTTCGCCCAGGTCGGGCGCCAGGAAATCCTTGTAGAATGGCGGCTCGGTGGCGGCCACGGTCGGTAGCTGCTCGATTTTTTGCTGCAACGCCACCGCGTTCGTCAGCGAATCCGCCAGCACCGCTCCGTAAAGCAGCGATTTGTCTGCCGAGTCCAGCAGCGTCTGCTCGAACACCACCGAGGACAGGCTCGGGCTTTGCATCTTGATCAGGTTGTAGTCGAAATACACCTTGCGCGCCGCGAACCCGGCCGCCACGCATAGGCTGGCAATGATGGCCGTCACCAGGACCGGGCGTTGCAGCCAGAAATTTTCGATGCGCGCCCGCCGGTCATCCGCGCGGATGCTGTGGTCAATGACGTTTTGTTTTCCGCGCAGCAGCATCACCGGCAGCATCGTTAGCATCGGAATCAGGCAGACCAGCAGCCCGCCGCCGCAGATGACACCCATTTCCTTGATGCCTTGGAACGGCGTGAAAAACATCGCCAGAAAGGCGCCCGCTGTCGTCAGCCCGCCGGTGATGATTCCCTGGCCGGTGAATACCAGCGCCTTGGTGATGGCCTCCGCTTCCGTTTTGCCGTGGTGCAATTCCTCCTCGTAACGCGTGATCAGATGCACCGCGTAATCGATCGCCAGTCCGATGAGCATCGGCACGAAGGTGATCGTCAAGATGTTCAGATGCCCCACCGTCAGCGTGGTGAACGCCAGCGTGTAGCCGAGGCCGACCAGCAGGCAGAGCGTGGCCTTCACTGGCCGGCCGGTCTCGTGATAGCCGTAGATGAAAATCAGCGCGCACAAAACCATTGCCACGACGCTCGCCAGCGTGGTGTCCTTCTGCGACTGCACCATTTCGTCGTAATCCAGCACCGGCTCGCCGGTGATGCCGACATTCACGCCGGGCACTTCGGCGCGCGTTTCTTTGACCAGCACGCGCAATCGGTCCACGGAGTCGCCGTTTTTGTTGTCGTCTGGCGCGTGGGTGGTCACCACAAAAATCCGGCCCTTGGCAAACGTGAGGTAGCTGTCCAGCACCGTCTGCTCGTCGCCGCCGAGCAGGGTGATGACATTTGGTGACGGCGGCGAACCCGGATGCGCCAGCGCCTCCCTGGCCTGCGCCACGATGCGGGCCAGCGCCGGCAGCGACTTGATGAGCGCGCGGTTGTCCGCGTTTTCCTCCTGTTTGGCGGTGCGAAATGCCTGATTGACCTGCTCAAACAGCGAGGCCAGGTTCGTGGTCTGCGTGAATTGCTCGATGAACGGCCGCGCCACGTGTAGCGTGTCGCGCATTTCCACCAAGTTGGTTTCCGTGGCGAATTGCAGCGCCTTGTCACCCAGCATCGCCAGGTTCTGTTGGTAGAAAACGTCGCGGAACAAATTCGTTTCCGCCTGCATCTTCGCCGCGATGCGCTCGACGAACTGCCGGTTCTTTTCCACGTCGCCGCCTTCCACGACAACCACCAGGTCGTCTGGTTGGGGAAATTCCTTTTGGAACGCGAGGTAGTTCTGATGGTATTTCTGGTTCGGCCCCACCAGATTGTCGCGGTTCATGTCCGCCTTCAGAAACAGCACCGTATAAGCGACGCAGACGACAAACAGTGCCACCTGCGGCCAGAAAAACCAGTGCGGATGCCGGATGACGCCCGCCGCCAGCCGCCCCAGTTGCCGGGCCAGAAAACTGTCTGCTCTTAACGCCTTCATCGTCGGTCAAACCGCCTTTTCCACAAACACCGCCGTGCCATAGCACAGGACTTCCGTTATGCCCGGCGCGATTTCCGTGGCGTCGTAGCGCACTCCGATGACGGCGTTGGCGCCGAGTTGGCCCGCGTGTTCTAGCATGAGGTTGAACGTGTCCTCCCGCGCCCTTTCACACAGGTTGGTGTAGAGCGTGATGTTGCCGCCGAAGAGGCTCTGGAGGTTCGCGCCAATGTTGCCGATGACCGAGCGCGACCGCACCATGATGCCGCGCACGACGCCGAAGGATTTGGTCACGCGGTAGCCGGGCAGTTCGAAAGTGGTGGTGGTCAGCGGGTGCGTCTGGCTCATAATCCCCAGATTGAACACGACGCCGCGCCCGCGCAAAAGCCAAATTTCATGGCGAAAGAAACGCCCCCGCCGGCAGGTTCCGCAGCACTGTGAACACTAGTGCCACCCCGAGCAGTGGAAGGAGAAATTTCACCGGGAAAAATTCCCCGCCGGCCTGGCCGCGAAATTTTTTCACGCCCAGCCAGCCGCCGCGCAGCCCCGCCGCCGCCAGCCCGGAAACCAGCAGCGCATTGTCCCGCACCGCCGTGGAAAAATCACCATGCAGCAGTGCGTAAAGCGCCCGGGTGGCGCCGCAGCCAGGGCAGTTCAAACCGGTCAGCTGGTGGAACTGGCAGACCGGATAAAACCGGTGCGACGATGGATTGAAGAAAAACACCGTGGCCGCAATGCCCGTCACCGTCACGACCACAAGGAGGGCGGCAAAGCGCGTGTTCGCCGGATGAATTTTTGGCGGCGTGGAGTTCATTCAAACCGAACCGGCATACCAGTTGAAATTCGCCGGGTGCAAGGCCAGTTGCAGCAGTCCCAGGCCGAAGGCAAAAAGCAGGTTGGCTGCCGACAGCACCAGCCCGATGATGGCCAGCATGCGGCCTGCCTGCGGCTCCGGCTGCGCGCTGATCTGCACCAGCGCGATGATGGAAAAAACCAGGCCTAAAATGTTGAATGGAAAACAGCAGCAACACGTCCACGCGAGCAAACTGCAGACCAGCCCGGCGGTGGCGAAGGAATTGGTGCCGCGCGTCGCGCCCGGCCGGATCGGCGCGATGGCCGGCGGCGTGACCGAGAAACTCCCCGCCAGTTCCGGCAACAAGCCGAGAAAAGTCCAGTCCGTCGTTCCGTCCACGTAAACCGGCGTGCGGCTGTCCGCGCGCCCCTGCGCTAGCCACTGGCGGATTTGTTCCAATCCGACCGGGCCGTAGGTTTTGCCGTCCGCGCCGATGATGCGGTATTTCATGTCATTCCTCTGCGTTGCCGCCGCCCGCCGCACCGTGATCGGTGCAGATCCCGCGCTTGGCGGTGCCGATGAATTCTAGCATCACTTTCGCGCCGGGGCTGGAAAATTTTCCGCGCGCCCCGGCTACGGCTTCGCTGAAAATCTTGCCGCTGCGAAACAGCGCATGATACAGCTGCTTCAATTCCAGCCGGTCGGCGGCGGAAAAGCCCGCGCGCCGCAGGCCGACCACGTTCAGCCCGCAGATGCCGTTGTCGCCGCGCGCCACGGTGAACGGCGGCAGATCCTTGCTGATGGCCGAACCGCCCTGCATGATCGCCAGCGTGCCGACGCGGCAGAACTGGTGCACCAGGCAGTTGCCGGAAAGAAACGCCCGATCCTGCACCACCGCGTGGCCGCCGAGCGGCGTGCCGTTGGCGATGATGACGTGATTGCCGACGACGCAGTTGTGCGCGATGTGCGCGCCCGCCATCATGAAATTATTCGAGCCAACCACCGTGGCGTCTTCCGGTTTCGTGGCGCGGTTGACGGTGACGTGTTCGCGGAAAACGTTGTGGTCGCCGATGACCACGCGAGTTGGCTCTTTTTTATACTTCAAGTCCTGCGGCGCGTCGCCGATGACGCAGCCGGCGTGAAAATTATTGCCCGCGCCGATCTTCGTCACCCCCGTTAGATAAACGTGCGGCCCGACCACGCAGTCCGCACCCAGCTCCACATCCGCGTCAATCACCGCATAAGGCCCGATGCGGACGGACGAATCCAGCTTCGCCTGCGGGTGGATGATGGCGGTGGGATGAATCATTTTCACCACAGCTAAACACAGATAAACCCGGATTAAAACTGATTTTTACGGCGCGAAGATGCTTTGTGCGTTTGTCTGTTCGTGGTTAAATTGAGTTAGAAATGACCGGCGCGCCCACAACCGAAGCCAATCCGCAATCCGCAATCCGCAATCCGCAATCGCCGGAGTTGCTCGCGCCCGCCGGCGACTGGGAATGCGCCAAGGCCGCCGTGGAAAACGGCGCCGACGCAATTTACTTTGGGCTCGACAAGTTCAACGCCCGGATGCGCGCCAATAATTTTACCGAGGCCAACCTGCCACGGCTGATGGATTTTCTCCACTTTCGCGGCGTGAAAGGCTACGTCACCTTCAACACGCTGGTGTTCCAGAACGAAATTGCCGACGCGGAAAATTATCTGCGCGCCATCATCGCCGCCGGGGTGGACGCGGCGATTGTGCAGGACGTGGGCATCTGCCGGCTGATCCGCGAACTCTCGCCGGATTTTCCGATTCACGCCTCGACACAGATGACCATCACCAGCGCCGCCGGCGTGGAATTCGCCCGCGACCTCGGCTGCAATCTCGTGGTGCTGGCACGGGAATGTTCGATTGCTGAAATTGAAAAAATCAACGCGGCTCAAGTTGAAACCGCCTCACGCCCCGCGCCTCGCGCCTCGCTTCCGCTCGAAGTTTTCGTTCACGGCGCGTTGTGCGTCGCGTATTCCGGCCAATGTCTGACCAGCGAATCGCTCGGCGGGCGCTCGGCGAACCGCGGCGAATGCGCGCAGGCCTGCCGGATGCCCTACGATTTGATTTCCGACGGCCAGCCGGTTCCGCTGGGCGACAAACGGTATTTGCTGAGTCCGCAGGATTTGTCGGGGCTGGAGGTTTTGCCGGAACTCGTCCGCGTCGGCGTCGCCTCGCTGAAAATCGAAGGGCGTCTGAAATCGCCGGAATACGTCGCGAGCATCACCCGCATTTACCGCCAGGCGCTGGACAAATTACTTAACCACCCAGACGCCAAGGCACATAGTAAAAAGGAAAACATAAACTTGGTGTCTTCGTGTCTTGGTGGTTCAAGTTCAGACCGCTACGAATTGGAGATGAGTTTTTCGCGCGGGCTGTTCACCGGCTGGTTCGGCGGGACGGACAATCAAAAACTGGTGCATGCGCGGTTCGGAAAAAAACGCGGCGTCTTTCTCGGCGAGGTGAAAAAAATCGTGCGCGACGGCGTCATCATAAATCTCGCCGCCCCAGTCAAACTCGGCGATGGCGTGGTGTTTGATGCTGGCCGGCCGGATGAAAAAGAGGAAGGCGGGCGCATTTACGAAATTCAAGAGCCGCGCTTCAAAATCCCCGGCTTGAAATTGACGGAACTGCGTTTCGGCTATGGCGATGTTGATTTCCTGCGCGTCCGCGTCGGCGACAAAATCTGGAAGACCAACGATCCCGAACTCGACAAGCGGTTGCGCCAGAGTTTCGCCGGCGATGCGCCTAAAATTCAGCGCGCCATCGGGCTGGAAGTTCATGGGCTGGCCGGAAAACCGCTGACGGTCATCGCGCGTGACGAATCCGGCAACGTGGCCAAAGTCGAATCGGCGATGCTGCTGGCCAAGGCGGAAAAGCTGCCGCTGACCGAAGAAAAATTGCGCGAACAGCTTGGTCGGCTTGGCGGCACACCATTCAAGCTGGGCGAACTGAAAAACTTTTTGTCGGGCGAAGTGCTGGTGCCCGTCAGCGAATTGAACCGGCTGCGCCGCGAGTTTGTCACCGAACTGGAAAAACTCCGCACCGCGCCGAAGCGGTGGACGCTAAATGAATGCGGAATGCGGAGTGTGGAGTGCGAAGTGGCCGAACCCGGTGCCGTGCGATCTGAAAATCCGAATTCCGCAATCGCCAATCCGCAATTGATCGTTCTCGTCCGCAACTTCGCGCAGCTCGAAGCCGCGCTGCAAAGCGGCGTGACCACCATTTATTGCGAGTTTGAAGACCCGAAAAAATATCGCGAAGCGGTCACAAGTTTCCACACCGCCCACGGCTGCTCCGTCCATCAACCATCCACCATCAGCTCTCAACCCGGCATTTTCGTCGCTCCGCCGCGCATCTTCAAGCCGGGCGACGAGTGGATTCTCAAGCAGGTTCGCTCCTGCAACGCCGACGGCTATCTCGTCCGCAATTATGACCACCTGAATTTTTTTGCGGACACCCGGCGCGTTGGCGATTTTTCGCTGAACGTGGCCAACCGCGTCACGGCGGACTATTTCAAGAATCATTTCGGCCTCGAACGTGTCACGGCCAGCTATGATTTAAACGTCACCCAGCTCGACGCGCTGTTATCGGCCGCGCCGCCGGCATGGTTCGAGGTCACGATTCACCAGCACATGCCTATGTTTCACATGGAGCATTGCGTGTTCTGCGCGTTTCTCTCAACCGGAAGGGATTTTCGTGACTGCGGCCGGCCGTGCGACGTGCATGATGTGCGGTTGCGTGACCGCGTGGGCGCGGAGCATCCGCTGAAGGCCGACGCCGGCTGCCGCAACACGGTGTTCAATTCGCAGGCGCAAACCGGCGCGGAATTTGTGGCGCGATTGCTTGCGCTCGGAGTGCGAAATTTCCGCGTTGAATTTCTCAACGAGCCGCCGGCGGAAGTGGAGCGGACGATTGCCAAATATCGGCAGTTGCTGCGCGGCGATATTTCCGGCACGCAGCTCTGGCGCGAACTGAAACTCTTCAACCAGCTCGGCGTCACGCGCGGGCAGATGGGGAAATGAGCCTGCCGGACGAATCGCCATTATCTCCCCGGTTCGTGGTCTGGCGCTGCGATCATTGCCGCAATGGCATCGAGTTCGATGCCGTGCAGCTTGGTGGCCGTGAGATTTGCTGTGTGCCTTGTCCGCACTGCGGCCAGGAGACCAGCCTGCGGGAACCACCCCCGCCTCCGCCACTGATTCCCGACGAAGGCTGGACGCAGCCCGCATTGCCAGATCCTCTGGTTGCGCCCGAGTTTGAAAAAAACTTTGTCCCGCCTTCAGCGTCGCCGGTTCCACCGGAAGAAAGTAAGTCGGTTGAGAAAATTCCCAGCGCCCTTCCGCCGCCTTTGGTGCCCCAGCCCATTACGGTTTCGCTGCCGCCGGATCCGCTGCCGCCGACGCACACGCGCACCCCGGCGGATGTGCGCTGGCTCACGGATTTGGGCGTGGTCTATTTCCGGCAGCACCAGTTTGGCGAGGCGTTTTTGTGTTTCCGCCGCGCGGCGCAGCAGGGGTTTGCCACTGCTCAATTTTGTCTGGCGGTCTGTTATTTCAACGGCCACGGCACGGTTCGCGACGAAGCAGCGGCGCTGCCGTGGCTGCGCCAAGCCGCCGCGCAGGACGATGCCAATGCCGAGTTCACCCTCGGACTGTCTTATAGCCTGGGCCGGGGCGTCGCGCCGGATGCGGTGCTCGCCGCCCAATGGCTGCAGCGGGCCATCGCGCATGGTCATCCGGAAGCCATCGTCCACATGCGCAAATCAGCCGAGGCCTCCCCGCACCCCGCCCAGGTTCCCGGAAAAATCCCGCCGCCGCTAGCAACCCCCGGCGAACCGGTGCCACCGGAAAAAACCATCGAGCGACGCCGACATGATATGCAGCGTCTAGTGCTGGGGTTGTTCGGGAAAAAATAAATTTGAAATTCGCCGGGAAATTTCACCGGCGCAGTTTGCGCACGTCCACGGCGTCCATGCCGGCGGCGCGGATTGCCTGCAGGCCGAGATCGGTGTCCTCGTAGGCGCGGCAGAATTTTGGCTCCACGCCGATGCGCCGGGCGGCTTCGAGAAATATATCCGGGGCCGGCTTCTGTTTTTTTACCATTTCGCTGGTCACGACCGCAGCAAACAAATGCCGGATTTTCAAGTGTTCCAGCACGTCGCAGATGATCGGTTGCGTGCCGCCGGAGGCGACGGCCATCGGAATTTTTCCAAAATTTGCCTTGGCGATTTCCACGACGGCATGAATCGGCTCGACTTGGCCCATGAGCGGCAGATAGGCGTTTTCTTTTTCATGCGCGATGGCGATGTGGTCCAGCGAACGGCCCTGCTCCTCCGCGAGCATTTTCAAAATGTCGCGCGATGGCACGCCGCCGAGCGAATAAAAACGGTCTTCAGGGAAATGCAACCGGTGGCGTTGTGTGACCATCTGCCAAGCGTGCCAGTGCAGCGGCATCGTGTCGGCCAGCGTGCCGTCGCAGTCGAAAATAAGTCCTTTGATATTTATCATAATCTTAACCTTACTCGTAATCCTAAAAGCCGATATAAAACCGGCTAAGCGGAAGATTACAATGAGGATTACCAGCGGAAATTACAAGGCGACCTCCGCCAACCGCTGCTCCATGTCGTGCGTCATCAGCGGGTCAATCAAGCCGTCCAGCTCGCCGTCAATGAAGGTGGACAGGTTATAGAGCGTGACTTCGATGCGGTGGTCGGTCACGCGGTTTTGCGGGAAATTGTAGGTGCGGATTTTTTCGCTGCGGTCGCCGGTGCCGACCTGCGATTTGCGGTGCGCGGCGTATTTGGCATTTTCCTCGGCGATTTTAATTTCCAGCAGGCGCGAGCGCAGCACGGTCATCGCCTTCGCGCGGTTTTTAATTTGCGAACGTTCGTCGGCGATGCGCACGGTCAGGCCGCTTGGCCGATGCTGGATTTGCACCGCGGAATCAGTGGTGTTCACGCCCTGGCCGCCTTTGCCGGACGCGCGGCACACGGTGACTTCGATGTCATCGGGTTTGATTTCGACATCCACTTCCTGCGCCTCGGGCAAAACCGCGACGGTGCACGTGCTGGTGTGGATCCGGCCCTGCGCCTCAGTCGCCGGCACGCGCTGAACGCGGTGGACGCCGCTCTCGTATTTCAGGCGCTTGAAAACATCCGTGCCGTTGATTTGAAAAATAATTTCCTTGAAGCCGCCGAGGTCGGATGGGCTGGAATCCAGCGTCTCAATTTTCCAGCCGCGCGCCTCGGCGTAGCGGCAATACATCCGGTAGAGGTCGGCGGAAAAGAGCGCGGATTCGTTGCCGCCCGCGCCGGCGCGGATTTCCACAATCGTGTTGCGCGAATCCGTCGGATCCGGGGGCACCAGGCCGAACTGGATTTGCTGCGTGAATTTTTTTTCGTCCGCTTCGACCCGCAAAATTTCTTCCTTCGCCATCAAGGCAAGTTCGGATTCGGCCGGTTCAGTTTTAAGCAGCGCGCGGTTTTCATACAAGTCCGCGACCGTTTTCAAATACGCGGAACCGGCGGCGACTAGTTCTTTCAGCCGCGCATATTCGCGCGACAATTCCTGCGCGTTTTGCGGGTTGTCAAAAACCTTGGCCTCACTCAGCAAGGATTCGACCTCGGCAAAGCGCTTGCGGAATCTTTCGATGTGGGGCTTTAAGTCCATTTCATGTTAGCCACAGATTTTCACAGATGAACACAGATGCAGAAAAACCGGGAAAGTCCGTGCCGGGAAATCTGTGTTTAATCTGTGGCTCAACAAAAAACAAGCCGCCCGCAACCCCGGAAAATTTCCGGCGCTGCGGGCGGCGTTAGGCGGAAAGCTAGACTTTTTTCTTCTTCTTCGAGGCGTGTTCGGCCTGCGCGGCCAGGGTCTTGGCGGCGCGTTGCTGGAATTTGTCCACGCGCCCGGCGGTGTCCACGAATTTCTGCTGGCCGGTGTAAAACGGATGGCAGACGTTGCAGATGCCGACGATGATCGTGGATTTGGTGGAACGCGTCTTGATTACGTTGCCACAGGCGCAACGAATCTCGGCGTCCACATATTTCGGGTGAATGTCCGTCTTCATAAAAAGGGTGCCAAATCTAGCAGGAATAGGCCGGATGACAAGCGGGAATTTTAGACCCCGCCAATCCATTTCCGGTCTTCCCAAACGGCCTTGAGCGATGTCAGGTTGCGCGCATCGAAAATATTTTTGGCCGCCGCCGCGATTTTACCCCGTTTCAAATGGTGAAAGGCGTCGCTGGCGCTGATGGCGACGAATTGCAGCACGCTCGGATCGCGGTAGCAGTCAATCATGCAGCGTGTGCAGCCGTCGCGGATGAGCTTGGCTTCGTCCCAGTTCCAGACCTTGCACATCGGCGTTTCCCAAAAATGGCAGCGATACAAATCCAGGTTCCAGTCGAGGTAAAAATACTTGTGCCCGCCGAGACAGCCGAATTTTTCCTTTTCGCCGCGCAGGTGGCGCTGCATTTCGTCGAGCGATTCGCGCGGATTGACGACCGGAAAGCCGCTGTTGTGCTTCATCTGCTTGATTTTTTCAAATAATTGAATCAGCTCTTCCTTGGAAAAATTCACCAGCCCGCTGTCGCTGAAACTCAAATAACTGCTCGCCAGCGACGTCAGCGGATAGCTGAACGTGCAGCTTTTGAAGCCGACGGATTCGAGGAACGCCGGCAGCTTGGCATAATCGTCAATCAGCCGGCTCGCCGTGATGCTCGCCGTGGTTTGAATGCCGGCGGCCTGGAAAAATTCATTGGCGCGCTGGATTTTTTTGCAGACATCCGGCAGGCCGCGATTTTTTTCGTGCTTGGCGATGTCGTGCGCGTCAATGGACATGATGACACTGCTCAAACCGTCGCTGGCCAGCCCGCGCATGTTTTCCTCGTTCCACAAACCGCCGTTCGTGCAGATCATCGGATGAATCCCGCGCTCCGCCGCGTAGCGCGTCATGGCGCGCAAATCGCGGTGCACCATCGGCTCGCCGCCGACGAAGAGCAGATAGCCGATGTGATTTTTCAGCGCGATGTCCACGACGCGCTTCGCCTCGTCAAGCGTCACGCTGCGGCGCGCTTTCGGGTCAAACTTCGAGCGCGCAAAGCCGCAGAAATCGCAGTCGGCATTGCAAATATTCGTGATGGCAAATTGCAGATAGCCCGGTCCGCCGTGGTGCAGCACTTCCTTGAACAGGGCGAGCGCGCTCTTTTTCGGACGGTTCGCCGGCACCGAAAAATCAACCCTGGCGGAGGATTGAATCTCCGCTGCGTTCGGATGGGATGCGGTTGTCATTTCGTTCAACACCAGCGAAGGAATGTTGCCGGCAAAAAAAGCTATGGACAACTTTCTTTTGTCCGTGAATCGCGACCGGTGATGATTTTCGCTTTGCGCCGGCGTGGTAGAAACATTAACGTGTGCTTGGTTTGTCCGATGGTGTAATGGTAACACAGCGCCCTTTGGAGGCGTTATTCATGGTTCGAATCCATGTCGGACAGCCAATTTAGCCAATGAAATAGAGGGTTCTGCGGATGTTTGCACAGAATTTGCACAACAAACAGCCCGACCTGCTGACAAGCGTGTGAGATTCCCTGTTACCATCCGTCACCGCACCAGCACCGCGAAAATTTACGCGCCTGCCGGAAAGTTCGCTTACTACCGCGTCGCCTTCACCACCGCAGGCAAACGGAAGATGCAGACTTTCGCCGTGTATTCCGACGCCAAAGCCGCCGCCGAACGCATTGTGCGCGACGCGGCCAATGGTTCACAAGCCGCCGCGCTGTCCGCCAGCCAGTCGCGCGACGCCCTTGCCGCCTTTGAACGGCTGGACGGCTACTTTAAGGCCAAAGGCAAGCGCATCAGCCTCAATGCCGCCGTGGGGGATTATCTGGACGCGCTGGGCAAGCTGAATGTCCCGCTGTCCGCTGCCGTGGCTGGCTACCTGTCCACTGTGGCGACGGTCAAGCGTGTGGCCGTGGCCGCCGCCGTGAAAGAGTTTGTGGACGGGCGCGAGCTTGAAACGAAATCGGCGGACGGCAAGCGGGCGCAATTGAGCAAAAATTATTTCCAGATCACGAAGCTCTGGCTTGGCTGGTTTGAAAAAACCTTTCCAGCCACGCCGGTTTGCGACCTGACGAAAGAGCATCTGGATTTATTCATGTCCGGGCGCAGCCACCTTGCCGCCAAATCCAAGAATCATCTGCGCGCCACGGTGAAAATGTTTTTGAACTGGTGCGTCAAACAGGACTATCTGCCTACCACCCACCGCTTGCTGGACGCGGCGGGCATGAAGCGGCAAAAAGCCGATAGTTGCGAAACGGATTTTTACCGCCCGGCGGAATTGCGGGCGATGCTGGACGCGGCAAATGACACGATGCGCCCGATTATCGCGTTGCAAGGGCTGGCGGGGATTCGGTTGCAAGAGGCGCAACGGCTGACGTGGCAGGATGTTTTTGGCACGGCGGGACACGTTGCCATTTCCGCCACGAAATCCAAGACCCGCAGCCGCCGACTGGTGGAAATCTGCCCCGCGCTGGCCGCATGGCTTGAACCTTACCGCCAGCATAAAGGCCAGTTGTGGACACAGAGCCGCGACACCTACCACGCCGCGTTTGTCGAGCTTCGTGAACCCCTGAAAATTCCGGCGCGGAAAAACGGGTTGCGCCATGCGTTTTGCACTTACCATTTTGCCTTGCACGGCAACGAGAATTTGACGGCGGCACAGGCCGGCAACAGCCCGACCGTGATTCATTCCGCTTACAAGGGACTCGCCACCAAAGCCGACGCGGAAAAATGGTTTGCCGTGAAACCGAAATAAACCAAAGGAAATTATGAGCGAAGAATCCAAGTGTGATTGCCAGCATTGCGGGGGGCATATCGCTTTTCCAAGTGAAGCCGCCGGGCAGACGGTGGAATGTCCGCATTGTAAAAGTGAAACGCTGCTTTCCCTTCCGCCCGGAGAAATAAATCAGATCGCAAGTTGTCCGTGCCAGCATTGCGGTGGGGAAATGGAATTTGATGCCAGCGGGCTTGTGGAAGAAAACAGTTTGGTAGCGTGTCCGCATTGCGGCCAAGAAACAAAGCTTTTCATCCCAGAATCGCAGTCCGGCGACCAACTTCCGCAAAGCGTCATGGAGTTGATTCGCAATGGGGAAAAAGTGGCAGCTATCAAAGAATTACGCTCTGTTGTTCCAAGTTTAGGGCTAGGGGATTCCAAGAAGATAGTTGAAGCAGTTATGGCAAACTCCGCCACGGCAGCGGCAGAAATGCTCCGCCAGCACAAGGCTGATTTAGGAGCGAGTGCTGCGGTTGGCGGAGCGGAAAAAGATGCCCAGTGGAAAGCAATTGAAGAAATAGCAAATAGTCGGCTGATTTATTCAAATCTGGATTCGTTAGAACTTCGCGGGGACACCATAACGATCAAAAAGCGCGGCTGGGCAAATGCCTTGGCTTCGGGAATGAATGGCGCGCGAACTATTCAGGTTTCAACAATCACGGCGATTCAAATGAAGCCCGCCGGCATGATGATGGGCTATATTCTTTTTTCCTACGCCGGCAGCAAGCCGTTCATGGGGGGAATGTGGGAAGCCACCCAAGACCCGGACGCATTTCTTTTCGGAAAGGATTTGAACGGCCAAGTGGCGGAGTTGAAGGCGCTGGTGGAAAAGAAAATGCGCGAAGCAAAACAGCCCGCCGCCGCGCCCGCAAATAATGCACCTGCATCACTCACGGATGAATTGCGAAAACTGGCCGAGTTTAAGAATCAGGGGATTCTGTCACAGGCAGAATTTGAAGCCGCCAAGAAAAAACTGCTCGCCTGAATTTGCCGCCCTTGGTTCAAAATGAAAAAGCCCACACCCAACCGCGACAAAACGGAAGCCGCCGTGGGGAAGCGGTGGGGAAATCTGCCGTAACTTAATAGCTCAAAGCCGCGCGCCGAATTGCCAACGACGTGAAAAAATACGTTCCAAAAATAATCACCGAAGCCGAAATTCAGGAAATTCGGGATTCTGTGGAGATGGCAACGAGGAGGGCTTATGCAAATTGTCCGGGAAACAAAACCTTTTTCAGGCGAATGGAGAAGTTGGTCAAAGATTCCGGCCAAAACTCATATCCCTATGAGCAAATTCGGGATGAGATGAGTTTGTTTTGGGCTAGTTATTCAACCATAAGAGAAGAGCCTAAAGAAATTGGTGAAATGATAGGTGAACGTGTGGAACGCGCTCGCGCTCGAAACGACCATGTTTTTTTCCGCAGGTTAAGCGAAGCCATTAAATCACCACCAGATTTACAGTGTTCGCCGACGGAAAATTTCCTGCTTTTCTTTTGGGCGCGTAGCTCGTTTGCTTTTGCAGATCAAGACAGCTTTCCGCCGCTGGTTCTTTTTACCGTAAAAGACTTGTCCCGACTCATGCAGGTTGTGTTTGAAACGTCTGGCACAACCGAAAGCTCGCTTGAGGCTATCATTGGTCGGAAGCTAAAGCTAAAGACCATCAAGCATTGCAAGGTAGCACCAGCTCAAACCGATAGATGGATTCAACAGTTCAAGGCATACAAAGCGGATCATTCCGCGCAGGTCAAAGACAGGTTGGATATGTGGGACAACTTTTTGCGAGAACAGCAATTTGTTAATTCTCTCTGCAAAAAATTTGGAACATCACCAGCGGAAGCAAAGCACTTTTTGGATTATTACTTGAAGAACCAAGATGCTTTTCGCCGTTATTTTGCGGGGAAACATTCCGACAAAACCAGCAAGCAACCTCGGCGGCACGTTTAACCGGCCAGCGTATTAAAGTGGATTTATGGTTACTACCATAGATCAAAACGCACCGGCGAATCAGGACACGTTCCTGACCGAAAACGAAATCTTAAAGCGCGTGCCCGTGTGCCGCAAAACGTGGTTTAACTACGTCAAGGCCGGCAAAATTCCCGTGGTGCAAATCGCCCGGCGCAAACTTTACCACTGGGGCAACGTCCAAGCCGCCTTGCTCCGCATGGAAAGGAACGGGGGAAACGGGGAATAAACTTCATGCTGCTGCGCGGAATTAAAAAGCCGCGCCGGACGCCAATCCGACGCAGCAAAACTACGATGAAAAAATTATACTCCCTTCCTTCCTGCCCGTCAAACAGCGACACGGAATTTAATCCGCTCGTTTCGTTCTATTCCAACGCTTACGAGAATCTGCCGACTGAAATTGCAGTGGCGAAATTCATTGCCGACATTAAGAACGGAGCTTACGCCAGCCTGATAAAACAAATCCGCCAGCGGTTTCAAAAAGCCATTGCGCGTGGTGTTCCTTATGCGGACGCAAAAAAGGCGGTGGACTCGCTAAAGAAAAAACTTGGCGCGGTGACGCTGGCCGGAATACAGGCAATGCGCGCCAATAAATTCGCACCGCAATTCACCGGACTGATTCAAGCCGACTTTGATTTGCTAGGCGACAAGCTCGGTTACGTCCGCGAACTGCTGGCGAGTGATCCGCACGTCTTTTGTTTTTTTCTGTCCGCTACCGGCGAAGGACTAAAAGCGTTTTACAGAATCCCGATTTGTAAAAATGCCGATGAATATAAAACCGCCTTCGACACTTTGGCGCGGCACGTTTTCGCCTTCACCGGCTGCAAAATTGACGAACTAAAAGAGGTTGCGCGGCTCTGTTACGCATCGCACGACAAGGATTGTTACCACAACCCGCAAGCCGCCCCGCTGCCGGTGGATTTCAGCCAGCGAGCGGAAATAATCAAACCGCCGACACCACCAAAGCCGCCGGCAACTGCCGCCGTGGAATCCCGCGTTGCCATTGCCGAGCGGATTCTTGGCGCGATTGAGCGCACCGCCACCGGCGATTTTTGCAAATGTCCCGGCGAACACTTGCACACGAACGGCGAGGCGGCGAAGGATTGCCGCGTTCACCTAGACGGCGCACCGAACATTTTTTGCGTTCACAAGTCTTGTGAATCCGTGGTTGCCGAAATCAATCGCCAGTTGCAAAGCGAAATCGGCAAAGCCGAAAAACCCGCCACGCCGGGCGGGGACAGCGGAGAAACGCCACTGGCAACAAAAGTTCAAAAGCCAAAACCCGCCTTGCAAGGTAGCGCGGTAAATTTGCCGGAAGTGGAAGTGTGGCCGGAAACGGTGAATGGCGCGGATATACTTTCCCAAATAGCCGAGACGTTCACCCGTTACATTGCCTTGCCCGCTGGCGCGGCGGACGCGCTGGCGTTGTGGGTTGCCCACGCTCACGCCTTCAAAGCGTTTTTATGCTCGCCCCGGCTTAACATCAATTCACCTGAAAAGCGTTGCGGCAAAACCACGGCGCGCGATGTTGTCGCGGTTTTTTCGCCGCGTCCGTTGCTCACGGAAAATTTGAGTGTCGCCGTTTTGTTCCGGCTGGTGGACGCACACGCGCCGACAATTCTGGCGGATGAATACGACGCATGGATTCACGACAACGAAGAATTGCGCGGGTTGCTCAATTCAGGCCACCGGCGCGGAGGGCAGGCTTTTCGTTGTGTGGGTGATAACAATGAAGTGCGCGGCTTTCAAGTTTTCGCGCCCGCCGTGCTTTGTGGCATTGGGGCGTTGCCCGGCACGTTGCATGACCGCTCAATTGAGATTCGACTTGAACGCGCCAAGCCGGGCGAATTGCGGAAGCGTTTTGATTCACGCCGCACGGAATCCGAACAGGAACTTTGCCGGAAGCTCGCCCGCTGGTGTGCGGACAACCTGGGGCAGCTTGAAGCGTGCGATCCGGTGTTGCCGGGAAACGCTTTCAACCGGCTGGCGGACAATTGGCGTCCGCTTTTTGCCGTGGCTGAAATCGCGGGCAGGGAGTGGCCGCAACGTGCCGCCGATGCGTTCACAAAATTGACCGGCACAGAGGACAGCGACGCGCAAGGCATGGGCGTGATGTTGCTGGCGGACATTAAACGGGCGTTTGCCGCTGGCGGCGGCGTGAAAATGTTTTCCAAAACTATCATCGAGACGCTATGCGGCATGAGTGACCGCCCTTGGTCGGAAGCCCATAAGGGCAAGCCAATCACGGAAACATGGCTGGCAAGGCGACTGCGCGCCTTTGGCATCAGTTCGCGGGATGTTCGCATCGGCGAGCAACACTTCAAAGGCTACGAACTGGCGGACTTCCAAGAGGCTTTTGCCCGCTATTTGCCGAATGAAGGGGCAGGCGAAGCGTGACAGCGTGACAACCCGCTAAACCATTGGCGAAATTCAGTTTTCAAAGCGTGACAATAAAAAACCGTGTCACGGATGCAAAACACACAATCCCATTGCCAAAATTGAATTGTCACGCCGGCACGCTTGCAAAACCTCGGACAAAGGAAACGAACACACAAAGATTTTATGAAGCAAAAAAGTTTTTCAGAAATGGGCAGACTATCGGCGGCAGCGCGGACAACACCGGAGCGTGACAGGCTGAAAGCGGAAGCAATCAGGATGCACGTTGAACTTGATTTCGGAATCAATGCTATTGAGCCGAGGATTGGAATTAACAAAACAGCCATCCGGCGATGGCTGATTGCCGCCGGCTGCTACCGGGCAGGCCATCGGACACGGCAGGCAAAAAACGACGGCGCAAAGCTGATTGATTGCCGCCCGACCGATTTAGGCCGGAAGCAAATTTACGTTCACGTCTGGCAAAGACGCGCGTGGCTCGATGAATGGAAAGGCGTTGCAAAGTGGGACGCGGCAAAACATTGGCACAGACACCCGGCAAAGCAGCTTTATATCAATGCCCAAACCGCCCGAAAAAGCGCGCGGCTTCCGTTTTCAAGATTTGTTGCCTGCCAGACGAATCTGACAGTCGGCAATGTCCACCAAAAGCAGCGCGGCCTGTTTCCACGCAATCCCCAGCACAATCAGGATGAAGGCCGAAGCCACGCCGACTATCGCGTAAAGGAATTTGCCGGCGGCAGGCACTTCGCTTCCTTCAAAGAAATCCGCAAACACGCCCAGCACAGCCAGACCGGCAGCAACAAAAAATAAAATCTGCACCAGATCAATCAGGCCGCGAAGCGTCTTGTAACAGGTTTGCTGGCGGATTTGTTTCAACGTGGCAGCGGTGCTGGTCGTGCCGGTGGTGCTTGTCGGGGTAGTTTGTGTTTGAACTGGTTCTGCTCTCAGCGCGGCAATTGGCGCGGCGGGTTTGGGCGCGGGCTTGGCTTGATGACTGACCGACAAAGCCGTTTCTTTGCCACACGTCGGGCATGGCACGGAACTGCCGGATAAAAATTCTTCCGTGGCAAATTCAATGTTCACCCCGCAATGCTGGCATGGACATTTGGCAATCATAATTAAACCCTTTCGCTGTAAGCTTGGTTTAACCGGCGGATGGCCGGGCGTCAACCAAAACAGCGGCGGGCGTCTGTCACGAGTGTCACGTCTGTCACAAGGGCAAAGCCCGCGATTTGAAGCTAAAAGGGACGCCAAAAATTTCATTTCCGTAGAATTTGCGCTGGCGGATGCACTCATAAGGAAGCCGAGCAGGTTTTTGACTGGCTGGCAATGACGCCGTTCCCCGCCGCCCGTGTTTCATTCAACGCCTTCACCGCTGATTATGTCAATTTGTTGGACTTTCGGCTAAAAAAAATCATTCCGTAGAATCGCAATTTTTTAGTTCTGGCACAGAGACAAGCAAGGGTTCCGCAAACAGCACGGGAAAAGCATCGAGGGAAAAGAATCCTTGTGCCGGGTGGTGTCCCGCAATCATCCGCCTTGCCGCGCAACGTCCGGCCAAAACCCTTGCACAGTTTTTGCACAGATTGGGCGGCATATTTCTAGTTTGCACAACATTTGCACAGCCCGTTTCCCTTGCACAGATTTTGCACATATTTTCCTACCGAAAGTTACCCATTAAATCAATATAGTGCTTGCAAACAAAGGCTGTTGTCTGTATATTCATGGGTAATGAAAAGCATTGAAACACCCCCGACCGGAAACACGGAGAACACCTTGAATCATGGTTCGAATCCATGTCGGACAGCCATTTGATTTCCCTGTTGTAATTAAAAGCCGCTGTCACGAATGTGGCGGAGCCTCTGATTTCAAATCCGAAAAAGGAAAGTCCTCACTTTGTCCGCCACCCGCGCCATCTTTCTCGGCTCATTCACTTTTAGCACTGCGGACTTATAGTCGCGCGTTGTCAATCAACCGGGTTTGATCGAAAACCACCGCGAGTGCCATCTGCGTGCCTCGCCGGACTTGTTGGATCGGTGCCAGCGTTTCCGGATCAAAAAATTCCACATAGTCCAGCCGTGCCAGCGGTGCGGCGGTGATGAATTTTTTCAGGTCAGCCTGTAGGCGGGCCGCCGAAACGGGCTTTTGCTTCACCGCCGCCTTGGTGGCCTGCAAGGCATGGTAAAGGATGGTGGCCTGCGCCCGCTGTTCCTCATTGAGAAATTTATTGCGCGAACTCAGCGCCAGACCGTCACGCTCCCGCAGCGTCGGGGCGACAATGATTTGCACGGGAAAATTCAAATCGCGCACCATGCGGCGGATGATGGTCGCCTGCTGATAATCTTTCTGCCCGAACACTGCCACGTTTGGCAACACGATATTAAAAAGTTTCGCCACCACCGTCGTCACCCCGCGAAAATGCGTCGGCCGCACGGCCCCCTCCATGCGCCGCGACAATTCTTCCTCCCGGACGTAGGTGCTGAAGCCGGTGGCACGGGCACCTTGTTGAGACAAACTTTTGCCCGGATACATTGCCCCATCGTCCGGCGTGAAGACGGCATCCACGCCCGCCGCCCGGCAAAGTTTCAAATCACGCTTCCCGTCGCGCGGATACTTGGCGAGGTCTTCCGTTGGCGCGAACTGCGTCGGGTTCACGTAAATGCTCACGACGACTTTGCCAGCTTTGCCGACCCGTTTCCTTGCCGTCCGCACGAGGCTCAAATGGCCGGCGTGCAAATAACCCATCGTTGGCACAAAGCCGATGCGCACGTCAGCCCGCTGCCATTTTTTGGCGAGCCGCTGCATTCCGGTGGCGGAGGAAACAATTTGCATCCCCATAAATTGGTTCAGGCATTCACGGCAATCAATTCAGAAACCACCGGCGAAACGGATTAAAATAAAAATGCCGCACCATAATTTTACGGCGCGGCGGTGGACTAGCCAATTGATATTAACGGCGCATGGCGAAATTCAGCGGCGCGCTTTGCGGCATTTCGTGGGCGCACGGCTGGTTGGTCGGCGCGTCGGGCGTGCGGTCATTCGGTGTCACGATGTTGTTCGCGAGCATCCAGGCTTCCACTTCCTCGCCGCTGATGTCGGGCAGCATCTGGCCGTTAATCTCCACGCACGGGCTCAGCATCTGGCCGCTCTTCTCGATCATTTCCTGGCGTTGCAACGGGTCATTAATGATGTCGCGATCCTCGAACGGCAGGTCATATTTGCGCAGCACGGCGCGGACGCCCTGGCTCCAGCCGCAGGTGGGTTTCAAATAGGCGATGATTTTTGGTTTGTTCATTGGTTGGTAAAAATTGTTCTTACTATGACAAGATAATACCATGGATAGCAGTCAAGAGCAATGGCCTTGACTCCTTTCGGCGGCGGCACCGGCCGGCCGGCGCAGTTAATCCAGAAAAGTCAGCTTCACGCCGCCCTCCTTCGGTTTGGAAAAACTGTCGAGCAACGTCGGCGCATTTGCCGGTGCGGGCGAAATTATGGTATCCGCTGACGGTTCCAGCGCGGAGCGCAGTGCGCCTTCGACCAGCTGGGCGCAATGGATCTTCATCGGCGGCAGCGGGCCGAGTTCGCCGGCGAGTTCCTCGGTCCTGAGCGCGAGCGCTTCCTCGGCGGTTTTGCCGCGGATTAATTCCGTTGCGAGGCTGGCGACCGCGATGGCGGTTTCGCAGCCGAACGATTGAAACGTCGCGCGGTCAATGACGCGCCTGCCGTCCTGCTGCTTGAACTTCACCCACAGCCGCAGCATCTCGCCGCAATCGGCATTGCCCACCGTGCCGATTGAATCCGCGCCCGCCATCTCACCCATGTTTTGCGGATTGGCGAGCGCGGCTTGAATGCGTTTTTGCAGGTCGTCGGTCATCTCAATAGTTTTTTGTACCGGCCGGACAGAATTTTGAGAATGGGATTCGGGAAATTTCCATTTTGTTCATTCTGCAATTCTGTCTCGATCCGGTGTTTCAATATCGCGGCACGTTGCGGTCAATTTCATCCGACCACGCGGTGATGCCGCCTTTGACGCTCTTGACGTATTTGAAACCCTGCTGGCGCAGGAAATTCAGCGCCTTCAGCGAGCGTACGCCGGCCTTGCAATGTAGGTAATACTGTGTGTTCGGGTCCAGCTCCGTGAAGCGGCTGTGCAGTTCGCTCAACGGCAGCAGCGGCACGCCCGCGACCTTGGCGATCTCATATTCGTCCGGCTCGCGCACATCCACGACCTTGATGCCGAGGCCCGGATTATCGAGCGCTTTTTTCATGTCCTGCACGGTGACTTCATCGGGGTTGCCGGCATTTTCCGGCTCGGGGACGATGCCGCAGAACGTTTCATAATCAATCAATTCCTTGATTGTCGGCTGTTCGCCGCAAATCGGACACGCCGGATCTTTGCGCAATTTCAATTCGCGGAACTTCAAGTCGAGCGCGTTGAAAAGCAGCAGGCGGCCTACGAGCGAGGTGCCTTTGCCGAGCGCGAGCTTTAAAATTTCCGTCGCTTGGATGCAGCCGATGATGCCCGGCAGCACGCCCAGCACGCCGCCTTCCGCGCAGCTCGGCACCATGCCGGGCGGCGGCGGTTCGGGATACAAACAGCGATAGCACGGTCCCCCAAGATGCGGCGCAAAGACGCTGGCCTGGCCCTCGAAACGGAAAATCGAGCCGTAAACATTGGGTTTCTTCAGTAGCACGCAGGCGTCATTTGTGAGATAACGCGTCGGAAAATTATCCGTGCCGTCCACCACGATGTCATAAGGCCGGATGAGATCGAGCGCATTTTCCGACGAAATGCGTGTGTTGTGGATGACAACTTCGCAATTCGGATTGATGCCGTGAATCGTTTCTTTCGCTGACTCAGCCTTGGACCGGCCCACATCCGCGTCGGTGTGGAGAATTTGCCGCTGTAGATTGGAATAGTCCACCGTGTCGAAATCCACGATGCCGAGCTTGCCGATGCCGGCCGCGGCGAGATACATGGCGATGGGTGAGCCTAGCCCGCCCGCGCCGATGCACAGCACGCTGGTGCCCTTGATTTTCTTTTGTCCGGCCAGACCGACTTCCGGCAAAATCAAATGCCGGGAGTAACGACGGATTTCTTCGTTGTTCAATTCCATAATTCGAGTGGAACACAATATGGCAGATGTGGAATAAATCAAGTCGCGCCATTCAAAGGGAGTGTGTCCGTTAGAAATTAAAACTGCTCTGATACTGCCTGCGCCACGCCCGCTGGTAAACGATCACGCCGCCTTCCGACCCTCACGCTTAGTTGATCCGCTCGGCCACTTTGTATTTGAACATGCGCTTCTTCATCCAGCGGACGGCGAGCAGGTCGTAGAAGGACGCGAATAGCCGGTTCCACACGCCGTAATTGCTCTGGCCCGCGAAGCGTGGATTGTTGCTGACCTCGATTTCCGTGACCGTGTGGCCTTCAATCTTGAACAGCGTCGGCAGAAAGCGGTGCATCCCTTTGAAAAACTTCAGGTTCTCGATGCACTCGCGCTTGAAAGCGCGGTAGGTGCAGCCGGCGTCGGCAATTTGCTCGCCGGACAATTTATTCCGCACCGCGTTGGCAATGCGTGAGGACGCGACGCGGATAAAATTATCGCCTTCGCCGCGCGCTTTCACGCGGGTGCCGCAGACGCAGTCAAAGTTTTTCAGCGCTTCGAGAAATTTCGGCAAATCCTTCGGGTCGTTCTGCAAATCAGCGTCGAGGGTGAACAAATATTTCCCCCGTGCCGATTTGAGGCCGGCAAAACTCGCCGCGCTCTCACCGCAGTTGAAGGCGAATTTCTGCGCGCGGATGTGCGGGTCGCCGGCGGCCAGCTCCTTCAAAATTTCCCACGACTTGTCCTTGCTGCAATCGTCGGTGATGACGATCTCATAGGAAATGTTCAGCGGCTCGACGGCCAGGCGGATGGCTTTAACGAGTTCGCGCAGATTGCCTTCCTCGTTGTAACAGGGAATGACGAGGCTGATTTCAGGAGAATCAATGTTCATCGGCCAAATATAAAAACATGAATTCCGCGAACTGGCACGAATTTCTTTTGGGCGCAAAAAACCCTCGCCTGTTACCAGACAAGGGTTTTGGTAATTGCCGGCGGCCGGCGGCCGCTTATTTCTTGCCGTAAAATTCCACAATCGCGTCGCAAACCTTGTCCGCCGCGTCGAGGCCCATCTCGCCGTGAATCGGCAGCGACAGGATTTCCTTCACCGCTTTTTCCGTGTTCGGCAGCTTCGGAATGTAGGGGAACAAACCAACGACCGCCGGCTGCAAATGGTTTGGCTTCGGATAATGCACGCCGGTCTCGATGTTTTTCTCTTTGAGAAATTTTTGCAGGTCATCGCGGCGTTCGCAGCGCGTGACATACATATGATACACCGGCGTGGCCCATTCTTTGGTGATCGGCGTCTGCACGATGCCCTTGAGGCGTTCGCTGTAACGTGCCGCGATCTTGCGGCGGTTTTCGTTGAAGCCGTCCAAGTGCTTCAGCATCACGCGGCCGATGGCGGCGTTGATTTCGTTAAAGCGCACGTTGTAGCCGGTGAATTCGTGATCGTATTTTCCCTGGCGTCCGTGGTTGCGCAACATCCGCAAGCGATCCGCGTAATCGGCTTTGTTCGTCGTGATGCCGCCGCCGTCGCCTAGGACGGTAAGATTTTTCGACGGGAAAAAGCTGAACGCGCCGAAGTCGCCCATGCTGCCGACGGTTTTGCCCTTGTATTTCGCGCCTTGCGCCTGCGCACAGTCTTCGATGACCCAGAGATTGTTTTTCTTTGCGATGGCGAGCAGCTTGTCGTTGTCAATCGGATGGCCGTAAAGATGCACGCCGATGATGCCGACGGTGCGCGGCGTGATGAGCGATTCGACATGCGCCAAATCCATGACGAACGTGTCGTCAATGTCGGCGAACACCGGCTTCGCGCCGAGGTGAATCAGCGGTTCCATCGTCGGAAACGCCGTGTGGCTGGGCACGATGATTTCGTCGCCCGGCCCGATGCCTTGCAATTGGTGCAGACAATACACAATCATCGTCCACGAACTGCCGAGGACGCAGGTGGACGTGCCGGTGTGCGCCGCGAGCTCGGCCTCGAATGCGGTGGATTCTTTGCCGAGGATGTATTGGCCGGAGCGGATGGCGCGCAGGGCGGCTTCTTCCACTTCGGTGTTCACGAAACATTTCGATAACGGGATTTTGCTCATAAATTTAGTATCCGCGAATTACGCGAATTGACGCGAATTATTTTTGGGTTGCAGATCGATGGATTCAATCGCGCGATTGGTCAGCACGATCCGTTTCCATTCCAAACTCGGCGCGCAAAAATTAATCAGCACCCCGACTTCGAGTTTGGAAACTTTCAAGTAATTGATGACCTGCGCTTCCTCGCGCGAGGTCAGTTTGTCCAATGCTTTGAGTTCGACAATAATTTTTCCGTAGGCAATAAAATCTGCGATGTAGGTTTTTTTGATCTGCTTGCCTTTGTAAAAAATCGGCATTTCCGTCTGTGGTGCGAAAGGAATGTTCCGGTTCGCCAAATCGATCTCCAAACATTCCTGATAAACCGGCTCGGAAAAACCGCAGCTATTTTCCCGATGCACCTTCATGGCCGCAACGACAATCGCATAAGCTTCCTCTTTGAAAATCAGTTCAGCCATTGGTTTTTATTTTCAGAAAAATTCGCGTCAATTCGCGTAATTCGCGGATTGTCTATTTCAACTCCACAGCCTTGCCAGTCTTCACCGATTCCAGTGCGGCGTTCAATACGCGTACGGCATCATAGCCAGACCACGCATCGGCGCGCGGCGTGGCGCGGGTTTTCACAGAATCCACAAACGCGCGCAACTCGGCCAATAGTGGTTCTTCCGGGGGACATTCGATTTGGGTCACCGCCCCTTCGGTCGCCTTGAAGTCATTGCCGCCAGCCGGCGTGTGCGTATTTGCGTAGGTTTTGATTTTGTATTGCGAGATGTTGTAATCGCAAACCGCGCTCAGCTTGTCGCCGCAGACGATGACCTCGCGGAATTTGCCGGGAATAAAATATTCCGTCTCCACCGTCGCCCACGTCTTGCCGCGCGGCGTGTCGTATTCCAGCGAGACGAACGAAACGTCGTCCATGCCGCGGCCCATGAAATCATGATTGATCGCTCGCACCGTTTTCGGCTGCGCGCCGAGAATAAAATTGAACAGGTCCACAAAATGGATGCCGTCCGCGAACATCACGCCGCTGTCGTTGCGCGGACGTTTGAAGCCGCCGAAGTGGCCGCGAATCATGTTCACCTTGCCGAACTCGCCGTTTTGCACCGCGTCGCGCAGCCAGAGCGTCGCGGGATCAAAACGCAAGATGTGTCCAACCTGCAAAATGCGTTTGTGTTTGTCCGCGAGTTCCGCAAGCTGTTTGGATTCTTCGTTGTCGAGGGTCAGCGGTTTTTCCACGAAGACATCTTTGCCGGCTTCGAGAAATTCTTTGCCCAGCGGAAAATGCGATTGCGCCGGCGTGACGATCACAACGCAATCCACCTGGCCGATGAGCGTCTTGTAATTCGTCGTGAGCCGTTCGGCAGGCAGGCCGAGTTTGCGCGCCGGTTCGAGCTGCTTGTCGCCGACTTCGGCGACATAAAGCTCGACGGGCATCGCGTTGAGGTTGCGCAGATGGTTGGCGCCCCAGCGGCCCAAGCCTAAAAGGAGAACTTTGGTCATCGCGGAAATTTTCGGCCAAATCATTCAGCCCAGCAAGAAAAACCTTTGCGCGAACGCAGTCAGTTAATTCGCTAACCGACCCCAGTTGTCATGCTGATACGGCTTGCAACTGGGTTCCCCGATCATGGTCACGACCGTCAGACCATCCTTTGAAACCCCAGCTTGCCTTCCAGTAGGCAACGCGAAACCTGAAAAAACCGGCAACTTCCTGGCATCCGACCGCGTCAAGTGAAGGTAATAAAAATGAAAAAGTTCATCTCCCTGGCATTCTTCGGTTTTTTTATTTGCGGGTTAGCGGACAGTTTGTGCGCCGAACCGGCGGTCATCAAACCGGGCGAAATTTGGCCGGACGACCGCGGCCAGCCCGTGCAGGCGCACGGTGGCGGCATCCTGAAATATGGCGACACTTATTATTGGTTCGGCGAGGACCGTGGACAAAATCTTGACCGGGGCAGTTGCCACGTCAGTTGCTATGCCTCGACCAATCTTGCGGACTGGCGATTTTGCAAGGACGTCTTGAATCTGGTGGCCCCAACCAATTTCGGCCCCCGGCTGGTGCTCGAACGCCCGAAGGTATTTTACAACGCGCCCACCAAAAAGTTCGTGATGTATTTCCACATGGATGACGGGCGTTACCAGGTGGCCAGCGTTGGCGTGGCGGTGAGCGACACGGTTGACGGCGATTACCAGTTCCTGAAATATTTTCGTCCGCTGAACCACGAGAGCCGCGACCTCGGGCAGTTTGTGGATGACGACGGCACGGCGTATTTGATTTTTGAAGATCGTCCGTTCGGTTTTCGCATCGCGAAATTGTCCGCCGATTATCTGACCGTCGAAAAAGAGATTTGCCTGATTCCCGAGCACCTGGAAGGCGGCGCGCTGGTGCATTACCAGGGGCTTTATTATGTGCTCGGCTCGGCCTTGACCGGCTGGAATCCGAATCCAAACCAATACGCCACGGCCAAGTCGCTCGCCGGGCCGTGGTCGGCATTCAAGGACATCGCGCCGCCGGGCACGAACACCTACGGCGCGCAATCCTCGATGCTGCTGAAAGTAACCGGCACGAAAACGACCACGGTGATTTTCATGGGCGACATCTGGAAGCCGCAAACGCAGTGGGATTCGCGTTATCTCTGGATGCCGCTACAAATCGGCCACGGCCAACTGTGGCTGCCACCGCCGCAGCCGTGGACCTTGGACGTCAAAACGGGTAAGGTGAAATCCAAAAAATAGTGGAGCGGGCTTCCCCGCCGGTCCCACTATTCCGCTTGAATGTTCCGGGCCGGTCTTTAGCTTGCAGCGATATGTTTTGGAAATATCTTTCCTTCGCCGCGCTCACCCTGGCGCTGGCCGGCTGCAGCACGATGAAAAAACTTTGTCCGTTTGCCTCAGCCACCCCGCCTGCCGATTCGTTGGCGGCGTTTCAGGCCCGCGCGGCGAAATATCATTCCGTCGTCACCGTGCCGACGTTTGAGACGACACCGGACGCGGTCAAGGCGACGGTGGACCAAACCATCGCCGCCGGCAATGCCGCGCTCGACAGCATCGGCCAGCTTCAGGCAAACGAAGTGAATTTCGTCAACACCATCCGCCAGCTCGACGACCTCAATTATCTGGTCGGCACCGCCTCGGATCGTCTTGGCCTGATCGAGCAGACCAGCACCAACGCCGCCGTGCGCGACGCGGCGACGGACGCCATCAAAAAACTGTCCGACTGGTCGGTGGGCACGGATTACCGCGAGGATGTTTACGCCGCGGTAAAAGCCTTCGCGGCCACACAGCCGGTGCTGGAGGGCGAGGACAAAAAACTGTTTGACGAGACGCTGCGCGACTATCGCCGGGCCGGCTTGGATTTGCCGAAAGACCAGCGCGACGAGGTGGAAAAATTGCGCAAGCAACTGACCGCGCTGGAAACGGATTTCGAAAACAATGTCACCCAGGCGACGCAGTTATTGAAATTTACCAAGGCCGAACTGGCCGGCGTGCCGGAGGATTTTCTGTCGCAGCAGGGCATCAAGACCGGCGACGACGAATACACGCTCAAGGCCAACATCACGTTCCACTACCTCATGGTCGAGGACAACGCGAAGCTGGAGGCGACGCGCAGGAAAATGATCGCCGCGCAATGTAATCTGGCGCGCGCGGAAAACCTTCCGCTCCTGCAAAAAATCCTTGTCCTGCGCGACGACATCGCCCACCAGCTCGGTTATGCCAGCTTCGCCGATTACGCGACCGAGCCGCGCATGGTGAAAAACGCGGCGACGGCGATCACCTTTTTGGAAAATCTTAAAACTGGTTTGCAGCCGAAGTATGACGCGGAGCTGGAAGAATTCCGGCAGTTGAAAATAAAGGAGACCGGCGACGCGAACGCGAAAATCTACGTCTGGGACTGGCGCTATTTTGCAAACGAATTGAAGAAGACCAAATACAACGTGGACGCCGAGCAGTTGCGCGTTTATTTCCCGATGAACCGCGTGCTGGACGGGTTGTTCACGATTTACCAGCGCATCTTCGGTTTGAAATTCCAGCAAGTTGAGGCGCCTTACAAATGGGTCGGTGACTTGCAGCTTTACACCGTTTCCGACGCCAAGACCGGCGAGCCGCTCGGATTGTTTTATCTCGACCTGTTTCCGCGCGACGGCAAATACAATCACTTCGCGCAATTCGGCATCATCGAGGGCAAGCTGCTGCCGGACGGCCGCTACCAGCGCCCGGTCTGCGCGCTCGTCTGCAATTTCCCGCCGCCGCAGCCGGACAAGCCTTCGCTCATGTCGCATGACGAGGTGGAAACGATCTTTCACGAGTTCGGCCACGCGATGCACACGATCCTGACGCGCGCCAAATACTCGCGCTTCTCCGGCACCAGCGTGCCGCAGGATTTTGTCGAGGCGCCGTCGCAGATGCTGGAAAACTGGCCGTGGGACAAAACCGTCTTGGACAGCTTCGCGGCGGATTACCGCGACCCGAAGAAAAAAATTCCGCCGGCCATCCTGAGCCAGCTCAAAGCCTCGCGCCTCGCGACGGAAGGAACTTTTTATCGCCGGCAGCTTTCCTTCGGGCTGATGGATCTGACGCTGCACACGCAAATTCACGCGACGAATGCGGACGACGTGTTGCCGCTCTCAAACCAGGTCTTGAGCGATGTGTCGCTGGCCGTGCCGCCGGACACGGCGTTCGTGGCCTACTTCGGCCATATCATTGGCTACGGCGCGGGCTATTACGGCTACGCCTGGGCGGACGCCATTGCGGCGGACATGGCCACGGTGTTTGAAAAAGCGCCGGCCGGCTTCTTCGACCAAACGGCGGGAATGCGGATGCGCAAAGAAATCTACGAAGTCGGCGACTCGCGCGACGTGAACATCTCAATTGAAAAATTCCTGGGCCGCCCGCGCTCCCTCCAACCGTTCTTGAAAAAGATCGGTGTTAATTAATCACCGGCATTCAAAACCAGAAGTTGAAAATGGAGCGAGCGAAGGGATTTGAACCCTCGACGTTCACCTTGGCAAGGTGATGCTCTACCAACTGAGCTACGCTCGCGTCCGAAAGTTTTGAAATAATAAGCCAACCATCGTGGCTGGCAAGCCCGAATTTATGCCGGCTTGATGCCTTCGCCCAAGGTGGCCCGGATGACTTTCAGCAGATAATCGTGTTCCAGCGGCTTCTGAAAATACGCCAACGCACCGGCCGCCGTGGCCCGTTCCTTGGTTTTCGGCTCTTCGCTGCCGGTGATGACGATGATGGGGATTTTTTTGACGGTGTCCAGTCGGTGAAACCATTCCATGATGCGAAAGCCGTCCCACGCCACGCCGCCCACGTCTGGCGGAAAGCTGATGTCCAGGAGGATCAGATCCGGGACTTCTTTGCGGGCCATCGCCACCGCCTCGGAACCGTCCATGGCGGTGATGACCTGATAGCCCGCGCCCTGCAACTTCAGACAGATGGTCTTGATGACAATTTCGTTGTCATCCACCACCAGAATCTTTTTTGCAGGCACCCCGGTCGGGTCGTTGTTCATAAATAAATTGCCGGCTGAATTGCATCAGATTGTTGTGCGCGATGCTGTCGTAGAATAGCAAAATACCTGCCAAGCGCAAAGGAATTTCTACGCTTTGCCTCGCCGGCCTACAATCGCTAGACTGGCGGCGTGAGCAATGTCTTTTATGCGCCCGGCGCGGCGCGCGCCGCCAAGGTCAACGACCTCTTCGCGCGCATCGCCCGCCGTTACGATCTCATCAACGACCTCCAGAGCTTCGGACTGCACCGAAACTGGAAGCGGCGTGTCGCGGAAATGGCCAGAGTTGCGCCTGGCCTTCCGGCGCTGGATTTGTGCTGCGGCACCGGCGACATCTCCTTCGCGCTCGCCCGGCGCGGCGCGGCGGTCACCGGCTTGGACTTCAGCCCGCAGATGCTGGAGGTCGCCCGCGCGCGAAGTCAAAATCCAAAATTCCCCCCTTCCCTCCCTCAACTCCCCTCGCCTAATTTCATCCCGGGCGACGCGCAGCAGCTTCCCTTTGCCGAAAACTCCTTCGACATTGTGACGGTGGGCTATGGCCTGCGCAATTTGACCAGCTGGGAGCGCGGGCTGGACGAGATGCATCGCGTGGCGCGGCCCGGCGCGCGGCTCCTCGTGCTGGATTTTGGCAAGCCGGCGAACGCGCTCTGGCGCGCGGTTTATTTCACGCACCTGCGGCTCTCCGTGCCCCTCATCGGCCTGCTGTTTTGCGGCCATGCCTCGGCCTACGCCTACATTCTGGAATCCCTCAAACATTATCCGGCGCAACTGGCCGTGGCGGAAAAAATGCATCAGCTCAAGCTGGTCAATATCCGCGTCATCAACCTGCTCGGCGGCGCGATGGCGATTAATTACGGGGAAAAAGCGGGTTAGGTTCGCGCCGGTTCAGCGCGGACTTTTTCCGCCGAGTTGAAGGGTCATGCCTTCGCGCGCGGCTTCCACTTTTAATTTGCCCTGCTGCTTTTTCACCAAGGCCCGGGCGTGGCGCACAAAGGCGTCAATCGTCCGGTCGTCATGGCCGGGATCGTGGTGGAACAGCACGAGCTTTTTCACGCCGGCCTGGAGCGCCAGCGCCACGGAATCTTCCACGCAGCCGTGGCCCCAGCCGGTGTGCCTTTTGTATTCGGCGCGGTTGTATTGGGAATCCAGGATCAGCACGTCGGCGTCGCGGATGAATTCAATCATCTCGCGATCTTCGCCCCCGGGCCGCGGCTCGGTGTCGGGGAAAAAACAAACCAGGCCGTCCGGCGAAAACAGCCGGTAGCCCACACAAAAGCCGGGATGGTTCGCGCGCTGGGCGCGGACCAGGATGTTGCCCACCGCGAAATTAAACTCGCGCAGTTCTTCGATTTCGATGTTGCTCGGCAATTTTGCAAACGGTACGGGAAAATAAGTGCTTTCCATCTGGCCGGTCAGCGCGTTGACCAGGCCCTTGCGCGCGCCTTCGCCGCCGAGGATGCGCAGCCGGCAGTGGGCGTCGTAAATCGGCGCAAAGAACGGCAGGCCTTGAATATGATCCCAGTGCGTGTGCGAAATCAGCAGCGTGAGATTGAGCGGCTGCTGCTTGAATTCATCCAGCAGCGCTTGGCCCAGCGCCCGCAGGCCGGTGCCGGCGTCGAGGATGAGAATGTCATTGCCGCTGCGGATTTCCACACAGGTGGTGTTGCCGCCATAGCGCACCGTGCCGCGTCCCGGCGTGGGAATGGATCCGCGAACTCCCCAGAACTTGATGGTGGTGCCGCTTTTGATAACCAGACACTAGCGCAGTTGCGGGAAAAAATAAAATTGAAAAATGCAGGCGGTCGGCCTGCCGGTCGGCCTGCGGTTTCCACCTCGTGGTTTTATTGCCTTCAATGTTTTCCTGCGTAGTGGTGGGTTGGCGGGGACTCGATGCCCATACCCCCCCTCTTTCTTGTTTTCGTAAAGCTGCATTTTTATGTAAACGCTCTAAGCTGGCGAAGGCTGGCGGCCTGTCACGTTAGCCGTGCCAGGACTTTTCGGTTCGCGTTTAGGAATTTCGGCTGTTTTAGGTCTCGGCAGATAAGCACCGCAGGATTCGCGCACTACCAGCCGTGGGGTCAAGGTGATGCTTCGGGTTGGCAGGCTGGGTTCGGCCAGCCGCTCCATCATGGTGCGGAAAGCGATGATGGCGATGTCCCGACACGGTTGGTGGATGGTCGTGAGCGGGACCGAAACCAACGTGGCGTATTTCACATCATCAAAGCCCACGACGCGGATATCATGTGGAGCGCGCACTCCTTGCGATTCCATGGCGCGCAAGAGCACCGCCGCCGTATCGTCGTTTGCGCAGATGAAAGCATCCGCCTGCCGACCGGCTACGAGCGACCGGACAAATTTCAAATCGGCCGGATCACCCGTGCGGATCCAGCCGGGATCGGGTTCAATTCGATTCCGCACGAGGGCTTCGCGAATGCCGGCGATGCGGGCATCTACCGTGGCGGCGGACAGCGGGCGCACTACAAAAAAAATTTTCCGGCAACCGAGTTTGATAAGATGCTCCGCCAACATGTAACCGCCTGCCATGTTATCAATTCCCACCAGATCAAAATCGCTGCGCCGCGGGAAATCCAAAAGATCACGGTCTATCAATACGACCGGGATGCCCGCTTCCCGCAGCGACTCTGCCAGTTTGCTGTTCGCCTGCTCCTGGCCGGGCTGCAATTCCGCCGGGGCAAAAAACACACCGCTGATTTCTCGCTCGATGAATTGTTTGCAAAGTTCCTCCGCGTGTTTCAGGCTGGCGTCGGTGTCCACGCGCGGGTTGGTGGAACCGCCCCAGAGCAGGCCGTATTCGTTGACCCGCGCCAGGCTCGCGATCTCGCCACAGATGATTTGAAAAATTTCGGTGCTGGCCAGCCCCGGCACCAATAAACCCAGAATGCGGGACGTTGTATTCCGCTGAATATTTGACCGTACGTAGGTGCCCGAACCCGCCCGCCGTTCGATCAATCCTTGGGCTTCGAGATCCCGCAAGGCCCGTGCGACCGTCGGGCGTGAGACGCTGAACTGCTTCACCAGTTGCACCTCGCTCGGCAGCCGCGCCCCTTCGCCATACCGGCCGGCGGCGATTTCCGTTTGCAGATGACTGCTGATCTCATTGTGTTTGGGCTTGGTTTTCATGCTTATTAATTGTTGCATCAAGCAATTCCGGTAGTGACAACTTACAAAGTGGTTATATCCACTATTTGGAATATTGTCAAGTTTGGATTCCTTTCCGGTGAACTTCCGGCTAAAGTTGCCATAATCAAAGAACTTTTTAGCGGTGCCATTTACCGGATTACCATGAAACGCCAACCACCGTCATTATTATGAAAAACACACTGTCTGGGTCCCTGCTATTATTGGCGGCACTTTTTTTGAGTGCCGGTTGCCAAAAGGAAACGGTTACCGATGAGGTTCCCGCTGGTCCCAAGCACGTCATTGCCGTGATACCCAAGTTAACCAACACTGTTTTTTGGCAGTCGGTTTTCGCCGGCGCAAAAGAAGCCGGCAAGGATTTCGGTTACGAACTGATCTGGGACGGTCCGGATCGGGAAACTAACAGCGCCCGCCAGATCGAAATTGTTGACGCCGCCATCGCCCGCCATGTGGAGGGGGTGGTGATCGCTCCGGTTGACCGCACGGGGCTAGTGCCATCCGTTGACAAGCTCGCTGATTCGAAAATCCCGTGTGTCATCATTGATTCCGGCCTCGATGCGGTTCATTTCGTTTCCTTCGTCGCCACGGATAATTACCAGGGCGGAGTGCTGGCGGCGGAGCGCTTGGGGCTAGTACTTGGCGGCAAAGGGAATGTTCTCGTTGTCCAGCACATCGCTGGTTCCCATGCTGCCACCAAACGTGTGAGCGGCTTTACCGACACCATTGCCAAGGAATTTCCCGGCATTACCGTTGTGGACTCGGAATCGGGTCAAGACACGGCGGCAATCGCGAAACAAGTGACCGGAGAAATGCTCCAACGGCATCCGGATGTGCAGGGGCTGTTCGCCTGCAATGTAGATGTTTCCGTGGGCGCACTACAGGCGCTGCAAGCGGCGAAACGCACGGATGTGAAAATGGTGGCCTTCGATCCCGACAAATCGCTGATTGACGGACTCCGTTCTGGGCAGGTCGCGGCGATCATTGTGCAAGATCCATTCAAGATGGGCTACGAGGGGGTCAAAGCAGTGGCATTGAGCAACAAGGGACAATCTAGTGCCCGGTTGATTGACACGGGGGTTGAGGTTGTGACCAGCGAAAACCTCACTGATCCTAAGATCATGAGACTGCTCGGAGAGCAACAATAAGCTGGTTGATACAATTGGCCAATTCAGCGAATGCGTTCTAGGAAACGCCTGTCGGCTGCTTACAGCATCCATTTTTTAATTAATCGTCCCCGGTGCAGCTGGTTTCAACAGCAGACAGAATTGTGGGATTGTGCACTTCACAAACCTTGCCTTGGTTTTATCCGCAGATTCCGCTGAATAAATTGAAAAATCGCTTCAATCCGTGAAATCTGCGGACAAACTTGTCAGGTGCATAATCCCACCGTATTGAGTTGCTGGTTGGTCTGGTCGCCAAGCTTTCATCCCTTGGTTTTTACCGGGCTGAAAGCTTTGAACGACGTTCCCGTCAGGATGCCGCTGCGCAGTTCGACTGAATCCATGAATACCCTGGTCGAAACGGTCTGACGGGCGCGGACCGTGTCGCATAAATAACTTGCGAGGATCTCAAATGACCAGCTGATCTTGATAACAAATTCGCAGCATCGCAAATTTCTTTTGGCTGATTTGGGATTTTGGCTGGGGTGCGTTCAGGCAGTCGCGCAGCCGGCTGGATATATATTGGTGAATTACGTGCGTAATGACCACTTTCAATGTTGTAATGACATCTATTTTCATTTCTGTCTAGTCTGGATTTGAATCTAGACTGTGCAAAGACTAAAACAGAGTCACACCCAGCGAACGAATCAATTGGCTAATAGGCGCGATGATGTGTGCGCCATTGGCCATGGATAAATAAACCGAAGTTTAACTTCGGGAGATTTACAAATTGGTCCTGCTGGAAAAATGACGATCAAGTCACCAACAAAAAAACCCATGAAAACAAAAGTTAAATACCTAAATGCGGCAGCTTTGGCCGCCACGCTCATCCTCGGTGGGGCGAGCGTAATTCAGGCTGACGAAGAAGATGCCAGCACCAACACCATCGCCTATTGGAAATTTGGTGGGACCAGTCCTGTCGTGGAATCCATTTCCGGGGTCGGCATTTCGGATCTGGCTACCAACGTGGGGCAGGGGATGTCGAATGGGACTGCCAGCACCTTTGGAATTCTTTCGTCCGTGGACAATCTCACGGCCATCGGGCCGGTGGTGACCTTCCCGAACGATGTTCCGCCAAGCGGGATGTTTAACACCGGCTTCAATGCCGGCATCGCCTCGTGGGATGCCGGGGTTGACCTGCCCAACAATGCAGAGGTCTATGCCGATCCCACCGTTTCCGGCAATGAGTGGATTCCGCCGAGTTTTACCGAGGAAATTATCTTCAAGACAGACACCGCGAACGACCCGACCTTGGGCACCGTCAAGCAGACGTTGCTTTGGAATCACCAAACGTCGGCCTATGCACATCTCCAGTTAAATGAAAGTGCCAATTGGAATCCTGACGATGTCGGCAGTCTGCTGTTTTGGGGGTGGTATGGAGATTGGCCCGCCATCCGGATCACGGCCGCTCAGAACGGCGGGCACCGCTTTGACGATGGTCAATGGCATTATGCAGCGTGTCGCTTCAATCATGACACTTTGATGATGGACATATTTGTGGTCAATCAGGACGGCACCACCGCCGAATCTTCATCCCGTCTGGTTGCCCCGCTTAATCCGGGCAATCCGGCGGGCGGCAATTTCATCATTGGCAATGATGAGGGTGCCGGCACCCCGTTCATGGGTAAGATCAATCAAGTGCGTTTTTCAAAAACCTCGTTGGCCGCCGATAAATTGCTGGCCAAAGTGACGAGCTGCTCCGCACCGGTTTTTGCAAGCACGCCGGTGACGAATTCGGTTGCCGTCGGCGGTGTTGTTAACTATTCGCCTGTGAATTGGCCGGCGCAGATTATTCAAGGTGGACCGCTTCAGTTCCAGTGGCAGCTCAACGGGGCCAATGTGGCCGGGCAGACTAATCTTGCCCTCAACTTGTTCCCGGTATTACAGGCCACTGCCGGCACTTATCAGTTGATCGTTTCAACTCCGTGTGGAGGTATTTCTGCGACCAGCGCTCCGGTCACGGTGCAAGTTTCCCCGACGATCCAACTTGCACGGTGGGGTTTTAACTTTACCGAAGCCAGCACCTTCCCCCAAGCAACTGTTGATGACTTGGCCCCCAATTACCTGAATGTCTACGATTTGATCACCTTTAATGCTGCTCCCAACATCAGCGGCATTGGTGGCAACGGGGAAATACCTTTGACCAACAGTGTTCCGCCGGCCACGATGTTTATCAATGGCAACAATGGTGGAACGAATGCCTTCGACCCATCCTACCTCGCGGGTTATGATGGCGTGGTATTCTATCCGAATAACCTTGGCCAAGTATTTGACTTCCAGGGATCCTTCTCACTGGAATTATTCTTCCGCACTTATGGCGACCAAAGCAGTGCCGGCACCATGGAGCTGGTTTGCCAGGGGACGGATGGAGGTAACACCTTCCGTTATGGGATCAATATCAACCAAGCCGGGCCGGGTGCGCTTAGCTTTGGCATCAATAACTTTGCTGTCCCGCCGACCGGACCGGCTTATGAAGATACTAATCCCGGCATCCAGTCGGTGGTTTTGAACAACGCAAACTACGCCGATGGCAACTGGCATTACATGCTGGCGCAGTATGATGCAGTTGGTAACAAAATTATTATGTCCGTGGCCAATGCGGACAATTCCGGCACGAACGCCTCGGTCGTGCTGCCTGTCGGCTACGGTCCATTGCCAAGCTATAATGAAGGAAACTTGTTTGTTAGCCGTATGCGGTATCCGTTGGGAGAGGATAATCGCAACTTCTTTGGTGCCATTGATGAAGTGACTGTCTCCGCCGGCTTGGTAACCCCTAGCTTCGGGCAGTTGGGTTATCTTCCGGTGCCTCCCAATATCACTGGCATCACGGTGAGCGGTGGAACTGTGACGATTATTTTCACGGGTGCCCCCACAGCTGCGGCGTCATCTTATTCGGTGGTGAGTTCCTCGACGATTAAGGGAACTTACTCGGCGGTATCAGCCACCGTTGCCTCGCTTGGCGGCGGCAATTTCCAGGCGACGCTGCTGACCAGTGGTTCGGCGGAATTCTATCGGATCAAACATTGATGGCGGATACTTGTGGAGCCGGCCTGCGGCCTCAAACCGCAGGCCGGCTTTAGAACTTGTGTTAAAAAATATCGAAATCCAGTAAACATATAAGAGGTAAATTATGAAAAGGAACACCACAACGCGTCACCCTGGGTTGAGTCGCGCATTTACTCTAATTGAATTGCTAGTGGTGATTGCAATTATCGCCATTCTGGCGGCCATGCTGTTGCCGGCGCTCGCATCTGCCAAACAAAAAGCCGTTCGGATCTCCTGCATGAACAATCTGAAACAAATGACTTTGTTTTGCCAGATTTATACCGATGACAATAGTGACAAGTTTCCCGTGGCAACTGTTTCCTGGAGTGCTCCGGATATTTATAACAACTGGTGGGGCGCGGAAATCTGCGGCGGTAGCACCAATAATTACAACTCATTTCATGACCCGGCGGTAAATGCTCCAATTACTGAAAATGGAGTGCAATGGTCGTGGGCTTTCAGTTTTGACCTGGTGGGTTACGGCTACAATTCCTTTTTTCTCGATTGCACGCCCAATGTCCCTGGAAGCACAAGCTTTTCAGTGCCGACGGCGTCGGGTTTGGTTACTTACAAATGTCAGGCTGGATTTAAGCGTGGCAGCATCGTTCATCCAACTGACTGTTTGGTGTTCGGCGATAAACAGCCCAAGGCGCCGTCTTCCAACCCTACGGCTAGTGGTAGTCTATGGTGGGCTGATGCTTGTATGAACCCTGCCACCGGAACCGGATTTGAAGGGCTTGATACGATCCGTCACAATGGTGGCAAATTTCCCGGCGTGGCCAATGTGGGATTTGCTGATGGCCATAGCGAATCAAAAAAAGATGCAAATATCAATCCGCCAGCCGATCCCAAAAGCGGCACCGCTCAAGGCTTAATCAATTCTCAATATTGGGATCCTCAACAAAAGGCTGGCCAATTGTAACACAAGCCGGTGAATCCGGTACCCATCAACTTAGTTGAGCTGAAAACCAATGTTCTACGACAACATATGGCTGCCATAACGTCCCATTCCGGGGCGGCAAAAAACGTAAAAGAGTTTTAACATTTTATCTATCATTGAACATAGCAGCCGGTTATTGCAGTAATGAAACTGAAATGAATACCATCACAAACTCAACAACGGATACTTTCACCAAGCTCCCCGTGTTCAACCGGCGCATTTTTTTATGGGCCATCACTTCAGCGTTGGCTGGATTCCTGTTCGGATTTGACACCGTGGTCATTTCTGGTGCGGAACAGAAAATCCAGGCGCTCTGGGGATTGAGTGCCGGATTGCACGGATTCGCCATTGCCTCCGCGCTCTATGGCACCGTGCTGGGTTCATTGTTCGGTGGCTTGCCAACGGATTATTTCGGCCGAAAAAAGACGTTGTTGTCCATCGGCTTGCTATACGTCATCTCGGCGGTGGGCTGCGCATTTGCAAATAATGTCACCATGTTCATCGGCGCGCGCGTGATTGGCGGGATTGGCATTGGTATCTCCACGGTCGCGGCCCCCCTTTATATTTCGGAAATTGCGCCGCCCGGATATCGCGGAAGATTGGCCGGCATGTTTCAGTTCAATATTGTTTTCGGCATCCTCATCGCCTTTGCTTCCAACGCGCTGCTTGCCGGTATCGGTGATAATGCCTGGCGCTGGATGCTCGGCGTCGCGGCATTCCCCTCCATCATCTACACGGCCATGTGCTTCGCCATCCCGGAAAGCCCGCGCTGGCTGATTGGGCGCAAAGGCGACCGCGCCGCCGGCATCAAAGTCTTGAAGCAGATTGAGCCGGAAGTCACGTCGGCGCAGGTCGAGGCTGACGCTGATGCGATTCTTGCCGCCTCTTCCGAGCGCGTCAGCACCGGCAAATTCTGGACGTGGCGGTTGCGGATCCCGATTCTGCTGGCGTTTCTCATTGCCTTCTTCAACCAGCTTTCCGGTATTAATGCAATTCTCTATTTCGCGCCGCGCATATTTGAGATGACCGGACTGGGCGCGAAAGCGGCCTTGCTTCAATCCGTAGGCATCGGCGTGACCAATCTGATCTTCACTTTCGTTGGGCTTTCGCTGATTGACCGGCTTGGCCGGCGCACGCTGTTGTTTATCGGTTCTTTTGGCTACATCGCCGCGCTCGGATTGACGGCTTGGGCGTTTTTCACCCAGCACTACAGCATCGTGCCCGCTTGCATCTTTGCCTTTATCGCCGCGCACGCCATCGGCCAAGGGGCGGTGATCTGGGTGTTCATCTCGGAAATATTTCCGAGCCGCCATCGGGCCGAGGGCCAGACGTTGGGCAGCTCGACGCACTGGGTTTTCGCCGCGCTGCTCACCACCCTTTTTCCGAAAATGGTCGAGCTATCCGGTGCCAATGAGCACCCGCAGCGGGCCGGGATCCTTTTCCTTTTCTTCTGTTTCATGATGATGCTGCAATTGATCTGGGTGAAAACGATGGTTCCAGAAACCAAGGGTGTTCCCTTGGAGCAGATGCAGAAACGTCTCGGAATTGAGTAAGGCCAACTATGAGTTTTAAAATCGTCGGTATCGGCGAGGTGCTTTGGGATTTGTTGCCCGCCGGTCCGCAACTCGGCGGCGCGCCCGCCAACTTTGCCTATCACACCCATGCGCTCGGCGCCCACGCCAGCGTGGTGACGCGGGTTGGTAAAGATGGTTTCGGTCAGGCGATTCGCGAGCGCTTTGAACAGCAAGGCATCGCGGACGGCACGGTGCAGGTGGACGATGCCGCCCCCACGGGAACGGTATCCGTCGAACTGACGGACCGGGGCATCCCGGATTATGTCATCCATGAAAACGTGGCGTGGGATCGGCTGGCGGTGACGTCCGCAGGAATGACTGCGGTGCAGCAGGCCCACGCGGTTTGCTTCGGCAGCCTTGCCCAGCGTGGTGAGATTTCTCGGGCGTCCATTCAAAAGCTGGTGGCGGCTGCCCCAGCCCATGCGTGGCGGGTTTTCGACATCAACCTGCGGCAAAAATATTTTTCCCGCAGTGTCATTGAGCAATCGCTACAGTTGGCCAATGTGCTCAAGTTGAACGACGGCGAACTGCCGATCCTCGCGGAACTGTTTGGCCTGCCCGGTTCGACCCGGCAGCACATTGAACTATTGGCCATCAAGTTTAATTTGCAGTTGGTCGCCCTGACTCGTGGGCCGGCTGGCAGCTTGTTATTTCAAAACGGCCAGTGGTCGGACTGTCCTTCGATTCCGATAACAGTTGTGGACACCGTTGGCGCGGGCGACGCCTTCACCGCCGCTCTGGTGATGGGCCTGCTCCAAAAAAAGCCGCTCGACGAAATCAACTCGCAGGCGGATCAAGTCGCGCGCCATGTCTGCTCCTGTGCAGGAGCCACGCCGCCCTTGCCAAAAGCTATTTGCGACCAGTTTAGCCATTACGCTCCCACCCACAAAATTACCCCCAAACTGGCGGGTGAACTGCGAATCTTGAATGGAGCGACTAAATGAAAACCGAGACTATCAGCAAACTGGCCGAGAACCGACTGGGCCGGATTTATTTGCACTTGAAATGCCTGATGCGCGGCGGCAAATGGTCATGGCATCTTGCTGGCCTGCGCCGCGAATGTATTGGCCGCGCGCGATGGGTGATCGTTTTGGCGCTCAATTTCTGCTTCACCGTCAGCCAAGCGGCGACTAATCCGCCGGGGTATTATTCTGAGCCATACCGCCCGCAGTATCATTTCACGCCGGAAAAAAACTGGATGAACGATCCGAACGGAATGGTTTTTTACGAGGGCGAATATCACCTGTTTTATCAATACAATCCCTTCGGCGACAAGTGGGGACACATGAGCTGGGCGCACGCAGTCAGCCCCAACATGGTTCACTGGCAACATCTGCCGCTGGCGCTGGCGGAGGAGGACGGGGTGATGATTTTCTCCGGCAGCGCGGTGGTGGACTGGCACAACTCCAGTGGCTTCGGCAAGGACGGCAAGCCGCCGCTGGTCGCCATCTATACCGGCTGCCGCGCCAACAGCGACGGCACGCAGTTCGAGTGCATCGCATTCAGCAACGACAAGGGCCGCACCTGGACGAAATACTCCGGCAATCCGGTGATTGACCGTCACTCGAAAGATTTTCGCGACCCGAAAGTGCAGTGGTTTGAGCCGACCAAAAGCTGGGTGATGACCGTTTCGCTGTCGGCGGAACACCAGGTTTGTTTTTATGGCTCGGATAATTTGAAAGATTGGAAGCTGCTCAGTCAGTTCGGTCCCGCCGGCGCCACGGCCGGCGTGTGGGAATGTCCTGATTTGTTCGAACTGCCGCTGGAAGGCACGCATGAAAAACGCTGGGCGCTCGCGGTCAACATGAATCCCGGCAGCATCGCCGGCGGTTCCGGCGGACAATACTTCATCGGCCAGTTCGACGGCACGAAGTTCACCGCCGATCCCGGTTCAATCATGAAGCCGACTCCGGAGTTTGTGCCGGAGGGCCGCGTGCTCGCCGATTTTGAAGGCAAGGATTATGGCGATTGGAAAACCACCGGCGAAGCCTTCGGTCCCGGCCCGGCGCAAGGCCGGCTTGGCGATCAAAATCCCGTGGACGGCTATCTCGGTCACGGTTTGGTGAACAGTTATTATCACGGCGACGCCACCACTGGCACGCTGACGTCGCCGGAATTTGAAATCACGCAGCCGTTTTTGAATTTTCTCATCGGCGGCGGCTCGCAAAAAGAAACGCGCATGGATCTTTTGGTTGCCGGCAAAGTTGTTCGCACCGCCACCGGTTCCGACGCCGAGCGGCTCGCGTGGAGTTCGTGGGATGTGCGCGAATTTTTGAATCAAAAAGCGGCACTCCAAATTGTGGACAATGCCACCGGCGGCTGGGGCCACATCAATGTTGATCAAATCATGCTCGCCGACGCGCCCGCGCGGCCCGCGTCCGAGGCGGCGCTGTGGTTTGATTATGGCAAGGATTATTACGCGGCGGTTTCCTGGAGTGACATTCCCAAGTCCGACGGCCGTCGGCTGTGGATTGGCTGGATGAACAACTGGCAATACGGCGGCGACGAGCCGACCTCGCCGTGGCGCAGCGCGATGTCCATTCCGCGCCAACCTGGTTTACGCCGCACGGCCGAAGGCATCCGGCTGGTGCAAAAACCGGTTCGCGAAATGGAACAACTCCGCGACCGGCATTTTACTTTCAAAGGCGGCGACCTCGCCGCCGCCAACGCCTGGCTGGCCAAAAAACAAATTGCCGGCCAGCAGCTTGAACTGGTCGTCGAACTCGCGCCGCAGACTGCGGGCGTGCAAGGTGTAAAAGTTTTGAAAGGTGCCAAGGAAGAAACGGTGATTGGGGTGGATCGCGATCGCGGACAGGTGTTCGTGGATCGCACGCGGTCGGGGAACGTGAATTTCAACCCGCAATTTTCCGGCGTGCATGTCGCGCCGCTGCCGGGTATTGCCGGCCAGGTGAAGCTTCACATTTTCGTGGACGCCAGTTCGGTGGAGGTCTTCGTGAACGACGGCGAGCGGATGTTCACCGATCTGGTTTTCCCGTCCGCCGACAGCCGCGGCGTAGAATTTTTCCAGTCGGAAAACGGCGCTAATATAAGCTCAGTGCAGGTGTGGACCTTGAAGTCAGTCTGGAAATAGGTTTAATTTTATTTCATGCAGCAAATACCCCGGAAAATTTTCATCGCCGGTGTTTTGCTTACAGCCTGTCTGTCGCTGTGCGCCCAAGACATACTGGTCAACGACTTTGAAGCCACGGACTACGGCGTGTGGACGACGACCGGCCCGGCCTTCGGCTCCGGCCCGGCTGCGGGAACTTTGCCCGGCCAAAATCCCGTCACCGGTTATCAAGGCAGCCGTTTGGTGAACACATTTCTTGGCGGCGATGTGTCAACCGGCACGCTGACTTCGCCGCCGTTCACAATTCAGCGGAACTATATTCAATTTCTTATGGGCGCCGGCAACCAGCGCGGCAAGACCTGCATGAATCTGCTCGTCAACGGACAGGTCGCGCAGTCCGCCGTCGGCATGGGCGACCGTGAAGATTTGAGCGCGTTGCAATGGAACGTCAGCAATCTCATTGGCAGCAACGCGACGATTCAAATCGTGGACGCGGCCACGAACGGCTGGGGCCACATCAACGCGGATCAAATCGTCCAGACCGATAATTTGCTCGGCTCCGTGGTCACGATCACAAATCGCTATCTGAATCTTCCCGTGAAGACCGGCGCGACCTTGCATCGTTTTGAGCTGGTGATTGATGGTCTCGTCACGCATGAATTTTTCATCGAGCTGGCCGACACGGTGACACCGGATTTCTATTCGTTCCTCGACCTGTCAAATTTTCAAGGCAAGCAGGCGCTCGTGCGGGTGGATTCACTTCCCGCAACCACCACGAATCTGAATTCACTCATTTGGTCGAACGGCATCGTCGGCGCAAACACATTTTATCAGGAAGCGAATCGTCCGATCTATCACGTCACCGCGCGCCGTGGCTGGCTCAACGACCCGAACGGGCTTGTCTATTTCAACGGCGAATATCATCTAGGCTTTCAGCACAATCCTTACGGCTGGAACTGGGCGAACATGCACTGGGCACACCTCGTCGCTACTGATCTCGTGCATTGGACGGAACTGCCCGAGTGGCTTTATCCCGATCCGCTCGGTGCGGAGTGGTCGGGCAGTGCCATTGTGGATTGGAATAATTCCGCCGGCTTCGGCACCAACGCGTTGGTCGCGTTTTACACCGGCGCGGCGAAAGGCTCCGATCCGAATCTGCCGCGCATGGCGAACGCCGGGCGGTTCACGCAGTGCATGGCTTACAGTCTGGACTCCGGTCGCACTTGGACGAAATACACGAACAATCCCGTCGTGCCGAATCTGGTCGGCGGCGACAACCGCGATCCCAAAGTCTTCTGGTATGCGCCCGGCAACAAATGGGTGATGGTGCTGTGGCTGAACAATAATGATTACGGAATTTTTTCGTCAACTAACCTGAAAAACTGGACGCAGACTTCCATCTTCACCTTTCCCGGCGTGATGGAAGTGCCAGACATATTTCAACTGCCGCTTGATGGCAACACCAACAACCTGCAATGGATTTTCTGGGGCGGCGCAGGAAATTATTATCTCGGTTCGTTTGACGGAAATACATTCACCGCGCAAACCGGCCCGTTCAGCTTGCGCGGCGGCGATTGCTTCGCGGCGACGCAGACTTACAACAACATTCCCGGCGACGCGCGGCGCATCCTGATCGTCCACGGCACGGCGCAATTTCCCGCAATGCCGTTCAACAATGATATTAACTTCCCCATGAATTTGACGTTGCAAACGTCGCCCGCCGGCGCGCGGCTGTATGCAAATCCCGTTCCCGAACTGGCCCTGCTGCGGACTTCTACGAACACTTGGCCGGGGCAGCCGCTCATTTCCGGCAACAATGTCATGGCGGGGACTTACGGCGAGGCGTTTGATCTCGATGCGAAATTTCAACCCGGCGCGGCGACGAATATCACCTTCAACCTGCGCGGCACGGCGGTGACTTACAATTGCGCCACGCAGACGATCACCTGCAACGAAATCACCCAGCCGCTCGCGCCCAGCAACGGCGTGGTGCATCTGCAAATGCTCGTGGATCGCGGCATTGTCGAAATTTTTTGCAACGACGGTTTGCTTTATATGCCGATGCGTGTGACAGCGATTCCAGGATTTCAGGCCATCAGCCTTGTAGCCAACGGCAATGGCGCGACGCTGAATTCGCTGGCGATGCACGATCTGGGTTCGGCCTATAACTATGTTTCCAACTCGACTCCTGATTTGCTGCTCGCGGATTTTGAACAGACGAATTATGTGTGGCTGCCCGGCGGACTTTGGACGGCGACCGGCACAGCGTTTGGTTCTAGTCCGGCCCAAGGCACGTTGGCCGGTCAGAATCCGGTGGATGGTTATCTCGGCAATGGATTGGTGAACACTTATATGAACAGCGACGGCAGCACCGGCACGTTGACGTCGCCGCCATTCACGATTCAGCGAAAATACATCAAGTTTCTCATCGGCGGCGGCAACTGGCGTGGACAAACTTGCATGAATCTTTTGATGAACGGGCAGGTCGTCCGTTCGGCGGTCGGCCTGGGTGATCGCGAACATCTTGATTGGCTGCAATGGAACGTCAGTGCTTACTCGAATCAGACCGCGCAAATTCAAATTGTGGATTCCGCCACCGGCGGCTGGGGACACATCAACGTGGACGAAATCACCGAGACCGACACCTCGCTGCCCAATGTGCTTGTCGCCACGAATCATTATCTCAATCTGCCGATCCGCACGGGTGCGCCGAAGCATCTGGTCGAGTTGGTGCAAGATGGACTTGTGGTTCGTGAAATGAATGTTGAGCTGGCGGACACGGCCACAAATTTTTGGGCGTTCATGGATTTGACGCCGTTCGCCGGACAGGAGTTAATCGCGCGTGTAGATTCGCAACTCGCCACGACGAATCAGTTGGCAACTTATTTCGTCCAGACCAACACCATCATCACCGACACCCCGATTTATCAGGAAGCGCTGCGGCCAATCTATCATTACACGGCGCGGCGCGGCTGGATGAATGATGCCAATGGCATGGTCTATTACAACGGCGAGTATCATTACTGTTATCAGCATAATCCTTACGGCTGGGCGTGGGATAACATGCACTGGGGCAATGCCGTCAGCACCAATCTGGTAAGTTGGACGGAATTACCGGAAGCACTTTATCCCGACAACCTCGGCACGGAATTTTCCGGCTCGGCGGTGGTGGACTGGAACAACTCCGCCGGTTTCGGAACCAATGCGCTGGTGGCTTTTTTCTGCGCGGCGGGCGGCGAAAACCGGATGTCCATCGGCCAGCCATCCACGCAGTGCATGGCCTACAGCCTGGATTCGGGACGGACTTGGCTGAAATATACCAACAATCCAATCGTGCCTAACATCGCCGCCGGCAACCGTGATCCGAAGGTGATCTGGTATGCGCCGGGCAACAAATGGGTCATGGTGCTTTTTCTCATCAACAATGACTTTGCCGTATTATCTTCGACGGACCTGAAGAACTGGACGCAAACCTCCAATTTTACTTTCACCAACGCATTCGAATGTCCCGATTTGTTTTCGTTGCCGGTGGATGGGAATGCGAACAACCTTAAATGGGTTTTCTATACTAACAACGGTCATTATTATGTCGGACTGTTTGATGGCAACTCGTTCACGCCCCAGTTTGGCCCGTTTAACCTTCGCGGTCCGAACAACAATGGGGCCGGTCAGACGTTCAACCCCCTGCCCGCTGCGGACAACCGCCGGATTCTGATGGCCAACACCACGCAATCGTATCCGGGTATGCCCTTCAACCAAGCCGTCAATTTCCCGGTTGAACTCACGCTGGTCACCGCCGCCGGCACGCCGATGCTGTATGCCAATCCAGTGCGTGAAATCGCTCTGCTCCGCACCAGCACTAACAGCTGGCCCGCGCAAACCCTCGCGAGCGGCGTGAATGTGATGCCCAATACCTCGGGCGAGGCGTGCGAACTGGATGCCCAATTCCAGCCGGGCGGCGCCAGCCAGATTGTTTTTAATGTTCGCGGGACGACTGTGGTTTATGACAACGTCGCGCACCAGGTAACTTGCGCCGGCCAAAGCCAGCCGCTAAGTCCGGCCAATGGCACGGTTCATCTGCGAATGCTGGTGGATCGCGGCTTCCTGGAAATCTTTGGCCAGGATGGTTTGGTGTATATGCCGGCGAACGTAACTCCGGTCGCGGGCGCGCTGCCCATAAGTCTGGTGGCCGCCGGCAGCGGCGCTCAGTTGGTTTCGCTCAACCTTTACAATCTGGCTTCGGCGTGGGGCGGCTTGTCCCCGTCGGCAGTGCCAACGATCATCACGCCGCCGGCTCCGGCAACGGTGAACTTCGGCGGCCCCGCCACGTTCAGTGTCACCGTCAGTGGCGTCGGCCTGCTGGTCTATCAATGGCGCAACAACGGCCAGCCGATTCCCGGCGCGACCAACCGCACGCAGGTCATCTTTCCCGTCGCCGCCGGTGCGAACTACGATGTGGTCATCAGCAACGCCGGCGGTTCGGTGACCAGCAGCGTTGCGCCGCTGACGATTCAAGCGCCTTACCCGGTGGCTTATTGGCACATGGAGGCCCAGATTTCCGCACCGAACAGCGGGGGCGTTCCCACTTATGTCGGCGTGGCGGATTCCGCGACGAATAATGGCCAGGGGATTTACACCACCGGCAGTTTGCCGGCGGCCGTGGATGATTTGATTACTTTCAACGGCTTGTCTGGCGGGCCGGTGACTCTGAGCCCCACGGTGGCACCGGCTTCGATGTTTGTGAACGGCCACAGCGGCGGGAATTATTCTTACAACGCTGAAGCCATCACCAATGTGGACGGCTGTTTGTTTTTCCCGCAGGATCAATACGGCGATGAAATGGATTTCACCGGGCCCTTTTCCCTCGAGCTGTTTTTCAAAACCGACGGCAACCGCAGTGGTGCCGGCCTGATGCAATTGGTTTCCCAAGGCACGGACACCGGCCAGGTTTTCCGCTACGGCATCAGTGCGAACGAATCGGCTGCGGGCGGCATCCGGTTCAAGGTGGCCAACAGCAGTCTGCTGCAAACCAACTTCGCAGATTTGAATGCCGCCAATTATGCGGACGGCCAGTGGCACTATCTGCTGGCCGTCTGCGACCCGTTGGCGGGCACCAACGGACAACTGCGATTGACGATTGTGAATCAGGACAGTTCCCAAGCCAGCGCGACCAACAACTTGCCGGCGGGTTTCCTGCCATTCCCGGCGGTGGACAACGGCAACCTGTTTCTGGGGCGAAACACTTATCCCGCCAGCGCGAAGCCGGCGACCTTCCTGGGTTTGCTGGATGAGGTGCAAATTACCGCCGGCGTCGTGCCGGATACCGGGCGCATCGGCAGGGTTCCAGCCATTGACAATCATCCGCGCATCAGCGGGTTTTCGCTGGGAACGAATGGTCTGAACTTTCAATGGACCGGCGCGGCCGCGACGAATTTTGTCGTGCAATGGGTGAGTCGGCTCGGCGATATGTGGCAGAACATCGCCACGTTTCCCAGCGCCAGCAGCGCCGGCAGCTACGTTGATACCAACCCCAGCCGGCTGAACGGTTCAGCCGGCTTCTACCGGATACTATTTCAGTAGATGAAGGAACAGAACGCCAGCGATTCCGAGATGCTCCAGATGCTGCTGGACGATTCGCCGGATCTGATTTATTTCAAGGACCGTAATTCCCGGTTTATTCGCGGCAGCCAGGCGCTTTGCGAGCATCTCAACCTCGCTCCGGCAGAACTGCCGGGAAAATCAGATTTTGATTTCTTTGCTCCTGAACGAGTTCAGCCTCACTTCGAGGAAGAACAGGAAATCATCCGCACCGGGCGGCCGTTGATTGGCCGGGTGGAGGAAAATATCAGCCAGGATGGGAAACGCTGGTGGGTGCTCACCTCCAAGGCGGCTTTCTATGACCAGTCTGGAAACATCGTTGGCACCTTCGGAATTTCCAAAAACATCACCGATTTGAAAGCGGCCGAAATGAAACTGGCGCTGGCCCATAAGGAATTGGTGGCTGCTTCTCGCGCCGCCGGCATGGCCGAGGTGGCCATCAGCGTGCTGCACAACGTCGGCAACGTTCTCAACAGCGTCAATGTGTCCGCCGGCCTCATCCGGGATAGTCTGCAAAAGTCGAGGCTGACAAACCTCGCCCGGCTGGTCGAACTGCTCCGCAAAAACGAACCCAACCTTGCGAACTTCCTGTCCCAGGATGAACGCGGGCGGCAGATCATCCCTTATTTGGAACAGTTCATCGCTCATTTGCAATCGGAGCAGACCGCGCTGGGCCGGGAGCTGGAAAGCTTGGTCGGCCGGATCGAGCACATCATTGAAATCGTGGCCGCCCAACAAGATTATGCCAGCGCCGCTGGCGTCTTGGAAAGGATTGTCCCGGCGGAACTGGTCGGGAACGCGCTGGAAATTCACCGGGTTGATTATCAGCGGCTTGGGGTGGTGGTCGTGCGTGAATTTGATCCCCTGCCGGAAGTTTTTCTCGACCGGCACAAAGTGCTGCAGATTCTGGTCAACCTGCTCCACAACGCCAAATCTGCGTGCCTGGCCGTCAATCAGCCCCACCCGCAGGTGACCGTTCGCCTCAAATCCGTCGGTGCCAACCGGATTCAAATTCAGGTGGCGGACAACGGCATCGGTATTCCTCCGGAAAATCTGCGGCGGGTGTTTGCCCAAGATTTTACCAGTCGCAAGGGTGGCCACGGTTTGGGCCTGCACCGCGATGTCCTGGCGGCGCGCGAAATGAGTGGTGACCTCACCGTGCAAAGCGCCGGCGAGGGCCGCGGAGCCACTTTCACCTTGGAACTGCCGGTAAGCAAAAAAATGACCTGACGGGCAACCGACTGACGCCGGTTACTTCAACACCTGTTTCAGAAATTTTAAACCGTTGACCGCGATTTCATCCCGCGTTGATTCCATGCGCCGCCAGATGCCGGCGCTGGCCGCAATGCGTGGCACGTCCAGCGTGACGGATTCGAGGGCGATGTCGCCGTCGTATTTGATGGCCTTCAAGGCGGCGGCGATGGCCTTCCAGTCAATGTGATCGTTGCCCGGTGTCCCGCGATCGCACCCGCAGGCGTGGATGTGGCCAAGATGCTTTCCCGCGTGGCGGATGGCTGCGCCCTGGTTTTTCTCCTCGATGTTCGCGTGAAAGGTGTCGAGGTGCAGTTTGAGATTGGGACTGCCAACATCTTCAATCAATTTCAAACCCTGGTCGATCGTGTTCAGGAAATCTGTTTCAAACCGGTTCAATGGCTCGATGCAGACCAGTTTGCCGCGTTCGGCGGCATAACGCGTTACGATTTTCAGATTCTTCACGACCGCTTGCCAGTGGCGCTTTTTTTCAGCGGCGGAGTAAGCCTCCGCCCGCCCGACATATGAATAAATTGGGCCGCTTAACACTCGCGCGTCCAGCGTCATCATCTGGTCAATGATCTGGCACAGATACTTCACGCCGTTCCGCTGCCCGGCCGGGCTGCCCCTTAAATCGCGCTGTGGGTTAATGGCCGCGGCCACCGAGCCGCAGACCAGTTCGTTCTTCTCCAACGCACGTTTCACTATCGCCGGATCAATGTGCGCCGGGTCTTCAATCAACAACTCAACGGCCTCGAAGCCCCACTGTTTGAATAGTTTGAACCGTCGCGTGTCGGTGTTGGTGAAAGGCGAAACGAACAGAACGGTGTTGATGCTAAAGTTCATAATTAAGCGTCATTTTGTGGCAAATTTCCACACCTCGGTTCCTTTGGCTGCACTTTGAACAAAACCGAAGAAAATCAAAAAACCCCTTTATCCACAGTTGTTTTATTGATGTTCCACCAAACGAAGTGGTGGGTTGGCGGGGACTCGAACCCCGGACCAATGCCTTAAAAGGGCACTGCTCTACCAGCTGAGCTACCAACCCATCCTATGGTTCATTTAAACAATCAAACGCAACAACCAACCCCTCGAACCCGCCCTTGCCACCCGCATCGGTCGCCCTGCGGTTTTGTGCTGCTGTTTTGCAGATGAATGACGGCCAAAAATACCCCGCCGCCGGTTGGAAAACCGGCTTTTCAGTGTGTCGTGGAGAACCTGGATTGGCTCGAATCATCGAACGGATATTATGCCTTTTTGTAGAGGAGAGGCAAGCAGTTTCGCCGCTAAAAACACCTTGACCCCGTCATTTCATCGGCGCGCAGTTGGCTTTGCCGGCCATCGAAGAATCCCAGAAATCGCCCCAGCCAAATGGGCGTTCATGCCGCCATCCGAAATGATAACGAATTAGCCGGGGTGCTGACGGGCTGACGAAACCCGTTCCCGCGGTGTTTCCCGCGAGGTTGTTTAGTGTGAACGACTGCCAAAGTATAGTGTAAGCCGGTCAGTTCAGCGTGAGCGGCAGCCGGCGGCCGGCTGTTTTATTCACGTGTGACTTCCGCGATCACGACGTGCATCCACCCCTGATTACTCTCCTGAATATAATCCAGCTGCCATTTTTCCCATCCGCGTCTTTGGCATTCGGCCCGGGCAATCGTCGTGGCCGCTTCTTTCACGTTGAGGACGCGCTCGGCTCCATTTGAAGGCGTGCCCTGATTAACCTTGATCTTGAAATGCTGGTTGTCCTCATTCTCAATATTATACTTGGGGTTGACCGGCAGATTTTCATTAAAATCGTAATTGAATGAGTGCTGTTTGGTGGCGCAACCGCTGGCGCCGAACCAAAGCAAGCTGACCACCATAAGAAATAATAGTTTCATGGTTTTAAGCTTACACCTATCGGGGAAGATTTCTATGGGGTCTTCACCTTATACCGCCGGACAGGTTTTTAAAATGGGTGCTAATGGTATGGTTTGAATGAATTTGGGTGTCGCGCGGAGCGCGCCAAGCTAATCGCAGGGAAAAGATCTGCTCCCTTCGCGCGCTTCGTGCGAAATATACCACGGCCAAATTGATGTGGCGGTTGCCCCCAACTTGTTCTACTTTGCAGGTGAAAACATGAGCGACATAACTTTGCTGCTCGAGTCCGCCGGGCGCGGCGAAAGCAAAGCCACCGAAGAATTGTTTCCGCTGGTTTATGCGGAATTACGGCGGCTGGCGGCGGCGCGCATGGCTCGCGAGTCCGCGGGCAACACGTTGCAGCCGACGGCGCTGGTGCATGAAGCCTGGCTGCAATTGGTGGGTGATGGGAATCAAATGTGGCAGAACCGGGGACATTTTTTTGGCGCGGCGGCGGAAGCCATGCGGCGGATCCTGATTTTGAACGCGCGGCGGAAGGCGGCGGTGAAACGCGGGGGCGACCACCGGCGGGTGTATGTGGAGGACCTGGAAATCACCGCGGCGACGCCCGATGAGCATATTTTATTGATTGATGAGGCGCTGCAATGGCTGGAGACGGAAGATCCGGAAATGGCGCGGATTGTGAAGCTGAAATTTTTTGGCGGGCTGAAAAACGAGGAGGTGGCGGGCAGTCTGGGGATCAGCTTGCGCACCGTTAACCGGCATTGGTTTTACGCCAAAATCAAATTGTTCCGCTGGATTCGTGGCCAGCAGGTGTGATGAATGACGAGTCAAAATTGGAAGCGGCCGTATGCTTCGTCGCGGCCAACGTCCAGGATCCCGCCTTGCGGGCGCGGTTTTTGGAGCAGGCGTGTGCCGGGGATGAGCGGCTGCGGGCGGCGGTGGAGGGGCTGTTGTCGGCGCAGGCCGGGGCCGAGGAATTTTTTGCGCAGGGGAGCGTGGTGGTGCGTGCGCCTGGGCTTGACGCCCAGACGGCGGCGGCGCTCCAGGAATCGAGCGCTGGTTTTGCGGTGGACATCGTGGTGGACGAGCCGATTGGCAGCCGGATCGGCCCTTACAAGCTGCTGCAAAAGCTGGGGGAGGGGGGCTGCGGGACGGTGTATCTGGCGGAGCAGGCGGAGCCGGTGCGGCGGCAGGTAGCCTTGAAGGTGATCAAGCTGGGGATGGACACCAAGAGCGTGATTGGGCGGTTCGAGGCGGAGCGGCAGGCGCTGGCGATGATGGATCATCCGAACATCGCGCGGGTGCTGGATGCGGGGGCGACGGCCACGGGCCGGCCGTATTTTGTGATGGAGCTGGTGCGGGGGACGCGCATCACGCAATACAGCGACGAGCACAATTTGAACACGGTGGCGCGGCTGGAATTATTCATCCAGGTCTGTCGCGCCATTCAACATGCGCATCAGAAAGGGATCATCCACCGGGACATCAAGCCGTCGAATATATTGGTGACGCTGCATGATGGGCAGCCGGTGCCGAAGGTGATCGATTTTGGGATTGCCAAGGCGACGGAAGGGCGGCTGAGCGACCAGACGCAGTTCACGGCGGTGGAGCATTTTGTGGGGACGCCGGCGTACATGAGTCCGGAACAAGCCGAGCAGAGCGGTTTGGACATTGATACCCGGAGCGATATTTACAGTCTCGGGGTGTTGCTCTACGAATTGCTGACGGGGCGGACGCCGTTTGACGGGGAGACGTTGCTGCTGGCGGGGCCGGAGCAACTGCGGCGGACGCTGCGGGAGGCGGAGCCGAAGTTGCCCTCGACGATGATCACGTCGCTGCGGCGGACGGAATTGCGGCTGACCGCGCGGCAGCGCCACGCGGAGCCGGTGAAACTGATCTCGCAGATTAAGGGCGACGTGGACTGGATTGTGATGAAGGCGCTGGAAAAGGACCGGAACCGGCGGTATGAAACGGCCAACGGCCTGGCGCTGGATATCCAGCGGTTCATCGACAGCGAACCGGTGCTGGCGCGGCCGCCGAGCCGGTGGTACCGGTTTCAGAAGCTGGTGCGGCGGAATAAAATAGTGTTTACCGCCACCGGGCTGGTGGCGCTATCGTTAATGATTGGCCTGGGCCTCTCCACCTGGCTCTTCCTCCAAGAGCGCGAAGCGCGTTTTCAGGAACGCAATGCCCGCGAACGGGAAGCTCAACTGCGGGCCCGGGCGGAAGACCAGGCTAGGCTCACCCAGGCTGTGATGTTCGTAAACCAGGGGAAATACGATGATGCGGAAGGCGTGCTCGACCAGATAAAAAACTACCCGGCCAATCCGACGCTGGATGGCATTTCCGCCTTCCGTTCGGTGGGCGAATGGCTGGCGATGCAGGGCTTTTGGGAATTGGCCCGCAAGCGCTACTCAGCCCTGATCAAGATTGACAAGCTGGATGGCTTGAGCCAGGTCATCTTTGATTATCAGGCCTATGGTGTGGTCTTGGCTGAAACTGGCGACTTGGCACAATACGACCGCTTCTGGAAGATGACCGTCACCAATTTTTCCGCGACGCCCAACGGTAGCATCCTCATCGCCTGTACGCTCCTGCCTTTAAGCCAGCCGCAAATCGAACAGTTGAAGCCCATGGAGGCGGAGGTGGAAAAACAGTTCCATGCCATTCCCCGGGATCGCCGGTCCGACTGGTCACTCATGCCGTTTTGCCTGTGGCATTACCGGTGTGGCGATTACAAAGCGGCCATCCAACTGTGTAAGGATACGCAGTTGGAAAAGAGAACCTTTCCCTGTTGTGAAGCCATCGTCCATGTCACCATGGCGATGGCGTGTTATCAACAGGGCCAAACCATCGAAGCCTGCGCCGAATTGGCGCTTGGACAGCAATTGATTGACGACAAATTCAAGAGCGATCTGGATCGGGGTCGGGCCGGCTTTGGGTATTGGTATGACTGGGTTTATGCTCGCCATCTGGCACGGGAAGCCACGACGTTGATTGACTGTAGTACGGTTACGAACTCAGTTACGACCTCGGCGCCGTGACGCTGCTTGTGGCCACTGGGTGCTCATCGGCTTAAAAAGGTTCACCCTCCAATTTTCCCGGTCAAAAATTTTCATTTATTTATTTTGGCACTTTTTGTGGTGTCTTTGCACATGAATACTCCGTAAGCCCAAAATATACTCAGATCATGCCATTATCCCATGCATTCCAGCGTGAGACGTTTCTGCGTCGTTGCTGCCATGCATTCAGCAAATCCGCCAACCTTAAGTTCAAATCCCCCAACCAACCCCAAACCATGAATCTAAAACCAACCTCCTCAATCATCGGCTTACTATTGCTGGTGGGTGTGTTAAATCTGCAAGCTGCCAGCGGCAGTTGGACTGGCCTTACCGATGCCACTTGGGCTGGTGCCAACTGGAGCGCGGCGGTTCCCGGCACCGGGGATACGGCCACCTTCAACGGCGCGGGGAACGCCAACACCACGATTGACTTGGGCGGCGGCGTCACAATTCTAAACCTCCTATTCGACACTA